>Ga0310810_10000005_pt1 | contig 434601 bp, 512 predicted proteins | sample NCmetagenome_FD_207641 | JGI IMG/M metagenome (GOLD analysis project Ga0310810, IMG submission 207641) | Soil microbial communities from experimental microcosm in Duke University, North Carolina, United States - NC | ecosystem: Engineered > Artificial ecosystem > Soil microcosm > Unclassified...
TTTTCATTGCAACTACACATATTTATACTACAATAGATATATGGCCTTCCACAAAAGGGACAATAATCTGCATTTTCTACTGTACTGGTTTTATTGCAATATTCGCATTTTTTACTAGTCATTTTCTATCTTTTTATTTGATAATCTTTCTCAACAATAAGAATGATCTTTTAAATAGTTTTCCGGGGTTATTTTAAATGATATATTTACTCGCAATATTTTCCTCTACATGAATCGCATATTTCATATTTACTACAATTTTTACAGTGTATATTGGATGTAAATCCATACATTTTATCAATTCTTCCCCTTGTTTTATCCATTATTTTTTTCTCTCTGTTATATTTTATACACAAACCCTCATAATATTCATGGAAATTTTCTTCTGACATTTTTGTGGGATTCTTATAACATTTTGTACATGGTTCGGAACTCATGACATTATCATTACAATCACACATGTTTATACTATATACTTTTTCGTACAATTTACCGCAATAGGGACAATATGTAAAATTATTCTCCCCCTTTGTTGTGGATATTTTATTGCATGAATTACATTCCTTGGTCTCAATCATTTTTTCTATATTTCTTTTATAGAATAATATTTTTATTTAAATAGATTATCATGGTTATAAAATATATAAAAAATGGCTATTTTCTTTGATCATGGTATAGCATATTTAATACCAATTTTCAATGAGGAAACTGGACATTATAAAACCATTACAATAAATGGGCAAAAATTCGTAATGGTGATTGATACTAGAGAAACTGATGGAAGATTAATGAGAATGGAAATTTATGAAAGAAACCCAATAGAATGGGACTCTAATGATTCTGAATTTTATAGAGATTTTGACCCGGTGAAAGAGGGGTTGGAAATTTCCCCAGAGGAATTGGAGAAAATAAATAGAACAGAAAAGGAGATAGGGATTAGGGGAAATTGGTACGAGGTGAATATAATATTTGATACGTATAATTAATCACTAAATTTTATAATGATATAAAATTGTATATTTTCATATATTTTCCCTCAATTTAAAGGCTGATTGAAAATAGCCCAATTCAACGTCCTTATTTACTCTATCTTTTATCCATGCTTTATATAGACTTTTTACAGGCCATTTAACGGGAACCGTATAAATGATTCTATCTATAGCGTAATCAGGGATATCATAATCATGGCCTTCTATATTCAAAATATCTGAAACATTAACGGAAAATGAATTATTTAGATAACATAAATCTATGATAGTCCTTATTTCCTCTGGTTTTAATTTAAATGTATAGCACCTATTTTCGAGAAAATTTCTAAAATATTGAGGTAATTTAGATTTTAAAATTTCAAGTAGAGAATCTTTATAGTTTGATTTATTCATTAAACGGTGAATTTCGTCTATAAAGTTTTTTTCATATCCATTCATATAGTATATATCTATAGTTTTTTCTATGGATTCTTTAGAAAATCTATCAGCATAATTATCCGTTAAATGATCCAACAAAACCATGCTCGAAACATGTGATAATATTGTATGGTTTCTCCCATTCAAGTCTGCCCCATTTGCTAATAGATAATCCACTATTAAAATCATCTGATGAGTGAATGCATTATTTTGCACATAGTGAAATAATAGGTAATTATCATCAAAAGATAGGTCTAGACCTTTGGTATGTAAAAACTCGAGAATTTTTGGGTCTTGGTGTATAACCCTTTTTGCTATATAATTATCATTAAATGAAAAACTAGCCCCTAAATTTATTAGAGTTTTAAACAGATCAAAATGTTTATTGTCAAAAGCCCTTAGTACTGGCCTGTATTCATCTGGGTCTGTTTCATCTAGGAAACTGTTTAGGAAATTTATATCATCGGATATCCCTCCTTTTTTTACGCAATTTTTCAATATATAATCAAAAATTTCTGTATGACCATGTCCGCATACATTTGAGAGTATTCTAGGATACTCTAAATCTGCTCCATTTTCTACAAATAATTTTACAATGGCTAAATCTCTCTTTTCCTTTCTATTGAGATATATTGCCAATTGTTCTGTTTCAAAATTAGGAGATTCCATTCTATTTTTTTATTTTAAATTTTCCTTTAAAATAATTATATTTTTAATATCTACTTTTTCCCTTTACAAAATATCTATACTTCTTCACAGATTATCTTTGTGCCTACTCATATCAACAAAAGGGTATGCCAGGTACCCTTCTCTAATTCTTGCCATTGTTTCCTTACCATCTGAGATACTATTAAAATCCATGGATAATTCCTCTATACAATTTTCTATTTGAAAATTGCCAAAAATAGTATCTCTTTCCAAAGTGACCTTGATATCCAATTGTTTGCAGGGAGGGAAAAAATATGATTCGGTGTATATTGGCCTAAAATTTACATTTTTATCCTTGCCATACATTATTACTTTATACTTTTTCATTATTGGATTTTTCACTGTAGGAAACAAGGATTCGGCGAGTTTTATCCTCTCTCTAGTATCCATTTCAAAATCCTCAAATACAGTGGAATATTCAACCTCTTGGATATTGTCCTCTGTACATTTACCAAAAACCTGATTATTTTGTAACAATTCTATTTTTACCGGTTTTTTACTGCAAATTATATAGATCATTGATAGCCAATTTTCCGAGGGTAATCTCTTATTAACAATCACATGGCCATTTTCCAATTGGTCATCATTATATTTGTTATGAGTCCAATCGCCTATACCAAAGCTTATTATAGCATTATATTTTTTACCTGCCAATGTTCCCGACATTTTTCTATTTTAAATTCTTTTTAAAATGATATTTTATTTTATTATTTTTTCAAAATTTTATGGGGTTATAACAGCGTTAATGACCCCTACAGAACTGAGATCGGCTATCAACTGTTTCAATGCATTTGTCAATTGAGCAGCAGTATTATCACCTGTAGCCAATGTACGTGCAGGTACTGATGCTCCTGTTGTTGATGTCCATCCCGTTACAGTATTTGCTATTCTACCGTATTGTATGAATACGGGATTAAAATAAACAACAGCGGCACCGGGACCAGCAGCAGCTACCACTGCACTTACTGTTATAGTGGCAAAATCCGCAGATACAGTCAAAACATTGACATTTGTTGCATTCACAGTGATCCAGCTTCCTACATAGACTTTGGCATCAGTATTACCCACTAGAACAATTGTGGTTGTACCATTGGTTGTTGCTGTGACTCCAACCAATGTTCCTGCTGTGCCAGCATTTGTGGCTACCCAACCAATGGATTCTGAATTATCAGGGTCAGAGTTCTGAATTATAGCCCCTTTTTGTACAGTGGCCCCTGTGGGCATGACACCTGTGGCATTTCTCAATACAAAATTGGGCCCTCCTGCTGACAATGCAGCGTCTATTGGGGTACCATAAATTACAGTTGGATATCTCTCAAATAAAGTGGCTGTACCTATAGATATGGCCTCGACTGTATTACCTATAAAGGAATTATCAGCAAGATAAATCCCTGTTCCGAAATATCCTACTCCAAGGGATATACTCACCACAGCAGGGGATGTTCTGGCATCACATATATTATCTACAATGGAGAAATTTCTCACTCGTGTGGCTCTTGTTCCTGCACCAAAAAATCTGATTGCCTGGCCGGTATAACCAGCAATATTATTAGAATGAATTTTTATATTATTTTTAGCTACATCAAATAGAGAAGGGGTAGGGAAATAAATGGCATTAGAAAATCCTACACCTGTGCATATGATATGATTATTATTTATATTCGCGGCATTTATAAGAATAGTTTGGCATAAGATACCTTGTGTGACACCTGTCATATAATTTCCCTCAATATTTACTCTATCATAATAATTGTTCAATCTTATACCGTCAGTTTGTGTTATCTTTGTTTCTATCGTATTATTACTGATATTACACACACCGGCCAAACTACCCTGAGATGTAGCATTATATACACCCAAAGGATCACCATCTACTATACCGGCATTTCCCCCTGTGATGAAATGATTATTACAACATTGGGACAATGTCCATCCACTGTTCAACACTGCCTCAACCAATCCAGTGGCTTTATTTCCAATGATACTATAATGATATACACCCGCATGTGCTCTGTAAGCAGATCTATGATTATCAGTGGCATTATTTCCCATTACAATGACCTCACCAGTATATGCACCATCCATTGTATGTCTTGTTTTAAATGTCTGACAGTTTTCCATTTGAATATATATGCATCTTTGAAAGAAAGCAAAATAATATCCCGTGCCTAACCCTTCTACAAAATCACTATATATAAATCCGTCCGGATATCCATAGCCAAAACAATTAGAAATACGTAAATGCCATGAATATGCTACATTCATAGAATGTCCTTGACACCATTTAAATATACAATCATTTATATTAACATTATAACATCTATATAATTCTAAACCATTTAACCCAAAACCGTTAGCTAAAGTGGCATTTACTGTGGGTGCCCCTAAAAATGTCAGACCGCTAATAACAATATTTTTCGCGGGTTTAATGATTTGTGCTGTAACAACATATGTTGTAGCATCCATTGCGAAAAATAACTGAGAATCAAGAGTGATGACATTACCTGCAATTTTCACTACTTCTCCAAAATTTATCCTATTATTTCTAGCTGTATTATCCGTATACCATAATTCACCATCTGCATTAGATTCATTGGTACCAGAATAAATATATAGTACATCCCCTATTGCTATGTCTGATGCACTTGCTACTGTTATCGTAACGGCCCCTGCAGCTATATTAGCGGTTACTGTGGTTGTATTAGCGGTACTTGTAGATTCTCCATAAATACCTAAAATAGGCTGAAAAAGTAGCGCGGGAATAGTACTTCCATCTAATGTGGCATTACTTCCTTCTAATACGATATTAGATTTTCCTGTCATTGTGAGAGATGACGTAATTTTATAGGTTCCAGGAGGGAAATATACAGTATTTGATGCATCTAGAGCCTTTTGTATAGGAATGGTATCATCTGCTATATCATTACCTATGGCCCCCCAATATTTTACATCAAATGGAATGGGAATAGTTTGAATTAATTCCTCTGTCTGAGAAATCCAATTTTGAAATTGATGTGTAGGATATGACCTACTAACTTTAAATGTCTGTGTACTCATTTATTAAATATTTTTTTTACATTTTATTTTGAAATGAAAAATTATATAATCTTTACCACAGATTTTGATAGCTGACCATGGCTTATTTTGAACCTACCGGAATACATGAAATTATTCTTGAATAAATCACTATTGAAAAAATCGGTAAATATATCTAAATTGATTTCCTCTCTTGGTATCAACAGTAATAATTTACCGCCAAAATATTCTACCTTTCCCCTAAATGCAATCTCTTTTTTTCTGGATTGATTTATCATGTAAATACAATCTTGTCCCCTAAAAATATCCATTACATTAATATTTCTAAGGGCCCCAAATTCAAACCAATTTTTATCATTAAATTTTCGTATTCGTCTATCTAACAATTTTTGTTTGTTATCTAACATATATTTATCGATTTTAGTATTTTCTGTAGGAAATTCCCGTAAAAGAATATATTTTTCACGTTTATTTTTATCAGTTAAAATATCAGTATTTCCGATATTTGTTTTAAACACGGATTCACAGCCGGAAACCAACCCTACATGAACAGTGAATAAATCCTGGACTGATTGGGTATTATTTATCTGACCGTATAGATTTATATTGGAAATCCCCATTCCCAAAGTATCTACCCCTTTTTCAAATGAAATCATACCTTGAGAATTGTATAAAAAATAGTCGGTATTTTTCATGGGAATACCCGAATAATCCGACTGATCTGAATAATATCCAATCTTGTACGGGGCTTTTTGTAATAGGGATTTTTGGTATCTAAACAATATAACATTTATAGACGCACCCCGGAATAGATTTTCACTGAATGGTTTATAAATATCGGTAAAACTGCCTTTATCCATCATTTTTTCCAATAATTTTATAGAACCGGTATTCTTGAAAAAAACAGCGGGAACAATGAATATTAATTCCCCATTTTTTTTCAATAAATTAAAACATTTGGTTATAAAGTCTAAATATCCGCCTGTTTTTATATAAGGTGGATTTCCTATAATTGTTCTATATTTTTCTGTTATTTCACATTTTAGAAAATCCTGGAAAATAATATCCTTTCTCAACCCCTTGAAAAATTTAATTGTTGGGTCTATTTCATACATGCAAAATTCGACATTTTTATACCGTTTTTTTGTAGCGATAACCAGGTCACCCCTCCCCACAGATGGTTCAAGGATTTTTTGTGAGACGGAAATATCCTCAATATTCTTGATAAAAGAAACTAGATATTTTTTCAGAGTTTTATCAGTTGTGAAATATTGACCCTTTTCATTTTTCCCCATTTATTTTCTCCAATTACATCTTTAAAATTGATTTTAATCTCTCCAATATAAAAATAAATGGAAAAAATAGTCAAACGTGGGATCCCCAATATTTTATTAGAAATCAAACAATATTTGGAACAATCAAAATTAACTCTTTATTCCAAGAATAATGATGGTCGAGTGAATAGTATAGTTTCAGAGGAGATTGTGATAGACACTATACAGAAAAAATTCAAAGATTCGTTAAATGTCCCTAAAATTCGTAGTTGGTATGATATACTTGTAAAAGAGGATAAAGAATGGCTCCCTGTTAATATAAAAATAACAACCACGAAAACAAACGATAATATAGGGAATCTTGCGCCATGTCTATATGCATATACTGATTATCCAATGAGATTACATAAAAATTATAACAATGGTGTGATATCAAAAATATTAGTAAAAAAATTGGAGAACAAGGAATATAATAATGACCCTAAAAGGGACTATTGGTTTATAGTGATAAATAAATTAGATGGTACAGTGATAATTAATAGTGTTTTGGGGTTGGTTAAATTGCATCCAAATATCAATAATTTACCCTTTCAAATTAAATGGAAGGATAATGCTAAATATTCCTTTTCTGATGGTTGTGAAAAGGAAATTAATAAAAAGATTAAATTATTTATCAATGTTTTGAAAAAGCCTAAACCCTCTTGGAAAGAGGAATTCATGACTAGTATCAGAAATTTGTCTATAAATTAATGTTATAGTAACGTCAAAAAATATGCTAGAATATTTTATAAAGATATAAAATATAGTATTTTGGTATATTTTTGATATAAATTTTTTGACCAAAGCCAAAAAATGATAAATAAAGCCAAAATTATAAAACTGGAAATCCGAGTGCACCACCCGATATACGAATTATATTATTATCAACTGCTGTTAAAACTGAGGAAAATGTTTGTGCGAAATCTGCTCCTTGTCCAGCAGTACCGGTACCAGCAGCAGCGGTGACTGCCAAAGTAGAGGCAGTTGTACGAATTGACACATTTGTCAATTTACCGTAATTGGTGCTGCCCATTGGGTCGAGGCAGAAAAAGTCAAGAGAATAAGAGTACATGTGATAACCAGTCTCTTCAGGGATGACAGGGGCATGATACCATGGCTGAATCAGGGAGAAATAGTCTGAACCCATGTTTCCAAGTCTTGCAGTGTTTTCGTACAATAAAGTAGTATCCTGGATAGGATCAGCAGCATCAGCCGGTCCAGGATCCAACAACCAATTTGGACCGACACCAATGACGATTGGTGATGCGGTCTGGTAGTTTTGCCAATCAGATGCAGTTGTGGTATTTCTAATAGCAAAGAACAACACTTTGATTGAGTGGGCAAAACGAATATCATACTGTTGGTTGGGATTAGTGACAGGGGTCCATGGTTGAATTGGAGCTGTCTGTACCTGTTCAATAAGAATATCTCTTGGAGCACAACCCATCCTTTCTCTTTCATCATTGGACACAATGGCATAATTGGCCCAAACTTGGACATTTTGCAATGTAGGAGTAGTGGTGATCACTGTTCCAACATCTGCAGCAGTGGCAGGACGGGTAGGATTAACACCTGTACCTTGGAGGGCGGGATCAGTGACCTCCAATAATTCAGTCCAATCACGCATGTCAAAGTTAATTCTCATTTCATTATATGGCAATGCAGCTGTGGGAAGTGCAACACCAGAGTCACGTTCATAGAAAAAGGGAAGAGGAAGATTCAACGTAATAGCAGGAAGGGTAATATTGAGCTGACGAAGGTCATCAACATTACCAATCATGATTTGGTATCCGTTTCTCTTTCCGGCGGGGGTAGTGAAAGCAGACCAGAAATCAAGGTGATAGTTGTCAAAGCGGGCAGCAACCAAGTCGTTAAAGGTAATGCAACAATCACGGATCAAGGCATGCATAAAACCAGATGTCCAATGAATGCGCAAGTTGAGCAATTGAGCAGCAGCTGTGAGGGTGACAATGGGGGTAGTCAATCTCAACCAGGTATATAAGAGATAATCACCTGAACGGGAAATATTTACTGACCATTGGGTTCCAAAGCCGGGAACACCAGATGACCTGGACAAAATCACTGGGACTTGGGTGAACCAGGTAGCTTTACGAGTCTCACGGACAAAGTAAGCTGTGGCCTCATCACCACCATATTGATACTTTTCACTTTCATCATAGGTTGCTAAATCAATAAAGCCACTTGTGACGTTAGATGTGCAGATAGAATTAGACATTTTAATATATTATTTTATTATATGGAAAAAAATAAAAAATATTTTTTTTCGAAAAATAATGGGGAAAATGTATATTTAAGGATTTCAAAATTACAGGGTTAAAACGGAAAAATTAAAATCAAATAGTGATTTAATATAAATAAAAATAAATAAAAAATGAATTGGTTAAACGCTGCAAAATCCGGAATAAATGCCCCTAAACAAACTGCAAAAGAACAGGAAAATAATTTAAAATCTAACAGGGTTCCTTCGTATGAGAATCCATACAAGAATCCGTATATAAATCCATATATAAATGGATGTGAATATCATGGATCCAAAGACCTACCTTGTTGGGACTGTGTAATTGATGATCATGATTATGACTGTCGTGATAATGATCTTGATGAAATATGCTAGGTTAATGATGTTTCAATAATTTATAATACTATAAATTTTCTCTTTCCTGTTTATATCCCCTTATAAAAAAATAATATTCCCCTATTTTTTATACTTGATTTTCCTATTAAATCCTTGTATGAGCCAATCTCTGAAAAATACGATTTCATATCATCATATAGGTACCAGTTATTATCATGTAAAAAACAAGCTAAATAATGTCCCCCCGATAGTATTCCCAAATGGAAAATTACAGAGTAGAGATATAATGTTTCATTCCCTATTTTAAGCTGTTCATCCGGTATTACTGTATTTTCTAGAACAGTATCGATATGAGCCCTTTGAATATAGAATACATAGAATCCTAATGTTTTCAATACTTGGTTAATCTCTATTTTCCCCATATAGTCATGACCTGTTGTATCAGAGGAAAATTTGACCCCCTCCGTGAGTATCTGTTTTCTCAATAAATCCGATACCTTGATATTATCAACAGTGGATAGATAGAAACTATCAGTAAAATTTATGAGACTAGCAGACTTGTCAATAAAACTGCTAGTCTTTTCCGTTTTTCCTTTTAAACCATTATTACCCTCCGAGGAGGGATCACCGTTCCTTATCCCATACACTACTGTTTTCATTACAGCGCCCTTGACCTTGAATATATCAAACAAAAATGTCAAAAATTCCCCTACATCCTGTTCCGATGTGCTTGAAAATCTCTTGCCAGTCTCACAGGCTGAAATTAACTTGCGGAAATCAATACAGTAATTTATATCGGTTTCTCTGAAAATAAATGCCCTCAGTTTTTTTAGGTAATCCCTCAGATTTTCCAATTGACCCCCACATTCATTTTTTGAGAGATTATCAGAGAATAATTTATAACTAATGATTTTTGGCATATTTTGTTGATATAATAGGGAAAATAATACAGTGTCCATGTAGCATGAATTTGTCTTGTTTGGTATAGGGGCTAATTCTCTGATTTCCCTATTTTTCATAATATTCACCGGTTTAGCATTCTTTACATTATACTCTATATTGGCGGGGGATATTTGGATATTGGCGGGTTCTTTATGATATTTCAGATTAATCCCTATATTTTCAGATGCGGAAATCTGCCTTTTAATTTCCGACATGCTCAACCCATTCATTTGTACATGAATAATCTCTGCCCCTAGGATTTTGGCCATGTAAAAATAAGGGGTATAATCAATATTCGCATTTACAATATACAGGAAATTGACCATTATAGTCTTTTCGAAATCCCGTGTAGTTTTGGGTAATTTTAAACAGTTGGTCAGAATGCAATTTTTCTTGAGAAATGTCAATACAGGGAAACTATGCAAATATTCCCCAGAACTTTTAGGGAATACCATGTACCATTCATTTGGTGTGAATTTCAAAGGAGATTTTACAACCTCTATATTGTTCTGTACGGGTTTCAGATTACTAGCCTTTAATATCCTCCTAAATTGTTCATTATAAACAGGTTTTATATATTGCATTTGTGGTAGTATGTCTGTTTTGTATATTAACCCCCTATAACTTGTATAATCAGTGGATGATAGTATTTTTTTCAGATATCCCAATAGATTTTTTCTCTTGACCGATTTCGTTATCCCCAACCTATATTTCACTATCTCTATTAATTTACTGGGAATTTTAGCATATTCTAGATAGTTGATAAAATTTGCATGATTTACTAGATGGATATCACCATAGTTGAACATGTTTTGGCATAGCGTATTTAACAATAGTGACAATTTAATATTTTCATTTATATTCTCAGTATTATATGAACGAATATCACTATCAATATTTTCGTATGAAATTTCCGGATTTACCATGCGTATCAATTTTCCATTAAACATGAGCCACCCATATTGTTTGTAAATGTCCATTTATTTATTGGATTTCCCCCTTTTAAAAATAATTTAGAATAATTTATAAGGTTATAAATTATATAAATTTTACACATTTTAAAAATCCTCGAAATATTCCCTTGCTTTATTATACCCAACAGAAAAATAATCAAGCTTTTTTCTCACGGAAAGATTAAGATCAAATGGATTAACAATTTCTTCTGTATTTTCAGGCATTCCCCCAGATATCTCAATAATATCACAATTTTCCGATACATTTTGCATTCTGAGCTTTATTAATTGTTCAATGGGGATAAACGCAACATGGTAGAGATATTCTATTGTCGATTTTTCCTGTAAATTTTTAACCGTGTCGGCAACCATATTTATACCCAATACCTGTTCCCCATTTTTAGATGCAATTTTGTCAGCAATATCAATGGGGAAATTATTAGTACAATATCCATCTATATAAAATTTCCCCATGTATTCAAAATTGCCAAAAATTATAGGTAAATTACAACTCGCTCTCAATGCTGTCAAACAAGGCATATTAGGATATGTATCAATAGATAGGTATTCCTCTACCGCATCAGTGATATTATAGGTACATACAATTAGTTTTTTTCCGGTAAGATCGTAAAATTCATTTAGGGTTAATAATCTCCCTACTTTATCCATTGTCATTTTTTCTAAATGAACATTGATTTCTTTATTATAATCAATAGATCCCTGTCCATTTTGCAAACCATTCACGTTTATTGGAGGTATATTTTCAAAGACTTTATTTACGCATATCCAGGTGATTATTTCAGTGCCAGTATATCCCAGACCAAATAGATATAGGATCATGGTACCGATAGAATTTGCATATAAATAATGTATTTTATGTGTATAAAAATTATCTATGCAATATTGTAGAGCACCTAGAGCATAAAATCCTTTTATTGCTCCCCCTGAAATCACGAGATGTTTATAATTGTTCATTATTTTTGATTGTTTTTTGATTATTTTTTTAATCGTTCCCGCTTGAACAGTAAAATCAATTATTTTAAATAGATTTATCAAGAAAAAAAGAATGAAAGGTAATAAAAAGAAAAAAGAATGAATACTCTTCCTCTTGAATTACTGGATTTAGTATGTGAGTCTGTCACATATGAAACATTGAGTATAATTTCTCATGATATATTATACATTTTAAACAGAAAACGTCTAGAAAATTATTGGAAAAAAACAATGGTACAAATATTAATAAAAAAGAGAGATATTCGAGGGGTGAAATATCTGATAGAATATCATAAGAATGTCAAGGCAAATTTCAGTGGATATAGAGATTCCTATATAAATCAAGTATTTTTATGTGCATGCAAGAATGATAATTTTGAAATGATAAAATATTGTATTTCCAAGGATATTGATAACAATCAATATAATATATTTAATATTGGGTTATATTATGCAGTAAAAAATAATAATTTACACTTGATAAAATATCTGATACTTTTTGGGGCAGATATTGGGGATAATCTAAATTGTGCATTGGAAAGTGCTATACAATATAGGTATTTTGATATAGCTGAATATCTGATATTCATGGGGGCAAAAGTTCAAATTAGAATAAATGGATTTATATGTAATAATTTTAAAAAATTAGAAATTATTGGATTTCAAGAGATAATCAATTATTTAATAGATACAAAACAGGGATATGAAACAGTTCAAGATTATATAAAAATTTGGAATAAATGTTACAGAATTCCAAACAAAAGAATTTCTTACTTGTTATCTATAGGGATAAATCCGGATGAACCCATATATGAAAATGACCCGTTAAGAATGACTAAATTTCTAAATTTACTAGAGGGATAAATGAACAAAAAGAGGAAATAAAACTGAATCCATTTAAAATATTTTAAATGGAAAAAAGAAAAGAAAAACATATAATGAATAGTGGTATCCCTATATATGATAATTTATATACAATATCCACGGATAAAGAATTGTCTAAACAGGAAAGAGAGGATTTCATGGAAAAAATAGAACAAATTGATGAAAAGGGGGCAGAGTTGGTCTTTGTCCTGATAAAAAAATATGCTATAGATAATGGGGATAAAGCACTAATTCCGTTACAGGGAAAATATGTGGGGAAAAATATACAATTTGATACTAAAAAATTACCTGCAAAACTAGTAAGAATAATATATAATTTTATCAATCAACATATCAGGTCAATGCAAGAGGTTATTGAAAGACCTGTTCTTCCTTTTTGAGTCTCCTGTTCCTCAATTGATATTGCTGAATATTTCTCATTGTTTGAATGTCCTGAATATGGTATTCCTCTGTAAAATAACTATTGTAACGTTTTCTCAAGCATTCCAATGTCAAGTCCTCATTTTCCCAACAATCATCACAAATCCACATTGGAATAATGTGTTCAAAAACATACACCTTTTCAAGAGAGATTGAACAATCACAAAAAATCTTTTTACAACTCTGACAATTCCTCAGACCACCTGTATGACCGACATATCCATGCTCACATATACCATATTTTATATATTCATCTAGAACCTCTTTTTTCGCATTAAATTCTACCATTTTATTATTAGTTATTTTCCTCAAGTATTTCTTTATAATATTATAAAGATAAATTTTAGAATTTTGTAAATGATTTTTTTCCACATATTTTGCATGTATATCCTGTCTCATGCCATCCTTGCCATTCATCTCCCCATTGATGGACAATACATTTTTCATCTATTTTTAATTTAGTCTTGCTATATAACTTTTCATATTTACTGGTTTTGGCTCTATATTTTTCTAATTTTTTATTGATATTATTTAATTGGATTTTCAAACAAGACATATCAATAGGGTTTTCTTTGTCATCAGTCATTTATCTTTATATTTTACCTTTAAACCAATTTATCTCCTTAACACTGGAGGCCTTTTTCTAGTACTGGAAATTTGTTCCTCTAGTTTTAATCTATGGGCCTCTGCTTGAGCCATTGCAGCCTGTACATTTATCTTGCCATTTGGGCTTTTCACTGGGGGTGGTTCCCTTTCCTCTATATCCTCAAGTATGTCATCCATGTCATTAATATCATCCGTGTTTTCCGTATCCCCATCCTCAAATAAATCATCCTCGGGTTCTTCCTCTTGAATTTCAGTTATTTTTGTACTACCCGGATTCCTTTTAGGGGGTCTCTCCGGGTTTTCCGGTTTAAAAGTAGGAGTATTTTCATTTTTTGGTATTGGGGTTTTCCTTATAGATTGTCCCGATAAATTTCTATTGTCGGGAGCCCTGTTTCTTTCCCTTGTGATGGGAGGTTTCTCCATAATGGGGGGTTCTTGTTGATCTCTGGTCCCATTCCCGTTTCCATTAAGGTTATCTCCCATTTCATATTTTTGAGGTTCTGGCTTTATTTTTTCCCGTACCCATTCAAAGACATATTCTCCCTCATATTTCTCGATTGTTCCATTACCCATCATTATTAATAATGTGGGTACATAATTGACCATTATTTTCCCCTCTTGTAAAATCTTGTTTCTTACGGCTTGATTATCTATACAAATTGGTACTATTCTAAAGTACTGTAAAAAATCCGGTATTGCATTTATCAAGGAAAATAGCTTTTCACAATTGGGTGAGAATTTACTGTATAATAGTACATTGTTCATTTTGGATTTGTTTAGATTTATCTCAATTTTTAGGATTGGGGTAAATCTTTTAAATCCTGAAAAAAATTATAAAATCATTTTTTCAGGTAAAATTTTATGATAATTGAAATTAGACGTTCATTTCTATCAATTTTTAAACATTTATGAACCATTTTTAAACATTTATAAACATTTTTAAAAGATCATGTCCTCTTCAGAATCAGAGAATAGCATACAGGATTCAGATGAATATTCATCGGAAGAATCAGACATTGAGGAACACGGGATTCAGATTGAGGATTCTGTAAAACAAATTTCAAGGGAATTATTAGAGGCAAGGGGATATCTTGTGTATAAAGATTTTCACAATGATTCCTACCCAAAAATTATTGGGAAAAATAAAGAAAAGAAATCCCTACAAATTCTGTTCATTATAGACCAAAAATTAAACGTAGAGCCATTGAATAAAATTATAAAGCATTTAATCGATACAGATGTCAAGCATTGTATTATTGTACATGCCGGGAATAATGTTAGTGCAAAAATATTAGAAATTTCCAATAATTTATTGACATTGAAAATAAAGCTTGAATTTTTCCCTTATAATAATCTGAGGTATAACATTACCAAACATGAATTGGTACCAAAGCATGAATTGATAACGGGGGAAGAGGCTATAAATCTGAGGAAAAAATTTGGTAAAGTACTCACAGTGATGCTCACTACAGATCCGGTCAGTAGATTCTATGGATTTAATAGGGGAGATATCATAAAAATATATAGAAGGGATTCCACTATAACATATCGGATAGTGTATTAATTGAAATCTAAATATCAATTGAAATTTAAACGGAAATCAAATAAAAACAAAATTTAATTTATAGGATTATAAATTATTAAAAAATCTGGAAAAATGGCTTTACGAAATTTACCCCCGGAACTATTGGATTTAGTATGCAATTTTATTTCATGTCCTATATTGATAGAATGTTGTAGCGCAAAATATTTATTGGGAAATTGTATAGATAATTATTATATAGGTAAATATCCGGAAAAAACAATAATTGATTTATATAAGAATTATAGCAATGATATCATGTTTGTTTTAAACGAAAAAAGAATATTAAAGTATCTAGATCATATGACGTTATATAAATTGTTGGAAAATTGTGATGTACAGGGATTAATTTGTCATTTGAGATTATTTGACCCACCCTATAGTAGGATTCATAGTAATTTTCGAAAATTCATGGATAACTTGCACGTATTTAATTCTGACTTTAAAATATCAGAAAAATGGTACGTTGAGGATTCCAGTATAGAAATAGTAAAAATATTGGGTGAAAAGGGAATACATATTTATGCGAAAGAAATGTATAATTTGGCTATTCAATTAAACAATATAAAAATGCTATCAATTATCATTTCTATAGATCCTTGTCCTAATCCCGAATATATTCTATCAATGGCGGCTATATTCAATAGGATTGAAATCATCAAGAGTTTAGAATGGTGGTATAGGATCAAAGATGATAAATCACATTGGCATGCTATATGTTATGCATCGGGAGGTGGAAAAATAGAAATTGTAAAGCATTTAACCACTGTACATTTGGATTTTCAACACTGGATTTATACTGCTATTTCCGAGGCAGAACGTAATAACCACCCGGAAATAGTAAATTATCTGGAAAATTACCTAAAAGAAAAAAAAGAGCAAAACGAAAGAAAAGAGATAGAGGATCACCCATATTTAAATGTTTTGAAAAAGGCCCATAATTTCATCTTCAAGGATATTTCTAATTTTTTCAAATAAATGCATTTAAAAAAATAATGATATTTACAATATAAAATAAATTGTACATTTTATTGTAAATAACATTTTATTGTAAATATTAAAAATCATTTAAAAAATGGGTAATTATTTTAGCGGAGAACAATCGGAAAATACAGTATATTCATCAGATCATTTGGATAAGATTCTATCCGGGATTCCTAGTAAAAATAAAGTTGTTGCAGAAAAGGTAAATTTCATTGAGATTCCCGATAGAGAAAGTAGATTCAAATATATTTCCAGTGGTGTCCCTATAAAAAAGAATTGTGATTTCATCTCAAATTTACAAGTGAAATTATACAAGGGAGACACTCTATTATTTGATAGTGTAAATTCAAATTTTGAATACAAGCCAATTATATTTGATTATATAGAAAAAACCCATTTTTCATTAAATGGTGTGAAAAATATCCCTGTTTCTATTGATGGACAAAATGATATATTTATTGCCCTATTGATCACCAAAGGTGATAGGGATATTGTCAATACTGATAATTTTCTCTTGGAAATTAGTTATGATGGGTGGGACAATGTAAATATGGACTTTACAGGAAAAAGAATAAACGGTACAGGGTATGAATTTTCCAATGAAAAAACCACATTTAGATATACATTTTTACAAAATGTGATTTCCAAGTATTGCAAACACACGCTTTTATGATTATCTGTATTATATTGTATTAATGTATCATAATTGTATATATTTTATAGCCATATAAAATATTGAGTTTTTTCTATTTTTTATGATCTTTTTTATATAATCTTTCAATTTTTCAGAGAAACAATATATCTCTGAAAAAGTTCCTCTTCATCTACATCTTTGGGTATAGCTGGATACAACTCACCATTAAAGAGAAACTTGTCATTGAAAATGTTATCTAGTGCATCCTCTAATCTTTGGTTTGTTCCTCTGATGACATTTACCACTTTTTTAGCCCATACAAAGTATCCTTGAATTCTTTCCCTAGTCCATCCCCAAGGAGCCGATGTTTGTAAATCTTTGCAATTGTATAGTTTATCAGCCAATTTTACCATTTTGGCTTGATAGGAGGCATTTTTAGCGTGAGATATCTGTTCCAATTTTCTTACATGCTTTGGCAATGATTTATCATCTGTCACTTCTCTTACAATATTTGCGACATTTTCCCCAAATACTCTTTCAATTTCTTCAAATGATGTATTGGTATCCTCTACGGTATCATGGAGAATGGCGGAAACGAGGATATCTATATCCACTCCGATCATTGCTAATTCACACAGAGAATTAGCCACTCCAATAGGGTGATTGATATAGGGGGTTTCTTCTATATCTTTTCTCCTTTGTGTAGAATGTTTCAAGGCTGCAAAATTCACGGTCTTTAGGATCAGGCAAGCACCCTTTATTTTGTTGAATTCCTGCCTATCTAAACATGTCTTGCATGTAAATCCTTTTTCCTCTGTGATTTTATACAATGGATCATCGATATTAATATACCCATAATTGTCGCATACTTGGCATTTATACCATTTACAGGGTGTTTGATCAATTACCTCTTCAACTGTATCAATTATATTGATGATATTAACATTATTCTCGGCCATTTGATTTATTGGTATTTCCCTTTTTCTTGATATTTTTCAGATAAAAAAAATAAATATTCAATTTTACAGAAAAAACAGGATATCTTATACATTGCTCATAAATCGGATGTTTTTTTATACAATATTTCGGCTTGTATATGTTGACATTTTCTCCCTTTGAATTTCTTTAAATTTATATATTATATAAATTTTTGTTTAATGACATTTAGACCATTTTCTTTGACAGTCTTGCAAATCGGATTTTGAACCTTGTTTAATGATAATTTCTCTATTTAAAATATCAAGCACTTTTCTACACTCTTTTTTGTCATCATAATAAATATATATTTCTTCGCCTATTAACACTACATATTTAATATCACTCCAATTGGTATATTCCTCATTGCACTCTGGGCCTAAAACAATAAAATTGGTTTCTGCAAATTTTGTTATAATTACTTTATTACTGTATAAGGCTATATGACAATAATCGGAATAGTATTCACCACCGTATAATTCTCTATACCTATCACAAAGCGAAAATTTATGATTTTTAGAATCAGAATATTCTCTCTCCAATAGTGTTAGAAAATCTCTTCTGGCCATTTTGTGGTATTTCCCTTTTCTTGATATTTTTCAATAACAGGAATAAATATTCAATTTTACAGAAAAAAACAGGATATCCCATACATTGCTCATAAATTGGGTGTTTTTCTAAACATTTTATACAACATGTTATGAAAATACCTATCTTTATCATTTTCTATACAATTTATATCGGCCCCATTTTCTATAAGGTAATCCACCATTTCATGTTTGCCATATTTTACAGCCTTTCTCAATGCATAATTGTTCTTAGCGGTGATATCTGCCCCTTGAGATACCAGATATTCCACCATTTTTAAATTACCTTTTTTTGCGGCAAGCCTAACAGGCCAATTATTACCAATTTTTATATCCATACCTTTTTCTATTAGATATTTCACCATTTCCACTTCCCCCCATATTATTATAGACATTAATAGTGATGATCTTTTATACGGCACAATATCAGCTCCTTGATCTATCAGAAATTTAATAACAGGAAAAGCAAATATTCCAATAACCAGGGCTTGTTCTAAAAATATTTGAATATTTACTTTAATGGATATTAAATATTTTAACCCATTATAATCCCTATAATGTATCAATTGAAAATAATTTTCTTTTTTACAGTATAATTTTAATTGATATTTTCTAATTTCAAAGAGAATGGAATTTCTGGAATTATCACAAAAATCATAACAAACATTTATAAATATCTTTTCCTCTATTTTTCCACATATAATTTCTATTAATTCAAAGGGCAAGTTGTTCATTTTTTATCCCTATTTTTTTATCTTTTCATAAATATAATTTTCCACTTTAAAATATATATAAATAATCCCCAAACAAAATATAATGAATAATAATATTAGGATAGGAAAGGGGGTATAATGAAATACCCCCTTCTTTACCCCGGGCTTCATATTACCCCCTTGTAAAGCATATTGGTATATATCCACTGGGTCATTTTGATTGCAATTTACCACACATTCCGTAAGGGAAACTCTGGATTTTTTATCGGGGATGCATCTATAATTTTGGTAGCAGGAAAACCCAACATCTTTGCTATCCAACACATATAATGGGGAAATCTCAATTTCCTGAATTTTTGGCATCTTTTTCAGACTGGGGATATAATATTTTTCCCCTTGATAAAAATACAGGGGAATTGTATTGGGTACAGGTGTTGGCCATACAATCATGGATACACAGTCTTTTAATGTTGAAAAATTGGGATCCCTTTCAAATTTTACAGAGGTTATCCCTACACCATCATTTTCTATACAAATTAATCCCATTCCCGTAGGTATAGGGGTATAATTGGGAACTATTGCATAAAAAGTATTTCCCTTGCTACATTTAAATTTCTCAGATTTTGGGTCCAATTCTGAAAAACGGATAATCCCTGAATCAATACAAAATGGAAAGGGATACAACTGCTGGGAATTTACCCTCTTTTTTTGTTCTGTCATTCTTTATTTAATAAAGAATTTTTTTCAATAATTTCTCAATACCTATATCATTACCTTTTTTACCCTACTGTTTGCTATAAATTCTACCTCCCCGGGTGTATCAGTAATTTCTACATTTTTCAAAGAGGTATAATCCACATATATATTTTTCATGAATTTATACTTGCTATATTCTCTACATTTCTCTGCACATTTCAATATTAAATCTAAACTCGGATTCATTTCCTCTAAAATCACATGAGGGGAAGGGAAAGATGATAAATGAAACCATATATAATTTTCATTTATTAATTTTAGGGATTTTACCAATTCAGTATTTTCTTTTGCATTTTCCCCTATTTTTATATTAAATATTTTTCCATTGGTAATATTGATATTTTTCATTTATTTGTACATTTTTTCTCTCAATAAATAAACAAATGAAGAGATACGTATTAATTACAATATTGGTAATCATTATAATAATCTATATATTTTTGGGGGTCAGAATATATTATTCGTATAAAATTTTACAGCAAAAAACAAGGGGTATATCTTTTGCTTTGAAAAATGGTTTAAAATGCCCGGAAATAAATTGTAAATTTATTGATGCCAATTTGCCCATTCCCGATATAAATTCTGTAAATTTCCCTGAAAATGTGGATATTCTTGTTACATCAAAATTCATAGCTAATACAATTGGTAAAATTTCCAATAATTTATCATTACCGGAAAATGTTATAGGAAAATACAATTATTCGGGTAAATTATTTGGTGTGTTAATTTTGGATACAAAAAACAGTGCATTGTATATAGTGTTTAGGGGTACTAGAACATGGGATGAATGGAAACAAGATTTTAATTTTGTACAAATTATCAATGATTTTACTGATCAGGGTCCTTTACCTGGGATATCATTGATAGACAAAAAATTATCAGGTAAGCAAGAGCCTTTACCATTGTCGAAAAAACAATTAGGAGTATTAAAGATTTCTCAGGCTTTACACGGATTATCAATGGATGCAAAAACTCCAATGATTCATAGAGGATTTTTAAATATATACAATTCCTTTAAAAATCAGTTGATATCCGATATAGATAAATATCCCAACCACAATGTAATTATAGGGGGCCATAGTCTAGGATCTGCAATTTCCTCTATCCTAGCAATGGATTTAGCAACAAGGAATACGGGGAATATAATGATAAACGTATTTGCAAGCCCAAGAATAGGGGACTCAAATTTCACCAATGCATTTATATCAATGAATAACATGAAATATGTTCATTGGTGTAATTTATGCGACATTATCCCCACTGTACCATTGGCTGTGATGCCCAATTTAGATTTGCCAAACGAACCCTATTTTTATATGCCTATACCATCCTCTGTAAATTCCAGAGTGATCAGCTTTGAAAAAAATTGGCTTTCATTGGAAAATAATCATACATTACCACTCTATATAGAGTACTTGTCAGAATATTCATCAACTCTGCTTTAATATCCTTGGTAGTGGTATTTTTAACGACATTTTTTCATTTTTAATATCGTTCCAATATAAATTCCCTGTTCTACGTATTGTCAATATACATTTTTCTCCAAATCTTGGACCGATAATTTGATTTGGAATTACGTGCTCAATACGGTACCATTTAATATCGCAATATTTTATCAACTCTGATAAATACACATTATTATCAAAGATCCAGTCAAAAATATCTATATCAACTATATTCAGGATAATTGCTAAAATTTCACTGGGTAAATCGTATATCATTTTATTAAATTTATTTTATTAAATTTATAGGTTCTATAAATTTATATTCGTTTTAATATTTTTTCCCAATATTCATCCATGTTAATCCGCAGATACACAATTTTTGCATGATTTTACACCAACATTAACTTCCATACATGTTTCACATATTTTCTCATCACAAAAATAACATTTTTTCAATGTACAGTTTTTGTGCAACCCAATATACTCTTTTCTACCACATTCTTTACATGAATTTCCGGGTCTATACAGAGCCGCCCTTGACAAGTTTCCGGCAGGGACAAATTTGAGATTTGATAGGGGATTAGTATTTTCCATTTATTATTTTATTATTTCCTGTTTTCTCCAATTAAATTTTTCAATTTTATCTGGGAATCACAGAGATAATTATAAAAATAATTATAAAGATATTCACAGAGATAACAATACCGTAAATCCCGGTACCCCCTTGTACTTGTATCCGATAATATTTATAGGAGACAATGTGGGTTTTCCTGATACATTAAATGGCTTTATATTTTCACTATTTTCATATATCCATAATTCAAATGATAATTCATTATCCCCCCCTTTGTTTTCCTGTTGATTATTTCGTGGGTTATACCCCTTTTCTCTCCAAATATCACATATTTCCAATGCGGATGATACATTATCAGTATTTTGAGCCAAAAATACATGGTTAGAAATTATCTTGTTACTGAAAAAATATGGTTCCATTTTTTCAGGTAAAACTCTATTGGTAATTGTATTTTGTCTATCAACAGATAGTATCCATTCGTCAATTATATTTTCACCTTTTATTAAAATTTGTTCGGGAAATTCAAGAAAATCCGTAATTTCATTATAAATATTCATGAAATTTGTAAATGTATGATATTTCCCAATATATTGGGGGTCTCTTGCGATATGACCCCTCAATATATAAATTAGCCTGGAAAGAGTTTCATTATCTGGCAGAATCAATTTACCATTTTTTCTCATGAAAAATTCCTGTGAAAAATTCATGGGGAAAACCGGATTCTTCCCATTCATAATATCCTCTCTAATTTCCACTTTGTTTTTAACAAATTCCGGTATTAGTTTATTCATTTCATTAGATAGATCCATTTTTTCTGCTTTTTCATTTGAATCTATTCTTGTTGATATAAACAATGAAAATTCCCATAGAAAGAATTCTGTTATATATTTTGCAATCTTTTTATAAGAATTGAAAGCATTCAAATTTATTGGGGAGATAACTATATCGGGTTTATATAATTTTACATGCACCTCTCCAAATTTTTTAGGAATGGTGATATTACTGTAATTATTGGGGAGATTATTTAATTCTCCCAATGGTAATTTTAACGGAGGAATTGGTTCAGTTTCAATAGAAACCATTTGGTCATTAATTCTACAATTAATTATACGGGTTTTTCCATATAAATCTATATATTGAGAAATAGGGGTAATTCCAAAAGGAAAAGATAATATAGTATTTCCTATTTTTTTATCAAGAACCCAAGTGGTATTTAGGGATTCATAAATATCAAGTAGAGATTTTATCACTGGATCAGATGGGGAAAATGTATATTTTGAATCACCTGACGAATCCCCAGTGGTTTTTATTATTAATTCTACCTGTGGGTATTTTAATTTTTCAGTATAATTTCCCCAATTTTCATAGACTAATATAAATGGTCTATCTTTTTTCCATGGATATCTAAGATATGCCTGACTAAACCTGGGGAGGACCATTTCCCCAATTGTTCCTGATTCGGAATCTAGGGATTCCCCTCCAGAAAATAATAGAATATTACAATTAAAATATTCCTCTATTATCCTTGCAAATTTTTTTGGATCTATATATTGGTCAAAATTGGTAAGAACACTTGAAATTTCCTGTATTGATAAATCGTACATTTCCTGTTTCCCCACAGCCAAATATTCCCATTTGGATAATTTCTCCCTAAGAATATTCGTTTTATCAGTTCTTAAAATATCATTGAAAACCTGACCTTTTTTTATAGTAAGGAAACGCGTTTCTTCAAAAAGTGCCTCCAAAACGCATTCTATAAAACTACCAGTATTTCTTGACATGCCCTTTCTATAGAAATTTCCCGTTAAAGATCCCCCATTTCCTGATGGACCATTCTGAGTTTGAGGTATATCCACCAAATTTACCAATTTTTGCAAATTTTCGGGTAATGTACCAAACCCGGTAGATGTTGCTGTCCTACTGGTGAGAAATACAGTTTGTTGTTTGGCCTCTTTTACATTAAGTTTGGGTGTTTTTTCTGTATTGGAATAATATTTTGTATAATTGGAATTTGGCTTGTCCTGTTGGTTATTTACATAGCAACATGGAAGAAATGGAAATTGTTCGGAATTGCTCAAATTTACATTTTTTCTTAACCCAGGGTATATATATTTAGCATTTTGATCACATACATACAATCTCTGAACCCCCTCCTCTGGGGTTTTAGGGAATAACATCCATTTTTCCCTTGCGAGATTTGCAACATATTCAGAATCTACAATTCTGGGCATTTCTTTCAATGGACATTTTTTACTATATCTAGATACGAAAACCTCTGGGGCAATATCTTTTAGCCTATTTCTCTCTTTTAATTTGGTTGTTTCTGTTTTACCGAAATTTGGTATCCATTTTCTATAAAAATCTATAATCTCTGGTGACAATATATTGTAAAATGCCAAGAGTTTGGAAATTATTAGGAAAAAATTATCAATTTGGGTACGATCCCTAGCACTAGATATTTTTACCCTTACATATTTTGTTCCTAGTGGATAACTCTTTAATTCCTTGTCGGATGAAGCAAGGATCTTGTCTGTAATTGTTATATTCAATTCATCTTGACCATGGATATATTTCATGTACATGCCACTGCGTTTTTTTGTGGCTTTTACACTCTCGTTTATTGATAGATATTTACTATATAAATCATTGTTTAATACAAGGTCCTCAAAAACATATTTATTTATAGATTGGTTAGGGAACGATGCAACTCCCCTTAATGAATCCTGTTTTTGATCTATAATTTTTAAATTGGGAATTTTCAAGCTGGAAATGATATTATTTATGAACTCATCCCTTGGTATATTTTTTTCGTCAAAATTGTATTGAATGTTAATTTTGATTACCCCATTTAAATGGGATGCTGAGGGATTTTTGCCATTCTTTTCATTCAAAGAATGAGGTTCCACAGATATTATCACATTTTTATAGTCCTTGCTCTTTTTAGGGGAATATTTATCAGAGACCTTGCAGAGTATATCATTATATAGGGAAATTGCCCAATCCAATGAGGGTTTAAATCCTCTGAATATTTTATAATAGTCTCTAATACTACAAAATGGGATTATTTCGCTAGTACGAAAATAATTGAAAATTTCCATTATATTAATGTTTCCAGGACCAGAGACAAAAATATTATAACCAGAACTATCCAATTTAAAATCACTTCTTTCAACCCCCTTTATATTATTAAATTTTTCAGCCATTTCTCCGTATTCTCCCATTTTCCTATTAAAAATACTGATTTTTTCATCAATTAATTTATCATATCCACTACTGCTTTTTACCAAGAATTCCGCATCTTTACTTGTTATCCCCAATAATTTTGCTATATTTTCTGTAATGGCAAATGCTATTATACTGTTACCTTGAATATTTGTGTTAAAAGCACACCATATTTTTACTAGTTCTTTTTGAGGGATTTTCGTACCTGGAAATTTATCAATGAATTTCTCGGGAGAATCATTATTCTTTTGTTGTTTGGCTATCCCCACTATTGATTTTGCTGTGATATCTATTTTTGTTGTTCCCAATGGTTTTTCAACAAAATCAGCTATATCCAGTAATATTCGTTGTTCATCCTGAATATATAGGTATTCTGGTATAGTACCTAACGAATGGCTAATTCTATCGATAACCGTATTAACCGTATCTATAGAGAAAATTTTCCATGTCTTGCCATTTAATTTAATCATTTTGTTTTCTTTTATTATTCTATTAAAATCAATTAAAAATTCATAAATGGGTACATTAATAATACTGAAATGAACAAATTACCCCTTGAATTATTGGATTATATATTTGACCTGGTAAATATAAGGAAATTGGTACAAATAAGTTTTAGGGGTTATAAAGATTCAGACTATAAAAATTCTGAATGTATTAAAGATTTTCCCCTCGTAAATTTAAATAAAAAGCGAATAGAAAAATATTGGAAAAAAGAAGCTAAAAAGGTTAGTGCTGAATATCAGACAACCCCTAGATATTATTTTGGTACATGGAATTCCGAAATAAGACAAAGATGGAAAAATATAGGATTAAATCAAAAAAAGTTGGCATCTATCGTATGTGTATGTTTTATAGGGAATATACGGATATTAAAATCCATGCTAATGATATATACCTGTATCAACTATGGAAACATTCCTATAATGATAGCCAGTCAATGCGGACATTTAAAAATAGTAAAATATCTGGTGAGAATACTACATGTTGAACCAACTCATGATTGTATAATTGGAGCCAAAATTAATGGACATGAACATGTGGTGGAATATCTATTAAATTTAATACCAAAAAAGGATATCCAGAATAGGTTTAAAATTGAAAAGATTTTAGAGGGAATTTAAAAAAGGAAAGAAATAAAAAATGCACGAAACAATTGGAGGTTCATACGAACCGCTTGAAAATAAAAAGGTCATGGAAATTGATTGGAAAAGAGTATATTCTGATTTACATCAATCATTATTTATAATACTTTTCATCGTGATCATGTGTCTTTTTAGTTTTTCCCTTTTATTTTCTGTACCAGCAATAAATATGGTTTTATATGGAAAAATAATAGTAAAATTACTAGGTATATTAATTCTCACACCTTTGGGGTTATTAGTGTTACTTTCTATTTTTGTCGCAATTGGATTAATTTTATATGGATTTGTGTCACTATATTATCATGTACGAGATAAGTGGATAATTGAAAGGGAGATAATTGAAAATACAGAAATGGAAAATGTCTGAAAAAAGCCTAAAATTGAAATATTTTGTAAAAATATATAAGGAAAAAAGCAAAAATGTCCTCATATGATTTTATCATTGATTCTTGTATAAATTTTTGGGATACTTTTTTTGATATATTTAAAATGATGATTGATACAGTATTTCCAATGATATTAATTTTATTGACAATCTTGGCTTTAATTACACTGTGTTGTATAACACTGTTTCTAGTATATGTGATACTATATAATGAGGACATATAAAAATACCCTGATTTTATACTAGTATAAAATCCTCTATCTTTATTCAGATTTTCTCTTTTTAAATGGAAAAAATATTAACAGCAAAAATATAACAATCACAACTATACTCAATGGAAGCCAATTATTTATGATAAACCCCTTTATTCTCATATTACCATTTCCAAGCACATTTATCAAGGAATTATTGATTGACAATAAATTCCCATTTATATTGGTCTTGACATATCCCGAAAAATTATCTGCATTTAATCTGGAATCGCTCCTATAAATATATTCCCCTCTAGAGTTGAATATTAAACTGTCAAGATATTGTGTGGAATAAAAGACTATTAAACTATCGAACCGGCTTTGCGTAGCGGGACTAAATTTAAAATTGGGGAGTAGTACCAAATCTGCATAGTATTCTACAGGATACTCATTACCCTCGGGGAAATTTATGCTACTAAACATTACATTTTGAAATACCTTGTTGAATGCATTGGAAATTGTAGCTAAATCTTTGGCCGATAATTCATTGTTGAAACCATAGGGATCTAACATGTCTAAAACCATTCCAGCCATCATTACCACTGAAAATACAACAAGTGCAGCATCAACAACTAATCCTATTCCAGTGGCTGCAAATTCCGCTGCTACAGCTGCCATTGCTATAAAGCTACCAATTTGTTCCGTAGCCAGAGCAACTGCGGATGATACAATTCCATCTAGAATTGTATCTGTAAATACCTCTCCAATTTCAGAGAAAATTGATGATATTACCTCTTGATCCAATTTGGCAAGGTTGGTAGATATATTTCTCAATTGAGTGGTTATCAATTCGGAAAATTTGGCCAACCCCTTTTCTCCCAATGTTTGTATTCCATATACCTCTAAAAGATTTTTTATCCCCTCTGGTGTGAAAATGGCTGATAATTTCAGTTCTACCTCGGCAAGGATATCCTTGGCCCCTTTTTCAAGAAAATCCCCAAAGGTTTCCGGACCGTCCCCTGCATTCATATTATCAATCATCAAACAATATTTGTCCATGCTCTCAATTTGTTTTTCAGTTAGACCAAAAGAGGAATTTTTATAAGCATCAGGATATTTACAATAACAGGAATAATCCAGATTTTCCGGACTTTGTGTTTTACAGTATTCATCCTTGCCAAAATCATATTTGGATAGATCACAGTATCTGTTTAGGTCATTTTCCTGGTCCTGTGTCAATTTAAATTTTGTAGCAAAAATATCAGGGGATTTACAATAACAATCGGCAAAGTCCGGATCTTGCCTTGATTTTACGTTTACACAATCAAGTGCCGGGTTGCTCATTTATTTGGAGAATTAATATTTAAATACCGAAAAAGAAATATAAAATACCCATGATTGAATTTGAAGATATTAAAATAGCGGAAAGAGCCGAAAAATATCATGAAAAAAGAAGAAAGGCAAAACTGGCAAATCCTGCAATATGTTATGCTTGCAAGAAAAAATTTTCCTCTGGAACCCTATTATTCGAACATTTACGCGAAAAACCATTGCACAAAACCGAGTTTCATTGGATTTCCTATACAATAAAGTGTAATAAATGTACCGAATTTAAAGAGCAGGGCTGGCTCAATATTCCATCAGGACATTTTCTCCCAACCGGTAGGGGAACTTTGATTGAATGCCAAGGTATATATGTTGAATCCGTACAAATAACTCCATATTATAGAGAAAATGAACGATATTCCATTACTGATTTTGATCAGGCTGATTTATTGGCTAAAAATGGTTCAATTGTCCCATGATTGTGAATATCCGTTCCATAGGCTATCACTCTATAAAACTGAATTGTATAGAATGAATGAGGAAGACTCATCTATCTGATCCTACAAAATGCACATCGAAACCAGTGTAATGTGTATAAAGTTTATCGATGTTGAAATCCTCATTGACAATATTGTGCAAGACATTAAAGAAATGGGAATAGAGAATGATCTGGAAATCTATCATGTTTAATCTATTTAACAAAATAAGCTAATAAATTTCTTTATAAACATATAAAGAAAGTTTCATTTTACAATTTTTTTTCTATTGATTTTTCCATTGATTTTTCAGAGGTGAATTTCCTTTTGATCTTGTCCTTGACAAGTATGCATAAATATACTGGTCCCCAGAATGGTAAAACAAGGATATTTAATATACTGATACACCCACCTAGACAATATGGATTCATTTTTTCTCATGTATTTCTACAAAAATTATTCATTTTTATTTTCTAAAATAATCCCTTTAGATTTATAAGATTTGATAGATTTTTTTACAGCCTCTTTCACTGAATGACATAGATAAATTGGTCCCCATACAGGCATTGTAATTATAGCGAATGCCAATAGACCACCTGAAAATACACCCATACCACACATTTTTTTCTTGATTAATTTAATCTTTTTATTTCCCTTTAATTCTATTTTTATTCAATTTTATTTCCTTTTTTTGAATTAACAGGAAAATTAAAATTGAATTATTCAGAGGTTTTAAGAGAAAATAAAAATAAAAAATGCAGAAAGTGACAGTTAATGACCAGAGATTTCTAGTATCGAGTAAAGCCAAAGATTTGATGCTGGAAAGCAAGCATCAAATGGAGTTAATGTTAAACGATCTAAATTATTCGGGATATTCCGCTTTACCAAAATTTCTGGAAATGTCAATAAACCTGAAAAATGAAACGGAAAAATATCTAATGGAGAATCCTGTTGCGTGTGTCCAGATAAACCCAGAGGAATCAGATTCGCCCTTTAAATGTGGATGTACAAGGGAGGAAATTATTTGTGACGAGCACACTGAAGAATCTGAGATTGTTTCCATGATACAGGAAATCACTGAAACAATAGAGGAAATAAAGGTATTCATGGCACGGGGGGATCCTAATGCATAAAACTGAATATGTATATACGTTCTAGAAAAAATCACTATTGTAAAAAATAATGGCATCCACAAACGATATCTTGGCAAGAAATTTATGTGTTGATTCAAAGCTCGAAGATATTCAAATAGAATTTCTATCTGTGGCAGATAGATTGGTAGCAAAAGCAAAAAAGATTGGAGACATGAGAAAAAAAATAGAGAATACCTCTGATGCAGAAATTGCAAGTGTGTTTGAGGACAAGGACCTAAAGGAAATTTCCAATGAGTTTAAAGAGGCGTATAACCATATTTCAGAATTGTTAATGAAAATGGTTAGACAAGATTGGAAAATCGGAGAGATATGGGATTCATGCGATAAATGTGGAGTAGATGATTGTTGTGAAGATTGTGACGAATAATGGTGAAAAAATAAGAATAAATATAAAACAATAAAATCATTTATTTTTTCAATAAATGATCAATTGACAAAAATACAAATGAACAAAATAAACACCATAACCAAAGAGATTTTCCGTATTGCAAATGTGCTGGAAAACCCTGAAAAATTGACACCTCATGAATTGAAATGTACATTAAAGGATCTTGAGAGTAAAATGAGAAAATACATGAAATATGATGGATGTCGTATGCCCGTAGAATGTACATGCGTGGATATCGAACATCATGATTTTCAGGATAGTGTGGAACAAACTCTATATCAGTTGGAAGAAATAGAAAAATTAAACCGTGCATATGGTTTAGAACAAATAGCGGATTTATACAATTACATTAAAGAGATACATGTCGTGATATCACCACATGCCGCACATGTACAGAAACTGTATGAATAAAACTGAATTTTAGATCAGGGGATAGGGTATATCAAGAATCATATCAAAGCATTCTATAAACATTCTATAAACATTCTATAAACATTCTATAAACATACCAGAAAATGACCGTTCAAAATTTCATTGAAAATATCCAAAAATTAACCTCATTGGAAAAGCATAAAATTGCCTCTGCACTTTTTGATGCTTATTCATTCAGGGATAATGTTCAAATTTGTTGCTGTGTTTCATGTGGAAAGCTCGGGGGGTGTGTAAAAGGATATTTACAAGGGGTCGGTACTGAAACCTGGTATAATTCGCATTTTACCACTGGTCTCAATGGGAATCAAGTTTGTGATGCATGTGTGGAGAAAAAAATGCAGGAAGAAGTGAAAAATGAAATTGAAAAGGAAATGGAGAAACAGGAAGAGGAAGAATATGAATCAGAGGAAGAGTGGGAAACAGAATATGAAGATTCGCGAGAGGAGAGAGAATATGAAAAAGATCATGAAAAAGAGTGTGACAATGGGGACGAAAAAACCGAATGTATATGCTGTGGGGAGGAAATAGAAGAGGAAGGTTGTAGTTGCGAAACATCTCAAGAGTCGGAAAATTGTTTAGATTGTTCGGAATATGCCTCAGAATGCGAAGATTGTGGAGAGTGTGTTTGTTGCTGTTGTGAATGTGGAAAGGAAAAGAGAGAAACCGAAAAAGAAATTAAAAAGGAAATTAAAAAAGAAACCGAAAGCCCAAAAATAGACAAGTTAAAAATCACAGTGGAAAAGGAAAAAAATCAAGTAAATGAAATTATCTCTAAAAAATTATTGAAAAAAGCCCATGAAATTGTTGGGTATAAACCACATAAAGAATTATCAGATTCAGCCAAGATATGGACCATTTTACGTAATGCGGGGAAATTAAGTGGATATATATCCATATTCAATGGATCTCTAAAAACATTGGAAAACTGTAAAAAATGCGAGAAATCTGAAAAGAAAAAAATCTCACCAATGTGTGATAAGCATACCATGAATGCGAGGCTAGAAGTGATTTACTGTGAAATTGAAGGATTTATAGGGGAATTGCAATCAACCATAAATTCAAGGGAAAATATTAACAAGGAAATAAAGGGCATCAATGATTGTATAAAATCCCTTGCACAACAGGTGAAAAATGTATTTGAAGATTTTCGGGATGTGGTGTGATTTGAATAGTTTGAATAGTTTGAACAGGACAAATTAAATAAAATCAATAAAATTTTCTTTATAAAACTATAAAGAGATTAGAAAGAATTGAAAAAGAAATATGCAAGAACAAACAGAATTTGATTGGGAATATACCAATCTGATTAAATTGGAAGATTTTGAACCCGATTCAGATATATTCACCGATTATAAAAGATCATTGAAAAAAGCATTGAAATCAGAGTTTAATAATTGTAGTGAAACAAATTTAGAAAATTATCTATCTGTCGTGGTGTATTATAATACCAATGAAGAGATGGGAGATATTCGCAGAAAAATGATACGGGTCATTGAAGAGGTAGATAATCCATTTAGCATCAGGTACAGAATATCATAGGGGGTTACAAAAAATAATGTTTTATACCACTATAAAACTGAATTTTCCATTTAAGTACAGGGTATAATACCAAACAGTATTAATCTGAAAATAATCCTAAATAAAATGGAAACATATGCTAGTATTCTCTTGAAAAATATGAACCCCTGTGAAATGGAAAAAATAGAGCAGGGTGATTCACAGGAACATGCCAAATACAAAACCCTATTAATGAATCATCCCAATATCAAGCTTACTGATACACTAGATGGCTTGGAAAATTATTCCTTTATAGAGTGTGCGGGTGAAACAAACCCAACCATCAAGGCCTCTAGAGGGATAGTATTTGCAGGGGAAAAAATGATTTGTAGATCTTTTCCCTATACAGTCTCCTATTCAACCAATCAAAAAGAGGAGATTCTAAATTTCTTTTCAGATTTGGACTTTTCCCAGGTGTTATTTTTCCCCTCATATGAAGGAACAATTGTGAGGGTCTTTCATCATGGTGATGAGGAGAACGGTAAATGGTACATTTCCACCAATAGAAGACTAGATGCGGATACATGTAATTGGGGACCTGATAGGGAAACTTTTGGGTCCAAATTTCGCAAGGGGGTACCAGAAAATTTTCTAGACACTCTTGAAAAGGGTAGGACCTATTTTTTCCTTATCGAAAATAATATGAAATCAAGGTTGGTCTGTCAGGTGGATTCTCCCAAGGTCTATTTTGTTGGTTCCATCTTTCAAGGGAAATTTAGTATAGAAAATGTAAAGGGATTCGAATCTCAAGCCTTGAAATTTGACTCGTATAAACATGTGATAGAAATTGCCTCTGGAATGACCTGGAAATCATATCAGGGGATTATTGCGTTTTGTCCGGGATTCATACAGGTCAAGATTCAAAGCGAGGAATACACTAGGAGATATAATCTCAGAAATAATGCTCCAAATATCCTATCCAGGTATCTAGAATTGAAAGATTCTAAATATACGGAAGAGGATAGACAATTATATAGGGAAATGTATTTTGAGCATATATCCCAGTTTGATGAATATGAAAGATACATAGATATAATCAGTACAAATTTATTGGGACTATACAATAGTAGATATATCCAGCATAGGTTTGTAAAGACTGAACCTCAAAAACACTATGTGATCAAAACAGCTTTTGAAGAGGCCGGTTTCGGAAAGGATGCCGTGGATGTAAAAAACATTAAAAGTATCCTACTCCGTCAGAATTCATGGACCTTGAGTACAATGATAAAGGAAGTACAGAGAATCAGACAGGCGTGATTTAGAACCCATAAAATTGAATTAAAAAAAGGGAATAAAGTAAAAAACACAGTAAAAAAGATAAAGATAAAATGACCAGAGGTGTTACAGGTGGAATGATAGTTTGTGCTTTTATAGAGGCTATACCTAAACCGATATGGTACGGATTATTGATCCTCACATCTCCTATATGGATTTTGCCAAGTATTGTTTGCGGAACAATTCATCATATAAAAGAAAGGAAAAGAGAAAAGGAACGGATAGCAAGGGGAAATATACACTATGATTATGGATTAAAATGTAGGCAAAAAAAGGAGGAAAAAACCGAATGAAAATAAACCAATAATTTTTAGAATTTATTAATAAAATTTCTTTATAAAACTATAAAGAATTAAAACTGAAAATAATTCATGAAATAATACCAATAATCTCATAATAAAAATGGATGATAACAATCTTTATTTTTCAAACATTAATCATGTGATAGATTGTATGAAATTTTCCGATACAGTGGAAATAGACCGTAAAAGAATAGAATCTCATGTCATTGAATTTCTAGGGTATTGGAACACCAGAGAATATATGGTAATCGTATATAGGGATTTTGTTTGTATAAAACGGAGGATACCTAAATATGAAAAATAATAATAAATTTTCTTTATAAAACTATAAAGAAATATCCAATAATAAAAAACAAATAAAAAATGGGAGATTTCCAAGAATATGATTATGAGGATTTTACAGGAGATTTTGATGAATTCAAACACGAGGTAAATGTATTTGAAAGAGTTTCAATGGGAAGATTGGGCACAAAAGTGGGGTTGAAAGATGTAAAGGGAAAAAGTACAAAAGAAGTATATGAAAAATTATCAAAATCAACCTATGAACCTAAAGAGCGTTTGGCCGTCCTTGTGCAGGCTTTGGGATACTCTTTGAAAGATGTTCATCATTTACCCATTTATGAAAAGGATATTTCCGACATTATAGAATATATTCCAATATTAGAAAAACCAGGGGACATTAATCCAATGGGATTTTTATTAGGATATATAGGTACAAAAGGAGGAAGAGAAATGAATAGAGAAAATATCACTAAAATTTTCAAAGAATTACCCGGTATAAAGGAAGGGGGAGTAATGCAAGAGGATGTCATCAGATACTGTCGTTTTTGGCTTTTGACAAGAGGAACCAACAGGAAATAAAAAAATAAAATCAAATTAAAAACCTAAATTATAAACAAAGAAATCGCCAAATAAAAAATGTATGGAAAATTACAGGGAAATATATACAAAAAATATACCAGAGAACCACCATTCAGGTTATCGTTTTAACACCCAAACAGAAAAATACAATTATTTTATAGAGGGAAAAGCAATTTTTGGAGCCTACCCAACACAATTAAATGTAAATCACTTGGAATCTCTAGGGGTCCGTTACTTTTTAGATTTAACAGTAAATCACGAAAGGGGGACCGAAAAATACTGTACCAGATATAATTATGAAAACTACCCCATTCATGACAGAGATATCCCCAATGATACAATTTCATTTGCAAAATTAATAGTGAGATATGCCGATATAATTTCCCACATTCCTTGCGGAGAATTAGTCTATATTCATTGTAGAGGGGGGCATGGCCGATCGGGAATGCTATCAACCTGTATATTGATTTTTCTATATAAAATGCTCCCTGCAAAAGCAATTGAAACTATTACTGAATATCATATTACACGTCCCTGTTTATCATCAAGATGGAAAAGGATAAATAGAAATAATGGAAAAAAAATAGAACCTTTTATAAGGGTTCAAAAAATGTTTATATATTATTTTTTCAAGCCAATTTACATGTTTTTGAATTCAACCCCTACAAAATGTCTATATGAATTTTGTAGGGATATAGTATATGGACAAATAAATACAAAAAATAGAATACTTGAATTGTTTGAGGGAAATAATGAAAATAATAATGAAAAGAATAACGAGAATATCAACGACCTATTATCTACTGGATTAAAACCCATTATTTTCAATTATTCAAATGAGGGCAAGGGTATATCCAAAATCTTAATGGAAATTAGGTTGAAATTTCTAATGGATAAAATTGAAAAATAAACTGGGAATAATTGAAAATACACAGAAAAAAATACACCCATAAAATGGAACAATATCTCAACTATTTCTCTGGTGGTAAAATATTTTATTTTGACCAGAGTGAATATTCACTCTTTGATCCCTTTAAATTTTTTCCGTATAAAAAATACTATTATCTCGTCATTACCTTTGTACCAATGTCTTTTACAAAACATGCTACAGTATATTTTGAGCTTAAATCATCTGATAAATTTCTCAATAGTAAATATGATATTCGTATGCTAGAGGATATATACAAGTCCGAATTTCTCAACCCATATATACAGTATTTTGACGGTGAATTTATATTCTCAAAATCAGTAGATACCGGTACCCCTTTTTCCGAAAATAGTTCAATAGGTGTTCCTCTTAATCTATTTTTTTATAGAAAAAAGGTCGTAAGGGATTGGGTTCAAATGATGGTGGATGTTGAGCATTGTAATGTGCAAGAGATAAAAATTAAACAATCAAGGGAAAATCAGTGGGATATGAACACGGTTATCGAATCGGATTCCGTAAATGAATTTACAGGGAAAGAATGGTAGGTAAAAAATTTTATATCATTATAAAATTGACAATTTATTTAAAAAAAAGGAAAGCAAAGAAACCCAAGGAAAACCCAAAAATAAAATGGACCGTCATTTAATATATTTTAATAATCCAAAAATATGCTATGTTGAAAATACTGAATATTCCTTATTTGATCGCTATAAAATGTTTCCAATGAAAAAATACTATTATATTGTATTACATTATAGAGAGCCAGATAATGTAATTAGTTATGGGAAAATTAATAGGGAAATGTTTGTCTCTATAAAATGTGCTACAAATCTCATGAACAAAGCCAAGGATATTCTCAAGCTCAAAAATGTATATTCCTCAAGGTTTTTAAAATCCCAAATTGAATTAACAGAGGAATCTGAAAAATTCAAGGGATTTATATTAAGTAGTGATAACAGCAAGTTTTTATTTACGGAGAGCAATACTTTTGGCAGTGTATTAAATTATTTTTTCAGTAATAAAAAAACAGTAAGAAATGAGGTAAAATTGGTCATTGAGATAATTCCCTTTAAAATTTCTAGTATAATTATCAAGAGCACAAATGATGAAAATAGCAATGATTTGACCACGATATTGGAATACAATGCTTTTACAGAAAATTCACAGGGAAAAACAGGCGAAATAAATTTCACTGGTATAAAATATACAATTTAAATATAAAAAATAAAAAGAAAATGACCAATAAAAGTAATGTAATAACCAATGAAGAAATGGAAAAGAGAATAAAAGAAATAATGGATAAAAAATTAGAGGAATTTGATGATCATGTCAGAGCATACTATAATATAAAAATACCAAAAACTGTATCCGAATTGGACAGACAGGTAAATTTAATGTTAGAGGAAAGTAAAATAGAGGACAAAATACTGAGAGACAAATATATAAATAAACCCGGAAAAGGAAAAATCACTGAAAATGACCTGTTCAAAGGTTTTAAACTATGTATGGAAAATAATGCTAGAACAAAGTGTGTAGAAAAATCTATAGATTATTGTCTGGAAAAATATCAACTAGTCCTCACTAAAAAACAATAAAAAAATGTAAAATTTTATAATTGTATAAAATAAAAGATTAATAAAGAATAAATAAAATGAATAACGAAATATATGAAAATGCAGAAAATAGATATTTTTTCGAGGGACCTCCAGCCTTTGACCAATTAGGAAATTTACCTGCAAAATTGCAATGTGATTCCGCTTGTATTTCCCGTTTTGGAAAACGTTCTTCCCGTGATGTAATTGATTGGAAAATGTACGAACCTGGAAAGAGATACCCATGGGGGGCTCATGGGAAAAAGTTTAATTATTGTGCAAAATAAAATTATTCTGTTAATATTTATAATGTTATAAATATTTCCGAGTTTTTATAAATATTTCTAAATATACTGCTTTACCTCCTATCTCTTGGGTCTCTACGTCTATCCCTGTTATAATCTCTGGGTGAGGGGTCTCTGTGTCTGTTTCCTCTGTCAGGGTCTCTAGGTCTATCTCTATCAGGAATTCTAGCTGTACGGCATCTCATCGAATCCCTTTCACGATCTCTTGGTCTTTCTGAGGATCTTTCTACAGGTCTCTCATATCTATCTCTCGATCTGCTACGATCTCTTCTAGAATCCCTTGGTGTGTCTCTACGTATATCCCTTCCTGAATCCCTCCCACGGTCCCTTGATCTTTCCGCTGGTTTTTCAGAGCATCTTTCAGTAGGTCTTTCATATCCTCTATCCGACCCCCTAGATCTTCCAGAATATTGAGTTTCCCTATCTCTTATTTTTTCATTATATCTTTCGAATCGTTCCCTTCTTTCGGGGGTTCTCCTATACTCCTTTTCATCACTAAAACTACTTGTAGTACTGTCGGAGAGGCTATCTTCTTGCCCTTTTTGATGTCTCTTTCGATCATCCTCTTCAGAATCGGAATCATCAGAAATTTTTAGAGATTTAACATTGGGTAATTCCTGCTCCTTTTTTCCAGACTTTTTCTTTGGGCTTTTTCTCTTTTCGGACCCCCTTTCTACCTCTTCCGGTGAATCCTCTATACTACTCTGTTCTTTTTCATCTTTGTGATCCCCCTCTGATTCACCGCCGGATACCGATTCCTCCACCTCGCTACTTGCCCTGTGATATTTTTTCTGTACTGCACGGGGTTTGCTATTTTCCTTTATACTTTTAGCCTTTTCCATTCTTTTCAGTTTCGCTACTACCTTTTTCAAGTCATCTTCATTCTCCAAAGGGACAAGCCATGATGGACCAATTTTAAGCCTGGTATTCCATTTTCCGCCAATTGGCTTTATAAATTCACATTCTTTATCTACACCTTTTAATACAAAGGATTTTTTATTATATGGTTCATAGGAAATTGTACTCATTTTTTATCTTGTTATATACCCTATTATATTCCGTTACAATATTGATTTTTTGTGTAATTGTTTTGTTTAAATATATTTAGGGTACCAATATAAAATAAAATTGATATTTTATAGATATTTAATAGAAATATAGAGAAAAATTAAAAAAATAAAATGGTTCTAGAATGCGCTACACTGCTATTATTGGCAAAACCTGTATTGGCTACCGGCATAGGATGGAAAGCCATAACCACACAGTTAATTGTTATAGGAACAATGTTGGGATTTTATACAGTTATTGAAATGAATAGAGAACCACCCGGAAAAATTAGAAATGAAAATGTTTATCGGTAATCATAAAAAAACCCCAATAAAATTGAATTCCTCATTAATTAATGGGAAATACAAGAACAAAAATGACAGTATATAGTGCTATAAAAAAACATATTAACATGTATGCGTATCCAATTTATTGGCTCCTGGAAAAAATGGGAGAATTACCGGAAAAAGATTCACCTTTATACACTACAAAATCAGAGGACTTTATAAATAGATTATTAATTCCTATATCTTTTTCTATTGCATTGGTTATAGCATGTTTCATTATTTGTATAGGATTGTCAGGCCTATTATTGGGGATATTAGTGATGATTATCACTTGTTGCTGTTGTATATCGTGTCTAAATACCGGTAGTTATATCCTGGCATATTTTACTTATTGTATAGTATTTATTTGTGGAGGAATATCCATGTTATTTTATACATTATTCATGGTTTTAGTGTGGCCAATTCTAGTGATTGTATATGGGATTAGATTATGTAAAAATACTGGTGAAAAAGAGGATATAGAAAATAATGCAAAAAATACTGAAACTAATCGGGAAACCGATACAGAAAAAGACATGGAATCTCAATAAAACGTTAAAATATCTACATTTTATAAGCATATAAAATGAAATTAAAAAGATATACATTCACACGATAATTCTGTATGACAATCGGCACATAGCCATTTTCTTGCAAATTTTGTCCCATGAGACCCTTTTTCAGTATGACCATGAGAAATATAGCATATTTTCATTTCATCTTTTTTATATAGACATCTACAACAGAAAATTGGATCGGATTTATCCATTTTCCTCTGTTTTTTTCTACACAATATACACAGATTATTTATCCCACATTTACCTATCCACCAACCATTTTGGACAGCCCATTTAACAGTTCCACTACTGATGCATTCTTTTCCTTTTTTTCCTGTACATTCTATATCATCATTATAACACTCTCTGCATATATAGAACCACTCATCATTGAATCCCTTTAATTTTTTCCCCTCATAGTACTTGCAATAATATTCATTACAGATGCGACATTTACGGTGTTTAGGGCCGGACATTTTTATATTTTATTCTTTTAGTTTTTCAATGATTTTATCATTATAAAATTAATTTTATATTTAAACGAAAATCACATGATAAAATGAATAGAGCAAATTACATCGTATATCAATCTAATGTGTATTCAGGATCAAGACAGAATGATGAACCGAGGATTGTCAGTAGAAAATTATCATGTGGGTGTACAGAAATAATCAATATTATAACATGCGAAAAAACAATGATATATCCATCTGAAGAGCACGAACGTGCCCATAAATCCATGAGTAAATATGGTCATTTCTCATGATAGTATTTTATAAAGATATAAAATATACTTTTTATCCCTTTCTTTCTTCATATAAATTCAGGGCCTTTTGCTGGACCAATTTGGGATTTACCCCTGGTCTGTTAATATGGCAATGTTTATATTTTTTCCCGCTATCACAGGGACATTTATCATTTCTCCCTATTTTTTTGAATTTATCAGCCTCGGCCAATAATTCCTTTGCAATCACCCCTATATCATCCAATGAAATTCCGAATTTTTCAAACCATCTTTCCCCATAATATTCAATCATTAGTTTAATCTCCTCTTCGTCCATATCCCTTGGAGATAATCCACTTTTCAAACCCGATATAATATATGCTAATTTTTCCTCTACGGGTGGTTCTGTATTATTCAATATCTCATTTTTAGTGAAATCAACTGAATTATACATGCGTTCCCCTATTCTCTGATACATTTCCAATTGTTCAGGGGTCATTCCTTTTAATGCATTTTTCACCATACTATTATTGAACATGTCTTTTCCCCCGTTTTTCCCCTCATTTTTTCCCATACTAACTGTGGTAGGGATATCAGGATTGTTTTGTGATGCCATTTTGGGTATTTGTGTTTCTCTGAAAAAATATTACTTAAATATTTTTCAGATCATTAAAATAAAAAGATAGAGTATTTTATTATAGTAAAATAAATGAAATTGGACAATTATTTTAGCAAAATATACGTGATAAACCTATATGATAAAAAGGAAAGATGGGTCAAAGTGAAAAAACAATTTGATAAAAAGAAAATACATGTATCAAGATTTATAGCAGTGGATGGTAGGTGTATGGATCAAGGAGATGATGGATGTATAGCCAAGCTAAAAACCTTTGAAATGATTTATAATGTAAAAATACCAATGCCCAAGGGAATGAAACTAACCGAGTTGGTACCCGCATCAAGTCTCACTATCGGTACTATATTGATTTTAAGGGACATGGTGAAAAGGAGATTGCCTCGAATTTTAATATGTGAGGATGATATTGAATTGACTAGGGATTTTGAAAAGAAATTTGAAAGAGGTATAAAATCTCTGGAAAAAATCAGAAAATACAATTGGGATTTATTATATTTAGGTTGCGGGGATAGATGTGGAACCAAGGGAATTTCTGAAAGAAAAAGGGGAAATGTCAAGAATCTATCTATATTATCCCAATATATAGATGAGGACTATTATGTCCAGAATAAAAATGACCTAAGAGGATTATGCGACGAATGCAATGAAATTACTCCATATATCAGTGATACGATACATCCCGGAGGTACATGGTGTTATGCATATTCTTTAAAGGGGGCTAGAAAAGTGTTGAAATTAATGGATAATAATGCAGGAAATCACATTGATCAAATAGTGGCAAATCAAGTAGAAGATGGACGACTAATTGCTTATGCTTTTGACCCGCCTATCGTCATGCATGAAGATATTTCCAATAGAGATGCGACAACAAGTATTCCATGGTCATTTTAAATTCCATGCTCATTTTAACAGGAAATATTTATAATTTTATAAATAAAGAACATATTGGAATTCTCGACCAAGAATACTCAAAAAGAATACCATATTCCGAAATAATGGAAAAACGTATTCTGACCTATGCGAAAAAGGCCAAGTCCATTGAAAAATTACGTGATATTTTATATGATCCGGATATATTGAAAATCAGAGGAGATTATCGAGGTCTGAATATTTTATTGTTAAATACTCCATGTAATGGCTTTGGGGATTTAATTTTTGCATTAAAATTGAGCAAGATACTCGAATATTATTTTTCAGCGAGTGTAAAAATTGCTACAACATTACCCAAAGCCCTTATAAAGATCGGAGCTTTGAGTGTAAATGTGTATAAATTGGCTTCTACATTTTCTGTGCCCGAATCAAGTAAAAGATCTAGTCAATGTAGAAGGTATGCAACATTAAAGGTATATTACCCAGAAGACACTATAAATGCGGGGAAATTAGTAGATACATCGGTTTTTGACCTATTTTTTGATGCACCATTAATGGCCGATTATGACCCTAGTTTATCTAATATAAAAAAGGTAGTACCTACAGCCAATAAATTCAATACATTTTTCTTTTCTGAATACAATGATTATCTCGATAAAAATTTTGACTTTAATATGGGGATTGGCAAAGGCAGAAACGGCATGTTATTTTTACCTAGACCATTGAGGATAATAATGGGAAAAGATTATATCGCTAATATTCTAGAAATTTTCGGTAAATTTTGTTTAATATATATAGCTGATATACCGGGTTGGGAAAAATGCATGTATAATTTTATAAGCATGGTTTTGGAAAAATATGGGGGGAAAAGAACTTTTACAATAATATGTCCATCTTTTACTGTAAATTTCGTAAAAAAGAGAATTAGGAAATTATTTAAATTATACCCATATTTTTCCAATATTATAATTGTTGAAAAAGGGGAAAATGGAAAAAGGGAAACCCAATATAATGACCTCGGGGGGAATTCCGGAAATAACAGAGATAATAAAAATAATGGGAAAACCCTTACAATACGAGGGGATATTCTACCCACTAATAATTCTGTTATTCTCGCTTTAATGAAATATAGTGTTCGTGATATTCTTCTAACAGGGGATCAAAGCATAACTGACATGTTAATGGTTTCATCTAGAAAAAATATATTTTATCAGATTGCACGTTGGAAAAGGGATTTTGGCAAAGAATTGGGGAAATTAATGCCGCAAAAATATTTAATGAAAATGACCACTGCATGTGGAACAATGAATGCTTTAAAATATAATGGTAATTATTCTAAATTTATCAGAGATTGGAGTTTCATCAAAAAGAGCAATAAAAAATTACGACAAATTTTAATTATTGCGAGTATATTAAAGGATATAGAAAAAAATGGGGAAAATAAAAATTCAAAATTTCTCGCGGAATATACTGATATAGTAAATAATTCCAAGACATTAAATTCTGCTCTAAATAAATTGGGAATATAAAAATAAATAAAATAGAATGGCGGAATTAAAGGACTATGCTCTAAACAAAAAATATATCCATTTATTGTATGCAAGTTTCTATGACCTACACAACATACTGATACGCCATAATATTAGCTATTGGGCTAGTGGTGGTTCCGTATTATCGGCGATAAGGCATCAAGGCCAAAATCCTATAGATGATGATATTGATATAGAAGTGCCATATTTAGACGTTCGAAAAATGCTCACAAGGGATTTTAAAACAGATTTAGCAAAAAAAGGCTATTATTTGAAATTGCATTCTGAATCAGGGGAAAAGAACAGATTAAACGGATTAAAATATGATTGGATAAAAATCAATAGTGTCAAGCACGTAAATGGACATATATCAGGTATCGATGTTTTCCCCATTAAAATAGACCGTGATCATACAGGGAAATTACGAACTTTTTTTGATAGCGATTTCACAAATGAAATTTGGCCTAAATCCTTTCATTATCTAAGCGATTTATTACCCTTGAAACAAGTGAAATTTGGTAGGGGTGTGATGATAGTACCAAAAAATTCTAGAATCTATCTTTCTAGGGCCTATGGAAGGGATTGGAGTAGGGTCATGTATATCACAATGGACAAGGATCATTACATGTTGGATAAACCAATTAGGATAAATACTAAAAAATTTGAGGCTGCAGGTAATTTTGCCAGTGCAAGATACCAAATCCGATTGGAAAGAAATGACCCATTATTAACAATGAAGGGTAGTATATTATTATGATTATAATTTCATGATTATTTCATGATAATTTACAATAAAAATACCAAATTATTTTATATCAATATAAATAAAGGGAAAAAAATCAATGGAAACACAAGGTCCATTTACCCCTTGTAGCAGTGTCATAAAAGATGGAAAGATACTACCTGCAACAGGGGATCAAATATACAAGTGTTGTGAATCCAGATGCAGTGTATATCTAAATGATTGTTATGATTATTGTGAAAATATATATCCAAAAGGTTCTGAAAGTCATTCAAGAAATCCCAATTCTATTGGAGGATTCGAAAATGGATTATCTCTCAATAAATATCCGGATTTTATAGAGAATTTGAGCGAATGTAATCAGTCCTGTAAAATCATGAATAATGTATGCAATAAAATATGTGAAACTAGCAGGTTTGATTATGATAATAGGTATTTTGATGCATGTCTAGAAGAAAATAAATGCGTTATAAATGATACTCTATCGGCAGAATGTCTAGAGAAAAAAAAAGGGGATATTTTATCTTGTTGTATGAAAACATGTAAAACAAATGCCCCCAAAGAGGTACATTCAAAGACCCATCCGGGTGCTGATACCATTAGTGATGTAAATGAATATTGCAAGGAACATTGTGATACATCTTTTAATATTCATTTTCAACGATCATTAAATAGACCAGAAATAACTAATATAAATCAGGTAAAAAATATCAATGATAGATATATTTACATTTTTGGGTGGATACTGATTATAATGCTATTCGTATTTTATGGCTTGAAAATATATAGGTATTATAGATGATTTTCTGGATAAATAAAAAATAATAAAATAGTAAAATAGAATAAAATATATTAAAACAATATAAAATGTATGGTACAAGAAAAAAGAACGAGGAAAAAATGTACATGACAAATGATAAAATGGACTCTTTTTTTTCTGATTTATTATTGGATGATTATAAGGATATAATCATGGAGCCAATGACAGATGAGGAAAGAGGGATTATCATTAAGCGGGAAAAAGAGAAAAAGGAAAGGAAAATTCAACGTAGAAAATACATTTCTGATAATAATTTATCAGTGACATTTATAGAGAATATTCCATCACCAAAACCTACTGTGAAATGTAGAATATGTGGTTATAGGGATTTAAAATTATGCCAAGCTAAAATACATTGTAAAAGAAAGGTATATATCTGTACTAATATAAAATGTGCATGTAATGTATGTAGTCACTGTATATGTTCAGGGAATTTCTGTATAAATTGTTCAACTATACAGGCTAATAAAATTTTAGATGATGCAAATAAAATTTTAGAGGAAATAAAAGAAGAACCAAAAAATTAGGATAACAAAGAATTAAAATGTCAGGATCATGTCCATGCAATTTACAGCTAGAAAACAAGACAAATATCAATGTGGGGATACCAACAAATAAAAGCGTGGGAAACTGTAATTTTAAATCACCGGGGTTGAGAAAATTCCCGATATTTTCCGAGTCAGAACAACCCGCGAAACAACCTAAAAATTCCACATATAAATGGAATGTAGGGAATATAAATACAGTGGAAATGTCTCAATTAAATCCGGATTATAAACAAGTGGGATGTGGTAGGGAAAATGCGGGAACATGTAAAAAGCCCGATGAAAGCCATGGAAAAGGATGTAATGATACAGTATATATTTCACAGGATCCAAGATTGATGGATCCAATCAGAAATTCCCTAATAAAATTGGATCGTCCCCCCTTTCGTAGTACATTTTTCATTCAAAGCCAAAGGTACCCAAGTGAAAGCTACACTGATATATATGAGAAAAAATATAATGATTTTGGACAAAATTACCGTACATATAATGACATTACCGCAGGCCAAATTACATATTATATAGACCCATTGATTGAGGATCCGTATTTTTCGCCAAATTTCACCATTGATTCACAGGTACAGGGAGTGTTATACAGAGACCCGATGGGAAGCCTGAAACCAACATATGTGAGAAAAGCAGTAAAAATGCCGGATGAAAAATATAACCCATTATCTTCTATACGTGATAGTGCTGTTTTCAGAGAGGATATTTTAGCATCAAATATGGCCCAAATGAACCAAAACAGATGGTCAAGTAGATGGGGGCAAAAGGCAAAATAAAGGCAAAATATTTTATATTGAATATAAAATGAGTAAAAAATCACTATTTCTTTTATTTTTGAGCCAATTCCACCAATTTAGCTATAAATGCCAATCTTCCGGATATCTTGTCAATTCCTATTGAATCCTCTGACATTTCTATATTAAGATCCCATAGATCATAATTTTCAACAATTTTCAGTACAGTTTCCAATGGTAAATATTTATAACTGTCTCCTCCTTTATTTTCTCCTTGAGTTTTCGATAACTCCCGTTTCATGCATTTTTTCCTTTCCGAGTCCTCTGACATGGGAAAATAACCCGACACAAAATTATTCTGACATTCACATACTAATTTTACGATTCTGTTTGCTTTCTCTTTATCTATTGTTATTTCTAATTCAAAAAATTTATGGAAAATGTCTAATAGATCAAAAGAGGAATATGTGTTATTATCGTCATTCATTATTTTCAATGCTATTTTATGCTATTTTATATTCAATATAAAATTTTTAAATGGAAATTGTTCGATAATGGAAAAAATTGAAATTTATTGATAAATTAGTAATATCCCATCCTCATTTTCCTTCTCTTGATAAACCACATTATAAACAAAATTGTCGCAATGATAATCAGGGCCAATAATACTAGCCACATCCACATGTTCTTTTTCTCGTAATTGTACCCTTCACGATAACCTTCGGAATAACCCTCTGATACACCTCCAAAATTAAAAGAATTTGCTTTGATTTTTTTTCCTCCGTCCAAGAAATACATTTTTTCTCTTTTTATTTCATAAAAAATATTTTATTTTGTTTATTTGATTTCATTTATATTTCATTTATTTTGGCAAACATTTTGGGTGTGGAAATTTCTTTTTCCCCCTTTTTTCCCTTAAAACCCATACATACAATAACAATGACAATCAATAGTAAAACCAGCCATGAACTACCGGTCTGTGATGCCAATCCCAAAAGACCCAACACACCCCAAAAAATTGCCTCCCCATGATTTTCATCTTTTTTAGGGATATTAAATGAATCGATATATACCCTTTTTTCTCCGTCTAATATATACATTTTTTCACAATATTATTTTATTTAAAGCCAATCATTCCTTTTAAAATAATTATTAAAAATACAAGTATAAAAATCAAGAATTTGACAAGTATAAAAATGAGCCTTTCAATATCAAAATTAGAGGACCTGTTAAAGACCAATGATTTTTCTATTCGTCATAGATATCATATGCATGGATATTTGGCTTATATCACAGCCGTTTCGCCAATGGGGGATAATATACTAATAAGCATCCCTTCGGACTATAAAATCAAGGTAAGGGATTCACATGATTGTTGGAAAATTAGACCCCTTTCAGTTAGGGGAGATGAGGAGGATACATTATTGGCTTTTACAGGGGCACAAAAGGATTCTCAGGTGGAAAGTGCATATGATGAAATTGACCTACATATAGAAAATTCATCAGGCATGGATAAAAGTAGCAATATCATTGCAACACTTGACGAATATTATAAAAGGAGAATTTCACTCAGAGATTTAGAAAGAACCGAGGTATTGACGATAAAGAAAATTTATAGACAATTACGTAGATTCAGGTACTGTACTCAGAGTTTGCGCTATAAACTTGCAATAAGTTATTCCAATTATATTTTCATTTCAGAAAGGGACTCATCTGTGGAAGCGTATGATATCAAGGAATTACCGCATAATAATAGAGACAAAACCAGGAGGCTATTATTTCTCATTGATCTTGAATTTTTCTTTGAAAAAATGGAAAGCAAGGGATTAAATACTGATTTGAAAAACATTAGGGACAGTTTCTATAAAATTTTGAGCAAGACACAGGAAAAACACCTAATTACCCTTGATCAAGTGGTTTCAAAACAAAATATTTTGGAAAGCAAGGCCAAGATAATTAACAAGCAAAAACATGAGAACATGGAATTATTGAGAAAATTTACTGTATTCTATGAGAAAACAGAGACCAAAGTGATCGAGTTGGAAAAACAGTTAAAAGACCTAGAAGAAAAAAATAGTGCATTAGAGCTAAAAAGTAAGGTAAAAATGGACATTAAAAATATAAAGGATTCACAAAAGGAAGGAATGGAAAATTACATGAAAATTAAAGAGAAAAATGATAATTTATTTCTATGTAGTGATGAGGCCATTTTCGATAATATAATTTTGGCCCATGCAGTGTTCAAGAATCTCTCTGTATTGGACAATATTCTTGCCAAATAATTTATAGAAAATATGGAAAAAAATGGAAAAAATTTTTTCATGGAAAATAAATAATATCAGTAAATAATTTTCAAAAAATAATAGCATGGCAAATATTTCCCTCGAAGCCAGTGTGCGAACATGTAAGGTCGATCAGGGCTGGGCAAACAAGATTGAATCGGACCGATTCTTTAATCCCAATTTAATGATGTGTCCCGTATGGAGTGGAAGAGACTTGACCGGAAGAAAGGTATGTCCTGATTCTTTTTATACCAAAAGAGCGGGTTGTAATTCACCTGAAGATCGTATATTAGTTGAGAACGCACTTCGTCCCAAATATTCCGAGTACATTACGCTTGATACCTCTGGCATCTCTGGTCGTTTTGAAGGGGTTGGTCCCATGGAGGGTATGGATGTCTATGATATTACCAGAAGTGGTCAATCCCCCGGGGAGGACCTATACAATATCACGAGAAATACACCCAGTTTCGGTAATCAGTTTGGAAGCAACATTTTTCCTGGGTGTGGTACATATAATTATTCAAATGCGGCTGCTGCAAATTCTCAAGCAAGTAGAGGGATGCAATTTTCCAAGGAGGGATACAAGGCAAATTGCAACAAATGCAGAAGTGGATTTTAAATGGGAAAATCATCATAATTTATATTATTATAAATTAGCTTTCATTTTATATGAAATCAAGTGGAAATTTAATTCTCCCAAACATACGGTGTAATATCATACGGCAAACACATTTCTCCATAATTTACTATTTTCCTCTTGAATTTTTCCAATGAATCCTCTTCTGTCTCCTGATAAGTGATTGAGAGGGTTTGACACTGTTGGTAAATATATTTTTTGCAATCCATGAATAAATCTTTGGGTTGATTAAGCTCATCCACATAATTACTATATCTACCACCAAACCCTATAATCCCACTAGATAGATGCAATAAATTATAAATCTTTTTTTTCTGGTTCCCAAATATTTCAATTGGTAAAGAAATACCTTTTGGTATATCATATCTAGCCATAGTAGAATTGAATCGAAAATGATCATAAAATTGTGATACTTTTTTAGGCATGAATCCAAGCTCATAATTTACAGTGAATTTGTGGTAATTTTCCTCTGAAATTGCATATGATCTATAATTATCGTATCTAGCATGCAATTGAAAGGAAACAAATGGAGAATAACCAATTGGTATGATTTCCCTTAATGTGTCCCCCGAATTCCATTCATATAGTATCTGTCCATTTGCCTCTATACTTAGGGGGATATCAATTAGAGTATCTCCATCTCTATATTTTATATCCAAATTTCTAATCAATGTATTTGCGGGATCATGATCTAGAGAAATTCCATTAATTAAATCCGTATAAATCCATTCATAACCCGGGCCAGGATTTCTAAAGCGTATTATTTCGGAGCTTTTTAATTCTCTATGTATTGGTATATATTTAATACCCCTTATATTGTCTATATGTATTGGCTTTAATAATATTGAAAAATAGTCGGGGGTATTCTTTTTTCCCTTTTCAGGGGTGTTTCTAATTATACTAAAATTACAATACTGGGCACTCCCTCGAGAAATTAGATATTTCTCAATTTCATGTTTTTTACATAATCTAGCCCATTTCATGGCATAATAATTATTTCTACTGATTGGGGGGTATTCTCCGGTTTCTACATAATATTTTACACCTGATAAATCCCCATTGAAAATCAATCCATTTAAACCAATGTCATTTATATATGGGTCAATATATTTTTTACATAGTTCCCTTAATATCCTATTTTCCCTGCAAATTTCCATTAAATTGGATACATTTATTGAAAGAGAAATAATCTCTAGTAATTCCAGGGGGAGATTATTCATTGTTATTTTTCTATAACTTTTATATTTAAATATAAAATTATCAATCGTCAAAATATATCATATGGCAAGCACATTTCCCCATATTTAATAATTTCTTTTTCAAAATTGTCCCTTGTTTTTTCATTATAAAATGCAATTTCATGTGATCGTGTATGGCCCTCTATGAAACATTTGTATTCCCAAATTGGGTCCAAATTACCTATTACTTGTATTACGTTAATATTAATAACACCATATTTTAATGATAATAACTCGAAAATTTTCCCATTTTCTCGTTTTCCAAATGTCTCAATGGGAGGAGGAATACATTTTTCAGGTATAGTGTCATATCTAGGTATAGTACTATTATATTTAAATAAAGTAGGAAAATATAAATGATCAATGGATATAAATCCAAGTTCAAAACTAATGGAAAATTCATTATAAATTTCTAATGGAATTTTTCCGTCAATAGTTTCTATAAAAATGGGGAAATTTTGCCCCCATGGTTCAATACATCTTATAGGGATAATTTCCTTTAAAATATCACTGGAATTCCATGTATATATTTTCACATGAGAATCTGAATTTAATACAAGTTCTATATTTTCCCCATTAATTCGTTTTATATTTAAATTCCTGATAAATCTGGGTTCCGGACAATATTTTGGGTTTCGAGCCTTAAATTCTTTATACATTTCAACATCAATACCCCCATTATATTTCAGATAATCATTGAGTATCTCGGTTGTAAATTTTATTTCTCCGGAATGTATATATTTTATTCCATTTACATGATCAATATTTATAGGTCTTAATTTTGTTGAAAAATTAAATGATTTATTTCCCTCGCTATCAAATTCGATATTTGGCTCACATTTTATACTTAATTTAGCATTGGGGTCCGTCCCTTGATTTATGAGATATTCTACTATTTCCTTCTGTTTGCATAACTTGGCCCATTTTATAGCGTAATTGTCATTTTTCGTAAAATCCCTATTTTTCATACCAAAATATTTAACCCCTGATAAATTCCCATTGAGAATCAATCCATTCAGTCCTCCTATTTTTTGTATATATCCTTTTATATATTTTTCATTTAAATTTGAAATGATACTATTTTCTCTAGAAATTTCCATTAATAAAGTGATATCAATTATATTGCATATAATTTCCGACAATTCTAACGGAAGTTTGTCCATTATATTTTTTCCTATAAATTTTTATATTTAAATATAAAATTATCAATCGTCAAAATATATCATATGGTAAGCACATTTCCCCATATGCAATAATTTTCTCTTTAATTCCAGTACAGTTCCAAATACGAATACTATCATCATATTTCTCATAATGTCTGAGTTTTATAAATTTACATTGGTCTTTTATAAATTCATCATAAGATACAATTTCGTCAATTTTATATTCAGTTCCATATATTATAGGTTCATCGTTTGATATATGATTTTGGCCAAAATCATATGATATTAAATTGTATATTTTATCCCTTGGTTTTCCAAATGTTTCAATAGGAGGTAAAACACATTTTTTGGGTATAGTATCATATCTAGGTATAGTGGAATTATATTTGAAAAAATATTCCAAAGATTCCGCAAATTTTGGCATAAATCCAAGATCGCAACTAATCATATATTGATTATTTTCGAGCGTGAATGTATCATTACATATGGTCAAACATTCATAACTAGGATCTTCAATAGCTATAGATCCTATTCTAAGTGGTATTATTTCCCGTAATATATTTTTCGAATTCCATTCATGTAATCTCACATTAGAAGCATTTTGTAATATCATTTGTTCATTTTTTCCATCCAAACGTTTTACATTTAAATTTCTAATAAAAGGTGGTATATGATAATATTTATCTAATATCGATAAATCATTGGATAAAATCCTTTTACAAGTATGTAAATATCTATTAAGACAATTACTAGAAAATTTCATTTCTCCGGTATTTATCCATTTTATCACATTTACATGATCAATATTTATAGGTCTTAATTTTACTGAAAAATCATATGATATTTGATCATTATAATCATGTTCCTTACATTTTATATTAAGTTCGGCATTAGGATCTGATCCTTGAGAAACCAAATAATTCACTATATTTTGTCGTTCGATACGATAATTGAATATTTCCCTTTCTTTTTGAATCCAATTTTCACTTAAAACAAGACATAATTTAGCCCATTTTATAGCATAATTATCATTGGTTGTGATTCCTAATTGTGAATACTCTGATTTTACAAGATATTTTATTCCCATTAAATTAGCGTTTCTTATTAGAGAATTTATTCCCTGTAATTTCCATTGTTTTTTCATAGAATAATCTATATTATTTTTAATGATTTTACTTGTACCGAAAAATGCTATACACGATTTTATATCTAGAAAAGAACAAATATGATTTAGTATTTCAATGGGTAGAAATTCCATTTTTTAATATATTTTTTACATTAATGTAAAAATTCTATTTTATTTTTATTTACAACATGGCAATTTATCCCAAAAAATCATTTGAATCCATTTTCTCTTGACAATTCCCTCCATAATCTTACTAGACATGTCCAATATGACAGTCTCTATAGAATAATAGTCATTTACAGCTCTGTTAAAATCACCATTTCTTATGCTCATTACCTCGTTTGTGGTTGTGGTGAGATGATCCTGCATACATTTTCTAGTGTTGATGCCTAATACCTGATTTAGATAATCCGCTATATCATTACCATTTTTCACCCATTCGACCTGTTTGGCATTCAATGCATTTTTATCATAATTTGTAGGTATCAGTATTGTGACTATATCTGCCGCTATAGTGATATGCTCTAATAATGCTTTGGTAATATTATCACCAATTTCAGTACTAGTATAAGCCCCTATAAAATGACCAATATCCTTTTGATTTTGAGTAAGGGCACTTACAACCGCATTTCTAGCATTGGCATTACCATTGAACGCTTCTAAAATAAATTCTCTTGTAAAGCCGGTATGTTCGAGCCATAACCTATTTGAGATATTCAGTAATTTTTGCTTATTATAATTAAATTTGATTATTGCAATAATTAAAAGGATCAATACTATAATTATCACAATTTCCAACACATTTAATTTTTTCATTTATTTTATATATTTTTATTTTAAAATATTTCAACACCTTTTACCCTTGCATTCACTGACCCTCATTAATTTGCATTCAATTTCTCCAGGATTTATACAATATATCAGTTTTTCATTTTTCAATGATCTTTTATAGAATATATACACGAAAATAAGGATAGCCAAAACAATGATAATTATACAGGCTATCCCTACCAATAGGATATTGTATTTCTCTGTCATTTATTTATCCTAATTTTATAAACCATATAAAATATTTTCAACATTATTCTCCAATACAAGGGTACCCACATGAATTTTTGCATTAATTTCCATTTGTTATATTCTTTTTTATTTCCTGTTTTTTTCTTTAAATATGGGAAATTATCCAAAAAAATTACTCCTATTAATCTTGGCTTTTTTACTAGTGCTTTTTTCACCAACAATCCATGTAATCATATCAGCCAGATATACCACATTTCCCTGTCCATAATGAGAATCCACATTCCCTATAAAATTCGCAAGTAATGACATTTCGGGTTTTGAATATGAATTATTGGGTAATTTTATACCTTTTTTCACTGTTGGAAAATAACTAGAGGTATCCACCGTATCTTTGAATGAAAATTCCCTATTCAATAGAATTTCTGCTGCGGTATTTATATCAATAATATCTAGCATATATTCTTGGGACATGTATAGTTCGGATAATTCTCTTAGTATTTTCAATATATTAATCATACTAACAGCTATACAATTATCAGTCTTTCCAGATAATATTTTGGGTACGCATGAATCTATCTGGCTCAACTGTTCTTGTGAGGTGGTCAATAGTCGTTTTATATTGATATTTGTAGGATCATTTGTACTCTTGACCAATGAGAAAATTATCCCTGCAAAGTATTCCCAAAAAATATTTTGTTTATTTTTAGTGAAACTACATTTGTTAATTATAGTCTTGAATTCCAATGGAGGTTCTGTACCAATTTTGTTGATCATGAAATTGTAGCAAGAGGAATACATTTTACTGAGAAAAACCTGAAGAAATTCACCAGTAATTTCAAAAGGTTCTGTTCCTGGGGAATTATATTTTTCACTAAAATATGTATGGATAAACCCTAGGATATTACAAATTTCGGTGAAACGTGTAATAACCCATGTTTTAAAGTAATTGTCCTTGATCAATAATTCCGCCACATCCTCTATTGTATTTATATTCTTTTTCAATAATTTAATATCAGTGGAAATTTTAGCACGTATTCTCATTAGTTCATTTCCTACGAAATTTTGCTTTCCTCCGAGCAAGGGATTTTTATCAGTATAAACCAATTCTTTACCCCCTGTAGATAATAACAATAACTGTAGGGAAATATCGCTAAATTTTTTAGTCATTCCTTTGACACATGCAGAATGTAAATCTTGAGCATATTTAGCGTCCCTTGATTTTTCATAAATTGCATTGTATTCCTTTAGAGTGACAAAGTTTATTTTTCCGTCCCTGCTTGGTTGCAACATGTACATGTAAGCCGTTCTTAACGGTGATTGGTTTTCAATGGATATACCAGTTAATTCAAAGAGTTTCAATGTTGTATAGTATAATACAGATGGAATTTTAAGATTTTCAATGGTCATTAAAATCTCTGTATTTGTAGGGGATAATAATTCTCCAGGTCTAATATAAATTGCCCCTGATAAATCCTCTTTTTCACTGGGTTTCAATTCTGTTTTTACAATTTCTTTTATACTGGATTTACTAGGGACACGATAATCTGATAACTTCTCATCAATTGAATCGGATAACCTCTCTGATAATTCACCATTTTCAAAGAGAAAATAAACACGATCTCTCAGATCCTTGTATTGGTCAATAGTGAGTTTCCTACCAAAATCCTTTAATATGTGTTCTTTGGTATTATTAGAGTCAGAATCTGATAGCTCCGGAAATGTTTTTTCCATCCAATATTTTATATATTCCTCAAACACCAAACTACTCCTTTTGAGATTGATAAAATATACAATTTTTTCAAAATTGTCCCTCCTGTAAATATTTAGGAGATTACCGGGATTTTCTAATTCTTCTTTTACCATTTCCAATTTGTTATTATTGTATAGGTTCAGTACAATGTCCTTTTCGGGGAACTTGAAATTCCCGGGGGCCATTGAAATGTATTTTTCATATTGTTTTTCCGGGTCTTTTTCATTTCCTAAATTAAATATGGAAATCTCCTCCGGGTCCCTCATCTCAGTTTTTACCATTGCATCTATAGCGGAATATGCCTTGTATATCTTATATATTAAATCATTGATATTTTCCCTGGAAATATTTTTCATTTCCTTGGTCTTTTCAACCATTAATTCCGTCCTGATATTTTCTAATGCAATACCAACCATGTTTTTTCCAATAATTATATTATTCTCAATTTTACTACCGAAAAACGCATTTTCATCTAGATATATTAATCTGGTATGCCCTGTAGATAATAATAGGTCTTTTATCTGCGGACTTTTACACCGTTCTCTATATGCAGCATATAATGCGGAAATTGTTGTATTTTCCAACTCTTGATAATATAGCTTTCCAGCTACAGGAGCAACCTGAGATACCTTTTGCAATCCTCTCACTGTGGCTATATATGAGGGGAAGTGTAGTGTTTTAGAATAACAATAATGAGTGATTGTAGAGTAAATATATCCATCAATTTCCACTAAATTTTTACTGTTATTTGATAAGGGTCCAAAAGGGGTATCTTTTGGGTTGAAAATTAGTATTTTTTCGGTCATTTTTGTATGACTTTTTTATTATTGCAGTTTTCATATTTTTTAAATATTTTTAATTTGTGTGTTCTTTCAAATCGTCATTTTGTTCTTTAACAATTATCATTCCTAGTGATATACGCATAAAATATACCGTGTTTTATAGTATGCATAATAGTTATCACTAATAGTATTATAACTTCTGGATCTTTTCTAGGTATAAAAAATAAAGCAACGGAAATGGCTAAAAATGCAATTAATTTAATTAACCGTTGAAAACTAGATTTATTGTCTAGTTTTTCATTGGTTTTGGTTAAATGTGTCATTGTATATATAAAATTCCATAAAAATACAATCATTAATACTAATGTAAAAATCAGTATAATTTTCTTGGCAAGTACGGTATCCTTTTTATTCCTTATATTTGTTGCATTTATGTGAATAAATCCTTCTTTTTTGTCAGGGTCTTTTTTCCCCATTTATTTTTATATAAAACTGAATAATTTTAATTTAAGGGAAAAAAACAAGAAAAAATATTTATAAATAATGACAAACACTGGGGTACCCTTTTTTTACAATTTCACTGAAAATGATAGGAAAATATATGCATTTTTATTAGGTAGATTAACCAGACAAGATTTCTATATATCAGATGACAGAACAAAGGTACAAGAAGAATTCGAGATTTCAGATGAAAAATTTGACCTTTCGCAATTAGTATGGAAATATAACAATTTTAATATATTAAATATGGATAGGGAAATTATCACGGATTTAGTAAAAGATATCATTATCAAGAAAATATACCTATTTGACCTATTATGCGGAATGCTATATATCACCGTATCCACTCCAAGAATTTTCTGTTTGAACAATTATGTGGATTTAATAAGGGAAAATTTATCCCCAGAATATATGAAACTGATAAATGTTAGGTGCGAAAAAGTGCAAGATGTCAATTTCCGTTCCACAAGGGAAAAAGACACTACATATATCGATTTTCTTTATAATCTCTCTAAATGTCCTGTAATTGAAATTACCGGGGGTTATGATATAACATTTACAGAGGAATTGTCAATGATGAAATGTTTCCATTTTACACTGGAATATCTACTATCGGATCCCAATGCGATCCCCCCTGAAAAGGCTAGATTTTCCGATACAGGTTATGACTTGCATTTAATGAAGAAATTAAAAGAGGAAAACGGTATAGTATATTATACAACCGGAGTCAGGGTAAAACCCGAAAAAGGATATTATCTGGACATTGTTCCTAGAAGTAGTCTGATCAAAATGGGTTGGACGTTGGCAAATAATGTAGGTATTATAGATAATTTATACAGGGGCGACCTGATAATTGCTTTAAATCCTGTCGGGACTGTTCAAAAAGAATTGGTATTGCCATTCAAAGCAGTACAGGCCATTCCTAGAAAAGTGATTCAGGCTCAATTAAAAAGAGTAGAAACATTAGATAGTACAGATAGAGGGGATTCGGGTGGATTGGGTAGCAGAAATTTCAAATAAAATTAAATTTATTTGAAATTTAAATGTCATTTATAACAATATAAATGATACTAGATTTACCATTGGAATTAATAGATTTAATCTGTGAAAAAATGGATACAGAATTATTAGTAGATATTCTACATAATTCAGAACTGATATTCACTCCATTTTTTGATATAAACAAGGCCAGATTCCATAATTATTGGATAAATGGTGGTAATAAATGGAAATATGATTCATTAATCAGAATTTCTAAAATACATGCATCTAGACGTGATAATAATCTTGATATCTATATATTAGATTCTCAATAATTTAATTGGTTAAAAAAAAACATTAATTAAGGACATGTCATCAATATAAATGATACTAGATTTACCGTTGGAATTAACAGACATTATATGTGCAAAAATTCAAATAAAAATATTAGTGGATATTCTACACAAGTCACGGTTGATATTTACCCCATTTTTTCATATAAATAAAAGGCGATTGGTAAATTGTTGGGATAAAATACAAAATGATAGCATTTGGTACGGAATAAAAATAGATAAAGATATAATGGTCAAAATTTCAGATATTATTTGGACGGATAGGCTTGGCCATTAATAAACCTGATAATTAGCATCTTATTTTCCACAAATTTTATAGTGTTATAAAATTTTATTTTTTCCATATAATTTCGTGAATCAAATCACTCTAACACAAATTTATCATAGAATAGATTATCTATAAATTCCTGTTGTTTTTCCCTATTCAGTGATTTTAGGTATTTTTCAAAGCCAGAGAATATCTGCTTTTTTGCTATTTCACTGGTTAAGTCTTTACCCTTTGTATTTATCCTAGAATATTTCTTGTACATGTTTCTCCTCTTTTCCATTGGTAATTCTCCTATTTTTTGTAGGAAAGCTTGGTAGATTAATCTAAGGGATTTTCCGTCTGTGGAAAAATCATATAAATCATGCTGTTTTTTAATAAACTCCCCTTCTGAACCGGAACTTTCAGATCCAGAGTTAGAATCTCCAGAATATATCTCTTCCTCCAAATCGTCCAGATCAGAATCATCTAATAAATCATTGAGGTACCCTATTCTATCTTTTTTACTCTTGTCCAATAATTTTTTAATAAATCCTGGCCTACTTTCAGCATGTATATGTAGAATATAATCAATGAATTTATCTTTATCAATTGATGAATCTAAATTTTCTCTATAAAAATCACTGAGATATTCTCTTGAAATTTTTTGTGGGGTCCCTTTTTTTGTTCTTTCGGGCCTAGATATTATATCTTCTAAAAATTCCCTTGATTGTTTAGGCCAACCGCCCCCTATTGGTTTTGTATCTTTTGTGGGGAGAATCACTGGAGGTGTTAGGATCTTGTCCTTTTTTCCCCTATTCCTAGGCCATTTTTCCATGCTCTCAAAACAATGGGTATCACAAAATTTCACTATAACAGACCCCTCTTTTCTCTTTATCACAGATGATAATGGACTATCCGTTGTAATGGCCTTTTTACAGTACTCACATATTTTATCTATTCTTTCCTGTAAATTTACCCCCCTAGGTAATTTTTTACCCCTTTTCAATAGATTAGAGTATCTTTCCCCTTTTTTACCAATTTCCTCTTCACAGTCCAGAATATCATTCATTACTGTAGAAAGCAAAAGATCGGTCATACTAGATATTTTAAGCTCTTCTTCCGTCTGTACTTTTTCAGTTTCTATAGAAATATGCTTGGGTATATTTTCATATGATTTCTTTATAATGTCCCGTTTCTCATACATTTCCCTTTTAATATCCTCTGGAATTGGTTCTGTAAATTTTGATAATTGATTATCAAGGTCATTTAAATTAAAGCAATAATATTCCCCTGAATCTTTTTTAAAAAAATATATAGCAAATGGGTCGATGCCAGAAATGTCATTCATACATATATTTTTTAGTGCATTTTTATCAGCGGAATAATCTAGGCTGGTTATTCCAGTGATATAGCTTCTTCTTGCCTCTGGATGGAGAATATAGTAATATGAATAGACCATTTCCATGTATATATTCTCTACCTGTATTTGCAGGTATCTCCGTATAATATTTTTATCCTCTGGTTTTACCTTGCCATCCAAAAATACCTCGGGTAATACATTTTCCACTGTAATTACAGATAACTCTGTAGGGGAATAATAATTTACTTTTACTCTTTCATTGAACACCTGGGATATCTCCCTTAATTCCCCTGAAAACATGGAAAGAAAAGCAGCAAATTCCCTAAATAGAAAAGATAGAGAATTTTTTCCATTTTTTTCAACAAAAATATCCGCCAATTTTTTAGGTTCATTAAATGCAGGAATATATGACTTTACCTGTTCCTCCATTATATTTCTTACAATTTGAAGGTCAGATCTAGATAGACTATTTAACGTTCTATTAACAGCCGTAGTAATGACCTTTTGTACCCCTCCTTTGCTTTCCTTGTATAATTCATTTTCTCTGTCTAATAACTCTTGGGTACCCTTGATCAATTCACCCCCGGGTAGTTCAAAATATACCTGGAATTTTAGGGTTTTTTCGGTCTTGTTATTCACTACCAAATATCCATTAGAATCGTAATACCTATCACTTCTTTTACCAAAAAAGGTACATTGAGAAATTATAAAATCCAAGGATGCCCTGTAAAAATTTTTTCCATTAATTTCTTTAACCTCTGTGGAAATATAATATTTTTCAGGTTCTATAGAATCCGAGCTAGGACTAATCCATATTTTTTCAAATGGTTTATCCAACCATCCAGATGCCCTATAAAATGCTAAACATTTATTATCTGCGGATTTCATGTATTTTCTCATATCTCCATCAGCAGCAACAGGGATATCAATGGTTTTCATCCTAGAAACGTCTTGGAGGTTTTCCATTTCTGATAAATCTACCATTTTTGCCCTTTTATCGGTTTTTTTATATTTATTGTACCCTCCAGCATTTTCTAGGTCTTTGTTGAATATCATTTCATCTTCCTCCTCTATTCCCTCTAGTTCCTGGAGCAATTGAGAATCTCCAAAAAGGTCCTCTTCTTCAGATTCTTCAATGTCGGAAACTTCCCCCGCAAATATCATTTCCTCTTCCGTCATTTTTTTGGGGACCTTTTGTGTTTCCAATTTCTTTTTCAGATCAATATCCTCATAAAATCTCATGACTTCATCTGATCGTAAAAATCCGTTGAGATATTCCAATGATTTAACACCCAATGGTGTAGATAAAAAATCATCTATAAATTTATATATCAATGTAGAATGCAATTTCCCCAATTTGCTGACAAAATTTCTCCTACTTTCGGTGGGGTTTTTAGCTATAAAAGCTGTGAAAAATCCCTTTAATTTTTCTTTATCTAATTTTCCCGCTTTTTCAAGAAATTCCCTTCTGGCCTTTTCTTCATTACCCTTTGTGGATATATTACTAGGAATTGCGGGTGCATATTTTTTGGGGATTTTATTCTTTTTTTCCTCTGCTACTTGTTTTTTTTGGAGTTTCAATTTTTCCCGTTCTTTTTGAACTGCCAATAATTTTAATTTCCCCTTGCTTTTTAATTCTTGTTGCAAAGTCTTTTTTTTGGGTGGCATTCTTTATCTTTCTTTAGGTTTCCTTTTTCTTCCTTTTTATCTTTTTTGTTAAACAGATTATTTCTGTATTTATTGTTTTAAAAAAAGGATAATTTTTATAATTATTTTGTACAAAATAATTATTGATAAAAATAAAGAAAACCATTGGAAAGAAAAAAAGAAAAAAAGAAAAGAAAATAACAAATGTCATCAGGAGGATTATCATATCATGGTGTAATAGGTCATACTGCCAAGGCCACATTGCCATCGGTAAATTCATGGGGAACAAACCAGAATATATTAAAAGACCCACCAAAATCAATTCAAACATATAGAAGAGACCGTGTAGGACAAACAACTGAAATTACAAGGTTAATTGACGGAGCAGGGGATAGATCATGTGAATATATTCGAGTTTATCCATTGGGGCAAAATCCCATGGTGGGTGTATCATATCAAAATGCTGGCGGGGCATCAGGAACCGGAGTTAATGGAACTATAGCAGGAAAAGGACAACAGGCCACTCTCCCTTATAAAATTAGCGATAATTTCAGACCTCCATTGCTCCCTCAGGAATATACATTTCCTCTTTCTAGATTACCTAGACTCAATACCGAATACAAGACAAATCCCGCAAGTGTTGATTTTACTAAAAAATTGGCCTGTCCATTGGATAATTGTTCCGGGGGGGATACATACCGCCAAATCAAAAAGGATGTAATACACTCTGTCGCGAGACCAACGGTAAAATATAATATCGAGAGACCCATTGATCCACCTTTTGAGGTAAAAAATGTAATAAAAAATCCTATACAAATTACAGCTAGCAGCGGTATGAGAAATATCTATAAAAATGTAGATGTGGATTCAATCTCTCAAAATTATATTCAGGATATCGATAATTATTCTACCCATACAAATCCGGGAATGAATACTAACATTTCTATGGGAGAAATGATTGGAGATTTTGATACAAATAGATATATACAGGAAACCCCAAATATATACTATGCCACCCCAATTTGTGGGAATGAGGAAAATGCCAGGTTTTACGAAGACGGTGGAGAAATGCAATTAGATAGTAAATTACCTGGTTATAGTATGAGTACAAATATGGGGCAACAATTGGACTTTAATACCAAACCGGAATACGTTGCAGCTTTGGAGAGAAAAACTCCCATATCCGAAATGTATGCAAATTATTCTGGAAAAGGAGAGGAACAAATTTCTAGTAGGAAATATAACCTACCAGACAAGCCATCTTATGGAGGGTTTAATAATGCGGGATTTATTCCACAGGGAGCAAGGTTGGAAAAACACCGAGAAAGTCTAACATCACAAAAGGCCAATTTGTCTAAAAATGTCATGAACCAAATGTTGAATAGAAAATCTGTATTTGGAACCGTATAAAACAGAATTTCCCAATATTTTCTCTATTTTATAACAATATAAAATAATGAACAAAATTCCCTTGGAATTAGTAGATTTAATATATGACAAATTGCACATTGAATTTATAGTGGAAAACTATCGTGGTGATTGGGTGGATTATTCATCGCCAGCACATTGCCTTTTTTACGAGAAATTGATAAAAATGGAAAAATATTGGGAAAAACAAGGAATTTATAATTTGATATTCAAGGGAGACTTTATTGGGATAAAATATATAATAGAAAATTTTACTAAATATGGTGTAAAAGAGAATCTAAATCATTATATTCTAGAAGGATCTCGGTCAGTGAGAAATTCCCTAGAAATGGTGCAATATTTTGTGTCCATTGCAGACTCTTTAAAAGTTGATATTGTAGAGTCGTTATATATTGCAGCGATAATGGCTATAATAAACGACAATATTCAACTATTAAAATTTATAATCGATAGAGATAGAAAAAATACTGGATATTATCACTTTGGTATGTGTAATGCATATTTTCTATGCGAATTAGCCATAAATGGAAAAAATAGAAAATATACAAATAAAATGATATATATACTCACAGAACAAAGTCTGCCACATGATATATTTTCTCCGATAAGAGATCACAATGTATTTATAAGGAACATTTTTAATAATTTTGCATGTAATGTTGAATTGAGCAACTCTTTTGACATGCAATTTTATTGCTATTTTCTACAGGATGACCCACGTTATGATTCGAGTTAAAGATATAGTTTTTTATATGGGTACCCAAGAGAAAAAAATGAATAAAAAATAATAAAACAGAATTTTCTCCTAATTTCATTAGAAAATCATCCAAATAATGGCCACCATACAATCCTTTATAAATTTGGTATATAAAAAGTATAAAAAGACAAGGACCCATTTTATATATACTTGTCAGGATATAAATGACTTTGTCAATACTGACCCGGATCTAAGGGAATTTAACGAGAAATTGGAAAATGGGTACATTCTCAATGATCCCGGGATAAAAATAAATGTAAAAAGAATGAAAAATTTAAATAGAGATATTCACACATTTTTAACAGGATTAAATAAAATTGGGGAAAATCTAGAAAAATATCAGAAAAAAATGAAATATGGGGAAAACAGAGATATCTCTGTTTTCAACAATAATCAGAAAAAATCAAGCAAGAATAGAGAAAAAAACAGAGAATATCTCCGAGCTCAAAAAAAGTATAAAGAATATATTAAAATTCAAATGGAAAAATACAAGATACCGGAAAAGAGGGAAAATCGCGGGGGAGTTCCAAATCTCTATATTGACATGGAAAAAGTCAGGAAAAATAACATTATTGAAAGTACCGTTAAATTCCCTGTAGAATCTTATACATCACCAAGGCGTATAAAAACCCCTAAAAGTTCCCCATTAAGAAATGAAATTTCAGTAAAACAATATTTATCAAGGAGTCGTAGCAAGTCTTTTTGATGAGATTTTTTAATAAAATACTCTAAAAAATTAAACTATTTATATTTTTATAAATAAATGTATGTGGAAAAAAATGGTAAATACTATAAAGTTGGGAAATATAAAACCCCAATGATATACAATGGGAGAAAATATACAGTATATTATTTTAGGTCAAATGGAAAAACATTTACCTTTTCAAGGGGAGATTATAGGATATATAGAACAAAGCCTAAAATGAGAAAATCTCCAATTAGGAGATCTAAAAGGAGATCCATTAAAAAAATGTCCAGGAGGAAATCTACAAAAAGATCTAAACGACGATCCTCTAAAAGACGATTAATGAAAAGATCCCCTAAAAGGCGTTCCGTGAAATCCCCTAAACGGAGATCAGTAAAAAGACGTTCCATTAAAAGAAAATCCTGTCCCCAGGGTAAAGTAAAGAATCCTAATAGCGGACGTTGTGTCAAATATAGAGGTAGTACTATTAGAAATCTCAGTAAATCCTCTAAAAGACAAAGACAGGTTATTCCTCCCTTGAAAAAAGGTTCATTGGGAAAATATGGATATTCAGCGGAATCTTCAGTACAAACCAGACATGCAGCCTTAAAGAGAGCGATAAAGGGAATATCTAGAAACAGTGTAATTCGCAAATTAAATGCTGTGGCTGTATTACAAAAAAATAAAAACCCAGGAGTTAGCAAAATATTTAGGGCGGATCAACAATGGATATCTAAAAACTTTTAAATTTTCTCTTGTTTTATAATATTATAAAATAACCTTTTCTAACATGTTTTTATTTTAATTTGCCAATGAATCAATGATACGAACATATCTAGGAGAATCAACTATTGATTTTATGAACAGGTCAGTGGAAACACACCCATTTTCCATTAAAATCTTTAAAATGACCGGTGAAAATCCCGAAATTTTTAACACACCTTCTTCATTGGTTTCACAAGGGGAGTTTTGTACCTTTCCCGATAGATTCCAAAAAATGATTTGGGGAATCTTAAAACCGGCCTCGGAATATTTTTCTCTTATTTTAGCCAATGATACCCCCCTTCCAGACGCACAGTCAAATGCCATGTCAGAGAATATAAAAAGCCTAGTGGGTAAAAATTCCTGTGGGGTATTTAGCATTTTTGCGGTACTTAGCAAAAGATCAAAAACCCCTTGTAAATTTGTACTACCTCCCCATGCAGCCCTTGAAAGATTATATATTTTCTCTCTAATTGTAGAGAATTTGGTTAAATCCACAAATTCCGGCTTTTCTGAAAAGGTTATAATTTGTTGAGAAAAATCCCCTTGACAGCATTGACTAATGAGTATAGACATTGCGACTGACGCATGAATAGGCTGGAATGCAGGATCTTCTATACCTCCCATTGATCCACTTACATCACATATACAAATTGAATTTTCCAGTTTCCCTTTGCTCACCGTTTCTTTCACTATTTCCTCCCATTGTTTTTCTAGAATTATATCCTCTTCTTTTGCCTTGCAAATTGCCATTAGTATTTCGTGTGGATAAAGTGTATTACCGCATACCTTGACTTTTCCTTCTGACAAATCCTGCTTGTATTTTCTAAATCTTTCAGAGTCATGTTTTTCAAATGCCTTTTTCAGTTTAAACATGCATTTTGCCGGTACTTGGGGGTATTGGATTTCACCCCATTTTTTCTCGCACATTAATCTCTCTATAATGTTTAGGTATTTTCTAAGTGATGAAACCGTCTTTCTATACTCTTTTTTAGTGAAATTTGTATAATCACAAAAATTATTAACAAATCCGTATTTTCTATCAAGGTTGCATTTTTCTGTGGGAAGCCATTTACCCAATAGAGAAATTTTTTTTCTTGATTCCATGTCTGTAATATCAACTAACAATTGAGCATTGATAATTTGCATTAATTCTGGGCCATGTTTAATGATTCTTATCAAATCATCGAATCTCCCATAAAATGGAATGTGGTGTGCTATTTTATTGAAATTAGTGGGATCAAGACGCCTTAACTCTACAAACATTCTTTTTCCCGCTTTTCTTTCCCCTTTTCCCCCTCTACAATCTCTTACATAAAATGCCCCTATAAATGCATTAATTGGGTTTTCGGCATGGGCATTTGCTACCCATTTCTCTATATCGGATTTTTCTGATTTTCTCGATGCTTCGCAAATAATATTGTCCATTCTTTTTAATTATTTATTTTTTAATGGGATTGAATGATTTTCTCTAATAAATTAGAATTATTGTTGTAATACTTCTTGGCAGAATTTTTATATTAAACTTTTCCTTTAAATATTTTTATTTAATTTCAATGATTTTGAATAATCGATTCCAAGGCTTTGGAAAGGAGAGAGGTTTCTTTTTTATCTCTGGACAAAATGCCTTTTTTTTTCTAAATGTGAGTAGATATCATGGGATTCCATGAGGGAAAGAAACACAAAAACTGCCAGAAACATAAGGATCGCTGGGGGCACTTTTATTTTTGGTACATTTTCAACTAGATGCGGGTTTTTTTTGAAACCTAATCGGGGCCCTACAATAATCAGAATTATATTCAAATCATTATAGTCTCCTTTCGGGTTCGGGGTGAATCCTATTTGATACCCGTTTCACAACAATCTCTTGCAAGATTGTCATGGCGTAATACCCTTTCAGACTCGGGTGAATTCTAATCTATACCACTTCACTTTCCCATGAGGAGGTGGGGTACTTTTCGAATTCCGTCTCTTTATATAGTTTGTTTGCTGGATGCATCTATAATATTTATCAATCCTTTAAATAGTTTTCTAATTTAATTTATCTAATTTTTTCTCGATTTTGTCAATGATTTTCCCTGCTCGTCTTTCTCTTTGTTTTTCTAATTTCTTGCGCTTTTTTTCTTTTATAGCTGTTTTTCTTGTTTGTTTAGCTTTCCATTCCATAATTTCCTTTTCCTCTGTATTTTTCCCTTCTGGATATACAATGACCGGATTATCAGCTGATGAAAATAGGGGATTGCCATGTTTGATCCTATTTCTCCAACATCTTAGACAATCTCGACCACATCGTGTATAATTTTTGTCTGGCATTTTCTGGATAGTTTTCCAATTAATTTTCCGGATAGATTCCAATTAATTTCCCGATAGATTTTCCAGATAGATTTCCCAATTGAATTAATATTTAAATGATTTAAATATTGAATTAAATTCCCAATAAATAAAATGAGTGTCGTAAGGGGGAATTCAAGGGGTAATACCCTAAAAAGTGTAGATACGGCTGTCAAACATCTCTATATGAGAAGGGGTAAGAAAAAAGATGTTGATACAATTATATTTGATATTGATGGGACATTGGTAAGAGATGAAATGTCTTGTATCACCCCTATTGTGAGTCTATATAAAAAAGCAATAGCCCTGGGATATGAAATATATATAATTACAGCGAGATTATTTACAGCCGACAATTACACTTTTACAGTGGAAATGTTAAAAAAATGTGGAATAGTTGATTATTCAGGTATATTTATGAGACCGGGAGAAATGACCGATTTACACTATTACAAAGCTAGTAGGAGAGAGGCATTAGTAAAACGCGGATATAATATAATAATGAGTGTTGGAGACCAAGATTTCGATTTTGGTAAAAATAGTGGAGTTAATATCTGGGTGTATTAAATTTTATAGAATTTATAAAATTTGGGGATCTGTTAGGATTTTCCAAAATATTTTTTATATGCAGCACCACCTATTTTTATACATCTTCCTGATGGACTTATTACCGTTCCGGGAGGACATTCTTTACTGTTTCTTTTATTTGTTTTCCTATTGGCCCTTTTCGCCTTACTTTTCCTCATTGGGCTCTTTCTATTCCTTCTACTTTTCATGTTTTCTCTGCATTTTTTAGTGGGGACATCATATACCAGTCCCTGCTCTTTACATTCGGCCCTGATTTGCTTTATTGTTTTTTTCGGAGACCTTTTGGGGCTCTTTTTAGGGGATTTCCTATTTCTATTGACCCTCCTTGCTTTGCTTTTCCTGGCAGGGCTTTTCCTGACAGGGCTTTTCCTTTTGGATTTCTTTTTGTTTTCTCTACATTTTTTAGTAGGGACATCATACACTAATCCCTGTTCTTTACATTCGGCCCTGATTTGCTTTATTGTTTTCTTGGGGCTCTTTTTAGGCGATTTCCTTGATAACGGACTCTTTTTTGGTGTAGGTTTCTTGGGCGATTTTTTAGGGCTTTTCCTTGGAGATGGACTTTTCATGGGACTAGATTTCATTGGGGGTGAATCAGAATTATCCCAAAATTTTTCCTCTATATAATCATCATGAGAATATTGGTAAAATGATACTCTCCAATAAGGGGCTGTCGCATATTCTTTAATATTTAGATATGTCATAAAATCCATGAAAATTTTATATAAATTAAACGAGTCATATCCCTCTTCATATTGAACATATTCCTCAAACGCATGTACTCTACCATCGATATCTACTTCAACATCCAGTTCTAATTCATCGCCCAAATTTTCATCGGTACTCATTATTGTTATTCTAGAAGTAGGGACAGTTGCAGATTCATAGTCGAAATATAGGTCCTTGTAATCAAATGACTTTAGATATCCATAAAATTCATTGTTTTGATTCTTAAAATATGCGTCCCTTTTAAAATGCATTGCATTGGCTTTTATTCTATTTGTTGAATCCTCTGCCGTATTATCGTCATATGATGAAGGACTTGATTTTGGTGATTTTTTTGGGCTTTTCCCCGGAGACTTTTTAGGGGTTGGTTTCTTGGGTGAATCATATTCCGAGAAATCTCCTTGATTATAATATTCATTTTCGCTTATGGGACCACTTATATTATTATCCCAAAATTCTGTTTCTATATATTTATGTTTGAACGAATTATAACCAATTTTCCAATAGGGAGGCCCATCAAAGGATTTTATGTCAAAATAATTTAGATAATCATTGAAAATCTTGTACAAATCAAATGAATTATATTTTTGTGCATACAATTCAGTTGGATCATCAACAGAAACGTTTTGTTGATTTCCATAATTATATACCGTAATTTTAAGCAATAATTGATGTCCCAGATTTTTTGTGGATCTTATACTCATGAAAGATGTTCCGTATCCTTTACGATCAATAAATTCCAAATCCGACGGCTTTAAACCTTTCATGAAATCGTGAAATTTTTTCTCCTGTGTTTTACTATAATTATCTTGTTTAAAATAATAGGAATTATAGACTATTCTATCTCTTACATTTTGTTTATTATTTTTCTGTTGTTTTTTCATTTCGTCGTAAAATCCGGAATATCCTTGATTGTTCTGATTTCCCATATTCTTTTTAGGAGAATTATTTTTTTCCATACATTGCTCTTTGATTATCAGATCATTACAATTTGATAGGTTAGAGAAAATTTCCGTATATTTCTTGGGATCTTCGGGATGCTTGTCGGGGTGATTTTCAATCATTAATTTTCGCATTATCTTTTTAGCCTGGGTGTAATCACAATTTTTTGGGCAATCTATTCCATAGCTTTTTAGGTGGTTATAACATTTTGTACAGTCTTCGGGTTTGATCGGGATCCCTTGTTGATTCCCCATTTATTTTTTATTTAATTTTTATTTACTTTTCATAAATAAATATTGGTATAAAAAAATTACTGGAAAAAATGTCAGCCGGAAAAATAATCCTAACTGTGGTGATTATCATTATAATCATTGTTGTGATCCTGGCAGCGTTATTGTGGTTGAAAATGATGAAAGATGTCAAGGACATGAAAAAAGGCATTACAAATCTATTAAAGGCCTTTGGTAATCCCAATGCAGAGAAAATCGCTGATTGTTATATCGACGCAAGTGTAAAGAAATTGGGGTACATGCGTACAAAGGAAATTTATATGAGCAAAGTGATGCCAACAGCCGATGAAGCTGCAAAAATGATACAAATTAGCAAAGATTGTGGTTTGGGTGATTTTTCAGTTGTAAATGCTATGAGGGGATATTAAGGGGCGAAAGATCAAGGATAAAAAACTGGGGTAAAATATATTTTATATTGTTATAAAATATTCAATCATACCCATTTTTTTCCCCTAAAAATTACAAATAGAAATATACATATCGCTATAATCACCAAAATCAATATGGAAATCGATAATATGCTTGCTCCCTGATGAGTTTCCAGTTTATTGCTAGCCCCCACATCTTGGCCAGAATATCGCTCTTTAAAATCCTTGACAAATCCCTCCATTACAATTGGGTGTCCGGCCCCATTATATATATCCTGTCTAGTTTGTATATTGTTTGCTTTAACTACATCAGTCGCCGGTATTTCAACCGTGTCCATCCCTATAATTTCAACACAACCCTTTCTAGGGGGGTATGCATAAAAATAGGAATTTAGAGCAATTGTGTGATATTCCTTGTTTTTGAACTCGGGTAGCACACAATTTGGACCTAATACTAGACTATCAAAAACCCCCGAAATAACCTTGCCATCATATATACTGTCAGATTCGACTATATTTACAGCGATATTATAGCCCTGATTTTGTGCGAATTTTAATAGGGAAATATCGGGTTTAATATATATTAGAGGTAGTGGATTTTCAGAGTTTTGAGGTTGAATCTGGTCCCATCTGTATATGTTATATTTGGCCATATTTATTTTGATTCCTTTATTTTGATTCCTTTATTTTAATTCCTTTTTCTATGAATATTTCTGTAAATATTTCAAATGAAAAAATATCAATCTCCATTTGTTGGGACGCAACCCCTTTTATTAGCAATATCCAAAAACTGCCTTTTCCCATCTATATTTGCGTATTTTAGATTACATGGCAAAATCACAGAGCATGGATACTGGAAACAATAGTCTGTAAAGGACTTGTCTATCTGACATTTGGCAGCATAGCAAGAATTATTGACCTTTCTAAAACCTGCCTGTCTCTCCATTACAGTGGGGTTGGGATTATTGTATTTCCCTCTAAAGAATCTATTATAGGGGAAATTATCAACATCTGTAATCACATTACCCGCATTTGTAAGAGTAGCGTAATATGGAGAATTATAGTTGATTTTATTAATGATTTGTTTCCTTATATTTTCCACATTTTTATTATTGATTTGTTGAGAGTGCATTTTTTTATTCTGTCTTTCCCTTTATTAAAATTGAATATTTAAAAAGCAAATTAAACAATTAATTTGGAATTTTTATATCCTGTTTGAAAACCTAAAAAGTAAATATAAATGGTCGTAGATACATTGGCAAATAGATTGGTAGAAAAACTAAATAGTGAATTAATGGGTAAATTCATATCTGAAATATCAAATAAATATAATGTACCCCGCACAGAAGTGCAAAATGCATGGAAAGAGACGAATAGGTTTTCTCCCATTGGAGAAAAAATAGGAGAAAACAATGAGAAAAAAGAGAAACCCCCATTTACCCCAACCCCTATAACACTTAGAAATTACCAAGTAGGTTGTGTTGATCAAGTATTTAACCTTTGGAAAAAGGGATTGCCCGGAGTTATTTCCTCTGACCCGGGATCTGGAAAAACATACATGGGAACCGAACTAACTAAATTATGGGGGGCTGATAGAGTTTTTGTATTTGCCCCCAAATCATCTCTTTCCAAATGGAGAACTGTCCTTGGTTCCTATTATCCCTCGGAAAAAATGCATGTATCCACATATGATGCGTGGGCCAAATGCGGAACAAGGGAACAGATAAAGAAAAATCAGCCATATACCTATAAAGTAGAATCGTGGGTAAATGATATTAGAATTATTGATTTTTATCCAACACAGAGTTGGCTCAATTTAATTAGCACCGAAAAAGTGGTAATAATCCTTGATGAATTTCATCGATTACAAAAAAAGAGCCAAAGAACAATGGCCATGGCCGCAAATACTATATCCCTGGTTTCTCATGGGAAAAATAGTAGATTATTATCTCTCAGTTGGACCCCCTGTGATAAAATGGAGGATATCCCTACACATTTATATCTATTTGGCATGGTGAAAACCAATAAATTAGTATATTATGATCGATCCATTGAATTATATAATGTCGATGGTATAACAAATGTGGCAGGAATAGCAGAATCATTTGGACATGATTTATCGGCTAAAAGAAATGAGATTGAAAACATACAATACATGAATGGAAAATCCGTAATAAGAAAGGCCAATGAATTGGCGGGAAAAATATTCCTAAAATATATAAGACCAAATATAGTATTTAGTTGCAAACCGGATTTTGTGCTAAATCCTGCATTGAAACCGCAATATATCAATTATTTTTGCAAGGTTTCTAAACAAACAGAGGAAGAAATAATAAATATAATTGGTATGAAAAAAGGTGCTGAAAATCAAGAAATAATGGGACAATTTGCAGCCATTCCAGAAGGGGCAGGTGCTGCAATGGCCATCCTTACATTTATCCAGAAAAATCTGGAAAAAATAAAAATACCGTTATATGTGGATGTCGCAAAAGAATGGCTTGATTCTGATCCTACAAATAAAATAGCTATAATGGTCACATATTTAGCCACTATAGATTACGTGTATTCCAAGCTGGAAAAATATGGGGTATCAATAATAAAGGGGGATATAAAACCCAAGGATAGAGATATTAATATTGCCGCATTTCAAGAAGAAAATACAAAATGCAGGGTAATTGTATGTACTTTACCCACTGGTGGTGAAAGTATTGATTTGCACGATATTTCAGTTGGGGGAAAATATAGGAGAATGATCCTAATTCCCCCCACATTTTATTGTAAATCAATGGTACAGGCCGCGGGTAGGGTTTTTAGAGATGGCGTGACTTCGAATGCGGTGATAAAGGTATTATATACCACAAGTGGGTCGGTACCGTTTGATATTAGTAATGATGAATTAAATTTGGAAAAGAGATTTTATGACGGAGTAAGGAAAAAGACCAATACAATTAAAAGGTATCATGCAGAGGATCAAGACAGCCTTTTACCCTGTAATTATGAAATGGTGGTTTCAGAGAAAATATATGATGGTCTAGTGGGGTTGGAAAAAATAGAGGATTACAATAAAATTGTGGAACCCTCCCCATTAAACAGAAAAATGACAGAAAAAGAAAGAGAAGATTTCACCGTGAATTTAATGCTAAAATATTTGAGTGATACCGGAGTTAGAAAAGGTTTAATAGAATTGGAAGCAATGAAACCATATGAGGTAAAGTTTTAATGGAAAGGAAAGGAATAAAATGATGAAGTAATAAAAATTTATAATGATATAAATTTTGTTTTTTTCATGGAATTGACTTGCAATAAAATTTATTGGGAGCATACCAATAAGGATCTCCATAATCCTCTAAATGTTGTATGAAATTTCCATACTTGTCAGATTCTAGATATTCTCCACAGTTTTTGCATTTTTCGGGAATGGTTTTTATTATATCATTTACACGGGAAAATAGATCTGATAATCTGATATTCAGTTGCTCTATTAACTCCGGGCTAAAATGTGGTTCATACCTGTTTTTTAAAAATTTTTCTGTTGCGTTTATAGCATACTGTAATTTTTGAATATCAATATTTTCCGGGCAGTAAGAGTGCATTCTCTTTTTTTATTTTCTTTTTTTCCCTTTAATATATTTATATTATTATAAATTATTTATATTAATCCCAAGGGAAAATATCATTGTCAATCCCATTGTATGAAAATTCCTCGTCGGAATAGGATGATTCATCGTATAGGGAAAAATCAGAATCATATGCGTATTTTCCTTCTTGATAGTAATTGTGAGGGGTTTTCTCACAATTTCCTTTTTTGGGGATGGGGATTCCTTTTTCATTACCGGAATCATCATTAATTTCATCATTAGTATCTCCAAAAACAACCCCTTTGCGATCCCTTGGTATAAAGGATCGTATTAACCCTAATAATTCATTGGGGAGTGTAGCTATTTTATTTTTAGGGATACTCTTGGTCATAAAAGGGGTAAATGTAAAATTGGTATATTTTTCCAATTTTACAGGAGCACAATATGAAATTTTACCCATTTATTATTTTTTTGCAAGGATGTTTTTACCTATAAAATGAAATTAATTTCATTTTTATTTAACGGGAATCCCCATTAAAAAATCACACGAGAAAGAATATCAAAAATAGTAAAAGAATACTAAAAGAATACAAAATACTGAAAATGGACGGTCTATCAATTAAAAATATTTATTGGGAAAAGGTATGGAAAATACCAGGTGTAGGTTGGACTATACGCGGATACTCTAGATCTGCATATAGAACAGGGTTTTATATTCCCGACCTAGATTTAATGCTGGATGCTGGACCTCAAAATTTTAATAAACCACGGTACATTTTAATCACCCACACCCATATAGACCATGTAGCCTGTTTGCCCTTGACAATGATAGGGGATATTCACGGGGAACATGTATTCGAAATCTATGGTCCTGAACAATCTGAAAAATTTATACATGATTATATATCTTCAATGTTTTCCCTTAATGCCGTAGAACAAATGACTGAATGTAGAAAATGGTACAATTATCATGGGTTGATATCCCATAATTTTTTTGAACAATTTTTCGCTATAAATTGTAAAGGAAATACCCTGGAAATACAGGTGATTAAATGTGATCATGGTGTCCCTACAATTGGCTATGGAATTTCAGAAAGGAAAAATAAATTGAAAAGGGAATATCTATCTCTTTCGGGCAAGGAAATTGTTGAATTGAAAAAACAGGGTATCTCACTTACAGAAATTATAACCGTAAAAAGACTAGCCTATATATGTGATACAAGCGTCAATGTTTTTAGCATGAATGAAAATATATTTAATTATCCTGTCATTTTCATTGAATGTACCTTTTTTTCACCTGATGAATTGGAAAATGCTGAAAGAACAAAGCATATTCATTGGGATCAGTTAAAAGAGCATGTAATTAGTCATTCCGATAATACATTTGTTCTATTTCATTTTAGCCAAAGATATCGTGATCATGAGATTAAAACTTTTTTCGAAAATGAATGTGAAAAATTGGGGATATCAAATATTCATTGTTGGACTGGTATAAAAGAATATAAAAGAATATAAAAGAATATATAAAATTGAAAAAGTTTAAAGAAAATACCTACATAAATATCAACGTAAAATGGCTTTGCAAAATGTGATACGAGCTCTCGCAACAGATGGGACAATTGATCCAATTTCATCAATAGATTTTCGTACAGATAAAAAATGTGTAAAATCACTAGACTTGGCCATCAACTCAAATGTAAATATCATGGCCGATATTGGTGGTATTTTAGAAAAGGTCATCACTCGAGGCTATATTCGTAGCCTAAAATTATTAGCCTCTTGGGGTTTGCGAAAATATACTGATAAAAATAAATATGAGACCGATATCAATCACGCATTTAAAATTGCTGCAGAACACAATGATCATAATTTACTCTTGATTTTCTATAACGGTTTCAAAAATGGAATTCATCATCATGGTTTAAATGAAGCATTTTTATCCGCATGTAAAAATGGCAACTTTAAATCGGTCAGATTTCTACATATTCAAGGTGCTGATATTTTATACAGAAATCACGAAGCTATAAAATTAGCATCATATCATAATCATTTAGATGTGGTCAAATATTTGCATGTGCGTGGTGGGAATATTTTTGTAGATAATAATACCCCTATAAATTATGCAAAAATCAATGGTTATAAAAAAATGATAAAATATTTTTCCAAGCATGAATTTACAGTGTAATTAAATTGAAAAATATAAATAACAATTTAATGAAATAAATCTTTATAAAAATATAAAGAAAAAAGGAAAATGTCCCTAAAATTTAGTGCAGATGAAAAATTACTATATTGTATATCGGAATTCATGAGGGAGGAAAAAAATGACATTTCCTCTTGTATGAAAAAGGACTATGATTATTTACTATCAAATTACTGTTCATCATTATCTATTTTTCATGCATCAGGAGATATTGAATATTATTGGTGTATTAAACGATTTAATGATATTATTAGAAATTATCGTCAGGAATGATCGCAAAGAATGATTGCAGGGAATAAATAACTACTTTTTCATCTCAAATTTATAGTAAATTACAGTGTCATTTGTTCCATCGGGATTTTCCTCATTAGATTTATATAAAATTTTTTCCACTGTTTGTTTAGCATGATTTTGTATTATTTCAAACAATTTATTTTTATCAATAAATGTGTCGCAAGAATAGTCAATGTTTATGCATGTTATATGAATACTATTAATATCTATCCTTTTCAATAAAATTTCCCTAAAAAAATAATTGTATATTTCGGCCCCACCAGCAATAAAAATAGGGGGTGGAATATTCTTTATATTTGTCTCTTTGATTACTATACAATTATTTTTCCCTATTCTTTTTTCTCCATTGTCAAGTGTATTTGATAATACATATATTTTTCTATTTTTTAATAGGGGTAATGTTTCCACTGTTTTTCTCCCCATTATTATATTAGAATTTAACGTCAGGGTTTTAAAGAGTTTTAGATCATCGGGATAATACCAAGGAATTTTTCCATTTTTCCCTATACCATATTTTTTATCAATTGCCAGGATAATGTCCATTATAGAGTTTCTTATTTCTTTTGCATCTATTTATTTAAAAAAGTTTATCATGAAATAAAAAGGAAATGAAATTGCATGTATTTTTGGACCTGGATAATACCTTGATATGCAGTGAGCCATTAGATGATTTTGATATTGAAAAAAATAAGGAGAAAATAGAGTCATTAAAATTCTATAATATTGATGATTATTATATCACATTTGAAAGACCTCATTTACAGGAGTTTTTAGATGATTTATTTAAAAAGTGTTTGGTATCGGTATTTACAGCCGCGTCAAAGGACTATGCTTTGACCATTATAAGAAATAGTATATTACGTAGCTCTGAGGAGGATGGGGAGGAAAATCATGGAAAAAGAAAACTGGAATATATACTATTTGATTACCATTGTTCATGGTCAAAATATAAAAAAAATGGGGATTGTAAATCATTGGAACTTTTATGGGATGATATTAATTTACCTGGGGTAAATAAGGAAAATACCATTATTATTGATGACCTACCAGAAGTATCGGAAATCCAGCCAGAAAATAGTATTAGAGTAAAACCCTTTGAAATCATTGAACAAGGTGCCGAGAATGATAATGAGCTAATGATTGTCAAGGAAAAGGTACAAAATTTTATTGATAAATTGGAATAGGAAAAATAATAAAATAAAAATATAGAATTTATACCATTATAAATTCCCTTTAATCTAAGATGTTTTTCCCTTTTTTTTAAAAAATACTGAATCGCGTTCCAACGATTCAAATCAAAATATGCCGAAATGGAAAAAGGAAATAAATTTTTAAAAATTTAGGAGGTAAAAAGTTTTTTTCAAAAAAATAAATTTGAACCTCTTTTTCAAATTTATTTCCCTATTTTTTTGAATTAAAGCCATTTTTCCATTTTTTCTCGTAACCAGAGAAAATCAAAATCGAGTTAAAAAATATCCCCATTTTAAAGCCAAGATCCAAATCGGATTCATTTTATAATGATTATAAAATAAAATTTTCACAGGTCCGTTTTGTTGCTAAAAAAATCCCCAATATTAATGACCACACCATTATCGCGTAAAATCAATAGGAAATTTGCAAACATTATAGCACAGTATAAAAATATGGTTCCAAGGACCAATATTTTAGATGCATTATTTTCTCCCATTATAGAGGAAGATTGCTCATCATCGGAATTTTCCTCTTTATCCCTCTTATTTACGGTATCCCCATTTTCATCCTCATCATATTCCGAATCAGTGTCAGACTCTTTTTTTAGGTCAGAATCAGTATCCGAGTCAGTAAATTCCGTTTCTGTTTCCTTTTTAGATATAATATTATCCTCTGTCAAGATATCCATTTTATTATTTCAGTTTTTCCTCTGACCTTTTTATATTTTTATTTATAATGGAACCTTTTAAATAAAGGAAAAGGGGAAATAAAATATATAAAAATAAACAAGATATAAAACCATTTGAAATATGGACTATTCTACCCCAAACGGTTATACACAACAGGATTGGATAAATGCTGGAATATATGCAAAATTCAAACTAAACAAGGTAAAGAGTGAAAACGAGGAATTTAAAGCCGCTTTCCCCGGTACAGGGTGGGTAGTAAATAAAGACTTGCAATCTATAAACTGTCCTGCCTCATTGGTGGATTGCCCCAATGTATTTGGTAGATGTAAATTCATGACAAAACAGGCTTGTTTAGAACAGTCGGGAGATTTCAAAGAGCAGGGGCAAGGAAAAAAACCATATTTAGAATGGAGAGAACCCGGTACAGAACAAGGGGGGTCAGAGGGAAAATGTGTATTTGGCAATTTTGCCCTTAGAAATTGGTGTGAAAATCCTCCAAGTAGAAGGGCCGGTCAAAAAGTTAGGGGGGTAACAGATGTTCCCCCTTTTAAATATGATCAAGAACAAGGACAATGTCTGATGACCAAAGATTACTGTAAATATATGGGGGTAGATTTCAAAGATGGTGTTCCCCCCGATTGTAAGGTATCAGAGGCTCAAAAATGGTTGGAGAAATTCACGGGAAAAACACTATTCAGAGGAATTAAAAGGGGATTATTCACCAAATTTATAGAGGATATAGCAATTACAGGGATTGAAGGACCTTTTGGATACTATGAATTATACAAGGGTATTTCATCAGGAAAATTCAGGGATGATTTGGGGTTGGGGCCTTTACCTGATCCCTCTGATTCGAATACAAAAAATGGGGATGTAAAGGAAAATTTTGAAATGAAAAAAACAGTGGATGAAACTATATTATCTGACATACAGAGGGAAATAACTAAAAATATAACTAAAAATAAGGGAAACACTCAAAACATTACAAAAGACCCTCCCATTGTGAGCGGAATCATTGATGATTTGTATATTTCAGAGAAAAAATTGTTAATCAATAATTTTGCTGGAAATGGTATAAATTTATACCAATTATACTGGAAACCGGGAATAAATGGTCCATCAATGGGATTTATAGCATCGGAAATAATTCAAGTATTCCCGCAATTAATTAGAAAAATAAAGGGAACAGACCACATTATTATTTTACCAGAACTGACAAAAGAAAATAATAGTATAAGGAGAATGTATTATTGTTATCTAAATAATGAGTGGTTTTCAGGATTTATAGGGAATGGCATGTTATTGGATATTTTAATGAGAAAAAATAACAATGAGAAAATTAGCTCCACGGGGAATAAGGACTAATCCATTTATGTATATGACCTTTTTTCTCTATTAATTTTTTCACAGTGACAAAATCATCCGAACAATAAACACAACCATTTCGACCATGAAACCAAAAAGCTCTAGTGTCATTTATAGCTATATTTTCCGGGGTTATATTTTTTTCGTTAGAAAAACTATCTATACACAATCTCTTGGCGAAATCTGGATATAAATATAATAAACTATTACAATGATCCGGACACTGACAAACGACTGTACCAGAGCATACCAAACATCCAAACCTATTTTTGTTGTGTAAAGTTGCATACCAAGCATGTGGATGTCTTGATATACGACAAATTTTATTACATTGCCACCATATTTTACGACTTGAATCAGGTCTGACTACAGTTTCCATTGTACGTCCATTGAGTGTAGGATGAAACATTTTTATATGAATTTATATGAGAATTGAGTTTTTAAATAAAGGAATAAATGGAATCATGTGCGGATTCCAATGAAATTTATATATTGGGGAATGAACCACAACCAAGGGTATCAAAATGTATAAAAAATGCAAATGGTGATTATCTGTGTAATCAGAGCGGAAATGGAGGTGATTCCTCTGGAGATTCCGTAGGTGATAATGGGTTCTGGAAATTAAAGAGAAATGAAACAGGATGTAAATGGTATAGGTGCAAAACTCCGTTTATCAAGGATGTAAATGGTAATATAGATTATTCCGATTACTCTGATTGTGTAGTCACTAATTATCCGTATTATCTATCAAAGGATTCCAAGGGTTCTTGTCAAGTAAAAACCCTTGACGGAAAAATTGCTGAAAATTCCTGTCAAGATGATAATTGTTGTACAGATGGGGCAAGATGTAGTAGTTTTGACTGTATAGAGTTTAAAACTAATGATAGATTTCTCGTGGGGAATGAATACAATTATAAATGCAATGGCGTATCATGTGAAAGAGTAGCAAATGGTAGGGGGGATTATACAAATCCATTTTGTGACTATCAATGTGCCAGAAATTACTATACAAAAAATTATACTTGTGTGAAATCCCCCGACGGTTCAGGGAATATATGCAAACAAGTATCTGACCCTGAAAATTATCCAGTGGATAAATTATATGATAATGCCCTTTGTGATGGTCATTGCGCTTCCGATGATGATATTTCATACAATTGTGTAGGATCAGGGAATACCGCAAAATGTGAGAAAATAACAGGGAAATCAGGACAATATCAGACCTTTTATGATTGCTATCAAATATGTGGGAAAAAAGACACGGGTGTTATTCAAACGGTAAAAGAAAGCAAATACACTGTTCCAATTATAATTGGGCTTAATTTTGTATTAGTATTTCTAATATTATTTTTTATGGGTAAATTTATAAGAAAAGATAAATAAAATAGGATTGAAAATAAAGAAAAACGGCAAATGTCCTGTAAAAATAACCCAGAGGGGGATACTGTGCATGCTATAGATAATTTGGGTATTTCCATTCCTTGTAAAAATAGAGGCGATGGACAGTATATATGTGAAAATATATTATATGGAAAATTACCAGTGTATGATTCATTGCTTTGCGGATTCAAATTATGTGATATAGATGTATCCACGGGAAATCCTATAGGGGATGTGAAAGACTATAAAACTATAATATCCCCCTATTATATTGATGGTACAAATTGTGAGCTAGTGAATTCAGGTAAAAATGATGGATTGGGGAGATTAGATTGTTGTTCCCCTGGGTTTTCAGTCTGTTCAATGAATGGACAAAGTATAGATAATAGGTATAGATTATCGCCAAATATCACTGGGGGAAATTCCAAAGGACAAAACCGCTTTACTTGTAGTGGTCAAGGCTGTATTACGATACCTAGTGATTATGATGAAAAAAATCCAGATGAAATGAAAAAGAGATTTCCAGATATTTTTCAATATATTTCAGATACAAATAATAAATATGGTATAGGGATTTTTTATGGGAACAAGTGTAATTGTGTCAAGAATAATACAGACTGTAAAAACAACGGAAACTGTGAGCCTGTTATAGGGTGTGGAATTTGTGGAACAAATCCAGGGAATTATAGTTGTGTATATTCTATAGATCCAAATAACCCAGATAATAGGGGGACACCATCATGCAAGGAAACACCGGGTCAAGGGGTATTCAATAGCATGCAGGAATGTATTGATAATTGTAGCAATTCCAAAAGGTATAGCTGTATAAATGGAAATTGTGTGGAACGGAGTGATGGAGATTATTTTTCCTTAATCTCCTGTCAAGGTATATGTGGGAAAAGCAGGGGTGGTTTCTCTAGGAATTTAAATATATTTCTAATCATTAGTATAGTTGTGATGATTTTTATCTTGTTTCTGATATTATTAGTGATTATAAATCGGGTGAAAATAAATAGGGAAAATGTGTAATCTTTATAGGTTTTATAAAGATTTATTGGGTTATTTTTATATAATTATCTCAATTTTTGTCTTCTTTAATCAAATATGAAAATATCTCGTATGTTTTCTCATCCAACATGGGTTTTAATTCTTTTAAACATTGACCCCATGATTTATTTTGATTATTTTCGACTTTGAAATATTCCGATACTTTGATATTATTAAAAAGTATTTGATAAAGTCCAAGTGAAATTTCTTCATCCAATCTATCCTGGTATTTGACTTTCACCTTTCTCACAGTGTATTTTATTAAATCCATGTTCATGGAACAAATGGAAAAATATACACCTGTATTACAGTCGTATTTTTTATTTCCACGTGTAAGGACATAGGCAATGTCCCTATTACATTTTGGCTTTCCCGGATTGTATTCCAATGCCAAATATTTTGTAAGCAAGAGATCACCATTTTTACAAGCGGACATGACTGCCTCATATTTTGTATTTTGTAATACGCTGATCATTATCCTTGGGTCACCGCTTGTTTCCTTTATCTTTTCCACCAAATATTTGACCACTTCCAATTGGGAAAATTCAGAATAAAGCGTGGTAGTGGAGCTAAGGCAAGAATATTGTTTATATTTCAGGATTTCATGTATCTTGAAATTATCCAAGCCCAATTCCTGACATTTATCCATCATCAATTTCACCATGACCAAATGTCTATAATAACAGGCTGTCCTTAATGCTTTACCATTCTTGTTTAAAAATATAGGCAAAAGAACATTGCTGTCATTATCATTGAAAATTTTACGAATATTCTCTTGGTCTCCATTTTTGCAATATTTTATTAATTTTGCGTAAATATCATACATTTTGGCTTGTTATTTTTTACTGGTGTTTTATCATTGTTTTTTATAGAAATATTCAGTTTTATAGGGTTATAAAATGAAATGTTTATTAGGGTATTTTATTTGTTCTCATAAAACATGCTTGCGAAAGGTAAAGGAATATCTGGTATCTTTTACCCTACTTTCTACCGGTATTTCATGGGTAAATTCTTTTTGAAATTCTCCGCCCATTTGTATTAAAATCCCTGACTCAGTGAGTATATCTTTTTCTATCATTTTCGTGTGCTTTTCCCTTATTCTAAATTTTCTCACTGCCCCATATGATAATGAAACAACCCCCGCTTTTGGATCCAATTCTTTTTCATTATCCGAGTGTTTCCCTATATAGTCTCCCCCACCAGTATATCTATTTACCAGAATACCATTAAAATCACTGGAAAATATTCTATTGATCTCGGTAAGTAATTCCCTCAAATTTTCAGTTAATGGAATGCTTTTTGCAATCTGTCCTGAATATTTATATCCAACAGAATTATCAGAGAAAAACCCCACTGATCTATTTTGACAGCATAATTTTCCATATACAGTTATTTTTGGTTTTTCTACCAAATTTACAGAGACATCTACTACACATTTTTGAACCAATGTGATATCCTTGAAAAATCCGGTCGCAAGAAAAGATTTTTCAGTGAGTATAATAGTAGTCATTTCTGTGGATTTGATATAGGTGTCCATTTTAAGTATTGTTTTCCGAGTGTTTATTGCATATTCAATTTTACATGTTATGCTGCTGTGGCTGCATCACTGGCGTCCTCATCAAGATCCCAATCATCAAATACAATTTCTAGATCATGCAAGTTTGTATTGGGGGCATCAAAATCATCGGGATAATCCACACTATCAGTATCCGAGCTATCGGAATCATCATCCTCATTTATATCACCATCTCTATGATATTCGACATTGGATGACCGTCTAAAAGTTGCCCAGAGCCTATGCAATTGGTTCAACAATCTAGCGGGGGATATACTTGGATCATTTCTCATGATCTCTCGCCTCTTTTGGTTGCAAAAGAAAGAGTATAAGGACCCATGGGATCTATCAGGACCATGTGATAACGACATGTTTATCTTTGTTATCTCTCATGAAAGCACTCGTGATTATTCGTTTTTATGTTCATTGTATGGCTTTACTGTTATTTCGACACATGACTTTAGTTTGTTGTCTCACGACTTGATCTCCGGATACAGTCTGTCCATATGTCTCCAACCACCACGTACCAGGCCGGGTAAAATTGAATTCTGGGGTAACAACAGAGTAAAAGACACCATAGATCTACATCTATATCAATCTGTATAATCCCGTTCCAATCTATTGTAAAATGGCTCTTAATAACATGATTTCCGAAATGATCAATACTCAAATGGAAAGCTTTTTTTCCAAGCTCAATGAAAAGTATGACATTGAAATCCCTGAAATGAGGGAAATCTGGGGTGGTCTATCAGCCCCTGAAATACCCGATGGTTCCACAGGGGTCGTGAAACCCGTTGGAAAGGCAAAAAAAGCTGCAAAGCCCAAGGACCCCAATGCCCCTAAAAGACCTAGAAATGCTTTCATGATCTTTGCCGCGGATAAACGCCCAGAAATAAGGGAGGCGGAACCTGAACTCAAATTCACCGATGTGGGAAGGCGATTAGGAGAATTGTGGGCCGTTGAGAAAAACAGCAAAAGTGAAGAATTTATAAAATATACAAGAATGGCAGAAGAGGAAAAGAAAAATGGGAGACCAGGAATAGTCGAAACGGAAAAGCCTGTGAAAAAGGCCCCGGTGAAAAAGGTTGAAAAAAGTAGTGAAGAATCTGAAGGTCCATCAAGTGATTCCGAGGTGGAAAAAGTTCCACCGGTAAAAAAAGGGGGGTGTAAAATGGCCGCTGCAAAAGCGGCGGGAAAAGGAACCAAAGAGACCGAAAAGGGAATGGAAAAGTGTAGTACAATTTTACAATCTGGGGCTAACAAGGGAACCGAATGCGGAAAACCGGTAAAGGAAAATGGTATGTGTGGTAGGCACGCGGAAATGGAAAAGAAAAAGGGGGCTGATAAAAAACCAGAGGAGAAAACAGAAAAGGAAAGCCCTGCAAAACCAAAAAAGGCACCAGTCAAAAAGGTAGAAGAAGACATATTAAAAGGTGCATTGAAAAATGATATAGAATTCCTGGATGAAAAACTTACTGAATTAGACGAAAAGAAAATTGAAGCTATTTTCATTCAAAACTTGGACCCCGCAAAAAAATTCAACTATTATACCATTACCCCCATTTCCGATGAAACATACATGCTCCAAGAAGATTTTGGTAGGGAAATTGAATTAGAGGAGGGTTGCGAAAACGATAAAGAAGAAATTCTCAAGAACCTGACCAATGTGGATGATTTCTATGTGATTAGTAAGGGGTGTGATGCAAAGAAAATTCTAAAGGGTTTGAACGGGGGAAAGTAAGGATAGATTTTAGTAAAAACATTAATGTAAATATTCATGTGTAAATAGGTAGTAAAATGTATTAATTTTTCAATATAATTTAAATAAATATTTTTTCATATACACTCACAAATAAAATTGAATTTAAACACGTACAATGTAAAAAAAAGATAAGAGATAAAAGAATAGAAAAAATGGACCCCACAACATTATATGTCCTATATTCTCATGGAAATAATGAGGCACATGGAATATATACCACATTAGAACAAGCAGTAGAAAACATGCCAAATGATTGGGAAAATGATTGCTGTTGGATACATGCTACAACCCCAAATAAAAACTACGATTTTTTACAGGAGCAAAAAACCCTTGTCAAGGATAGTTATGATGATTTAAAGAAAGAATTGGTCGAAAAGAAAAGGGCTATCTTTATGTGTCCTTCTTTTTTAGAGGAAAATGGATTTTCAAACAATGTAAAAATCCTCTGTAGTTCATCAGTATTAAATAGGGAAATTGTTGAAAAATTTTATAGCATGTATATAGATTATTTCAATGATCTGATAGGAGTACCTGTCATTTTGAGGAGAGATGAGGATAATCAACCTATTTTCTCAAGGGAATATTCATTTAGGGAAAAATGCTTTATAATTCAGGCAACGATAGACAATGCGGATTTATATACGGATCCAAAAGACATACCTACCTTGCATTTAGATAGGATCATTGACCTGTAGTCCCGAACCCATAAAATTGAATATTGTGGTATCAACAATCTAAAAGACTATCAATCTGATATCCATTCAAAACACTAAAATGTCTCTATACGATATGGCAATGTGCATGACTAATAAAGACAAGGTTAGATTTGTAAATAAAATAATGAAAGAAAATGAGATCACGGAACTTGACGTGATTTTTTACTGTGCGGGGTGTGAGGGAATATATAACAGTGATATTGGAATCTTTTGTGATTTATGTGGGGTAGCCGCTTGTGATCAATGTTCATCGGAAAAATTAATTGAAAATCAGTTGTGTGATTCATGTATGGAAAAAACATGCTGTACATGTGACGTGAAAATGTGTGATTCATTGCATAGATTTTCATGCTTTAATACTGAATGCAAGGAAAAATTCTGTAAAACTTGTCATAAAAATGGATTCCAGAACGGGAATAGGAAACACACATGTTGTGATAACGTAGAAAGGGCTAGAAAAAGAATGGAAAAGAAAAGGCTGGAAAAGAGATTAAAATAAATTGAAAAATAACCTAATAAAATAAACCAAAAATTTTAACAAAATAACCCAATAAATATCTTTATAAAACCTATAAAGATTAGTAAAATTGATTTTTTTGGCTAAATTGTTAGATTTTCAACACATGGCCTCCATATGTATTGGTACGGTAAAAAGCACAGGTGCTCGTTGTACATTCAAGGCCAGAGACATTAATGGGTTTTGTCATCGACATCATTCTCAATCAGTTGAATATGCTAAAACTCATCCATGGACAGTAGTGAAAAAAATATTAAACGGAAAAGAAACATATATTAAAATACCAATAGTGGCTAGCGGCCCGGACATGGTATATACATCAGAAAATTTTAGATAAAATCATTCAAATAAAAAAATGTAAATAATCTTTATAAAACCTATAAAGATTTCTCTTTTTTTTCTCCTTTTTATTGTTGCTGATTGCACATTTGAGTGGTGAATTGCGAGCAGTTATTATTCCCTGGATAAGCCTGGGAAATTGAATAGTATCCATTACAGCTTCCATTTGGGGCCGCTGCCATTGGATCAGTGGTATTATTGGTATTTCTATAGGCAAATGACCCATATGCAGGGACAAGGGAAATTGTCTGGCCCATTGCCCTTGATGCTAGAGGAGGTAAAACCCCTTGTCCATAACTATTATTATAACTGCATAAATTACTATAGGCACAAGGTGGCCCTTTATTACTTCCATTGTATTCGTATGGCATTTTATTTAATAAAAGAAAAGAAAAAATCAGAATAAAATATTTTTTATTTGATATTTTTTTATTTCAATTTTTTGATTAATGTTTCTTTTGATTATAGAAAAACCAAATGAATGGTTGGATAAAATTGAATTTAAAGAAACCTATCAGTAATAAATACCTATACCAAAAGGTAAAGAAAAAAAGTATAAAGTATAACCGTATCACTCCTAACTCATTAAAATGACCAACAACTTTTGCGCATATCCTGATGACGAATATTCCCAGTTCTCGGATGAGGAATATTTTCCAGAGGATTCTGTGGATCCCATTGATTATCCTATCACCCTTTACAAGGAGGAATATCCTATTACCCCATGCGATGACGATCTTGCACCTAAGGGAATTGTGAAAAAAACCGGAAAAGTTCCCCTCCCCCCCGGACTTTCCCTTAGCAAGAGTGTTTTTTTCAAGGCACCAACAAATAAGGCCCCTGTGAAAGGAGATATTTCCAAGGAGAATGAACCTGTAAAGGGGGATGATTCCAAAGGAGACGTTTCCAAAAAGGAAAGCTGGTACGATTCCGATGATGATCCCGAATCAGATATGCCCGTGGGTGAAATTACCAAACTCTATAATTGGAATGTCCCCCAGGTTCAGTCTGTAGAGGGAACACCCGAATTTCCCACCCTTGATAAAATTGTCGCCCCTAAACCACGTAGGGAAAAGATACCTGCTTTTTCCAAAAGGTCTTTTACCAGGATAAGCACGAAAGAGTTTCTCACACCCAAGACCCCTGATAATACTCCAATGCCCTCACCTGCGGGAGAATTAGAGTCGGAAGGGGGTGAAAAAGATGAAAAGGAAAAACCCAAAAAGAACAAGGTGTGTAAAAATTGGGAAGCAGGAGAATGCAAAAGACCGGATTGTGTATTCCTGCATTATTATCCACCATGTTTTTATGCGGACAGATGCAAAAATCCCCATTGCAAATTTGTACATTCTGTTAAAAATGTTCCGGAACAGAAAAAATTCAAGACAAGAATCTGTTGGCATTGGGAAAAACATGGAGTGTGCAAAATTGATAATTGTTGCTTTATTCATGATCTCAATGACCCCGCTATAAAATATTGTTTATTTGCGGATAATTGTGAGAATGAACAATGCAGATTTTTCCATGTACCCAAGAATATGCAGGTACCGGTGAAAACCCCTCTCAAAACTCCAGTAGAGATTCCGGTTAAAACTCCTATCAAAACCCCCGAAAAAACACAAGTAATCAGTAAAAAACCAGCAAGGGAACCAAAAAAAGAAAATAAAAAGAAACCCGCCCCTAAAAAACCCGGATATGATAACATGTTTTCCGTCCTTGTAGAAACCAATTGATTAATGAAAAAAATGTTTGTTGAAAACTTAAAACTCTAAAAAAAATAACTTAATAAATCTTTATAACCATATAAAGATTGCATAAAATTGAATAAAGGGAATACCATCAAGGTAAAACGTCGCTTAATACATTTTGATAGCAACTAATTCGTATAAAAAATAATATGAAGCTCACTACATATAAAAATACTAGAAAATCATTAGATTTTTTCCTCAGGTTTCAATGTCCTGAAAATCTAGATTGTTCTCACATGATATTTTTACCCTTTACCGATTATTATATATTAATCTCATATACACGAACCATTGGTAATCTTGGCTATTCTAGCCCTACAGAATATGGCATAGGATTTGGAGATGGTAATGTGATACCCATAGAGTGTAAAAAGGAAAATCTATTTGAAACCTTGACAATTGACTATTCTGAAATAGAAGCATATACAAAATTAAACCTATATAATTTAATGGATATCCAAGAGATTAATTTCGCATATGTATTTCAGCAATTTTCTTGTTCTGAAAATGTGATAAAAAAATTTGAGGCAAAGTATTGGAATCGTAGCGAATACAACAAGGAATTTAATTATGACCTTTATAATGAAATGAAAAGCAAGTTTGCTGAATATAGTGATACCGTGGGGGAAATACATGATTTTGAACAATATAAAAAATTGGTGGAACAATATGATAAAGATCCTAAATATACATTTCCCGGATATTTTCACAAGGAAAAAGAATGCCCTTTGACAGATGTAGAGGATAATGATCCGGATCGGGTAGATTACGATGAGATAGAATTAGATATGCATTTACCAGAGGATGATAGGCCATTTATATGGGTAGATGATTGTTTTCATCATATATTTGAGGACCATGATTTAGAAAATAAATATTCTCAAGAGATTATGGATTATATGAAAAATGCAATAAATGGGCCAAGAGGTGATTTAATTTCAGAAAAGGAATATCAACAGGATTTGGAATTGGAAAAGGAGGGTAAAGAAATCGACATGGAAATGACCAAAATTGACAAGCCCAATATAGGTATGGTATATTCTGAGAAAAGGGAAAAAACATTGGAAAAAATAATGGCCAAATATTCCTCTGTAGATAATGTACAAGACTTATTTATGATTGTACAAGAGGAATGCATATACAATATAGCCAAGGAAACGGGAGTAGATCAATTTCATTGGAATTGGAAAATCGATAAAATGTTTTACGATATGAAATATAGGGTATTTCATGAAAGAGCAGAACAGTATTTAAAAGAGGCGGATTAAGGGGGAAAAAGTATAAACTAATATTTGACATTAAAAATCATTAAAAATATAACTAATAAACAGATTTTATAAACCTATAAAATCTTGACAAACTTGGACCTTTCAGATAGGTATAAAACTGAAAAAATCGGTATTGGCTAGAAATGACCATCTAATCCGTGAATACCTCTCATCAGGAATCATAAAAATGGTCGCGAGAAAAAAAGTGCAAAGAGCCGGATGTATTGTATGCTATAAAAATCAGATATTATTGGTCCATCAAAAAGAGTCAAATTTTTGGGGGTTCCCCAAGGGTCGATTAAATAAAAGAGAAAGGGATTTTTTAAATAATTCTGACTCTGAAAATACCTATAAAAAATGTGCGATAAGGGAGTTGTACGAGGAAGCAGGAGTCAAGGCAAAAGAGAATGAATTGGGAAATTGTATAAGATATAATGAGGTCCGATTTTATATATTGAATTGTGAAGAAAAACCAAGTGTAAAAATTGACAATTTTGAAATAGATGATCATATTTGGATTGATAGGGTAAAAATGCCCTGTTTCAATATATCTAGTCCTACTAGATTTGTGTATAAAAAAATTAGAAATATTGTTTAGAAATATATGAAATCATCCAATAAAATATACATTTATAAAACCTATAAATGTTAAAGAAAAAAATATATACAAAAAATATAAAAATTAAAATTGAATTTATTTAAGGGAAATCTGGAAATAGTAAGAAAAAGATTTAACCCAATTTTAATCCAACCCCAACAATGCAAATTTTCGTGAAAACCCTAACAGGCAAGACCATCACCCTAGAGGTAGAGAGTTCTGACTCTATTGATAATGTCAAGGCAAAAGTACAAGACAAGGAAGGTATCCCCCCCGACCAGCAGAGGCTGATTTTCGCGGGGAAACAATTGGAAGATGGCAAGACATTGTCAGACTATAACATTCAAAAGGAAAGTACTCTACATCTAGTGCTAAGATTGAGGGGGGGTTCCGGTGGGTTTGAACATGTGGGATTTTTCTCAGTATCTAGGGGAACTAACACTAAAAATATCCCCTTTGGGAAAAATACGGTTCTATTGTGTAATTTGGTCAAAAATTTATATTTACAATATTATGGCTTGCAAGAAGTAGAGAAAAAGATTCAAGTAAAAGATCCGAAAGATTCGAGGAAAAATATAGAAGAAACTATCATTGAATATGATTTTTCCAATTGTAAAAGCCCGGATTCAATTATAATACCGATTGAAGAAGAAAAATCATATAGAATCAGGGACATTATAGATTATTGTGAGAGGGTAACCAATGTTAGAGAAGCTGAAAAGAGATTGGAAGAGATAAAGGAAAAAAGAGAAAAGGACTTGGAAATTGTGAGTTTTACAGAGATAATGGCATTGTTTCCCGATGAACAACCCGTGAAAAATCCCACCAGGGAACAAATGGATAAATACCACAAAATCATTGATGATTATTGCGAGTTCATCAAGGTATGTAATTTTCTCAGTAATAATGTACTTTTACATGGAGGCGCTGAAAAGATAGCCAGTTATATTAATCATTTCCCCAAGGAAAATTTACACGAAGTATTCCCTGTTGATGTACCAAACAAGGTTCCTGAAGCAGAATAATCTGGTTGTGTCCCCAATTTTATAACAGTATAAAATTGAATTAGAATCCAATTGTGAGTTATATACATATAAAATGGGCATGTTTATCCATAAAACTGATGATTCTCACAATAATGAGAAAGACGCTATCATCATGCAATTGGTAGCCATGATATATAAAATAGAAAAATCTCCTTTTTGGAATAAACGATTATTAACTCATAGAGCAGTTAAATTTATATTATCAAAACAATGGGCATTTGATGGCGACAATGTAAAACCCCTATTAAAATCCATTAGAAATGCTTTGAGGAGATTCAGAGATGACAAATCAGGGTTTTTATTGAATCAAATGGTCAGTATGGAGATATGAAAAATCACAAGGAATCATGAATAAAATTGAAATAATAAAAAATCTTTATAAGAATATAAAGATTCAAAGAAAATAGGAATATAAAAATGACAAGACATCATTATAAAGCAGTGATCGCAATAGATAGCAATGACAAAGAATTACCTAGATTGGTGATAAATGGGTCAGAATATATCAATTTTGCGACCGGATCGGTTCTATTGGAATGTAATGAAAAAACATGTGAAAAAGCTATTGTTTATTTAAATGAGGTTTTTTATATTACATTTACCGATGAAAAATGGTACATTAGATGTAGCAATCCTGAATACAAATCAATTACCCCCGATCTACCTATAGAGAAAACTGATCTAATGTTAGCCATGATAATAAAAACCTGTAAAGAATGCAAAATTAATATGAAATTTGATATTTCTGTAAATAAAGAGGTTTCTGATACCATTATTTGTGTTGAACAAGATTACTATATAAGAAATGAATCAATGGTATTTTTTTCCTTTACCAATTTGTTTGCAGATGAAAATGGTAATTTCACAGAGAGTAGATTTATAGATGGTCAGTACTATTCCAATGGGGTGTTCCAATACCAAGGATGATCGTAGAATAATCGAATAAAATCAATTAAAATCGAATAAAATTAACCCCTTTATATTATTATAAAGAACCCCAGATATTTCAATAAAAAAAATAAAAAATGCCTCCAAAAAAACCTGTAATCCTTGACTATAAAGAGCCTAAAAAACTCAACAACTGTGTAAATTGCCAAGGAAAAGTATCCAATAAAAATTATAGGTGTATATCATGTGGTGCATTTTTCTGTATAAATTGCAAGAGATTATCATACTGTAAAACATGCAAGGGGGAAATCACTAAATTACGCAAAGAAAAACAGGCATATGAAAATTCTCTATACGGTGATCCATGTAGGGAATATTAACAGGAATATTTAACCACAAAAATCTTTATAAAAATATAAAGATTGAAAAATATTTTATTTCAGGAAACACCTGGACAATTATAGTCAAATTGACTTTTTCCCTTTATATTATCGGGCACACAGTTCCAATCTACCATTGGATCGCATTTGGTAGATTCACAAAAACCCATGTACAATGGATTATCCGCATCCCAATTCCCTCTGATATTATAGATATTTGACACTCCCCTTTCTCCATTAGTGGCCTTATAACAATTCTTGTCCCTATCACTTCCACCCCATCCAAAGCCATTTGTGGGATAACATGTACCCTCATGACATCTTCCTGTACAACATTCACTATCAGTACTACATTTGGTAAAGGTCAATTCACAGGGTTTGCAATCATTTACCGGTTTTGCTTTACAATATGAGTTTATAGTTGATTGTGTTAGATTTCCCTTGCTATCCACCGGTAAAGGGGCTTTTGTCAGAAATCCGTTTCTCACCTTGCAATTCACACAATGAGAGGATGAATAATCAGCAGTATTGTTCCCAGGATTTATACAGGATATACATTTTCCTCCCCTTTTCCCACTACAATTTTGTACTATATCAGGGGTACAGGCAGAATTTTTGGGGATGCAATATCCATTGGTAATATAATTGGAATCGTTAATCAGCGTATATTTATCTCCACATATACATTTGGACTGCCCGGGATCATAATAATTTTTACATGCAGGATCGTCAGGATTTTTCTTGCAATCATCTGATACAAATTTTGCTATACATGGGTCCGGCATACACCCTATAGCACATTCACTCTTTTTATCATCAGGTAAAGTCGAACAGGAAATTTCTCCCATTTTACATTTACAAAACATGTTTCCTGCTGAATCGTATTCTGGGGGTGTATCTCCACATGGGTTGGGGATACAACTTTTTATCCCCAATTGTTTATTTTCGTAGAAATACGACCCCGGGGCACAGGAGCAGAAAATATTCTCCATTTCTACACTGCTGTTACTATTCCATTCTATAGGTTGAGAAGAGTCATTACATATACCCTTCCCCGTATCGGGATCAATGCTATAAGATCCGCCCGATTTACAATATAATAATTTATTGTTTTTATTCCTATCCGCCCCGCACATTACCGGAACATTACAATCAGAGCCTATTCCTCCCGATGAAATCCATTCTGGTTTTTTGCAATAACAATCCCATTTATATAGGCTGTCAGATACTTTGGTTAATACGGGATCAGAAGTATAGGGATTACATACAGAGGACTCAACAGATGCCGGAAGACAGTATTTTCCCTCTGGAATGGTAATGGATAAATTGTCCCTATTCGGATCAATGATTGTTATACCCCCTTTTTTAATTAGGTTTCCTTGAGAATCATATTGATTACCAGGTACTTGCTGACAGGAAAAAAGACCTGGAGAATCACTATTATTACATTCGATACATGGTTTCCCTAATTCCTCGCAGGGAGTAGGGGTCAATGAACAATTTATAGTAGATTGTACATTTTTTTCCGATTTGACATTTTTTGGGGAATACCCTGATTTATATATTATAAAGATAATTGTGTATAGTAAAATTATACATAAAAATATCAATACTATTACCTGGACTAGCTTCATTTTTTTCGGACTTTTTTTAGTATTTTATTTATAGTATTCTATAAATAATTTTTTGGCTTTAAAATTTCATATTATAAACCGTTTGTTGCCCCCAGGAATCATCAGGATCATATGAATGAATCCAAATACTAGATTCATTTTCAATGTGAATAGTATGAAAATCTTCCCCATCATAACATTGAACACACTTTTTCATTGGAATTCTCAGCTTTGAATTTGATTCGCGAAATTCCATGTTTTTTCTCAATATACTATGCAATTTATTTACGGCATCAGTACAATTGGTTTTTGTAAGGGGGCTTGACTCGAGAAAATATTCCATTTTATAACATGATGTAGGCATTTTAAATAAACGTTCTCTTGTCTCCTTGTCCATTTTAAATTTATTTACTTTGACTAAAAATATTCAATTTTATTTATAAAAATATAAATTTGACTAAAATATTCAATTTTATTTATAAAAATATAAATATGTCTTTTTTTCTCTGAATTTTGTTGTTTTCTTATTTAGTCTTTTTTACTACCTTTTTCCTTATAATCTTTTCCGTGGGTTCATTTTTGGTATCATCAGCATCCGGAGTATTCATCTTTTCAACGGTACCAGAATCATCCTTGGGACCTTCCTGTGTAGGAATATCATCTTCTCCCATTGGATTATTGCTTTCACAAACACTTACTTGAGCGGGCTTGAATGTCAATACTCTTACAGGGGGAGCAGCAATATTTGATGGATGTACAATACAATTGTACAATTTCACACCAATTGATCCCTTTGATGCTAAAAGGATAGATTCAATCTTTAATATGGCAGTGATGCTCATTCCCTTGACAGATCTATAGGGTGTGGGGTCTAATGACTTTCCCTGAGGATCATAAAATAGTGAGGTAATTTCCCCCACTGTAAATTCCTTGCTGTTCTTGTCAAGTTTTATCCTTTTAAATTCTACCGAGGGGGACATGCTATGAGTCTTGGGTACCACATTTCCATCATTATCCAATTTTCTATAGACAAAATCGGTAAAACTATTCTCTTCAAATTTAAATTTTTTAAGCTCAACTTTTTTGGAAAGAACATATTTTTTAATGGCTGTAAAAATAGCTTCAAATTTCTCTAACCATTCCAATTCTCTCCTGTATCTTTCGGCACTACCATTTTTCTGGAAAATAAAGATGGGGCATTTCAAACCTGTAAATTGTGTTTTCATGTAAAAGTTATCAACTATACCCATGGAAAAGCATTCTTCCAATGTGGAAATTAACAGAGCATCAACCTCCCCATTAGGATACCTATAATTGATCAGGATTCTCTTGTTTTTTATATCACTCCCGGGAATGGCTTCATCCTTTGCCTCTCCAAAGACTAGATTTTTGGGATCAAATGAGTAAAGATCGGTAATTTGTGCTGGCATTTTGTTCAGATTGGTTAAATTTAGTTAAATCTAATTAAAACTAGGTTATATTTTGTTATATTTATTTTCCTTAAGTAAAAATAAAAAATATTCAATTTTAATTTTTCTATATTTTTGTTGAACATCTCATTAATATACCCATTATTTAAATTCCTCCAATTCTGCTTTCAATTCCTCATCAAAATCTATTTCTTCATCAATGGGTTCAATATCCTCATTTTCCATCTCGGAATCAGTATTGACATTGTTTTCTTCCTCTGAATCAAGTTCCTCTACCTGTGTGTTATCTGTCCCACATTCTTTCCTCGGAATTGATGTTCCAAATTGGTATGCAAAAATGGCCGGTAAAACAGAGGCTAATGGTTCTGTTAAATGATCAATATGATCTGCATGTTTTTTTACATGGATTTTACTCTTTTCGGTCTCTATATTTTCAAATCTTACTTTTTTCTTTTCTTTTTCCGAAAGTCTCTCAGTAGGTTTTTCAATAGGGGTTTCGGTAGGTTTTCCCCCAAATTTTTCAGTTGGTCTTCCACCAGGCTTTCCTAGATGTTTTTGTAGAGGTTTTTGTATGGGAATATTTATTGGTCTATTTCCATTGCCATTGCCCCTATTAAGGGTCTGATTTCTCTTTGCGTCATTTAATTCGATTTTCATGCTATTAATTTCGGAATTTGTTTTCTGTGTAAATTCAATCAGTTTGCTAATGACATCCTCATATCTATTAATAATCGCTTGTTGCTCTTCTACCTTATGAGCTAAAATATCAATCTTGTTATTCAATGTTTTCAGGCTTCTGGAAAAATATATAATCACCCCAGTGATAGCTATCACCTCTACAAATATATGAATGTATTGGGGGTTTGCTAGTATCTTGTTAAAAGAACTACCCCCCTTTTCAATTGTTTTTTCTGACATTTTTTCTTCTGATTTTTCTTTATTATTTTTATATCCCAATAAATTAGATTTCTGGTATGAATAAATTTCTTAAATAAAAATTGTGATATTTTTAATATTTTTTAATTTTTATAATGTTATAAAAATCATTAAAAAAGATTGTTTTTTTTTATCAAACAGTTGAAACTGAATAGATTGAGATAATATCATTCACTAATGAGACCGAGACATTTGTATAAATTCTCTCTTACACGAGCCAATGATTGAGTATCCTCTGTTGGTTCCTTTATTTCCCTTAATAGATCCTCTATATCTTCTTTTGGTATTGTTTTCTCTGGCATTGGCTCTAATCTGGATTTGAGATTTTTTATTGCTTCATCCGAACCTATATAGGTCTTTCCCTTGTGAGTATATTCCTTTATTGGCGAGCCTTTTAATGAACTCCCTTTTCCCGATGGGATACACTTGCCTTTTCCAGAGTCATTGACATAACAAGATTTCCCCTCTGAACAATTGTAATTATCGGCATCGCAATCGGATCCCATAATTTCCTCTAATTCCTGTTCGGAGACATCCTTTTTTAGAAAAATTCCTCTACTTTTCAACTCATCGCGCATTTTGCGAATTTCCTTTTTTGCATCTCTTTTCGGTGGGGAGGGTTTTTTAGGAGATTGTTTGGGGGTTGGGACTTTTTCCGGAATTTCTTCCTCGTTAGGTTCTTCGACTGAAGGTTCCCATGATATTTCCTCCTCAGGTTCCTCATTTATTTCTTCTACAGATGCCACAATTTCTGCTGGTGATGTTTCATCAATGACTAATTCATCATTGAAAAAATCATCCAATTCCTCTGAAATTTTAGTCTTTTTAGGTGATACCCTTTTAGGAGATGGAGACCGTTTTGGACTGGGAGTCCTTGATTTCTTGGGGGACTTTTTAGGGGATGGACTTTTTCCCTTTGGGGTTTTCACTTTTGGGGTTTTTCCCTTTGGGGTTTTAGGTAAATTATTATAAATATGGTCTATCAAATCCTGTTTCTTTTTCCCACTATAACCCTTTATACCTTGGGACTTGGCAAATTCCTGCATTGCTTTTATCGTCATTTTCCCCAATACTTCTTTTGTTATTCTGGTGGATTTTGGCGATGCCTTTTTGGGTGATTTCTTGGGAGATGGAGACCGTTTAGGACTCTTACTGGAAGACCGTTTAGGACTTTTCTTTGGACTCTTTTTAGGTAATTTTCCTGGGCTCTTTTTAACCACCTTGGAAATTTCATCACATAGGTCCTTTCTAGATTTTTTAGCTTTGCTACCCTCTTTTTTATAAATATTTATACCACATTCCTCTGCAATCTTTTGAATATCAGCCGCTGTATAGTCTTTACTGATACTGCATTTATTGGGTAAAATACATCCTGTACTCTTTTTAGGTGATTTTTTGGGGGATGGGGTTCGTTTTTTGGGAGATCTTGATGGACTCTTGCTTTTCCCAGCCAATAATTCCTTTCCCTTTTTAGTATTTTTCCCCACACATTTTCCGCTAGCAGGATTATACACTTTACCCAGTTTCTCACAGTCAGGAGAAACGCTTCTTTTTCGACCTCTAGAACGACCCCTGGATTTGCTTCTTTTTCTGGGGGATTTCCTAGGAGATTTACTTGCCTTTCTCCCTCTCACTGGGGATCCCCCTTTTCCAGCCAATAATTCCTTTCCCTTTTTAGTATCCTTGCCGACGCAACGATTCGTACTTGGATTTAACACTTTATTTTTTTTCTCGCAGTCCTCTTTTGTGGGCATTTTATTTATATGGTATTATTTTTTTGGAATGTTATTTTTTTAAAAGCATGTTATTTAAATTCTATTTTATTCAAAAATTAGCAAATTTTATAGTGTTATAAAATTTTGGGTTATTTTGTTTATTACTTTTTTAGGATGGTAATCCGGTGATGTTCCATCATATATTTTTATTGGGTTGATCCATTTTAATTGCCTCCATTACTCTACCCACATTTAGATATAAATCATACAGCGATAAATCATTGTAAATGTAAAAGGTATTTTTAGATATCACTCCGCTTTCTTTTGTCAGATAATTTCTCGAATCATTTGCATATGTATATCCCTTTCTCGAAAGCTTGATTACATATACATTTTTTTCCCCTACTTTTTTCACAATTTCTGATACCTCCTTGTCGAATCCGGCATCAGAAATTACAAAGGATTTCTCATCTTTAGATTTTCCCACCTTGTTTGCAATAACTTTTCCATATATCCCTTCACCATATACAGGCTTTATAATATGCTCTGAAACATATATCAATGCCTCTCTAGGAGAAAATTTATGTAATTCGCCAGAAAAAGGACCCCCTCTAAAAATTGCTAGATAATCCAGTTTAATCTCTTTATGTGTTTCATATTTTTCATCCCACAATTCTCTAGAAATATCAAACAATTTCACGGTAGTTTGCACCAAAATTTCTTTAATCTGTAAATGTTCAAAATTATACTGTTTTTCCAGGTATAAAGCTACGGTATCTTTCCCACTTCTGGGTGGTCCATTTAATAGAATTACTACCATTATTTTTAATAGAAAATTATATTTTAATAGAAAATAATGTTTTGTTAATGTTTCTTGGAAATGTGATTTCATTTAAATGAAAAATGAATTTTCAATTTTACCATTCGGTTTCATTGATTTGACGATGCTCTTGCTAATGCAAAATTCCTGATAAAGAATAACACGATTGCAAATACAATCCCCTGTACAGCTATTTGAATGTATATATTGCTTTTACTAGCAGGTAAAATCATATGTAGCAAGGAAACAGTGATTGGTATGCAAATTACTATGAATAGGATGATTATGATAAAACTCTCTTTTAATTCCCCTACTATTTTATTGTTTGTTTTTTGGTCAATATTCCCCATTGAAAAAATGTCTTGTAATAGTTTATATTCATGAGGTTTTGGTACTATATTGTCATTGGGTAAATTTGCTATATAATCCGCACTAGGCACATTCATTGGTCCTACTGAGGAATTCATTATATTTTTCAGGAAAGCAATTTCTTTAATTATATTTACTTTTTTTTAGATATAATTTATTTCATCCCAATAAAATAAATGGATACCTGTAATCCTCCAAGAAAAAATGTAAATGGATTAATTTTCCCTTCAAATTGTATGAATTGTTATAGTTATTCCACACCCTCTGGTAAAAATCCCATTGCAAATGGTTATCCTAGCTTGTATGTAAATAAGAATGATTTCCAAGGGAGAATCAGTGTATTATCCTGCGGTGTATATAAGAGGGTATAAAAAAAGGGTGGAAAACTTTATAAAAATATAAAGTTTATTTTTTATTGATTTTTTTCAGTCTTTTTTCCTATTCATCTTCCTCCTCATCACTTTCATCTTTTGACAAACAGCTAATACATGTATCAGTTTTCACATATTTACAAGCCTTGCAAAATCTTTGGGAACAAAGCCTACATTTTGTTACTTTTCTGAGTCCGTATAATTCTACACCACATTTGCCACAAACTTTTTCAATGCATTTTTCACATTTTTGGTATGAAATCATATTTTCATCCACACAACCCTCACATTTCACGATGCCACAAAACTCGCATAAAATTATATCTTCACTATCTTTAATTTTATCACATGAGCTGCAACAAAAAATACTGATACTCATTCTAATATCAACACTACTGACGATTTCCCTGACGATTTCCACTTTTTCTTTATTAGTTAGATTAGCCAATATTTCTAATACTTTTGTCGATGCCATTTTTATGTATTTTTATTGATGAATATCTATATATTCAATTTTATTAGATAAAAATATAAACCCATATCACCACTGACGATTTTCCTTGCAATCGTCACAAAAACCATAATCACCTGAAATAATACAACCACAGCAAAATTTTCCATTGCAACATTCACATATAAATCTTCCTTTTGAATCCACATTATCGCATTTCTCACAACAATAAAGACCAATGTCAGGTATTCCTGCTCTATCCAATATTTTAGTTATAAAATCAACTCTTTCACTGTTGGACATTTTATCTATTTTATTCAATATGTTTTCCATTTCATCATGATCCATTTTTTTAATCCTGGTTTTTCTGTTTTCCCTGTTTTTTCTATTGATTATTCCTTTTTTCCATGTATTCATTTTCTTAAATGGATTCTTTTGAATTCCTCTTTATTTCTTTATAATAAAGAGGAAAACTCATTTAAAAAATGGATACCCTGTATAACGACCCATATTCCTATGAATTTATCAAGAACAATATAAAACCCCTTGATATTATACTATTCAAAGGTGATGAAATTGTTTCAAAAACAATAAGGCTATTACAACGAATAAAGTTGGGTACGAGTAAAGTCAATGATTTTTCCCATGTAGGAATGGTTGTGGATAGTACTATAATCAATAGGGAAATTTACCCATGGATAGAAGATAATAAACTGTATATTTTTGAATCCACATTGTCTGGAAAATTATCAGATGGAATTTATAACGTTGAGGGAAAGAGCTTTTTTGGCACCCAAGTGAGGGACCTAGAACAAGTGGTAATGAAATACCAGATTTTAGGATGGTCCAGATTACTTGATAATCCTATAGATTTCATACCAAATTTTATGAATATTTTTACAGAGATATTCATGAAATATAATAGTGTAAAATATGATACAAACATGATAAGCCTGCTATCCGCATTATTCCCATCTATACGATGTATGAGAAATTCAGCTGAAAAATTCTTTAATACACAGGGATATTTATTCTGCTCAGAATTATGCTTTAAAATGTATCAGGAATTGGGTCTATATTCTACAGAGTTTGATGCTAGAAATATAGTCCCAGTAGATTTTATTGGAGAAACAAGAAAAGATGAAGATATTCCAAATCTCTTTGAAAAACCTATACTTTTTACTGGATAATTTATTAATTTTATAGTGTTATAAAATTTATTGGGTTTCATTATATTTTTATAATACTCTTAATATTATTTTTCCATATATTTTAGCTTCAACAAGTGGGTGCATTCCTTGAGGTAATTTAATGTTTTTAATGATTATATCCGCCGGATTTTTTAACTCTACAAAATCTATATCCTTTGGTGTGTTTCCTCTATACACATTTTTTGTCTTGAATTGCAAGTCATTTTCTTCTATTCTTTTTAGAATCCTTTTTTTATAAGGGAGATTTTTAATGAGTATTTCCTCCTTATCTTTTTCGAGTTTCTCTGTATAATCTTCCTCTTCTTCGTCATATACTATTCTTTTCCTTTTTCTCACGGTTTCTTTTTTCGGTTCTTTTTCCTTTTCTGACTCCTCTGCAATAGTATCATCGTCATCTCCTCCATGATATACTAAAACCCTCAATCTCATTATTGATTTACTGACCTTGTCCTTTCCATATCCAGATGTATAAGGATCAGAGCGACCGAGATCCTTATATCCATTTTTATTGAAAAATGTCTGGACAGTATGATGAGTGTATGAATTCCCATCTATCGCTGTAATACTCCCTACTTTTCCTCTTATTGAATAAACAGTAATGATTCTGTTGAACTCCCTTGAGAGCATATTTTTTAGATAAATCAGGCTATTTACAGTCTTATTCACCACTTGTTCAGTATCAAGATATACTAGATTGTATTTTTTATTTTTCCCTTTTTCTTCCCATTTTTTCAATAGATCAAAGGACATGTATTTATACATTTTCACGTTTTTATTTCCAGGCCAATATTGCTTGCTATTTTCACCAAATGAATAATTTACAGCATCAATTTTAGCCTTGGGAAATTTTTCCAAGATGGTTTTTGTGTTTGTCCAACCCGGATTGTCTATAATGAATATAGACGGTTCATTCAACATTGAATCGCCACTAAAGGCGTATTCATATAACATGGGCACAATATATGCATCCATGATGGGTGCTTTATATACTGGGTTAAATCTCAGCATTATGATGATGTTTCCCGGTGTTTATACAGTTATTCAGTTTTACTCAGATGTATCTGGGAAATCAAAGGAAAAGATGGACTCGACGTGTATCTCTCCTGTCTCCATTGTGGTTGGTATCTGATACTTTATACAATACTCTATCAATCTATCCAAACCTTTTCTACTCTCCCCCCATATATGGCCTTGTCCCAATAATTCATGCCTATCTTTTTTACAACCAAATTTTCCCTTGCTGTCATTCAGATGGATTAGTTTTAATTTTTCAATTCCAATGGATTCATCAAATTTGTGAAAAAACTCATCCACATCCTCCACCTTGCCAAAATCATATACACCAGCCGCATGTATATGACACGTATCTATACAGACAAATATGTGGCCCGAAATACTTTCTTTCAACCCATTAAAAATCCATTCAAATTCGGACAATGTATTAGGCACTTTTGTCCCTTCTCCAGACGAATTTTCCAGGAGTAACATACTATTCTTTGGATACTCTATACTATTCAATGTTTTGACAATTGCATCTAGACATGCATTTTTATCGGTAAATGTCCCTGGATGAACCACTACCCCCCCGTTAAATTTTGCCAGGATTTCCAATTCGTATTTCAAGCTATCTATCCCAATACGTAATTTGGCATCTGTTTTTTTACAAATTTCGCTACGTCCTGACCATGCCAAACAATCTTTACAGCCCGCTAAATTATGAACATAGGGGGCATGAGAAAAAACCTTGATACCATATCTATCTACTAATTTCCTTACACTCTCAATATCCTCGTCAGATAATTCTCTCCTATCAAATTTATAGGGCCCACCAAGGAAAAATTGAACAGCAGATTGATTGAGATTTATAGCAATTTTTATTGACTCATATAATGTATTATGCAAGGGTATATGAGATCCTACCGGCCATTTATATTCGGGCATTACTGTTATTTTCACAGAGCTTTTTGTGGAACTTTTTGCAGAACTTTTTGTGGAACCCTTTGTGAGACTTTTAGTATCCATTTTATTCAGAATTTTGTAATTTATAAAATCTGTTAATATAAAATTAAATTTTAATAATTGTTGGAAGGCGAAAAAAGGGAAAAAAGAAAAGAAAAAATGGAATCTGAATTTGTACAATTTATCAAGACATTACCCCCTAAAAAAACATTTACAAAATCTGACCTATTAGAATTATGGAGAGAATATCAGGGAGTGAATGTGGTTATAGAGGGTATAGATGATTCCGACCCTGAAAATACTGAGGTATCAACAGAGCATTTTAACGAAACTTGCAACCATTTTTACAAGGGAAAAGATTGTCATTGTCATAATCCATGTGTTATTGGATCTAAATACTGTGAAACCCATTTAAAAATTCAGACCAAAAAAAATGAAAATTATTTAATACTAAAAAGGCATCCAACGTTAAAAATGTATTGGAATCCATATACCCATTTGGTATTTAATGGTGTAGATATAAATAACCAAATCGTAATAGGGAAAACTACCAAGATTGATCCCAATAAAAAAAGCGTAATACTCCCTTTGGAGGAATCTGATATTGAAAAATGTAGAGAAATTGGGTACCGTTATGATGATACAGTAATACCTAAAAAAGAGAAAATTGCAAGGAAAAAAGGGGATTCTAATATTAAGACAATTCCCGATAAAATTTGTATCAAAGCCCAGGATATTAAATTATTGTCGGAAATGTAAAAGAGAAAAATAAAACTGAAAAAATATTTATATCATTATAAATTACAAGAAATATCAGGAAAAACCGAGAAAATAATAGAAATAAAAATGACTTTGAAAAACCTTTACAACAGAGCAACCAATAGAAATTTATATTATAGATTTATTGTGGCTAATAATATAAAGAGAAAAGGATACTTTGATGATGCTAACTTTTTGTATCAAAAGTTGGTACAAAATATAGAGCATGATAAATTGATAAAAAATCCCAAATTAATATCCCACATTTATTGTGAATATTCTCACTGTTTGTTCAATACATATATTGATACTAAAAAATATGCTAAACCAATGGCTTTAAAATCTCTGGAATATTGTAGGGATAATACTCATGCTAAAAAATTGCTAAGAGAGATAAACTCGGAAATATCGGAACAATCTGACCCGGTATTAGATTATATTGACATGCAGGATTTTATATATCAATTTGATTTAGCTAAAAAATTGCAAAAACAAGGGAAACTTGACGATGCTAATATCATATATGAAAAATTGGTCAAACAGATTGAGAAAAAATCTGATTTCACCGACGGTTTCATTGATAAAATATCAACAGAATTAATATCCAATGTTTATTGTCAATATGCCCATTGTTTATTATATACAAGTATTGATTGTGAAAAATATGCTAAACCAATGGTGTTGAAAGCATTAGAATATAATAAACGGAATTTCAAGGCCAAAAAATTATTACGAGAAATACAGGCTGAATTGTTTGATTTCCCAAAGGGAACGATAATAGAATTTATTGACTGATTTTCACTCATATATTTACACGTATATTAAGAATTTATAATCTTATAAATTCCCTTTTTAATTATTATTTTCTTTCCTTTTCTCTCTTTCTATATTGGTCTTGTTCCTTGGATTAAGTATTTTCAATTTCCAGTCTTTTTGTGTGGTTTTATCTACAAATATAAATTCTACATATTCTTCACCTCCAGATGAATCATCACATATTATTTCCCTTATATTATTCGCATATTCTATAGCATTAAAAGTAGAGAAATTGCATGGATCACTATAATTTTCCGGAAAATTTATTGAATTTATTGATTCCAAGATATTTCCCCTGACTTTTACCAATTTTTCTGTTTTTTCAATATTTCCTAAAAATTTATAGTATTCTATACCATGTTCTATAAATTTACCTAACATTTCCAGGTATTTTATATTTGCCGGATAGTCTATATCAATCAGAATTTTCATATAGTTTTTTGCCATCCAATAGGATATATTTGCTCTAAACAAAATCCCTATAGCATGTTTCAAAAGGGGAGTATTTTCCATGGATATGGGAGTTATATCCGTGAGGTTTTTAAAGAGATAATTATGACTACTTGTCCTTCCTATAGCATGTTTGTATATTATTAATAATAATTGTTGTATTGCGCTTCTACTACGGTCAGGATTATCTTTATAAGCATTGATGATTTTCTCTTGAAATTCCTTTTTTTCGATACTAGTCATCATTGCGAATAAAATTATACACCATGATCTAATATTTTCAGGTGCTATTTTTTCCAGTATAATCTCCTTTTGTTTATTGAACCATTTTTCTAGGATAAATTGTTGAGTGTTATTTAGTTTGAGCATTTTCACCTTTTACTTTTATTTTCCGCTTTTTAATACCTTTTATCACAAAAAATAGCACAATAACACATATAATCAAAAGAACAGTGATAATCGATATTTTTTCTCTCCCTGTTGTAAATCTAAAATATCCCTCTTTTTTTACTATAGGCCAAATCTCCCTTTTGAGAAACACTTCATCAGCACCATAATTTCTTTTTGGGTATTTCCCCATTTTTTCAGCTATATCAGGTATTACATGATCCCTCATACACAATCTATTAGCATAAAAGGGGACATAGATCATGTGATCCCCTCTAATCATGAATTTTTTCCCCATTTTCTTCCATTTTGTAAGAGTATCGGAATCAATTGTATTTATCACCATTTCACTATCACTATTAAAAAAATCATCAGTATCCGATATCATTACAATGTCTGATTTTTCCTTATCTTGCAACGCTAAAAATCGCCAAAAAGTACCTCCCAATTTTTTACTGGGTTTATCCATTACATATACCTCATATTCCAAATCAATTAATTGTTGTAGTAATTCCGGGGATAATGTTGGTTCTACATATACCCGTACATTACTATCCTTTAGGGTTTTCACTACATTTTTCCCATCGGTGATTAATGGGGAAAAATATTTTTGTAATAGTTTTTTCCCTTTAATTCCATTGTTAAAATTCCCAAATATTGAACAAGAAATAATTATACCCTTTTTCTTGTCTGCATTATATTTTTTCGCAACTTGATAATTATCGATAATACCATTATCTCCCTTTTCAACTATAGAGAATAATCTCAACCATACTCCTCTTATAAATTTCAGTCTAATTATGATAAATATTATCAACAGTAAAATTATAGTGAGGATTACCAATATTCCCCTACTTTTCATTTATTGTTATTGTTATTATTGTTTTTTCCTTTTTGAAAAACAATATAAATTATAGGTATCATTATTCCTATTAAAATCAAAGTAATCACTAAACCAATTACCATACTTTCTTTTTTGCATGTAATTCTTATATATCCCTCTTTTTTGACAATTGGCCAAATTTCTTCTTTTAAAAATAATTCGTCTTCACCATATTTTTTCCCCGAATATTCATTTATCCTATTTTCCATATTTGGTATTATATAGTTTCTCATGCCTATCCTATTGGCACAGAAAGGGGTATAAACAAGGTGATTTCCAAGGATTAAAAATGGTTTATCACTTTTTTCCCAATCTTTTATTACTTGTACTATATCTATTCTTTTCATCATAAAGTCTCGATCAAATAGCGTATCTGTATCAGTCATGAAAACAATTGACTTTTCGGCTTTATCCTCAAATGCTAAAAATCTCCAAAAAGTCCCTGATAATTCATCACTGGGTTTGTTCATGATAAATACCTGAAATTTTAGGTCTGTCAATTGTTTTACATATTTTTCATTTAAATCCGGCCCTATATAGATTCTAAAATTAAATCCTGGAAAATCTATATTATATTTATCTCTTATACCGGGTCCATATTTTATCAGGGGTAAATAGTATTTTAGATACTCTCTAGAGGGATTTTCATTTATACCCCCAAACAATGAACACACAACAATGAATGGGCAATCCTTATCATGATTTATTCTTTTGACCACGGTGTATCTCTCTGTATTTTCTCCCTTACTAAATCTAATACATAATAATCGTATGAAAAATCCGTTTATCCCCTTGAGATATGTTATATAAATTATCAACAATAAAAGCACATAAAATAACGGTATTGTATTGTTCATTTTATATTTCTCTTTTCCTTTTTTCCTCTCTATTTATTTTTTTGGATTTTTAAATAAAACAAGGGGAAAATATAAAACGTTAAAAGAATGAACCTTGCCATACCCGGATTCATAATATTAGCCATATTTGCCGTTTTCTGGGAATTTAGGGATTATCAAAGGGTGAATAATAGAAAATGTGCATGGACAGAAGAGGATAAAGAAAAAAGGGAAAGATTGTATATCAATTGTTCATCATTTCCATATGAAAATACCGTTGTGTGGCGTAAAAATTTATTAATGGGAATTCTATGTGGATTTATGATATATCTTATACTGAAAAAATTACAGTTTAAATATCTACAACCCCCCGGATACATGATTTTTTTCATTGCAATCCCTATATTCCTCGTCTTTCATATAGGAGAGGGGATAAAGAGTCAATATTTATATAGGGAAATATATAACAAGGTAAATGAAAAATATTGCATGGAAACATAATTTTATATTAAAGAGAAAAATATTATGAAAATAGACAAAATGAGAATACAATTAGTGGTATGCATTTTACTATTATTTTCAGGAATTGTATTGGCCGATATATTATCTGAAAATAAATGGGAAAAAATACCGGGAGAATTCCTACCCGCACTCAATTATGCTTTATTTGGCCATAGATGTTTTAGAGATTGTGAAATCTTTAATATTTTCCATTTTATTTGCTATGAAAAGAGGATAGATTGTTAATATTTTATAATGGTATAAAATATATTAAAATCAATGAGAGATTATTATATTTTCATGAAAATAATAACTTGGCCGTAGAATAGCCAATAATAGGAATAGACACAGTCGCTCCAACAACGGCAAATGTTGGGAACAAAAATGAACCCAAAGTAAGACCTATCATTGAACCAATATCTATAGTAGAATTTGTAGCAGATGAAAATAGGAGATATGCAGTGTTTATTAAAAGAGACGATCCTAATGCCAGAAATACCTCAAAGGATTCTTTATTATTTTCAGAATTATTTTGATTTGACATTTTTCCCAGTATTTGTTCCTTTAATATAAATTATTTGATTTTATTTTTTCAATATTTTTTCAATATAAATTTATATATTACAAATATAGCAATCATAACTATTAATACAATCCCAATTATGATCCATATTTTCCCTTTTTTTGTTTTGCAGTTTTTATTAGCATTACATCCTACAGAACTATATGCACAAGGGATACATGTATCACCCATATACATTTTTGTACAAAAATTGCATTCACCACAATTCTCGTCTCGTCCCATTATACACTCTTCACAATTACCACTAGTGAAATTACATCTTTTACCTTTTATCACAGGGGGTGCTTTACATTCCTTATTACAGGTGTTTTCTTGATATCTACATGATTCCCCTATACTACACATTACACAGTTTTCATTGACACATTTATATGTTGGAGAAATTGGTCTGGTACAACCCTGATCACAAATATCCTTGGAAACACAGTCTGTTTCTCCATGAACACATGGATTGCATACCCCATTTATACATTTATATTGTATGGGTTTGGAAAAAACCACAAAACTGGCTAACCCCCAAACACCTTTCATAAGCTCAATACCTCCTGCTTTTTGATTACTGGCCGCTTTGAAAAAAGAATGGTCATTTTCACCCCAGGAATTTCGACATAGATAATAATGAATATCTTGTGTTTGGGGGTTTCCCTTGTATTTATAGGAAATTGTTTGAGTACCGAACCCTATGATGCTAATGTAGTGGCCTCCGCTCCCACTTTTTCCTTTTGCTTTATAACCAAAAGGATTGCTATCATCTTGCCAATCTGTGCAAATATATATTCCGCCCGTTTCATTATAGTTTTCTCTGGTAAAATCAGGGCCAAAAAAATAGGCAATTCCTATAGGCCCACCAGTATAAACATTATTGGCCAATAAAGAGAAATCATAATTTTCGGGGGAAATGTTATATATTTCCATACCTTTTTTTTCCTCTTCTGTTGGGTATTTTTGCACATTGGAATATATAGATATATCATTAGGTAATTTTTTAGAGAGATCAGTCTGATAATTTTTCCAGGAATCGTCATCACAGTAAGAGTCCGGAGAACCCGACGGACAGGAGCAATTGGAATAATCCTTGCAAAATTTAGCAAATGAGAAATTTGGGTCATTATCTACATCAGCAACAGTACCATATACTGAAATTGCAGAGAAAATATCCGACCCCATTCCATTCTGGAAAGGATCACAATTTATACAGCCGGATTTCCCTGACCGTTCTTTATTATCAATTTTGGCCTGAGACCCATCAGGGGAGAATATCCTTTCCACAGCTGCAATTTCTACTACTGACATGCGAATATAATTTTCATTCCTAAATATAGCATATCTATCTGAAAACGCATATAATGCTCCAAAAAGATAACAACAACCGCTGCCAAATTGATCTCCGTTTTTATTGATTTTCCCCGGCCATTGTTTCCTAGAGTCAAATTCTCTTGGCAAGTCAATTATTACCCTCTTGTTAATACTCCTCATTGAAATAAGGGGGATTGACGAATGTATATAGGGAAAATTCCTAAGTAGATATTCCCCATATAATTTTTGTGATTGCAATATTACTCTTTTTTTATTGTCCATTTTAGTGTATTTTTCACTATTTTATTTATATGTATTATAAATAATTTTTTGAAAGCTGAAAAAGAATCATCCATAATAACTAAATTTCTTGTTTCTCACTGCGAAAAATAGTTCCTTTGGACCATGGTAAAATTTGAGATCATAATAACCTAATTCTTGCCATTTTGTTTTTTCTTTGGCTTTTTCCTCTGTTGTAGTGGCTAAAATACAAATATTTGTATATTTTACCACATTATTGACTATTTCATTACTAGCACATAGATATTCCAGTGTTTTATGTGATATTCTGAATAAAATTAACACTAGAATTTCACTGGGTAATTCAGTTATTTTTTCAACCATTTTATCAAGAGTATATATCTCTTTATATCTCTTAATATCTTTCATTCGGGATTATACGAATCAAGGGGCCCAGATGCAAAAACAATGTCCAGGTATGCTCTGGGTTCAACAACCTGTAAAAGATCGGGCCAATCGCCCATGTTAAAATTTATTCTCGTTTCATTGTATTGAAGAGCAATTTCAGGTAAAGCAATTTCATCATCACGATTATACCAAAAAGGAAGAGGAATATTCAAAACATTACTCGGAGAATTAAATGCCAAACTATTGAATTTTAAAGAGTCATTTTTGTACATATAATATATGGTGTAATATATTGATCTTTTTGATGATATTTTAGATGTGATTTTCTCGCATTCTTTTATACCAATCTTGTATTTATCACCCCCACAATTATTTTCCCCTCTGAATTCTATGATATTTAAAAATTTATCTAGCTCATATTCTTCAAAGGAACATTTATAAAATATCAATTTGTATATCCCTATATAATTTGCGAGACATTTCTCTTGATTATATTCCGACACAATCAAGCCAATATTTGCATATTTTATCAGTCTATTTATATTGATATTATTTAGGTATAAACAATCCAAATTTTCAAATGATATTTTTTCCAGGATCAAGACGAGTATTTCATTGGGTAAATTGTTCATTGTTATTCACAGAAATGATTTGGTCAAAAAATAATCATTTAAGCCGAAAAGATAATAATAAAATATCCCTATAAAACATTAATAAAACATTAAAAATAACATGTGGAAGGACAAGGACAAATATTATTTTGATTATATATCACAAACCGATATAAGAATACCGGCAATTGATTATACGGAGATTGTCAAGGAAAAATGTGAAAAAAGTAAAAAGGTAAAATCAAGTGCTTTGATATACGATTTTTCAGGGAAATTAGGAACTTGCAACCGGATGAAAAGAATGGTGCATGTACCTTTTCAAGAGGAAAAATATGGTAATTATTCTGTTTTTCCATGTGACATTGATACAAGAGAAATTGTATTGAAAAAAACTACTGATTTTGCTACAAATTTCAAAATAACATTATTATGTGATAATTTTGTTATATACAAGAACAAGCTTAATAAATTCCTGGAAAACAAGTGTCAGGGTTGTAATACAATTTGTGATATTTGTACCAATAAAAGGCATATCTCTGATGTTAATAACATTTATAGCGCGGATGTAAAAGTGAGTATTTTGGAGGGAGTCAGGCCTATTAAAGGGGTGAATATTCTGAATCCAAATTTTATATTACCATTGACCATGTTTGTTGATCAAGTGAAAATGAGTTTTACAATCAAGATATTTACGGGATTCTCGGGGAAGATAGAATTGATACTGGAATATGATGGAATAACATGTGATAATGATTTTCGCAATAAATTATTAGATAATTACTATCCTGTGTGTCCAACTGATTCAAAGCATTCAGAACCCAATTATATATACATGGGGAAAATAATGGAGAAAAATGAATTCCGCCAAGAATTGGAAAAACGAAGAAAAGAGTGATTAATAAAAAACAGGATATATTTATATGATTATAAATATTATATAAATATTATTCACCTTTTTCCTGCATTATAATATGATTTTTCACAACCTTGACCATACTTGCACACAATTCTATATCTGATTCTCTATTATCCTCACCAACAGGAAAATTGGCCCCCGCTTCCGCATATTTTAAGGCTTTAGGATAATTCTCATAAATGTGCATTTTTTCTGAATCTAATCCCATGTATATTTTACACAATTCATATGCCGAGATAGACGATCCTAATTTAAATGAAATTTCATAGTGTTCTAAAGCTGCATACCTATTTTTGTGTAATCCCCAACCATGACGATATTGTGTAGCGATAATACGATGGGCTTTTTTTAGGTTTTTTCCTTCATTAATATCCTTGAATGCCTGAGTCGTCATTTGACTGTTATGTTGATGCAATTTACATTCAAAGGAATTTTCATATGTATATACGTATTTCTCTTCTTTTTTAGGGGTTTCTAGGGTCTCATCTTTTTCCATTTATTATTTTAATTAATCCTATTGTTTTCCATTTAAATATTTTTCCACATATTGTTCAGCTATCCTCTTTATATCCCGGCATAAATGTATATCACATTCAGAGTTTTCATCTGTAATGGGGAAATCAGCTCCTAGTCTAGCATATTCTAAAGCCTTGAGATAATCCGGCTTTAGAATATTAATATAATCCCTATTATTCACACATAGATATATCATACATAATTGTCTTGCAGCTTTTGAAGAACCATGTTTTACAGCCAAATTATAATATTCCAAAGTCAAATTATAATCTATATTAGTTCCCCAACCAAAACGATAAGATGTAGCCAACATGTAATGAGAATAATTTAGGTATTTTCCCTCATTGATATTGCGATGACATTCCCAAAATGTTCTGGCATATTCTATTAAAATTTCACAATCAAATGAATCCTCGTATTCCATGTATAATTCCCTTTTTTCATTTTTTTCCGACATTTATTGAATTGAATATTCTAATCGGGGTAAATATCATATCTTGTTTTTCTCTCCCTTCTTTTATCCTTAAATTCCTTTACATTTTTTATTTTTCCATTTTTCCAATTTCTCTTTTTATTTCTAGCTCTTTTCCCTAATTTCAATCTTTCCCTTGAAAATTCTATTACTCCGGCCCATGCTAATCCCCCACTGGTTTTTGGATACCAATATCTACAATTATTAGGACATATACCATCGCATAACAAACAGCAAAAACCATCCATGTATTCTTTTCTGTACCTTTTTGCAGGAATTAATAAACATCTACAGTTTGAACATTTTGCCCACCAATCTCCACTTGGAATATTAGTCATTATTTTTCTACTATGAAATCCGTGTTTTGAAGCAATTATATGGGCTAATTGTCTCATTTTCCATTTATTTTCAGGTAATTCAAAATGAAATTTTTGCATGTCATTTATGGACACAGTTGATATAAATTGTTCCATGGGTATTATTATTGTGTCATTCCAGTCGGGATGTTTTGACAATATTTGTTCCATACATTTAGCATCATTTTCGGTAAAAGCACTGGGTTCCATTATTCATTTATAATTTTACTCATGATAACAGATTTAAGTATTTTATTTCTCTTGAAAAATAAAGAAATACCTGAATAAAAGAAAACAAAAGGGGGAAAAAGGAAAAAATGGAAAAAAAATTAAAAGAAAAATCACCCAGGGAACTAAGGGATATTCTATTACGAATAAATGAAAAAACAGGAAAAAAAATGGAGGTGCCAAAGGGGAAAAAAGAATTAATCAATAAAATCTCTACAGTTTTCCAGGAATATTCGGATCATCAGGAAAAAAAGGAAAAGCGGTTTCTTAAAATGAATCAATTGGGAGAAAAAGGTAGGGAATGCAAGGCCTTTCTCGTATGTGATCAAAGCAACCCTAAAAAAGAGGGAATGTTCGCAATGAAAACCTATAGAAAAAATAAACCAACAAATTTGATACGACAAGAACACGAATTTCATTTACTTGCGGAAAAGGCGGGGATTTCCCCCAAGTTGGTAGATGTGGATCTCATTGGGAAAAGTATGACTATGATCAAGCTGGATAATGATTTGTTGGATATCATCCACAATCAAAGAGGAGTCCTGAAAAGGGCTCAACAATTACGGATTATAGAGATTTTCAAAACATTGGATCAAATTGGTGTTTTTCACATGGATGCCAACCCAAGAAATTTCATGGAAAAAGATGGTGTCATTTATATTATAGATTATGGTTATTCCAAAGCAATAACACCCAGATTAAAGAGTAAATATGGATCGGAAAATTTAAATCTGGATTACATGACAATTTCCTTTGTTTTTCAACTGAGGGAAAGCTATCCCGATATAAACCTGAAATATATAGAAAAATATATAGATCCGGAGGCTGCTAAAAAAATACGGTTGAAACCAATGTGAATTTTTTAATAATATTTAAATGGATCAACCCCACATAAATATCCCCATCCTTGAAACACGGGATTCTCATATGGTAATATTTCTCTATAATATTGATTAATAAATCTTGACTCATTATCCCATTCTAAATGAATATCATAAATAGGGCTATAAAGTCTTGATTGATTCTCAAATGATATCACAATTTCGTTCTCGGGATTCATTGAAATTTTCAAGCCCTTGTATTTATCCATTTTCGATAAAATTATCATCAATATTTCATTGGGCAAGTTTTTATAAATGACATTATTCATTTATTTTCAATGTAACTCCCTAAATAAAATTTATTTTTTCGAGTTAGCAATATAAAAGAAAAGATATAAAGAAAAAATATATAAAAGAAATGGACTATCATAACTCAAAATCCACATTATGTATCAATGAGACATATCCAAGCGATTATTGGTTAAGAGTGACATCTGATAAATCTTTACGGAAAAATAATAGAGAAAATATATGCATGGTGATATTGAAAAATGGTGATAATTGTATGAGAAAATGTAGAGGTAAATATTGCACTAGACATTCTTATTTGGGCAAGTGATTGCGGAAGAAATACCAATATGAATACCGAAAGCTTTAAAGTTTTTTTAAAGCCAATTTATTGATTATTATTGTTAATTATTTTTTTTTATTTTTTACACCTTTTTTCCCTTTTGGTATGAGTTTTACAACGATCACCATTTACCTTTTTATTCACACATTGTATCCCTCTCGTTCTACCCTTGTTAAATATATAAGAACATAAAAAAGTCTCAAAATATTTTGATATTTCAGCATGGCCAAAAAGTGAAGCCATGTAAATATAATCCCTTTTCCATATACATTTTCCATCATCAAATAACCATTTCACAGTATCAATTTTTCCACTCTTTATCACTTTTTCAATATCCATTGGTTTATTGGGGATTATTTTCCATTTTTTCTCATACCATTTCAATATATCTAAATGCCCATATTCACAAGCTACGGAATAAATGTCCTTGAAAATATTAATATCAGCACCATTTTGTATAAACCATTTTATCACATGTAAATGCCCCCCTTTTATAGCATATCTAGGTGCCAAATGGGAAAAAGGGTAATTCACAGAAATCATCCATTTCAAAACCGGCATGTCGGCTTTTTCTATAGCTTGATCGGAAATTGGTTGTAAATTACATGTATGATAAAATCCCATTTTCCAAGCCCATTTCATACCATCAAGATTATTTGAATGGAAAAAATAGGATAATAATTGAAATTCGGTATCTATGTTTTTGGGTAGCCATTGATAAAATAATTTTACATATTTGCATACACACTGAGCCTCCTTGGGTAGAAAGCTCAATATGTGGGAAATCATTTCTCCGGGTAGGATATCCATTGAAACAGATGATACTATCTATCCATTGTATAGTATTTCAATTTTAGAGTGATTGATATCGAAAAAATCACAATGAAATACACACCAAAAAGTATAGCCTTTAATGGAACACTATATCTGTCCTTTATATTATGCATAATCTATTTCATGAAAAAAGAGGTACAGGATCTGTTTGGACCAACAAAGCATATAAATGATAAAGAGGGATTATTTGGGAATAAATTTGGAGATGGTTGCGGTAAATACGTTTATCCCTTTAAACCCGATAATAATCAGACAAATTACGAGATTTACGAAAATATATCATCTCTTGCCAGTTCAAGTGAAAATTTGCCAAAGTGGAGACGTAGCGTGGTTTTATCAATTTTTATATCTGTATTTCTCATTATAATTTTCCATAAAAAAATGGTATCATTTTCCAGATTTATAGTATATTTTCTAGTGTGTTTTGTCTTTATAAATTTTTCATTTAGTTATTATCATTATCACTATGAAAAACAGGCCATTGATCATATTAAAGGAAATGTAGAAATTTTAAAATCAAGGGATATCAAGGAAAAAGAAGAAAATAAAGAGATTAAAGAGGAAAATAATAAACCTCTCTTCAGGGGGGAAAAACAGAGAAAACAGAAAAATGACCCCTTTGAAAAATATAGAGGATTTCTTGATACAATTTAAAAAAGGAAAAAAAGATAAAGAATACAGAGAATGGCCAAAAATAATCCATCAAATATGGTTTGATTTTTCCCTAGATGGTTCAGGAAATGACATGGGAAAACATAATAGGGGATTAAGGGAAAGATTAAAAGAAAAAAATAAAAAATGGAAACACTGGTTATGGGCAGAGAAATCAGTTGATTTCCTTATTAGAAAATATTATAGTAAATATTGGTTATTTTATAATTTTTTAGATCCGGTAATTAGAAAGGTAGATTATGCGAGATTCTTTATATTACATTTTTATGGGGGAATCTATCTTGACATGGACTATTATTGTATAAAGGGTTTTGATGATTATTTCTCTGATTATCCACAGGATTTAAATAATGATATTATATTGAATAAATCATGCTATGGAGACTGGATAACAAATTCTATAATGATGTCAAGAGAAAAAAACCCATTCTGGTTATCATGTATAGAAAAAGCCTATACAGGAGAATTAATACCATGGTGGGGGAATTTACAAACTCACCTTGAAACAAGCTGTTTTGCCGGACCTTATTTCATGACAGAGTCATACAGGGAATGGGTATCACAAGAATTTGAGAAAAAGGGGTCAAGAAAAAATAAAATAAAAATAATTTCAGAACCCCTTTTTTTAGCTCAAAATTTTGAGGATTGTAAATATTTCTTTCACGAAGGACACACGAGCTGGATCAGTAAAGAACATTTCTTGACCCCGGAATTTTTACTATTTTTAATGATTGTAATCCTTGTAATGTATAAAAATTGGGGGTAATACTTTTCTTTTTCATATTTTATAGCGCTATAAAATATTTTTTCTTGATTTCCATTAGTTTCCCTTTTCAAATTCCAGATTCAATTTATCAGCAATTCTCCCAATATCCATACAATCCATTTTTCCATTTTTTAATTGTACCATTTCAGATCTATCATATCCATCACCTGCAAACGACATTTGAAAGAGAGTTCCGTGACCACCACGTACACTATTATCTTGGCCGATTTTTATATCCTCCAATAATTTTACAGCTTTTCTCTGTCCATAACCAGAATTCGCAGTGTTCATACTAGTATTCACAAGTCCCTGTCTCCCGGATAACGCCACAAAAAAATATTCTCTGCAACCAATGCCTTGTGAAAATGAACTATTCACCAACCCCTTTGATTCATATTCTTCCTCTATTGTTAATGGCCTGTCCATTGGATAATGAGGAGTCGCCCTTGTATTATGATAAATAGAATGTTGGGGTCTTTTCCCCTTTATACATTGTTGCCCCAAAGTTGCAGTAATTTGTGTGATATTAAATATATCACCTTTACTCCCACTGATTACTGTATCCATGAAATGGTTTCCATTTTTCATTTCATCTCTTGCTATTTTTTGAGCATTATCCCTACCCCCTGAGAGAATAGTACAAATTTTAAACTCTTGGATTGCATTATTGAACAATGTACCCTTTATTTTTTCCGATTTATACATGCTATCAATCATTGATTGTTTAATTTCCATTGAATTTTCGGTATTATTAATTATGCAATCAGATATACCTATACTAAATCCCCTAATATCAAGCCATTTATTAGAAATTGTCTGTAAATTATTGATAAAATTGGCTCCTACAGCGGGTCCATAATCCTTGTATAAAATCTGTATAATTGTATTTTTACTGGAACCTAATATTTTTTTATCAAAATACCCATCCAATATCACCCCATCAAAAATTTTCATGTAATCAATGGAATTATTCAATTTTTGTTCATATATAAAATTTTCGGGTAGAATCATGGACAATAATCCCTTTCCTGTTAAAGCCCCAAAAGGGAGACCCTTTTTCTTGTATAAAGCATCAATCCTCCTCATATTGCTTAAAATCCAATCACCTGAATACGGTTTTTCATTTACAGTTTCACAGCTACAAATTATATCAAAAAAAGTCTGTTTGCTCAATTCCGGATTTTCCTTGCTCAAAAAATATACCCCCAATACAGAGTCCTGTACCAACACCATGTTATTAGAACTGGTCTGTTTGCTAATCATTAGGTTAAATACATGAGATATATTCACCACCTCTGCCCTTACTTCTGGGCTTTGTGGAACGTAAATATTCGATTCATCCCCATCATAGTCTGCGTTGAGAGATTTAGCAATTGCCAAGTTAAATCTTAGTGTTTTCCCCTCTTTTGGTACTGCTCTCAACCCAATCATTGAACCCGCCCATAAACTGGGCTGTCTATTCAATACCACTATATCCCCTCTTAAAATGTTCCTTTCTACCTTATCCCCTATTTCTAGTTTGAAATTTAAATTTTTACGCTTTTTTAGGATTACCGGAATCTCCTTTTCTCCTCTTTTAATAATGTCCCCTTGTCTCGGTATAAATTGTTTAGGATCTGTAATCAATATTTCCTGATCATCTCTAAGGATAATGTCCCTATTTAATATTCTGGTAGGTATTGTATATAGTAAATATTTGCACATGAATCTTTTACCATTTTTCACTACAAAATCAACTTGATCACTATATAACAGACTGTTCAGATACTCCATATTAAATTCGGCAACATACTCTGGAACTGATAAATCTCTACATATTTCCAAGGGAATGGCAATTTCATCTATTCTAAGGGATGAATCGGGACCTATCACTGTTCTCGCTGAATAGTCTGTTCTTTTACCTAGAATATTCCCTCTTATTAATCCATCCTTGTCTTTTAATCTTTCATTAATGGCTTTTATTGGCTTGCTACTTGTAGGATTTTTAGCTTTACCGTCATTATTTCTCATGAACGTTTTTATGCGAAATTTTAGAGAAGAAATGGCCTTTGTCAAATTCTTTTCGTCTTGGGTGGAAATATACTTGATTATATTATTATTAATCTTGATGATTTCAGCCAATTGAACAGTCAGATCATCGTCCCCTATTTTTCCATCTAAAAAAATAGGACATCTAGAACAGGTGGGTAAAACAGGGAAAACACTCATGATTAAATTTTTAGGTCTAATCATCTTGGGATTAAAGCCCATTAATATAATGTCCTCATCAGATATCCCTTCCAGTATTTTCTTTATTACACTAACCTCTATCATGCTATTCATATTTTCCACCCCTTTATAGACAAATGATATCACCCCCTCTTTATCATTAAATGTTATTTTAGGACAGGGCACATTACACCTATAACATATAGATAATTTCTTACATCTTGCCAGTATCAGATTAAACCTGGTAAATCCCGAATATTTTTTTATATCATTTAATATCATTTGTTCCTCTGTGATTAATAGTTTATGGCATGAATGACAAACACATGTAAGAAAATGAGCCACATTTTTCACATACAATGGATGGATGATATCCACATTTAATTCCACATGTCCAAAATGACCTGCACAATCATGATAGGATTGTTTGCAAGTTATGCATGTATCTTTTTTAGTAAAAGGACCCAGACGCTCATCATATTCTGTACCTATTTTTTTTGGATCAATAAAATTAGTGGCCTCGATACCCGAAATTCCCCCCTCTGATTCTTCTGTTTTTTTCGAGTTTAATGTTCTATAAATTTTGCATACCGACATGCCGCGTAGCTCCTCTGGAGAATATACACCAAATTGTATGCGGTCAATTTCTGTGAGATAGTCCATTTTTCGATATGATTCTTTGTTTTTATATATTTAATATATAAAAAATTAATTTTATTCTTTTTCTAGAATTTTCCTTTTAATTTTCACTAATTTCCTTTACATTGCACACAGAAAAAATCAACTTCATCTACCGGATTATATCTGGAGCATTCTTCGCAAAATTCATTATCACATTTTTCGCATATAAAAAACTCACAAGGGACATGATATCCATGACTATTGACTGACCCAAGTTTTCCGCATTCTTCACAGCAATGAAAATCCGTTGGTTCTATTAACGGATACCCTTCGACCAATTGTACAAAAAGAGCATGTTTTTCTTGTGCATTTAAAAGGGTTATATCGATGGTCATTTTCTGCTTGTTTTTTTCCTTGATATTTTTTCTTGTTTTCATTTTTTTTCAATTTTATTGATACTTAAGCCTTTCTTTTGATAAAAAATTAAAATGTCTATTCCAATAAAGACAAGTTCCCTCAAAAATGAGGTTAAACAAAAAATGCATAATGATCTCACTATAGACATGGTAGATAACTATACAATGCAACAAAAAGAGGATCTCTATACATATACCATTACGGGGGATTCTACCAATGAAACACTATATGCTCCATATGCCTATGCTGTTTCTAATGGTTATAAAGCAAAAAATGTCAAGGAATACCCCAAAGCCAATTTTTCATATAGTAAAGAGCATCCATTGAGGGAAAAGCAAAAAGAGGTGAAAAAGAAAGCAGTGGAAATACTTAATGCACAAGGTAGTGTGATTCTGGCACTATACACTGGATTTGGTAAAACTGCATTGTCACTCTACATTGCCAGTATAATTGGATTAAAGACTGTATATATCAATAACAATATATCCATTATAAATCAGATTGCTGATTCAGTAGGAAAATTTACCAATGGCAAGTGTCAAATATTAAAGCCAAAATGTAATATAGATTCAACGGCCGATATATACATTATAAATGCAATAAATGTACCCAAATTTCCCGAGGGGTCATTTGACCATATTGGCTTGGTAATTGTTGATGAGGTACATTGTATCCTCAGCAAAGTATTTAGTAAATGTCTATTTCATTTTACCCCAAGATATTTTATAGGGCTTTCAGCTACTCCCTATAGAGAAGACTCTATGAACATGTTATTTGACCTATACTTTGGAGAAAATAACAAGATTGAAATAAAACTGGATAGACACCACATTGTATATAAAATAAACTCACCTATAAAACCGTATGTAATGAGTGGCTTTGGGGGGAGGTTAGATTGGAATGGGGTTCTCACATCATTGGCCAATAATGAAAACAGAAATAACAAGATTGCCGAAATATTCTGGAAAATGTGTCAAGATGAAAAAAGTCCATTATATATTGGAAAAGGTACTGTATTGGGTATATGTAAAAGGGTAGATCAAATAACGACAATGGCAGATAAACTAAGTGGAAAAAATATAACCATTGATACATATTACGGCAGCAAGAAAAAATTTGATACAAATGCTAGCATATTAATAGGGACATTGAAAAAGGTAGGTGTGGGTTTTGATCATCCTAAAATAAATGCCTTGTTTCCTCTATGTGATATTGAGGCATATTATATTCAAACCGTAGGACGTTGTATGAGAACACCGGATGTTCAACCTATAATTGTCGATATTGTTGATAGTTTCCATGTCTTGTACAAACACTGGATCTCAAGGGAAAAGGTTTATGAAGAGCATGGGGGGGTGATAAAAAATATGGATTGGGAGACACTGGAGGTTGTAGAATCCAACACAGGAAATAACAATGTAAATAACAGGACAATTGTACAAGTATTTAATTTCCCTAAAAATCAAGGAAAAGAGTAAAAGAATGAATAAAACTGAATAAATTATTTTTTATATTTAAATATAAAAAATTAGGAAAAATCTAGGAAATCCAGAGAAACAATGAATACCCCTACAGTACCAACACCTAAAGAAATTAGTCTAAATGTTCAGGATTGGATTGATTTTTCCAAAAAATTATCGGAAAATATTGAAGCAGCAAAAATATATGCACGTAATTCGGAAATCATAGAGTCTTATATACCCCAAATATCTGCGGTATTTGCAAAGCATGTGAGTAGTAGATTCTCCGAAAAAGTATTTAATAGGAATTATATGAAGTTTTACGACTATAAATCAAGCATGGATTTTGATTATGAGGGAGATAATGTAAGAATGGTATATACCATAGAGAATGCAAAAAATCATTATAGTGAGACTATCATTACAATAAGAATATGGGTAAATGTGGATAAAAAATGTATCATGGGAAATCTAAAGGGTATTCTTATTCCGGAAGAGATTCATACACAAAAATTATTAGATGAAAATATGGCGGGGAAAATGGCACGAAAATTCAATAGGTATATAATCCCTATATTTCCTAATAAAAGATTTGATAGAAATTTTGTATATTTTCATGAAAAGGAAAATGACGGAAAGAAAGAAAAAGGGGGAAAGAAAAAACACTTGTATTCCAATGGTGGAGTTAATATACAATATACCTTTTATAAATGGAACCAAAAAATGATATTATTCACCGATAATAATTTAAATGATATACTAGTATATAAGGAAACTATTATAGATTACTAGATTGTGACAAAAGGTAAAATATTTTATATTTTTATAAAAATATAAAATATGTAAAAAATATCAGAAAAAATAGAAAATACAAGAAATAAAATGAGCAGACCATCTCATACAACAATGATACAGGATTTACCTGATATAAATGAAATTGAGGGAGATTATCAACAATACAGAGAACCGCGTAGGGAATCTGGTCAAAGGGACAATTATCTGGATTATTCCCATAGGGGGTCAGACGTGAATACATCTAAATTCATAAGGCAAAAACAATCATTGATGAATGAATCAGGTATGCGATTGGTAGAACCCTATCAAAATATAGAGGGTTATGCGTCCTATAATAATGCGTATTCAACAGGTCCAGCCTCAAATTATCCACCACAGTATCCTCAATCGGCTCCTACCGACCCTAATCAATATTATCAAAATGGAACAGCTATAAATCCATACCCTTTTAGAGAGGGGGGTGGAAATATTGAAATAATGGAAGGTTATGAACCGACCCCCCAAGTACAAGGAAATTGTAGAGACATTGCAGAACATGTAAAGAATTGTCAAGTATGTGGAAAATTGTACAATACAGATAAAACTATATATATTATAGCCATTGTATTACTATTGATAATTTGTGCAATTTTGTTAAGAAAGATATTGAATGTTTAATTTTTTTCATGAAAAAAATTAAACCCAATACCCATATTAAAGAATTTTATAACCCTTATAAAATATCTAAAATTTACCAAAAAAGGAAAGAGAATATAAATGTCCCATTCGAAACTTGTACCGCAAACAATAACCCTAAAAATAAGGGAATTTACCACAGATCTTATACCCCCAAATATCAAGAACATGTATGTAAAAAAACAGGGTGGTGTAAAGATTGCTGTAATTGGAAAACCCGGCACGGGAAAATGTCTAGCATACAATACAGAGGTAATAATGTACGATGGAACGATTAAACATGTACAGGATATCATTGAGGGAGATTTATTAATGGGAGATGATTCCACCGCCAGATGTGTTTCAGGAGTTTCCACGGGAATTGATAACATGTATTCTATCACTCAATCAAACGGAATTTCATATACGGTTAATGAGGCCCATATTTTATCTTTTAAACAGGTCAAATCATCATCCAGGGGTTTGATAACCAAAAACATTGATTTATCAGTACAGGAATATCTCTCTTTATCAACGGAAAGTAAAGAGGAATTATATGGATATAGGGTTGATGTGTCGTGGCCCCATAAAAAAATAGACCATGAACCATATCATTTGGGTGCATATTTGTCCTCGAAAAAAATATTAAATGTAGATTTGGATTTTTACAAGTATATTTCCAAGAATAGTTTATATGAATTGGGGGAGATTCCTAGAGATTACATGATAAATTCATTACCCATTCTTTTGGCTTTTATTTCAGGTGTTATAGATTATTCGGGGAAAATAATCAATGGGGAAATAGTAATTTCCCATTTTTCTGAAAAATTTATCAAGTCCATGAAATTTATTTTAAATTCAATGGGCATGTATGCAAAAATCAATGGGGACCTCAAAGGACCACCATTCAAACTATCCTTTGTTCCAAATTGTTATATACCCACAGCCATTTTAAATGTGTCCCATTTAATCGATACAGATCAAGATAAATCCCGTATCGATGTTAAATATATTTCAAAAGGGAAATATTATGGGTTTCAGTTGGATGGAAATTCCAGGTTTCTTTTGAACGATTTTACCGTGACTCACAATACAACATTGATCAATAGACTCATATATGAAAAGCGTCATATAATCCCTGTGGGATTTGCCATGTCCGGTACAGAGGAAAGTAATCATAATTACAGGGATAAATGTGGGTTTCCAGAGGTATTTATATATGAAAAATGGAATAAGCAGACTATAGAGAGATTTATCAAACGACAAAAAATCGCTATAGACTACCTACAAAATCCATGGTGTGTAGCGGTGGTAGATGATTGCATGGATAAAAAATCAGAATTTAGGACAGAGTTGATTGAGGGGTTTTACAAGAATGGTAGGCATTGGAAACCCTTTTGGATTCTCAGTCTGCAATATGCTATTGATATTCTACCTGTAATTATAGTGTCGATTGATATTGCTTTTATAGGGAGAGAACCAAATGATAATATAAGGAAAAAGATTTATGAAAAATATGCGGGTATTATCCCTACATATTCTCTGTTTTGTTCATTAATGGAAAAATTCACTAGTGATCATAGTTTTCTAGTTGTATTGAATAATAATACTAGTAATAAATTAGAGGACTGTGTATTTTATTGGAAACCGGAGCCAGTACCGGACTTTAAATTTGGGTGTGCAGATTATAGGGAATTTGCGGAGGAAAGATTTGATAGGGAATACAAGCCTAGTTATTAGGTGAATAAATTATTTATAATGAATATAAATAATATAAATAATAATGAGAAATAATTTATTTGTATATTTTATATTTGAGACATGAACCCGAATTAGAAACAATGGAAATTTGATTCCATCTTAGATATAAATTATGAACATTACCTAAAGCGGAAACATCTACGACTTGGGTTCCACCCAAAAATATTGTATGAACATTACCCAAAGCCGAAACGTCGGATACATTTGTATCACCTAAATCTAGAGTATGAACACCGCCTAAAGCAGAGACATCTATGACCCGAGTAAGTCTCAAATCTAGCGTATGAACATTACCCAAAGCCGAAACATTGGAAACCGGGGTATCATATAAAACTAGAGTATGTACATTACCTAAAGCGGAAACATCTATGACTTGGGTACAAGATAAATTTAGGGCATGAACATTTTTTAAAGCGGAAACATCTACCACTTGGGTCCATCTTAAATCTAGAATATGAACATTACCCAAAGCCGAAACATCTACGATTTGAGTATCATGTAAATCAAGTTCATAAACACTATTTAATAAATGTACTTTTTCACATAACAATTTCAAGTCAAATTTAGCTTTAAAATCATAGTCTATGGAAATACTATATTTAAACACATGTACCCATTCCTCTAGAATATCTAGTATATTTGTAATATTTTCCTCATTTATGACCAATTCTATTTTTTTATGATATTTACTGGTATGAATTAGGTTATAATAATTATCATTAAATTTGCTTATTCCCATTATTTTTTTATGGTCTAGAAATTCAAATATCATGTTGATCAGTTCATTGGGGAGGATTTCCATTTATATTTTTTTCAAAATTTCCCCTTTTATTTGATTTTATATTGAATATAAAATCATAGCTTTATACAGTGGGGACTTTTACAGCCTTTTTCCTCCTAATCATTTCCTTGGAACACACTGTATTTTTACCCGATAAATCAAAGGCAGTTAATAGGTCATCATAGCCAATGATTTTATCATTATTGGCTATCAGTAAGAGATTGATAATTTCCGAGAGATCCTCGTATAATATTTTATTAATAATAGGATAAGAGGATTTTGAAAGCATTTTTATATCTGCCCTTCTTGCTAATCTTATCATTGCTGGTTTGTTGATATGGTCCATTGCTGTTTCTGTTTTTTTGCTTTTGGTTCCCTTTAAATAATTTATTTGTATAATTTTCATAAAAATTATATCATGTTTTTCATAATATTTATAATGCTTATTTTTATCAATGGAATTGGCTTGAAATTTATTTCTTTTTATATTGATTATAAATGAAAAGAGAAACTTTATTTTGGGTACCATGAAATATATACGTTTTAAATTTCAACTCGTTTTTATTTTCCCTTGATTATATAAAAAAAATGGATAATTGGCTTTGAGTCAAAAAAATAGAGAAATGAATTAAGAAAAGAGGTCCAAAATTATTTTTTTTTGAAAAAACTTTTTACCTCCCAAATTTTTAAAAATTTAAAATCCATTTTTTGAAATGGTCAATTTTCTCACTCATGGATCGTGGGAACGCGATTCAAAAAATTCAAAATCACAATGAAAAATAATGAGAATTGTAAGGGCTTTATAATATTATAAAGTCTATTTTTTCTAGTATATATTTTCTCTTGAAATTTATTTTCTTTTATATTGGTTATAAATAGAAATGGTAATTTTATTTCAGATGCAACAATACACATACGTTTCAATTTTGAACTCGTTTTTATTTTTCAACATTTACCTATTTTTATGGAGGAAATCAAATAAAAAAAGAGGTCCAAAGAGTTTAAAATAAATAAAAAATATTGGAGAATTTATACCATTATAAATTCTGGTTGTTTTTCTCATTCAACTATTTCCTGTAAATCCTCATCAGAATCTTCTATAATTACCAATTTATTGGGGGTGAAATATTCCCTTACCTTTTCCACTGAAATATAAATCTTGTTTGTATCAATAAATTCCTCTAATTTGGAATAGTCGGGTTTCCCTGTATAGGGAATCTCTATTTTTTTACTAATGGGATTATTAAATAATACTCGTCCTCGTGTATGATTTAATATAGAGATATCCGTTCCCTTTTTTTCCATTATATTCTCTATTGTTTTATATTGAGAAATTAATTTAAATGCCCCGGCCGGACCTATACCTTTTATATTGGTATTATAATCGGTTCCGCACATTATACAAAAATCGACAAATTGATTGCGTGAAAATCCCATTTCTGTTAATAATGCTTGATTTTCAATTATTAGACACGTCTCGTTATAAACATCAATATTGAATATAAAATTGGGAGTTCCATATACCATTATATCCGTATCTTCTGATAACACTCCAAAAACTCTATTGTCAATACACAATTTAGAGCACATTCCCTCTGCCTCCTGAGGTGCTGTACAAAATGGTATTTTCAATATAGTAAAGAGTCTCTTTGTCAAGAGTATATCATTTTCCGTTATTTCAGGAGTATTTCTTTCCCCGTATTCTCTTACCTCCCTTTCTATTGTGGGAATATCGTATCCTCCCACCAATAATTTTCTATAGTTTTTATTGCGTTTTTCTATGAAACCTTTTAATATTGCTGACATTTCCCCCTCTGTTTTTAGAATTTCAAGGTCCTGTCTTAGATGTTCCGCCTTTTCCTCCCTTTTCCTTATATCTTCCCTTCTTTTCTTTTGGGTAAATTCCTTTTCCTTTGGTGCTTTGCCATCATAGATGAATATACAGTGAATATTATTTTTTCTCAATACACCTACCAATTGTACAATCATTTCCAACCATTGATTATTTTTCTCAGCAGAAATACCCCTATTCTTTGTATTTATAGCAGAATACTTGTAAAGGAATACAGAAATATCAACAGCTATTATTTTATATGCAAATTCTGATAAATGATGACATGTAATAGCATTGGCAAATTTATCCCTTATAAATTTAGATAGACCATGAATACCCATTTTCCTTTTTTTCCTTTTGATTTTCTCTAAAAGAATTAATTTTATTGTTCTCTTTTTTTTCAGAAAATCCCCGGTTTAAATATATTTATAATGATATAAATAATAATATAAATAATGATAAATAATTTTCTCATTGGAATCAATTTATAAAAGGTCATTTCGATATGTCATCATTGTGTTATATAATTTCATGTGTGTTTCATTTAGAATATTTTTTTCACCACATTTAATACAGGAATTCCCCTGATTATATTTAATCATACAAGAAATATGTGCATGACAACCACATAGTAATATTATAGGGGATTGGTAATCACAAAAACTACATGTATCTTTCTGTTTATTTGAAAATGTAGTTTTCCGGAAATAGTCGCCAAAATACCACCCTATAAATTCTAATATATGCCCAATAAATTTAAACATCATGAATATATAGAAAATTGGAGTAAAATTGTACATTATAATATTACTCCAAATGCTCTATTTATTATTTCTATACATTGTTTATTCAGTTTTATCAGTTTGTTTCTATATAATTTTAATAGGCATCCTAGTTTTATCAATGATATCCCAGTACTATCATTTGATTTGGGGATTTCTCCTGAAAAATTTTTAAATGCGGGAATATCCGATAAATTAAATAGGAAATAAGTATAATATCGTGATATATAAATATTGGTACAATTCTCAAATAGGTTTTTTTCAATGACTAATCCGGTTTCCTCGTGTGCCTCTCTTTTTGCACAGTCAATTTCCGACTCATTTTCCTCTATTCCCCCTTTGGGAAACCCCCAATAATTTCCATTTGATTGTACAATTATTATTTCTGTTTCAAGAATATTTCCCAAAGGATTTTTATACAAAATAACACCTGCTTTTTTCCTAAAGCTATACTCTTGACCGTTTCTAACATATTTTCTGGTATATAATTTACAACAGTTTTCCATACAGCTTTGAACATTCATTTTCCCCTTTAACTGTTGGTTAATTACTATATTTTCAATATATTGAAAATATATTCTTTTTAATATAATTTTAAATATAATTTAACACAAAAACCCAAAATGATTTTTTTTTCAAAAAATTTGCGAACATTTATATAAATATTTAAAGGATACAAAAATATAAGAAAATAATATCAGAAATTCAATAGAAAAAATGGCCAATACTAAATCCAAATCAAAGCCCGCCCCCAAAGCAACCCCTGCAAAGTCTGTCAAGACCCCTGCAAAAACTGTTGCTGCCCCTCCCCCCAAAAAGACTGTTTCACGAAAGAAGCATTCACAATTGTTCATTCATGTCAAGACCTTTTTAGAGGAAAACGGACATAGTAAGGCTGTCCAAGCATGGGAAGAACATGAATCAGCTTTGAATAAATTTGTCAAAGCTCAAGAAAGAAAAACAGAGAGCAAAAAGGCTAAAGATCCAAATGCCCCTAAAAAGCCTAAATCTGCATACATGATTTTTTGCCAGGAAAATCGTGATAAGATCAAGGCCAAAAATGAAGGTATTGCCACCACTGAAATCATGAAGAAACTAGGTGATGAATGGAGGGCCATCAAGGATAATGAGAAAAAGGTAAAACCCTATGTTGCTTTGGCTGCAAAGGAAAAGGAAAAGTATAACAAGGAAATGGAGAATTATACCCCACCTCCCGGTTTTGCCAAAAAGAAGGCGCAAAAGCAAAAAAAGGCACCCACCTCTTATATCCTATTTTGCAAGGATATCAGACCTACATTAAAAGAGGAAGGATTTGCACCAAAGGATATATTAAAAGAATCCGGAAGAAAATGGACTGAATTGAAAAAGGATAATGTAGAGGAATTCAAGCGATATCAAAAATTGGCAGAGGAGGCCAAGAAAAAGTTTGAAGAGGAAAATGGTATCACTCCCGCTCCTAAAAAGGCAACTGCCCCAGCTAAAAAGGGAAAAGCTCCAGAGAAAAAGACACAGGTGGTTGTTGAGAGTGAGGAATCAGAGGATGAGGAGGATGAAATTGAGGATTCGGAAGAAATTGAGGACGATGATGAATAAATTTGCAATTATTTATAATGATATAAATAAAGAGATATTCATAGAGATATTTTATAGATAAAGAAAGAATGTTACCCATTATAATTTTTTATATTATCATTATACCGATATTACTGTATATAATATTCAGGTATGATTTCACAAAGAAATTTTATAGGGATATAGAGAGATATTTAGAGGGTAATTCTCAAGATAATTTACCAATAAAAGAAAAAATAGAAAAAAAGATAACCTCTTTTCTAGATTTTTCAGGGACAGTCTATTATATAAATCTTGATAATAGAATAGATAGAAAAAAAGTACTCTTGCAAAATCTAGAAAATTATGGATTTACCAATATAATCAGATTTTCTGCTGTAAAAAATGATATAGGGGCCAAAGGATGTTTTTTGAGTCATTTAAAATTATTGACAATATTGGAAAAAATGTTATTTTCCGGGGATTTATCAGATAATATCATGATAATGGAGGATGATGGGTACATAAAGGTAGATAGTTTGTCCTTTAACAATCAATTGGTCAATTTTGCCAATAAAATACCGGATTGGGATGTGCTAATGTTGATATGTAATAAAAGGGATGATTTCCAAGGAGAACCTGTAATTGATAATATATGGAGAATTTATAGGGCACGTGTATGTACCTGTTATATAGTTAATAAAAACTATATTCCCCGCATAAGGGGATTTCTGGATTTGGTTGATAAATATAGTGAAAAATATGGTTGGAAAAATATATTCATAATTGACCAAATTTTCTGGAAATTGCAAGCGAGAGATAACTGGTATGCAATTTATCCATTTATAGTAGGGGTGAGACCCAATTATAGTGATATAGAAAATAAAAATGTAAATTATGATGCATGTTTCCTATAATAAAAGGAATAAGGAACAGAAATTTTCTCATAAATAAAGATTGAAAAAAAATGGAAAAACTATTATACATTTATATAACCATTGCCATTATATTGTTTGTAATATGTATAATGCTAAAAAAATATGAACCATATAATCATGTGGGGTTTTATAATGAAATTCCCCCTGTACCAAAAATAGCTTTACATACCATATTTGTATTGAAACAAAATATTCCATTTTTAGAGGAATGGATAGAATATCACAAATATATAGGGGTGGATAGATTTTATATATATGATAACTCAAAATCTATAGGGAATAACGGATCTAGTCAAGGGGTTAATAAATACGGGTTAAATTATAATGATTTAATTTCCCTTTCGGATAATGAAATTCAAAAGGAATTGGATACGATTCTAGAAAAATACCCTGAAATTGTATATACAAAATGGGAGCCTAGAAATGATAAAAATCAGGTAATATACGCCCAAACATTAAATATCAATAAACACAATAGAAAATATGGAAAAGACACTGACTGGACAATTTATACTGATACAGACGAATTTTTAGTGTCTAGAGATAAAATGGAAAATGGGGTCCCAATAAAGGGGTTTCTCAAAGATATTTTAAGGGACATTTCAAAGGGAAAATCAAATATCAATAAATTAGTAATTACTCAGAAAAAATTTGGGGATAGGTTTTGTAATATCCCCAAAAACTTTTACGAAATATTTCCCACTATAAAAAATTTGGATACAAAGGACTGGGCACCTAAATGTATAATATACAATAGAAATTTCCAATATAAACACCCATCAGAATTTAGTATTCACGATATCCCCGTAAAGGGCGAAAAAGAAAAGACAATTTATCTAGACCAAAATTTGCTTTGTTTTCATCATTATAACACAAATAAAAAATTGAGGGAATGGATGAAAGGGTTTTATGGCAGGGATGATTTTGAAATTGGAACCGATGATTCACTGAAAAATTTCGGTACTGTATTATCCACAAGAATCAATGAGAATTTTTTCAATAAAAATAGGGGGGAATTAATAAGGGATTTTTGTTGATTATTTTTTGTTGATAAATATATTACAAATCATGCTAATTTTATATTATTATAAAATTAATGGGATATTTTTTACATCTTTTTTTTCATTTTTTACCTCTTTTTTCTTTTTCAAGATGTAGCATGTAAATTTCTGATTCTATTAAACATGCTCCTTTTTCAGCTAGAAATTTCACCGTATTCTCATGTCCATTCAATGTGGCTATTCCAATAGGATAGTTGTCATCTACATTTATTGGGGAACCATGCTTGATAAAAAGCTTGACCATTTTTAGATTACCAATTGAAGAATAGTACTTTATCCCATAACAATTATCGGCCTTTGGATCAGCACCTTTTGATAATAAGAATTCCACTACATCTAAATGGTCATTATAAATGGCATGACGCAAGCAAAAATTATCTTGTTCTTTAAATTTGGCATTGAGATCTATTAAATGTTTGACAATTTTTAAATGCCCCGAAAAAGATGACATTCTAATGGGATAATTATCATCCACATTGATATTTGCTCCACGGGTAAGGGAATCTATCATTTTGTCATGATTACCGGTAAAACAAGCCAGTTTTAATTGATCATCTAAATCTTTTTGATAATGTGCAGCAATTAGTCTATCTACCAATTGCTGTGTTGTGGGATCTAATTGCTTTGAGGTCATTTTATCGTTGATTGTTGTTGATTATTGTTTCTTGGTTATTCTTGATTGTTAATCAATTAACAGATATTTTACAAGAAAAAATATAGAAAAAATCAGTTTTATCAGAAATAAAGGGAAAAAAAAGGAAAAAGGGAAAGAAAAAATGGACAAATTATTTCTAGCATTAATAGTAATTTTAATAGTGATAATAGCTATAATACCTTTATTAAATATAATGGCTAAAATGTCCAGACCAAAAATGAATAACATATATCTGGACAGTACAGGGAAAAAATTATCATGTTCTGTGAATATGGTCAAGTGCATGGGAAACAGTGATTGTGACAATGTATGTATTCAGGACATGGAATACACCTGTCAAAATATAACAAATCCGGATGGGACACAAAATCCCAATAAATATTGCCTACCTGTAAAACCTGAAAGCCCTTGCGATCCAAAAAAGGGGTGCATACAAGTATGGACGGGATGGGGTGATACAAATAGGATGGAGTGGGATAATCTTTGTTTTTATCCAGACTATTTTGGCGGAATCGGATGCGAACATACACCGGGAGTTTGCGATATAAAAGGTGAGAGTTTTATGAAGAATAGAGATTATTCAATAGAACCCCCCAAGTTTGAAGATTGTGAGCTACCTCAAGAATTAGTTAATAGGGGATATACTATAAAACAAAGGCTTGACGGTACCCCTATAATTATCCCACCGGGCCAGGGGAATTATTATAAATATTAGGGACACTCATTAAAAGCCGTTAATTTTATAATCTTATAAAATTTCTGAAAATTATAGAGAATGTCTCCTTTTTCTTTTGAAACTACCCTGAAAATCATGAAAATCGCATACTACACTTTCAGTCCAACTTTCTCTATATACTGATGTAAGGGTTTTAAACCCAAATTTTTGCGATAAACTACATCCACAACTCTCCTGCCATTGGGCCACAACCATATTACACTCATGAAACCCACTCACTTTTTTATAACAATGGGGGCATGCATTATTTGTATCAATTATAGTGTAATTACATACATTATATTCTTTTCCCTCTAAATTCTTGTCAATTATAATGTCCATTTATGGGAATTTTCTTATCCTTTTTTTTAATAATTTATATCCTATATAAATTATTCGATTTTATTTACCTTATTTACCTTTATGCTTATCTATTCAAAAACTTGTAATTTTTGCATTCTTTCCAGTTATCAGGCCCTACATGTTTTTTACATGGATCAAAATATATAAATTCTTGTTGAAATACAGCAAATAAATCCTCAAAACCATATTTCCTAGTATATTTACATCCACATTCCTTGACTTCCACACTTTGCACTTTTTTACAATCATGAAACCCATTTACAGGTTGGTCACAATAAGAGCATTTATGGGTTTCCATTTTATAATGTTTGTTTTGGTTATTTTTGCCCATTTTTAAATTCAATTTTATTTAAAGAGAGATTGGAAAAAAGAAAGACAAAAACCTGAAAGAAGAAATGAAAAATACAAGATACAAAGGCTATGATGACTTATTAAATTCCCTAATAAATTGCATGGATAAAAATACCTTGATCATTGCCTGTCAAAAAGGAGAAATTGACCCAATTAAATTTTTTTATGAGAATGACATTGATATTGGATGGGTAAAAAGTGCTAATCTGTTACAACAGCTATTTACCGAGGCATGTGATAGTGGAAGTTTAGAAATAGTAAAATACCTGCATTCTAAAGGGGCAAATCCAAATATAGAAGAAAGTGGGAATCTCAGAACAGCAGCAATAAGAGGACAATTAGAAGTGGTGAAATACCTATTATCTCAAGGAGCTGATCCAGTCATTTGTCATGCTATAGGTGGTGCCATGAAAGGAAAAGCTTGGAATACCTATAATTATCTGATTGAATATCACAAGGAACATGGTATTGAATTGCCATATTTTCTAAGAGAAAAAGAAGAGAGCGGAAATTTTGAGGATTCAAATGAAAACAACTCGGATTAATTTTTATACCATTATAAAAATTGGCTATTTTTAGCTTTTACTTGGATAATTTAAATGAATTAGTATCGCCATTCTTTTTGTTTATTTAGAGAATATACACATTTTCCCTGATGTCGTATGTAAAGATACTGTTTTTCATTCATTTTCACACGGTGATTAATAGCAAAAGAAATGGCCGAGGAAAGATCATTGAAAGAAGCTACTTGATCCGTGGAAAAATCAACTGTAGTTCCTGATATTCCATGTATGGTTTTTATAGGATAATTTGACTCTACTAGAAATTCCATTGTATTTGGGTTGATATTTATCAATTTCATGGATTATTTTTCAATTTTATTTCCTCAATCTTAATCTTAAATGCCCTATGACATCTTTATAATGCCATACAGTACATTTATATTTTCCCTCTTGAATATATCTATCAGTTTGTGCTGTATGTCTATCGGCCATTTCTTTCCATTTTTCAGCTTCTTGTTTCCATTCTCTCAATATATTTTCATATTCATTGCATTTCTCTGTATTTTCTGTCATGGATTTACCTATCAGATATCCTATTAAAAAACCTAACATTTTCTATTGTTTTTATTATTTTATTAAAAATGAAAATAATCTAGTTAAACAGGAATTATATAAAAATATTCAATAAATATTCAATAAAACATTTAAAATAATATAAAATGAACCCTCAGGAAATTTCACTAAATGAACAACAACAGGAAATTTATAATGAAATGAAAGCCGGAACAAGCATGTTCATCACTGGTCCATCTGGGTCTGGTAAATCTGAATTGGTGAAAAAATTCTATAGAGATGCCACTACATTGAATAAACCTCAACAAAAAGGAAATTCCAAAAATAATAATAACCCCGACAATATTCCAAATATTGCCCTTACCTCGACCACTGGGATTTCGGCTTTTAATATTGGAGGGATTACTCTTCATTCTTTTTTGGGTATAGGGTTAGGAACAGGTACATTTGAAAGCTTATATACAAAATTATCAAAATCCTTTTTTTATAGGTCCAGATGGGTACATACTCAGATATTAATAATTGATGAGATTTCCATGCTTGATCCAGACCTATTTGACAAGATAGAGAAATTGGCTAGAAAAATACGGAGAAATGAATTTCCATTTGGGGGTATGCAAATTATCGCAACAGGCGATTTCTGTCAACTGCCGTGTGTTGGTAGTGACAAATTTTGCTTTGATAGTTTAGAATGGAAAAATGTAATTAAAAAGGTCTTTTACTTGCAAAAAATCATTAGGCAAACTGACCCAATTTTTCAAGAATGTCTAAACGAAATACGAATAGGGAAACCAAGTAAGGAAACAATGCGAATTATCAAATCCTGTATAGGTAAAGAATTAGAGGTAAAAAATGGAATCAAACCAACAGTCATGTATTCCCTAAAAATCAATGTGGATAATATAAACAAGGATGAATTGGAGAAATTGGTAGTGGAAAAAGGGGTTGAAATTTATCAATATGAAATGGAGGTTATAGTGAATAAAAAATACAAGGGAGATATCCTGGTTGATACAGAGAGATTTTTAAAAAATGCAAGGCCTAATAGAATACTAGAATTATGTGTAGGGGCACAAGTGATCTGTATATATAATTTACACCCGGATCTAGGTATAGTAAATGGTAGTAGAGGGGTTGTCGTGAGTTTTGGGGATTCCGCAGGCAATAATGATATCCCAATTGTTCGCTTTCTAAATGGTACGGAAATACCTATAACTTATCAGTCATGGGATGTAATGGATCCAGTGAAAAAAGACACCAAAATTATAACATTTGAGCAGATTCCATTGAAATTGGCTTGGGCAACAACAATACATAGCAGTCAGGGGCTAACTCTTGATTATATTAAATTATCAGTAAATGGGATATTTGAATTTGGGCAATTCTATGTAGGAATTTCAAGGGCAAAAACTCTTGATGGACTATCTATAATGGAGGACTTTGGGAAAAGTACTATAAAGGCTCATCCTGATGCATTGAAATTTTATAGGGAAATATTGGATAAAAGTGATCAATAAAAAGCACGATAAATAAAACTGAAATTTAAAGGAAACTTTATTTATAAAAAATATAAATTAAAAAAGGAAATAACAAGAAAAATGATTAGAAATAATTCCGAGTTGAGAGTCTCAGGACAATCCATTATTGGAAACAATAATAAAATCATTGGAAATGGTAATAGTATTTGTGGTAATAACAATAAAATAAAGGGGAATGGTAATAGTTTTGCGGGAAATAATAACAAATGCAAGGGGAATAACAATAGTGGAAACGGAAATAACAATTCATGCAAGGGTATCGGAAATAATATGGTTGGAATGAATTGTAAGGAAAATGGGAAATATACTGATTCCGATGATTTTCAAAGTGACCATGTTGTCACCAATGTAATTAGTACAAATGGTAATGTAATTAGTAATTGTGATAATATTGATGTTGGTCAGATAATGTCCTCTGTTTTTAGCCCTGGGGTTTATGCTAGTAATCGTGGATCGGTTGCCAAGGGGAAAAATGTAACCACTGTAATGTCCTCTGGAAGATATTCCTGTTCAACCTCTCTAAATGGTATAAAAATAGAGGAAAATGATGATGAGGTAAAAGCCTATACAAAAACCCCCTTGATAATTGTCAAAGATGGTAAGGATCCACAAGGGGTTCCTGTTAATTTATCTTTTAGATTAATGTACGCATCTTGTAATAATGTAGAGACCTGGTCCGATGTAAAATCCAACAAGTATATAAGGCATAAAAAGGACAAGAAAATTGTGGTAATCAATGAGAAAATTTAAAGAGAATTTTACCAGGGAATAAAATCAAAAAATATTGGATGATTTATATAAAACTATATAAATTAAAGGTGGAAACAAAATGGAAACAACCAATGTTAAAAAAATCAAGAAAATTGGCTTTATTTTGAATTCAAACAATATAAATGTTTATAGAATGAACAAGTGGAATTTCCATGCCAATAATAATATAAAAATCTATGATAATTTTGGAGATATAGCATTTCAATGCAAGAGAAAATATATGATTGTATATTATAAAATGGAAAAAGAGGAAAATCCTAGAACAAATTATACATTTGTCAATACCTGTAATACCCTCAAGAGAAAAAGAGAACAGGAAATTTTTGATAATTTAGGCAAGGGGATATATGTCAATATATTATTTCAGATACGTTGCATGAATTATGACATGACAAAATACAAGCAAAAATATATACAAAAATATATAGATACAATGTTTTTATATACAATTTCTCAGGCTGTTAAATATACACGAAATAATATGCGTGAATCCCTTAGAAAATACATTTATAATGGAGCTGATATTTATGCTGAAAATAATTGGGCATTTTCTACATGTGCAAAATATGATAAATTGGGGATAATAGATATGATTAATCAATACAAGGATAATTTGAAAAAAAATAAAAAAATTGTAAAGGATTTCCCATTATTTGAAAGATTGGGAAAATTTGGTAAAGGAAATACATTCAAGACAAGAGTTCAAAAATTAGAAGAATCTTTCAATACTTTTAATGATCCTGAGACAGAAAAAGAAAAAGAGAAACGCCCTATAAAAAAAGCACGATTTGAATTGGGGGAACCTGAGTTGAATAAAAATTCAGAAGAAAAGTTGGAAAACGAGGGGTTCATTGAAATACCCGAGGAAATACCTAAAGAAATACCCAAAATTACCGATTCCGAGACCCGTAAAGATATTTCTGAAAATATCCCTCAAAAAATTCCTATACCCAGAATCATAAAACCAAAAAAGGAATTATGTGGGAAATTTCATTTAAATGAAACATGTATAGGAGTTTCGCCAAAAAATGATAAAACAAATGATGATCATTATAAACGCTGTAATCATTGTATGGTTCAACATTACAATAATGCATTGAAAGATATGGTAAATAGAGCCAAATTTTATGCATCATGTAAATATTATTCAAAACCATTGATAAATGTAATACAGGAAAATCTAAATAATCCCAGGAAAATCTCATATTTTTTGGCTATAAATTATTACCCTCTTGAACAGGTGGATGCAGTCATAGATTATCTGACCAAAACTAATAACACGGAAATATATAAGCTTTTAATGGAAAATGGTCTTGTTAAAAATATTGTGAAATAAATGAATAAAAATGATAATAAAAATAACATGCAAAAATATTTATAGAATTATAAATATTTCATAATATAAAAAATGAATCCCCTCACCCCCGAAAATGAAGAGGATAATGTAGAATATAAACGACATATACTGGATTCATCTGAAAATAATATAATAAAATTAGGATCACAAATTTTACGCAGAATTAATGCGGAAAAAAATATAGATGGATATTCATATGGAGAATGTAAATATTATATAGGGATTGACGATGATGGAACACTGGGTAATTGTACAGAGGAACAGTATAAAATCAGTATAGGGATTTTAGACCAAATATTAAAGCGTATAAATTGTATTAGAATAACCCTTGACGAAAGGAGATATTCTGAAGGGGATTCTGAAGGTCATGTAGGGGAATTTTTACTGCGAGAAAATAACACAAGTAATCCAATGGAAATATTTGTACTAGTTGGGGGAAGCGTAGACAGTGCAAAGTCCTCGACAATTGGCTGTTTGATATCAGGAGAGCCAGATAATGGAAGAGGTAAAAGTAGGTTATTAGTCCTATCTAATAAAGATGAAATTAGGACCGGTAGAACAATGAGTATTTCTCACCAAATAATGGGTTTGGATCCAAAGGGAAATCCGATAAGAAATATCAATTATACATGGGCAGATATAGTAAATAACAGTAAAAAAATCATTAAATTTATAGATTTGGCTGGACACCAAAAATACAGTAAAACAACGCTAAAAGGATATACATTGATGAAAGCCAATGTTTGTTGTATTTTAGTGGGTGCAAATATGGGTGTAAATATTATAACAAAGGAACATATATTTCTATGTGTGAATCTCCGTATCCCCTTTTGTTTTATAGTATCTAAAATTGATCTATGTAAAAATAGGGAAAATGTGATCAAGGAAACCATTGACGAATTAAAGCGATTAATGAATCTTGCATCTATAAGGAAAAGTGTGTATATTATTGAGGATAATCAAGATGTCATTTCCTGTGCTAAAAATATCTATTCATTAAATGTTGTACCATTGTTTAAAATTTCAAATATAACTTTTGAGGGAATGGATAATCTGATATCATTTTTCAATTTAATCCCCTATAAAAAATTTGATGTGGGAAAAACTATAAAAGGACACGAAACAGAAAAAGGAAAAAACAAGAATGACCCCGTTGAATTTTTTATTGATTCCACCTTTAGAAAAAAAGGATTTTCTCTGATATTGGGAGGAATGCTAAATAATGGTCAAGTGTCAATAAATGACAGACTATATCTAGGTCCTGATAAAAATGGGAAATTTTATAATTGTACAGTCAAGGGAATTCACTATAATAAATGTCCAATAGAATCTACATTTAACAATTCCTATTATTGTTTTGCTATAAAAAAGGATAAAAATGATCTCACAGATTTCAAAGGGATTAGGAGAGGAATGGTATTACTATCCGAGAATCCGGTATGTTATAATAAATTTCTCGCCAAGGTACATGTGCATCAAATAAAGAGAAAAACAAATGAAAAATCAACTGAAAAAGATATCTCAAACAGTCATACCACAACAATTAGAGTAAATTATGAACCTACTATCCACCTGATGAATATAAGAGAAAATTGCAAGATCATGGAAATAACCAATAAAATTAGTAAAAGAAATGAAGCCGGTGATTCTCTAAATAATATCCTAACAGCAGGGGATATTGCCCATGTATTATTTCGGTTTAAATTCAAGCCTCATTATATCAAGGTTGGGGAAAAAATACTATTGACAGAGGGGAATATCAAGGCCATTGGAGAAATATTGGAAATATATGAGTGATTTATGTTAATCCTTTTTTTGGGGTCTATTTTATTAAATTTTATAATGATATAAAATTTTTTCTTTGTAAATTCAACCACCACAAGTTTCCAAATGTTCCATATATTTTTTGACCATATATTTTTTACAGGCAGAATTTATAAATTCAATGGCTTTTTCACAAGTTTTAAAACCCATGGTTCTCCAACAAGTATTTGATTGTATCAATACGGGTCCATATATCCTGGGCATTTCCGATATATTTTCAATCTTGGAAAAACTATTTTCTCCCCAAGGATCATTTCTAAATTCAAAGCCAATATATTCAGCTAGTATATTTCTATTTTTTTCTCTATGAAATTTTCCTTTATTCAATAAACGTCTAATTTTCATTTTCCAAGTGTCATAAAATGACGAGATGGATTCAATGGGGAAAATATTGTGTCTATATCCATGTTTGAAATTATGATAATCTGTATAGGTAAATTCCATTCCACATTCAGCTGATATTTGGTTGTTTCCACTCACAGTATATTTATGTGTCACCCAAAAAGTATTATAAAAATCCCAGTCTATACATTTATATCCATCTCTTGTTAAATTTGGCTCTTCTGGAAAACAATCAGTACAAGCACAAACTTTATACGAAAAATCAGGATATAAAATGATTGTGTAAAAAGGTCCAATTTCTTTCCAGCATTCATGATTTATCACTCCACATAATTCATTACTTGATTCTTCTGGGGTTGATTCAGAATCTATTGATTTTTCCATTATTTCAATTCGGATTTTGTATTTAAATGTTTTTTAAATATATAAAATGGACAATTATACAGCTATAATAACTACTGCACTTGCATTCCTTAGAATTTCATATGATTTTGGTATAGGTATAAGTATTGGAAATATTGTGGTGAAAGATGGATCAATGTTATTTATTGGATTTTTATCAGCAACATTAAATAAAAAATTCATCGATTATATATCAAGTGGAGCAAAGGGACCAATGGGTCCTATAATAATGGCTTTTTTTGGATGGGGAATCGGTGTTTCAGGATCAGTAATTTTTCTCTTGATATCAAGAGGATTAATGGATAAAGTTATTTAAGGGAAAAAAGAAAAGAAAAAAAGGGAATGCCCAACTGTCCAAACTGTGATAACTATATTCATACCACTCCTATAAGAGATCATTTCAAACAAGGAGATAATTATATAAGACAAGAAACATGTAGTAAATGTAAAAAACACCATTATATTGATGTCAAGGGAAATATAGCCAGTGAAACCGAATGTCCGGGATGTATGGTTTGGATTGCTAGAGGTGGGCCTTATCCTAAAATTCCATGTCATGCAATCATGATGCACCATAAAATTCCCGGATATTTTAAAGAGATCAAGAAAATCCCCAATGAACCGAAATGTAAAGGTTGTGTTATCAGAAATCCATTAACTAGAGGTGGATTATCATGTCTTGCTATTCCTAATTATCATATAAATCTCCCCAATATTGATTGGAGTAAAATGCCGAGTGGTAGTTCTACTGGTACCGGATATTAATGAAATAATGTAAAATTATTTAAGCAAAAAAATATTATAAAAATTAAAATGCCTAGTTGCCCAGCCTGTAAAACGGTTTTTACCACAGAAACCTCTAATGAGAGAGAACGCAATATAGATTGTCCAAATTGTCAGGAGAGACTTTCCTTGGACCAAAATGGTAAAATTTCAGGATGGACCAGATGTTCTGGATGTCTTATAAAAAATCCCTCTACCGGTGGATATTTTTCTTGCCATTCAATTCCCGGATATCATGCTAAACCAAAAATTGATTGGAGTAAAATGCCCAATGGTGAAAGAATCTATAGTATAGAAGAATTAGGCGGAAGATGCTTGAATAATTGATTAAAATGAAATTTCACAAAAATTTTATATTTAAATATAAAATTAAAAGAAAAAATGGCCAGTGAAAATACTAAACCAAAAGAAATACATGAAACAGAGAAAAATATAGCCATTACTATAAGCTGTCCAAGATGCTATGAAAGATTAGTAATTGAATACCCCTATAGGTCAGTCAATAGAGTATCGAAATTTACTCAGGGATACTATGAAATGAGTGATACGGTTAGGGAATGTCTAAAAAAGGAAGGATATATTGGATATTGATTTTTTAATAAAAATTGCCAATAAAACCAAATTTTATATTTAAATATAAAATTATATAGGAAATTATATCAGAAAAAATGACCTGTCCTGAAAATATCAAGAAACGTGCTAGGATTTTATTTTATAATGGGTTTGGCTTTCAATCTCCGGGTGAAGGTGCCGGGGATAATGTCTTTGTAATTTGCAAGTGTGGAGACAATGTTATTTCAGAGGAAAAATTGGAAATAGTTAAACAAACATCTGGTGTTTCCTCTTTGAAAATCCACGATTGGTTAGGTAGAGATTTTATCACAATTCATTGGAGTGAATACTGTAAAATCCCTCAGGTACTAAATTGCATGTTATTCCAGGGAATTCCCTTTACTACAAACACCAAACTTTCTGTATATTTTAAATCAGGAAAACATTATAGTAAAGAAGTAGAGGAATTAAAAGCTATAAAACAACGAGAAAAAGAATTGTTACAATCCCCTAGTATAATCAACATGATAACAATATTCCCCGATGCCATGTTTAAATCGTGGAATTATAGTACAAAAAAAGGAAAAGATTTTTGTAAATTAATACGAGAAAAAAAAGGAAAGAAACCTCAATGTGAAAAGACGGCCAAGGGCAATTATTTTAACTGGGATATTTTTCAAGATTATGATCCTATAACTTTGGCCGATTTAAAAGACTCTGTAAAAATCCTTGAAATTACAATACCTCCAGAAAAACCAATAGAAAATACCCTCAATAAATTTCGTGAAGAATTATGCATGATTTGTATGGAAAAAGAACCTGAATCAATGGTCCTACCATGTGAGCATTCCGTAGTATGCAGAGATTGTAGCTTAAAATTAAGGGATACAAATAACAAGAATAAATGTATAAAATGTCGAGTAGAAATAACACATATTTTAGAATGAAAACCCAACAGTATTTATATGATTATAAATACTAAATAAAAATCAGTCAATCCCCTCTATAATCAAATTTTCATTTTCAGAGTATGTTGCCCCTTGAGATATCAGATAATCCGCTATGTGAGTATGACCATGTACATTGGCTTGAAATAATGCAAGATTATTTTGGGTGGTTATATCTACACCATTTTCAACCAAATATTTTACAATCTCTAAAAACCCATTTTCACAAGCAATCATTAACGGCCTGTCATTCAGAGCATGAATATTCGCATCATTTTCATGAAGATATTTTATAATATCAAAATTGCCATATCTTGTAGCTAAAATTATGGGTTCATCATAATTAAATGCTGGATCCGCATGTTTTTTCTCTATAAAATATTTTACAATATTTAAATGATTATATTGGCATGCATAATTTATACAATCATCTAAAAGACATTTATATGGATGTTTTTCAACAAAAAACTTTATAACATGTAAATGACCATTTATAGTGGCCCAAATTAAACAGTTTAATACAAGAATATGTTTTTCATTTATATTTTTATCGTTGATTTTCATATATAATTCAAATATATATTCTACAACAGATAAATGCCCATTTTTAGAGGCTGCTTTTATGCATACACAATTTCCTCTCATAAAATCACACCCAATAGATATCATGTATTTTACTATTTCCAAATGCCCATTTGCACATGCACATACTATCGGCCCATTCGATTCTGGGAATAGAGCACCTCTCATAACCAAATATTTTAGCATTTCTAAATTGTCAAATTCACAAGAATACATTACCGCATCATTTGAAGGAGTGATAGGGTCTATTGTTTTGTGATTTATCAGATACCGAATACCATGTAAATCATTAGTTTTCACAATGTCCGATAATTGTGCTTTGTCCCAATATTTTTGTATTCTTTTCTTGTTTAGTATATAGTGAATAATTTCGTTTTCTTGGTTCATCATTTATATCGAGATCAAAAAGAGAAATACTGATCAATAAAAGTATATTTAATTTATTACATATAATGTCTGTTAATTCATTGGGTAAATTTAGCATTTTTTCTTTATTCCGAAAATATTTTTTAAAATCAATTTAATGAGAAATATTGATTAAAAAAATATAACCAATAAAATTATAAGAAACAATATGAAAAACAAGTGTGTTATATGCGAGGAGAAATTCAAGGTAAATTATTCCGATTACGAGGAAAATGCTGATAATGACCTCAATTATTTTTGTCCCAATTGCAGAACCACTGAAATTAAATGTGATAATTGTTCCAAAGAGAGTTATATTGATTATGCCGTAAAAAATGACTGGTGGATAGATCAATTCGATAATTACAAGGATTTATGCAATGAATGTAGAGAGGGTGGAGAAATCCCTTTTAAACATCATTGTGGTTGTGGGGAATATTCCAATGATCCTGATGACTATAATCGAGGGGAATGTGCCAGGTGTAATAAAACGGGGATAATTGGTCAAGGAAAGTGGAATTGTATGGAGGGAATGTGGAATGAGTGTGGTAGATGCAGTGAAAGGTACAATATAGGGAGTGGAGAAATATGCTATGATTGTCATGATAAAATATGTTATAACAAATAATAACAGTGAAATAAAAGAAAAAAAACAATGATGATTTTATATTCGATATAAAATACAATTAATTTATCACTTAATATCCATTCTTTTTCAATTCATTTATCAGGTATTTTTCAACCTGTTCATATTTCACAGTATAGGGAACCTCTATTAATTTAACACCATTATCCCTGCACATTCTTCTTTTTAATTCATCCCTATATTTCTGATTTAAAAATGCTTCCTTGCTAGAGTGAAAAAAGGGAACATACTCGGCATGCTGCTTGCCTTGATACTCAACGCCTAATTTCAGCTCTGGGTTATAACAATCAATTTCTAGATTAAAATTGCCACCTGTGACTGGATTCCGTAAAAAGTCTGGTCTTGCCTTATTAAATGGCTTGCCAAAATAATTTTCTAATACCCTTCTACATAATCCCTCTGATTTACTGACAATAGGTTCTCTCTTTATTTTAATTGGGGAATTCTCATTGGGTTTTGTTCCTAGTGATCTCAATGAATTTGATACTACCCTATCTTTATAATTATTCAGGGTTTCGTAGGTCCCTTTTTTACCTATTCTAAATATGGCCCCAATAATGATTATTATAACAGTGATTCCTATTAATATTTCAAAGCCCTTTCTCTTCCAAAAATTTAGCATTGTTTATTTATAAAAATATAAATAAATTTTTCCGGTTTTTGATCATTGAAAATAGGATAATATGGGTAAAGAAAATTTATTTGTACTGACCTTTTTAAAAATAACATGGAAATTCCCTACCAACCATTTATCTGAAAAATTGTTCAATAACATGCTAAAATTTTCAAATGAATTAATCAGCGTTTTAAAGTGATTTTGATACAATCTTTCCCTCTCTTGACGTCTAGTGATATTCCCTATAACTATTATTGTCATGTTATCTTTTAATTTTTGGGATATTTTTGGTACTGATGAAAATACATGAATTAATATGGTATTCATATATGTACCATAATTTGCTAAACTATCATATTCGTTGGTGCATAAAAAGCCCGAGTGTTGATAGTCGTGTATGATGAACACTAGTCGTGGATGTACTCCTCTCATTCTTCCATATATCATATCTCTGATTTTTTCATATATTTTAGCATTGATATTTTTATTTTTGGTAATTGTAATTTCTTGGAAAGTTATATCATTATCAAAATCATTAATACCGTTTGTTTCCAATAGTAAAAGACTCTTTAATTTATCAATTAATAATGCTTTATTTTTATTTTCAAATACAGTGATTACACCATGAAAATAAAATGAATAATGGGATTGATTATTTTCTGTATATTTTGAGAGTATTTTTAATTCTTGTACCAGGATAGTATTTGTACAATATTTCAGAATTTCATATATATTTTTCCGATATATATTCCCTCTTGTATTGTCAGATATTTTTAGCAAGGAATAAAAATCCAATTTCTTGATGATAATCACTATTAATTCATTAGGGAGATTATTGATCATTTTATTTCCTTAATTTCTAAGATATTTTGTATAAAATCAATTTTAGAAAACTCTGGTATTTGTATGGTTTTTTCTCTAAAATGTTTAATTTCGGATAGTATATATGGGTTCGATATATATTGTATTTTAGGGGTCAGAGATATACCGAAATTCCCCACAATCCATTCCTGGTAAAAGTACCGTGTATCATTATGAAATAAAGAATATATACAAGCATTAAAGTCCAAAGTGTTTTTATAAGTATGTAAAGATTCACAATTATATATTCTTTCCCATACCTGTTTTTCCTCTGATTTTTCATACATTGAATCATATAAAACCGCAATTATAGGCGAATTTTCTTTAAATGAGGGAAATAATGCTAACGTACCGGGAATTAAATACATTAAACGAATATACAGGGTGTTTCCGTTATTTTTGAACCAAATTTTTCCATACTCGAAAATATCAAAATTACAGGAAAATAAATGATCATTTAACAGTAATGTAAGTCCTGGATTTGCATGAGAAAATGTAAATAATAAAAGTTCATCTATTTTCCTGGTTTGTTTTTCAGAAGATGAATCAATTATAGTAAGGTCTTTAATGTATCGTTTCATTGATAAATTCTCTACCCATTCTCTGTTATAGGATTCAATGTATTCTTTTTTGGTATTTAATCCCGTATATCTTAGGTCCCAGTCCCATTCCGGATTTGTATCGTCTTTTTTTATAGCCAATTTTATCCTTGATTTTTGCATTAAAATATCAGTGTTTTCATCATCGTCGATAATCAGTTTATTTAGCATTGCATTTTGTATGTCCTGGATTTTTGTGGAGTGCCCGATAGTCAATGACATTAAAACTATACTCTTGCAATATTTCAGAATTTCATATATATTTTTATTATTAATGTTTTCCCTTGTATTGTCAGATATTCTCAGCAAGGAATAAAAATTCAATTTATCAAGGATAATCGCTACTAATTCATTGGGGAGGTTATTGGTCATTTTCTTTTATATTGCCATGATAAAATTAAATTCATTTTAACAATTGAAAAATAATATAAAACCCCTATTAAAATGTCGGTATCTGTAGCCAAATTCTATCCATCAAAACCTTGTCCAAAAAAACAGGGATATACTAATATATTAATACATACCGGTGAAAAGGGATTAGGTGCAGGTTTATCCCCATATCGCCTGGAAGATGAACAGGGGAGAATACTTGAAAATATATGGCAATTTAGCAAGTGGTATCCATTTGTAGAAGCTCAGTGTATTCCCTATAGTAGATATAAACAAACCCCCATTATATGGGATCATCCGAAGGAAATTCATTGTATAAATAATGAACCCACAGATGAATATTGGAATTGGAGAGAAAAAGGTATGAATAATAAATATGCTGTTAGGTACCCTGTCGGATATAATAATCGACATAACTGTATATGTGCTTTATGGCCTGAATCCCCCAATTCAGACATATACGATAAATTGGACTATCTTTCCGCTAGGAAAAAAATATATGTAAATGAATATATTCGTCTGCATAAAAATGTAGATGATTTCCATATTTTACAAGAAAAATTATCAAATGGAGAAAACCTGCAAATAATAGAGGTAGATGGTCCGGATCCCACATTGGACTATTTTCCCTATAATTTGTTATCTGTAAATGATCCGGGCTTGGTAATAAATAAACAGATAATCAAAGCGTTAATTAACGATACTAGAAAACCCTTTGGTCATGGCTATACTATTGCTGCGCTGTTATTGGATAAAGAAAAATGGTTGAAATAAAGTATAATATTTTATAAAACTATAAAATACTGTTTTCTTTCATTTTACTCTTTTTCCACTATTTTTAACCACTTTTTATATTCTCTGGTAAATTCACCAATTTCCCCCAGCCATATTTCTTTTTCGGTACGACCCTCTAAATTTTGTATCAATTCTTTTATATCACCAATTTCCTTTGCGAGATCCTCCAATTTTTCCCTTGTGAAATGTCTAACAGAAATATCTAACAAAACAGAGCAATTTTTAAATCCAAGTGTTTTCATAACATGAATCACCATATTTTCCTCTTGGTTATTTATTACTAATTCCCCTGTAATTACCATATTTATAAACCTGTATTTTTCATTTACCTTTTCCAGTTTCTCCCTATACCCTGCAAGGATATGTTTTTTTCTATTAATGTAAAGCTCCAATCTTTTTTTACAAAATGTATCAATAATTTCCCAGATATCCCCAAATTTTTTCAATACATTATTTTCTTCAAACAAGACCATATTACTAGTCTTGATATATGAAAATAATTTTAACCTAGAGTATAGATCCTCAATAGGAATTTCTGTTGATACTATAAAATTGGGGATATATGCAGTGGAATTATTATCAAATTTTTGTATTTCCCCCGACTGAGTTAGGTCCTCCAATTGTTCCTTGACCCCATCAATCCATTTTCCCACAGGGATTTCGCTGATTATTTTTTTACCATTTTTTTCATTTATTACTCCCCATGAAATATATTGTTTTTCTGTTTTTTTCTCAATTGTCCCATTAAACCCTCTATACCAAGGGGTAATATCAAAATCCCCATTGTTATCCCCACTGTTGATCCACCCCTTGACACATTTTATCACATCCAATGGGTTATACAATGGTACATCACATGACCACCCAGTCCCTATCCCTGTACCCCCATTTATTAAAATTGTAGGGAGTATAGGGACATAATATTCTGGTTCTATTTTTTCCCCATCCTCGTCTAGATAATTTAATAGGTCATTATCCTCCTCTCTAAATAACAATCGGGTCAGCATGTCCAATTTAGTAAAGATATATCTGGGATTAGCTGCATCTTTATCATTTAACCTACTTCCAAATTGACCATCGCGAAATAGCAAGGGAATATTATTAGTTCCTATAAAACACTGGGCCATTTTCACAATTGTGCTGAATAGGTTTGCTTCTCCGTGATGATAGCTTGTTTTTTCTGCTACGGCACCACCTAATTGTACCACCTTTAGACTACTACCAGTGTATTCCAATTTTTTACAAAAACACGTATATAGGATTTTTCTCTGTGATTCTTTCAACCCATCATATACACTGGGAATACTGCGTTTGCAATCATTGATGGAATATTCTATTAATTTATTGTTTAGATATTCACTAATTTTTAGATTAGAAATCCCTTCGTAATTATCAATAGGATCGACACAACCATTTTCTCTATAATTTAGTATCCACTCCTTTCTCTTTTCAGTATCAGATCCAAAGGTTTTTTCAATGGTTATATCTAATTGAGGGTCAGCCACCATTTTTAGTATTTTTTTCCCAAAGGATTCCTGTACCATTTTTCCCGAACTACTACCCAAACCTTTATAGTATTTGATTTGTCCCTTTTTTTTCTCATTTTCTTTCACAGATTCCATATATTTTTTAAATGAAACCTCTGAATAAAATACCATTGGATCCTTTTTCGTATAAAAAATCCTGAGAATAGGTGTTTGCATTGAAATGATAAAATTCCTCCTAATCAACGAGGGGAATAGGTAATGAAAAAAATTAATAATTAGACTACTAATATGTATCCCATCCACATCAGAATCACACAAGATAATCAATTTCCCATAGGATAATGTACTCATATTTTTTTCAGTAGAATAATCCACACCATATTTTAATCCCAATGTCTGTATGATATTATTTATTACAGCATTTTTCGCTATTACGGCCGGCGATGACCCTCTTACATTTAAAATTTTACCGCGCAAGGGTAATACCCCATAATAATCCCTTCCTTTTTTATCATTCAAACATGGGATACCATAGTGAATTCCCGACACTGCAAAAGGTTTGGCTGAATTCCCTTCACATAATATTAATGAACATTCTTGGCTGTATTTTCCACCTGCTTTATTAGCATTATCTAATCCTGGTATCCTTGTTTTTTTCTGTTTGTTAATGCTCTTTTTCATGTTGGTAATTTCTTTATCTTTTATCAGTTCTGATATCCTTTTGGTATTTTCCCACTTTAATATACTCTTTACTTTTGCTTCGGGAAATTCAGGCTTTCCTTTGGGTTGATTTTTATATGATAATAGTTCATTCTTTTCCTGACTATCAAATTCGGGATTTTCTACCCTTGCGACTATAAATATTGTAAAATAATTTTTCACATCTTTTATCGTTAGATTCCCTCTTGCCGTCAATTTATTCCCCTTTTTTGTATTATATTTATCCACAATGGGCCTTAATATAGCTTCTACCCATACATTTGCATGTACCCCTCCATTGGGTGTGTAAATACCATTTACAAAGGAAAATAACTGAAAAGATTCACTGGGTACTATTAACACTTGAACTGACACATCTTGATGCATGATTGGTCTAACTGATAATTCCGGAAAATATAGGGATGCATATTGAGATAATGTTTTAGCACGAACAAGATCCCCATTAAAATAGACATTTATCCCTGTCAGCATTGATGCATCATGTGCAAGCTTTTTAAACAGTGCTATAGTATTTTTAGTATATCCCTCAACTCCAAATCTAAAAAAATCAGCTATCCATTTTATTAGGGTATATCCTGTTTTTAGTTTGCAATTCTTTATTATGGGTCCATTTGTTTCTGAAATATTATTTCTCCATTCTTGAAAGAATTTCAAACCATTTTTAGGATCAACTGCCTCTATTGAAAATACAGTTGAAAATAGACCAACCACTTTTCCTCCCAATCCATTTCTACCTGCGGTGAATCTATTTTCGGTATCGTCATAATTACTGCTGGTTAATACTTCTGAAAAAAGCATTGTATGAAAATATACCCCTTCACTATTTTTTTCTATGGGAATATACGCACCATCATTATATATTGAAATTTGATCTTTTTCCGGTCCTTCAGTATCCCCAACCTCTATTTTTATCCTTTTACAGGGAATACCCTCTTTTATACTAGTTTCAACATTATCTATAGCATTGGTTAATATCTCTATAAATAACCGTTTTAACCCTGGCGGATATTTTACCGATTTTAATTGGATCAAATCTTGATGAAATATATACTCTTCTGATTTTCTGGCTTTGATTCCGCCAATATACATGTCCGGTCTGTTTAATACATGTTCTATTTGTGTATATTTCCTGTATTTTTCAGTCATTTTTACGATTTTTAGATTTTTTATTTTGGTATATCACTCTAATATCACTCTAATATTTATAAATAAAATTGATTTTAAAAATTACAAGGCAAAAATATAACAAGAAAAAATATCTAAAATGTCCAATACAATGACCATAGAAAAATATACAGAATGGTATATTGAAAATAGTAAGCTACCAGAAGCTCCAATGTATGCAGAAATTGAATGGTTAGCAAAGCTTCATGATTTATGTGATAATTCTGAACCGTGTGATTGTATGTTTTATACAATTCATAAATACAGAATCCCGGATAATGTTTGGTGTGTAGATTGCCTTGGTGAAAAGCCTGAAAAAGGTACCGAATTTTGGATACCTAAAAAAATGCCCTTGAATATTTACAAGGTGGAAAGATTTGATAAACATACATGGGATCAATACAGTGATTTTGTAGTAGTTTGCGAAGATGAAAATACTGCTAGAAAAATACATCCCAACGGAATATCAATTGTCGATACTGAAAAAATGGATTGGACGAATAAGAATCAAATGCATATAAAGGGAGAATGTGGATTCCCCGTGCAAATACCCCATTCTTATACATGGATAAAACCGCGGGATTTTGACAAGTTGATTGTTTCTAAAATTGGAGTTGCAAGCAAGGGGGTGAAAAAAGGGATTATAACTTCTAGTTTTCATGCGGGATAATCTTTATGGAAATCCAACTGAATAATTTTTATATACAATATAAAAATATTGATTTTTTATGGGGTAAAATAATAAGGAAAAAAAATATCATTAAATTAACATTTTGGATACAAATTTACCAGATCCAAAAATCTAGGTAATTGTACATTGAAAAAATCGGTTTCCCATCTATTGTCTATATAATTGAATATAATATAGGCTACTCTAGGATCGATAATTTCTTTGGGGACAATATCATCGAAACTGGCTAGTACATTTTTAGTACTGAAATTCATGGAAATTTCTCTTTGTATTGTCTTTATTTCGAAAAGGGGTATTCCCAGCTTTTTTTCTAATCGAAATAATTGGTCCTTGAATTCCTCGTATTTCACAAGAGTGAAATTAAATTTGTTTATCCAAGTGAAAAGTTCTGATAAAAAGGTATTTATTTTTTCTGGATTTAATTGTAGGATTTCTCTGTAATACATTGCATCTTCCGCATGAGTAATTTTCCCTGTATAATCACAGAATAATTTATAATATTTTCTAGAGATTATATCTGTATTATTTCCTGTATTTTTCGGAACTTGTTTTAAAAGTGCTTGATCATTCCTTGTAATGTCCATTATTGTTTTTTATTAAAAATATTAAAAACACTGCAATTTTTTCAATTTTATAAAGACTATAAAATAATTTTCTTTACTCGATTTTCTTCATGAATGTTGCAATGGAAATTCTACCATTTTTTACCTCTGGTTCTTTGGGAACCCCATGTGTTGCTGTTCCAAAAATTATAGCTGAACCATTGATCATTTTATACTCTTTATTTCCTATTATCAATGTCCTTGTAGCACCAAGAGAAATTATCAACTGTTGAGTATTTGCATGAGAATGATTTGGAGAATAATTTTCCCCATTTTCATAATAATTTAGATATGCGCCTAAAACCATATATTTTTCCTGAAAAAATAGCAAAGTATTTTCAACGCATTCCATTATATCAAAAAATAGAGGATCCTCTATAGATAACATTTTTCCTTTTCTAGTGGGGTGATTTCCATTTCTTTTTGAAGTTATTCCGTTTTCCCAGGAAATATCATTTTTTAGCTTTTCATATAAATTAGTTGCATCATCATCAATTAATGCATTTTTTACAAAGGTGGTTTTTGTCCTGGAAGATTTCATTATTTTTTCTTTTCATATAAAAATGATTTTTTTTTCATTTTTATATGAAAAGAAAAACAGTAAAAATGAGTGATGCAGATACCCAAAAAGATATCCAGGAAAAAAAGACTTGGCATCAAGTGAAAACTATACGTATAAAATGGAACTCGATAAAAATAAAGACAAACAGGGGGAATATTGGCATGTCCGTAGTTTATCCGCATCAAATTTCAATAGGTATGATATGTTATGGTGAATGTATATATCTAAGCCAATTTAATACAAAACCAATTTGTGCCGGAAATGCAGAGAAATATACATGTAGGCATAGCAAGTACTGTAAAAGCAAAGCAAAAGAAACACCTTGTGATGTTTCATTTCAGGGTAATAAAAATCTAGAAAAATTAATAGGGAGAAATATTAAAGTCAAAGGTGTGAATCACTATGAGAAATATTGTGAATTGGTATTTATCACAGAGGATAATGAGGAACATAGTATAGATGTCGGTAGTGTAGATTCAACAGTGTATTATTCCAGAGAAAAATTGTGGTTAAATGTATTTTATCCAGAATTTTGTAGGGGTGGATGGTTTAATTATCTATATGAACATTTTGGGGATGAAAATAATGAATAATCCTTTGAATTTCCAATGTAAAATAATTTATAATTTTATAAATTAATCATTTAAATATAAAATATCATACAAAAATGACCGAAAATAAATTATTGTACGGTATTCTATATACACCATTAAAGGAAATTAATGAATTTTTTTGCTCTCCCGAATATATGTTTTTAGTAAAAAATTTCCATGGCATAACAGTAAATAATTTGGAGGATTTGTCAAGGGAAATTATTAATAGGCCTAAACAATGCCTAGTATATCTAACAGGGTGTATTTATCAGGATTTGAGAGATTATATAATAGATGTAAAGAAAAACAGTAAAGAAAAGGCTGTATTTTGTATTGTTGAAAATTTCTTTAAATTAAATGAAGAATACAGTGATATTTTAGCATATTGCACTAAAGCAACAATAGGGCAGGTGCCTATAAATGTACATAATGTAGGGATATTATTTCCCAGTTTTTTCGAGTCTGGAAATAGTGAAAACCCCCATTTTTTCAAAAATATACAAAAATACCACAATTTTCAAGAGCTTACAGAATCCAATAAAGAAGGGGTAGCCTTAAGAAAGGGAATTTACCTATCAAATATGGATTTAATGAAGCATGATCCTAATAACGATAACCCCATTATTTTCAATCTGCTCCGCTGTTCTAGTAATTTAAAGGGGCCAACTGACCATTTTAACTATTATGACGAAAAAATTTTAAAAGAGACAAATATGGTAATACCATTCTTTTTTTCCCAAGACGTGAAAATGAACCATGTTTTGGCCCAAATTTATTATAACAAGGGATCTGATAAAAATAAAGAAACCAAAGCATCTATAAAAAGGCATTCGGACAAGACAAAGGATATGCCAAAAAATGGCCTTATTGGTTTCGCTACATTTTACAATCTTGATGAACTAGAAAACAACACTGTAAAATGTGTAAAAAAAGAGGGTGATCCACACAATGTATATTATAAAGGAAAAAAAGGAACTAATAAAAAACCAGGTTTATCTGTATTGACTCAATTGGAATTTAGGTTAAAGACCCCCACAAAATACCCCAGTTTAAGCCCTAAATTTCGTATAAATTTATACCCAAATTCCTTATTGTTAATTTCCCTAGAAACAAATAGACTTTACACTCATGAGATAAAACCCCCTGTTTTACCAGCGGAAAAGATACCCACCCGTTTAGGATATGTAATGAGATGCTCAAAGACCAGGGCTGTATTCAGGGATGGAAAAACATATATTCTAGAGTGTTGTGACGAGAAAGAATTAAAGCCCATGACTGATCAAGAAAGAGAAAAGGTCAAGGAATTATATCGTAGAGAAAATACCACTGATGAACATATAACATATCCTCCAATCTATAGTAGCTTTAATGATGGTGATTATATGCGACCGGCATTCGAGGCTCATTTTTAAAAGTTGATTTTCCAATGTAAATATATCAAATTTTATAACGTTATAAAATTCCTACTAAAAATCAAGGTTCAATAATTTTTTTCCATACATGCTCTTTATATAATTCCAGTAAAATATCCAGATTATAATAATCGGCTTTTTCCGATAGAAATTTCATGTATTCCGCATATAATTTTTTTGTATATAATTTCTTGAAAAACTGCCACGGATTTATATTTCCAAAATTTATAGTGGTATTACCATTGAAATCACTATTAATTTCCCTTTCAAAAATTTTTGAAACCCTGTCATTATCCAATCCAGTATGGTTTATATATTCTATCAAATTACATAATATAATACTATCGGTTCTCAAAGCATGTACGATTAATTTATCCGCAATATTATTAAAATCCCTATATTGTATACGGCTTATCCGTTCAAGGATTTCATGGTCATTATTATCTAGGCACCAAAACATTATCCATTCAATAAGAGTTTCACATATATTTCCTATACGTAAAGCACGTCTATCATCACCGGTGATTCCGTTATTTCTGTCAGGAATTAAAGCATGTACATAGTCATATTCTATAATTACCTCTTGTTGTTTTCTATTTTCTATACCATCTTCAATGCGTGTCTGATATTTTTTATATAAATTGCAAAATTCGGAAAGCATAGTTAGTCTTGACCATTTATCCCATTTTATTATAATGTTCATTGTCGAAGCCATTCTTTTCAATTTCATATAATAAGCCAAATTTAATAGATAATTTTTAGCCTGCAGTTTTTCCTCTTGTTCAAAGAGCCATAATATTCCGGGATTATCACAGCCCTTGGTCATTGTATTTATTACACATGAGGTTTCCATATTAAAAATGGCTATTTTTGAATATAAAACTATATCTGATACATGTCCATTAATTTTACAGATATTCTGTAATGTGAAAATATTTATTTTTTGAGTGATGATAGCCAATATTTCATTGGGGAGTTTCATTTGTGTTTTTATTATATTTTATTATTTTTTTATTATATTTTTATCATGAAATATAATAAATTAATTTTAAAAAGAGAATATATAAGTAAAATACAGTAAAGAATAATAAAAAATGGACCATTGTACCTATTGTGATAAAAATGTAAAATTCGATCTTTTTCCCATAAAAATTTTTGGACAAAAAGACCAGCAATATTGTAGTTTTTCATGTCTATGTGAAAGCAAAGATGCCTCATGTAATTCATGCAGAAAAACCATTGACTTTTCCAGTAAAAAAGATAGGATACGTATCAAGTATGATAATCAAATAAAAAATTATTGTAGTTTTCACTGTGTAGAAAAATATTCTAATATATTCTATGAAAAAGATAGTTTATATAATTTATATAAAAGAGAACATGAAAATGCGGATCCAAAGTGCAAATGTGGTAGTACTCTTATTCATGGAGTTCGAAAAAGCGACAATGGAGATGAATATTGTTGCAAAACTTGTTGGTATAAATGATGAATTAATGTCAAGAAAACCTGATCTTATTTTATAAGCTTATAAAATATATTTGTTTTCTGATAACATTATTCAAACTTTTTATTCATCATTACCTGCATAATGGCTTTACGGAAATTAAAGTCAAAGTCCTCATCCGATATATACTCTTTGAATTCCCCATACATTTCCTCTCTAATCACAGGGACTTTTTTCATGAAAAATTTTCTAAATACATTTCTAATTTCCTTGCTTTCATCATCCCCAGAATCGGGATCTAATGTGAATCCCATTACAATTTTCCCTTTTTTCTCCTCATTCTTTACTTTATTTACCAGTGCATGGAAACGTCCGGAAAAATTTGCAATAATTTGATCTGCCCAACTAACCCTCATATTAAATTCTCCAAATCCGCTTAAAATATTTAATAGCCTGAAAGCTGCCCCCGAACTACACCACCCTGACATATCTATCAATTCCTCTAATAATCGCTTAATCATTTCCTCCCTGAAATCACTAGAATTTATATATAACCATACCTTGATTAATATATTTTCCAAAGTGTAATTCATTTTGCTATATAAAGCCCTGTCAATGAATATTCTATTCAATGAATTTTTAATCTTTTTTCTATCATCTTTTTCCTTGTAAAATTCAACACTTTTTGCTAATTTTCTGATTTCTGTATAAACTTCTTTGAATTTGGGGATTTTCTCCACCTTGATATTTGATAAAAATTCTAGGATTTCCAGGGCACTTTCCGATATCTCCTCTGTATGAATATTTTGAGCATTATTATATACAGTCTTGACAAAGTCCTTGTTATCCTTGAATCCTAGAGTCAATATTTTTTCTTGTGCCTTTTCTTTACATTCCTCATCTCCATATTTCAATAAAATATCGGCAATATCGGCCAATTTCTGATCCCCTAAATCCTGGTTTAATAAATCAAGTAAAAATTGCTGTGTATGTAAAAATGTCTCTGGATCGATAAAAGCTTTGGTAAGGATATTTTGAGCACATAAAATCTTGTTATTAATCCCTATATTTTCATTATCTAAAAATATAACGGCCAAGGACACTATTAATTTATCTACAAAAATGCAATAATCTACAAATTCTACTGGTTCTCCAAGTAAATTTCCTTCTGAATCGGCACATTCATCGAGAATAAAAGGTTTTTCCTCTTTTACGCATCTCTCTTTATATGTTATCCATTTTCCCAAATATCTTTTCCAATAGGGATTATCCCATGTTTTTATCGAACCATTAATTCGGCTTTCCAATGATAAAAAAGACTTGTATTTAAAATCATCGGATTTATCCCTATTTCCAACATTGGAAAGATCTTGGGATATAAAATTATGGAAATATTCCTCTGCTTTTTCAAAGGTTTCTAAATTTTTACAATAATGGAAAATGACGTTTAATTTACATGGAGTCGCCAATTGAAAAAATTCTATATTATTTAGGGATTTTATCGCTGTAAAATATCTCTCTACATTTAATTGATGAATATCCTCCATTTCATCAACAGGTTCTTTGCCCAATATTTTCTCTGATACATGTATCAATACGTCATTTATCTGATATTTCTCAATGAGTGATATATTTGTATCTATAATAATATGCAATAGAGTTTTTTCTATACCACTGCTAGCCGAAAAAGAATACATGTTTTTAAAGCGATTAATCACCTCTATCAGTTCCTCTGGGTATTTTTCAGCCAATACAGATATACATTTATTCCTGGCTTTGATACTCTCTGAAAAATCATTGATAATTTTTAATAGGTCATCTTGGGAAAATTCCTCGTATTTTCTCTTGTTATTAGAGTTAATAGATTCCGGAGAATCCAATATATCTAGCAATGAGGTAGAAAAAATACTATCAATATCAGTGTCTGTAATCATTTTTTATTGTTTATAAATTCCCTAAATATCTTTTCAAAATTTTGAATGAAATTAATATTTTAAAGAATGAGTGGAAAAACAAGGAAAAAAAAACAATGAATAGATTGCCGTATGAATTGGTGGAAATAATCGCTACAATGATTCCCGCCAATGTTATATTTGATTTATCAGATTTTCCATTAATGTTTTTTACAGTTAGAAATAACAATAAATTTGAGAGATTCCTATTAAAATATCTTGGAAAAGGGAAATCCCCAGAAACAATAGTATCCGAGAGTGATTATTTTTTCCCTATTCATATTTCTAATGTAGCCATGGTTTGGTTAATCAATAATTTATTGGATTTTACAAGGGGAAAAATGACAATGAAAAATTTTGATGATACTACCAAATTTTTCCTATTATTTGAACATGCATATATCTCTGGACTAAAACAGTCATATATTAGATAAAATCGAAAATTTCGGGAATTAATGTATATTTTTCATACCATTATAGTAAATATTTAAAAATATACAGAAATACCCAAAAATTTTGAAATGGAAAATTCAGAGGATTTAGAAGATCTTGACAATGAAAAAACTTTTTGTATGGGAATTGCTTTAAGAATTGCTAAACGTACTGCTCAAAAATTTTTAAATGAAACTATATTGCAAGTTAATGGGAAAAAATTCAGGATTGGGGAAATTGAAATTTACCTATATAATTCTGATCATCAAGACATGTATGTTCATAAAGATCCATTGCAAATGAACAAGTGGAATTGGTACTTTCATAAAAAGGGAAAATCGTTTAAAGAAGGAACATTCAAGGGGTTGGATATTACAATGGGAGAAATAGGAGATGAAGAAACAGGAGATACTGGCTGTTATTTTGGCGTATTGATTAGATCACTGTATAATGTGCAAGAAAAGCAATTTATAGAAGGACCGTGCAACTCTGTGATGGAGATACTGAGAGAATATAACTGTGAAAAAGTAAAGGATTTTATCAAAGTAGATGAGGTATTAAATTGCTTTGAAAATCATAGAAATTTAATACTCAAAAAAGTAAAAATGCGACAGCGAGAAATATATACTGGCCCAAGAATAGGTCTAAGTGATAAATATCCGGAATTTAGAGATTTGCCCTATAGATTTACATGTTTCAAAGAATTTATCAAAAAGAAAAAAGGAACACTGTTACAGCTTTCAAAACAATAAATTCCGCTAATTTTATATCATATATAAAATTGTTCCAAAACATTGGTAGATTACTTTGGGTGTTTTTACAGATCATTTTACACTTATTTTACAGATATCTTTTCCAATAATCTTTCAATATCTCCTGTACTTTTCCCTTTGAATCCAAACAAAATCTGACAGCATAAAAATTCTACACATGCCACAGCATAATTTACATCCTTTATTCTATCCTCCAATTCATTGGTTGATAATGGGAAAAGATATTCACATATAGGACCTCCTAATAATTCATTTGGATGATCATCGGACATTTTTTGTCCATTTTCCTTGATCACTTTTAAATATTCTCCACTAGTCATTTCCCCTAGAAAATTATCGAACTCTTCTCTTGTATTTATTCCCTTTATATTAATGGTATTGTAGATATATCTGAGTAAATGACAATAAATTTTACATATATTATTCCTTGAAATATCAGTTGTATTCTCTAATCTTAGCAAGTCAATGCAATGATCTAAAATGGTGAAAAATACAGCATCAATGACGATTTCTTTTTTATGGTGTTTTTCTCTATTAAATTTATTATTAAATTCAGAGGTTGTGGTTGTGGAAACCCCGGTTGGGAATGGAGTTGTCCTTGGAATCATTTGATAACTCATTCCAGGTGATGGATTTCCAGGGGATAATGTAGCCAATGGATTTCCAGGATAAACTAGTGGTTCTCCGGGGATACCACCTAACATTCTAGAGACAAGCTGTAAATCAGATGAATCTTCATGAATATCTCCAACCATTTGTGATCCATTTAAATCTATTTCCTGGGTTTCCCGGACATCCAATATATTTTTTGTTGATTGCTCACCTTCCATTTATTTTTTATGAAATTTATAATCTTTAAATATAAATTTTTTTGTTATATTCAGTTAATTACCCCTTTTTTCTCTCCTTTTTTCCAATTTGTAAAAGGTTATTTTCCTCAAACCATTTTTGTATAGCATCACATGTGATTTTTTTATTTTGTCCCGACCAATACAATGCCCTTGATAAATCTTCTCTAGTCATATCTCCATTTATTACCGGTATTTTATCCAATTTTTTCAACAATTGTTCCCTAGTCATGTTTTTAGCAAATTCAACAGGATAATCCAATTTTATAATAATGGCCAATTCTACCAGATCATTTCTAGACCATGAAGGGTTGCATTTTTTACCTGAAAATATTTTGCGTTTATCTGTGGTATCAACTTCTTTACGCAAATCTCTAATGAAAAATTCGTTCTTTATCGTATCATAGATTCCATAGTACCCAAATGGGTTCTTTTCCATTTCTCCTTGTTTTTCCTTTATTTTTTCATTGTATTTTTTCATCATTTCTTCTGAACAGTCTTCCCATTTGGAAATCCCTTTTTCAGTGGGAGATAAACATCGTAGTATTTTTTCCCCATATAAAAATGAGGAAATAATTGTTTTATTCCCTAAATCCTCAACAATGAACGGAGAAAAATATTTTGCAATTTCAAGAGTAAATTCATTGCTCTTTCCAATTGAATTTGCCAATATACTTGCCTCTATAATATACTCTATAACCTGTGGGGGCAATTTATTAATTGTTTTTTCAATAATGTCCGGAGATGAATACATGCTCCCAATCACATTTTCTATATAATCCACCTCTTTTTTCTTGACAATTTCGTTAAATGATAAACCTGTTGTAATAAATGGATTTTTAGTGTAATAATCAGAAAATAAATTGTCTTGTTGGGAAGATATTACTCCCGTTAAAAAATATTTTCCATGGTCCTCTTTGAGAAATGATGAAAATCCGTATTTATCATTTATTATCACCGGGGTATTGATAATTTCATCTATACTTGATAGGAAAATATAGTCTCTGGGGTATTCAGAAAGATTGCTAATAAAAATTCTTTTAAATTTATCAGTGATATCACTGATTATTTTTCCCCTATCGATGTCGGAATAATATAAATTATATGTAGAATCATCAATATCCTCTTTTTTGGGATTTTCATTGGTGATTCCGTCGCATTTATAATCACATGATTGATATTCACATTCTCTGGAATTATCTACTAATTTATCTGAATAATTTGCTGCTTTTGTAAGCTGACAATCTATCGCACTTTCCTTCATTAATCTTTCAATGGATTTTGTGGTGATATCTTTACTTGCTGATAATCTATACATTTTATAGTCAATTGATTCGATGGCGGGATTATCCAATTCATCAGAATTGGAGGAAACCCCAATAGGGTCAGCCACAAATTGATATATATTTTTCACCGGAGAAATACCATGTTTTATCAATTCTTCATCAGCCCCTGTTCTTATACCTCTATAAATGGCTTGAGATGTTTCTGCATAATTGAAAAAGGGGGTCAGTACAAAGATATCCAAAACATTAGAAAATGATAACCCTTCACCTATTACCTTGCTACCTATTATTGTTTTGATATAATCTCCCTTGTAATTATCGGGTCTATTATATCTCTCTACAATGTTTCTAAAACCTCTTTCAGATGTGGTAAGATTGGTGAGTATCCCATATCTTAATCCCTCTGACCTTTCCTGTCCATTTGCTCTTGAAAATCCAAATCTTTCTAGCACAAGGGATAATAGTATTGCTCCACCACCTTTGACAATACTACAATATACAAAGCTGTTTCTATCTGGGACTAGTAACAACTTTATAAGGGTATAATATTTTATACTGTATTTTTTTAGGTTTTTTAGCATTTGTTCCCGAGTACCGGATAGTATAGTTTTAAGTTCAGTTGACAGCCTAAATTTATTTTCGGACGTGGTAATGGTTTTGAACCCCTCTTTTCCATATAGGCCCCCGGGATATACAAATAGGGATGCTTGTCTTGCTCCACTATACACTCCTTTTTTTCCCTCTTTATCCGAAAGAAATGCTCGTTCATAATATTCACTTTGAAATTTACTCATTTGTTCTCTATAAATTGTAAATGTTTGAACATTAAAAATAGAGTGATTCCCCATGTATTTTTTATTCACATCTTGTATATTGGATAAATAGGAAACTCGGCCTTTGAAAAATCTTTTGAGCTGGGTCTTTCCGGTCTCTGATACTACCAAATTTCCATTTTCATTTCTTTCCATGTATTCCCTATTAAAATTTTCACCAATAGGAAGGAGAGAATTCTCGGGTAAAATTAGATTCATTACCATGGCTATTTCGTCGGCCGTATCTCTTATGGGGGTTCCTGAAAGGAGAAGAATCTTGGTATTCTTGATCAAGTGAAGAAATCTAAAAATCTGTTCATATGTGGCTTGTACATCCTCTTTGATATCCTCGGCTTTTTTAATATTATGAACCTCATCAATAATGATTATTTTATTAGAAAATATATCGGTTATTTTTTTATCTGATAATTCCGATATATTCTTGGCAAATGTGAAAAATGTATAAAAAGAGTAATATTCCCTAATTTTTTTCTTGATCCTTCTCACCTTTTCATTTTCAGTCAAATATTGATAATCTTCTGGAACATATTTTTCCTGTTTGCTACATTTAAAAACAAGCTCATTTATCAGGTTATTAATTAATCCCTTTCCTCTAGCCAATGTTATGACTCCTGTATATAACGGGGTTTCTCCCATTGATATCCGTTTTTCATCCTGTTCTCTAATCATTTCAGTTGTACCAAAAGCACTGCATGTTTTTCCTGATCCCATACTATGAAATACCAACGATGAATTATAGGGGGTATAACTAGAGAGAAATCTGGCAATTATTTTCTGCCGTTTAAATAGTTCCCCCCTTTCCTTTGGTATTTCCTCTGTTTTTTCTAGTTTGAGTTCATTAAATTCTTTTTTTTCATATAATCCCTGATAAAAACCCTGAGGGTATTCCTCATATGGTTTCCTATTTATATAGGGATATTTGGGGAGGAAATTATACAATTGTAATTTTCCCTGTTCTGACATTTTTAATGTTTTTTATGGAATGTCCTTTATTTCTATATTTTTTGAGAAAATGAATACTTTTAATTATATAATGATATATAATTTATTGTTCCCTGTATATTGATGACCTTGTAATTCTCCATTTACATTTTCTCTTTGTCAATTCCCTTGCAATTTCTGTTATATTTTTGGCATCATCTATTCCGCTATGATGACGCCCAAAATGCTCTATTTTTAGTTGGTTTAGCATCGATAACATTCCCCCCGGCTTTTTTCCTATAGTCGCATGAAATATGGTTTTTATATTGCACCATTCTCTCATGATTTTTGGTACAGGGATATTCAGGCATTTACAATGTTTTACCAAAGCGGTTTTGAAATCCCAATCTCCACATGTAATGAACATGCTCTTTATTTTATTGCCGTTAGTAACATCAAAAACCCACTTTTCAAGGGATTTTAATGCAAGATCAAATTGCTCCCCTGAATCTACCATTTCTTGTGTGATACCCGTTAATTCCGTACAAAATGGTGAAATTGGTATGAAAGTCTGACAATATGTGTGAAATTGGCCTATGATCTGGTCTGTATCCGTATCATAAGCTACCACCGGAATCTCTATAATTTCCTGTGGATATGGTATTTTATCTTTTAGGCAATTTGCCTCAAAATCTAGTACTAATAATATCATTTTATATATTTATAAAATTCTTTAATTGGTTTCTATTATTTTATCATGCTCTTTTATATTGATCTGTTTTTCAGGGGAATTTAATCCAATTAATGATAAAGCCCAGTTAATGGTAGCTGATTTATGGATTCCGGGTGCTCCAAATACATATGCATGAAATTCCGCATTGAAAACTTTGAATATTTTATTGGAGAAAAAGTCGTCTTTATTTGCTTGAAATCTGATTAGCATGATAAATCCTGTCCATTTCATACACATTACACAGTCAATAGAATTCCCATTTATTGTATATTTTACAGGGGATTCTATTTTTTCTCCCTTGCTTGTATATAAAATCATCATTAATAAATCAGGATCATCACTAAACACATTATTCAGCACATCCATATAATAAAAATTTAATGGGTCTGAAATGTCAAAACGATAGGTATTTTCCGGATCCCCTTTTAAATCTAATATTTCCTTTATTTTTTCATGATGGGATTCCATTTTTATTTTTGGTATATTTCTCTAAATATTTTCAATTTTAATGAACTATGAATTTTAGAAGATAAATGGCTGTAGAAAATGTCCAATATTTTTCTGGTTAAAATACAGATAATGACTTTCTTTATAGATTTTATAAAGAAAAATATTAATTTATACAAATTATATATTATTTATCAAGTCCAAAATATCCGTTATATTTTTTATATCAATTGGCTTGGAAATAAAATATTTTACTCCATTTCTCTTGCATTTTTTCCTTTCATCTTCTAGTACCGATGCCGACACCACAATTATATCTATATCATATTTTACCCGTCTAATATATTCTATTACCCCATACCCATTTATTTCAGGCATTTTCAGGTCGAGAAATAGGATGTCGTACCTATTGTAACCGGAATCAGAATCTCCCCCCTTTAATTTTTCAATTGCCTCCCTTCCATCCCTTGCAATGGAGATATTATTGTATCCTAGGCTCCTTAATACAGTTTCCAATAAAGTCCAATTATATTCAACATCTTCTGCTATCAAAATTTTCTTTTCAAAAACTGTATCAGTATCCTTTCTCTCGACCAATTCAAGAGAATCAGTTGATATGGTTTTCCCCGGAATTCCCTGTGTTTCTGAATCTTCATCACTGGAAAAAATTTCATTTGCTAGAATTAACTCACTTTTTATATTTTGACGCTCAAAAACTTTTAATACCAAATTAAATAATAAAGTCTTGTTTATTGGCTTGTCTATTTTATATTCAAAATCGGTATTACTAAATAGCTCTTTTGCCGAGGAAATTGCAATAAGAGGAAAAAATGGGAATTCATTCTTGATTTGCCTGGCCAACTGTATTCCATTGGTAATTGGCATACAAATATCAATTAGACCCAATGTGAATGGGTACCTCTTTTTAACTATCAAATTAAAGGCCTCTGACGCTGATCCGCATACAATTGGGATCATTTTCCAATCAAATAGGTATTCGGAAATTATCAGTCGATTATCAGAATTATCATCTACCAATAACACGTGTTTCCCTTCAAATTTATCCAAATTTGTCTTGACAATTTCTTCCTGTATATTCATAGGTTTGTACGTAATTGTAAAGAAAAAATTGCTACCTTTTCCAAGATCGCTGGAAACCCATACATTTCCCTTGAATAATGAAACCAGCATTTTTACTATTGCTAATCCTAATCCCGTACCATTTTGTATTTTATCGCTTTTCAATTGGATAAATGCATCAAATAATTTTGACTGATCTTTTTGTGATATTCCTATACCATTATCCGATACCATGAATAAAAGGGTATTTTCGTTTTTGGGTTCAACACTGATTGTAATGGTACCACCTTCCCCTGTAAATTTAACAGCATTACTAGCTAAATTCATTAGTATCTGAATTAGCTTGTTTTTATCACAATATATAAACTCTGGACATGTCCTTGAAATTTCAATTGAAAGATTTTGTTTTTTATATTGAATATTGTTTCGTAGGACATCCTGTATATTATCAAAAATTTCCCTTATATGAAAACTCTCATCAATACAGGATACTTTTCCCGAATTTAGCTTGGAATAATCTAATACATCATTTACTATCTGTAATAGTTGAAAACAACAGGTATTTATAGAATTCATATAATTTTCCTGTAAAGTTGTCATTTTTGTACGGGCCAATAATTGATTATACCCTATAATGCCATTTAATGGGGTACGTATTTGATGATTCATGTGGGCGAGAATATTTTGTTCGATATTTTGAGGTGAAATTTTCCTTTTTTGGTTGTCATTTTTTAATTTCTTTTCAATCAATGAAACAAGGCCTGATAATTTAGCTAAATCCTCATCATTAAAATCCTTGTATTTATTTACAAAAACTATAAATCCTATAATTTCAACATCTTTTTTCAGGGGAATACATAGAATATTTTTTATCTTTACAGATGAATAAATATTGGACTTTTCAACATCAGTGATAATATTCCTCAATAATGTACTAGAATATTCATTTAGGTTTTTTATATAGAAAAAATTGTCTGATAATGATTGTTTATAAACCTGTATAAAATTATTTGGGGTTTCTTGGTCCCTTTTATATATTGTAATGATTTTACATTTAATCAGCTGAAAACCTATATCAACCAATGGTTTAAAACCCATTTATTTACATTTTGAAATTTGTGTTAAAAATATTGAAAATAACATGATTATAATGGAAATAATAGAAATAATGGAAAATACCTGTAGGACATTAACCATCCAAAATAATTGTAAAATATTGGTTAAATATTATTTATTTGATATTTTTCCGTTTGTCAAGAGAAATCCATTTAAAATTTTACCACCAGAAATGATAGAATACATTTCTATATTTTTAGACGATATTTCCCTATTAAATTTTTGCATGACAAACAAGAGAATAAAAGCCATTAACGAGAATTTATTACAGAGAAAAAAAGAGTTGAAATCAAGAGAATTCACAATGACGATATATTGCTATAAATTATCGATATTGTTCCGAACATCATGTTATAGGTTGTTTCTGTAGAAATATGCATTTATTTGGCGGATTTGCATTATAAATATTTTAAGGGATAAATATTTGGAAATAAATGGAAGATAATATACAAAAAAAAGAGGAAAATATATCCGAAAATCTGCCAATAAAACAGGAGAAAAATTTAAAAGAAAATATAGAGGAAAATATAAAATTCAAAGTAATTGTGAAAAGTACGGCCGGATGTAAATGGTGTGGCACACAACTATTTCCGAAATTTTAATGGGGAAAATAACAGGAAATAATATAAAATATTTTATATTATTCTGTATTAAAAAATATATAAAATAAAGAAAAATGAAATACTATGAATCATGCTATCTATGTCATGAAAATGTATTGGTTGATAATGCATCACAAAAAAATAGGAAATTTCACTGTAAAATATGTAAATTAAAAATAAAGCATTTTGGTCCATTATATCACTGTGATTTAAATAGGAGCGGTGAATGTACTCAAAGTAAGCCATGTTTGCATAGGGTTCATGATCCTATATTTATAGACGGAAAATATATGTTTGATAATGATATTAAAAATATAAAAGGTCAAGGGAAAATTGGTGAAAGAGATCCAGGTCGCGATAGATATTATACATGTTTCTCTATAATTCCGCTAATTTATTTAGGAAAAGATTAATTTATTAAAGCCCCATTATAATCCCATCAACCTACTCATTTCATAATTCATTTGAGCCTTGTTGTATCCTGAATAACCTAAATAACCTATTTCCGGATGAAATTCAGCATGTGGTTTCTCCATTGAGTTTTCCTCCTTTACGTCTTGAATAGTATCCTGTTTATTTATATTTACTACACTATCATATTTACCGGGAAATAATATACCCTCATTTTGTACCTTGCTCATATAGTCATTATATACCCATGAATTTATCACGGGAGAACTCTGATAAATTTCATCAAATGTCTTTGTTAGCCAGTTTAGGTATATCTTTGCATCAATTCTGTTTTTTCTACTCAGCATTAATTGTACCCTCACACTATTTTCTAGTTGGGAATATTTTTTACTTGAAAATACATGTAAATTACTCTTTTCATTAAATTTACTAAATTTCACTATTGAAATCTTTACACCTGCTATATATGTGATCAAGGCAATTACAATGGAAATGTAAATGGAAATTGTTGTGTTTGAATCAGCGCCATTTAGATAGACATTTATAGCGGAAAGTGTCCCTGCCAAAGGGCATATAATCATACTAGCATACATGCACACACTATTTATCCTTGAATAGTACCTAGAGTTGATGTAATGCATAAATTTATATCCTTGGCAATTTTCCGCTATATTTTTTGCTATTTCCTCTGATGAATTATCCCAAGAGGAAATATTAGTGTCAAAGGGGATTTTCAATGTTTGAGAGTTTTCCGGTTGGAAACCCTTTTCAATATCATCTGAATCCATTTTTCTTGATTTTTATTTATATTATTCCTATAAATAAATTATTGTTGATTATCTTGCAAAAAAAAGAAAAGAGAAATATTAAAATGTCATATGCAAAAGGTGTTTTAGGAACATATACAGGGCAAAATTTATTTGAGGTGACTCCGGAAAAAAGTATGTGTTTATGGCCAAATACCCCCGATGCAAAAAATGCTAATTTGGGATGCTACTGTTGTAGGCCAGGAACAGTCGGTCGTCCAGTATCTTTTCAATATACTCCTGATGCGGAAAGATGGAAATGCTGCTCAAAATTCAGGGGTTGCGTGGGGAAACCAAAAATCGGAGAAAAAGGAAAATATGGTAGAGGAATTTGCTGATTAATAAATTTTATATTCAATATAAAATTTTTCAATTCTTTACGTTATGGCTGATCTAATTTTTCAAATAGAAAATTACTGATATTTTTATCGCTACATGCTATATGTACCCTTTTTCCCTTTAGATATCCTAAATTATTTGCCACATACCATATTAATTCATGGTCGGGATCCAAGCATGCTATATGACTATCAAATATTGCTATATATTTATTATTTAGTATTCTTGAAAATCCAATTAACCTCACACCACTATGCCTGTAATCTATTAAAAAATCCAGTATATTTGCAAAGGGGGTTTCTGTACTATCAGAATATAGGACAATTGGCTTTTCTTCTCCACATTCTTTCACATTATCCTTTTTCTCCACGGAATTGGCACCCAATTTTTCGCATAAAGAATTATTGATGGGTTTATTAGAGATTTTTAGATAATCCATATTTAATTTTACCCCGGTATTCACCTTGTTCAAGATCAATTTGGCAACCTGCTCATTGGCCTCTTTTTTTGTGTTGAAATGACATGGATTTATAGCATATTTTTCATTATTAAAAATAGCATAAACGGAGGTTATTATTTGTCCTGTGTATTCATGATAATATTCAGGTAATTTGTAATTATATTTTTGACAGTGTTCATTGAGTATTTGTCTGGTATTCATTTCCTCTTTTTCAATATTTAAATTTTTTTAAATAATTTCAGTTTTATTTTTTATTCCAATATTTCCAATCTCTTTTTTATGAAATTTTTCAAGTCAAGATTTTCGCATTCTACATGTATCTTTTTCCCCTTTAATTTTTTATAGTTTTCAGCAACATACCATAATAGGTCATATTCAGGATTAGAAGAGATTGAATGAGTGTTTAAAATATTTATATATTTTTCAGAGTCTTTTCCTGTGCTATCATTTCTTGAAAATCCTATAAATTCTGTATCACGTCCATATTCTAATATATAACGGAAAATATTCGTAAAAGGAGTATCGTGAGATGTATCCAAATATAACACTGTTATTTTCTCTTTTTTTACAATCTGTCTTGATCCAAATAATTCCTTGGCAACCTCTATAGTGTCTAGAATATATTTTGCTACTGTATTATTAGCTTTACTCAAAGAAGGAAAAGAAGGATTATTTGGAGGTTCATATTTCATTCCTCTAAATATTGCATAACAACCAGTATAATTTCCCTGACAACCATAGTTGTAATATTCCGGTCTATCGTAATTATGCTCTTTACAATATATTTCGAGGTGTTGTATATAGTCGATTTTATCACTCATTTTCTCTATTTTTTAGTATTTAAATTCTTTTAAATAATTTTAGTTTTATTTCTTCATAACTAGCATCCCCAATAAAATTACTATTACAATTACAAATATAATCAATACAAAATTTATGTCTTTTCTCACCGGGATTGCATGAGTTTTTTCCAATGTATATTTATCTCGTATAATTTCCCCTGTTATAGCTCTAGATGGTAAATCCCGCTGTAAATTATTCTCCAAGTAATTTACATAGACTCCCTGTGGATCTTCTATATAAAAATATGTAGGTACTCTATCTGCGGAATATCCATAGTACATTATCGGAGTTTTTAAATTATGGGTAAATAGGGTGATTATACTATAAATATCAAATAATAATTTTTCTACTATATTATCCTTTGGATCCACCTTTCCCCCTGTCTGTATAACTTGAATAATTTCCCTTACGATATCTCCCATATCCAACTTTTTCAATGCACTGATATCTTCTATCACCTTTAATATCTGATCATTGGTTATTAAAATCCCCATATTTTTCAATAGATTTGTAAAATCTAGAATAGCCTTTTTTTCATTACCAGCCATTGCATCCGAAATGGTGGTTAATAAGGCATCAATTATTCTATTTAAAATGATATAATAATTGATAATTTTTTCACTATCAGTTTCCCACTTTAATTGTTTTACATTATTGGGATTATCTACTGACAGACCTATAGCTGTATAATCGGGGGTGGTAATATATTCAATGGGTACCCGTAATGATGATTGGAGATATTTAAAAATATCAAAGCCATAATCATCACATATTGTCCCTTTTAATATTGGATCAAATACATTTTCGACTTGACAGCCTAGATCCGGGGTAATATTACATTTGAAAACAGAAAATAGGACATACATGGTATTTCTCGGTATATATTCATATTTTATCCATTCCAGTAAATTTCTCAGCATTTTTCCCGTTATAGTACATATAAATGTACTTTTATACCAATAATTTCTATCAATTATAGGAAGAATATTATACACGGCCTTGTTTTTCCATTCCAGACCTGTAGGGTCTCCTGATTCATTTCTAACCACATTTGGTATGAAAATTTTAGCATCAAATGATTCAGCAGTAAGTTCCGTTGCAAACTCTACATTTATACCATTGGATTTCATTACTGAAAATCCCACACCACTGTGATATCCATTTGGCTGAAATAATTTGGATTCACGGTAAGACGAATCCCTTGCTAATTTTTGTGGCAATAATCCTAACGGGGCCTCTAGATAATATACTTGAATTAAATCACCATTTTTTACTATATCTGGAACATGGAATTCCATTAATTTGATTGGCTGTATTTTTTTGGCCATTTTTTATTTTTGTGGTTGAAAGAATTCTTTTTTTGTTATTCTTTTATTTATTGAAAATAAATGGCAACAAAAAGTGGTATATTCAATATATCCAAAATTAATAAAAGTAGGGAACTCAGAGAAAATTATTGCCCATGTGCCAGTACAGGGGTATATCCGGGGGCAAGTAATGGAGAATATGACGTTTTTGATTATAATTTGGTACAGGAAAATTATTCGGGGGAATCCCAAGTAAATAATTCCGGTAATTATATAACATTAGGAAATACTGGTTCAAGATATAGTGCTGCAGTGGAGGCAAGAGGAAGCCCAATGGGATTACCATTAAATTATGATCATAATGATTTACCCTGTAATTCTGAACAAGCCAATAGAGATAGCAGGATACCATACGGAGAGGACAATTCTCAATTCATAGGATTGGGGAATACTGGGAATCCAAATGAGAGTTTCCAATATATGGCCAGGCCTAATAAATTTAATAGTATTACCCCATTACCTCATAATACTAATAGATGGAGCAGTTCATACCTGAATTATTTGGTCCAAGTACCCCCTACAGTCAGAGCCGCGATTCAGGATCCTAATAACAAGACATCATATGTTATACCTGGATACATGTTTGATAGGAGATAAAAAAGAAAAATTATTTGTATTATTTATAGGAATTATAAATATAAAAAATGAGAAAATTTCCCTTGGAATTAATAGATTTAATTTGTACCAAAATTAAATGGAAAATATTAAGTCAAATTTGTAAATTGAAAAACCTTGAGAAAACCACACTATATAGATTGAATAGTGCAAGGTTAAAATCCTATTGGAAATGGGTCCAATTATCTTTCCTCGTTTATAGGAATGATTTACATGGAGTAAAATATAATATAAAATACCATTACAAAGTCGATTACAAAGCCGGCTCAAAAAACAATGTCAAATTAACAATGGATAGATGGCTTTGGGGATCGGTTAAAACCGCATGTGAATCCGGACGATTAGAAATATTGCAATATTTCATTGAAAAAGGCCTACAATCATTTTACAAAAACGGAGATAACCCCTGTGATTATGGGTTGGTAGTGGCAAAGGAAAGTAATCAATTACACATTGTAAAATATCTGATATCAATCAAGGTAAATTCTCCAGAATTAATTGACCATTGTTATAATATCATTGTTCAAGAGGATAATTGGATAAATCTAAGAGGATATGCACAATTGATCGAGGACAAGAAAAAATAAACAAGAATAAACAAAAATAAATATTTAAGAGAAAATTTGTAAATGAAAAATGGGGGATATTGACAATACTGATGATTCCAAAGAATGGACAATTGTAGAGAAAAAGAAGAGAATCCCCAAAGAAAAAAATATCATTAATGATCAAGTTCCCAAGTTTCCGTATGAAATTCTACCCTTGTATATTGGGGAAATTTTAACAATGAAATCCGCTGTAAGAGGGGTTGATGATGATTTTGTGGAAAACCCCAATATACATGATCACTCAAAAATAGGTATAAAAGAATATACGCGTCCATTACATTTTCATGCACAGTGTCAATGTGATGCATGTTGTGTATGGGTTTCAAGTGCGAGGAAATGGATAAAGAAGAACCCATTAATGATTTTCCAGGATGATTTTCACAGGGATAATATTAGTATATCTCAAGATCGTGAAAATCCCAATAAAATAAAATATTACATTGTGAATGAGAACAAGGACCTTGACAATCTTTCCGATGAGGAAGAAGAGGAAATAACAATTGACACTGAAGAAATTCTCAAGCATGAAAATTGGCGTAGTCAATGCAAAAATAATATAGAAAGGAAAATATTATCTTTAATACTGAAAACCAAAAATCCCAATTTTATGAAAAAATATGATACAAATTGGTTCAAACTATTGATAAAGGATAGACTCCCCTTTACGGACAATACGGTGTTAGTACGTGGAGTGAAAGAGATTCATGTCGATGGATATTTAATATTTGAAGAACATTATGGATTGGAGGAACCGGAAACAAGTGAAGAAATGGAAAAACAAGCTAAATTTACTCTAAAACCATACAAGGGAAATTTTACTTATTCCCATGTAAGAACTATAAAGAAAAGGCTAATGTCAATCACTTTTGATACAAAAAGGGAAGATCCAGAAACCTCTGTAATATCCCTTGAAAAAAATATAAAAGCATTTGGTTTTTATAGTGGAAACGGAACCGAGGTTGAGGTGAAATTTATTGATGGGATTTTAACTATTATAATTTCTGAATTGCATCGATGAAAAATGAGACTTTATATAGATATAAAGCTAATTAAAGCCATGAGAAAATAAAAGAAAATAAAAAAATGCAAGATTTATCATTGGAAAAAGATTGGGAAATAGTACCTAATAAAAAGGCTCGTAATAATGACAATAAAAAATATAGAAAAAAACCATCTTTTTATATTAAACTGCATGATAAAAATGTCAGGGATATTCCAGAAGAAATTATATCCTTGTATATAGGGGAAATATTAACAATGGAAAGTGATGTGCAAGGGGTATGTAATGATTTATTGGGTAATTCTATGAATTCCCACACTGTTGATTATTCCGGTAATAATTACGGTAATAGGCTTACAAAAATAGAGGATTATGATTCACCTAGGAATGGCCATTATGAGGATGTATGTATGTGCAAAGAATGTTTTATATGGCTTGAAAAACATGCAAAATATATAAAGAAAAACCCATTTATCAGATATATGCATGAATTTGCAAAAAATAATATCAATGTATGGACCAGTGATGATCTCCATATTATTTACTATAAAGATGATGCTCCATCAGGAAATTTTCAAGAGAAAAAGATTATCGACCTAAATGGAATATCCCATGAAAAATGGATATTTCAAGCCAAAAATGAAACAGAGAAATATTTAATATCTCTCCTATTGAGAGAATATGACCCTTTTTATATCAGAAAATATTATAGTAATTGGTTCAAGCTATTGATAAAGGATAGATTGCCATTTAGACATTCTACTGTGATCCTATATAATGTGCAGAATATAATTATCAGAGCCAAATCCTATATTTCAATAAAATTGGGTATTGAAAAAGAATTGGAACACAATTTTGAGCTAAAACCATACAAAGGGAATTTTACCTTTTTACATATCAGATTTATAAGACAACGGTTATTATCATTGAAATTCCTCAAGAAAAAGGGGAGAAAATCCGAAAAAAATAGAAACAAACCCTTTCACCTTTCAAAAAATAGCTTTACATCTGATACCCATATTGACACTGAATTTATTAATGGGATTTTAACCATTAAAATATGCGAACAATAAAATTGTTTAAAAATTTAAAAATTAACAGAAATAAAGCCATTACTGATAATTCTTGATAAATTATATAAACCGACCAAATTTAATGGACCATTCAGAGGGGGGAAAAAATACCAGAATCATACAAGGCAAAAGGGATGCAAGTTTTATAGCTTTTTTAAACAATGTTTTTAAAAAGGGGGGAATAAAGGAAAAATATACACAAATTTTATTTTCCCCTAGGTCCCTTGAAATGTTCAATGTTGCCCTCACCTTTGGCGATGCAAATCCACAGGAAAATCATCAATTTTATGAGTTTATAGGGGATATTACATTTAACAAGACCCTGGTATGGTGGTTTTCAAGAAAATATCCCAAGCTCAATAATCCTTTGGGAGTAGAAATTGGAGCCCGAGTAAAGATCACATATGGATCAAGACATTCTCTATTTACTATTGGTCAAAAAATGGGTATATGGGAGTTTATAACAATGCAGGAATCTGATAGAAATAATGTAAAGAGAATTACAGAAGATTCCGTAGAGGCATTAATAGGAGTTATAGAAACTATACTTGATGAGGAATTTCTAATAGGAGTTGGGTACAATATAGTATATTATATTCTCTCTGGGTATCTTGATGAATATATCACCAAGCTTGATTTTGAAACATTATATGATGCAAAGACAAGGATAGTACATTGGAGAAATGAATTGCTGCATAGAAATCCCAATATGAAAATGTACTATAAAAATACAAGGGTAAATGACAGAGGAGAATCTGTGGGTCCAAAAGAGGATGGAAAATCCATTTCAGAACTCTATTTTGATGGCTTGATATTACCCAATGGACAAATACTAAATGATACACTATTTGGTAAAGCGTCTGCTTTCACCACAAAAGACGCGGAAATGATAGCATCTGAAATGGCTTATAAAAAGCTTAAAAATTTGGGCATTCCACAAACAAGAAAATATCCCGCATTTGACGAGGCTAAAAAATATTATCCAGAGGCATTTTAATTCTCCCAGTGAAACCCAAGGGAAATTATCTTTATAATAATATAAAGATTAGAAACTGTTTTTCTTGGAAACAATAGATGAAATTCAGGGAAATTCAATTATTACTCCTCCATTTGAATTTACAAGACAAACATTGGGAATATACCGATGCCGGTTCATCCGCTGAACGATCCTGTACGCTATGTGATATTGTTTTATCGCTACCACATTTCTTACATTTTACAACTCCCGATACATCTTCATCAAATGGTTTTTCCAAGTAATCATTATATTGTTCCTGTTTTTGCTTTAATACCGAATAACATTCATGGTTATAGTTTAATGTGTCATTTTTCAGAGAGGATAATATATCAGAAATTTTTACCCCTGTTTTTCTTAGAAAACATACATTATATAGATCCGTTTCAGATTTTATATATTTAGAGAGTATTCTGATATTTTTTTCACTAGAAATATATTCTGATAAAATTTCTTTGATTCTTGGTTGATCCATATTATTTTTTATATATCTGTATTTAAATATTTGATTTTAATTGAAATTAAAAGATATAAATGCAAACAGTAGAAAAATATTATAGTGATTTCCACGATTACTTATGTAACACTAGAATAGAAAAAATGAGCTTTAAAAAACTGGATAAATTCGTTAATATCTTGTATTATGATTGGCCCGTATCAATGTCCGATTTATATGCATTTGTGGAATATAGGTCATCTCAAGCTAAGAAAATTGATATCTCTGAGAATTCCAATGACATTCAAAAAGATCCAAAATATTTACCTTGCCTATCCCCGGAAAAAGTATTTAATATATACGGGCTTTCAAACTATTTTAGAATAGGGAGTAGAGGTTGGTGTGGCCATAGATATACCATTTATAGTGTAAATGAAAATAATAGGGTAATTGAGGAAAAAATAGAATATATAAATCAATTGATCACTGTAATGGAAAAATTTAGGCAAATTCATAACAATGGGGATATAAATAGAGAAATCATGGATGTAGATATACTGGATTTGTATAGGCTATTTAACAAGGTATTTTTAAACATGAAAAATTTTAGGTCAATTATACCAAGGGAAAAATTTGGTCGTCTTTACGACAGATTCAATGTAGAAAAAACAGTATATGAAAAGGAATATTTAAATATCATAACAATGAGACCTGAAAAAGTAATAAAAAAATATAACCTTGATAAACTCTTTAAAATCAAACGAGGAGAGTATCCGGTTTTCGATTGGATATTTATATTGAGAAATCAAGGGGAATAATGATTCAATTTATAAGCTTATAAATTGTTGGGAAATCGTGAAATCAAACTATTGTTATTTTATCAAGGGTAAAATTCTCGTTGCCGCATGGATATTCCAACTGATCCAATAAATTGGTAACCATGGCTGTTTTCCCTATTCCACTGATACTCCTGTTTTCTCTATTCTCTCTATTTGGATTTACAGAATTACTCCTTTTTTGATAAAGATATAAATTTTTAGCCAGATCAATGGTCTCTTCATTTGTTCTTTGAATTTCCCTGTTTTCTTGAATGGAATTATATTTCCTTTTATAACAGTCTAAATTGCAATAATATTTGGTATTACCGCGTTCTTGAATAGAAATTTCAAATGAACAAAATCTCTCACATGTATTACATTTTGTAATGTACTTTTTTTCAAAACATGCTCTTCCACAAAAAAATTCAGGCAATGTATTTAATAATCCTTTTGTCTTGTTATATTTGACCATTTCATCCTTTTGAATAAATCCGTGACAATTTTCACATGCAATTTCCATTTTATTTATTTTGTTTTTATTCTAAAAAAAGCAGAAAATATTCAATTTTATTCATTTAATTTCAACTGCTATTTCCTCTTTTAACTTGGTTTTCACATATATTATTTTTTCCCCTGAAAATGGATTTATTGTCCATTCATAATTTTTCCCTGTATAATGTGTTAAAATTTGTATTATATACCCCTTGAATTCTATCTGCTTTTTTTCAAATGAATATTCCCTTATTAAATGATCATATTTTTCATTGATTAATTTTGCGAGAAAATCACAGAATTTATTAGGATAACAATCATTCAGCATTTCCGAATATAAATCCTCATCAGATTTCCCCACTTCTTTTTCCACCATTGTTCCAATGACATTTTTCAATTGTTCATAATCAGATATTTTAATCTCTACAATTTTTGAATACCCCGATAAGCTATTTACCAACCTAGAAAGGTATCCCGTTGCACAATATTTTTCTGCATCATACAATTCCTCTATCAATCTAGAGTAGGCCTCTTCCTTGTATTGAATGAAATGGATAATTTCATATTCTACCGCTATCAGTACCATTTGTAAAGTGATTCCAGCTCCAAAAGAGGCTACATCATTTCTTATTCTATTTAAAGCGGCATTTATTACGGGTTCTTTATCTATTGGTATATGTCTCTTTATTCTAGTGTAAAATTTGCTTATACTGTAATCATATCCCTGAGGTACTTGTTCTACTAATTTTTTAGCGTTTTCAATTACACTCCTATTTATACTGGAATCATGTACATTTTGACTATCATTATAAACAGAGCTAAATTTCTTGTTTGTATTTGTACCCTGACCCCTTGTTCTATTGAAAATGGCTGTATATCTATTACAGTTGGCCGGAGACAATCTACTCTGCAATCTGCCTACGACATCCATATATGAAAAACGAACTCTTTCAGAATAAATAATATTTTCCGATATATCAAGCATGAAATTTGCTACTTGATATACCTCTTGAGGGAAATAATTGGAATTACAGCGAATAAACATTTCTAATATCCCCAGCTGATAATTCAATATAAAATCTTCTGATCCTAAATCTACGTTTAATCCTTCCATTCTAGGTATATTGTTCATTTCTCTATAAAAAACCTTTATTATTTCACCAACATACATTATATCGGGACAATCTCTAAAGAATTCCATCATTTCTGGTAGGTATCCTTTTTCCTCTATTTTTGGTTGCATGATTTTCCTTACTTGATTTTTTATAATTTCCTGAATAAATCTATAGTCTGATGTAAAGGCCGTATTGTGAATAGTCAGGGCTTGTGAAAATGTGAAATTTTCGGGAGAATTTATCAGATCCCGGCATTTTCGTATAATTTCTCTACTCATTTTTAAAAGGAAATATATACTAAAATTGATATTTAATTGATATTTAATTGTTATTTTGAAATAAAGAGAAAATGACAGAAATTATAGGTCAGTCTGATTCAATGAAAAACCCACAGGAGCTACCACAATGGAACAAGAATATAGGAGAAACAGAATTATATATAGTGAGATATGTGTATAGTACAAGTAAATTTGCAACAATTATTTTTACAGTGAATTTTTACATGTTGGGGAAGCCAATTTCCGATATTCTGAACGAGCTTAGAAATGAATGTATCAGTAATGGATGTATATATATGTCAAAATTACCTGTAAAATCCGGATTTTCGGGATCTAGACAATATATTCAATTACAAGGGGACCAAAGGGAAAAATCCACAAGATATTTTATATTGAAATTGGGGATAGCTCCGGAGGATATAAAATATGATTTTTGAATTTTTTGATAATTTAGAAATATTAAAGAAAGATACCATTTATAAAAAATTATAAATGGCCCAGAAAAATGAATTACAAAAAGAATGGGAAAAAATATCAAAAAAAATATACTGTATAAATTTAAGAGAAAACTACACAAGAAAAGAGGCATGTAAAAAAATATTTCAAGAGTGGGGTATCCCGGTAAAATTTTTCCCTGCAATAAAAAATAGCAATGGCAATTTAGGTTGTTTATTGAGTCATAAAACTCTATATGAAAAAGGATTGAAAAAATGCATAAAAAACATGATTATATTTGAGGATGATATAATCCCCACAAGTTCTCTTACAATTAAAAATTTAAAGAAAATCAATACTTTTTCCTGTATATATCCGTATGATATATTTTTCCTGGGGGTTGTACCGGATATAAGGACAAAAACCACAACACAGATATGGGATGATATTTATGCTGTAAATGGTATATGTACCCATGCATATGTAATCAGTAGAAATGGAATGAAAAAATTAAAGGATATCCAATATTCCCCTGAAAAACCTCTAGATTATATTATAAGGGACATGCATGGGTTAAAGTGTTGCATGTTTTATCCGTCTCTTTTTCATCAGGAAACAGGGTATCATTTTCCTAGATATATGATATCGGGATTCATGAGATGGGTAGAATGGTATTCTGTATATATAAATATACCATTGAAAATTATGGGAATTTTTCTTGGTATTATCATTGTTATAGTTTTTATGATAAAAATAATGAAAACCCCCGGAAAAATCCCAGAATAAACCGCATATAAAAATTCTCATATAAAGCATTTTAAAACCATATATAAAAAATAAATGGAAACAGTATTTTATAAACAGCCTCCATATATTCAAAAATGTGGTCAAGGAGAAAATATTTTCTTTGGTGAAATTGATCTCGAAATGACAACTTGGATACCGCAATGTACAAGTCTAAATTGTAAAAATGTAGCGGATAGAACGGTAAATTGTCAAGGATTGATCACTAATGCATGTGCCGTATGTGCAAAAAGCGGTAAAAGGGATTTGATAGGTGTTTATTGCAGATTTTGTTATAAATATAGAATTGCTGATATTCCATGGTCCTCTATACCCTTTGCATACATTTGTCGTGATTGTGATAGTGTATGGAGAATACAGGAAAAAGAAAGTAAATAGAATAAAATCAATTATTTTCGCATTTTTTGGGGGATTTTGTTTTGAAATGATAATACTGGGAATTAATCTAAATTATGAGGATGATTTACTCACTATAATGTCCCTTACATATATCAGTGGATTTGCGTGTGGAATGATTGCCATGTATGTGGCCATTAAATAAAAGGGAAATAGAGGATTAAATGGAAAATATTTTATACTAGTATAAAATATGCAATCACCCGGGGTTTCACCTATACAATTCCTTGTAAATTTTTATCAACACATTTCCATGACAAGGTTCAGGATGACACCAGCATCCCAATTCTTTTCCCTTTAATTCATGGATAGAGTCATACAACTCGGAAGTTTTCCGTATATATTCCTCATATTTCTCTATACATCCTACACCTTTATACGGATTTTTCCACTTGGATTCATGGGCACCGGGAACGTAGAAATTCATGTTCCTACCAATATATAAATGATCCGGATTTTTTGCCCATTTTTTGAAATCTACAAATCCCCTAACATTTAAATGTTTTTTCCTTATATTTACTAGAGTAGGTATGTCGCTCATTTTACTGTATATTTTTAATTGAAAAATAAAATAGTCAATTTTATTTGAATTTTTTAACGAATTACGGGTATTTCCTCATTTCTCTGATTTTTTCCCTTTTTCTATTCTTTTTTTCCAATTTATTCTTTTTCCCCCTTGTTTTGATTATTCTATTTCTGGTCATTTTTAGTTTATGGTTTTTCTTTTCAGTTTTTTTTGTTTTTTTAGGTGGCGGTTTTATATAATAATCAAGGGCCCCAAAGGTCATTAAATTTGTGAGGGAAAACCCCATTAATTGACACATGCTACATGCCATATTTTTAGAATGTTTGTTTATTTCTTTCTTTTTTCCGGCTTTTTAAATATTTTAAAGTATATTCATCTCTGGTCTTGCTTTACTCGCCAATACCCTCCAAAAATGAAAACTCCTAAAATTATCTCCAAGGAAATATACTAGGAAAATAACAACCATAATCAATATACTGGTTTCCACATTTAAATTAATTTTGGCTGTATGTAAAAGAAAATAAATGATTATAATTGATGCTACAGCCAGGATATAATTACTTCTCCATGAGATATTGTTTTCATAGCAAAATGTTGAATAAAAGATATATGCTTTTTCCTTTTCATTTGGATCAGTCATTTCATATACATTTTTTTGTCGCTCAATTCGTTTATAATCCTTGTATTCCCAATAGAATGCTAAAATCAAGAGTATAATCAGTATAACCACTATAAAAATGGTAATTTTATTCATTTTCTAGTATTTATTTTATTGATTAATTTAGTAATAATTTTTCATAAATAAATACAGTTTAATATCTGAATTTCTAAAATTTCTAAAATATCTGAATATCACTTAAACAGAAATGGCCGAAGTAGCAGAAATAGCAGATTCTATTGGAGATGCAGCCAGATTGGGAAGAATAGGAGAGGATTTACTTGCAGCAGAAGGTGCAGCAAGAAGTATAGCAATAGGTAATATGGAAGCGGGTCTATCTGATCTGTCATTTACCCTATCGAAAAATTTTCCTATTCAATTTGGGGAAATTATAGAATCAACCATTGGTGATGCTAAAATTATAGAAAATGATATATCCGTAGCAGGAAAACGTATTCCATTGGAAGATTTCAATGGATATACAAAAACATTAGCACGTGATGGAGATTTTATGAGTTTTTACAAGAAAATATTACCTGATGAACAATTTACAAGAATTGCCAATGAATCATCCTTTGTAAAAATATTAGATGAGAACAAGAAATTATTTGATAGTGAAAAACCCGCTATAAATCAAATAATGGGTAAAGCAGATAGAATTGTGGTTTCAGATGCGGAAGCAGCGGTAAATGAGCGATTAACATCATCAATGCCCGATAGTGTAGAAAATGAAGTTGGTTCAGCCATTGATAATAATGAAGATTTCACACCGGAAGATGCAGAAAACGAAGCATCAAAATTGACTGATGCACAAAAAGATGAAATTGTTAAAGCCGTTGATGGGAGTAAATATCTAAAGGAAATTAAAGAGAGATTATTAACAAAAGGGGGAAATATGGGAAAATGGGTAGTATCAAATCTTGGAAAAGTAGTTGTGGGATTAACAGCAGCAGGATTGGCCATTTTCATTTATTACCAGGTGAGAAAGCACCAAAATGAATTAAATGGTTGCTGGGCAGTGGATAAAAATGGAAACAAGAAAAAAGTATTGAAATATACCTGCAATCAAGGGGATAAAAATAATACCAAACAACCCGCATCTGTTGCATGCAAATGTACCATTGCACAGGAAAGATGTACAAATAATGGGACCGGCAGCTGTGCAGAATGTTGTGCCACTAGTGAGTGTCAAGATCCCAATATTTCCCTTGCATGTAATAGTGCTAATTTTTCCCAATCAGGTGCCGATCTTGTAGGGGAAGTGCCTGCAGCCATTGCAGAGGCGGGGGAGGGTATAACTAGAAACATATTGAAAATAATAGGAATGATCATATTAATTATCGTTGCAATTTTTGTACTATTTTTTGCATTCAAGGTATTGACAAATTTCATGGAAACCCATAGTGGAAAAAGAGGTAAGAGGGGTGGAAATAGTGAAAAAAATAGAGGATCGGGTAAATTAAACCAATACGGAAAAAACAGTGATTTTTTAGCATCTGACAACGGTGGATTTGGAGAGTAAAAAAAAACAAAAAATAAAACTGAATTTCATTTAAAAAAATTTAAATGGAAAAAAGAATATAACAAATTTAATATTTTAATATATTTCAATATAAATTACCAACATGAAGATTTTATCATTCAATATCCTGACCAATTCATATGCCAAGATTGGACAAAAAGGATATTCCCCAGAGCATTATAACGAGGAAAATTTTAATCCAGAAAAAAGGGTAGAAAATATCATGTCATTAGTGGAAAAATATATTCAACAAGACTATATAATTTGTTTGCAAGAGGTTGATCTATTTTTTGCGAATAAACTCCAGGTGTTTTTTGAAAGTATGGAATATAGATTTTACTATCAACCGTATGGTCACAAGGGAAATGGGTACATGGGGGTTGCAACAGCTGTTTCTGAGAAATACAAGGTTGAGGAAATTTATAGAGATAATCCCATTGACATGGTGAATTGGCCAAAAACCCCTCAATTAACGTGGGTTGGAAAATGGGGGGAATACTTATTATCCAACTTATGGAAAAAATTGGGATATCCCGGCAGCGTTGATTACTCTCTATATCGTGAGTTTATCTCCAGGAAAAATTTTCTCTTGACTGTTCGAGTAAAGAATACTCACAAGAAAGAGGAAGACGCCATTTTAGTAGGAAACATCCACATGCCATGTGTTTATAGGGAACAATCATTCATGGAGGCATATTTAGTATTGGTAATGGAACATTTAAATAAATACTCTAATCTCAATAAAATTGAAGAAACCCCAATGAAATATATTTTAGCTGGGGATTTTAATATCCAGCCCAATTCATTGCCATACAGTTATATGACTAGGGGGTTAATGACCGTTGATACACAAAGTTGGATATCATCCAACTTCCCCAAGGATGCCGAATCAGTATGGAAAAATAGAAAATATATGGGACTGGGAATGACAAGTGCTTTAAGGTTGGTAAATGGACAAGAGCCAGAATTCACTTGTAAAAGCCATTGTAATGGAAATGATTTTACGGGTACAATTGACTATATATTTATGAGCAATGGTTTGAAATGCAAACAGGCAAATATTATAAAGGAATATACTAGTGATGATTATTTACCCAATAATTTCAATCCTTCTGACCATTTACCAATTTATGCGAGGATAAGTCTTGAAAATATTGAAAAATAGGGAAAAAAAAGAAAAAAATAACAATTTAAATCAATGACTATTTATAAGAAATATATCAAGAAATATAAATAGTGAAAAATGGTTGGTTTTTATCTTTTTTCTTTTATCAGTTTTTCTATCATGAGTACAGGAATTTTAATTGGATTAGGAACTATAGGATATTTTTCATGTACATTGCTTAGTAATTCTATTGGGTATTTCCATTTTAAAGAATGAAATTTCCGTAAAAATATAAAAAGAGAATGGAAGAAGCCAGAAAAGAAATTATTCGAGGGAGAAAAGAGTTGGTAATTCCCCTTGATGAAGAGAATGAAAGTTTAGCTAGATTTCGTAACAAACCCATAGAAGGTTATGTCCCCCCATCTAGTGTGAAACCTGCCACAAAAAAAGGTGCTTATAGCAGTTATAGCACAAAAAATGATAGTCCCTATACAGAATCAAAAAAGGTAGGAGGATATGGCAATTTCAATGAAAAATCCGGATATGCCGTACAAAAATGCTTTAAATGTACATTACCCCTTAGTGATTGTAAATGTGCTATAAATTCCAGTAAAAAGTAGGGGGAAAAAGAAAAAATAAATTTTTATATTGAATATAAAAAATAGAGAAAAATAGAGAAAATAACAGGAATCATGTATAACTAGGTCTTGTTCTCTTATTTTGAGTAGGATCGATATTCGTATATCCTTGAAAAAATTTCTCCTGTATTTTTAGGTAGTCATTATAATCATACGATGAATAATCATAGACTAGAGCTAATAAAGGCTGATCGATACTATCTCTCCTAAAACATATGGTGTATCCCATTCCCATACTTTGAGCATGACATATTTTCCCTTGAATCTTAGAGGAATAGGCTTTCATTTCTGAAAAATGTTTCCTTGTCATTTCACTCATACTATCAGTATCATTTTCTTTGACGTAATGATAGGGCATTTTTATAAATTTTGGTTCTTTTTTTACAGAATTTATATTTTTCCTATTTGTCTCATTTTTAAATATATTAAAGAAATATGGTTAATGAAAAATATCAAGAAATGAACAAAATCAATGAATTTATTGACCTGAAAAATTTACCTGTAAAAACAGGCGATGAAATTTCATTAAAAAAGTGCAGGGTAATATTTGATGAGCAAGGCTTGGAACATATGAAGGGTATAAATTCCCTGAAAATCAAAGCCGGTAAAATATATGCCACACAAAAAGCCCTTGCAATGTTATATAATCCCAATATAAAATTACCTAAATATAAAATCAGTAACAATTTTATACAGGTAATTGAACAAAAATCTAGGCTTTAATATTCTAACTTTAAAAAACACTTCATTTATAATAGTATAAATGAAATAGGCAAGGGAGGATTTGAACCTCTTGTCTTTACCGCGAATCAAGACAATGCAACCTATACATTCCCCGCCCAATTATACTAATATCTTTTTAAATAGTTTTATATTTTTCATTCCTACACATGTTATATGCAAAAGCATAAAACCAATCTCTAGTATCTTGATCAGGTATGATTTTCTCTATATTTTCAACTTTCATGTCTTTTTGGATATCACTATAATCACTATAATCTCTATAATCAAAATGATATTTCATTATGATGGTATCATTCGCTGATTTTTCTCTAAAAATATTATTGTTTAAATCATACACACCATTTTTAAAGGAAAATACTTGGGACATTTATTCCACCTATATTTTCTATCTTTTTTCAGTTTTATATTGAAATATTTTATTAGCATATTTTATCCTTATTTTATCACTCCATCCATAATTTTTTATCTACTACTAGATATCTGACAATTTTATATCTAGGTTGAATCACAGTTTCTACCCTATGATCATTACAATTTAACTGATTTAATACTTGTTCATATAAACGATAATCATTAGTGTATTTTATCTCATGGAATAGGTCCTGATTTTTCCCACTACCCATTGCATGAGTAAATAATTTTCCCAAGAGCAAATATATATCCTGTATGATCGCATCCCTATTCACCTGTGTCTTGGGTATGTTTTTTTCAGTAATTTTCTTACAAATTTTCTTTTCTTTGATCATGTGGAAAAAGTGTTCATTCTTCATTTATTATTTGGTATAATTTGTTATTTTTAAATGTGATACAAATATTTCCAGTGATAAATTAATAAATACTGGTATAATTCCAGTCCAATTTTTGAAAAGTTTCTTGGCATGAATTTTCCTGTTCAATTACCCTATCAATAGATCTTATTATAAAAAAGTCCTCTATACTGCAAGGATGATCATATTTCATTAATAATTGATAGAATAAAAATTGCTTTTTTACCAGACTCTTTTTTCCACCAAGGGAACCAGGTATTTTACCTTTTTCTTGGAAAAATGTATTTACATATATTACAAAATCCTGTATAATTTTCTCTTCTAAATGTGATATATTATTTCTGGGTTGTCCCGTGAGTTTCCAATGGATATGAAATACATGTTTTTTAAAAGAAGAATATTCTGAGTTATCAAGGAAAACAATGATATTATATCTTGATACATTTATAAAGCGTTCTTTTTTGGGTATTTTAATATCTCCGGATTTTTGCAAGTCTAATGAGACTGGAGGTATTAATCCACTTTTTATACATTCATTTTCCAGATATTTCAATAGACCATCGGGGATGGTACAATTTTCCTTTCCCTGATATCTGTATATAATATCCCTGAAACCGTTCTTTCTATCATATAAATAATTGCATGATATACTTACCCTATCAACTTCGCTATGGCAATCATCTAACCATGATATCTCTTGAATATAGCCACATGATATACATGCCATATCGTTCTCAAAAATATTGAATTTTTTCCCTTGACAATTTTTACAAGTGTCAATTTCCCTATTTTTTTTCTTTTCATTCTTTTCATTTTTTTCACCCTTTTCGTGTTTTTCGCCCTCTATATTAAAATTTAGAAATGTTATATATTTTTTTGCTTTGGTTATAAATTTATTTATAATTTCTGTTTGTTTCTCTATATTTACATTTGATTTTCCTAGAAAACTAACTTTTTGAGGGATTTTTAATATATTCACATATTCCTCTAATATTTTTTCAGTATCTATTATATATAAATTAAGATCGTATCTGAGATTCTCCATATTTTCCATGATAATGGTTTTTTCCCTATTTAATTTTTCATTTATTGATACATTTAAAACATTGGATTTTTCTAGAGATTTTTCTATCATATTTAATTTATTTTCAAGATTGGGTAATTCCTCTTTTTTTTTCTCAAACTCCTGCCTTATTTTTTTATCAATATCCAGTATATCAATTCCAGCCATTTTTACAGTATATTAATATTTTCATGTACATGTCCGTTATTTATTAGTATTACCATTTTATTTACCTTTTTTAAATACGTATTTATTTTGTATGAATAAAGGATTATTACAATAATATACATATAAACATGGCCAAAAATTTCGGAGAGGAAATATACGAAGGAACTGCCACTTTTGGTAGGATACAGGCAATATTTAGTGCAATCATAGGGACGATAATTGGAATGATAATTATCATTGTTTCAATCGTTATAATTTCTCATCAATCCCATTTGAGCAAGGTGATGGGGACTGCCCTTTCGGATTCAGTATGTGTGGATAACACTGTATGCTCCGGCCCAAATCCAAACCAACAATGTACCACTACAAAATCGTGTAGAATGAATATAGAATACATGGTAAATGGTAAAACATATAGAGGAATCACCAGTACAGGAGCAATTCAGTATAAAGCAGGCGATTCTGTAGAATTATGGTATGATACTAAAAATCCTGGAAATTTAGAGTCGGGGCCAATTCCGATATGGATTATTCTAATACTAGTATTTGTGGGAATATTGGTTATTGCAGGGGGATGGATGTGGGTCTATATTACTAGGAAATCCAAGGTAGCAGCTGCTGCGGGTGGTGCAGCAGCAGGAATCAGTATGATTGGTAATGCAATAAGAGGATAATAGGATAAATAAAATCGAAAAAAATCTAGTGTTTTATACCATTATAAAATATAATGAATCCCCTATTACAATTGGAAATTATTTTATATTCATATTTCCCCAAGGCCCAAGTACCTTTTATCATTGATGCTAAAAAGGCTTTTCCTGGCCAGATGAATTTGAGTAGGAATAGGTATTTAAATAATGGGGATTTTAATGAACAAGAGAATAAAGACTATGGTCTAGCCATTTTTACCAATGCTGTATCTGAAAATAGTATATTATCGGCACAGAAAAATTTGTGCCAAGAAATAGAAAAAATGTGGCCGAATGTTTTAGATGCAGTGGATGTTGATCCGGATCAACCAAAAAAGGCCCTTGATAATATCAATCAATATAGAAATGCGGGTAATGGATTTGGAAACGTTTCATTTGGCTATTTTTTCAAACAGGCCCCCGAAAAATATAAAATAATCAACATTATACCTGGTGATACCAGAGAAACTCCAGGAATTGCATTTGATATAAATAGCATATATTCGGGGGTAAATATTCAATTACTCTTGCATCCCGATAATAGACATACAACAGCCCTTTTATTAGGATTGGGTAATATTAATGGTCAGGTTTCTCCTGATAGTGTAAAATATGCTACAAATCCAAAACCCAAGCCAAAGAGTATGACAAAACAAGCCCATACACTCCCCCATATGGATATTTATAGTGATGAATTGAATAGAATTCAGGCTATAATAAATGCTGATTCAGGTAATACCAAATTATTTCATGTGCCAGGATCTAATGATCCCAGGGTAAAAGAGTTGATTTGTAAAATTATTGGTAAAAACTCCAATTGTTTTGGCTTTGTATCAATAATCACGGAAAATAAAGAATTAGAGGGGGTTTTAACAAGATACGCTATTGCAGCACCGTATGGGGCCTTGACTGCCTGGAAAAGCGGAGTAATTCATTTCGAAGGGATTATTGACGAACACTGCTTAAATTATTTAGGTGGCAATTCTAGTTATTACACTTGCAAGAAAATTGGTGCAAATTTTAACCAACAAAGATTGCGATTTATCGTAGGGACTCACTATTCTACATTGAGTACGAGGATGATAGCAAAATCAGCTTTATTAGCAAAATGTGGCCTATTGCCTGCAGTTTATCCCTGCACTCAAAATATAGGGACAGAAATAGATAAAAACATAGTCTGTAAAAAGACCACTCAATATAAATTCCTCAGAAAGGTCTCTGATTATGAGAGAGCAATAATGGATTCTGCAGAGGAAAAAATTTGGGGGGATTTAGGAGAAAATATCAAGAGAATTATACCAAATAAACTAGAGAGACATTTAATGGGGATTACACAGGATTTGGATAAATTGGGATTTAGCAAAAATGATTTGAAATGTTTGGAGGGGATATAACTTGCCAAATAAAATTGAAAAAACGCTCAAAAATAATGGTATTTTATATTCTTATAAAATATATTAAAAAAACATATTGAAATGGGAAAAATGAATGTTCCAAAAGATATGAATAATACACCCAAAAATGAGGAAAAAATTAATGAAATATGCAAGGAAATTTTATCAGACGAAAAGAATTCTATAAAAAATATCGTTAAATGGCTTAGCACAACCCATAATATTTTTGTGCCCGAATTTTTAGGTGTGGAAGATCATGCCAAAACAAGATTTCTAAAATATAGGGAAAATGATAAAATTGGCCTGGAATATACAACCTATTGTTCCATTGACAAACTAATCATAAATATTGAAAGTAATATTTCCCCATCAAATATAGAGCAAATATTTATAAATCCTGTGATCATTGATGCAAAATTCAACATAGTATGTACATCTGCGAACAAGGCTTTTTCAACGAGTGGCGGATTTGAAAATGTATTTAATGTTAAAACTATTGAAAATATGGAGAATATTGAGAATATTGAGAATAAATAAAAAATAGCCAAAAATAATCAGAAAATAACCAAGGAAAATACACCAAAATAAAATTGAAAAAAACTCAAAAAAATAACTATTTTATAAGAATATAAAATATATTGAAATTAAATGGAAAAAATTGATGTTATTGATAAACTTTGTCACATTATATTACAAGGTCATAAAAATCCTGTAAAAAATTTGATAAAATATGTTACCCAAAAAAATGATATTTGCATACCGGAATTTCTGGATATAGGAGAAAATGTAAAAACAAGGTTTCTAAGGAGACCGGATGAAAATGGTGAAACCGATACAGAGGTAATCACCTATTGTTCATTGGAAAGATTATCAGTGATTATTGAATACAAAATCCCCGCGATAGAAATGACAAAGTATTCAGAGAAAACCCCCGGAGATTATACAGTGAAATCACTAGCATCATTCAAGATAATACATTCCGGTAAAACTCAATCCTTTTGCTATAATGGTTCAATGGAGCTCGTACTGATATTACATGATGAAAAAAAAGAGGATAATATCAATTGTTGCATGTCTAATAAAATTGAATAAATAATTGTATTTTATAAGAATATAAAATACGCTAAAAAATATATTAAAATATGAATAGATATACCGATTATTCCGCTTTAAATAGTGTAATCACATTAGTACCTTTGGCCATTTTTGTTTTTTGTACAATTCCTATTTGGATCGGACCATATTTTATATATAGATTAATTAAAAAAAGCTTAAAAGGAATTAATCGAGGAATAAAGAGTATTCGCAAGAGTGTCGGTAATGGGGACAAAAAAAGAGAACAACGGGAATAATCCGGAAATATTCACAACAAAATGTTTTACTGTACAAGGTAGAGATAAAATAGAAAAAGTGTGTCATATCTTGGAAAACCAAGGTTTTTTTATAATGAAAAATTTTGTAAAATGGTTTAGCACAAAACATGGACTTTGTGTTCCCGAATTCCTGGATATAGAGGATTATACAAGAACGATATATAAAAAAATAAATAATGATCTTGATTGTATAACATTTTGTTCTGTTGATAAATTGGCTATTATTCTAGAATATAAAATAATGGAAAATGATACTGCAAAAGACATGAGAAATAATATAATACACACAGTTGCCAAATACAATATCGTATTTGCTTCGGAAAAACCATGTTTTTCTAGTGTTGGTACCTTTGGATTTGATATTTTATTTGGAGAAAAGGCTGTAAAAGAAAGTGCAAAATGTACAGAATAAACATTATAAAAATAGTCTATTTTATATGATTATAAAATATGGTTTTTATATTAATTTATCAACTTGATAGGTTCTTTTCTAAATGTGATATTTATTCTAGGATTTTCAGCATCACATGGTGGTACAGAATGCATATATAAATCTTGCATTCCCGGATACATGCAAACTATGCTACCCTGTCCCATTAAAATATTATAAACTTGATCATGCAAATCCTCTGTTGAATTAATGACTTTGCTAGCACCATTTCTAATCTGTAAAACTCGTAGGTCTTTTTCCGTGTAATTTCCCGGGTATAATGATACAGAGGCTATATAGTGGTTTCCATGGTTAGAATCCCTGTGCCAAGGTATATAATCTTCTCCACTAGCATATACATTGATGAATGCTGCATTAAAATATTTTGGATGTAATTTCAAAGCCATTTCTACTATATCTTGTAATTCTAGTAAAAATTGGGGGAATTTACTACCGGAAACAATAGTGTTGAAATATTTATATTTATTTTCAGGTGGATCACTTAGATATTGAAATATTGGCTGATTTTCACGGTCACAAAGAGTATTTCCCTTTATTTCCTCCGAAATCATGTATTCATTTGTCTCGTCATATAACTCCCATGATTTATTGGGATCTAGTACTTTACTATGATATGACCACATTTATCTGTTTTATATACCCCTTTAATTATTTATATTGTATATAAATAATTTTTCATTACATTTTTTCTACTGAAATGATATTTTTTTCAGTACAAAAAGATTCCATTTCCTGCAATGTATCTATCACATCATTTGGTATATCCGTATTATTACAAATTTCCCTTCTAAATTCTTCTATAAATATATAGCTATATACTTTTAGCCTTCTTACTGTAAAATAATCAAATATTTTATCATTGGCATTTTCTACATTAATTTTAATCCAAAATTGAGGTCCCGGAATAGAAAAAATATTACTGATTGCCTTGCTAAAAAATTTAGCCTTTTCACACTTGTTATTTGTCATGTATAAATTGATTTTTTTAAGCAAGAATATGGGTTCAGTCAAACCAATGTATAACTCGGCGGAAATTAATGTATCTGTGGGAAATGTTTCCACCTTGAATTCATGGAACATGTCAATTGTTTTTCCAATATGGTAAAATCCCCTTTTACTAGAGATGGTCTCTCCTTTGAAAAACGAATCATGGGTCTGTAATATCAATGGGTATTTTATGGCCTTTGTTCCAAATTGTCTATTTTCTATTTCCAGAATAGGGAGAGACGTAAATGTTTCGGTGGCTGTTTTCCCAAACATGCCCTTGGTAAATGTTATAGGGACAGGATATAGGATTTTTTCGAGAATCTGTAATTCCATTTCCTTCATTCTAGATAATGTAGGCATTTTTAATATGATCTCCTTGGTTTCATCTATTGTCATTATAGACTCTTCACCAGACTCAATTTTATCATGATCTACAGGTATATTTTCAATGGGTTTTGTATCGGTACAAGTTTGTACATTTTTCTCTATTGCGGTATTGACACCGAAATAGTCGTAGCAAACATTATTATTAACTAATTCCGGTATTTCCGGATCTTTTTCATATACTCCCATCATATAGTTTTCCTCTAGATTTTTTCCAGTGAAATCCTGTTCGGAATTATTCTCAATTTTTCCTTGACCAAGCTCAATTACTGAGACACCGTTCCCCATTATATTTATGTGATACTTTCAATATTTTCCCTAATAAATAAATTCTTTTATAATTCTTTTATTCATTTTTATAGCTTTAAATTATTTATTGAAAATATACAAAAATCAATAAAAATCAATAAAAATCAATAAAATATATAAATAAAGAAATTGCAAAAAATACGAGAATGTCCTGTGAAAATAAATTTTGGGTAGAGAACCCACCCGATCTAGTATGTTCCTATAATATTATACCAATGAAAAATATGGATCTAGAGGAACAAATGAACAGTCTTACTAGATTGGCTATACTTTTATTTGTTCCAACAGTGGCCATTACAAATATTAGATTCGCAGCCATTCTCTTGGTAGTAATAATTATATGCATTATATTTTTTTACTTTATCAAAAGAAAAAACAGTATAAAGAAAGGGGATATAATTGAAAAATTTGGAATGCAGGAACTAAATTGTAAAAAAAGAGAAAATTTACCGATTGGTCTGTCAGCCCTTGCAAATGCAGGTGTGGTAATGAAACCAACAATGAATCAACAAATCAAGAACCAAATCATATATAACGAACTATCAACTGTGAGTCCTACAAATCCCTCTTGTAATACAGGGGTATATTGCGGACAAACAGAGCAAAATTTACAGCAATATAATAAGAAACAAGACAGGGGGATTTCCATACAGTATAATTTAAATAAAAAAAGGGAAATACCTCCTACCCAAAATCAACAGAGTAATTATTTCGGAGGGAATTCCGATAGATTCTCAAGTAAATATAATTTGCCCACGGGTCAAGGTCCTGATTTTTTTTCATATAATCATGCATTGGCGGGTAATGCCAATCCAAGAACATTGATTCCCCCTGTCATTACTCCTAAAGCATATGACTCAAAATATTGGAGAGGGGATGAACTGATTAATTTTAATCAAATCAATGCCCGCAGTGCTGCTGATACATTTGCGTCAGGGTATGATGTTTCAAATTGTTGTAATGCATATTGTACTGGTTGTAATGATTGTTCAGGGCTAAGAGAACCATTTGATGAGGGAGAAACCAGAAACAATGATAAACAATGGGAAAAAGAGGATGATTTAAATAGGATGAGTAATAGACCAATGAATCCTTTTGGTGATATTAACAGGAAAATGCCCGATAGGGGACTAGGAACTTTGACCCCCGATATGACTAGAGGTCCGAGTTGGAGTGATCTTTCGGGTCAGATACAGAATGATATTTCAAGTATTCCCAATGGAGAAATGATCGATTCGAGTGATATTGATAATGCCCTAAACGAATATGATGACAAGGGAGATGATTCTGTCAGAAATGATAGAGAGGATTATAAAGGAAACTATAGAGAAAATTTCATGTTCCCATCGGGTAGTGATACAAGGTATTCTAATAAGTCAAGATCCACTTTCACCCCTCCATGCCCAGGATATTCACCGGGATTAAATACACCCAACTATTCAATCCCATATAAAGAGGGTATTGAAAGAACCGGTAATCCAACAATGCTTGGTCCTATTAAAAGTGGGTCGGTAAATGTCATGTGTGGGTATAATCCTGACAATGTCAGTGTTTATTTACCTACAAATGCTCTCGCGGGACCATGTCAAAAAGATGAGGTAATGGCCGAATATAATAAAAATCTCTACACACAGACTATACAACCCGGTATTTATTCTCGATCAGAAATTAACCAACCCATTAATGCTAATATAGGAATATCTTTCCAACAACAATTTGAACCTGCAACATGTAGGAATAATGGAGAGAGTTTGGAATATACCCTTCATGATCCATCAATTCCTTTTGAAACAATGGAAGGATATAATGACTGTATGCCGATAGCTCCCGGAGGGGAAAGTAAAGGACAAGTAATTACAAATTATGATATATATGACCCAAGATTTACGGGGGCAGGTAGTTCCTATAGATCATATATAGATGAAATGACCGGACAGCCACGCTATACATACGATGATACCAATGCAATTCGTATGCCAAATTATATTACGAGGAATCAACTTGATTTTTCACCCAATTTCCCTCATTACGGACCCATGGCCGAAAAACAGGAAGGTTTAGGTGCTGTAAAAAAGAGAGCAAATGACCTCTTTTTAAAAAGTGCTTTGCAGCAGAGAAATTCGCTGACAGAAAGGTACATGGAAAAACAAAATACGATTTTGGCTCAACGTAGGAGTCATCCTATCAATACAATGTCTTTCCATAGAGCCAGGTAATAAAAGGGGGTTCTTGATAGTTTTATCGAGAATTGCTAGATACATTTTGTGAGAAATAGTTTTCATATAGATTGCTGGGTGTATCTATTAAAATTAATAATCCTTTAAATATTTATATTTTTTATAAATATTCACTATAAATACCAATTCGATGGGATTTTACTATATTGCTACCTGTCAGCATATTGACGAACTACATTACGTAAATAACCATGTACATATCATTGGCTTATTTTACACTAGAAAAGATGCGGAAAATCATGCTATACAGGACATTTTTAATATAATGGGGGAAATATTGGAAGATAATAGAAATAGGTTTGGTGAATATAAACACGGATACCTCTACGAAAAATTAGAGGAGACAAGAGCAAAGAAAATTATCTTTAGAAATATCGACTTTGATTTATTAGATTTATACAGACAAATCAATAGTCTCAATCCAAAACGGTACCATAAATGGCAAGTACAGAGTGCCGAAATAACACCAGTATAGTTCTATATTTTTCACTGTTTTCTTTACTTTTTATAATACTATAAAAATTTTGGTCATGAAACATATCCATGTAAATATTCTATCAATGCATCTGCTTTCCTATCTCCATTATATGTCTCCATATATTTACCTGCTTGAAATAATACCACTGTTGGAACACCTTTAAATTCGGGTATAAATTGACCTATCCTTTTCCCCAACTCTTTATCATCGTCAATTTTTATAGTAGCAAAATTTACCTTTTTTCCCAATGCAGAAACCACCTTGTCAAATTCAGGCTTGAATTGTTTGCAATATCCACAAAAATCAGCCTGTAATAAAATCACTACCATTTTATCTGAATTTATCAAGAGTTTTCCATCCTGTGAAAAATCGGAATTTTCTAGGTAAAATATTTTGGTCATTTTTCTTTCTTTTATTTATCTTTTAAAATTGAATTATCAGGGAAATATTTCATTTTTTCAGAAATATAAAAAATAAAATGGAAAAGCAAAAGAAAAATATACCAATGATTATAATATCAAAAAAGAGATTTTTTGACATCTATTATGGAGAAAATTTCACATATAAACAGGCACGTGATTATATTCGGAACACTACTATACTTGACAATGATGAAGAAATTCAAACACTTTTAGGGGAATTATTGGAAAATGAAAACAAGGACTAAAATATCCTATAGTTTCCCAATAAATTTTATAAAATTATAAAATTTCATGGAAATAAAGAGACGCGAAAAAGAAATGCCTAGAAATGGTTATAAAACAAATATAGAGAGAAAAACATTGGAAAATAATAGGTTTCGTAAAATACTATATACTACTCCACAAATGCAACTAGTTGTGATGAGTCTAAAAAAATCAGAGGAAATTGGCCTTGAAAAACATGTTGGAATAACACAATTTATAAGGGTAGAAAAAGGAAAAGCAGTTGCAATAGTGAATGGAAAGCGAAAATATCTAAATTCCGGAGATATTGTGATAATCCCATCAAATACCTATCATAATATCATTGCGTTGGCCAATGTAAAATTATATACTATATATTCTCCACCTGCACATTAGAATAAAATTGAAAAATAAAGGATTTTTATAAATTTATCAATAATCCGGAAATGGAAGCAATAAATGTGAATAAACTCATGCCAATGATTGAATCAGTATTAAACCTGAAAAATGAGAATGATCAATTGGTATATTATATGCTAGAGGAACCAAGCGTAAAAGAAACCCTTTCCAAACTTATTGTGAGGACCGATAAAATGTGGTATGGATATCTTGATGATTCCGACTTTAATTTGACCAGAAAATCCCATTGGATAGAGTTAAAAACTATACTGGATGTATATGCTTTTGTAGAACATGCTATCCCCAAGCTGAAAAAAGATGACTTTCTTTCTATAAATTTATTGGATAATTCATACTGTTTAACAAATGATAATGAAAAGAATAGAAAAAGAGTATTATTGGTCTATAGTATTATACCTAATATGGCCCCGTACAATTATGAGATTTTTGCAAAATTCGATTCTAATAGAAATTTAATTGGATTTTTAAACGGAACATATGATATTAGCATTAAAGAGTTTCGTAATGCAAAAAAAGAGGACATGATACTTTCCCCCTTGCATATCGAATATTTTCCATTTTTACCCGATAAAGAAAACATGATAGAAATTACCAATCTGATAGAGTTCGATTTTCCCGATCCAGAAATCAGATCAAATTATATATCATTATTTTTCAATCTTTTACGGGGAATTGAAAGGGATACAGCATATGTTTTTCCTTTAGGTAAATTTGGATTAACAATGATAGAGACATATTTGTTATTTTTTACACATTTATTTCAGTATGAAATAGAATACATTGGTAATTGGAACCATCCAGATGAATTAATCCCTATAACCGATACTGGCAAGCCAAAAAAATTTATATGTACAGTTGATCTGAATAATATGGGGTTATGGTCCTTTGCAATTCATCATCCATTTACCCATATAAAATATTTTACAAGAAATCCTCCTAAAAATATCATTAAATTTGACTATCTTGCATCAGTAAAAAGAAATACGGAAAAAGGGGGTACGGAAAAAGGAATAGACTATGATAATTTAAAAGAATCATTTGTGAGTTATATTTTGGCTCATGTTGTTTGTTGATCGATAAAAATAAAATTGAATAAAAAAACATCTATCCGAAATATTTATATTCTTATAAAAGAAAGTAATAGAAAGTAATAGAAAGTAATAAAAGGAATGGAAGATCAACAAATAATTCTAGTTGAATCAATACAAGATATAGCCCAGGAAATAACCCAAAAAATGACAATAGTTGATAATCTGGTGCGAGATATCGACAATCTCTGCTCGGATTCGGATCTTGACAGGGACATTGAAAGATTCAATCCGGACAGAGATTCCCAAGAGATTTCCTGGGCATGCAAGAAACTTTATAACGAGTTATTTGATCAAGTAAATAGACGCTATAACATGAACATTGATCCTAATGATGAAAATATAGCGGAAATAATAAAAGACAATGATATCAGGGAAAATCTCCCAAAAATAGTAATACATTGCAATAGAAAAATTTATTGTTTTGACGAACATTATTGGGCTAGAAAATCTACACCATTATCCGTATATGAAATATTGTCCAAAAAAATGGAGAAATTGGAATATACAGGGGAAATAACGGAACTGTGTAAGGGTTCATACAATAAGGAGTTTGAAAATTATGTGGTATTTTTATGCTATATTTTGATACCTGCAATTTGTGAAGATAATTCCAATGCTTTTAAGCAATTTGATTCAAATAGGAATTTATTGGGATTTCTAAACGGAGTATATGATACCAATTCCCATACGTTCAGAAATGGGAAACCAGAGGACATGATTCTTTCTCCATTTGACATTGAATATTTACCTAATGTCAATACAGGAGAAATACAAAAACTAATTGATAAGGATTTCCCTGAAAAGGATAGAGAAAAATATATGAGATTATTTTTTACCATGCTCCACGGTATCCCCAAATCCACAGTATATATTTTCCCCTGGAATGATAGTAGATATAATGATACTACAATGGTAGAAAAATATATTGATTTATTTGAAAAAATATTTGGATACCGGGTAGAGTATATTTCAGCATTTAATGACTATTCATCTAGTCTATATACAAAGGAAAAGGGAAAATATAAGCGTTTTAAATGCACTTCTGGAGATTTCAGAGGATATTTCACATTTTGTATATCTCATCCCGAAAACGGTATTGAATGGCTAGAAAGTAGAAAAGATATACTTGATATAACTGAATTTGAATATAAAAGAGGAAATGATGTCTTGTCTTGCAATGAGGACATTAAATTTAGAATCCCCTTTGCAAGTTTTATCCTAAAATATTCAAGAGAAAGAAATTGGAAAATTTAAATAAACAACATTATCCTTAAAAATAAACAATATCCTTTATAAAAATATAAAGGATTCTCAATTTTTATTTTTTCCCCCTTTTATATAGAAAATACCATGCAACCAATACTATTAAAATAGCCAATATTACCCCCATTAAAATTTTCATACTAGGATTTCCCCCGTTATCCCCGTTATCTCCCTTTTTATTGGGTCCATTCCCATTATCTCCCCTCTTGACCCGTATCAATTTTTTCCAGGTACTAATATTAGTATCAGATGGATATATTTTCTTTATCCATGATATATCTGTATCTGAAAGTATTGGGTTTTCAGATGTTCCCACCCCTGATACCGTCATTTTCACGTCATGTTCTCCTGATGAACAGGGAGGCCTTGCCCTACTATCAATTGCCCCTTGTTGGGTAATACATAATGTACCAGGGAAAAAATACAACATGATCGATTTACTATCAAAATCACTACCATTTATTGTATTCAAGCTATATTTTTGAATGATATTAGAATACGTAGTTCCCTTATCCCAATTTTGTGTTTGCCTTGCCCACTCGTATAATACCGGTTCATTCCATTCTATAGTTTGTCCCCTTGGATTTTGATGTTCGTGTATCATTCCTAATACATGACCAAATTCATGTAAAATTGTGGGTATATCCATCCATCCATAATTTAAAGTTACAGCATTGGGATCTGCCCTTAATGCATCTGTCCCCACCAATGACCAGGAACCCACATTTGGTACAAAGGAAATTCTGATATTTCCCATGTTCTCTACAAATCGAATTTTAAAGGGGAGAATAGGTTGGTATCTTTCAATGTATAATTTCTTGACAACCTCGGCATAATCGGTTCTTCCATGCAATTCCTTTGTCAAGGGATCCTGTTTTTCTAATGATCCAAATGCAGGAATAGGGGTCCATGATAGAGTCTGACCATTGGGATAATGCTTATTATCAACAGTGTATTTACTGGGATCACAAAATTGTACTGTAATTTCCTTTATATCATTAGACCATATTTTATCCTTTTGAAAAGCGGCTAATAATCTATCATAATGACCCTGGTTTGTAGCTTGCCTGACCATTTGTCCATGTACATGTTCCTCATTATCCAATGGTTTTTGGACACACATACGGACCTGAGATAGGCCCTGTAAATTTGGGGAACTCATCTTTTACCTTTATTTCTTAAAAAAAATTATTTATAATTGGTATAAATAATGGTATTATATTATCATCCCGATACAAATATTCTAGGAAATATATGAGCATCAACTGATGTTAAACAATTTACGTATTTTACATAAATGTTTCCTTTGACGACAACATTGTTCTGATAATCAGCAGAATATTCCAGATTCATTGTATAAACGCAATTTGGAAAGATTATAACAGGGAATATCAATGCATCATCTTTTTTGCTACATTTTTCTACTAAATTTTTCATGACCTTATCATAACAAAAATGCAAGGGTAAATCATTAATTTTAAAATTAATGATTTTAGGCCAAGGTTTCATGAATATTATTTCGGTAATTATATTAGGTCCCGAAATCCAATCAAATTCACATTGTGAATATTGTAAATATAATACATTATCAAATTTTCTTGTAATATCAGTTATACTATATATAGGATATAAATTGTATTCTTTTTTTTGTGTCCTATAATTTTCATATAAAATATATGCATTATTTACCGTATGAATTTTGGATATTTTTAATGAAAAAGGGTTGGTAATTTTTATGATACTATTTTTAGGAAAATTTTCTGGAAGATATTCTAATGGAATTTTAACATCTATAATTATCACTATTCTTTCTGTAGAAATTTTATATGGGAATAATGGGAGTTTTATAGTGTTCATATTATTTTCTATAAACAATGATAGTAAATAATCACCGGGCCAAAAATGTAAGATATAACCATCATCACTGATGACATACACTTTGTCAATATACCGTATATAATTTTTTACTTGGGAAAATGTATGGAAATATTCTCCGGTGATCCATACATTTTCAGGCCAACCATTGATCGTAAATTTATATGAAACATTCCCCTTGATTTCACTATCTACTTTTTCAGGTACTAGTAAGAGATAGGATTCACTGTAAAAAAAATTTTCACTATATTCAATTATCCCCTTTTTTTCTATTACAGAATCACATATTTTTATCATCCAATCAGGATTGTGTCCTTTTTCCAATTCTTTAACTATCCAAAAAGATAGTTCTAAATAACCATTTATCGTGGCTACATAAAATGTATGAAAAATATCATTAAACACAGAGAAAGAATCGATATTGGTAATTAACTGTATCATTTCCAATTGTTTATTGACACAAATTTTCTCTATCAAATCGTACTTTGCTTGTTTAGAAATATTGTTATTAACATTTTCAATATTCTCTCTCGATTTTATCATATATTTAACTCCCTGAATATCATCATATTCTATCAGTTTATAAAGACCAGAATTAGTTCGAAATTTTTCCATGTACTTTTTGTTAAAATCAAACAGGGAATTTGCATATCCGGTTATTTCAACCAATCTTTTCCTATCTAATTTGTCATATATCAAATCTATCAATTCCAAGGGTAAATTACTGATTCCATTTAGAGTATTGGTTTCAATTGGATTTTCCTCATGTATTGTTTCATTGAAAAAAAGGGGAAAATATTCTAAAAATTGCATAGTTATTTTTTCTTGTTTTTCCCATTTAAATATTGTTGATTTTATTCTACATTATAATTACAGTAATCATGGGGGATTTTCTGTGATGGATCATAATATCCCTTTTCCTCTGCCTTGCTCAACAGTTTATCAAATATCCCTTGAAATTCCTCATTGTGCCCTATAGATTTACACAGTACATGACTAATCTCATGAAGTAGCACATATACCAATATATTTAAATTATAGTATTTTCCGTCCTGATCCTCTAGACAAAGATATACAGTTTTTTTATTGATTGTATAGGATTTTCCCCCCTTGTATATTTTTATCTTGTTATTTATCCCTGGTACCAGGTCATTTAATATTCCTCTCAGTTTTTCTATCATTGGATCCTTTTGGGTATAATAATCTCTCACCTGAAAATATGATATAGTAATTATCAGAAATAAAACCACTACAATTACTATTATCACTGTAATGCTTGGGGTATTCATTTTTTCCTTTATTTAGGAAAATATTATAAAGAAAAAAAAAGTGAAAAAATGGGAAACCTATTTGAAATTTTACCATTGGAATTGATAGACATGATTTGCGAAAAAATTAATATTGAAATATTAATGGAAATTATTAAATACATGGATGAATTGCCACTTTTAGAGGTTGATAAACCTCTGATTTGGGACTCAATTTACAGAGATATATTTCATAATCTAAATGATAAAAGATTATCCTGTATTAAACGGAAATCAAAAGTAATAAAAATAGTCACAAGATACCCAGGATTGATATCAACACGCTATTGTTTTGGGTGATTTTTTAATATTCAAAAATGAGGAATCTATTTGAAATTTTACCTCTAGAATTAATTGTTATAATTTCCAACAATATAGATATAAAAATTTTAATGGAAATATGTGGCTTGACCGATGACTATATATGTTTTGCTGAAAAACCACCTAAAAATCCATTGGTAATTTTGAACGAGAAAAGAATAAGAGAATACTGGAGAGGGAAAAATAGATATATTTTTATGAATTTGACTTGTGATAGTTTCGGTAAAGAGGACAATGAGGGACAGTGTAGGGTTCTGAACAATATTCTCAAGGATTTGAATTACAATGAGCTTCCACCGGTTTTTTTTCGATCATTGTATCACAGTGTATATCACCCTATAGATACAATGATTAAGAACCTATGGGGTCGTAGAGAAATGCATCGTAAAAACAAAGAGGGTGAATATTATTGTTACACTACGGAATTCAAATGTAGATTATGTGAATATATTTTCAATATAAATACACATGCAGAAAATGCAGATAGAACTCATATACGAAAACCATATGGATGGAGAATGAACGATGCTGGATATTGTTTATCTAAAATAGAAGCGGAAATACACGACAAGAAAATACAGCATTTTGATAGCTGTCATAATGAGATACCAAATAATTGGGAAAATTATTGGATAGATACATTATCAGAAAAAAAGGGGGATACTGCAGAAAAAATAAACAATAAAATTGGTGTAAATTTTCTCAGGTGCAAAAAATGCAACTGGAATCTGAAATACCATTATTCAGAATCACATGACGTATATCATTGGAAAAAAATAGGGGAAAAGGCTCGTTGGGACGATTTTGATAATGAAACGAGAATTTGCAAAGGATGTAAATGGAATAAAAATTATGAATATAATCTATTATACAATTTATATGATTCGACCATTATAAATCAATTGGAATTAATTAAGAAAACTCATAGGAGGGTATGCGGAATACAAATTAATCCATCACTTATTTAAGCGGAAAAACTATAAAAAATAAAATATCCGGTAAATGCCTAATCTATTGGAAATTTTACCGTATGAATTGATCAAGATAATATGCGATATTATTGATCCAAAAACCCTGGTCGATATATGTATAAGAAACGGAGAACGTGGAGAGCCCAAAAAAATCTCCAATTTATACCATTTAAATTATGATAGAATAACCACATATTGGTGGCTTGAAACAACTATTGATCTCATTAAAAATAACGACTTTTATGGAGTAAGGTACCATATGACATTGGAGCTTGATTTAACTGTAAATGATAATTGGTATCTAAAACTGGCCTGTCAATTAGGTAGTATGGTAATGATAAAATATTTGAGCAAGAATATTGACATTACTACCAATGATAATATAGCCGTGATAATAGCTAGCGAAAATGGGCATTTACCCATTATAAAATATCTAGTAAATCATGGAGCAAATGTAAAGGCTCAAGACAATGAGGCTATAGTCAGGGCTTGCAGTGAAGGACATTTGGACGTTGTAGAGTATTTGACACTATCAGGTGCAGATATCACTGTTGGTGACAATTTACCAATGAGAGTGGCTCAAACTTTTGGGCATACCCATGTTGTGAATTATCTTGCATCAAAAGGCACCCCACAGTCCAATGATCCATTCAATGGGTTTCGTTGGTGATTCAGTGAAAACCCCATAAAACTGAAATTCTAAGAATTTCATTAGATATTTCACCGTACGGTATAACAATGAAAAACTATATTAAAACTCCAGTCACATTAAAAGAGGAATATGGGAACATTATCATGGGGCAACATGGGACCCACATCGTTAATGGGTTTGATTTTCCCTCCAATCTCAAAGATCAAAACAATACTGTATTTGGGAGGGCTTATATAAAGAGAAATTTAAAAAACCTCGTTGGTATTTCTGACAATGAATTTATATATGCATTGATTGAATATATTCTCAGTGAATTTTCTCATGGGGGGAATGCTAATACAGTACTCAAAATTAAAGCACATAGACCATATGAAAAATACAGTCATAAATTTTATATTGAAAATGGGAAATTAATGTACATTAAAAAACTGCACCAATTTTATGGTGAGGAAAAAGTCATTTACTCTATACCCAGAGTAATAAAAATAGAAACTGCACACAAAACAATGACAGAAAAAATCACTAGAAACTATGAAATGAACTATACCTGTTATTTTTATACGAAAATCCTGTTTGTGATATAACTTGAAAACCCCTAAAATTTTATAACCATATAAAATTGAAAATTTTAATGAAAAATATTATAAAAATATAGAGGAAATACCTAAAATGTCCCATCCCCGTGCTCTATTAATCATACTAAAAAGAATGGATGATTTTAGAGAGGCTATATCTGAATATATAGAAAGGTATTCAGATGACGAATCTTTTATATGTAAATGTAATGAGGAGAATTGGTGTAAAATTCATGGATTCCAAGCAAACATTGTAGCATTAATGGAACATGTTGATGTGGTCAGGGAATTTGCAGAGGATAATGGATTGGGTTGAGTTCTTGTTTTTATTTAAAAAAATAAATTTTCATTAAAATAAAATGAATATCGAAATAGTTGTTTTTGTTGCAATTGCAGCTCTTGCTGCTCTTTTCTAATTTTTTAATAGTAAATAAACAATTCTTTATAAAATTATAAAGAATTTCCCAATCAAAGAATCATTGATCAAAACCTCTTTCTCTTTTTACTGGATAATAATAGATTTTTTACCTGTAATTGTGTTTCCTTGTAATTTGCCTTGCGTTGTAAAGCAATTACCTGCTCTTCCAATTCTCCTACAATTCCTACAGAATCACCATATCTTATTTCCTTGTATGATTCAACAGTGAAATAATATATTCCCAATACAGCCTTGATTAGTTCTAAAAATTCATAAAATTTGTTTATACAGGTTTTGAAAATTGTATTGAAACCAGATACAATTTCGGAGAGATAATTTGATATATAATTACTACATACCAAACCATAATTATTAATAGATTGGATAATTTGTGCGAGATCACCAGAATATTTTTTGAATAATCTCTTGCTCGTTTCAAACAGAGTTTCTGCAGGGATACAATCAGGGGATAGACAAATCCCTGTGAAAAATTCTTTATTTGAAACACCATAATAGGGGATTCCTCTTGTCTTTTTTACAGCGGTTGCAAAGCTCTTGAGATATGAATAAATTTCACTAAATTTGCTATTGGTAAATTTCCAAGAAAATGCAAGACCCTCCTGGACAGTATTCGATACTGTAGAATGAATATCCCTAACTTTCCCCTTTATACTTTCCACCCCCAAAGTAGCAGCATTTATCGATAGATTATAAAAGTACTCGAGTATTCCTTTTAATCCTCCTCCCAAAATTTCCACAAATATTCTAGAAATTTCGGCTGTTCCTTCTGAAGATATTATTCCCCACCAATTTTCTAATGCAGTGGAAAGTGTGGAAACGGAATTTACACTCTTTAGCTCTGTATATAATGTCCCTACGATTCGGCTTGCCCCTTTACCGACATATGTCGCCAATTTTACAGCTATACCCGTGGTAGTAGTGGAAAGATAGCAAGCCAAGTTGATGAAATATTCAATGATATTCTTTATTTTTACTGATAAAAATACAGGACCAAGATATGCCACTGCATTTCCCAATATAATTCCAAATGATTTATATATTTTGTCCGATAGAACACCAAACGTTGATGTTGTCAATATTTTTTGAGCAAGCCATTTTACTAGACCGCCCAATACCAATGGGTCTTTTGCTGTTAGACATGCTGCATTTCCCAATACAACCAATACATCTATAAAATCATATTTCATTGACACTAGGTTTTTCAATTCAGTCATTCCTAAATTTGATGTGAAAACCAATATAAAATATATAGTATAATAATTTCTGTTTAAAAAGCTTACTGTTTCAGCCAATTTTTTAGTAAAGGAATTTTGCCACAAACCATATATAGAATGAGATATTCCATGCGAATATATGGCTCTTTTAATATCTCTTACTTTGACCTTTATTTTTTGCCAAAATGATTCGCTCTCTATTCTGGCTTTATATGAGGCAAAAGAATCAGGACAGAAATCTGCATTTAAATATGGAAAAATTTCCGATTGTTTGAGTTCGGGATTAATCTCTAATAGTTCCTGTATAACATTACATATTGAATTTCTCAAATTCAATGCAGTGGTATCCAAGTTTTTAAAGTTGAAATTTGGATCGGTAAAAGATAGACGATATCCCTTGGCAAAGTCCTGTATATATTTTAGGAATACCTCTACATTTACCATTAAATTGGCAATATCATTTACATTGCTAGATGATGGACCTTGTGGTGCATAGTTTTCAAGTACATTATTAATCTCTGATAATAGGAGGTGAGAAACTGAATCTATTTTTCCCAAATATTCTAATATGCTCAGTATATATTTTATCTGTTCAGGTCTATTTTCCAGAATTTTTGTATAAGAATCTACAACCTGTTTAAAATCCAATTGAAACTCCTCTTCTGATGCTGTCATTAATTTTTGACCCCCTTGAATGAGTTCTAAACGGGAATTGGCAATCTTTATGGAAATTGCCTCACTATATTCTTCCGGTGCTAGAACCGTTGAAATATTTTTTGTATCACAGTATTTATTAAATTCACTTTCTGTAAGGGTGATTATTCTTTCTCCCATTTTATATGTTTTTCTATATCTTTTACCGTTTTTTCTTTTTTATTTATAATGTTTATAAATAGTTTTGTTGAAATAATTTATTCTGTGAAATAATCAGAAAAATCTAGAATATATGCGCAACCATTTTCTCCATCAATCCCTTTTCTATATTCTCCCCCATCAATCTTCATAATTAACCAGCACTGTAAAATATCATTATATACAAATGAAATTTCAGTAGTTTCACATTCCATATAAGTCTCTTCAAAATCGGCCTTTATTTTAATTTTTATGTCCCCGTTTTTATTGGATTTTATAATACATCCAAATATAGTTATGAATTTTGATATATTATAGCAATCATAATGTTCATTGCGCAAAAGAGCATCATAATAATGGCGAATATCTGGAGATAAACCTATATCCAATTTTTCATCTATATTTTTTTCATCTATATTTTCACACATATCATGTATATTTATCTCTATAATTTTTAGTTTATGCATTACCTGCATTGTTTTTAGCGGAGAATATTTTGGATCATGATAATCAGGAATAGTATAATGAACACAGCAACTAAATTCATCCTCTTTTTCTGCTGAAATTTTTTGGGATAAGTCGCGTATGATTTCTAGGGATTTTTCTAGATCAATTGAATATTTGAATTTTCCTGCTGTAAAATAATCAGAAAAATCCAGGATGGTAATACATTCAACATCACTATAAATTCCGTACTTGTCTCCACATCCATAATTTTTAATGATCCAACATTTAATGGTTTCATCATATATAAAATTTGACTTGCATACATCACCTTCTAGACATGTATCAACAGGTTGAAATTTTAACCAAATCCTTGGCTCACCATTTTTACTATTGGTAGCACATTTATATAGGGTTATTTGTTTGGATTTATGACAGTATTTTTTCTCTATTTTTTTGCGAGTTTTTTCATCCTTGACAAGTATGTCATAATAATCAGATATTTTATTACTCTTTTTAGGGTATCCAATTTCATCCAAAAAAATTTCGGTCATTGCCAATTTGTGGGTAAAGGGAAAAGACTTCCAAATAGCATCATCTGTATGATTATTACAATATTTGGCTTTTGGATTTATTTTTTTTTCAAGCTCCATTTTTTCGGCCAATTCTCTAACGATTTTTAGGGATGTTTCTTTATCTACTGAAAATGTAAAAGGAAAATCCATTGTTATATTTTAACTATTTTATTCAAACCTTAAATAAAAATGAAACTAATATATTCTCTATTAGTTTCATTTATAATCACCATATTAATTTTTTTGGTAATTATATTGGTAAATATCAGATATCAAAAGGGGAGAAATAGGATGAATAGTATCCTATTTATTTCTATTTTTCTCATTGTATTTTTTAGCATGTGTATTATTCCCATAATGTATAGGAAATTTGATATATCGTCAAAATATGATAGAGATACCATACATTTTCTCTACAACAAATATTGGACTGTAAATTAGAAAATTTTATCATGATTTTATAATACTATAAAATTCAGGAAAATTACTAGAATCACCTCTTAACTTTATAAGAGCACCAATAATAGTCATGATCTCTATCCGTTATATGGTCTATGGCCTGCCCATATTTGTTATATTCTAATGGATCTCTGCATACCTCACATGTTTTCTTATCATATCCGGGGATAATTTCCGCTATTTCATTAAACATTTTTTGTAGGTCTTTTTCCATTATTTCTAACTGTTCATCTGTCAAAGGGATTCTGCTCTGTAATGTGGTATAATCTCTCCTACATGTATCTAGGCTATATTCCTCTGATTTGATACAGGAATCTATATCACATTTGTTTATGGCCAGATTATTTTGAAATTTACAGGATTTCTGTTTTTTCTTTTCCTTTTTGTTTTTTTCTTTTCCTTCCTTGGGTTTAATGTATAAAAATTCCAGTGTATCATTGCTACATTTTTTGATAGCATTATCCACACTATTTCTTATATTTTTTAGGTCATTTATCCTTGATTGATATTTAGCGATTATAGGGAGAATTTCCTCCCTTTTTTCGTATCGTTCTTTATGGGCTTTTTCCTCTCTAATTTTCTTTTCCAATTCAAATAGTTTTTCCTTTATTTCTCTCAATTTTTTACCCTTGATATTTTGTTCCTTGGAATGTTCAGATTTATACGCTTCCAATTTTTGTCTATATTCCTGCTCTATAATTTCCAAGTCTTTTTTGAGGTTGGACATTTATTTACCTTTTTCCCCCTTAAATATATTTAATTTTCCATTTCCATACACCATTACGATCTTTGATATAAATTCTATGTAAATGAGACTTTAACCATTCCCGATAAAATGACCTTAATTCCGGTATAACCTTGATCAATTTAAGTACCGAGGATTTGTCTAAATAATCCATGATTTGTTTTAAAATTTCAAATGGCAAAGTTGATAGCATTAATTTAACACAATTTTATATAAATGTATAAAATTTAAATTAATTTTTACTTGCATTTTCTAAGGAACATTCCATATACACCTAAATCTATCAAAACCCCAATAATAAATGCGTAAAGGGCAGTTTTGCTTAAATTTGCTTTTTTAACCTGCTTACCGGTATTGTCATATAATACATCCACGACAAAGCATGGTTTATTGAAATATAATATAATAAAAACCAATACGGGGAAAATAATGTAAATATACCACATTTTAAACTCGAATATATCATTCTTTTTTGAGCTAGGGGAATAATCATCACCAAAGCTGAAATTATCGACTCCTGCTTTATTGCACAATTTCTTGTATATATCATCCATGTCCTGATTGGCCATTTTTTATTTAGATTTCCGTGTATTTATTTTATTTAAAATGAATTATTGAAAATATTGAAAAATTTTATATTGTTATAAAATTGTTATAAAATCAAGTTCCGGGAATTTTTATTAAAACTTATTAAAAACTCATTGAATAATCACCTCATGATATATTTTCTCTAGAAATGGATCATTTTCCCTGCTCACCAGATCCCACAATGTATTCCTGAAATTGGTATGGTTTTTGGGTTGCACCTCCCCTTTTCTCTCAATTCTTTCAATATACTTTACCTTTACCCCCTTTTCAATTAATTCCCTATATTCCCTTGTTAATTTAAATGATCTAAATTTCTCATAACTTCCCCCTATGGTGAGCCTGCATAATCCATTCAATAAATCCTCTTGTGAAATTTTATTTATTTTCTTTTTAATATCCCGTCTTATATTTTTCACATCTGAATATATATTCTCTCTTTTGGGGAGATTCAAGTCAATTTCCTCAATTTCAACCCTACCAGAGTTATTCTCAATTATGGTGGGATCTTTATTAACAGTAATCATGGCAATGGTATTCCTATCATTATCGGATAAAGGTAAAGCACACCCAGTATAATAAATATTTTCGGCCAATCTATCTCTCCCATGAATATGACCTGAAATTACCATTGGTAAATTTTCTGAATATAAATCCCCATCTCTTGATTCAATTGCTCCCATTTTACAATTTCTAAATTCCTGATGGGCAAATATACAATCGGAGGTTTCCCAATCATTTACTGTATTTAGTGCATCTATAAATTTCCCTGGGGGAACATATGGGCAAAAAACCATGTTATCATATTTTATCACGGTGTCGCATACAGTTATATTATCCCATTTTTTAAATACATTCATCCAATGATTTTCATTTAGAAAATTTTGATTGCTACTATTATGACATACGGTATTATCAGCCAATAAAAATTTATTGTTTCCATCCACTGTAAATCCTACATAGTTTGCATACCCAATTTCCTGAACAATTATAGGGGAAACATGTATGACATTTCTGTTTCCAATGACTGTATCAGGGTCAAATCTAATACCATATAGTTTGGATTTTATACTATCTGGTAAAAGAACAAATCTACTTACCGGTATCTCTATTACGAATTTTTTATTGGGAAAAATAGATTCTCTCACATGAATAGGTACATGCACCATTTTTTCCACATTCATTTTAAATTGATCGTTAGAATATTCCAACCATTCAACATAGCATTCCCCTTTGTAAAAATATATCAACATGTGTTTGACTAGGACAAGTAAGTGATTTTCTGATACCGTATAACTGGTATCAAAAATTGGTTGATTTACTTTATACATTTTTCCTATTCCTTTATACGTATTTAATACGGTTCTTTTTCCATGGATTCCCCGGTTTCCGTTAGTGAAAAGGGTTCCGGAATCTCCTTGTAAAATATCCCCTATTTTTATCTGCCATGCCGGTTTTACCTGGCCAGAAAATAATAGTACCAAAGTATGGGGATCGACACACATATCATGGTTCCCCACCAATACATATAGAGGTCTGTATTCCCTTAGCATGTCAAAAAAATTACATGCCTTGTTGAATGGAATTGTATGCAATTTTTCATGAGTATCTAGTACATCCCCTAAAACTATAATTAAATCTGGTAATTCATTTTTCTCCTTTAGATTTTCAAGATATCCTCTTAGTTTTTCAATGAAAATATTTACCAGAGGAATATTGCTTACTTTGAAATGTACATCTCCAATGGTCAGTATTCTTTTTTTGGGGGTTTCAATGATTTGGGGTTCCATATTTACCTATTACGATTTCAATTTTTAGTGTTTTTCATTGTTTTTTAATATATTAATCAATTTTATTTTCCGCTTTATTTTCCATTTTTATATATTACGATTCCTATTAAAATTATATAAATGGCAATAATTATACGGGATATAATCAATATTTTATCATTATTACCCTTTTTAGAATAAAATGTATCCAAATTCTCAATATTTCCCATTGGATTCCCCCCGGAAGAATATCCCACCAATACATTATCACAGTTGAAACTATAAATTTTATCAGATTTCTTATCATTTAAATAATCATGATTTTTACTGACGCATTTATATCTCCAACCCGGAGATAATTTATCCAATATTTCCTCGTAATTTTCAAATATATTAATCTTGTACTTTTTTTCTGAATTATATGAGCCAATTTGTGTTGATATTATATTTCCTAATGATTTTACGGATTTTTTCCCAATTAAAAATTTGGGGTTGGAATATCCATTTTTATATCTATTTTTATATCCATTTTTATACCCATCTTTAGATGGGTTGTCCGGTACCTGAAAGTATATTATTTGGAAAAATGGCCATTTTTCCTTGTTTATATATATCCTATCATTAAAATAGTAATCTCCAAACAAATTTCCCAATTTTTCCCTGTCGGATAATTCCACTGCAATTTCTAATGAATTATCAAAGGGTATTAATTTCTTTTGACGAGCATAGCCAATCATTATACTGTTAATTACAGAGTATTTTATATGGTGTTCATTAAACATGTAATTTAAATGCTGTAAAAATTCAAGTACCTCCTCTTCTTTTTCTGGATATCTTTTCCATATATTATCAAAGGGATTTTCTATTGCAGATTCTTCTTTATTGGAAATATTACTACCAAAATCATAACAATGTATAATTATACTGGGAATGGTCATATATTTATCCAGGTCTTTTTTTTCTACTAAATATTTATCTATCGGATCAGAGTATTTATGATTATCGGAAATGACTTTTTTAGCCCCTTTCAATGATACCATTAATCCATAGGTCCCCATTGGACAATTATTACTTTTAACCATTTCATCAGAAATTTTATAGAGAAATTTATTGATTCTATTTTTTTCAATAAATGGATAGTTGTAATCAGGTATAATATTACAAGTATTTCTAGGCCATTTTGCTCTTGAATTTCCTATCCAACAAAAATCATATTGAATATCTCCTATTATTTTATCAAGAGAATTATACCAATCCGTAATAATAGAATCATCCTCGAGAATTATAGCATTTTTTAAACCCCTATCTACTATTAAATTATATACACGTAAATGGGATAAATAACAACCCAATTGGGGGCCGGATAATTTTGTATCATATTCATGCAATACATTTTTTCCATAGACTGCCGATACTCGTTCATAATCCTTTATTCCCCTATTTTCCAATTGGGTTTTCATTGATACAAATCTATCATAATCCTTGTCCAAATTTATAATGAAAATTTTCATTTTCCCTTTATTATTATATAATCACCATAAAATTGATATAAAAAAAAGCGGAAATGAAAATAATATATTGATAATTAAAGAAAAGTATATAAAGAAAAACGTAAATATATATTCAGAATTTTATTTTCACAATAATCTATATTAAAAATGAGAAGAGCGACAGATTCCCCATTGAGACCTAGATCTCAAGGAAATGATATGGTGATATATCATTTCCCCTGTTCGGATGGAATATGTTCGGCATGGTGTTTTTGGAGAAAAAATAGAGCAGTAAAATTAATTCCGGCTAAACATGGGGATCCTCCGCCAAATGTCAAAGGAAAAAAAGTCGTGATAGTAGATTTTTCCTATAAAAAAGACGTTATATTAAAAATGCTTTGTACAGCCAAACATATAACAATTCTTGATCACCATGAATCTGCGGAAAAGGAATTATGTGATCTTAAACACCCCAATTTAACAGTGATTTTTGATATGAAAAAGAGTGGGGCGCAATTGGCTTGGGATTATCTACATCCTCAATGTGAAAATGGGACAGTAAATAGGTCATGGATAGTAGAAATGATTGCCGATAGGGATTTGTGGAAATGGGAATATTCTTGGAGTAAAGCAGTGGGAAAGGCCACCCATATAATGGGCTATCATGATTCAGTCGAAAAAATTGAGGAATTGCATGTAAATTATGGGGCAAAAATTGGAAATTTTGTTGAAAATGGATTCAAAAGCAGCTCTACAAGTGAATCTGAAAATAAGTTTGGCGATAAATTCAGCGATATCGAGACCTGCGAAAAAGAATTGAAAAAATTAGAGAAAATTGGAAGTAATAAATTTAATACTAGCATCAAATATTTTATGGGTATAGGAAATGTATTAATTGATCAAGAAAAAAAGACATTGGAAATGTACAATAAAAATTTTTCCAGGGCCAAATTTTCTGCCTCCTCTGGAACCCCAGAATACATTGTAGGAATGAGCAATTGTCCTAGACATTTACGTTCAGATGCAGGAAATCTCATTAGTAATATGGAAGGTATAGATATAGCGGTATTGTGGGAATATAATTTCCCTAAAAATGAATGGTGGATATCAATGAGATTGAGTGATAAATCAACGTTAAATCTATCTGAAATTTGTAGCAAACTACCCAATGGGGGAGGTCATGCGAAAGCAGCCGGCTTCACTATATACGGAGATTTGGGCGAAGACCTATACACGTATTTCACCCCAATGAATAAAACTGAATCTTTGTCCATATAATAAATGGAATCACCTGATTCTGAAAATTATATTGAAAATCCTGTGGATTATATTGACTTTTTCATAACCGAAACAAACCGGACAAACAAAATAATGGAATTCACCCTCAGAAATTCTGACAGAGTCGCCATCACTGATTATTCCGAGCGATCATTTGCAGTGTATGGCGACACAAAAAGTATAAAAAATAAGTTAATGGAATTAGGGGGGAAATATAATAGAAATTTAAGAGATGGTTGTGGTTGGATTTTCTCTAAAAAAACAAGGGAAAACGTGCAAAAATTTTTAGAGCAGGAAAATCAAATTGCTCTAGACAAGACCATTGGAAAAACAGCAATAAATCAATCGGACTCTGAAGGGGATACACTATATGTCAAAAAGACTCCGGAGAGTAGAGTAAATGATGGAAAAACAACAGATAATAAAAAGGTCTATATCATTTACTCTGATGCATTGGATAAGATAATGGGATTTTATACCAATCTATCCCTTGCGAAAGTAGATGCTAAAAAATTACATGAACCAGAGGAATCAGGTATTTACCTATTGGAGGTCGATACAAATTGTATCAAGGAACTGGACATTGGAAAATTAAAGGAGATTAGCTATCTTTGAAAATTTATAAATACCTGCGAATAAAATAAACAATAAAATTTTATAACACTATAAAATGCATTTAATTTTCCCAATTTGTACCCATAAAATTGAATATATATCTAACTAGTGAAAAAACTCAACCCAGTATGGCTAAATATGAAAATGAGAGGTTTATACGTCCGGAATGTAAAAAAGGCGGACCATGTGATTACGGGATCGCATTTGACCATTGCAAAAAATGTCAAAAAGAACGTGTATGCGATCTCTGCTCTGAACACAGGCCGATCACCGAATGTTATTGTGGAAGGCGTTGTTGTTGTCATTGTTCAGAGGATTGTGATTGGGGGTGCAATAAATACGATAGGGGAAGAAGCTTTTGTAAGAAATGTTATGTCGAACATTCAAACGATTGTATCAGATGCAATGATCGCGAATGGAGAAGAAAAAGGATAAAGATGATGGAAGATTCAAAAATAAATATAGTGAATAAGGAATCCAACATCCCTAAATAACTAAATAACTCTGCTGTAAATTATTAATAAAATTCTTTATAAATTTTATAAAGAATATCCCAAAATCATTGGTATTTCAGACCATGGATAATTATATTTGGATCATACAGATCCATTCAAATTACTCATTAGGAAATTTGTACTGGACAGTTTCTCCTGGGCACATTTACCAAAAAATACAGAAAGTAAAATATAGGGAAATGTAAAGAAAATTGCAAGAGATAAATGTGCTACCCTTTCTGATGTGCCCGATTTAGTACATTTCAAAGCCAGAGCAATGGCATAATATATTAATAGGACCTCTATAATGAAAAATATAAGGGCAACAATGAATATAAATAAATCTACTGATGATGATATACCGGCAGTAGTAGATTCCCATACTCCATATTTCTCATTAAAATATTCAGCGGAATCCCCTTTTTTAGATTTTTGATATCTGTCAAAGGAATTTTTCAGCAAGGTACCTGATACTAACATTTTATTTTATTCTTTATTATTGATATTTTTATTGATGAAAATTATTAAACTATTATTGGAAAATTCACCCCACCCCATGAGAATTTTTATAGTTTGTAAAAATCATAAAAAAGTAAAAAATTAAATGCCTTGAAACTTTTTGTGTTTTTAAATTTTTTGGTCCTCTGAAAAAACTCATGGGGTGTGGGAGATTGTATTATTTTCCTCGAATTTCAATATAAAAAATATATTGAAAATTTATATGTAAAATCCTATTCCTTTATTGTTTCTTATTTATCATGTATTTCGTGGAAAAAGATTCCAATAACTATATTTATCTAAATACTCTTTTTGATCCACCAAATATCTATATTCAAGGGGCCCAGTTGGATTCTCTAAATTGTCCCTTCTCCAATGAAAAAGTGATGAACCGGCTGAATATTCAGCCCCAAATCCATTTACCTCTATAAAGTAAAATTCCCCTGATTTTAATAGGGCAATATCCATGGTAAAACCGGGATGATGATTTACCCATTTTTCAAGCAATTTAATAGTCTTATTACAAAATTCTATTAATTCGGGTACCCTATCCACAAATTTTTCATATTTATTTTTATACGAAAAATTGTTTCCCTCAACATATTTTACCTCGTACCAATGCTGTTGGCTTATACCAGTGATTTTACTATTATACACAAATACACGAAATTCAAGGTCAATTTCCACCCAAGGTAAAAAGTATAGGGTAATGGGATTTATCGTACCCTGGGCATTTTCAATAATAGGCGAGTGTTCTACATTACAGGTTATCAATGATTCCAATACCTGTAAAATGCTGGTATATGGTCCTGTTTTATGTATCCCTGTTTTTAGGCTTACATTTTCAGCTCTGACAAAGTATTTTATACTATTTTCATCTTTTTCCCCCAACCTAAATTTCATTTGTTTTTTCAATATTTCCGCGATAATTTCCAATTCTTCTAAAAACCCCTTTGATACCTTTTTAGTATGTTTTCCTATAGAATAGGCTTGCTTTATAATATCCAATCCCCAGTTATTATCAATGGTGATTTTTTGGTAATCCCTGTGAAAAATATCAATCCAATTTTTTGTATAGGTACTCTCCAATCTTTCATAGTAATCGGATGGCCTATTACCATCTGGGTATAAATTGCATACATTATATTCCTGCTCATTTAGCATTGATTTTTGTATTGGTACTGCTTTGAACATTTTTTTTTATATTATTTCTATTTGTTTTTACTATTTCATATCAACTTTTTAAATGAAAATTATTCTGATTTATTAGGAAAGAGATTCAAGATATTCCACTACAGATTTTTTCCCATAAATTCTTGCTCCACTTAACGCTTGGCCATTTTGAGTATCAGCTCCTTGTTGAACAAGGTATTTTACTACTTTTATCCAACCCTCTGAACTTGCCATCACTATTGCCTCATCATTTTCCGCATGAATATCTGCACCTATAGATACTAGATATTTTACCGTCTGTAAATGCCCTTTTGCACTTGCACACTTTAATGCTAAATTTTTTCGAGCCTTAATATCAGCCCCTAATGATACTAGATATTTCACGACATTTAATCTTCCATTTTCACTTGCCCATATTACGGGGCTATTTTTTAAAGCCGTGATATCAGCACCCTTAAATATTAAATATTTTACCAATTCTATTTTTCCTTTTTTACATGCATATATTAATGCTAAATCACTCCTAACCGTTATATCAAATCCTAAACCCTTTGGCCAATCTTCTGCTAGAAATTTCATTTTTTTCAAATCCCCTAGAACAGCCGTTTTCAATATAATACTTTCTACGGCTTTTCTTGTTGTTTCCCAATAAATATTCCCTCTGACAATTAGATATTTTGACCCATATAAATCATAATTTTCTATCAATGTTAAAAGTCCTATTCCTCTCCAATATTTCTCTATTCTATTTCTATTGAGATTATAAAGGATCTCTGAAAAGGGAGTTGTAAAGGAAATTCTCTCTATTCCTCCCTCTATGCTTATTTGGCCAAATCCCATAAATTCCCCGGATAGGGTTATTAGATACATTTTCCCAATATTTTTATCTTTGGTATTTTCAGGATCAACACATAATTTCTTTAATAAATCCAAGTTTATTTTTTCGCATATTAAATCAATTAATTCCAGGGGTAAATTTATGATCATTATCTCTCTTTTCATTATTTCTCTAATGTTAAATTGGTATTTTATAAGTTTATAAAATATTGGAATTCTATTTGGGATATTCAACACCATTTTTACCTAAAATAATCAGGGTTTATTTTAACAAATTCCGCGAAATTCCCCACCATTAATTTATCTACATTTCCAGTGGCTTTTGCATTATTATAAATTCTGGCTAAAATATCAAGACATGCCCTTGGATTTTCCAACATTTTAATCCACAATGGATCATTATCCAATGTAGAATAGTCCATTACTTGGCATACAGGATCCTGATAAATCATGCTATCATCAGGATTCACCGGATAGCATATTTTAGGAGACATTGGATTCACCGGATCAAATAACTCACATTTATCAATTGTTCCAGGGTAATAACAGAAACGCTTGAATGCCGCATTTCTTATCAATTGTTCTCCAGCCATCAATGGGGGATAAGGATTATATACTGCAGATCTAGCATTTACTATATTAGGATATTGTTGGTTAGTATTTTTGCTTGCAACCTCACAAAATCCATCCCAATTTGTGGCACAATAATCAGCCAAAAGTCTCTGACAATTATTAGCCGATTGACCTGTAAAGGTATCTCCTAACACTCCCCCATTAAATTTATTATCAATAGTATTATTCAGACAAATTGCCAATGGATTTCTGGGGGCAATATTTCCAAAATTTATAATCTTTTTGTACGACATTTTATTTGTGATAAAAATGAATTTATTTAAACCGGATAATAATAAAAAAATATCAGAATATTCAGTCTAAAAGGTATAAAAAAAGGAATAAAAAATCAAGAAATGGACCCATTAAATATCAGTTTGTCATCGCTATCAGAACCCGAATCTTATAAACCAATTCAAGTGGTGAAAAGAAGCGGAAGAACGGAAAATGTTTCCTTTGATAAAATTACAAGGAGAATAGCCTTTCTTTTGAAAGGTGATGATTACGGGGGTGGTCATGAAATGGATTTATCGGACAAAATAGATCCCGCAATCATTACCCAGAAAATCGCTAGTAGAATTGTGGATGGAATTAGTACTACTGAAATTGACATAATGAGTGCAAACATTTGTATTAGCATGTCAATTAACAATTATTACTATGGAATTTTGGCTGGGAGAATAGTTATTGATAATCACAAGAAAAACACCGAAAGTTGTATTCTCCGTCTCACCAAAATGTTGTATAATAATATTGATACCACGGGAAAACATAATCCATTGATATCTGATGAGTATTACGGATTCATCAAGGAAAATTATGAAGAACTAAATAAAATGTTAGATTTTTCTAGAGATTTCAATCTAAATTTTTTTGGCTTTAAAACATTGGAAAAAGCCTATCTCCATAAAATAAGAGAGGCAAGAGGGAGAGATGTGATCATTGAAAGACCCCAACATTTATGGTTGCGTGTAGCTATACAAATACATATGAAAAAGAGAGACCCCTCCACAGAGGGTATTTCTGAAAGAATGACAAAAATAAAAGAAACATATGATTTTCTGTCCAATGGGTATTTTACTCATGCAACTCCTACACTGTACCATTCAGGAGGAAAATATCCTCAGTTAGCCTCTTGTTTCCTAATGGGATTGGATGACTCCATGGAGGAAATCACTGATTGTGTTAGAAAATGCGCTCAAATTTCCAAATGGGCAGGAGGTATTGGTCTAAATCTCCCACTGAGATCTGATGGGACAATAATCAGATCCACAAATGGGAAAAGCAGTGGTATTGTTCCTTGGCTCATTATGATGAATAGTGTAGCAAAATATGTCAATCAATCGGGAAAAAGATATGGTAGTTTTGCAGTATATATAGAAATGCATCATCCTGATATTATTGACTTTATACAGGCTAGAAGAGAAAGAGGCCCTGAAGGAAGGAGGGCAAAGGACTTATTTTATGGTCTTTGGATTTCTGATTATTTCATGGAATGTGTAGAACATGATAGAGATTGGTATCTCCTAGACCCAAATGAATGTCCGGGTCTAGATAATGTATACGGGGAAGAATATGTGACATTATATAATGGATATGTATCCCAGAAAAAATTTGCTAAAAAACTCAAAGCAATGGATATATGGAAAGAAATGTTTATTTCCCAAGTTGAAACAGGGATGCCATACATGTGTTATAAAGATGCGGTAAATAGAAAGAGTAATCAAAAAAATATTGGGGTGATAAAAAATAGTAATCTATGCGTTTCCGGCGATACAATGATTTTGACTGATAAGGGGTATTTCCCCATAGCGGAATTGGAGGGGGAAAATGTACGAGTTTGGAACGGTAAAAATTTCTCTGATACAGTAGTATTGAAAACGGGGGAAAATATTGAAATGTGTAAAGTTTCTTTTAATAATGGTATGAATTTGGTATGTACCGATTATCATAGGTTTTATGTGAGAGACCCCATAAAAGCAGGAGGACCAAATTCTGAAATCATTAAAAAGGCCAATGAATTGAGCAAGGGGGATACCCTAATTGATTATTCCCTGCCAATTATTGAAAATACACTATCAATTACTCATCCATATGTTCGAGGTGTATTTATGACATCTCATGGTTATTTCCTGATTGATTGTAAAAATGACACTAGTTATGCGTCTAGATATCCTAAAGAAAACTCATCAGAAAATGGGGAATCCTCTGGGATTAGAAAGATCAAGGTGGAATATTGTAAAAATTCCCTTGCAGAAAAATTAGAGGAACTTGGCCTTCAATCAAATAAAAAAATCAATATAAAAATATATACCTTGTCCAACGATATTGACAATACAATTCCCGTTAATGCAAAATTATGTGATAAACTACAATGGGTATCAGGATTTTTGGATGGGTCTGATGTGTATGAACATTCCGGGATGATTTTCATTGATTCTGGTAATTGTATTTTTCATAAACAAATTATCCTATTACTCTCTACATTGGGGATAAGGGCATTTATCCGAAAAAATTATATATCATTTAGTATGGTAGATTATATCATCTTGAAAAAGATGGGAATGGTACATTCCGGATCAATGTTGAATCATCCCAGAGTTCCCAAGACAATTGACATGTCAGAAAATATCAAGGTAGTCTCTATTCAAAAGGGATATCTCACAGGTGATACATTTTGCTTTAACGAACCAGAGGAACACAAGGGTATTTTCAATGGAATACTAACGGGAAATTGTACGGAAATAATGGAGTACTCGGATACACGTGAAGTCGCTGTATGTAATTTAGCGTCGATTGCCCTTAATAAATTTATCATACATCAAGACCTTGAACAACTGAGAAAATCAGATATAGTGGTTTATACCATTCCCAACTGTGAATATTGTCTATTGGCCAAATGCTTATTGGATCAATATGATATAGGCTACAATACATTACAAATAGAAACAGAGGATTCCAGAAAGAAATTTAAAGAAGAAAATGATACTAAAACTTGGCCTCAAATTTCCGTAAATGGAAATTTGATAGGGGGTTATTCTAATTTAAAGGAGATAATCCTCCCAACTGTTGATTATGATTTATTGGTCCAAGTATCAGGAATGATTACAGAAAATTTAAACAATATAATTGACATTAATTATTATCCTATTCCAGAAGCCAAATTATCGAATTTAAGACATCGTCCAATTGGTATCGGTGTTCAGGGTCTTGCTGACCTGTTTGCTATCCTTGAAATTCCATATGAAAGAGAACCTGGAAAAGTATCTGATGAAGCAAGGGAAATTAATAGTAAAATTTTTGAGAGTATTTATTATGGAGCATTGAGGAAAAGTGTTGAATTAGCCAAAAGAGATGGACCATATGAAACATTTAATGGAAGTCCTGCAAGCAAGGGGATTTTGCAGTTTGACATGTGGAAAGAAGAGAGAGAATCAAAAGGTCAAACTTTTGATATCATTCCAATGTGGGATTTTGACACATTGAAAGAGGATATCGTCAAATATGGCTTGAGAAACAGTCTATTAGTGGCTCCAATGCCTACAGCCTCAACCTCTCAAATTTTGGGAAATATGGAATGTTTTGAGCCATTTACATCAAATATCTTTAAACGTACTACAATTGCAGGAGATTTCCCCGTGGTCAATCAACATCTTGTAAAAAAGCTACATTTTATGGGGCTATATAATAATGCGGTGATAACCAAGATAATCAAGGATGAGGGATCAATACAAAATATAACTGAAATCCCAAGGGAAATTAGACACATATATAAAACTGTATGGGAAATATCACAAAAAGTGTTAATAGATTTAGCAGCTGATAGATCAGTATGGATAGATCAAAGTGCAAGTCTCAATTTATACGTAAAAAATCCGATATTATCAGTTGTATCATCAATGCATTTTTATGCATGGAAAAAAGGATTAAAGACTGGTCTATATTATTTGCGTTCAAAAAGTGCTGCAAATGCACAACAATTTTCCATTGAACCGGAAAAGGGTAAAATCGAGGAAAAAGGTTGCGATTCATGTTCGGCTTAGAAATTTCAATTTATCAGTTATATTTATAATATTATAAATATTATTTAATCATGTGAAAAAAAGAAGAGAAATAATAATCACTCAAACGGATCATCCACAATTATAACGTCATTCAAAGCCATTATAGAATCAACTATATCTCCATTATTTTTCAATAATGCATGATAACAATCCTTGAAATTTTTCCCTGTCTGTAGCATTACCAATTTCACATCAATAATATCAATTACAGGATTCCCAGATAAATACCTATTATACAGCGACCGTATATTTACTTCTAATCCTGTCAGTATAGATTCGATTTCCAGAAAATTTTGGGTAGAATCCCTCACCGGTAATATATTTTTTGCAATCTCCTTTGCATCATTATCTAAAAAATTATATTTGTCGGCCAATTTTTGTACATGGAAAATGGTATCGAATAGCAAGTGTATATTTTCCAATTGATTTTCAGATAATTGCATTTTTTATCTTTCCCCTTGGGTTTTCTCTTTTGTATCTTTATTTAAACCGTTAAAATTGATATTAAAGATAAAAATTAGGAAACAAATAGAAAATAATGGATATTTTTGGTATAATTCTAATCGGTATAATCAGTATAAATTGCCTGTTAAATTTCTTTTTACAATTTTTTGTGACCACTGCCGCAATTAGAGAATGGAAAAAATGTGATAGAATTGAAAGAACTGTATATATCATGGCAATTTATCTATTATATTTTTACGGTATATTTTCCATGTTATTTGCCCTAAAATACATGGAAATGTGTGATTATATAGAATTGGTTGCTAAAATATATAAAAAATATAAAATCAAAAAATTTTATATCAATATATAAAATCTGAGAAAAATGCTCAAAATTGAACTAGAAAATCGTGTAAAAAATAAAATTTATATAGGGAATTTAATTGATAATTTCATACCGGAAGACTATGATAAATTAATAGTAAATTTAAATATACAGGAATGTCTGGAACAATTGATTATTCATGCTGTGAAAACACCTAATGAAAATTTCCTGTATGGAATGGATCGTTTTGATTACTATAAATTTTACTTTATAATATTTAAAAATCTAGGATATCTCACCGCCTATCAAATATCTGAAAATTCCATAGTTTTTTTCCCCATTAATTGGAATAAAATTTAAGCGAAAAGATATAGATATTTGATATCCAAAAAATAATAAAAACAATTTTAAAAAAACATTTTATTTATAAATAAAATGTCCGCAATAAATACAACCCATATTCAACCAGAACCCTTGCTAGAATCTGTTGGCAATTCCCGCTTTACAATTTTTCCAATTAAATATCGTGACATGTGGAACATGTATGAAACTCAACGCAAATGTTTTTGGGCGCATACATCTATAAAATATGACGAGGATTTGCCTGATTGGGAAAAATTAGGCAAGGATGAGAAATTTTTCGTAGAACATATTCTTGCATTTTTTGCAGGTGCGGACGGTATAGTTTTAGAAAATTTAGTATCCAATTTTTGTCAAGAAATACAAATACCGGAAGCAAGGTTTGTTTATGCTTTCCAAGCAATGATGGAAAATGAACATTCTGCTACATATAGCATGTTGATAGATACATTGGTAAAGGACTCTGATAGAAAAACAATGCTATTTAACGCTATAGATACTATACCATGTGTCAAGGAAAAAGCCGATTGGGCAATGAAATGGATGAATAAAGAGAAATCTTTTGCATCCAGATTAATAGCATTTGCCATTGTTGAAGGGGTATTTTTTAGTGGTAGTTTTTGTGCCATTTTTTGGCTTAGAAATCGAGGATTATTAATCCATGGTCTTGGACAGAGCAATGAATACATTTCAAGGGATGAGGGGTTGCACACGGATTTTGCAGTATTATTATATCTAAAATATATAGTGAATAAATTGAGCCAAAATGAGGTATTTAGCATGTTTAGAGAAGCAGTAGAAATTGAAAGTAAATTTATCACTGCAAGTATCCCTTGTAAAATGATTGGAATGAATAGCCAATTAATGATCCAGTATATTCAATATGTGGCCAATAGATTGCTCCTACAATTGGGATATGATAAACTTTATAACAGCACAAATCCCTTTGATTTTATGAATTTATTATCCGTGAATAACAAGACCAACATGCATGAGGGACATGTATCTGAATATCAGGGGGCAGATGATAAAATGGATACATTTTCACTGACAGAAAGTTTTTAGATTTTTCAGGTTTGATAGCCTGGAATTGAAAAAAAAGAAAAACCAAAATTCAAAAAAGAAAAAAATATCAAGTATTAAAGAACCTGAAATTTATAAAAAATATAAATTTTCATCAATATAAAATCTTGAAAAATAAACCAAATAGGAATGGCAAAATATGCAAAAGTAAAGCATTTCTTTGGAAATGTAGTAAGGATTGATACTCAACAAGAAATGAGGAATTTAATCAGAAAAAATGAAATTCTTTTAATAGAGAAAAGTACTGATAAAAATCCCACGCTCACTTTTATTCATTTCTCAAGGATATACCCCTCCCTAAAATTTGTACATTTACATTTAGTCATTTCCAAGGAAAATATGAGATTATTCCCTAATTTAGCCGAAAAATCCCATAGAACACTGGAGATATATAAATATGGTTATCTTATATATGAATTTAATGACTATAAATCATATGATATTATACACGATCCCTCTGCAAGTAGTAAAATAATACGACCAAGACCGCAAGGGGATATGATAAGAGGAGATTTACTCCAGAACTCTGATACAATATGTCAATCGGGACTCGATCCACCAGGATTTTCCAAAGGTAAAAATGACAGAATTAATGCGGTGATAAGGGATCCGTTGAATGATGCTATAGAATCTCTGGATGATCTCACTTTCCGTCAGGTCCTGTACATTTACTATTTCTCTTTCATCATAAATGCCCTAAAATCAATGACGGTATATCTCACTGAAAAGTGTAAGGGGATACCAAAGGAACTAATTTTCCTAATATTGACAGTGTTGATTATCAAGTATATTTAAAAATTAGAATATGATAAATATTTAAAGCTTTTCCTTTTTTTCAAAAATTCAATAAAATGAGCTACGCAACATTCAAAAAATTAAAGGATAACCCTTGTTGTGATGGTGGCACATGTCATCATGGTAAAAATAGACCTCAAATTCAGGTAGATACTCTAACACCTGAAAATCAACAAAATATACCCACAGAACTGGTTTCCGAAAATGATATTGTAAAACATCAATTAATCGTTGGTGTAGATGATTTAGAAAAAATAACAGAATTAAGAGATATTCATACACTTTTATATCCATTAATTTATCTAGCAAAATTATATCGAAATATCACAGCATATACATCCAATGTATTTTCCCTACAAAATTTTATTAATTTAGTGGTATTGATAATTGTAGTGTATTTCATGAAGTATTATTAAGTATCATTAGGGAAATTATTGATACAAATTTTCTTTATAAAAATATAAAGAATTAACAATGATAAAATGTTCATAACTCTATTACCATTTTCCTATCAAAAAACCTATTTTCCTCATTCCCATTATAATTATCTGAATACCCCCTTGGATTACATACTATTCTTGTGTCTCCAATATAATATGAACAGCCTGCATGAGTATGTCCATGTATCCATAATCTAGGGGATTTATATAAAATTGTATCCTCTAAATCTGTAGCATAATAATGGTTTAAAATATTATCTTGTTCCGTTATTTTAAATCTATCATTTATACTGGAAAAAGATGGAAGAAAATGAGTTATGATAATGGTATTTTTATTGGAATTATCATCTATATTCTTCTCAATATATTTCAAAGATTCCTCATGATATTTTATACAGTCAATCATACTAAAATTTTTTATATTGGAAAAATCGGAAATCCCCTCTGTGATGGTATCCCAATATTCTGTAGGGGGATTACACCATAATGTACTACCTATGAATTTTAAGCCATGTATCTCTACACTTGAATTCTGTAAAAAATGGCATCTTGGAATAGATAACAACCTGGTCATTTTTTCAATTGTTTCTGGTACTGTTTTTGAATAGTGTTCATGATTCCCTGTAATCACTATTACCTCGAGGGATTTATTGGTTTTCAATATGGCCAATATATATTTCTTTAATTTTCCTATATCACTATGAATATCACCCGCAAAAATGAGGATATCGCATCCGGAATAGTCCATTGTTATATATGAAAATTCCAAGTGTAAATCACTCACAATTTGGAGTTTGATTTTTTCTGGATTGGTCATTTGTTCAATTTTGTTCGTTTTTTATATTTAATATAAAAATTTATATTGAAAATCTATTTTATTGTTCCTTTTTTTCTGGGGTGGTATCATTATTGACATTTCCATTATCAATTTTTCTTGCATTTTCCAATAAAATATCCTTTAATTTTTCGGCACCTTCTAGTATCACATTAATATCACCTTGTGCATGATATGCAGTACCATGTTTAGGTGTGTATCTGACGCTATAATTCATGGGAATTTTCTCTTTTTCACTCATTTCTACTGGATTGACATTATATTCCAATATAATACACAACTCATCTGTTTGTCCCATTGTCATGCATTTTAGGTATATTTCTGGTATCTCTGTAGTTTCCGTAGTTTTTCTCTTTTCATAAATTTCCCTTGAAAATAATGTTTTTACATTATCATTTATAAATAGGAAATCAGGTATATTTAATATGGGATTATACACGACAAACCATCTGATAAATGTATCTATAAATCCTTGTTTTTTTACAATTTCATCACAAAAAATATTTAGCATATGAGAGGCATCTTGATATCGCTTTGTATCATGCAGTTCAATAATGGGGTTTATTATATGGGTTGATAATGTGTGGGTCATTTTTACTGTTTCTTTTTAGGAAAAAATGATACATTATTCATTTTTATAAAATAATAATTTTACCTTGTTTTCCTGAATTTCCGATATATTGGTAATTTCTGAAAATTCTTGTTCAATTGTATAATCTATATATTTACTATCAAAAATATCATTTTCATTAGGTGCATATTTTATCTTTTCTCTGAGCCTATTTTTAATCTCTAAAAATAGGCTCTTTTTATTAGATAAAATCCTGATATTTTTTAACAATTGTCTCAGATCTTGGATGATTGCTCTGTTCCCATTAAAATTCCCGTTGGGGGTTTCATTATCATTTGATATTGAGAACAAATCCCTTTTTTTTCTATCACCATATAATGCTATATATTTCTTGTTAAATACATTACCACAATAATTCTCTATATTATCTATCAATGTATTGATTAATTTATTAAATTTATAATCTAGGGACCAGTATCTAAATTTTTCATTGCAATGGGTTTTGTAATAAAATGCCCATGCTCCCCTGGAACCATCAACCCCATTTTCAAATTCCGGAACATGTATATATTTTAACCCGTTTTTCCCTTCTTTGGAATCTTTTATCCTGGAATATATAATTTCTCCAATTCCTCTCATGGAGAGTTCTTGTAAGCAGGATTTATGCTGAAAATCGGTAAAATCAAAAAGGAGAACTTTGGTGGAAAAGTAATAACTAACAGCACATGAATAATTGTACTTTTCCATCTCACCATAATTTGCTTTGAGATAATTTCCCCTTGATAAGATAATCTTATCAAGCGTCAATAAAAATTCATCAATCACTATTAAAGATTCTATATTATTCATTCCTAATTTTTTGAATGCAGAGAAAAGAGTATCGTAAAAACTAGTGATGAACCCATTTTCATATTCATAGGGGCCTCTAGTTGATATCAAAGCCATTTTATAGATATTCAATGACGCTATTAATCTATTATCAAAACCCAGGGAAATGTCATTTATAATTCTATTAATAAATTTTTTGGGGGTTTTTATAGTGAAAAAATTAAAAATGGGTAAATCTATATCCGCGTTCAGTATATAGTCAGATTCATGGTGATAATGATATTTTTCAAACATTTTGGCTTTGATAATTTTACCTGATATATCCCCTTGATATTGAATTTCTCCATATTCATTTCTTACGGTTTCTTTTTCAATGATATTTTCTACTGGATCCGATATTTTTGTTTCTTGTATGAAAAACATGTTTGAAAGACTGGTCTCTAAATCTGTCAGGTCCATTTGTTTTGATTTTTTATATTTCCTCTGTAATTTTTTATTTAATTTTATTTTAAACGGTATCAATTGAAAAAATAATTGATATTGATATTATAATAAAAAAGGAAAGAATAATAAAAGAAGGAATGGACAAGAAATTTCACTTGATAACAGACTTTGTAAATGAATTGGATAAATTATATGGAAAAAAATTAAAGCCATTATGTCTCTATAAAAATCTATTGGAAAAGATAAAACCAAATGATAAAAATTACGATAAATTCATGGAGAAACATATCAAGGCTTTTGAAACATGGACAAGAGAAAACAAGGTAAATATTTTAGGGAATGAAACCACATTTGAACCAGGGAAAATTTTATATACAAATCGGGTATTCATTGATATGAATGAAATTTTCAGTTTGGTTGCTCAGGATGAGGATTCAGATGAATTATTACATACAATACATGATTATCTATTGACATTTTCTGCTTTCCTTGATCCTACATCTTCTGCTAAACAAATTTTAAAGGAGAATAATAGGGATAATATAAAAGAAAACCCCACAGGAGCAATAACCACAAAACTCAGCTCTAATAAAGAGGGCCAGTTTTTATCAGGGATTTTTAGCAAGATTGAAAATAGTATAGACCCAAATTCCAGTAATCCAATGGATGCTATTGGATCATTGATGAGTTCTGGAGCCATAATGGATTTATTCAATGGACTTTCGGGTGGGATTCAAGATGGGTCAATGAATATAGGTTCATTAATGGGAGAACTCACTGGTTTAGTAGGGAGCATGTCCTCCTCTATAGAAGCGGGAAATGACCCAAATGCAAAATCAATGCTCAAAATGGCCAATGATAGTATAAATACCATAAGCAAGGGAATGACGGGAGATTCGATGGGCAATTCAATAGATAACAATCCAAAAAATCTTAAATGTGTGGAAATGCCCGGAGATGTTTCAGAAACTTTAAATACCCCCAATATTAAAGAGTTGGATTTGGATTAGTATGATAATTTATAACAATATAAATTATTAATATTCAAGATAAATTTATTGGAGATTATTCCACTTCTGTCCCATTAAATCATTCCCCTTCCGATTCATTAGATGATTCCTCACTAATCGAATCTTTATCAACAATCTTTTCCTCTTCAATATCTTCCAACTCTTCCTCATTTACACCATCCTGTTCCCCATCAAGTTCATCAATACTCACATCATCTTGACCTGCTCCTAAATTATCCGGTAGAATGTATTCTAATCCATATTGGAGACATTTTTCTATATCTTGGGGGGTTAAATTTCTTTTCTCTCCATTTTCTAATTCAACCCCTATAACTCTTCTTGTATCTTGATTGTCTTTATGTTCGCTAAAAATAAAGTATTCACCATCAATTTCCTTTATCAAATTCCCCGCTTTACTTTTCCTTATATTAAAGGTTGGTTGATGTTTGGATATTTTATCAATGATTTTCATACTCTTTTCCTTTTTAATATCCTTGACCGTAACTCTCGTTTTTAACCCCTTGCTTTTTTTAGCAGTCGTTGATTGAATTCCAAGCAACCTATTTTTAAGGTCCTGTTTTTTACCGGAAACAGGTAATTTTCTAGATTTACACAATTCCTTTAATTCAGCGACTTTTAATGGTTCCAATATTTCCGCTGTGAGTTCTGAATGTTTTACATTGTCATCTTTCATTGGGGGGTCCTCTTTTACACTCTTTTTCACAGGGGCAGATATTGCAAGGGTCTTTTCTAGCCTTGAATTTAGTTCGTTTATATCAAGGTCATATTCCTTGCTTATATCGAGAATAAAGGATGTTATTGCTTTTTTGGTTATTCGTCCAGTCATTTTCTTTTTCGATAAAATTCTCTTTGAAAATATTTAATTAAATTTCTATTTTAAAAAATAATTTGATTTTAAAATGAAATTTCAAATTAACCGGAATATTCAAAGTATAATGTATATCCTATATTTATTGGCATTATCATATTTTACACAATATGTGCTATCAAACAGTATTGTATCCCATTGGGTTATATTGGTGGTGTGGGCCATGAATTTCCTATATTTTTTAGGAGGGATTTCTGCTACATGTATGATTATAGGAGAATATTATGTGAAACTGAAAAACCTAAAAAAATTAATTTCTACACAGTACAGAGGTCCGGCAATGATTATATATCAGAGTTTATGCTTGATTATGAGGGTAATGTACATGAATTTTTTAAATTACATGAACAGTATAGTGGAAAAAAAGGATAATAAAACAAGTATTATTAGATTCAGCTGTGGAAACAAATTATATGCTTTATATATTTCCACCCCAATGGGTCCTGAAGATATAGTACAAATAATCGATAATGACAATAATGATATTACAGATACTATTGCACCATATATAAGATTAAGGAAACATTTACAGGAAATTACCCCTAAAAAATTTGGATATAAAAATATAGAAATTATAACGGCAACAAATGATGACCCATTATTTTTTGATGAAAATGAGGAAATCAGATTATGAAAAAAACCTTGTTTTTTCCCAACCAGAATTTATAACCTTATAAATTCTCGGAATCATGGAAAATATATATAAAATGTACCTGGACCCGTGATATCCCTCACAATTTTCCCATTTTTATATAATACTAAATTTTGAGTAGAGGAAAACTGTATCTTTTCAGAGGAATCTGTTGTCAAAGAAATATTTAATAAATCGGGATATTTTAAGGGTAAATTATTCATCCAATTTATTACTGATGAATCTATAGTTATTTGTTGTTCTTGATTTGGTGCAAGGGAAATATCATTGAGAAATTTTCCATTTATTGATATTGAGATTTTTGTATTGATTTTTCCTTTGTTCTCCAATTTAAAAACCACTGGCCATTTATTCCTTGAATTTAGATATATTACTGATCCAATAATATATAGAAAAATTACTATTAAAATTATTATTAAAATTAGTTTATCATTCATTTATTTCCGGTAAATTAATAGAAATAATACGGTGAATAATACGGTGAATGAAATACAACAATATAAAATATTTTATATTGTTATAAAATACCCTTATTTACTCATAACTTATACACTATTATATATGCTATTAATTTAGTATCTTTTTTTGACAAATCCAATTTTTTGTGTTTTAGATATTCATCAGTATGATTGTATATATTTTTCATACAAATATAAGTGCATTTTTTACGTATTTTTCCCTGTAAATTTAATGGTAAAGATCGAATTTTTTTAGCACATATTTTAGATAGTTTATTATATTCTGTGTCCAGGGATATTTGACTATCAAGATCCATGAATTTTATAATGGTAAAAATATTGGATAAATAATAGAAATCTTTATCGGCTGAATATTCATAGTTTTTCAAGAGAATCATTGGTTGATGTTTTATTATTAAAATATGGGCTATATTGTATATATATCTATTTACATTATCCTTTAATGAAAATGAAGGGATTTCCTCATCAAAATGAGTGGTCCTATTTAGTTTATATTTTCCATTTAAAATATACATTATTGTTTGTTCTACAAATTCCCGAATCTCTTTATACATTTTGAGGTTTTAATATTACCATTTTTCCCTTTCTTTATTTTCCCCTTTTTTTCAATTTTAAAAGGAAAAGGGAGATGATTGTGAAAAAAATAAAAATGGCTAAAAAATAACCAGAATATATAAAAAAAATATTTTCCTTTTTAGATGTCAAAGATTCTATTCTTGCCATGTATTTTTTTCTCCCCTCTGGTGTGGCATCCCTTCCGGCCACCCATGTATTAAAATCAGGGAGGGTTTCTATATTGATTACCCTTGATGCATCCAACCATGGTCTATTACGCAATATTCTCCTGGAATATCCTGTTTCAGGATCAATTCCTCCATTTAATATAGCAAGTCTGCTTTCAACTGCAAATCGTTTATTTTTAGATGCATTTCCTTGTGATGCCCGTATATTCCCTTGACCTATACCTACTGTTGGATCATATCCACTAGGATAAAAAAAATCAGGGGCTCCCGACACTATATAATTTTCTATACCACATTCTCCAAATTTCATGTAAAAATACCCATTTATCCCCCATTCCGGTCCCCAGAAATTTTTGATAATCCAATGATCTTTTCCCCACCCCACAATCTCTATTGAATGTCCCGAAATTGGCTTTCCTTGGCCATCCCACGCATATATCTCTTTTTTAGGATCAAATGTATAAAAATTTGGATATACTGTGAAACTTGCTGCAACAGGACCGTACCGGTATATTCCATATTTTATAAGATCAATGGAACCCCCTAATTTAGCTATTCCAGGCATGTAATAATAATTTTCACAACGATAGAACCTTGCGGGGGTACCACTTTCCATGTTATTTTTTTCCCAATATTTAAAGTCTGAACACATGTCGGAATTTAATCCAAAAAATCCGGCACATAAAGGCATATCTGCCGGATTTTGGAAATTACCCAGATTTTTATATGGGGCACATTGTATTGTATTTGTCCCCCAAATATATAGATAATCCCAGGCCGTATATAAAGTAGCTCCAAAACAACCAATTTTTGTTATTACATCAATATTTCCAAGAGTAATTTGTTCATCATTGGGTCTTGCAATATAATTTTTTAAATTTTCATCAGATGTGAATGAACATAATAGGATTCTAGTGGGGGACAGTTGAATATTCAACTGTCCCATTGATTGTATATTAAATTTGTCTGATAAACAACTTGCCGCTGAAAATGCCCAACAACTGCCACAATTCCCCTGATTCATAGAGGGTGTGAGACATCCTTTCCATACCTCCCTACCATCAAATGTTTCGGGCGGAGAAATATCTATTTCCGGTATATACCATACTATAGATTTATCTGCAATTAATTGCTCTACACTCTGTATCACTGTATTTGTTGGTAAAATTTTAGAGGACATTACCGTGTTTTTTCTGTATTTATTATTTTTTCCCCTTTATTTAGAGAAAAAAAAGGATTGTAAAATGACCATAATAAATTTGCCCCTTGAATTGATAGATACCATTTCTAAATATTTCACTAGTGAAATATTTACATACTTGACAATAGAAATAGATGATTCCATATATGATTCCATATATAATTTTCTGATCATTTCCAATACGGAATATACTGAAAAAATATTAATGAGAAATAGATTAGATCAATTGGTAATTGACAACGAATTAACCAAGATACGATATATGGTAGAATATTGTGGATTTTTTGGGAAAAAAGAGCTGAAAAGCATTTTAATTTTTGCATGTAAATTTAACAGGTTAAATATAGTAGAATATGTTGTATCAAATGGTGTGGATATTTCAGCATATAATAATTGTGCAATCATTATTGCGATTAGAATGGATCATTTTAATATAGTAAAATATTTGGTGGAGCAAGGACAAGATATCACCATTAATGAAAATTATCCCGTAAGATTTGCATACGAATTTAATAGATTAAATATAGTAAAATATTTGGTGGAGCAAGGGGCGGATATTACCGCTGTAGATAATTATGCAATAAAAATGGCAAAAATATATGGTTATTTTGAATTAATGGAATATCTTATTGAAATATTGAAATCCATGGGTATAGATCAAAATAGTATTGATTTTGGGAAATGTGAATATTGTTTCTATTGTAGTATAAATTATGGAGAATTAATGTGTTCAAGATGTGAAAGATTTATTTGTCATGAATGTGTAGGAAACTATAGCGATATTTGTACTTGTTGTCTTAGACCTACACATTATGACATGTTTATACATGATATTTAAAATGAGTAAATGATAAAAAATACATAAAATTAATTTTCATGAAAATTTATAGAAAATAACACTGAAAAAAGAGAAAAAATGCCTATCACCGATTTACCCTTGGAATTGATGGATATTATCTCTAAAATAATTGATATGGATACATTTGAAAAAATAGCTATTTCCATGAGAAAGAAAGCCCCCAATGGTCTCCTCTACAATTTTATTCATGATTATAATATTCCACGTGTAAAAAATTATTGGAAAACCAAGGGTTTTTTTAATTTGATAAATGAGGATGATTTTTCAGGTATAAAATATCTATCCCATATTTTTATAAAATGTGGAATCATTAATAATATATCTTGTTATTTAGTTTATGCTAGTAAAATTGGGAAATTTGATACGGTGAAATATTTTATATCAATTGGTATAAATACAGAAATGGATATTTGTTATTCAGTGCAAAATGCATGTGAAAATGGTCATTTTAATATTGTTCAGCATTTGATCAACAATTTCCCTTTACTATTTCCCTTTATAATTACCATGAATGTAAATTTTTGTATTAGATCAGCTTGTAGAAATGGTCATTTGGCTATAGTGAAATATCTAATTCATTTAGGGGCTAATTTTAGAGCAGTAAAAGATTATCCTATACGATATGCTAGAAAAAATGGTCATTTACGAGTAGTTAAATATTTAGAGGATACATACAACTCATTTTTATTGGGGGAACACTTGAAATCAATAAATTTCAGTATAAAATCGTGTAATGAATGTAATGAAAGAGATGCGGTAAATAAGTGCAAAGAATGCAAGGTAGATTTATGTCATGGATGTACCACTATAAATGGCACGTGTGATCTCTGTGAAAATTTTGGATTATTTTCATGATTATTTTCATAATAATTTTTTCCGGTTTAAAGAGTATTCAATAATATAAAAAATGAATAGATCAGTCGCATTCCATATATACCATAATAATCTTAATGCATTAAAAAACGATATTTCCTCGTTAAAAAGACAAAATCGTATAAAAAATGGTGATATGGATACATACGTAAAAATGGCCATAGATGATGATAGGTCCGGTGATAGGATAGAAATGGTTGGATATCTGATATCCCAAGGTGCTAATTTCATGGTGGCATATGATCATGCAAAAACCAAGGGAAGAACGGCTATATTAGAAAATCTATCCTCTTTTTTGACCAATTAATTTGTAAAAATTAACTTGATATAAAAATCACAATTTACTTTATAATGACTATAAAGTATTAATATCGGGGATACGAAAGAAATTTCTAATCCTGGAATCTACCACTACCAATCCCTTTTTAAAGTCTATTCCATTGATCCTCACTATTTTTCCCTGTATAAATTCGATATCTTTATTCCCTATCAATTTAAACTGTAAAGAAAGGTATATCAAGGCCAAAGTCTTTTTTATTAATGAGTATCCCAATGAATATTTCTTCATATTTTCTATTATATATTTATCCAATATCAAGTCCTTTATATTTTTCTTGCGAATTTTTGCCCAACATTCATTGTCGTTTTTTATCTTGTCCTGAAAAGACTGGAAGATAGCCAATTTCTCTTTATATTCCTTGTTGGAAAAAATCCCCAATTTTACATTTAATAGGGAATACAAATCATTGTACAACCCCTCTGAATCTGAAAGAACAAATGTAAATTCCTTGCCCTTTATACACGAAATTAACAGGTCTTTACTGATATATGTTCCCATAGGACAAACCCCATACGCCAAGTCCTCAAAAATGCTTTTCCAAAAAATATCAGTGGTAGCGGAACAACATTTCAAAATGAACGGGAAAAGCAACTCTTTTTTTGCTACCATTTACCCCCAAAATTTAAATTATTTTTTGTTGTTGGTATATACTAAATACATTTTTGAAAATAATATTTTTATTTAATGGATTGTTAATGAGAAAAAATGAATACTCTTTCTCGTATATTGTTGAATATAATTTATTGGAAAATCAAACCTAAATTATTGTTGAGAATTCCCGGGAAAAATCTCAATGATACCATCCTCTCAAAAACAATAGAAAAATACTGGGAAAAACGGGGAATGAATCGTTTGATATACAATAATGATATCCAAGGGGTAAAATATCTAGTAGAGAAAATTGGCGTTGATATTGCCAAAAATGACAATTATGCTATGAAATGGGCCAAATTATGTAATAGACAGAATATAGTAGAATATTTCATCAAAAAAGGATTATATTTTGACATTCAAATAGAAACATGTAAAAAACTCTATACAACTTCGACTGGTGGAGGTACAGAATTTATAACCACAAAATTAAGGCCAATTAATATAGATCATGTACGGAAAATAAAATATATATCGGTAAATGATATGAAATATTGGGACGGTTGCCCTTATATAAATTTGGAAACAAATATATGGAGAAATTTTTTCAGTCAAAGAGACAATATTGATAGGTATTATGAATCATATGTTTTAATTAGAAATCTATGTATAAAATGTAATGAGAAAATTCGCCTTGTGGTAATGTGTAATGGAAATATTATTTTTAGATTCAATTCAAATGAAATTCTCAAGGAAATTATCCCCATAAAAATAGCCCAATATTCCTCATTTTCAGTGGGGAGTTTTTTTGATGACAGTGGTAATAATACCGATAAACCCCATGAAATAAAAAGAGCGGACCATGATAAATATACAGTGAGTTTTGATATTGGATTCATAACCAATAAAGCAAGAGATTTTCTATGCTATTTTAGATATAACACTGATATTCCTTTGAATATCCCTGAAAATTGTTCTCCACCATTTGACATTTATGAAAGGGTATTTTATCGGGATAAACTGACCAATATGATGATGCTTTCATGTGGAATGTTATTAGGGGGTTTCCGCGACAATGTGATACGTATTGATTATATTGATTATATAGAGAAAATGTATGGTCCAAAAAAATTTAAAATGCAATTAATAGGGGAATATCAACCGGAGTGGTACTTTAAAAGTCAAATTGTTGAATATGGAAAATTATGCTTTCCACATGATGTTTTTTAAATTATAAACATTTAAATATAAATAACAAGAAAAAATGGCTATCATGGATTTACCCCTAGAATTGGTAGATACAATCTGTAATTTAATAAATGTAAAATTGATAAGGGAATTGTATGAGAATATGAACCCCATTTTTCTATCCTTGAATGAAAAAAGAATAGAAAATTATTGGGTGAAAAATAGGATTCGTAATCTGATAAAATATAAAGATTTTCAAGGGGTAGAATACCTTGTGAAAAATCGCAAAATGGACCTGAACATAGAAGAGGGAGGTGATTATCCTATAATAACAGCCATATATGAAGGAAATTTAGAAATGGTAAAATTGCTATATTCTTTAGGTGCGGATTTATATATCGATAATAATTATCCTATACAATTTGCCAGTGATTCCAACAACCTAGATATATTGAAATATTTTATAGAGACGGCAAAGGTAAATATTTCCACATTGCAAAATTATTCTATAGATTTTAGCAGTGGTCATGGATACCTTGAAATGGTGAAATATCTATATTCTCTAGGGTTAAATATAACAAAAGATGCACTGGAATGGGCAAGTAGAGATGGTAAATTGGATATAGTGAAATATTTGGTATCTCAAGGGGATTTTACAAAGGATCAAATATTAGAGGCAATTTATGAAGCATATAGAGGGGCTCATTTGGATATAGTGCAATTTCTGGCTTTTACAGAGGGGATTGAGATAGATGACATTCCATTGATTAATAATGAAAATGATAATGGAAATAATAATGAAATCAATCAATGGATGAATGCGGCTTGTGGGCAAGGAAAATTGGACATGGTAAAACATTTGGTGAAAAAAGGGGGAATGTACGATTGGAATTGGACTATTCCATTGAGATGTGCTATACAAAACAATAAAATTGAGATTGTGAAATATTTGGTTGAACAAGAAAGGATAGATATTACATTTGAAATTTGGAACACGCTGAAAATAATAGTTTGTAGGGGATATTTAGATTTATTAAAATATCTGGTATCATTAGGTATTGATATAAAGCTAAAAAATAACCAAGCAATAAAAGATGCATGTGAAAATGGGAAAATAGAGATTGTGAAATATTTGATAGAATTAGGGGCTGATTTTAGAGTAAATAATGATCTACCAATAAAATTAGCTAGTGAATATAATCATGTTGAGGTGGTCAGATATCTGCATGGTAAAGGGGCCGATATTCACAAGGGACCTATAAAAATAGCTACCAGGAGTCGGGCTTTGGATGTGGTCAAATATTTGGTAGGACAAGGGGTGAGTATTAGGGGATGTAGAGAAATTGCCATAAATAGTCCGTGTATATATGGGAGTAATATTAAAAAAAATCCCGTATTAGAATACCTAGAAAATTCAAGATTAAATAAGACCAAATAAAATTAATAATTTTTATATTCTTATAAAAATAAGAAAATAATCAAGAAAATGACAATCATAGATTTACCCCTAGAACTGATAGATTTAATCTGTAATTTTATACCTATTTCCGATTTGGATGATTTATACTCTTTCACCACTAATCATCTCCTAAAAAATTTAAATGAAAAACGAATGGAAAAATATTGGAGAAAAATAGGTATTTTTGAACTGGTAAAATTGGGGAAAATAAATGGGGTAAAATTTTTAATTGATTCGGTATCAAAATCAGCTGAAATTATTAAAATATCGAAAATAGGTAGTGTTGAATTTTCAATTAATTCTGAAACAAATTCTACAGAAATATTTAAAATGTCAAAAGTAAGCGACGCATGGCGTGAAAATGCAAATATGAAACCTAGGGATTATAAACTGATAATGTTAGCATCAAAACATGGACATTTGGATATATTGAAATATCTGTTTGAACATGTCTTTTCGAAAAAAGTGGAAAATCCTGGTAAAATAGACAAAAACATGCTATATAGTATAGCTTTAGAAAAAGCATGTAAATATAATCATTTTAATGTAGTGAAATATCTGGTCGAATTAGGAACAAATGTAGAAGAATTATTTGGTTCGAATAATATAATACATGCATGTGAAAATGGCAATTTAGAATTGGTAAAATATTTGGTGGAAAATGGTATAGATATACATGTCTATAATGAGTATCCCGCATTTGTAGCCGCGGACAGGGGTCATTTTGATATAGTAAAATATCTCATTGGAAAGGGAGTGAATATACATGCTATAAAAAATGATTGTCTAGTTTGTGGATATACCAAAGATCATTTAGAAATGCGTGAATATATGCTATCATTTGGTGCTGACATTACATGCAATAATTACGCTGTATTAAAAGCGGTAATAAAACTGGATGATTTTGAAAAGGTGAAATCGGTATTTCAAATGATTGTTGAAAAAACCAGGGAAAAAGGAGAAAATATAGATAAATCTGCATTGGGAAATTGTATGAAAATAGCGTGTGAAAATGGAAATTTGGATATCATCCAATTTTTTGTATCAAATGGTATATCCACAAAAAATTGTATTAGAACCGCTAGAAAATCGGAACAATTACATGTAGTGGAATATCTGGAAAATTTAAACAATGAAAAAACAAGAGGGAAACCAAATAAGGAAACATGGAAAAATAGGGAAAACATTTAAAGGAAAATAAAGGAAAATAAAGGAAAAAATGATCATAGATTTACCCTTGGAATTGATAGATTTAATATGCAATTTTATAAATCTAGAAAGATTAGAAGAAATATCTGAATTTTCTGTATTGAAAACCCTAAATAGAACAAGAATAGAAAAATATTGGAGAAAAATAGGTATTCACGAATTGGTAAAATTGGGGAAATTACAGGGAGTGAAACATTTATATGATAACAATATTGATTATAGTATTAATCTGGTATTTAATCATCCACTTAGAGAGGCGTGTATTCATGGGAAAATTGATATTGTAAAATATCTAGTAAAAAAAGGAGCAAATATACGCATGTTTTATGACTCGCCTTTGATGTGTGCTATAACACATAATCACATACAGATAGTAAAATATTTGGTAAAAAAGGGAGCAAGTATCAGTGATAATAGAGGAAATATATTTTATTGGTATATAAATAGCCTAGAAATATTAAAATATATAATGACATTTGAACCTGATATGATTTATAAAGAAACAGGTTCCTTATTAAGGGCTAGCGAAAAAGGTGATTTTGAAATGGTAAAATATATAGTCAATTTGTTTATAGTGAAAAATGATATAGAAAATGTGAAAAACATACCCGGAATAGAAAAGTGTATAAAAAGTGCGGATGTACGTGGTCATACAGAAATTGTACAATATTTTACTGGTTTTGGAATATTTGTAAAAAATTAAAATAGTTGAAATTATATAGAAAATTTAATAATTTATAATCATTATAAATTATGCTATATTTCTTTAGTAATTCATGTTAAAAACTGCCCTGGTCTCTCGTCTATGGTTAATTTTAGCAAAACCAGTTGGAACCTGTTGCAACCCCCAAGGATTTCCCTCTCCATAGCGTGTCACCCAAATTGATAATTTACTGTTATTTCGTTCGGTACCCAAACTTGTCTTGATATCACTATATATAATTTCTATTGTTCTATTGATTAAATCTTGTACCATGTTTTCAGGGGCCGATGGGGGAACATTATACCTGCTATAAATGTCCTGTGTTTTCGGCCTATAACCATCATAAACATCACTCATTACAGAACATATTCTATCGTTGGGAACGATGATTGGTCTCCCACTTGGATCAATTCCTCTCGTCAATTCAGTGATTTTAGTTGAAATCATGTTGATTGTTTCAGGGGAAAAATAATGATTCAAAGACCCTGTAATTCTATGATTTTTATTCCATCCCACATATTTCATTCCATTATAATCACAATTTTTCCTAACTGTGGATATAGCCTGTTCTGCAGCCAGTACATTTTGCTGAGTATTGAACAAGGTTTGAAAATTTGTGTAATTCTCTTTATTTTTATGATCTCCCATATTACCCCCTTGACAATAATCCTCTATTAATTCGGCGTGTTCCATTATTTATATTGTATTCCTTTACCTTTCCTTTTATTTCAATTGTTTTTCTTTATTTACGAGTTATTTTAAACATTTTTGAATAAACATAAAATCAAAATATATTTTAGCCATTCAATTAATTTAAAAATTTGAGGATATAAATATAGAGAATATATAAAAAATGAAGATTACAATGAATAATTTTGGATGCTATATCAGCGAAACATTTGAATTCCCTGATAATGGCTTGACATTGATATCGGCACCATCGGGAAAGGGGAAGAGTACTATTATCAAGGCAATTCTATTTGTCCTCTTTAATATAGGGAAAAAACTATATACTTTTGGGGAAAAGACATTAAAGGTAAAATTAGAAATAAATGTAAATGGAATTATAATCAAAATCACTCGTGGTAAATGCCCAAATAGATTGATATTACAACGAAACAAGGAAATATATGAAGACATTGTTGCACAAAATGTGATTAATGATTTATTTGGCTCAAATTTCCCCAATGTTAGTTTCATGGATAATCGTAATATATATAAATCGTTCTTAATGATGACTCCAATGGACAAGCTTAAATTTCTAGAGAATTTTGCGTTTGAGAATATCAATTTAGAAGAGATAAAGGAAAAGGTCCAATCTCAAATAAGGGAAAAAAGTAAAGAAATTACCGATATAAAAAATAACATGATTATTGAGCAAAAAATATTGGGGAGAATCCCCACACCCGAAGATATGGTATTTCCCATTAAATACAAGAATAGGGAAAAAGCAATAAAAAATGAAAGAATAAGGTTGAAAAATACCCTTTTATTATACAAACGAAACATGGAGAGGATATCAATATCAGAAAAAGAATTGAAAATTATAAAAGAACAGGATATGAATAATAGAATACATCAAGAGGCTATAAAATCAGCCATGGAAAGGGTTGAAAAATTAAATACCGAATTGTCCCAGATCAATCTACAGGACCCGACAAAAATGAGAGATGAAAATGATCTGTATGAACTGTTTCAAGAACAAAAAGAACAGGAAAAAATGATACAAAATCTAAAAGGGAAAATAGAAGAAACAGAGAAAACGGAACAAGCTGAATTACAACAGAAAATTATAGCATTGAAAAAGAATTCGTCAAATTCTTTGGGGAAAACCCCCATAAAAGACACTGAAAATAAACTGTCGGGATTGTACTATATCAGGCCCAAATTTATAGAATATGAAAAACAAGTTAAATTATTAAAAGAATATCAGGACATTACCGAGGATGAGATTTCCTCTCTTTCTCTAGGTATTTCTGCATTCAATGTAAAATTGGATGCATTAAATAAACAATATAATGATATATTAATTTCAGAAAAAATATTGGAATGTCCCTCTTGTAAAACAAATTTGACATTACATGAAAATAAATTAAAAATTTATGAGGGGGTCGTTCCTGTTGATTCCCTTACTGAATCTCCCACGGAAAGCCCTACGGAATGCTCTATGGAAAAACAAAAAATTGAAACCCTGATTTCCCGTATAAAAAAAGAGCTTGAATTTAATACAAAATCCCTGAATGAAAATATTACATCGTTGAGTAAGAAACAGGACATACAAAAAAATATAGAGGAACTCGTCAAGGGGATAGAGGAAAAAGGGTATAATGTAAAATCCCTTTCAGTCAATAAAATTAATGAGGATATTGATAATACTAACAATTTATTGAAAAAAATAGAGCAAGAAACATTGGTAATACAGGAACTAGAAAATAGGTTTAACAAAAAGGAATTTTCTATTACCCTCAAAAATATGAAAATTGAATATGAAAAATTGATACATAAATTTTCTGCGGGTACATGGGCGACAGGTGATACTGAAAATAAAGATATAATCTCAAAGGAAAAATACCAAGAGAATTCTAATGCAATTTTACTATACCAATTACATGAGGATAGATATAACGCACTAAAAAAGCAAATTGATCTGGAAAAAGAATTTATAGGGAAAACAATGAAATCAATCGCCCCTATAAATGTAGATATCCCCCAATTGGAAATTGAATTGGAAAATTTGGTAAAAGAAAATTCACAACTAAAGGATAAGAGATCTTTGCTAAAAAACAATATTGCTCTTATTGATAAATTTCTAGAAAACGAAAAGCTGGAAAATGAGATTGCGGAAATCAATGAAAAAATCAGAGTATTAGAAGAGCAGGAAATCACCGTATCAAATGAACATGCAGCCGCTTTAAAAATGAAACAAAAAATATTGGAATGCGAAAGCCTATCAATATATAATGTAATTGACTCTATAAATTCCACTGCGGGATATTATTTGGAAAAATTTTTTGTCGATGAAAACATGATTGCAAAATTATTACCATTCAAAGTGGAGAAAAAAGGAGGTAAAGAAAAACCCCAAATTAACCTATCTATTATATATAAAGAGGAAGAGTGTGATATCAATAATCTTTCAGGGGGTGAATTATCACGGTTAATTTTAGCATTTACATTGGCCCTCGCCGAAATATACAATTCCAAAATGATTTTACTGGATGAATCTACAGCCAATTTAGACCATGAAAATACACAAAATGTGTTTGAGGTAATCAAGGAGAATTTCAAGGACACTTTGGTTATTGCTATAGCCCATCAGGTTGTAGAGGGGAGTTATGATCATGTAATGTACTTGTAAATTTCTGTTTGTTTCTTTATAAAATTATAAAGAAAAAGTTTACCGGTTGTTATCCAATTATATTAACAATATAATTGGGGAATTTTATATTACTCCAATTTTCTAAATCTTTTACATTTGCCATATAACAATATACCAATAAATTTCTATCTATTTTTTGTTCATTTTCCACATTGATTTTTATCCAAAAATTATGGAGAAATGGGATATATATCGGTTTATCAAAAAAACTGTATGACTTGTTTTCTACATTTTCCAATTCTATTGTTTTTAATAAAAATTTTGGAAAATCAACCCCCTCCATACCTATATGTAATTCTGCAGTTTTCAAGATATCTCCGGGATATTTTTCCACTGTGAATTCTCGAAAAAAATCTACATTTCTCCTTATCTTGAAATACTCATTCTTTTCGTTATAAATTAAAGGAATTTTGGTCATTACAGTTTCTTTACTATTTTCAAGGGATAATGGTTTCAAAAGTATAGCGTTATCGAATGGTCTAGGGATTAATCCTTGACCAATACAATTAAACTCGTAATTGCATAGTAAAGTACCAATGATTTTTTTCCTAATATTTTCAATGAAATTTTCGTCAGATAAATTATCAAATATAGAGGAAAATTTATCCTTGACCTCCTTTGGTTTGGATACTGGTATATTTTCCTTTTTATCAGTAATATTTTCCAGCTTTATTATTTTGTCGAACAAATGATTGTTATTCGACATATGACAACACAATTTATGTCTATAAGCTCCGCTTCCCATATAACAATAGACTAGTAAATTTCTATCAAAATCATTTACCACAGTAAATTTATTTTCCATATTGATTTTTATCCAAAAAAATAGATGTGGATATGATGTAGATATTGGTTTATCAAAAAAACATTGTTTTGCATTATCTAAATTGACAAGTGTTATAGTCTTTACTAGAAAAATAGGCTCCTCTTGTCCTAAATATAATTCTGCTGAAATTAATGTATCTTCAGGATATCTATCAACAATAAATTCATTGAATAAATCCACACTTCTCCCTATTCTAAAAAATTTTCCCTTGGACGTCTTTGTTTCCTTGAAAATCACAGGAAATTTTACCATTACCGGATTTGTATCATGAAAATGATGTTTGTATTTGGGTGTTTCGGAAAAATAGGCTAATGGTATAAAAGCGCGTGTAGATTCACTTGAAATGAGAGGATTCATACCATGTCCAATAGTCAATGGTTCTTCTACTAGAACCGTATTAATAATTTTTTCTATATCATCTCTTGATATATCACTGGAATTGTCAGTATTTTCAATTATTTGAGTCATTTTTTCTCTGATTTTATATTTCTTATAAAATTTCAAGTATTTAAAATCTTTTTCTTTTTTTCATTTCAGATAATCACCTATAAGATTCCATTCTTCCATTAACCCTCACATCGGGCCCTCTATGTACCACAAATTGTGCTATACGGGGGTTAGCGGAATCAGTGTAATCTTTGAGCCCGGTAATATCCCATACTATTTTTCCTTGATCTCCAGGCCAATCACCCCTATATTGAGCACCGGTAATATGGAGATTTTCTAGATAATAAATGTCTCCCTTTTTCACCTGAGACATTCCATCCTCTCCTAATGATACAAATGGATATTCCTTGTTTCGTCCATCATATTTTACTTTCCATCCACAACTACCAGATGATTCTACAAATGTGATATACCTTGCTGTCATTTTATATTTATCTCCCTTTTTATCTCCCTTTTTATATTTCATATAAAAATTTCTGTTTAAATGGTTTATTTTAATCCTTATTTTTCTTTATAACACTTCCGGTTTCACCTTGATACACATTGTCTTTAATAATGTATGTAATAATTTGGTCGCAAAAGGGATAATTACTGTCTTTATATCATTTCCCTTGCAATTAATACACTCATTGTCTATCACAGTATCACAACCACAATCATTGCACATTTTTATTTGAAATGGATCACTGGTGGAAAATAACCTTTCTTTTAGGAACGCCGCAGCACTCTGTGAAATTACACATTCAGTCTCCATGTTTCCAAATTTTAAACCACCGGCTCGTTGTCTCCCCGCAACGGGCTGTCTCGTCAATGCATTTAAATGACCTGATTTTCTACTATTCCCAGTGAATACAGATTTCCCATTTCTTCTCACATAAAAAACACCTCCCTTGACAGTGAGACAAAATACAGGAACAGTATCAATTACCCTTTTTTCCATGATTACATTACCATATTTTGTATTGGGTTCCTTTTTGTTTTTGATCAGAGTGATTTTTACTTTTTCTTTTTTTCCCCCCATTGATTCAGTAGAGTTTTCAACAACGGAATATCTGCAATTATACCCGGCATGCAAGCATAATATTTGAACCGAATCAGCCAATGTTTTTTCCATTATAACCTCTTTACTAACATGGAAAAATATTTTCAGTAAAATTCTACATTGTCCCGAGTCCAATTGAAATATCAACTCATTGAACAATTTTGTTGCTTTGACAAGGTCCTTGCTAAAGCGATTTAATTGAATAGTATTTTCATTGATAAATGTATAACAAAAAATCTTTAAATTATTCAGGCTTCCAATGGTAAGGGATTTAATAAATAGATTTGGAAATGAAATTTCTACACCAGAATCCAATTGAGTTCCATACATTATATACACTGCTGTTAAAATGAGAAAATTATCGGTAATAAACAGGTCATCTATATTATCATATTTAAATGGGATTTTTATCCATTTTACATTGCTCTTATATTTCACGGGGATTGAATATAAATTATCGGCCTCTATTAATTCATATTTCTTTTCCCTCAATTTCTTTACATACATTTTATGATTACGTGTGGTATATAGGGAAATATCTTCTGTTTCAATAATGTACATTTTTCTTTTTTCAGCAGGGTATATTAATATGGCTTCGGGAGGTGAATATATTAATTCCTGTGTGTTTGGGTCCAAAATCCCTACTAGATCACCTGGACGAATATCTCTTACATCCAGCCATCCTCTATTTGTCAATACCTCATGATCCAAGGTCAAACAATGCATTTTTTCCTCTACCAAGTGTTTTAATCTATAATATTGAGAAATCCCCATGTATATTTGGGCATGCAAAAGTTCCCCCGTTTCCCCATTAATCATTGTTTCAAAGCCTTGTTTTCGATACCCCAATCCCCCCAATTCATTTGTCAGTATATCAATTAATTCTCTGGGTTGGTTAAAACTTGTACCATCCATTACCTCCCCCTTTATAGCCCCGATTTTTCCGCTAATCATTTCTAATGGGACATTTACAGTCATTCTAGAGGTAAAAGCATGAGGATTAATTATCACATCGGGGACCATTCCCGTGGCCATGCTGAAAGGTAAATCCTCTTGTCTGGCTATATGTCCTACCGTCCCTTTTTGTTTATGAGTGCAAAATTTATCCCCAATGACAGGGGTTAAATGCTTTCTAATAACTACATTGATTACACGATATCCATCTGGATTTCTCTCTACAAATACTCTATCCACTATCCCTGTTTCCCCTATTTTCACCGCTACAGAAATATCAATTTCCGTTTCTTCTTTACTCTTGTACAAGACCTTGCCCACGATTACATCATTTACCTCTAAACAGCTTCCCACTTTGACTATCCCATGTTCATCTAGAAAATCATAGTTGAAATGATTACGTATTTTAGTAGATGGCAATTTGATAATTTCATTGCTATAATTATCTATTCTTCTTTCCTCTGTAAAATAGGTCTTGAAAACGGTTGCAGAAAATAACCCTCTATCAAGGGATGATCCATTTAAAATTATAGAGTCCTCTGTGTTCATTCCCTTGTATGTCGCCACAGCGACAATTGCATTGGTCCCCGTGGGCATTTGGTAATATCCCGTTATTTGCCCCATTTTTGTTTGAACCATTGGGGCCTGAGGATAATCCAAGACATATGATATTGTATCAGCCCTATTTTTATGAGCCAAATTAGGCATTCCCAAAGCCTGTTTTATCATTGATACAACATATGACATTCTGGGGCTAGGACTATAATTTCCAAAAGGAACCATATTAGCAGTCAATCCCCACATTAATACGGGATTTATTTCACAATATTCCGTTGATTTAGTAATTTCGCTTGCATTCATTACTATTTGCGCTGTTTCTATTTCCGATGGATCAAGGTATCTAATATAGTCATTTTCTATTAGTTGATCCCAGGTTAGTTTATTTTTGGTAGAGTTTCCCTTTTTGTGCAGGTATTCCATCCTACCATTTTTCACAGTTATCAAGGGTCTTATTAATCTTCCTTCGTCTGAAAATATTCTAATCTCACCATCTATCCTATCATAGACAATACTAATGGTATAATGTAAATACCCAATCTTTCTCCAATGTTTTACTGTTTCTACAAATTGCAATGGATCATCAGTAAATCCCAATAGATCACCATTTAGAAAAACATATGGATATGATAATAAATCTTGGGGAGTTATCACCCCTTCACATTCATCTGCAATTTCATTATATGTTCCCTGAGAAATTTCCTTTTTTATTTTCTCTTTTAGATTAGAATATTCCTCTATTCCTATCACCAATTCTTTGATTATATCCCTTACCAAAAAAGTATCTATCCTTCCCGTAATATTTGTGAGAGGGGTGAGATTGGTCACAATCCCTACAGATTGTCCCTCGGGGGTTTCCGCTAAACATTCAAAGAAAAATTGAGATGGATTAATCTGTCGGATATCCGTATTTTTTCCTTTTTTACTAATGGGAATAACACATCTAGTGAGATGGGAAATCATGTCAGCAAAATTTTTAGAGGCCCTTATTTGGGAAACTCCGGACATACTCCAATTATTTCCCTTTACCCCCCATTCAGTTAGCATGCATTTCTTGATATTTTCAGTCATTTTATTATTCTTGGATATAGCAGCTATAACATCTTGTCCTTTTTTATCCAATTGTTCCCGTATATCAATGATCCATTTTTTATATAGTGATCGAAATAGCTCAGTAAAGAGGATTCCTGTGGATTGATACCTCTTGTTCATTATATTATCCTTGTTATCAGTTTGTCTCATACCTGAAACCGTTAGTAATAATTTTCGTATAATATATGTTAAAAATATTCCCTGTTCAGTAAAGGTCTGTTTTATACCTAGATGGGGTAAAATTTCAATTGATAGAATTTTCTCTATACATTTACATTTTTTCCATGATTCCTTTTTATTCCCTTGAAAAGTTGATTCTTTGATAAATCGTTGATAATATTTTGGGGATATAAAATTACTCAGATACATGATCGCATCTTTTTGAGTCTTTATAATTAACTCTGTTTCCCCTGTTTTTTTATTAGTGATATATTTCCCATCAACCTGTATATATAATAAGTATTTTTGAATATTGGAAAATTTAGAGAGATTAATCATTTCCATTATATCTCCCTTGTCGAATCCCATTGCTTTTAATACTATACCCACAGGGACACGAATAGTGATATTTGGAAGTATAAATTTTATACTTTTTTCATCATTCCCAAATACACATTTTAATTCTATAGAATGACAGGTTTCCTCTGACATACTTCTTGTCTCTGTATAATATTTATATTTTATTTTATTGGCTTTATTTTCCTCATTTTTATATACCAGGACCTGGTTATAATTCATGCGTTTTTGTGTAACAATAACCCTTTCCAAGCCATTTACCACAAAATATCCTCCGGGGTCATTCTCACACTCACCTAATCCGGGTAATTCCTCTTGACTCGCCGATGATAGATAACATTTGCAACTTTTTAGCATTATAGGGATTTTGCATATCGGTATCCTAAAATGTTCATTTCTTGTGGTTTCATCCTGTTCCTTGATAATTTCCACTAAATTCACGCATACTGAGGAAGCATAATGAATACCCTTTTGCCTGGCTTTTTGCGGGGTAATATACTTGACATTCCTATTTTTCCCAATTATACTGGGGAAATCGATAAATACATCGCCAAGAAGAATAGTATGCTCTTTTCCGCTACCGGTAGATTTTATTATTGGTTCGCTGTTAATTACGCTTTGGATTCCATTTATTATAAATTCATTAAAACTGGCTATTTGCATTTCGGCTAGACCTTGATCTCTGAAATATGTTGATAGAATTTCCCAAGAATAGTTCATTTTTCTTTTTGAATATATTTTATCCTGATCACAAATGTAATATATGTATAAATTTCAGATAAATGAAATTTTATTTAATTTTATTTTTCACACTAATAAATAAAATGCGCAGAACATTTACACGTTCAACCCCTAAAAACAAAACAGAAAATAAACCCAGGGTTCTCCCTTTGATTCGATCCACCCCTGATAGACCAGTGATGAAACGCCCAATTTCCCAACCCGTTATTTTGGGAGATGAATCAACACAAAATAACACAATCGCTTCATCAAATAATCCATCAAATAATTACCTTGCTGATCTTGTTTCTCCCATCACTTTACAAAAAGCACCGGAAAGTCCATTGAATAAAATCAATATGGAAAATCCAGAACCCTCTCCCAGTACATGGGAAATTAAATACACTAGTCTTTCTGAACTTTCCGGAATAGAGGAGAATGATAGAAAAATTGCAATGAGAAATTCTAGAAACACATCTTCAACTTTTGTTTTTCAACCTTTATCGCCAAATTTATCAGCAAATTCACCAAATGATTTAATATTAGTGAATCCTGCTAAAAATCTTTATTATACAAGGGAAATGATTGAAACGGAAAAGGTTAATCAGTTGAAAAGTCTGGAAAGAAAAACTGAAATTTTAAAATCAAGGGGGACGAATTCTTTAATCGTCCCTTTTGTTCGACCTCCAGTTATACCTTTTGTTCAACCTTTTGCCACATCAGAAACTATTGAGGCACCTCATATGACATTGGAAACTATTCAAATATCCCCTAATAGTCAATATAATGTCAATGATGATATAAATATGATATCATCCGATCATTTGAATCAATGAATCAACCTATAATTAACATGATTTATATATTATATAAATTATTTAAACTCTCTCAATTTCCTCACTGTATTTACTATATTTTGTAAATCTTCTGATTTGTGTATTGTTGAAACGTTCCCCCTACTATAAAAAAGCGTTCTCGGATAAAACCATGTTCCGGGGGATTTTTCATATAGATAATTATCAGGCATTCCTTGTGCTATAAATTTATCAACAGAATCCCCGGGGGTGATTCTGTATATTAGATTTCCATTTAAACTATCATTAAAATTATTATTAAAATTATCATCAGAACTGCCTCTGGAAACACCTTTATAATCTCTACTTTGCGGGTCTTTTTTTTCTGATATATATTTCTCTATATTTTCCATACCCTTTTTATTAATTAAATATGCACAGGCCGAATAACAGTTTTTTTCAGTATGATTTATCATTTCGCCATTTTGGCAATTTATTTGGCCTATATTTAATATAGTCCAATCAAGGGGAAGATTCTCTACAATTTCAAGTATTGTTTTTTTCCAAAAAGGTACTGTAGAAAATGACATGTCATCCTCGAGAATAATGGCATAATCATCACCATTTTTATAGGCAGTATATATAGCTTTCATATGAGACATTGTTGTGGCCAATTGTACATCTGTTGTATTTTTGGCTGTAGAAATCAGATTTTTTAATTGCTCTTGATCCCTTCCATTCACTGCGGGAATTCTATGATAATTTATCACACCATATGTTTCCAACTCGTTTTCCATTTCTTTTCTACGATCAGTTGAAGTATCCAAATTTATATAATATACAGGAATATACGATAAATTTTTAGGGACCAGATATTCTATCTTACTAATATTCTTTTTTGGATCTATTTTGGAATATTCAGTTCTCAGATTTTTGTGGGAATCTTGTATCAATGATATCATTTTCCTTTTTTTATCATATATTGCCATGTATGAATAAAAATAAAAAAGAATAGTAATCATTGCAAGAAAAAGCAAATGTAAAAATATCCTTGATTCATTACTTTTTTTCCTACCGAAAAATAATATTAAAATGTACAGGTAAAAAACTAGGAAAATTAATAATACAATATAAACCCCTTTTAATAGTTCCAATTCAGGGAACCCCATTTATTCTTGTAAAAATGAAAATTAACAGCCATTATGATTTTTTCTTTACAATGAAATATAAAGGAAATATAAAGAAATTTTTTCAGAGATCTTCCTTTTCTTTTTCCAATAATTCATTGCTTTTTATATATAGTGTAATCGTACCTAAAATCCCTATATTACTCTTGAAAATTAATGGCAAGTCATTTTCCATGAAAATTTGCATATTTGAACTCAGACCGGAAATCTTGATAATTTTAGATAGACTAATACTCTTGAAATTTTGTGTTAAAATTCTTTCCGATTCCCCATCGGATTCTTCCTTTTCAAAATCCTCGGAATCTCCCGACTCTGACTCGGAATTTTCAGATGAATCCATTTCCCCCAATGTAATTTTATTTGAATATACATTATTATCCGATGAAAATGATACATGAAATTTTTCAGAGGAAACAAGTATGTTATCGGAAAGGGCTGTCAATTGCTTGCAAGCCTTTTGAAATTCAGTTGAATTTATAATAATTGATTTCTCATAACCTTCTGGTAAATCAATATCTAAATTCTGTACGTCATATTGTATGGGAATTTCCATTTCTTTTACACTCTTTTTATTGTTCTCATTGGGTACTATAATAATTTTCAGTTTATTTCTATTCTCTTGGGAAATACACAATGTTATAGCATCCTTTTTTCTGGCTGATTTCATTAATTTATAAATGTGACTCAGATTAAAGCTAAATAATAGATCACCGGACCCTCTATATTGATAAAAGTTGAATTTATCATAATTTAGCACAGTGTCCGATAATATCTTTTTATTGGGATCAAACATGCGAGAAAATAACCCCTTTTTATTTACTCTAAAAAATGCTGTTTTATGATTGGAATGCAATAATTCAAATAAATTCTTGAGAATATACCCATCAAGGGTTTTTGCCTTGAACAATAGTTTCATATGGAATTTTTGACGGAAAAATGCTCTTTAAATAAAAATGAAAAAAATGGGAAATCCTGGGATGAATACAAATAATGGCATTTATACAGAATATCACCACTACCACTGAAAATCATGTAGAAAAATATTGTAAAAAAATTGGGAAAAAATATGATATTGAATATAGTGAATTATATGATATTTGGAAAGGTATCCCTGATCTATTTGAGGGATCTAAAAATTTGAAAAAGGGGGATTCCAAAAAGGAATCCTCTCCAGAACATTTAAAAAAGAAAAGAGGGCCATCTGGTTGGAATATTTTTTGTAGTAAAAATAGGGGGCAAATAAAAGCTGAAAACCCCGGTTTATCAGCTGGGGAAATAAGCAAGATATTGGGGGAAATGTGGGGGGAATTAGACCAAGGGGAAAAAGATGGGTATTCAATTGAATCGGTTAAATCAACAAATTGTACCCATATTTTAATATCAGGCCCTAGAACAGGGGAACAATGTGGTCAAAAAGCCACAAAAGAGGGAAAATGTACTAGACATTATAATATTGTGAATGGAAATGATATTAAAAAAGGATCCCCCATCAAAACAAGCAAAAATCCCCCCACAGATATTCTAAGGTTAAAAAAGGATGGAAAAGGGAATATTTACCACCCGGATACTAAATTGGCTTTTGATAATGAGAAAAATGTAATTGGAAAATATGTTGGGGGGGATATTAAAAAAATTGAGAAAACTACGGACTATGATTTAGAACAGTTAAAAATCATTCAAAAATATACATTGCAGATATTAGGTGTTGATACGTAAAAAATATATAAAAAATTTTGTAAAAATTGGAAATTGATAAAAAAATTATAAAATAAATATCAGAAAAAATTATAAAAAAGGGATATAATAAATATTAATAAAAATGGATAATGAACATTCAAGTATGGTAGGTGGGACATGCTCCTATAAAAGCCTATGTAATTATAATGCAAATGGGGCAATGGCAAGCACAGAGGGTATCCCATCCATGCAATGTCAATTAATCGGTGGTTTCGCCTTGAATTACCCTCCAAGATATGATACCTTTTCTCATGGTGGCCAAGGAGGTGGTTGTGGAGGGTTTTTTAAATTAAAAGGGGCTTATCCATGCACAGCAAAGGACAAGACATGGATCACTCGCCCTTGTACTACTAGCCCTGCCAAGGGAGCCAATTGTTGGAAGGCAAATTGTGGAGTCTAAAACAGCTAAATTTTATATCCAATATAAAATTTTTAATTCTAAGAAAGCTTTGCTATTTTATATGATTTAGCGTGATCTAATAAAAACCCTTCAAAATTTGATAAATTGTATTCAACGTCAAAAGGTATGTTAAATTCTACGACATGTATATCATCTGATGTTTCTCCAAAAGGTAATGATTTTTCCGCATCTTCTAAATTTTGATAGAATTTCCCATTTTCTGTAGTGGAATCTAATACGAGATATATTTTTGCTGACATTCTCTCGGTTTCTTTTATTTATGGTATTTATCAATATTTTATAGATTTAATACAAAATACTTTCATTGAGTGTTATTAAATCTATATTTTGATTATATTCATCTGAAAAAAGATTTATTATTTTTACATTGTTTTGTCCCTTTATTTTATCGGTGATAAATGCGTCACATAATACAAGTATTATTTCCTCTATATTTTTTAATTTTTCTATACATTGCACCGTGATTTTACAATTGAAAAATAACAATAATTTTACTTTGGATAGATATTCTACAAAATTCTCATCAATGGTACAAAAATGAAAACCTATAAATTTCAATCCGGATATAGCCTTGTAAAAATTTTCATTTGATATATGGCTATCAGTAATACTGATAGCCATATTAGTGATAGCCATACATTGGATACCACCTGTCAGTGTTCCCTTGAGATTCCACTCTGTTTTAGGACATAGAATTTCCAATGATTTTTCAGTGATATATTGACTACTGAAAGCTAACAAGTCCAAATTTTTTAGAGAAATTACACCATTATCAGTGATCCTTTCACAAAAGGTAATATTCAATGTTTTTAAATTTACTAATTTACCGATTCCGATATCTGTGATTTGATTGCAATTTATTAGTTTCACATGTTCGGCTTTGTTCAATGCGTCAAAACATTCATTGGTAATTTTAGGGCAATTTGATAAATCTATTTTTTTTATCCCGGATAATGCCATTACACCCTGATCAGTAATATTATACTGTTTATTGCTTAAAGAACCACTACAATTTATAGTCTCTATTCCCTCTAACAACATTAGGTCATAATCACTAATCTTTATTCCGCTGAAATTCAGGCCAATTTTTGAATATAATATCATATCTAAAATTTCTTCATTAAATTCGCATGTGTCCAAAATTATTTGTGGGTCAATTTTATTGAGAATTATCGAGACAAGTTCGTTGGGTATATTCATTATTTTTTTATATTTAATTGTATTTTATAGATTTAATATAAAATATTTCATTAATAATCCCCATTTAAAATTACCTAAAATTATAATTTTGTCTTTTATATGTTTTGGCTCTGAAATTTCCCCGTTTTTTATTGTAATTGTATTTACCCGTATTATTTGCTTTCTTTTTATCAAATTTTTCCCGTATATTTCTTGATTTTTCAATACCATTTTTAATACCATTTTTAATACCATTTTCAGTGGCATGATTCTCACTAACATAATTCAATGTATAGAAATTATCATTGACAATAACATTTATTGGAGGAGGGGTCACCAACCTAAAAATGAATGGTGAATCATCATACCATCCATTACCACAAAAGGTCAAACTAAAATGGGTATTAAACGAAACACATTTATCACATATTTCAATAGTTATATTTTCTATTTTTTCCATATAACAATCAACTAAATCTTTTTTACAAGGGCAAATTATAATCTTTTTAATTGATGATAATTTCCTTAAATTTTCCCGTGAAATAATATTATTATGAGAAAATTTCACGGTATGTAAATCACCCAATAATTTCTTAATGTTATGGCATTCATCAAAATCTGTATAAAAATGAGAGAAATTCAATCCAATTTTAGAATAAATCAAAATTTGCTTAAATTTAGGGGAAATATTTATATTTAGAGATTTTCTCAATGTTCTTACTAGATAATTTGAGTGACGAAATGGTTTTTCTTTTATTTCACAACTATCTTCCAGTGCTTCCAATATTGTTTGGTGTTCTACTTTTTCAAGGATAATAACCACAATTTCTGTTGGCAAGGACAATATCCTTGATCTTTTGGGTATTTTTCTCACCATTTTTTTCTTTTTTTTTTAAAGACCCCACAATATTTTTCATTTTTATATTATCCCGAAATACAGCTTTTACATGGACTCTTTTTTATAAAGAGAAAATAACTCAAAATTATAATAGTGAGTACAGTGATGCTAAATGATAGCCAATATAATATCAATTTCTTTTTATTGTCCTTGTCCCTTTCTTCTTTAGTCATTGCTCCTGCAGCCCCTGCTGCACCGGCTATTGCCAATACCGGACCTATCGCACATGGAATACAGGTCATTTTATTCTTTTTTGGTTTTTTTTATTTGTGTAATTTATTCAATAAAAACAATAAAAACAACTTATTTTATTTTACCAATAAAATAATATAAAAATCCTGAAAACCCCGAAAAAACATAAAATGTATGTATATGCCCTATTTTTAGATAAATTACTGTACAATATATATGAAAATAAACAGGATGCACTAAATGACTGTAGAGTAATGAAAGAATCTGGACCTACCCTTACAATCCTGATAAAAGAATATATATTGATCAAGTCCCCATTATACCCCTATAATTAGGATTCAATAGGGGAAAAAATATAATCCCCTTCCAATCATTTAGTATTATAATTGTGTCGCATATATTTTTTTGTATAGAATTTTCTATTTCCATTATTTGTCGATATTTTTGAGGGTAGATATTTTTTATTTTTTTGAATATCTTTTTCAGAATATTTTCTTGACGCCTTTTTTCTATTATTTTCATCAATAATTTCCCTTTTCTTTAATTTTGCCTCTTTTATCCTTTTTTCTCGTTCTTTTTCTGACATACTAGATATCCACCAATCTTCCATTGATCTCATCATAGATTCTCTTGTCGATTTATAGAAATATTCCTCTACATTTTCACATTCATCTAATTCCACGTACGAGGGCTGATATATAGGTCTAATCGTACATACAAAATCGCCAAACCTGGTAATTGAATAAAAAGACTCGAAATTTTGCATCATTTTATTATTTTTTTATTAAAACATTTCCTCTAAATTTATTCATTTTTAATGTAAAAATGAATAAAAAAATATTAAGGATACTGGAATTAATACCGTAAATAACAAGAATGGACAGTCAATATTATGATCATTATCCAGGCTATTTTTCCAGTATAGATTTCGATTATATAAATAGGGAAACAGCACCATTTTTAGAGAATTTTACATTGACCATATATGGTAAAGAAATTAGTGTGAAAAGAAAGCGATGTTTGTTATTATATGAAAATGGCGAAAAAAGCGGATATTACTATGAGCAGAATAAACATTATTGGGACGAGATACCGGTGATATGTGACATTAAATTAAAATTGGAAAGATTTATCAAAAAACACAGGAAAATTGATATCAACTTTGATTACGCTATAATTTACTATTATGAGAATGGTGATGCCTCAATGGGGTATCATAACGATTCTGAAGCATTAAATACGATAATCTGCAGTGTTTCCTTTGGAGCCTCTAGGAAATTTCGCTTTAGAAATTTTGGAGAAAAAAATGGATACCTGCAGGAATTTATATTGAGTCATGGAGACTTGTTCATAATGAACGTTGGTTGTCAACAAAAATACAAGCATTCTATACCTATAGAGAAAAGAATAAAGGAACCAAGGATAAATATAACTTTTAGATGTTTTGACACGGAAACAAAGAGTGTTTTCTAAATAGTAAAATAACAATAAAATACCGCAAATTTCTTTATAAAATTATAAAGAAAAAATATCATACAAATTTTTCATTAAATAACCTATATATTTTAAATGTGATATTTGTGATATTTGTATTTTCCTCAGTATTTCTATATTCTTCTATAGAGGAAAATATACTGCTATTCAATTTGTATAATTGTTGTTGTCGCTCATATTCTCTAATATTTATCAATCTATATAAAATCCCTTCTATTCCCCTAGAAATGTATAGAATCGAAAATAGTAATTTTTCATATTGAATTCCCTCGGGTATTTTGAAATATTTAATTGTAGAATATAGTTGATTCACGAGCATTTTTTCAAAGTGAGACACTGATTCCATTTTCCCTAGGAGATAATCCATTCTTACCAATCCTGTAATATCAACCATTTTTCTAAAAATATAAATAGAAATATCGTCATCATTAATCTCTGTTGAAATCTTGCTAAATTCCTTGCAAAAAATTCCCACAACCTCTGGTAGTTTATCGTACACTTGTCTCTGTAAAGGTAATGTTATCAAACTATGGAGAATGTCTATAAAAATATGAGGGCTATCAGATATCATACAATTTCCACAATGATCGAGGTCCATCATTTTATATAAAATATCAGAGGGGCTAGTATGTTTAGATATAATCCATCCACTCTCCCAATCAATTCTCATTTTTCCAAATATAGTCCTCACAAATGTATTAAATTTTACATCTTGGCCATATGTTTTAAAATCATCGGCCAATGATACTAGGAAAAGCCTATAATCCGCAATAGGATCATATCTATCAAGGTAAAACCCTGAATCCACATGGGCAAACGTATTACAAAATGGTTTATTGCTTATATTTTCCGTGTATGCAAAACCAAAATCTATAATGACTGGGAGATACCCAAAAGTGGGAACTTGGACAATTTCATCGTACCCATTTGTCAGTATACTGTACTCTATATACTTGCATCTTTCACATGGTAATACAATGATATTATTAGCGTGCAAATCATAATGAACAAAATTCACCTTGTTTTGAGCTATTCTTATCGAGAGTAAAATTTGCTTGATAATAGAGTAAATTACCTTTTTCCTTGTTTTTCTCTCTGTTATCAATGTTCTCAGATTTTTACCCTTGATATATTCCAACAATAGGACATCATATTTAAAGGGAGAAGAATCATCAAATAAATTCTTGGTAAGCATATCATTATTTATCCCCAGAGAAATTAATCCATATGATCTAGAAAAATTAGGATATTCTTCTGCAATTGGGTTAATGTCCTGAAAAATCGTATTTTCATGTATAGTAGTATAGTCCGAATGAGGGGAGTATTTGAAAATTATAGGGTGGGGAATATCTTTTAATTTTATCAATCCCACAACCGCCTGTTTTCCCTGTTTTTTAAATGAATACAAGTATTCAAAATGATCTGAAAATTTAATAGGAGATGGTTGGGAGAGGATTATATCTATTTTTTCTTTTATTATTTTATACACATTATTTCTCTCCTGTAATTTATTAGAAAATTCCATTTTCTATAAAAATAATGGTTTTTAAATCACCATTATTTACGATTTTTGGATTTTTTTCTGGGGGTTCTTTTACGTGGGGTCTGATATTTAGATCTCGATTTTGTAGGTGGTGAATATCCTGTAATTTTTGTTGGGAATTTTCCTGTTCTATTATAGGTATTTAATCTCCTTTTATAATCTGTCAAACTCGCAGTAAATGTAGGTTTATTCCAAAGAATGTATAATGAAAGAAATCCTGCTCGAGCAGGATTCCCTGTTTTAGTGTCTTTCATATGGCGAAAAATATATCTATTTCTCCTGTCTTTATCTTTATGCTTTGTATAATCACTTGCTTGAGCTTGTCCAAAATGAATGTGTTTTTCTCTGCCAGTTTCCGGGTTTTTAAAAATTGCTTCATATTTTTTACCAGCCTTTTTTGACTTGATTACCTTGACTAATTTTACCCTTGATTTATTTGGGGATCCTCGCATTTTATTTCGTAATAAAATGATATTTTTCTTTAATTTATATTTTTAAACAATTTCTCATAAAATCTCAAATACCAATTGATCAGAGTATTTCAATATGTAAATGTGATATTTTTCATCATGTTCAGATGTCACTTGCTGTACAGATTTCATAGAATCTAATATGGTTTCGTATTTTTTTCCATTCATGAAACCCTTGATATATAATCTATCAAATTTTGCATCTTTCCCTATCAAAATGGGGATATATTTTTCTCCAAAGCAAGCTCTTTCCGCCCAGTCAGGGTTAGTATTGTTTGTAAAGTGTATAGTATCATGACCTTCACAGTCTTTTAGCGATGATATCCTCACCCCTTTTCCAGTTTCAAAATGAAATGTGTCTCCGCTATTATTATAGCCTATATCTAACTTGACTAATATGATATCTTTATCCATTATTTCTTGTATTTTTTATTCAGAATATTTTTTATTCAATTTTATTGGAAAATCCAAAATAAATAAAATGGAAAGAAAAACCTTGATATATATTATACTCGCAATAGTGATTATAGAGGTTATAATCATTCTGGTTATTTTTTCCTTGAAAAAAGGAAAAGGGTATAGCTGTATAAATAATGAGTGTATCCCTGGTGGAACTATGACCTTATCGGAATGTGGAAATATATGCGGACCAATGAAACTCTCCTTTACCCCCTTTGGAAAGACCACTTGTAATAAATTAAATTATTTCCCGGAAAACGAGCTTAATCCGGGCTTTTATAAAATTTGTTGGTTTAGGTTGGGGGCAAGCCAAAATTTCCGTAAATGTAATCGTAATAGCCTAATATCAAAAATAATCGACAATTATAATTGTATAGCCCCATCAATTTCCATTGATATTCAACCCGATGGAACATTTACCGATAATTTAGCAGATGAAAATAGGTACTATTCCGAGCTGGCCAATGAAATAGTGGATACAGCCGCAAAAAAAGGGAAATTAATAACCCTTTCTCCTAGTTTGATTGCAGGGGAATTGTATAAATACTATAAAATGTATAAAAATGGGCTTGATAAATTATACCATTTTATAATACAATTGTACAATCAAAATTTCATTAAAAGCGTGGTATATGATACAGAGTTTTGGGATGATAACGATGATAAGAATAGGGGTACCACCGATTGTGATGATCATAGCCGTGGTCAGGTTCATGGTGGTCATCAACATTGTCTATATGAAAGAATGGGATCATACATGAGTGAAATTGCTAGGGCATGGACCAAGGTAAGACCCGACTGGGAAATTTTCATTAATGATTACCCTGATTCTGCTCTCACTGAAAATATAGAATTTGTCAAGGCAATTAGAGAAACCCCTAATTTGGGCTTTCAAGTTCAAGATTATTGGCATTATCCAAATGATAATAAAACAGTGAATAATTATATATCTCTGGTTGGTAATGCTAAAAAACTTGTATGGGGGTATGCCGGTTATAAACAGCAAAATGAGCTGTGGAGTAAAGCCGATTTTGATAAATGCGCAGAACAGGCCAAGGCTAAAAAATACTATGGGATTTTTGTGTTTGGGGGTATATGTTTCCTGATAAATAATGGGATGATTGATTGTCCGGGATTTACATGTCCAAATTGATATGAGGAAACCCATTTTTAATGAGAAATCTCCGTTATAAAATAATGGGAAAAGAATGATATTTTATAATCTTATAAAATATATTAATCAAATATACTACCACAATCAAAATCGGAACTATAATAGGAAAAATGGGGATGGGCAGGCATGTTATTTTCCTTGAATAATTGATAAATATCCCTGCCATCAAGTTCCATTGATTGCCCGTTTCTAATCACATTATGTATGCATGGATCGGTCTCTATACACATGTCCATATCCACCACTATATTTTCAGTAATACGAATTTGGTTCATTTTATCGGTATTTATTCAATTGGTTTCTCTTTAAGTATTTTTATTTTCTTATTAGTATTTATTCAATTGGGTTCTTTATAAGTATTTTTATTTTCTTTTTTATTAGTATTTATTCAATTGGGTTCTTTGTGAGTATTTTTGATTTTTTAGTTTTCTTTTTAATCTCTTTTTTCCCAGTGGATTTTTTCTCTATAGATTTCTCCTCTTTTTCTTTTTCCCGATCACAATATTCATTAAAGCAATCAGAATCGCAAAAATATAATCTAGTATTTTTATTAGCTATTTTGTCAGATATTTTAATAGCATGACAATTGCTTGGTGATAATTCCTGACATTCTGCACATTTACGCGGTAAATTCTTTTTTAGGCATTTTTTACTGCAAAAATATAGAGCATCAACATAATAGAAATCTTCTCGTCTAAACCTGATTTTTTTCTCTGTCATGGGTTTATTACATTCATGGCAATTTTTAACCGACATTTATGGTATTTCTCTTTTTTACTTTTTTTATTCAATTTTGATCAGATGTTTCCTCTTTAAATACCTTGTGTTTCATGTAAGTATGAAAATACGGTTTCACATCATCTATTAAAAACCCTATAAAATATGGCATTATAAACATTCCCCCTATAAAAAATATCACCCACGGTGGGGGTCTCTTATCCTGTGTTTCCTTCTTTTCATTTATGAACCTATTCAGGTATTCAATAACCTTGGGATCTGTAGCAAATTTGATTGGCTCCCCTCTAAATCCGCCGCCCTCAAGAGGGGCCCCATGATCATGTAGAAATTTCACAATATCCAAATGCCCATTTTTACAAGCTAATGTGAATGGTTCCGCCAAATCTCCTCCACTGTACCTGTGTGAATATACTAGGAATTTTACAATCTCAAAATGTCCCAATAAGCTGGCCGTATTTAATAGAAAACCCCTATTGGATGTTATATCTGCTCCATGGATAATCAGTTTTTTCATCATTTCCAAATCCCCCTCTTTACATGCCAGTGTCAAAGCATAATTATTGTTTGATGTGATATCCACCCCTTGTTCTATATAATAATCCAGGTGTCTAGGGTCTTTAAATCCATTTTCCATCCAGGTATAGAAATTTTGGGTGAGGGTGGCTTTATAGTTTTGAACATTTTTTTGAGAGATATTTCCCTTTTCTTTTTCCCTATTGAGAATTTCATTTTTTATAGTGGGTTCTTTGGTATAATTTTCTGTATTTTCAATATGGGAAATAATAGTCTCTTTGATAAATTTTCTGTAGGGAATTATAGTGGGTGGGTTGAATCTGTTAAAAGTGTTGAAAATCCCAATCATTGGGGGTCTTGATAATATTCTATGCATTTTATATAGTTATTTTTCCTTTAAATTATTTATCTTGAAATATTTGATTTTAATATATTTGATGATTAAAATCAAATTTTTTATTAAAAGAGAAAAAATCAAATAAAATGGGTCCAACTATCAATGCTGCTACTACCAATACCAAAAATTTCAATAAATTGTATAAATATCTAATGACGAGGATAAAAAAATATCAAGTCAAAGGATATGGAGGGGATGATATTCCACTGGATTGTTATCACAATAAACCCGGATTCGAGGATGACTTGAAATTCATGATAGAATTATTGGAAAGGATGGGTTATGATGTCAAACGGAATACGGACGAGACAAGAGTACCGGGCCATTTTTATGACCATTTATCGGTATGTGATGAGAAGTATGAATAAGGGGAAATAAATTTTATATCATTATAAAATTGTTTATTCATGTATAACCATCATAATACAAATATTTTATCTGTAATAAATTATTGGAACATTTCCTTGATTTTATACAGGAAATTATGTCATTTATTTCTTGTAAAAGGACCTTCATTCTTGTATTGAATTGGGGTGTTTTTCTTTTTCCGTTTTTATCTATATAACTATCGGGATTATACCTGATAAAAATCATTTTGTATTCGGTTCCATCAACCAAAGGGTATAAATCATTGTATCGTTGCTCCTCATCTTTATAACCTCTATGTTGTCTTTCATCTATTTCCACACATAATATATAGTTACCGGGAAATTCTTTACGTAAATCGATCCTCCTACCAGTGGAACAATCCCCTATATACATTGGCTTGTCATGAATAAAATCCGAATGGTCATTTTCATAGAGAAAACCTTTAACGGCTAATTCCTTGTTATTTTTCCTTGCAGAAAGAGATTTAGGGTGAGTTGGGAAAAGATTAGTGAAACAATAGCAACAATAATTGTTATAGTATTTATTTGCAAAAGTATCACAATATCCTGTAGCACATCTTTTACTTCTCACATTCACCATTTCATTTGTCATGTGATCTTTGCAACATATAGCCGCTGTTTCCCCTTCATAATTATAACTGGGTATTTTATTACAAAACAGACATTTTTTATCCTTTATATTTATCATTTCATCTTCTTTGTGAAAAAAACAGTATATAGCTACTGTTTCCCCTTCATAATTATAACTGGGTATTTTATCACATTCAATACATGTTCCAAATCTAACGTTTTTCATACCTTTTTCTTTGTGCTGAGAACAATAAATCGGCATTTCCCCTTCATAATTATAACACGGTTGTCTATTACATTCTAAACATTTTTTATTATAAATGACAATCATTCCATTTAACATATGTTTTTTACAATATATAGGTATTTTTTCCCCTTTATAATTATATGAGGGTCTTTTATCACATTTCAAACACTTTTTGCTATATATATTTATCATTCCCCCTTCTTTATGGTCTTTACAATAAATTCCTGGTATTTTTCCCTCATAATTATAACTAGGTATTTTACCGCAATTTAGACATTTTTTACTAACTATATTAACCATACCGGATTTCATATGAGTTTTACAATATAATGCCGGGGTTTTATCAATGAAATTAAAACTAGGAAAAGTACTACATTCTAAACATTTTGATTTTTTTACATCAATCATTCCCTCTTCTTTATGGGAAATACAATAAAGTCCTTTTGTTTTTCCTTCAAAATTAAAACTAGCCCATGTATCACATTCCAAGCATAAATTTGCTCTTAAATTTATCATTCCCTTTATTTTATGAAAACGACAATATAATACTTTTTTCCCTTTAAAATTATAGGTAGCTCTACTGGTACATTTTTTACATTTTTTATTTACCACATCTATCATATTTGTTTTCCTATGTGAAGCACAATAAATAGGTCTTTTTCCTTCATAATTATAACTAGGTCTCCTATCACAATTTAGGCATCTTTTATTGATGACATTTATCATTCCATCCTCTTTATGGTCCTTACAATAAATTCCGGGTTTTACTCCCCTGAAATTAAAACTTGCCCATTTTGTACAATCCATACATTTTCTGACCATTTTAATCTTTATATTTTTTATAAAGAAAATCAAAAATCAATTTTATTGATTCATGGATAACTTGTGACTGAAATATCATGTGCAGGTGAAATTCCGCTTTGTTTTCCAATGGAATAGTTCATACCACCAAAGAGTTGAGGAACGCCCCCAACTGAAACAGATTGTAAAGCGTTGGTACGATTTTGAGTTTGGTTCATTGCCCCACCAATCATACTTAATGCACCGTCATGGAGGTCAATGTTGGGTCTAACACTTGGCTGGAACCAACCAGTCGCATTGGGAATAATTGGTAGGTCCCCTCGAATTGGATCTCCGAGAGACCTCAACCTACTCTTTTGATTTGCATAAATGTACCTGTCATAAATGATTGGATTTGCATTATTTCCAGACAATGCCTGGAGTGACCCCTTATCAGTCATTGCTCTGACAGGCAACATACTAGTGGCCTCTTGATATTGCAATCCTGCCTTTTTAGCGGCGAATGCGGGATTTGCATGCATACCCGCCAGGGCATTCATTTCCATTGCCATGTTTCCCCCTACACCTCCTCTAGCACAGTCAGGGGGAGATTTACAACCTCCTTTACATGATCCGCACCCATTGAATCCTTCTATTATTCCCAATTCAGAATCAGGAACACCATTTGACAGGGATAAAGGCCCTTGCACCACCATTTGAGAATATCCCAATGGATTTGTGGGAACAGCCATATTTTTATTTGAGGGTAAATTATAGCGAATATTTGATCCATAATCTAGATTTGAAAATCTAGGGGATAACATACTCTGATAATTGCTAGGAACAGCAAATAGATTTTGTGGGCTTCCCCCCGCTACCTCTTGTTTTTTAATTGTCAATGGTACATTTATATAGTCTTCTCGTATCTTTTTCTTGTTATCAAAGCTTATTTTTATAACGGCCAAAATAGCCAATACCATGGCTATCAAAGTACCGAATATTTTATCGTTGAGCATTCTTTATTTTTTTATTTATATTGTATATTATTGGATATCGCAAATATTATTTATTATTGGTAATATTTACAAAAAAATTTAGATTGAAAATTTTTATATTTTTTGTAGTTTTACAAAAAATTTTATTGTGTTGTTTTTATCCAAAATTTCTGATATTTTTTACGTTTATTTTCTATTAAATTCCCTTGTAAATTCTCTTGATAAATATTCCGTCTCTGTACCTGTGGATGCAATTATCGCATGATATTCATCCCTACCACCCCATTTTTCTATAATATCCGCCTCCCCCATATCTACCTCTGCTTCTGGGTCAAATCTCTCTCCAACAAAAAAGTCATCCCCATCCATGCTTATCGAGTAAAATGTATTACTTTCCTTTATCAACAAAATCTGTATTTTGTCGGCCTTGAGAAACCTCAATAGCCTTTCAATGGTACAATCTCTATATGTGTTTAGGGGCATTTTGTTTTCATACATTTTTTCCTTTTTAATTCAATTTTATCCCTATCCGATTATCCCCTTTCGTTTCTGGCCAAACCTTTTCCCACCCCTATACCTTTTTGTAGGCATTCGTATGGCTGTCCCAAGCGATTATACCCCTCTGGGAGAGTATTACCATTTCCACAGAAAATTTTGGGATTATATATAGGGGCATAATCTACATCAAAATCATCGGGTTCCATATTTTTCCCTATACCTACCCCTACCCCTTTTTTGAAACATTGGTATCTTGTTCCTCTAACCAACTTTCCTTCTACCAATGGTTTGTGCAACCTATTGTTTCCACAGTATATTCCTTTTTCTGTTGGGTTTCCTTTTTTCCCTTTTCCCTTTTTCTCTGACATTTTATTTATATGATTATAAATATTCTCTCTTAAATATTGTTATAAATAATTTTTAGTTAGACCAAGAATGAAACCTCTCTAATATTTTCTTCTTTTTCCTTTTTTTCATATGGTACATTAATTAATTCCTCATATGCACGGCTGAATGAAGGGTTGAATACATGTCCTGTAAAAAGTATTCTACCCAATGAGGGAAAATGTGTTATGGCAAAACCATTACCAAAATCACACCATAATGTTCGAACATTTGCATCGAGAAAAATATACCTATATTCAATATCCGTACCATCCGTATATATTACCAGACTGGATCCTGATGTAGCTGCGAATAACGGATTTTCATAGGTAATGTCAGGAAGAGTGTAGGAATCGCCAACTCGTGTAAAATCTATCCTTGTTTTAGATTCATTTACATTCGATATATATCCCGATACCAAATAGGCATATGTTGCATTAAATACCTTGATATCACTGTATCCATCACTACCGACTAATCTAAAACATTTATCGAAATTGAAATCGGGTGCTATATCTTTTGTATCTTGGCTCACAATTTCTTTAATTTCCCTTTTATGGATATTATAAACTACTTGGCGATCCTTTAAAATTTGGAATGCTACAAAACCCATTCTTTCTATACCATTTGGTTCTCCTTTAGTATCGATTTCACGGAAATTTTGAGCCTGTTTCTCATCATTGGTAATTTCCAATAAATGTTGCAATGTAATGGGGGTATCATATTTATTCAATGTTTTATAGTGTTGGATCGTATCAACAAATTTGGTCGCACTATAATTTTCTTGCACATTTTTTATACCAATTTTCTCTTTCCATTCTTCCGCTGCCAATTTCTGTTGTTTTATTCTTTTCCTTGTCTCTTGTTTTTCCCTTTCTTCCCTATCCAATTCCTCAAGAGGAATAACTCGGGTATATCTACAAGATTTGGCAAATTTCCTACTTTCCTTGTAAAAATATCCAAAAGAACCCATATTTGGACATGCTCTAGGTCCTACTAGAATTACACCCGAAATTATATCGGCTTTAGGCCAACATACCTTGGCTTTGGTCCATCCCTTGCCTTCAACTAGAAAATCCATTTCCGCACCCTCTTTCACAATTGAATCCCTCCATTCTTTTTCTTGACACATTTTTCTATACTTTTTCTCTATATCATTTGGGTTGGTATACTCTTTCCAATAATTTTTCAATTTATATGAATCATTGCTTGTTATCACTACTTTATTATCCGGAGTTTGTATGTCCAATTGAAAAGAACAGAGATCATACGGTAAATTATTCAATGGGGTGCATTTTACATATCTCTTTTCCTCAAATACATAGTACCATTTATCTTGTTTTTTAGGAGGGGAAAATAAGACCAAGTGTCTCCCATTGATTTCATCATTATTGTAATATTCAGTCATTTTAATATTTTTACTATTATAAATTCCCCTTTTTTAAATCAATTTTATATTTTATAAAATTATGTTAAAACTAATCCTTGAATGTACAGAGAGGTTTGAGTTTAGCCACTATACTGACTAATCCGGCATCGACTAGACTCTGTACCACACTATAAATATCTTTATACGCAAGTTCATGTTCCTGCCTCAATAGGGAAATATTGGAACAAACCACGGTTGAACCCACACTGGTTCTTTCCAATTTTTCCTTACATAAATGTCCAAATTTTTCTTTTGCCTTGGTTCTATTTAATTTTCTACCTGCACCATGAGCTACAGAACATAACATTTTTTCAGCCAATTCCTTGTTTTCTGTCATTTTAACTAGAAATGTAGCACTACCACGACTACCGGGAATCACTGTAATATCTCCGGGATTAACTCGACCTACACCTTTTCTGTGGAGGAAACTGTGTGAATTACCATCATTTTTAACCTCTAAATAATTATGAACCACATTTAATATCCTTTCACTACTAGTGCCTACGGTATCGCTTATTCCAATTGCTATTTGTTCTCTATTGGCCAATGCCCATGAAACAGCCTTGTCATGATCAGATATGTATTCCTGTTGTTGTTTTTCATTGGAAAGAATATTATCATGTGTTTTGGCAATTTCTCCCCCATATCTTCTAGATCCGGAATGCACTAACAAAACTGCCTTTGTTTCATCTATACCCAACTTGCTAAATTCCTGAGGATCCTCAACCTCATCAACCTCTAAAAATTCAGCAAAATGATTACCACCACCTAGTGTCCCTAAATCCTCATCAAAATTATGATCCCAAGAGGAATCCGCGTATATTTTTCTGGGTTTATACTCTATTCCTCCCTTTAATTTTTTAGCCAATTGTTCGGGTGTATTTTTTCTAACCTTGATATTTGTAGAAAAAAGAGTCATACCACAACCTATATCAGTCCCTATGAATTTGGGATAAATCACATTTTGAGTTGTAAAACAAACCCCAATAGGTATTCCGGGACCCTCATGAATATCGGGCATGACTACGGCCTGATTTATATCAGGATGTTTTTTCATTGCTTCATATAATTGATTTAACCCACCCGGATCAATATATTCCTCTTTACAAACTATAATTACTTTATCATCCATTCTCTTTTTTTTTATTCCTACTACTTAATACATTTTATAATATTATAAAATGAGAATTTACACATTTACTACCTCATCATATAGACAACTAAAAGAACCCTGGAATACATGACCACTGAAAAGCATTCCATTTAAACTGGGAAAATGTGAGATTGCATGATCATTATCCAATGATTGAATTATTGTTCTATTTTCCGCATCCATGAAAATTGATTTATATTCAAACTCTGTCCCATCAGTGCATATTGTATATGGAGAACCGGTAGCAGCAAACAAGGGATTTTCATATGTGATATCGGGAAGGGTAAAAATATCCCCTACTTGCACAAAATCTAGTTTTCCGTTATAAAATCCACTGTTTTCACATTTTTTATACCTATCCCAATCGCCACACCACATATGGGCATATGTGGCATTATGGACTTGAATATCACTATATGCATCTGATCCGGATAAATGACAATAATTTTTCATGGGGTCGCTAGTCTTTATAGAATCCCGCTTTATTTCACTAAAAAGCACTTGAGTATCAATTGGTAGAACAATAAATCCCTCATATGCCTGTTCTTTTATACTCTTTTTTTTCTCTATACTTTTAAACTGTTCCTGTAATATTTCATCATTGGTATTTTGTAATAGATATTCGCATGTAATAGGAGTATAGTGTTTCTTTAATGATTTGTATATAGGTAAAGGATCATAAAATTTTACATTTAATTTCTCTACTTGTTTCAATCCTATTTTTTCTTTCCAATTTTCAGATTCTTTTATCTTGATCATTTCTAGGTATTTTCCTATATTTTCAGTATATTTATATTATTATAAATATCAATCTTTTTTTAAATGATTTTATAGTACAATTAATATGGGTATATTTTTCCCTCCTGATAACAATTCCACTGCTTTTTCATAAAGGGGATCCACCTTGAGAATAGCTAAATACCCCACTACAACCCCTCCTGCTTGTTCAACCAAATCCGCAGCTGCTCTGAATGTTCCACCTGTTGCCATTAAATCATCGATAATTAATACCCTTTCATCTTTTTTCACTGTAAATTTCAGTATTTCCAATGCATCAATAGAATATTCAGTATGGTATATAACACTGATTTTTTCATTGTCCGATTTATAAGGTAATTTTCCCCTTTTTCTAGCCATTATAAAACCAGCATTTAAAACGTATGCCAAAGCACTGCCATATATGAATCCTCTTGAATCCAGGCCCACAATCTTGTCAATGTTTGATATACCCGAATTTCTAATAATTTTCATTGATAAATCTATCAATCTATGAAAAAGGTCAGAATCAGATAAAATCGGTGATAGATCCTTGAACATTACACCTTTTTTAGGGAAATCAGGAGTCAATGAAATATGTTTAGAAATTTCATATCTTTCGACCTCTATTGGAAATGCATCTCGTAAAGCTGCTGTAATTTGATCAAAACGGCAGGTGTATCCGGTTTTCTTGTGATTCAGATTATATTTCATGGAACTCATCCAGTCCTTGGCATTTATATCCGAATCACATAAATTTATAGCTTGACCAATAGTCATGGAAAATCCATCTGTTCCGTTGAATCTATAAATTGTATTTTTTTCTATATAATCGTAATATTTTACTGGGAATTTTATATGGTTGCTACAACCGGTGCAACTATGGTTATTATTTCTCAGGGAAAAAATCAATACATTACAGCAATCAGTGAAATTTGGATAAATCTCATTTTCTATAGCAATTATATAGTCATAATCCTGTATTTCTTGCTCCGTCAATTTTTGCAAAACATGATTTTTTCTCTTGGTGCAACATAATGCTCCGGTTCCAAGCGGTTGTTCGGGTAAGGTACAATCCCTGGTATTTTTGCATAGAATTTCATTTTCCGGAATTCCAAAAAATTCGGAAACAGCACGCAATTTTATAGGGCTTTCAGATGCCAATACAAGTCTATTAAAACCGGGGATTTTTGGTGTCGCCATTATTTATCGTTCTCTTTCTTTTTTTCTTATCATTTTATATCTAAATATAAAATATTCAATTTTAATATTTTTCTTTTTTCAATCCTTTTCAAACAACGCGCTTATACTCCCTCTAGTTTCTAATATATAAATTGCCTGAGATAAAAGCGGCCCAAGAGATAAAATGGTAAATTTACGATGTTTTTCCAGATCATGGGGTAATGAGTTTGTGATAATGACTTGCACAATAAAATCACAAGATTCAATGGAAGATATCGCTTTTCCAGATAATATACCATGAGTGGCTAATATTATAGCATTTTTCAATCCATGCCCCTTTAATTCATTACAGGCGGAAATCATCGTACCGCAAGTGTCAATTATATCATCAATAATAATGGCTGTTTTTCCTTTATAATCTACATTGGATAATAATTGGCTTGATTCAACCTTGCTTTCAGTACTATAGTCTCTCTGTTTGCTCATTATAGCAAATGGCATTCTAAGCATTTTAGCATAATGAGCTACTCTTTTCACGCCACCATTATCGGGAGATACCAAGATATACTGTTCTCTCGATTTATCTCTCGTCTTATCCCCATCAGAAATGAATGAATCAGATATATGAAAATGTTTCAGGTAATCACAGAATATTTTAATTGCATATAAATTATCAAAGGGCACATTCGTAAATCCTTGTATCTGTCCTGCATGTAGATCAATTGAAATTATCCTAGTGATTCCCGCCGCTAATAACAGGTCAGAAACTAGTTTAGCCCCAATGATACATCTACCATCATCCTTTTTATCTGATCTCGCATAAGGGAAACATGGTATTATTAAACAAATGGATTTTGCATCAGATCTTTTACATGCATCGGCCATGCATAGAATTTCCATTAAATGATCATTGACAGATTTTCCATTATAATTTACACCAGTTGCTATGATATACACAGGATACCCTCTTATACTTTCGGAAATCTGTATTTTAATCTCTGTATTTGCATGATATTTAATAGTCCTTGATACCAATTTTTTTCCCAAATTTTTAGCTATTTCCTCTGCAAGAGAAACATTGGAATTTGTAGAGATTATTTTAACATTGTCAATTGCCCTTGAAATTTCTTGTGGTTCCATTTTGATTTTTTGATAAATTACTTGCTATATTATTTTGTATATTATTTATTATATTTTCTCTTAATTTTTATATTTAAATATAAAAATTCAGTTTTATTTTTATTGAAAATTGGATATTGAAATCGAGATTATTTTGTATTATTTAATTTCAATGCAGTTTCATTATTTTTATCATTCCACTTTCTCATTTTATATGGTGTTTCCCAAGCCATTTTTCTATTGATAAAGTCATTTATTTTTTCCACGCTAAATTCCCCTTTATAAGGTTCGCTATTGGAATGGTCATAATGATACACAATTCCCGTTATATTTTTTAGTGATTTTCGTATGATTTTTGTACAGTTTAATTCTTTTTCGGTTTTCTCTGCATCAGTCCTGACTATCCCCATTCTAGGATAATTATAATTTTTTCTCTGTAAATTGGCAACCTCTTTGAAAATGGTAATCAAAGTTGGGCTAGTGCAGAATAGTATAATCATTGGAGTTATAAACGTCATATTCAAACATGGGGTATCATTCTCTTCCATATAAAAGTCAGAGAATTTCAATTCTAACAGCTCATTATTTTTTCTTGCAATGTGAGCGGGAATATTATGTGTCAACACAATTGTTTCTTCACCCGCCGAGGTATATCCAACGACCATATCCATTTTTTTGGTCATTTCCACTACAAAATTATATAGTGGAGTAATTTCCATTTTTCCTGCGTATTTCATATATCCCATGTTTTTATCCCCTTCTATATAATGTATAATATGACTATCCGATATAAAGGGATATTTTCTCTTGGAAATATCAAAAATACCAAGATTTATATTGATTTTATCACTTTTAATTTTTTGAGCCAACTCATTGAATAGACCGATATATTTTGTATCCTTGTAAAATAGGACAATCATTGGACAAATATATTGTTTGTTCCTGTTTAATGGAAACCCAAAATTATCAATGTTGAAAAGCGAGTTATTTGAATCATTTGAATCATTTGAATCCTCCAAAATATATATTTTTGAATGAACCCCTCTTTTATTTAAAATCGAGTATTCAGGATTGCTAGGTATATTTTGAATATATTGACTATACATTTTTTCAGCACAGTTTCCTTTGAAACAATCCTCGATAAATCGTTCAATATATTGAACATTCACTGTCCTCTTGTTATATTCCCTATAATCTTTATAATCATGATAAAACATTATTTCAAGGGGAGAAAATGCGACATGATCGAATCTATGTTCATCAGTGTCGAAAATTGCAATGGTGATCCCCTTTTCCTGATCACAATTTTTACTGGCGATTGTATTGAATAAAATGATCAGTTGTTCATCTGTAAATTTATTGGTGAGATCCCTTTTGTTATAAAAAAATACCAATGCGGGAAATATGCTTTTTCCACATTCATTTTCATTTAGATATATTTTCGCATGATTTCCGGGATCATTCTTTAATTTGATTATGGGAAAATCTATATCAAAATAAGAAGGGTCCAGTTCAAAAATATATTCATGCAATTTTAGGGAAAATTCATTGGGCGAGGTTATTCCCTTTTTACCCGTGTTCAAGCAAAATAACTCCGGTATATTTTCCTTGAGCCTTTTTAAAATTTCATTCCTATTTTCCCCAAAAATTTTAGATTCCCCATCACGGTTTATTTCATCTATAAAATTCTTGACATTCTCAATGAAATTTTCTTTTTGTAGGGGTATATATTTTTCCGTTAATTTCTTATAAGGTCCGGGAAATACACCATTTTCTCTGTGATATTGGATTAATAGATTGACTTTATCAATAATGGGGATAATAGATATATCAGAGGAAACACTGGGGGGTTTTATTTTTTCTATCTGTGTTAGTATAAATTGCTTGATAGATTGTACATTGATATTCCCTATATACGTTGCTACTTTTTCCCAATCATGTTCCAGTATTATCATTCCCTTGGAATTTTTCAAAATCTCTGTTTTATCAGGCCCGAGAGAGCCATCACATTTATCTATATTAAAAATATTCAAATCACAGGGAATATTTTCTTTGACTATAATTTCCTGTAATTCATTGAAAATATGAATATAATTTTTTAACAGTGCGAAATCACAAAAATAAACCAGGTTGAAATAATCATCACAATTTGTCCCAAATTCATCATTATCCCAATAAAAACTAGTTTGTTCAAGTTCATAGATATCTTTATGCATTTTTATGGGGGTAATATCCCTTATTTTTTCAGATATAAACTTTTTCAATGATTCTACTTTGATCTCATCACAATAAAAATAATACTTGTCGGGATTTTCGTAAAATTTAACAGTACTTGTGCTAGCAATTAAATCATGATATACACTACTGACATGTTGATATATACCAATATTTATACCGGTTTCTCTACTTAGTTGTTCAAAAATGGGGATATCATTTTCCCCAGAAATAGTAAATGTATAAACCAACATGGGACAAGAAATCTTACAATTTTCGGAAATAAACAGACATCCATTTTTAAATATAAAATGTTTAGTTGTCAGCACATGAAAATTTTTGGATGCAGTGATACTATATAGATATTTTAAAATATCTATATGCCAATTTACATTGGCTTCGGAAAAAGCCTTGTTATTTTGAGCCTTGGGGTCGGCCCCTTTAGATATCAAATATTTTACTATTTCCAAATGTCCTTGAGTACATGCAGCTATCAAGGGAGAATCATCCTGCGTTCTGATATTTACTTGGAAAGATTCCAGATATTGTATGGTATCTATTTTTCCAGATTCACATGCTAGTATCATATAGTAATCATCTTTATAATGAAGATCAATGCCGTGATTTACTAGATCTTTCATTTTGAATAAATCCTCATTTTTTATAGCATAGACAAACTGCTTATCCAAAATTTCCTGTTTATTCTCTGATGGGTCCCCTATTATTTCATTTAGAAAATCCACAATCTCGATATACCCATTTTTATATGCTGCTTCCAAACCCTCTTTTAATATATCTTGAGGAATTGTTCTACCTATAAGCAAATATTGTACCATGGGTAAATGCCCATTTCTACAAGCAAATATAAATCCCTGATTATTATTATTTCTGGCATTTAAATTATTCCCCTTGGAAAACAGATATTTTGCGGTTTCGACATGACCATTTTCACAAGCATATATCGTAGCGGAATCAAGATCGGTAAATACATTTGCCCAATTTTCCACTAAATATTGTACTATAATGGTTTTTCCGTGTGCGCTTGCAATATTTAATGGGTAGTTTTTTTCCAAATTTAGACCCTGAGAAATCAGATATTTCAATACATGGATATGTCCTTTTTTGCATACAATTGTCAATAAATCATGACATTTGGGTAAATAGTCCTTTAAAAACACTTTTGAACATCCCTCAATAATTTCCTTGACATTTTTCAAATTTCCATCATCACATGCAATTGTCAATTTTGATTGAAAATCACTGAAATTGGTAAAGGTTCCCTCTTTTTGGGGAGTAATCTCTTTGGGCTTATTCTCCCCAGCGAGTTTATTCTCTAAAGGGGTCAAAACCTCTTTTCCATTGAATTTTGAATAGCATTTCAAATCACAATAATATCCCTTGGAAAGATCAGTGTTTTTTATTACAATTGGAAAGTCCTTTATTTCTCTGACCCCCTTACAATGAACACATTCTTTAGGGAGATACTTACTATCAAAACACATTTTACAGAAATAATTTTTCACATTATTTTCCTTATATAAAATTCTGGGGAATATTTCTATATGTGAGCAACGGTTTTTTCTGTTTGTTTTCTCTGATTTTCCTACTTGGAGCATTTTAACAAATTTTAACAAATTTTGGTCAGTAAATTAATAATATATTTTCTTACTTTTTTTACTCATTTAAAATAATATTCATTTTTATAAAAATTTATAATGATATAAATTTCTCTTTATTTGCATTTTTTTCTCATATAAATTCCCAATTTTAATTTATTCTTGAGTAATGGCATATTTCATTGCATTTTTCAAACCATTTTTATCTCCAAACTTTTTCTTGAAAACATGATCAATTACACCCCCATATGGTTGATTCATACAATCCTTGACAAATTTCCTCAGGGAATCCACATCTTCATAATTTCCCTTGAATTCCTCATATGCAATTTCATCAAAATAAAATAGGATTTTTCCGGGTAAATTAGTACCATTAAAATCTTTATTGGAATCTGTGTCAATTATACGAAACAAAGGGGCAGTCTTTTTTTCTCTTAAAAAGAGAGCCAATCTATTGAGGAAAAACAATTTACGCATCTTGTACTGATCATATTGGGATACCAATAATACCAGTGTAGGGGGTGAATCTGATTTTAATTGCATACAATCGGTATCCACGTTAAATCCCTGAATTTCGTTGAGAACACCTATATCACCATAAAGATCATAATTTTCAATAAAAATCTCTAGTTCGCATTTTTCGGAATGGGATTTTAACGATATTTTATTGGTGTTGAAAAGTGAATTTACATCTGATTTATCCAAAATATCAGTGATCACGGGTAAATTTTCTATTTTTTCTATTTTTGGGGTATTCGAAATATTCCCCTTTTTATAACACGCTAAATCACAATAGTATTTTTTGTCTTGGGAATCCGTGTTTTTTAATACAATGTTGAATTTGGTTTTATCTGCAGAAATTCTACATGTATCGCATTCCCTGGGCAAATGTTTATTATCAAAACATTTTTTACAGTGATATTGTTTCCCACCTGACACTCCTTGAATTTTTACTATCTGAGACTCTGAATGTCCCGGTTGGGTTTTACGCTTGCAGATAACTGATTTCCCTACTGTCGCTGTCATTTTTATTCCTGTATTTCTTTTTTATAAAATTTCCCCTTTAAAATCAATTTTATATTTTTATAAAATTTGCATGTTTTTATATTATTTTTTACACTGTTTTAACACCCCATTTTATACACATTTGTTCAATAAATAATCTGATAGAAGCAATATTGGCTATATTTCCTGTATATTTTGCACATTCATTTGGATAATAATAAAATGACACTTTTGGAGTCCCCAAATCATTATATGATCCACTCAGATTAAATACACCAATATTTGCAATAAAAAATTTCTTTTTAATATCAGTCGATAATCCACTAAATGATGGTAGGAGATGTTTGGTATCATTATTATAAAAAAATACTATTGCGGGAGAAGGTATTTTCTGCAATGTTAGTATTCCCATATCATTTATGTTAAACATGTCAAGAGTGTATTCATTTAAATTTTTCAATCTTGAGGGGTCATAATTTACAGTGAAACAAGCATCATTCTCTATATTGGGCGAAATATTAAAATCTATCGGTTTTTCCAATGGTTTCTTATTAAATTGTATATAGCATTCCAGATTGCAAAATCTCTGATGGGGCTCCATGCTATGTTCCATTGTTTCAATTTGCTTGATAATTCCAAACTGATCATCTCTCCATAATTTCCCACAATTATCACATGCATTTTTTAAATGGAAATTATCAAAGCATGTTTTACAGTGAATTTTTTCAGTACCATTTTCCCTAAATAATATAGTACCCTCTGAACACGATTTTTCACAGGTGCAGGTTAATATGTTGTTATTGGTCATTTTTTTCTTTTAGTTTCCTTTGGTTTCTTTAAATATTTTTGATTTTAATATGTCTGAGAGAAATATGATGCAGTACTCATATATTTAGGTACAATTAGTCTATCCGTGAGATGAATTACCCCATTATCTACACATATATTAAATTGGATAATTTCAGCATATGTAGGCTTGACCTGGAGATATAGCTGTGTTCCTTCCCTCCCCGAGGGTATGGTAATTAGGCTTTTACAATTAAGATTAGTAATCTCTATATTTTCTGCAGGTAATTTACTGACAAAATATTTATGTGGAGAGGCAGTGAGCAATTCGGAGCATATTTTACGGTTCAATGTACAATACTGTATGATTTTCCTTGCATTTAATACACTCATATTATCCACATATTCTCTTGCAGATTCCATATCAGGAAATGTATTTAAAAATGCCTTGTCAGAGGCCACAAATAATGTATATACAGATACCTTTTCCCTATATTGATAAGAATAGCCGGATTTATACAAGATATCTCTAAATAGAGAAAACCCATTATTATTCTCTAGAAACCCCACTATAGAATTATCGGGTACATATACAGGTTTCCCAGCCGGTCTTATATCCTGTTGGAATTTATAGTCCATGGACTGTGTATATGGTCCATTTGCAGTCATTTTCTTTTTCTATTTATTTTTCTATTTATTTTTGTGTTTAAAGATAATTTTCCATTAATTTATAATATTATAAATTTATTGTTATTTTTACGGTCAATCAGAGTCAGAGTCAAAATCCACATCACTTGCATCCCCACACTCCTTGCACAATTCCCTTATTTTTTTCTGATTTTCTTTATCCTCATCAAGGTGATATGCCTTGTATATATTCCAACGTACCGAGGTTGCACAAGAATTGCATAAATTTACATTGCAGATTGGGCAATTAACATCATGGGATGTTTCCCATTTCTCCTCGCATATAGCACATCTAGGCATTATAGTGGGTTTTCTATTGGTCTTTTTTGAAACTTTATCTAATCAAAAATCATGCTATTTTTTTCAATTTTATATTGTTTACACTTGTTTCTAATCTTTTTCAAGGCCATTTCTTTATAATCCATAAAATGCCCTGGAATTTCTACATTATTTTCCATGCATAATTTGCATATTTTCACAGCTGAAAGTACACTACATTCTCCATTTATCAGTACATCATGTTGACATGGATATGTAAGATAACACATTTCCATATTTACACTGATATTTTTATTGATTTGAAATTGGGACATTCTTATGGGATTTCTTTCTTTTTTCTTTCTGATTAAATTTGCTTAAATTAAAATTTATAGCCTTATAAATTTTATTGGTTATTTTTATTGAGTTTCTAATATTTTATTTTCTCTCATTGTTCCCAGTTATACACATTTCTCTCCAAGACCCTTTTATCAACCCCTGAAAGTTCTTTTTCTTCCCCTGTGGAAATTACTCTATTTTTTATTATTTTTTTATCCCCTAATACCGGCAATTCTACCCTATACTTTTTTCCTTCACATTCAATATATAATTTTCCAACGGATTCTCTTTTAAATTTTACCGGTAAATCATCTATACTTTTTTTAAACTCTAGGTGGTGGGTCAAACAATACTCACTCTCATTTATTTTATTTTTTACACAACCTTTACCATTTAGCTGTAAAAATTCACATTTCCCCTCTTTTTCCATTTTTTCTCATTGCTTACCAATCCGGTCCGACATTATTCAATTTTATTAGAGGAACACAGAGAAAATTTTTCACATCAAACATGCCTTTCAAAATACCATTTGTTTGATTGAAAATAGTCATGTGGATCCTCATATTCATGTCCCTACTTTTTTCATTAAATTTATACCCAAATGTATCACATAAATTTTCCAATTGAACCGTGCAATAATCACCCAAATTTATCATTTCCATGAAATAACTCTTTATATCCGGAAAAGTCTCTTCTACCTGTTTTTTATTACTTGCTAAATAACTTGTTGATTTAATAGCCAATTGAATATATGTTTCCGCGGTATCAGTATTCATGTTATTTAATATATAAATTCCACTATTAGAAAACATGTCAAATAACAAGTACTTTTCCCTATTGAATAATTTTTTCTTGTTCAATGCGAATAGCTTATTTCTCCATTCTTTTTCATTTATTTTTCCGCGTAGGTATCCTACCCTTAATTTTTCCAATGCAGCATTTTCTCTATTCATTTCAGTGTTGATCCCTTCCATTAAACCTCTCATATGAGCCACTTTTTGCTGGAAAAATTTACATATTCCAAAACGGGTAAATTTCTTTTCCAAAGTAGGTACCCCTCCACATATCATATCGTTTGGTTCCCTAAGATTTGCTCCCCCATTATTTCTCCATTCAAGATAATGGGGGTTGTGGAATTGTCCGTTTCTGATAATTTCCAATGTTTTCCAATTAAAAGGGGTATTACATCTTGTGCAAAACATTTGATTACATCCCGAATGTTTGATAATGGGTTTTCCACAGCTTGGGCAGGGTTTTGACTGGGCATATATTTCTTTTACACTTGCTATATCATCTGGGTTACAGATATGGTCCGGGGGGTCCTTTTCCTTTTTTTCTATTTTTTTCCCTATATTTTTATGGCATTTTTTGCATGTATAGGTTTCGCATAATTTACACAGATAATTATGATCCACAATTTCATTTGAGAGAAATCCCTTGCAATCATTATACCCACACGGTAATACAAATTGCTTTTTAGTTATTCTGGATATTGTTGGATTATCACTTTTTATTTGTGATTCAATTTTCAATTGTTCCCTCCTTACATACATGCCATGATAATATTCATTATAATTTCTACATTCGGCTAGCAATGCCTTTTTCTTGTCACTTTCAGTACTTAGAGGGGTACTATGATATTCTTCCCTTATTTTTTTCTTGATAATATTAAGTTGTTCCAACTCATGAGTAATTGTCATTATTTCTTTTACCAATTGTTCATGATGAATGAGATTCTCTACAATATGCTGAGTTTGGGGTAGTAAAGCCTTTTCCCTTTCCAAGAGAAAATCCCCAATCACAGGTTTTAGTTTATTCACATAGAAACTCTTGGTAAATTCCTGTACAAGGAACACTGCTGAAAAAAATATCTTGCAATCGCGGTTCATACAAGAGGGTTCATTTACTGATGAAAAAAAGTGCCTTTCCCAACAGGATTTACAAGCATGAAAATGGCATGAATGACAAGTTATTTTTTTCCTGACCAAATTATTGTAATTTTCGCAACATATATCACAATCTTTAGGATCCATATCGTTCCTCATTTTGTATCATATATTGAATGAGGATTCAGTTTTAAGTGGTCAATTTAGGTGCTTTATAGTCTTATAAAGCAGTTAATAAAAAAATAAATATTTATTTTTTTATTATCCAAATTTTCAATTAATTTATCCATATTGTTCATCTGTCAATTCAGGGTTATCTTTTATATTCAATTCGATATTCTCATATGGTTTTATCATTAAATAACTACTGTCCTGATCCCCATATATAATTCCCCTTTTTTTCAATTGTTCTTTTCCAATTGCACTTATACCCATTTCTATAAGTTTGAAAGGTAATAATCCATTTCTGACTCCAAATGAACCATAATCATATATATGAATACCATCATTTTTTGTGCATATAATTTCACATTTTTTCATTAATTCTAATCCATCCTCATCAATTTCCAAATCTAGATTGATAAAATCCATTATTTCTCTTTCGGTAATGTCCTTTATTTTTTCCAGATAGTTTTCCCCATAATAATTAATAATTTTTTCCTCATACACTTTTTGCAAAGAGGGATATGGATTTTTGTTGGATGAGTTTTCCATTAAATGTCAAAAAGTATATTTTATCCTTGGAAATTTGATTTTATGTAATCATACAGACGAAAGATAACCTACAGACCATTTATCTAGACTCATATTGTCTTGTCCGCTCTTTTCTCTTCGTCGTCTTCTGGCCTCAATTTCCTTTTGTAATTCGGTAATCAAAGGGGTGAGTTTTTCCTGATTAATATCCGGTTTTTTCAACCCGGATATAGCATTATTCAATTCGCTTTGATTCGCTATGATCACATGGGTCTTGTCAATTTCTTTTTCTGTATTACCTTGATACAACCATGAAAAATATTCGGAAAACCACATTTTTTACTTTTTTACTTTTCTTTACTTTATTTTCTTTATATTTTTCTTAAATAAAATAAATGCCAATGAAAAAAGGATTAAGTGCCCTCCAAGACGATTGTTGGGACCAAATATGTCCCTATACTCAACAAGGGGGCTCCACAGGAAAATTAGATTGTTTTCAGGCAAATGCCGATAAAATATGCGAATGTTGTAAAACGAGAGGATTGTCCGATTGCAAGGTATTAATTCCCAATAGGGGATTGGTCGATGCTTGTTCAATAAATTCGGGGGGTTCCGGAAATAAAAAACTAACCGATACAGAAATAGAATTTATCAAGAATAAATTGGCTGCCGCTATTCTTGGAGATAATAATGATATTCCCAATGACTCATTAGCTAGAATAGTGAATTGTATGTACCCTGAAATGGAAAAAATAATGGACATGAGAAAATTGATCAAAGGAGACACTTTTGATGAAACTGTTCTGACTGATGAGGAAAAGAACAAGGTCAAGGGGATAACCGAAATCTGTGCAAATAATGTGCTTGCGGCTGTAAATTTAATAGGAGGGGTAAAACCATCCGGAATCACCAGAAATATTCCCAAGAATGTTTTAATAGGGATTGTCGCTGCATTTGTATTGTTGATAGTATTATCCGTATTTTTTTCCATGAAAAAGTAATTTGTGGTTTTATATTAAATATATTTAATATATAGCATAATTAATAATCACACCTACATTTATCGTCATTGCAATATGGAACTGTACCATTTACACAATCATTTTTAGTTGGTGTATTATCTATACAATTACAGTCTCCGTTATCCCCATTAATATCGTAATCCCCCACAACATACGGTGCATCATAATATCCCCTATAAAATCCTCGTCGAAAAGGTCCCCTCCCCCATCCTCTACGCCATCCTGCTCTTGGCCCTCTCCAATATTTTTCCCTTTGCCCCTTATATACCAAATAACCCACGGTAATCAATAATACGGTCAATAATACGGTCAATGATATTGTATGCATTTATTCTTGTAAAAAAAAGAGTAATGAAACCATAAAATCTAATTTTTTTATATTCTGATATAAAAAATTAAACGGTAGAGAAATAATTAAACATAATGGGAATCAAATTCTTTTATAAATGGCTGTCAAATTACAAGGATAATCGTATTTTATTCGTACGGGAAAAACAAAGGATTTCAGATGCAAAATTTTTAGAAACTCCTCCAATACATAACCTATTAATTGATATGAATGGACTGATCCATAATTCCGCTCAAAAAATCTATAAATATGGTGCATTTGAGGAACAGGGGGTGATAATAGAACAAACACCCGAAAATGACCTAAAGCTGTTTAATGACATTGGAAAGAGCATTAATGCATTGATTTTTGCTGTACAGCCCAAACGGAGAATAGTGATGAATATTGATGGCTCGGCCCCATTGGCTAAACAAAATCAGCAAAGACAGCGTAGGTATAAATCGGCCATGGATGCTTGTGAAAAAAGTGTAAAAAACAAATCCGGAATTTCTTTAAATAAAATCCCCTTTGATCCCTGTAATATTACCCCGGGTACTAAATTTATGCATGATTTGTCAGTGTATCTTGACGGCTTTATCAAAAGGGAATTGTTATTATCTGCCCTAGAAATTGTTTTCTCTGACAGTTCGGTACCAGGAGAAGGAGAACATGCGTTGTTCGCATATATTCGCAAGTTTGTTCCGAAAACCGAGGCAAATTGTCTATATGCAAATGATGCGGATTTAATAATGCTTTCACTGACTCTACATAGGAAAAATGTATTTGTTATCAGGGATAGCCTATACGATAAACGCTTTAAATATCATCTGGTAAATATAGATCGAGTGAGGGAGATTATAATAGAAAATGTAGTATCCGATCCAAGAGGAAATATCACAGAGGGTTTTGGAGATAATGTCCAAGACACCATTAATGAGAAAAAATGTATCAATGATTACATTTTTTTATTCTTTTTAATTGGCAATGATTTTCTCCCCAATATTCCAGCATTTGAAATTAACATGAATGGGGTAGAAATATTATTTGATATTTATAGGCAAATTGTAGGGAAATATGGTCATATAATTTATAGATCGAAAAAAGGACTAAATATCAGAAAAAAATCATTTCTTAATTTCCTGAAAAAATTTGGGGAAATGGAACAAAGAATTTTAAATGAAAAATATATAAATAGATCCAAATTTTTTACCGATGAAATTTTAGAATCGTCAATTGAAAAAAGGACTGAATTGAGAAATCCTGAAAATCTGAGCATGAAATCACTATTGGATGCACTAGTATCACAAAATATGGTAAATATGGGAATTTATAAAGAAAAATATTACAAGGAAAAATTGGGAATAGAAACCCCCGACGAAATAAGAGGGATATGCATGGAATATTTTCAGGGATTACAATGGACACTTGAATACTATTCTCAAGGACCTACTGATTGGAGATGGTTTTATCCCTATAATTATGCACCCTTTGCTAGTGATTTATGTCAATATATCTTTAGAAGGACCATATTTTTACCTACAAAGCCTATTCCTCCATTTTTACAGCTTAGCATAGTATGTCATAAAAATAGCTATAATCTCTTGCCAAAGCCTTTTAGGGATAATGAAAAAATAAAGGAATATTGTCCTGAAAAAGTCAAGATAGATTTATCAGGGAAACAACGCGAATGGGAGGGTCTGGTAATTTTACCTACAATTGATTTAGAAAAATATATTAAAAATTACAGAGAAAAAATAAAGTTGGTTCCTGAAAAGGAAATGTATAGAAATGAATTTGGGGTGGGGTATTTATACCAAATTTCCCCTGATGGTGAATTTCATACTAGAACTCCAATTGAATTTTAGAGAAAATTTAATATTTATAATATTCAAAAGGAATAAAGAAATAAAAAGATTAAAAAGGTTAAAAAGATCAAACAGAAAAAAAAAGAAATGTCCCACAGAAATAATGCAAGGGGATTTAACAGGGGGAATAGCAAGGGAAATAACAAAATTTATGCGGTACAAAAAATTGATAAAAATACAGGGAGATTAGATATAATGTCTGGATACAGCGTAAATCCTTATTCATGTCCTAATAAAAAATTGAATCCCTATAGAACGATAATTATTGAAGAAAATACAAGAAAAGAAATATTGAGGAATAGAACCAATTTTAGAAGGGATGTACCAATTGATTTTTTCCCTGATTTTCTCGAGACGAATGAAAGAGTAGAAAGGGAACAATATATTGAAGCCAATTATGAGGATTATTTAATTCCCTTTGATTCCGAGAAAAAAAGTAATGATATATCTTTTAATTTACCGGAAATTATAGGGGAATATATTGATAAAGAGGATTTAATTAGCAAGATTATAGAAAAAAATAGAGACGACCCTATAGAATTTATCAATGATAAAATAGCAAGGGAATTATCAACATTTTATACAGATGAAGATTGCCCTATTTGTTCAGAGAGTTGTTTTGGAAAATCCGGGTCCATGAAAATAACCTCTTGTTGCAGGAATTTTATATGCAATCCATGTAATGTGAGTTGGAAAGAGAAAAATATCTCTTGTCCATTTTGTAGATTTTCTCCCGTAAAATTATATACGATTATACCAATGAGAAGATACAAGGGGGTTATATCCAATGAAAAAGAAAACAATAAAAATAATGAAAATAATAAAAAAGAAAATAATATAACAGAAATCATTGAAATAAAAGAAATGAGAGATAAAGATACCCCTGGAAAAAATGGGAAATTAATACCATTTTACAAGAAATTGGGAAATTGCATTGGAACCCCTATTAAAAATTGTATCAATTCAATTGTTAATTTTTTCAGAAAATTATTTGGATAATTTAATATTTTATAACTATATAAAATATACTGTCCTGTTTTTCTTGTTTTTCATAAAAAACAGGATATCCTACATTAAATTACACCATTTATTCTGTGGATATATAATCTCTATTGTTCCATCATTTATTCCTTTTATAGTGAGTTCGCTATTGATATTATTGATATAATTACGTGATCTCACATTGGCCAACAGGGCATCCTTGCTAAATTCGCTTATATGATCCCCTCTAATTGTATATCCGTTATCAGCTAGAAAAAAGACTTTTTTCCCCGATTTTATACATGTTCCAAATTTTATAGATTTTGGTGTAAAATTATAATCAGAAACATTTGAAATATTTTCCTCAAAAATATCCAATGTATCATCAAAGAATTTTATAATGTTAAATCCGGGAAATGTACGACCGGCAGCAAATACCCCTTTTGCAGGTATCTCATTTCTCTGTAAAAAATCCCCATTTTTACTAAAATAATCGATAGTCTGAAAAGACCCACTGTTCCAGGTATTATATATAACTGCATTTTTTACCTTGCAACAATATATTTTATCTACATTTATGGTATTTTCTTTTACAAATTCCTCAAATACATTAAAAAAATCTTCAAAAGTTTTACCACTAATTAATACATTATTTTCAGGTATATTTATACTTAAAATATCCTCATTTTTATGATTTAAATAAAGCAGGGAAATAATCCCATTTTCTCTTTTAATTTTACAGTCAAAAGATCCTATTACAGGTTGTGGTAGATTCTCGTATGAAAACATTGATTTATTTTCAGGTATATTTTTTTAAATAGGTTTCTCTTTTCACTCTTGATATTTTATAATCAATATAAAATATTTTTGATTTCTCATTTTAATGCAGATAATTCTTTTTCTGCTATTAATTTTGCCTCTTTTTCTTTCTTTTCCCTTTTGACTGTCTCTACAAATCTAATGTACAACATTTCCTCAAAGTTCTTGGCCCCATAAAACTCTAGTAATTGTTCATATGTTTTACCGTCATCGGAATAGTAATTGGGATCTTTGGATGTCTCCTCCTTTCTTTTTTTAACAACCTCTTGCAGATGTTTTATACTAGAACCATATTTTGGTTGTGGATCGGGCTTTTTCTCTGCAAACCCATAAAAGGGGATAAATGTAATTTTTCCCAGTTCTTCCAATACCTCATCAACAATGGCCAAAGGTATGCAATGAATATTGCGATCATGATAACAATTGTCAAGATCACTTTTCAAGGCTGCAAGACATACCTCCTTTGTACGGTATATATAATTGATAAACCGCATATGTTGTCCACGTTTTACGTCATTCAAAGCTTCTTGTACATGGTAATGGTATTTGAGCTTAAAATCGTATGCGTCCATTATTTGAGTTTTTTCTTGATATTTTTTTCTTATTTCCTTTATAAATTTCCCTAAATTCAATTTTAATTTTTATTTAAATATATAGGAAAAATACAAGGAGAAAAAATGAGAAAACTACCAAATGAATTAATATCAATTATCCTACAAAAAATACGTATTCCTGTATTAGGAATTATAGCCGAAAAAAATAGGAAAATTAGAGATATTGCTGTATATGATAAAATCGCTATAAAATATAATATAGAAACAGAGTGTTTGATAAAATTTCTAGAGGATCATTCTGATACAAGCGACCCGGGAGTTGATGATGCATACATGCTATCACTATTTATGGATACCAAATTGATTCAAGGAAAAGAATATATCACAGAAATTTTAAAAGCCAGAAAAATGAGGAGAGCATTATGCGTTTTAGATACTGAAAGTTATTATTCAGATGCTAATATTTTAGGTACATGTAAGAATATCAAGGATTTTACAGAGAATTTCAACAGATTTAGAGATAGAAATACCCTGGAAAAAAATATATCTGTTTTACAGAAAACTCTTTACATTTTAATTGAAGAGAATAATCGCGATATTTTTAGTATTTTGACCAAGGGGCATTTTTATGAGCCAAACCTGATTTTCAGGCCAATTAAATCAGACCTGTTTATCTATGCTTTATCAAGGGAAACCGATGGTGAAATAGTTTTAGATCTTGGATATCTCCTCACAAAGCAAGAATTGTTGAAAGCTGTAGAAATGGCTATAGATTCCGGTTCGGACTGTCCGGGTATGAATTCAAATATAAATTCCAAGGGAGAGAATGGTTGGTCAAATATCCCTGGCCAAAATATGAGGTATTTTGTATTAATGTTGATTCAGAAAGAGGTTTTCTCTATAAAAATATATAAAATTTTATTGGAAAAGGTGATTAGAAATCACGACTATGACCTAATGCGAATAGTATTAAATGAATATAGAACACAAATACCTGGGTAAATATTTTTTCTTTATAATTTTATAAAGAAATTGATATAATTTAACATGATTAATAGGACTCTGATCCATACATGGGATTTAACTTGGAAATATCATTTATTGTTTTTTCTAGGTTTTCTGTATCCTTTTCATTGTGAATATTTTTACCCTCTACCTTTCTCTTTAATTTTTCATAATCTTTAACATTGGATACACTCAATGTTAAACCATAATTTAACATTGAGTCTATGATTTGTAATCTCTTACCCGGATCAGGGATATCAAATGCAGAAATCGTCATGACCTCTATATTAGAACTGTCTAGTATGGTTCTGGGTTTATCAACTTGTAGGGGTATCCCTTTTTCCCGTAATATAGAAATTATATATTTTACCATTTCCACATTGCCTTGGGAAACAGCATATTGCAAAGGCATATTGTTATTCACTGAAATATCAGCACCATTTTCATGCAAAAATTTTACTGTGGGGATACTATCGGTCATGGCCGCAAACTCAATAGCTTCATTTGTGATTAGCGCATTATGATTTATATACAAGTATTTCACCGTATTAAATTTCCCAAATCTACAGGCTCCAATGAACATTTCGTGTAAATCTGTTATTTCAGCACCTTTTTTCAGTAAATACCTTACATTCTTGCAACTACATGTCATACAAGCATAAATAAGGCATCTGGATTTTTTATATTTTGGATCAGCCCCTTGATCTAGGAATAATTTCAAACCTTTATGACTAGGCCTTTTTTGCTTGCAATATTTAATGAGATATATACTCAAACCAATTTTCCTAGCAGTTTCACGTTCTGAATCCGATGGATGGTAATCTTCCATTAACATTGCTATACTGGGTTGATTTAATTTCTTTTCTATTTTTTCTATATATTTTTCAGCTCGGCTTTTTTTGGTGTTATTTTTGAGCTTTTTTTCATCTTTTTCTCCAACAACAATATTTTCTGAAAAATAGGGTGGAATACCCAATGAATTTTGTTCTATAATTTCCTGGATATTTCGATCCAATTTTTCATCAATATCAACCATTTTTTGAGTGATTTCAAAAGCCATTTTATAATATGTTATCTTTCTTAAATTTTTATATTTAAATATAAAAAATTGATTTTATTTTTTATAAAGATTTCTACTCATAATATAATTTTTCTCCTCTTTTTATCATGAATATAATAGCATGAATCTACTATATCCTTGTATAGTGTAGTTTCTCCAACTCGACATACATCCGCCATTATGCCCGGGAGTTTTTCTGAAATTTGTATATTTTCATTTGTACGCCTTTCCACTATAATTTCATCTGTATAAATCAATATACTGAATTTATCTGTTGAAATTGATGCCATTTCTTGAGGGGGTTATTGTTTAAATGAGATTATTTTAACAATGAAAATTTATAGACCGGTGGTCTCATAGATATATTCTCTAAATTCATTCTCTTTTCTGAATACATTTTTTAAAATTTCCGGATCACAGCTATTTTCGTATATTTTTTTCAATATTTGTAATTCATTCATTTTTTTCTTTACGTCCCCTGTGCATTTTCCCGATCTATTCATTCTATCGATTTTTAGTTTTACACTCAGGATATGTTTTGCACATATTATACATTCGGATTTACTAATAGAATTGGTCAATTTATTATCCATTACCGTATTTCTCTATTTTTTATATGGATATAAAAAATTTGATTTTATTATTTTCCCCTTTTTTTCCCCTATTTACATATCTTTATAATTTCCCCATTTTCCCCAAATATTTCACAGATGGAATTGTATAATTTTCTATATTCAGCAACATTAACAAAATTCATTACATGACCTTCTATACCATTTATTTCCAATGAAATTTCAATTATTCTCCCTTGTCCTTTTTGTACTGTTATCCTATCATTAAATTCATCTACACGATAATCACCATACGTATAGAAACTTAGGGGATTTACATTGATATTTTTATTTTTATTCTTTTCCTCACTGGTGATAAAGCCATTCAAACCATTAGAATACAAGGCCATTTTTTATTATTTTTTCTTTGAATTTTTCCTGATGTTTTTTTTCTAATTTTTATATTAAATATAAAAATTTGATTTTATCAGTTTTCACAGTTTGCAATTTTTTCTAGACATTTTGCGAGAATTTTTGCATCAATGTTTTTGAAACATTCCTCATTGAATTCCTTATTAATTCCATCTGAAAATTCAGATGGAATTGTCTCTTTCTTTTCATAAAGATTATCAATTTCATCTTTTTCATCTTTTAGTTGATTTATCCTTTTTTGATAACCATTTTTCTCGCCTTTGAAAAATTCTATATTTTCCCTTATTTTTTTCAATATTATTTCTCTCCTTTCACATTTTCCCTGTAATTTTTTAATATATTGTAGATCACTTGCATTTTTTCTATTCTTTTTTCTCATTATTTCAACATTTTCATCAATATTGGAATCAAGCCTATTGATAGAGCATGTATGGTCTCTAATTTGTTCTAGTATTTTCTCTTTTTTCTCCTTTATCGATTGAGAGTCCATTCTTTATATTTCTCCTTTTTTCTCTATATTTTATATCTTTTCCTGTTTTTTTATATTGAATATAAAAAATTTGATTTTATTTATATTATTGGGTTCTTTATTTTCCATGTCCTTTTCCCTTAGAACCTCCCCACAAAACAATCCTTGCAAAACCATAATTTCCCACATATTTCTATAGCACATTTATAACAAATGATATTTTTGCATTTATCACATGTCAATTTTGTGGTAGAGGGGAAATTGCATTCATTACATATGAACACATCTGTACATTTCACTCCCCATTGAATGGGCGGTGTTTTTTGACTTGACCACATACTTCCCATCTTGTGCATTTCATCTGTATGTTTCTCCTTTTTCAATTTTATCATGTTTTGATTGTCTTTCTCATTGATCCCACATGAATCATCGGGATCATTCAGAATGATCAAGTCGTAGTGTGGTGGTGAGGGTCTATACGGTGCATACTGTCCATATGGACCACAAGCCGAGTAAAATTGAATTCCTGTTCATTTACCAGGAAAAGACACCTATCAATCTGATACCCATATCTGATTCATAACCCCAATCCTATCATCCATCATAAAATGGCTCTCGAATTCGCAATGACCCAACTTGTAAATATACAGGTCGAAAAGTTTATCACCATTGTCAGTGCCAGGTACCCTCATGTGCCCGCTGATGAGCTCAGGGAACTCTGGGCCGAAATGAGTGGAACTCCCATTGATGTTCCCGCCCCTGTAAAAACTGCCCCCAAAAAAGAAAAAACAGTAAAAAAGGATTCCCCCTCTCAAAAGGGCAAGAAAACTGGATACATGCTCTTTGGTGAAGAAAATAGGAAAAACATCAAGGAGGACAATCCCGAGATGACTTTTGGCGAAGTTTCCAAGGAACTCGGTGCAATGTGGAAAGGATTGACCGAAGATGAAAAAAGTGTATATAATGTCAAGGCCAAAAATATCACCGAGGAAAATCATGCCCATCCAACCAAGGGTTGTAATTATATCCCTGTGAGAGGAAAGAACAAGGGAGAAGAGTGTGGAAAAATGGTCAAGGAAAATGGCTTGTGTGCCACTCATTGTAAGACAAAGTCAAAACCCAAACCAAAACAGGCCAAAGTAGTGAGTGATTCTGAGCCATCTGATTCCTCTGATTCTGAGAAATCCTCTGGGACTGAAAAAAATGTAAAAACTGAAAAGAAACCTGTGCCAAAAAAAGTCGAAGCCCCAATTGGAAAAAAGACCCAACCAAAACCCCAAGGAGGGAAACCAGCCCCAAAAAAAGTAATCCCTGAGCCGGAAAAGGAAAAAGATACGGACTCGTCAGAGGAGATTGAAGATGAATCTGGTGATGAGGAAAAAATTGAAACAAATGAGGTAAGTGAGGAGGAAACACAAGAACTGGAAAAGGAGTCTGAAAAAGATTCAGAGGAAAAATCGGAAAAGGGATCGGGAGAATCTGATGAAGAAGAGGAAAAGAAGGAAAAACCATCAGCACAATCAGTTTGCACAGAGATAATGAAGGGAAAGAGAAAGGGGCAAGTTTGCGGTGCCGAATTGAAAAAGGGGCTTGATGTTTGTGCGTATCATGCCAAGGCAAAAAAGTAATAAAAAAGCAAATAATAAAACCCTGTGAATAGTCCTTTAAAAAACTTATAAAAAAACTTTTAAAAAATAACCCAATAAATTTCTTTATAAAACCTATAAAGAATACCATTATAACCCAAACCTTTCCCCATCCAGTACCCTGTAAAATTGAATAACCATACAACCATGCAGTGAAAAGCATCATAGATCTAATACATCTAAAATGCCTAAATCATCATATAAGTCGTTACACAAATCGTCATACCCTCGCTGTCATTGTGGTAGCACTCATGTCCATGGAATTTGGAGGGGTACCAGAAAGAGTGGAAATGTAAATAGGGAAAATGTGGGTCCTAAATGTAAATGTGGTAGCACTCATGTACATGGAACTTGGAGGGGAGATAATGGAGATGAACATTATTGTAGGACTTGTTGGTATAAAAGAAACTGGTAATAATTAGCGGAAAATACATAAAAAATAAATCAATAAATTTCTTTATAAACCTATAAAGAAAAAAAGAAAATCAAAACCCCAGAAACCATAAAATCAATTTTTATTTAAATTGGTATAGTAAAATACCGTGATTAAAAAGAAAATATCAAAGAATAAACAAATGGAAATTTATAGCTTATTCATCGATGGTATATTGTATGGACTCTATAGGAATAGAGAGGATGCATACTCTGACTGTGAAGCAGTGAGAAGAATGCAAACCACTCATTCAAGTATGGTAAAACAGCATACTCTATTAGAAGCCCCAATGCATGATAAAAATGTGGGAAACATCACAGAAAAAAGTGAAGCGGAAATTAAATGGGAAAATACAGAGACATTGATCCTTGTGAAAAATGGTAATCTTGATGGGTTAAAGTATGTAGAAAAAATAGGTAGAGTTAATATCTATAGAAATCCCAATATAATAAAAACAGCTGTAGAATATGGATGTCTAGATATAGTAAAATATGCTGGACCAAAAAGCACTAGAACGGCCAATTATTCAGCTTTACAAATCTCTCTTGACAAAGGAGATTTGGAAATATTCAAATTTTTATTGAAACATTTAGAGTATAATATACATAGAAAACTCTCTTTTGATATAGCCATTAAATGTGTTAAAAATAATTATAGGGAAATTATCAAGTACATGTTTGAAAACATGGATAATATAAAATTTCAGTCTACGATCCCATTGATTATTACGGAGGCTATTTCAGCACATAATGTAGAGATGCAACAGTTTATCAAATCATTGGGAATAAAAGAGGAAATGATGATTGATTTATACAAGGAACAATTGTTGGAAAAAGAAAAGCAAAAAAATGAGGAGATGATAAAACGGATAAATGATATAAATAGAAACCACAATGAATATCACAAGATAATGGACGATTTCGAATCGAAAAAACAAGACCTGATTATCTCAACTAAATCATCCAAATGGGAACAATGGGAAAAAGCAGAAAAAATGGCCAGAGAAAAAGATCCAAAAATAGGTGAACTGATAAAAGATAAACATATTACCGCCAATGATGTGTTTAGAATAGTATGCAAAAATGACTATTTGGAAATGGTTCAACGTTTACTCCCCACTGTTGACAAAAGGGATAAAAGGATAATATTAGATTGTTTATCGTCCGCAATTGTAGAGGGTCATTTGAATATTATAAAATGTATATTAGAATACCTGAAATTTAACATTAATGATGTTTTGATCAAAATATTGGCATCACAATGCGAAAAACCCAACAATGAAAATTTGGTTGAATATATAGTATCGATCCCCAATAATTTATTGAGGGAAAAAATAGTATCTGAATTAATATCTGTTTGTATAAAAAATGAAAATATAAAAATCCTAACATATTTAGCCAATTTGGGGGTTGATATAAAAACCGCATTAACTATTGAGAGTGCTGATATGTTATTGAATAGATTAGGAATATATCCCCAAAAGGAAGAAATCAAAAAAGAACCTCAAAAAGATCCAATTTTAATAGCCGTAGAAAATGGAGACGTTCCCCGATTTTCACAGTTATTAAATGATATTGATCTAAATGAGGAAATTATTAAAAATATATTGAAAATTGCTGTAGAAAATAACAGGGTAAATATTATGGAACATTTGGAGAGTATTGGTATAGAAATTAGAGATCATCCTACACTGTTAAATATTGCGTTATTTGTAGGTAATAATGCAATGGTACAATATTTACTATCAATTGGTTTTAATTCCGGTAATGCATTTTTATACTATGCAAATATAGGAGATATCGGCATGATGGAATGGATCATTAAAAACATTGGAAAAGACAGAGTAGGAATAAGAAATATTGAAAATAGCATGAAAACGGCAATTGAAAATAAGAGTGAATCTGTCATAAAATTCCTGGAGTTGGTATTGAATTATTGAGGACAAATAAATTAATAAAATTAATAAAAATTTCTTTATAAAATATATAAAGAAAAACATTAAAGAAATGCTCATAAAACGTATCATTTTAAATTTCTACAAAATTACTATAGAAACCGATGAAGGGGAAATATTGGTGCAATGTGGAAGAGAAAATGATGCACCAACACCATATCTAAAAGATTACCGTGTAAGGTTAGTAAAAACCAATACCGAAACACATGATATAAATTATAGGTGGAGATGCAAGTATTCTGATATGCATTTATCAGAATATTCCAATAAAAAAGGGATAATTGTAGATCGTGTCCTTGATGATTGTAAAGACTGTAAATCTAGTTCTATTTTCTCTGAAACTACTCATTGTCATGAGGAATGTAGAATGATAAAATTATCGAAAATTATAGGGGGAAAAATAACTGATATAAAATATATTGGAGATTCAGATAAAGTGAAATATTTATTTTTTAACATTAATGGGGAAAAATACTATATAGAATCTTATCCTAAAGGAGGTAGATATTTTCCTTATAGAAAGCTCTCTATTCCAAATGAACACTCGCGGGAAAATGAATAAAGAAAAATACTCTGTAATAACAAATAAAATTTCTTTATAATTTTATAAAGAAAAAAGAAAATAAATGAGCAACTATATATTTGTTGAAAAGGCAAATCCCGGAAAATGTCCTGCAGGGACATTACAAAAAAATGTAGGGGATACACCGGCATGCCAAAGTTCCTGTGGAAATAACGGGTGCTCAGGTTATCCCGGGGTATCGGTGAATACCGATAATAAAATCCAATTCAAGCATAAAAGTGGAACCTTTACCGATCCACAGGCGGTTTATTTTTCTAAACAAAATGGCAAGTGTATGATGTGGAGCACCGATCCCAATGGAAAAAGGGTTTCTACAGAGGTATCCGATCAAGACTGTTGTGACGGTAATGGAAAAAGTTGCAGGGCAGGGACCACGGGAAAGGTATTATTAGCCTCTTATACATATGATTGTAATGATAACTGTGAAACCGGCTGTGATCCCAAGAATAGAAAGGGTTGTTGTTTAAAGGGCTCGGATAACTGTGTAAATCAGCCAGGGGGGAAATATAAATGTACATTGGATGGCTGTGTTATAAAGCCCGATGGTACATATGATACCGAGGCCGAATGTATAGCCAAAGAACCAAAATGTGGAGGAACAAGACCGAAAAGATGGTCTTGTAAGGGCGATGGAACATGTGGTGAGGATATCAATGGGGACTATACTAGTATAGATGACTGTAATTTACAATGCTCTGGAAAACCCAGCAGTGATACAGGGGGAAATACAACTATAAAAATTTTGGTTGGTATAGCGGTTATTATTGCAATCGTAATTGTCCTATTAATTGTCTATACATTTATCCTCCCTTTGTTTAAAAAATCAAGAGGGGATTTTTCTCAACCTACTCCTAGACAGCCAACGCCAAGATATTCACCAAGATATTCACCAAGATATTCACCTAAATCTCCTAAAAACATTTAAGGAAAAAAGAAAATAAAAAAAGAGAAAAAAAGAGAAAAAAAGAGCAAAAAAGAGAAAAAATGCCCATACTAAACTATTTGAAATACACGTATTTTACATGCATAGGTCTAGGTGCATTTGCAGGATATACAAATTGTTTTGATATATTGGACAGATATAGACCACATGGAAAATTATTGGAATTAACTGGAAATGAAAAGACCGATAAATGTATAACAAATTTTATAGGATTTTCGGGAATGTTTTATATAATGTTTAGAGAGATTTTCATAGGTGCAGGAACAGTAGCATTATTCCCTATAACTATACCAATGTTTTATATGAAAATAAAAGACAGAGAACCTCTAAAGAGGATAGAAAAATATATAAAGGAAATTGAAGATTCTGATTAATGAAAATTATTTAGAGAATAATCCTCAATAAAAAATGGGGAAAAAATATTATATAGCACTGAGAAATCGTAATAATAGAGATTATGACGTTGATAATGATACAGTTATCCTGGGAATTTTCAAGGATAAAGAAGATGCTGAAAAATCTATATTGGACGATAAATTTTGGATTAGCAAGAGAATTCTAGAAAATATAACTAGCGATCCCTGTAATAGAAAATGGACTGAAAAATATAGAGAAAAATTGCAAAATTGGCATTTCGTTCAAGAAGATGAGCTGGAATCTATATATGGGAAAAATAGAGATACAGACTACAGATATACATATCAAATAACACCTGTGAAAATGTCTGTAGAAATTAATGTTGAATGAAAAGGAAAATAATGATTAAACAACTATTGAATGAATCATTTTAAAAGAATATTTAAAATGTAAAAATGGACACAATTTTAAAAGAAAATAACGATAGAGAAAATAACTGTAAAGAAAAATGGATCAATCCATTCCATAAAAATACCGATTCCGACATAGAAATTACCACATTTTTATATTCAACAATGAAAGACTGTGAAATAGCCAAAGATCTCGAACATCTTAAAAAGAGATTCCATACCTGGAAATTAAGAGATGGGAGATATAAAGAAAATTGTGAAAAAAATCCCAATTTTTTGGATAAACCAACAAAGATATTTTTTGCCACAAGAGACATTATAAAAAACAGGTCCAAGAATAAGATACTGTATTTTACAGATGAAAAATATGTAAGTTTGAAACCGGAAATCACTAAAGAAATCACCAAAGAAACCAACCAAAAACATTCTGACAATAAAATTGTATTTAGGATTCCTCATACATTTGATCGTATAGAATCATGGATTTTACCGGAAAAAATGATAAAAGACTTGAAATGTATAGAAATATTGTGCAATCACCAGGTAATGGTCAATGTACCTGAAATATTGATACGAAATGCATATATAAATTATCCTAGCGAATTTTCTTTAAAAGTGGAAGATGCAACAAATGTTTTTTCAAGAGGTTTTCTAGTTCCTTTACCAGAATTATTGATACCATCCTATTATTTCCTGGATATCATATTAACATATAATGATTCGGTAAAGGAAAGGAGAATTGACTCTGAATTTATACTGAAAACAGAAAAAATAGAGAATTTCGGACTTTTTTGCGCACAAATACCCATTATTGATTTTAGTTATACAAAAATGCCAATTTCTACAGATAAAAATATTTTCGTTATTAATGAACCTGAAATTTCTGTTGGAATATTTAAAAAATTGACATGTATTTTTGAAGGAAAAAAAGGAGAATTTTTCCCAATATCATCAGTGGAAATTTCATGGTCTCAACATTCCGAGACTAATAATACCATGAATAAAATGGTAATATATAGAGCCACAGATACATTATCACATAAAAAGCATGTATATACATGCAAGTTTAAAAGACCAATTGTTCCATGCAAAATATATGAATCTCTCGATTTTCAGATTACTCTTCCCGAAAATCATGAAGAAGGGATTTTACATTTAATTTTATATACCAAGAATATATTAAACTTTGGAGGCGGATATATAGGGAAAAAACATTGGTTTAAAAGAGATTGACAAAATTTTATATACAATTATAAAATAAAGAGAAAAAAAAGAATGTCAAATTTTCGCATTAGAAGAAGCTACCCAACACGGGTAATAGATCCCAATACAATACATGTAAATTCATTGGGTTCAAATGTTGTATCATTATCCAATCAATTTCAATTTAGTCAGATTGCCCCAATGAGTATGGCAAACAAGGGGATAAATATAGATGATACAACTGTTCTATTGACTCCATCATCTCATAACCCACCTCAGACCGGAGATACATTTCCCTCTGTATGGCCCGGAATATTCACAGCAATCGGTAGTATCAGGACTTTTCACTATAATGCAGGTGTGGGCGGTTCTACATGGGTATTATGGGCTGTAAAAAATGGTATAAAGGTCATTGTGGGGTTAGATTTGGGATCAGATTCCGGAGCGGCGGAAATAACTGCATTTTCTACCGATTATTTAGCTGCATCCCCATCATTAAAAGCCCTTTATGATGCAAATATCATTGCCATTGCAGTAGGAAATGAAGAAACAAACACAACTGCTATAAATACCGGTCTGGTAAATGCTCAAAATCTCAAGGGATTAAATCAATTGCCAAATGTCCCTATAACATCTGTGCTGGTTGATATAAATGGTAGTTGGATACAAAATTCATACCCACCCGAAAGTGCTACATTCTCTGCAAATTTCTTGACACTTGCTCCCAATATGGATGTTATATGCTTTAATTTTTATAGTGATTACTATTCTTTTGGAAATTTACCACCATTGACTCCCGAACAAGCATTGACAGTAGGCTTATCATGGACCAGCAATGGAACAGAAAACTCTGTTTTATTGAACCAATTTGGTGCTGTTAGATCGGCAATGGCCGCCGCTGTAATTGTCAAGCCTTTTTACTGTACTGAAACAGGTTGGGCAAATGTGAAAACACAGCTAGAATTCCTAGCCGGTTGGAGCTCTACTGCTCATGAGAAAACATACTATTCAAATTTTCTTGGATTCAACCTATTAATCCCCTATATACCTCAAGCCGGCACAACCACTGTGTTGCCCCCTGATAAAATCTTTTACTTTACCGTACGGGACGTTCCATCTGAAAATGATTACTTTGGCCTGTATAGTTCCGCTACCACATTGACTCCTAAATTCACATGACAGTTTCAATATAAAATTGAATAAAAAATTGTATATCGGGAATAATCACATTACCATTAGATATCAAGATCAAGAGTAATAACAATGAATACATACAAGATTTGCATATGCGGAGATGCCAATACCGGCAAGACCCAATTTGTCCATAGATTGGTTTCCGGTGGGTTCGATGAACAATATATCCCTACACTTGGTGTAGAAGTGCATCCTCTAAAACTCCATACCAATTATGGGGATTTTTCATTGGTATTATGGGATATAGCGGGAGATCCAAGATATTCAGGCCTTGGAAGAGAATATTTCTCAAATGTGAATGGTGCTATAATCATGGGGGAAGATCCCAATCCCAAATGGAGAAGGATGATCCTCGATAAGAGTACGGAATGCCCGATCATTGAAATTATCAATAAATATGATGATCTTTTTGGATGTGCCATATCGGATGATGATGTTTCCAGTACATTGGAAGGTTATTTAGTAAGTCCAATGAGGGTATCCAATTTAGGTGGTTATAGGTTGGAATTACCCTTGCTATGCCTACTAAGGGAAATCCTACAAATACCGGATATTGTTCTCACCAAAAAATCAATAATCGAACCAAAGCCCAAATGGGATATTCCAATTGGAAAGTAAATTTGTATGAAAAATATAAAACTCCTAATAAAAACATTCTTTATAAAACTATAAAGAATAATATAAATTCAGCTTGGAACCCCAACAACAAATATATTTGCCTTTTCAGCCTTTTTATCTATAGAAATATAGAGAACCCCATTATCCATTTTTAGCTTTATATTTTCCCTATTGGATACACATATGGGCAATGTTATGACCTGTGATACATCACTATAATTTATCAGTATCTTTTTACTAGTATAATTATTGGGGTCATATGGGCATTTTTTCTTGCATGATATTTTTAGCTTGTTATTGAATACTTCTGCCTCTATATCTGTCTTACAAATTCCCGGCAATTCAATATAGATTTCCACTGTATTTTCATTCTCTAAAATATCATATGGTTTCTCATGCATGTTTCTCGGTATAAATTCCCTTGCCATCCCACTACATATACCACTAATCATATTATGCATATCTGACTCTAGAAAATCCATTTCTTTTATTTATTTTTTTTATATCACAATGACCTTATTTTTCAAGGATTCGGATTTTTTTTAAAGCATTTTATTTTTGTTTATTTTTGTTTCCTTTTACTTGCAACATGTGGATTTTCATCGGGTTGAATGCTCCTGGCCTCTGCCTTTATTAAATTTTCACATCTTGCCCTGAATTCCGTTAAATAATGAGATCTATCAGCTTGGCCATTAAAAGGTACGCAGGAATATGGTTCCTGTAATTTTATACAAGATAGTTCCTTGATAATTGGTAAAAGTTCTTTAGGTAAATCACATGGTTTTACAGGCGATGGTATGGTAAATTGAGAAACCAGCTGTAATTCATCAAGATTTGCTCCATTAGGTGTATAACGTATGCATTTTCCTAATAATTTTTCATAATGTTTTTCCTCTAATATAGTTAAAATTTGAGCATTTTTAGTACATGAATATTTTCTCACATGAAATTCAGTATCAATGGGTAAAGTATTCAATGGTGAAAAAGTAAATACATGCCAAAAAGAAAAATGTAGCTCTTTTTCCCTCAAGTTTGGTTCCCTTGATTTCAAGTAAAAATCCTTTTTATCAAGTTTTGCATTTTTATTACATAAATCAACCATTTCCTCTATGGTTTTTGATGTATCGATACGTCGGGTTTTCTCGGAAAGATTTCTGTTTCTCTTTTTTCCGGGAATATCCCTTATAATCCAGTCCTCATCTAGAGGACTATGTGCAATTGTCACAGTATTATAGTCATAAAAGTCCATCGTGAAATGGAGGGTTTGTAAATATTTCTTTTTTCCAATTATTTCTTGACAATCAAAATATTTATTTAAGACAATTATCAATTGTAAAAAGAAATGGGAATAACAAAAATAACGGAAATTGAAAATTCAGAGGTGGTTGATATAACTGAAACACCTACAGAATCGCCCACGGAAAATTCCACAACAGAAAAAACATCTAAAAAACATAGAAAAAAGTGTAAATTCTTTGACATTTATATAAATAGAATATTGCGTACCGTGTATGAAAAATATAGCATAAATACTAATGCCAAAGAACAAGTAAATAATATACTAAAAATCGTATGTAAAAATATCGTAAATGATAGTGTGAAAATAATGAGAAATTCAGATAGAAAAACATTGTCAGTGAATAATGTATCCAAGGCCCTGAGAAAATATATCAGTAGAATTTCCAATGTGGAAAATAACCTAATGTTGATATGGAATATAGGGTTTCAAGCCGTGGATAAATTTAAAGAGAATCAGACTGAAAAAAAGGAAAAGGGAGTAAATGTGAATACCCCTAGTAAAAATCCCAATGGAAACCTCAATGAGAAACCCGAACGAAAAACAGAGGTCATAAATACCGTTATCCCCCCACATTTGACAGAAAAATATCTAAGGGCATTTAATGGGGTATTGGTAAGTAAAGGTACAATTATATTTTTCGCTGCATGTATTGACTATATCGCAAAGCAAATTTTAGATAAAGCAGTACAGGTAGTAGAGCATTGCCAAGCAAACAGAATTTCGATAAAACATCTTGAAATTGCTATAAAATCTGATATACCATTGAGTATATTTTTTGAGAGAATGGGTATAACTCTTTTGGGGACCCCTAGAATCAATAAAATTTCGGAAAAGTCATCCAAAACAGCAATTGCCAGGTACAAGCCCTCATTATGTATATGCAAAAGCAACTTTGAGAGAATGGTGAGAAATATAATTTTTGAAACATGCGGGGAGAATAGAAAAATCAGCAAGATTGTGATTATCCTTTTACAATATTACATGGAACAGGAAATTACAGAGTTATTATTTAGATCCAATGTAATCACAAAACAATATGGAAGAGTCAAGGTAATGGGAAAAGCTATTCTCTTGGCCAAATATTTGGGTAGTGGTATGGTAAATATTTCTGCTGATAGATATACACATTTCATGGAAAAATATAATGTGGGGAATTCGATAGAGGAAAATGATGATGATTTGGGAGATAATATAGATACTGAAGATAGTGAATTTATCCCATCGGAAAGTTTTTCCTTTGCAACAGACTCGGAAGATGGGACGGAATTGGATTCGGAATAATTTGATATAAATTTATATGATTATTAAAATTGAATATTTTATATTAAACATGATGAGAAAATTATAAAATGACAACAGAATCAATAGAATCTCCTGTTTTTAATATAAAAGATATTGAAATTGGTACATGCCAAAAATGTGGTATAAAACAATCATCTCCTGCAAAAGGAGGAATATGGCTCACTCATAATGATAGATGGATATGTCATGATTGTAAGTATAAATATAGGATACGTAATTACCCAATGTGTTGTGAATGGTGCAAATATGAAAATGTCAAATGGTATCAGGGGCATACGTATGATTGTCCTAGATGTAATGCTTTGGGATTGAAAAAGAATTAAAAATATCTATAATTTATAGAATTCTATAAATTATTCACATCGTTTCTGATTTATTTCCACTCATTTATATCGATAATTTTTATACCCAAATCCCTTGCCTTTTTTACCTTGCCTGTTTCCGAATGAATATCATTGGTGATTATAGCAGTGGTATTTTTTGATACACTCCCCACTACACTTCCTCCTCTAGAAATGATATTTTCTTCCATTTCTCTATTTCTGACCCCTGAAAATACATATTTTTTCCCTATTAAATCTTCCCCCCTTTTTTCTTTAGAATCATCAATTATTGGAGGGGTATATATTTCCTTGATATTTTCCAAAAAAAGTTTAAAATCAAAAATCCCCCTGTATACCTTTTTCGCCGATATTTCACTAAAGCCGTTTATATTAATGATTTTGGCCAATAATTCACGTTTTTCTATTTTTCCATACAACTCTAGGATATCTGGTATATTTTTATATACCTCTCTTAATTTTTTAATACCTATACCAGTTTCACAACATCCAAGCGCAGTCATTAATGTAGGTAAATCAGTTTTCTTTAACTGGGAATGTATGCTATCATGAATTCTATTTGCTGATTTTTCTTGTATTCCCGGTATAGCCAACAAATCACCCACACTCATTTCTAATATTCGTATTATATTTGAATACCCTAAATTGTATAATTTTTCAATAGTTTTCATTGCAACATGTTTTGCTTCAATAACAGAAAAGAAATTGTATATGATTTTGATATTCATTTTAGCGCTTCCATTTTCAGCATAAATGTCTATATTGGTTTCTCCCCAATAAAATGGTATATCCGGCATTAACGGAGTTTCACTATTTTTCACTATTGAAACTATAAATGGTATTACATCTCCACTTCTTGTTATATTGATTATGCTACCTTTGTTCAATTTATTTTTTTCAATAAATTTTGCATTAAAACCTGTAGCATAGCGAATCTCTATTCCTTGTAATTTTATGGGGTCTATTTTTATCCTTGGTTTTAATGCACCTCTTCTGGAAATATTCCATTCAATATCAAGAATGGTTGCTGGTACTATATTTTCCTGTTTTAATTCCTTGAAAGCAAAGGCATAACTAGGGTTTCCCTTACAATTTCTAACATATTCTATATTTGGTTGGACAATTATACCATCAATTTCATATTCTCTTATTTCACTAAAATTTGATAGTATTTTGCTGAGTTTCCTTATTTTAAGTTCTGATATAATCTCATATCTCACTGTTTTAATACCTATGGATTCTAGATATTTTAACTGTGACATTATCGGATCCTGATTTCCTGTGTAATTATCCTGAACTTTTCCGATAACTTCATATCCTATAAATTCCACTTCTGATAATCCTTTTTTCACAGTCTTGGATTTCACCATTCCACAAGCCATACTTCTCGGGTTTGAATATTCGGTTTGGTATTTCATATTTTTCCACGTATCATATTTCACTATTAATTCTCCTCTAATTATCAGGGATAAATTTGGGTCCAAATCTCTAGGTGTTTTTAAATATTTCAATACATTGGAAATATCTACACCAATTTCACCTTTTCCTCTCGTATATAGTTTTGGCTCTTGGTTCCTTTCTAAAATTAAGAGAGCAGATATTCCGTCTAATTTCTCTGAAATTAGATATCTTTTAGAGGGATTTTTTGCAATCCAGTTACCCAACTTTTTCTTTTCACTATTTTTTATCTTGTCCATTGACCCCATCCATACAGGCAATTTTACAATATTTTCTCCATCTCTCAATTTTGTCCCCACGGATACCGATTCTCCTCTAGATATCAATTCTTCCTTTAAATTATCATAATCAGCGTCAGTTATGACCGATTCCCCTACATTGTAATATAGATCGTCATACTCGTTTTTCATCTTTAATAATTCGGGCGTTTCTATGTTTGACCAATCCATTTGGTATTTTTAGTCCCGTTCCTCTTCTTATTTTTGAATAAACCATTTCCATAAAATCAATTTAATTTTTATTAATTTTATTAAAGAATAGGAATTGTATAAAACTGTAGATAAAAAAAAGTAAGAAAGAGTAAATAGAATGACCGACCATACATATTTTTCATATAAGAAAAAGGAGATTAACGATAGACAAATCATAACCTGCGACAACCCCTGTTGTTGCGAGGCGGAATTTAAATTGGACAAGGATATTTCAAGCCCTGTTTTTCATAGAAAAACAAAGGGGTATCCCGACAAAAAAAATTCTACTGCGGGGGTATTTATAATTGATTATCAAAAAAAAGCTATTCTCCTTGTACAATCATATGGGAAACATTGGGGACCCCCGAAAGGGGGAAAAGAAAACAATGAAACCTGCCAAGAAACGGCATGTAGAGAATTATGTGAAGAAACGGGGATTTTATTGGATAAAAATCTATTGAATAGAAAAATCTGTATAAAGGGCAATGTATTTTATATTGTTGCATATAATAGGGTGAGGATAGATATTTCAGGGATTCAAGGACGGGAAATCAGTGGTATAGGATGGTTTTCCATTGATTGTCTCATTAAAAATTTTCACGCAATTTCCGATATTTTAAATACATATGCCCGATATTTTGTGGAACATTCAAATGATATAATTTATGGGAAAAATTATCATTATGGGGGATGTTTAGAATCTGGTATCCCTTTGGAAATACCCCGTAGAAAGGCCTTCGGAAAGACCTCTGAAAAAGATAAAAGAAAAATGATTACAATTTTGTTTGATAAATACTTGGAAATTATAGTGCGGTAATTTATTGTTTTTAACATACAAATACCAAGAAAAATCATAAAAATGTCAAGAAAATATAAAACAGAATTTTATATTTTATTTATTAAAATTTTAGGAATACCCTTGAAAAAATTATTTAAAATCATTAAAATGGAATCTGTCATTATTCAGAGAAAAATAGAATTAACCCCTGATTCTCTCTATAATTATCGGGAAATTATATTGGAAAAACTAAATGCATTTTACACTGATAAATGTTTCAAGGAATATGGCCTTGTGAAATCAGTTGAAAAAAATATACGTATAATTGATAATATTGTTTCAAGGGTAAATTGTAATATAATATTCAATGTGGAATTTACCCTTACCATTCTTAATGTTTCTATAGGGAAAGAATTTAAAATGATTGTTGAGAAAATCAATCCCAAATATATAATAGGAAATATAGAGAAAAAAATATCTGTATTGGTATCCCCTGAAACAATGGTTGGGTATGTATATAAAGATGATTGTTTTTGCAAGGGAAAGAAAAGGATCACCATTGGGGGGGAAATAACTATCAAAGTGAGCAAGACAAAATACAAGAATTTAGATGAGATCATGGTAATTGGAGAATATATTCAAAATATTCAAAAAAATTAACCAATTTAAACAAGTAGGAGAAAATTTAATCATTTCATTTATTAATTTTTTTACTAATTTTCAATGGGGAACAATTGCAGTTTTGAGGCTAGGCCTGATGATAAGGAAAGAATACGCAGAAATCGATCATGGTTTTTACATTCTAAACATCATAAAAATCCAGTGAAATCCAAGAACAAGAAAAAAAGTGGAAAAATAGTCGAGAAAAAAAGGAAAGGGAAACATCCAATCTCAAATTATGAATCATTAAATTCCTTTGATTCATCGAGCCCTCAAAAAGGTTAAAAAACTGAAAAAGCCTGGAAACTGAAAAGCTTAAAAAAGCCCAAAAGGTATCTTTCAATATATTTTTTATATTGAAATAAAGGTGAAAAAAACAGACACCCTGAAAAAATTCTCATAAAAACTCTGGAATGGATCTCCTAAATATCTATAGTGAATTTGATGAATTGGAAATAAGGACAGGGGTATTCGATAAAAATAGGTTTATCCCAGGAATAACAAGCTACATGTTTTATTTCTGTATAAATTACCTTAACAAGGGACAATATAAAACTTCTGGGGAAATACAGGAAATATATATGGGTGATGGAATTAATAATAAAATTAAAACAATTAAAAATTTAAATAACAATTCTCCAACGATTTCTATAGAAAAAAGACTAAAGGGAAATTTGGATATACAAGACAAGGGTATAAGAATATCACTAAACAAAGAGACAATTATTGATACTAGACCAGAATATTTTCAAGGGAAATATAAATATAGAAATAGGACTAGATTTACTCCTTTAAATTCCAGTGATAAATTCATTATTGAATTAACAATGGATGTAATTGATGAGAAATACAATTATAGCATAGAATTGGAGTTTCTAACTAAACCATCACTTGACCTACTAAATAATAGTGTAAATTGGCTTTCAAATTTTGTAAATTACCTAAAATATTTCCAAGAAATTAGCAAGGAATATAATAGGTATTTTTATCCCGGATTGAAAGGGGGTATAAAAGGAAAAGACCCCAATATACCATTTACGGGAGAAATTATGCCAAAAAATCTCAAGCCAGAAATGGTGGGAGAAATGACGAATTACTCGGTTATCAACAAGCCCAATGGTGTGAATTTTATCCTGTATTTTTCTAAATATTATAAAAAAGCGTTTTTATTGAACAAGACTGATGGGATAGTATTTCTCGAAAATATTGAGGTCAAAGGAGATAATGCACTTTTTGGTGAATACTTGAACAAAAAATTCTATGCTATAGATTGCCTAATTTATAATGGGGCAAGTGTGATAGGTCAGGATTATCCACTTCGTCATTCTTTTTTAGCTAATTTCAACAATATAAAAGATATAAAAATTATCCCCATTTTCAATACGGGGAATTTGTATAATGATATTTCCTCTTGTTTTAGCTATATTAATAAACATTGGAGAAAGGATACAAATGATGGGATAATATTCAAGCCTAATAATTTGCCCTTTAATAATTCCTATACTTTTAAATGGAAACCCGAATATGAAAATACTATAGATTTTTCAATAAAAAGGGTAGGAAAGGATATATATAATCTGTTTGCATATGGGAAAAATAATAATAATGCATTGTTTTATGGAAGCAAGGAATACAGTATAAATCCAAACGTGTTTATCAAGGACTCTGATTTACGGGATATAAACAAGGGAGAAATACCTATTGATTTTAGCATAATAGAATTTAGCTATTCTGATGGGAGATTTTATCCAAAGAGAATAAGAATAGATAAAATAAAGCCAAATTTCATAGGGGTGTCACTGAGTATATGGCAGGATATTCATCAACCTTTTACAGCGGATAAATTACTAAAACTCGCCAAGAGGGGAAATATCAGGGATATAAATAAATTATCATTGCCACAATTGACTGAAAGAATATGCGGAGATTTGATAAAAGGAGATACTGAAATTCTAGATCAATTACCCTATATAAAGAGAGGGGTCCGTATATTGAACATTCTAAAGGAATCAATAAAATATTCACAGGAACAGGGTATTGATAATAAAAATATAAAACTCTTGACAAACTATTTTTCCAGTAGTCGAAATATTTAAGGGATTTGAAGGATATTTAAAAGAAACAAATAAAAATGAAATATTTACCTTTTTTATTCTTTAATATATGAAAAATAATAAATCAAAATGGTAGGTAGGATAAAGACGTGTTTTCTATTAAAAAATGTCCATGTACAGAAATTAATCACCAGATACAATTTATCCCCCAATGAAAGCGAATTTTTACCCACCGAAAGTACCAGTATTCAGGATATTTCCAAGGGAGGTGCTTTTTTCCTTGACGATGCAAAAAGCACCCATAATATAAAATTTCACAGTATAAACATCTCGGGCAAGAATTTAAATGCATTAAACTGTTATTGGGATAGAAACCCTACAAATGGAGGTTTTGGTTGTCCTATAGAGTTTGTTTTTTCTGAAAAATTAAAGGACATGGATAAGGGGTTTTACTCTTTGAAAAAGATCGGGAATACGGAAAAAAAAGAAATAATGGAAACCCCCAAACAGGAAATGGAAAATCAGGGGATCCAATCATACTATATAACAGATGGTCATTTTTGTTCTTTAAATTGTATGATAAAATTTATTAGTGAAAAATCCACTGATCCACTATATAAAAAAAGTAAAATGCTTTTACATAAAATGAAAAGGGAATTATTCGACAATATATCAGATATAATTCCTGCTCCTGATTGGAGGGAATTAAAGGAATATGGAGGGAAAATGACTATAGATGAATTTAGGTCTAGTTTTGATTCGGTTGAACACATTGACAAGGGGATTTTCATATGCAAATCCTTGGTGAGGGCCTATGAGAAAAAGTATAAATTATGATTATAAATGTAAATTGCATGGGTATAATATTTTATATTTAAATATAAAATAAACGTGAAATAAATACCTAAAATGCCTAAAAATGGATATAGTAATATGACCGGTTATAGAAATAATAGTTTGAATGTTCCTTCTTCCACTATAATAAGAGAGGAATTTATTCCCAAAAAATTAACCCTGCAAAAAACAAGGGAAAATGTAAAGAATACTAGAAATCCCAAGGTATGGGGACCGGGATTATGGTCCTTTCTTCATATTTCTTCTGCAAATTATATACCCGGATCTATAGAGAAAAGAAAGATGACCAAGGAGTTTATAATTTCTCTCCCTTTTATGCTCCCCTGTAATGATTGTTCCGAGCATGCTAAAAAATATGTGAGAGATGCAACTGCCAGATTGGATGATATCTGTGCGGAGAGGAAAGCCCTTTTCGAGTTTTATGTTGATTTTCACAATTTTGTCAATTTCAAACATGGTAAAAGAATGTATAGCTATCAAGAGGCTTGGGACCAATGGGGGAATGGGGCTGATATTTTAACCTTTACCTTTTAAATTATTTGTATATTTTATAATGTTATAAAATATTAGATTTTCATAGATTATATCTTTTTTTATAAATATTTATAGATATTTCGGATCATATAAAATATCAATGGACCCCGTACCCATTGATGATAACTTTCCATATACGATATTTGATCCCACACTTTTTAATACATCTTTTTCCCCATATAATGCCGAATGTAGGAAATTGGGCAAAGGTATCTCAAATGTTGCTTTGGATATAGGTCCGGTTTGTTCCCTTTTCATTCCAAATCTAGATATACTCGTGAGTATTCCCGAATAGGTCATTATATCCACGAAAATTTGTATATCGGAATTATTATTTTCCACCATGATATTTCCCAATTCTTTTATCAGATATTCTCTGGATGCCTCTATCCCCAATGTATTGTATATATCCCATACATGGGTAGATATTGTCCTGGTATTATCAATAATAGGGTGTGCAAGCAATTCTTTATAATTACTCCCCTCTGTATCACAAAACCAATGTTTCCCCTCTTGGAGAAAATATAAATTTTTAATCCCGGGGATACCAAATAAATGAATATTTTCTATATATTTATCCAAATATAAAATATCCTTTTTACTGCCAGGATGAATCAAGTGTATTTCAGGATCAATGGTCAAAGGAGAAAATAATACCTGAATATCCGGATTATCAATGGCGACTATTAATTTTTCCCTTATAATGGATAATGGTATCTTGTATTCATAAATGAGCTCTTTTTTCAATTTATAGACCATTACCCTGGGGGGTCTTTTAATGGGGTTATTTTCATTGTCGGATTCATCAGATTCTGAAACCGAAGGATCCCCCTTTTCAGGATAATATATTTTCAGGGCCAAATTGTGCCATTCTCTACTAGTTTCGGGTAATTCCTCTGTGCGATACAAGTTAAATTGGGATATCAATTTAGAAAAATAAATTTCCAATAATTTTAATCCTATTTCGTCCCTCAAATCTTGTAGTTTTTCATACTTGCTTTTAAAATATATTTTTGAGCTTATAACTTTGGGATCTTTTGACATTGTTAAAATCTCATTAAATCTTGATATCCCCCCTACCAACAAGTTTTCAGATGTACCTGCCTTGTGAAAACTATCCAGTGTTGTTTGAGTCTGTTCTTTTCCTATATTTTGAGCAGCTATTATACCTACATTATCACCGGGCTTTGCCAATGATCTATAATACTGCCTCTCTATTGTTTCCTTTAATATTGGTATCTTACTAGGATATATATAAATACTCTTTAACTGTTCCCTCAATGAGGCTTTATTTTTTTCCACAATTGAAATGGCTGATTCTAAAGGGATACCCAATTGGGGTTCAATAAATGATAAAATATCTTCAATTTCTATAGCGCGTAAATGTCGTTTTTTTATTGGTCTTTTATCAGAGTTTTTTCCGGAATTCTTATTAGGGGCCTTATTTGGAATTTCCGTTTGAGATTTCCTGATTAATTTTTTGGACATTTTGTTATATCTTTGTCATTTTATATTTTTAATATAAAATAATTTAGTTTTATATTTATACAGTTTTAACGATAAAAATAATAAATAGTAATGTCGTTTTTCTCCTTTATTTTTCTATTACATTCCGCAATACCCAAATCGGCTCTTCCTCCCAAAGGAACTCATTCCTTTACCTTTTTTCATTATCTCGCACCACAACAGGGCAAGTATAGCGACCACAACACCCACTAAAGCACTATAAGCAACAAGCTTATCCCACGCTACCTCTTTTTTCATGCTATCTTCCTTGATAATCAGCTTAGGTTTTACAAAGTAAAGTACCACCATTGTGATCACCATGACCACCACGAGAACTACAATAGACATTAACACGGGGTTCTTTGAATTGAACATTTTATAGGAATTTAGTTTGGTATATTTTATTTATGGATTTTTGTAAAATTTTTTTTGTCAATTTTTATATTTTTATAAAAATTTTTATTATGACAAATTTCTGTATTTTTGAATGAAAAATATCAGAAATATCAAAAAATACCTAAATAAATGGAAAAAAAGAGCATGATATACCTTTCCATTGGGTTATTACTCATATTAATCATTATAATTCAGTTAGTCTATTTTTACGTAAAAAGAAAGCGCATAAACAATAACACAGATGCAGGATCGGAAAGACGCATACAAACCGTGGAACAATTATTGAGATCATATCTAGGGAATGGCTGGCCAATAATGATATCTATATTTCTCGTATTAATTGTCCTTATTCTAATACTATTATATTTTGTCATGAACAAGATTGGGGATATAGATGTGAATATATCACCCTCCTGTTCAACCACTATAATGATTGGGTCGGTAATATACATGATCATTTATACTGCATTTATACTGTACCTTTTCCTAAAAATTCGTAGCAAGGAAACAGATGATGATAAAAGGAAATTTATTGATATACTGTTATTGGCCGTTTCTTTCATCATTGGTATCCTATTAATATTCGGAGGGGGATTCTACCTATTAAAAAAGAGCCGAGGCGAATAAATATTTAAGGAAAAATCTATAATATAAATAATAAAATAATAAAAAAAAGGAAAATGGACCTTGCCAAACTCAAAAATCCAATTGTCAGAGAATTTGTAAAATTTGTCATTGAAAATACTGGAAAAGACTATAAACAATATTCCCAGTATTTTTCCGGACATTTTATACTCGACAATGCCATTTTTTTCAGAGTAAATGATGATCCAAATATCGGTGGTGTAAATGGATATACAAAAAATGCTATATTTACTAATTGTATATTTACCAATAATGTAAATGTCAATTGTGATCTACTGATATTAATTGACTGTAAAATACAAGCATCTTTAAATACCACGGGGGATTTACTAGTCATAACCAATAAAACAATAGAAAATGTTTCATCTGAGGGGGATATGGTGATAATGTCCAATGGATACAGTCGTATAAATGCTGGTGCTTTGTTATGGTTTTTATCTTTATCACCAAATTTAAATATCAGCAATATTTCAGCGCCAAATGGAAAGATTAGATACCACGGTTTCAACAGTGTAAATGTAGGGGAAAATGTCGGTAATGGAAATGTAGAATTTATAGGGTGTAAAGAGGTGAATGTTGTGTAAAGGGAAAATTCTTTATATTTTTATAAAGAAAATTAAATCATAACAACCCACTACGAATAGGGCAATCGGCAGCCTCTTCCATTTGATATCCATTTCTTAAAATGTCATACGGCCATTTCATATTTTTAGGCCCCCCTTTGAAATTCATATTTTGTTCTGTAAATTCTGACACCCCCGCAAACATGTCATCACAATCTTTGCATTCCCTATATATTTGTGGTCCGGAGCATAGACACATTTTCTCTTTATTATACAGTCTATAAGAGTACCCCACCAATACTATTAAAATGACAAGGTATATAATTAGTAATAATAGATGCATTTATTTCTGTTTATTTATCAAAAAATTTCCATTTAAAAAAATAATTGGTAATGTAATAATACATAAAAAAAATAACACGAAATATTTCATAAGGAAAAATGTTGGATTTTTTACGCAATTTAGTGAGCAATAGCACTCTAGGCACATTTGCCTACTATGGAGCTATAACATTTTATGCTTCATTTGTTGGGTATTGTGCTTTGAGAGGATTGGTAAGCGGGATTAGCATGTGTGAAAAGTGGTGGGATGAACGACGTGTAAAATACACTGTAAATAATGAGATCCTCGATCCTATATTAAATATATGTATGGATACTATGCACATTACCTTTTATATAACATCCTCTGTTGCGGTATCATCTGTTGTGGCCGCAAGTGCTCCTATTAGTGTTCCGATTATGGCCTGCTTTTCCAAGAAAATTGGCAAGCCAAAAATGGATGCATCACACTTTGCCACTCGAGTAACTAATTGAACGAAATTTATAATGGTTATAAATTTCTTGAAAATGATATGGATTTCAAAGTGAATTAAAAATAGTCAATTATACCATTTTTCATATATTGTAAATGCGGCGATAACCTCTTTACATTTTTCTTGGTCTCCTCCTTTGTCAGAATGATTTTTAATTAGCCATTCTTTATAGTGTTTTTTGGTCTGTTTCATTCTTTCAATATTTTGTATGGTTATACCTTTTACAATAGGAATTTCAGAAAAAATCAGAATACCATTTTCACTTAGCACATTTACAGCATTTTCTATTTCTTTTAATGTTATCCTGGGTTTTTTAGCCTCTTTGGCTTCATTGGGGTTATTTGAATTTGGTGGTTTTTCCCGGGTTTTTTTAGGGAATTCATTTTTCCCCCTGTTAATTTCCCTATTTCTCTTTTCAATTTCTTCCTCATAGTTTCCACCGGTATTTTTAATTGATACATTTAAATCATCGATTTTTATATTTAATTTTCCAATTTCCTCGAATAATTTTTTCTTTTTTTCTTCCAAGACCTTTTTTTCCTCTGTTAATTTTATTACATCCCTGGCTAAATCATATTCAAGAATCTGATCCAATATTTTCTCTATATTTTTCTTGGATATTACTGTATCTTTATATGTACCATTACTTTGCCTGATATTTTTCTCATAATATTTCCTACCATTTTTATAATAGTAATTATTGGGGTCCATCACCATTGAATATTGTGGCTAATTTATATTGTTATAAATCAGTTTTATTATATTATAAAATATTATAGCATATTTAATATTCGTTGTTCCAAACTTTTTTTAGTACCATGTTTAGGTATAAAAGCTTCTACATAGAAATATTCATCACTATCATCTATCAAGGATATTTCAGTTTCATAATACGAACCATAACCTTGGCTACTCAATACTGTATAATCTTTCCATGGCGTATTTTTCAGTTCATTTACTGTCTTTGCAGTCCTTTCCATTGTAACTGCAAATTTTCCATTATAATTACTATATATGGGGTTTTCTTTGACAAAAAAGGTATATTTTATTAGGATATCCTCATCCAATTTTTCTTTTAATTTTTCTCCCTTTTCTTTTTCAATATAAAAACTCAGATATGGAGCCTGTTTTTGATCTACATATCCTTGAGCATAATCAGACCATTCATCATAAGATGTACCTGCGGCTCCGGCCTGGCCATTTACCGTTAGTATTCCCTTGTCATGTAAAGCCAAGAGATCATCTTTTAGTGTTTGAGAGTCAGCTTCCAAGGGACCAAAATGATATGGAGTTTCCTCTATTTCTCCCCTGATAAATTTCTTATTAACCTCTAATAATTCTTTATATGTTTCTACAGCAAAAAATTCTTGCATTTTATATGAAATAACTTGTGCAAACCTCTAAAAATTGATTTTATATCATTTTACCTCAAACCCAATACATTCCCCATTATCCTCATACATGACTAATTTTGCCCCTTGAAAACAAGACCATTCTGCCCTTGATAGACAAATGGAATTTTCAGGGGTGCATGTAGCATTGCATAAAATATCGAATCCTGGATTATTTTTCCTTTCAAAAGAAATATCTATAGGATTTTCAGGGGAAATAACCCTGGTTAAATTTGGTAATCGAATAATACCCTTGTTTTCCGATTCGATCCTTGTTATGTGTTTTCCTTTTATTTTCTTGTCTAAAAAAGACATGTCTAATATTTTTATCGTGTCAAATTCTCTACCCATTTTTAAACAAATTATTTATTTTTAAATAATTTTATTTTCTATATAAAATATATAATTTTCCCGTTTATCATTTATTATATCGATTTCTTATAACGGCTTGCCATGCATCATCATTCAGAGATTTCAATGCAATTTCACGAAAATATTCATTGTCAATATTATTACCAATTTCGCATACACAATCTACCATTCCACACTCATCACAACGATCCTGTGATTCCGCACATTCATTGCACACTTGTTCGCTTTCCATATAATCATAACAATTTTCACAGTATGTTTCCAGACAAAATTTACAAGTGTAAAATTCATTGACTTTTTCACAGCAAATATCATTGCAGACATGGCAAATTGAAATTGGCATTCTTTAGCTTTTTTTTAGTTATTTTTTAGTATTCAGGAGAATCGTGATTTAGACCGGATCTTGGCATAGTATTCAGTTTTACTATATTATTCTATTCATCCATATATCACTACAGTTACATCTTCTCCCTGTAATTCCTTGCTAATTATCCCCTCTATTATTTTCCAATCACCACCGGCCAACCCTGCGCCAATTTTGGGGAATCCAATTCTTTTTCCTGAAAAATTGGATTTAATATACCTCATGCAATTTTCCAATGAGGGGTAATCTATCGGCTTTTTTTCACGATAGTCATATTCAGTATAACAATTTACTATAAATTGATTCCCCTTTTTAAATACCCCACATGTTCCTAGTTTTCCCCTATCACCTTTTTTTGTCTTTTTATCAAGGGCAAATACCCCGGGGTATTTTTGTTTGATTGTTTTGGCTATTCCGCCACCCATTACACAGAAACAGTTGCATCCGTGTACAATCACGTCAAATTCCCCTTGGTCAAATAATTGTAAGAGATCACCAGTAATATACTTTATACTCATTTTCACGGTTTTGTGTGATTAATACTATCTTTATTCAATTTTACCACCTGTTCTTCATGTTCTCTCATACCTTCTACAATCTCCCTAATCTTGATAATCAAATATTTTCTGTCAATTTTACTGGATATTTTAAAGACTTTTCTGATATCCACCAATTTATATATCTTGAGACCTTTATAATCCTCCTCTGTGATCTCTCCATTCCTTTCTAGATCATCCAACTCTATTATATATTTTACCAAAAAAATGATATCATCAAATATATCGTCAAAAGACCTGGGGATATCCTCTTTTTTTTTCTCAGAGAAATGACACCAATATTCAACCCCAATTTTTTCACATAATTTTTCCAGTTTTGATTCCCCAATCATGCTAATAATCCTTACCGATATCATTTTTTTCTTTTCCACATTTACCTCTTGAAAAAGAGGGTTGGGAATGTTTTTTATATTTTTTCTATTTGACATTTTATGCTTTTCTGCTTTTTTGTTTCGCAATTTTTATTTTTTAAATGGTTTCAATAAAATGAGAGGGAAAAATGTATTGATAATGGTTATTGTAATCACAGTAATAATAATTACAATAATATCCATTATTATTTTATCAAAAAAGAAAAAGGGGATGATACCATCTCCCACCAGACAGGGAAATGAAAAATTTAAAATGGTATGTCTCCCCAATCCCTCTCCAATGGATGCCCAATTTGGCAGTGTCCTATATATCGCAGGAAATTCACCCGTTGAAAACGCAAAGCGTAGATTTCTCCTATACAATTCCTCTAAATTTACAATGAAAGTAATTTCCTTTGCTTTTGGAGGGTATGATAGGAGATACAACCCTCAGAATGGGGTGACAGAACTAATCGATGAAAAACTAATGGAACAATATGGTTATTCGAATGTGGTATTACCGGGCGGTGTATTTTCTCTGGATCCAATGAATGATAAACATGTCATGTACAAAGGATGGTACAATTCTCCTATATGGATTGCTTATACATTACAAAATCCATCATTAGCGGCAGATATAGTAAATGGATATGCATCTCAACCATCAGTATCTTCTCTAAAATATCAGGTTTTAGGATGGTATCAAATGCGATTACAGGATGAATTGTCATCTTATACCGACTCTAATGGAGATAAATCCCAAATGATTAGAAATGGCTGTATTCATTGGAAAACAGGGGATAATATAGGTGATGCAAGACCATTGGATTTATTGGGTAGTGATGGGCAATGTAAATACTATACAGAATTATACACTTTTGAGCCTGTAAATGTCAAGAGTGTAATATGTGATTTGGGTATAATCTTTCCCAATACAGTATATCTCAATGATCCTGTTAATTTGGCAACGTGTTTGAGGAATATAGCCATGTCGGGAAGTGCATTGGCAATGAATAGCACAATCGATATTGACAATTTCATGAATAAAAACGAGTTGGTTTCTACAATCAAAAATTGGATAGATAATATTGATCCGGGAATATCAGCCATTTTATGGATATATACACAAATTGGAAAATTCATGACAAATAACGGATTGGTATCATTACTGAAAAATTCAGTAGGATACACCAAAATATCAAATGTACCCAATGATCAACTATCAATCATCGTTGATCAATTTATTTCGGGAAATACAGCAGAAACCATATCACAAAAATTCCTCAGTTTTATAGGTCCATTTGTAGATGTATTAGCTCATTATATAATGGAAAATGCGAGTACTATTATTCTCTATGTAAAAAATCTGATTATTGAGACAATAATATCCACCATCAGAAAATTAGGAGTTTTTAGTGAGGATGATCTCATTGCATTAGGAGAATTTCTAAACAGTATTCCATTGGATAAAATAAAGAAAATTATTATTGATAAAATTATATCTGAAATTCCAATACATTTGAGTAAATTTAATGATACCTTTTCTTCTGGGAAATTCATGAATAATTTTTCCAATATATCATCTCAAAAGATTGGGGAATTTATCACTGCACAAATTGAAATTGTCAAGGCCAAATTTAATATAATTTTACCAGCATTGGGTATATCGGAAATTTCACATGGAAAATCAGGAAAGGATAAATATGCAAAATCTAGAAAGGGATGGATAAATTCAGAGCTAAAAAAGGGGAAGTTGGGATTGGATGCTAGATGTAGTGGATTATGGCAAATTGAATATTATTAAGTTTTTCTGGATTTTCAAAGATATTTTATATGGTTATAAAATAATGGGGGGTTTCTCTTTATTTCTCAAATCTATATTTTTCATTATTTGCTATATACTCTTGATATTTATTGAAAATCTCATCATTACACAATTCCATATTTTCCTGATAAAATTTTTCAGTATCAGTTATCATGAAATCAAGCTGCTTACATGTTGGCATTGCAAACAGTTGTTTATTAGGGTTTTTCCAAAGTTCCCATAATCCATTAGTTTTCCCCTTGTACCAACCAAAATACTCAATCAACACATTTCTGGCTAAATCATGTACTTTTTCACCGTTGGATCCCGATAGAAAAATCAGCAAGTGTCCTATACTGGTAGAATTCCATTTGTAAAATTCAGAGCTTTTGATGTCTTTCAAAGCTTTTACACCATTTTCCTCTGACGTTCCTCCATGACATTTGAAACACATTTTTCTCTTTATATTAATTATCAATATTTATATTAACTATGAATACTGGTTTTTAAATGAAAATTATTTTCTCTTGATTATTTCTCGTTATCCCTCTTTCTTTTACAATTTTCATTTTCTGTTTGGTTGTGATTTTTTTTAACAATTTCCAATAATTTTTCACAAAAGAAAATATGGGTAGTATCGCCACTATTTTTAGCCATATTTATACAGTGATATAATATTGCTGGATCATCATGAAATATTCCTTCAACCATGTCCCATTCAATATTTCCCAGGATAAAAACTATTATTTCTATGAATTTGCATTTCAAGCCTCTCAACACGTTTCCATACGTGAAATACAATTTATGATTTTCATACAGATATTTTATTATATTTAAATGACCATATAGATATGCTATTTCAAAGCATGAATCATTAGGATATCCTATTAATGCCCTTATAACACTGTGGAAATGTCTAACAGACCCTTTTCTCACAGATTCATACATGCACTCATATGCATTTATAACCCCTTCAGTTAATAGGATTTTTAGATGATCATTAATATTATAGCTTTCAAGAATTTCATTAGATATTTTATTTGAGAGAATAGGGGTGTCCATTCTCCGGTTTCTTTCTTTTCCTTTTTATAATATTATAAAGATTTTTAATTGATTTTATTAGTCCGTAATATATCACCTTTTTCCCCATATTTTCTCTTACATCTTTCCTCCATCCGGGTTATACAGGGGTTTAATGCTATTAATTTCTCTAAAAATTCTGACTGGTCATGTCTATATGCAGCCCTATATGCATCCTTGTCAAAAGAAAAAGCCATCATTCCGCTTTTTGGTCTATTTTCAAACCAAGTATCAAAATCTCCGGATCTTGCAGCCAAATATAGGGGTAATCTTCTTTTCGTAGGCCATTTTGCTATTTTATCAGGGATAGGTAAATTTTTGATATATTCTCTTTTTTTTTCTCCTTCCTCTTCTGAAATACGATTATTTTCAATCATTATTTTCATTGACTTTGTTATTACATGTTCTGCAATCTTGCTTAAAACATTTTTAATATCGTCATTTTGTGAAATTACTTGTACAACCTGATCCTCTATTTTTACCATATTTATTTGAGCTTCAAAATCAATCAATCCTCTTTCTAATATTTTTAGGTCGGTGTGGATGGTAATTTCGGGGATCTTTATTTCTCCCATTTTTATATAGTGTTTATACCTTTTTTTTAACATTTCAATTTTGAATAAAATTTCTCTTTTTTTATCATTGTCCATTTTAATTTTTTCTTTTTTTAATATCTGAATCTCAACTATTCAATTTCATCAATATCCTCTAAAAATATCTTGGGTCTCAGATACTTTTTTAAATTATCTAGACATACTCTTTTTCTTTCAATATTTTTATAGAATTTTTTCATGAAATGTTTTTCCCCTATAATTTCAAATAATTCATCTATAGGTTGTATCAATGCCTTTATATAGTATAATTTATCAATTTTCAATACATTTTTATATCTATTAAAATATGCTACATCTTCAATCTTTTCAAACCCCTTGGCTTTAATATCATTGATATCTAATAGTACATATTCTAGTCTGGTGCCGGCCCCAATATTCTCCCCTCTTGCACTCTTCATTTTCATAAATAATTGAGCCTGGGCCGGCAAACTGCGAAATTTATATTGTTCTTCAAAATCCGGGTCGGTCTCATCCAAATCCATTTCCTTTAATCTTTTTGCCCTCTTTTTTGGGTCATCGGACAATGGCCTTATTTTATATTCGGAAATTTCCCCTACAGATTTTGTAATGACAAAATCCTTCACATCAATCAATTCACCCCCCTTTTCCCTAAAAATGTAGAGTACAAGGTCAATTAATGATAAAATAATTTCCTCTTTTTTTCTCTTTTCGAATACATCTATCACCATTTTTGAATAAATGTCTCTTACAAATTTACTATTATCCCTTCTGGATAAAAGAACTCCTTTTTTCTGTATCTGAGGGGTACCATCTTTATCACAGAAAATTTTCCCATCTTTCCCCGCAGCTAAACTCATATATCTCTTTTTAGTCAAAATGAGGAATCTGGCATAAATCACCTGTTCAAAAACTATATTCATGGCATCGGGAAAATGATCGGATACAATTTTTGCTACACGATTCGCATTATCCCATAATTGGTCAGGTTTATCAATCTTGGGAAAGCGTAAATATGTAGAATCAGTATTAGATACTATTATTTCTCCAATGCCAGCTGCGAATGTACCATCTTCTGTCTCTATATCATATACCATTTTTTCTTGAGGAATTTTTTCCCCTAAAGGACTCCCAGATGTATATTCAGTGATATCCTCTATCTTTATCACGTGTGTGAAATCTACACTACAATTTACCCTTTCGATAATATAGATTTTCCTCGCTTCATTAATTATTGGGATTATATTATAACCCCTATTCTTGATAAAAATATAGGCTTTTTGCATGTCAATTGGGTTGGAGAAACTAATACGGTCATTTCTTAAAAAATGGGGGAAAAAATATGATGGTGAAATATCAGAAATTACTGAAAAATCCGTAGGGAAAGAATGGAATAGGGATTGCCCAAATTTTACATTTCCCGGTTTTATTTTATTTTTCTGTAAATCTAGCAATGAATGATCCTCTGTAGTTTTTACCATTCCTCTTATCGTTGTTATTCTATAAATTTTCTTTTTAGTTAAATGCCGTATAATCCGTATTATTTTCTTCCAACCGGTACTAGTCCATATCAAGTGGGTGGTTTTTAGATAACACTGTTCCTTGTTTCTGATATCGGAATCAAAACATTTAAATTGGGGATAGTCTATCCATTCTTCACATTCTTTATCAAGTCCTCCTGTTTTTTCAGAATCCTTTGATAGGTCCCTTATTTTCATGACAATTAATTTCCCTGTTGGGTCTCTCAATATTATAGGAGTGCTCCCCACTACACTATCCCCATATACCAATTCTGCTTCGTGATCCTGTACTACTATCCTCGCGACTTTTTGTATTGCTTCCCTTCCAATGGCTGTCACACACATTGCACCAGGCATAAAAGGGAGCATCCCCTTTCTCACACCTAATGAACCATATGTAGAGTTTGCAGAGATTTTTAGAGCCAATTGTTTGCAATTCAGTACAATTCCCATTGTTTCATCCTTTTCCTTTTTCATTAATATTTTGACCCCATCCCTTGCACTCAATAGATTTTTAAGCATGGTTGGTAAAATTCCTAATGGTTCCTTTAAAAATTTATACCTTCGCGGAGCACACATGACCTTTTTATCCTTTTTACTTCCACTTCTTTTCACAGTGTCATGAGGACAATTAAAATGATCGTGCCACTCTATGACGTGGCATTTATTTTCAGGGATATCCGAATCCTCTGGAACCCATGTGGAATAGCATATATTATACGCAATCATAATACTGGGATATAAAGAGCAATTATGAACGACAGCTCCATTTGCCAGGAAATTATGAGAAACATCTACTTCTATATCGTATACAGGTACAACTTTCCAATCCCCATAATATAATCCCTGACCCAAAAATTTTTTCTGTATAGTTTGATTTTTACCAATTATTCCGCATATTAAATCCTGACCATATATTTCATCTGCTTTTACCCATTTTCCTGGTAAATTATTTTCTCTGGTCCATTTCTTATTTTTCACTAGAAATAAGTGATCACGAGTGCATCTTACTTTTTTTGTGATATTTCTATCTCCAAAATAAAGTTCAATTGTTTCTTTTTCTCCCATGCATTTACTGGCTTTTACAGGGAAATAATCAAACTTATTCTCATGATAACTAACTACTAAATCACCGGGGACAATTGCATCTATTCTTTTTTCTGTTGGTTTTCCATTTTCCCCCTTTATCATCACCATTGTATCCCCTGCAAAGCAAAAATCCAGTGGTAATACATTATCATATACCCCTGCTTTTGGTAGGAAAACATGGGCCCCCGTATAAGACTCATTGGCACCTGCAATGTAACCATTTTTTTCAACCACATAATTATCATTAAGACATATTTTATATACTTGGGAAAATATTTTTAGCTGTTGTCCCCTGGTAAATAGGTCAAAAATGGATGTATTACAAACTTTGCTCAATTCTACCAGCCCCACCCATCCCTTGGTTTTTTCAAAAATTTTCAATGGGAGAATTGTATCGACAAGACAATACTTCCCTACTATAGCCATGGCCTTTCTTGCTCTATTTCTTGTTTTAGCCCTTTTTGAGTTTAAACCCGCTGTACCTATTTTATAACATTTAAAAATACCTTGAGGGGTCAATGGGTCCTTTGTTTCACCAAGAAAAAATGATGATACTGTTTTTAACCTATAATTCGGAAATTTATAATCTCTTTTTATCAAGGGCAATAAATCAATGTATAACCTACCCTCCGCATTTATAAAGAGAAATTTCTGATTTTTATAAGCACTGCTACTCCAGGCAATTTCATCCTTTATTCCATATTTATATTTATGAAAGGTTTGTTTTACTAGATTTTCATAACACCCATGCATAATACTACGTTTTATCATGTAATCGATATCAAACTCAAATATATTGTATCCTATAATTATATTGGGATTTTTCTCTACAATTAATTTTGCAAATTCATCCAACAATTCCGCCTCTGTTTCACAACATTTTACCTCTACGGTATTGATACCCATGGCCGGATTGGATAGATATTTCTTGTTGATACCGTTTAACGTTAGTAAATGATTGGATATGATTTCATTTGAGCCCTGCCTACCAAAAATGCATCCTATTTGGAATACCTTGTCTTCTTCCAATTTTGCATTGGGCATTGATCCCTTTATCGACGAATTAACCTCTATATCAAATGACATGACCAATGGATTAGGGATTATGAGACACCCTGATAGGGGATTTAATTTCTTCCAATATACTGAATATTCAAAATCACATAATGTCTCTTTATTTTTCATTTGTTTAGCTGTACATGAAATCCAATCTGTATAAGTTATTTTTCTGAGACAAATCATTTGGAGTATTGGTCTGACATTATCCTCGTGCATAATTGTCCTTATTCTACCAATAATACGCCCATTAACATCTCTTTCCCCTGAAATTCCCGGAATTTCCTGTTCATATTTTATTTTCCACCCCAATTTGTAAATACCCTGTTTTGATCTGAATGCCATGAATAAAAATGGAAATTTCATTTTTTCCCCTGATAAATCCAAATTAGCTCTATATAATTTTTTCTTGTACATTAGCTTACAAACTATAGGTTGATGAATATCCTCTAATTTATCGGAAATTACATTGGAATATATTTGTGCTCTTTCCACAGTCCATTCTATATTTGTCGGTAATTCCAGATAAATAAATGGTGTAAAATCATTGACATGGACACATATATTTTTATTCTCTCTTGTAAATCCATATACTCTGATTACCGTTCTTTCCTCTTCCTCTGGATCTAGATGCCAATAATAAGGAAAAAATTCAATGGGGATCTCGTTAGATTTTTCACTGGGCCCACATACCTGTTCGGACATACTATTTTATATTGTTTTCTTATATTATTTCTTATGATATTTTTTATATTGGTTTCACGTATTTTATAAATTGTCGAGAGTTATAAAATATAAATTAATTTTATTTTTTATTGGGTCTAATGAAAATAATGAAAATAATGAGAAATGTGAAAAATATACAAAACATAAATAACACAGAGATGATTAATGGAATTTTAATAGAGTTATTTTTCTCCCCTTTTTTTCCCTCTTTTTCATAACCACATGCCCCAAAACAATTTTCTGATCTGAATGTATCCTGACCTTTGTACTTGGGATTCATTATTGTTCTATTAATACCATCAATATCAGGTATTTCTTGGCACCTATTTTTAACACAACTATATATAGCATGGTTAGATTCCATGCTAAAAACCATATTCTCTCCCTTTTTTAATTCACCTGGATAATAGGTTAATTTATTATCATCTGATATTCCTAAAAATCCCTGTAAATATTGAATATAAAATTTTTGACCATAAAATATATCGTTTTCATTAGGAATCAACGGAATTATTTTCAATTGGTCAGAAACCAATATTTCTATACCTCCTCTAAATACCCATGTCATGTCATTATTTTCCCTATTCTTTCTAAGGATATACCCTGTCTTGTCTATAGAGAAAACAAATGGAACTTGTTTTCTTAGACTGGCATTTGAAATAAAGTCTGGATTATAAGGATTTAATAGGGAGATTTTGAGGGGGGTTTTTTCATTTGGTTTCTCCGTAAATTGAACTGATGAAATGTCTTTCAGATTTGTTGTATCAATTTTGCTGTATAAAAAATATCCCTTACTATTTTTCAAATATATCACATCGTTAAAAAACGCAGAATTACTATCGGTATCCGGAAAGGGAATTTCATCTGTATTTAAAAAGGCAAATGTAGAAATCTCTGGGTTTCCATTTTTTACCCAATTATATGTGGGATTATAATTATCGTAATGTAGTTCAGAATTCATGGGGAGACATACGGATTCATTTTTTCCCCTTACGTAATACCCATAATTACATTTATCAGATTTTTCGCATTCATTTACACATTCCTGCACTGTTTTCACATTTGAACATATTCCCGTAATGCTGCTAGCACAATTATCTAGAATGGTATTTTTTGGTACGACATTTTTCAGTATTTTCCATTTATTTTCTTTTTCCATTGACATTTCCCTATTATTGTTTATTAATGTTCAAATAAAATATTTAAGCATTATCCATTTATCTAAATTTAATTGGTTTATTCAACAAAAATAAAATAATAAAAATATCAAGAATGGATAGAGATACTAGACCCGGAAGACCTATAGCGGGATACCCCGTAGGTTCAGATACATCCCTTACTGCCCCCTGGGATAGAACACAGCAACCAAACCCACTAAATTCCCAACATCCTCCATTGGATGAAGATGAATTTCTCAAAGCTTTTAATGATTTATATGTGAAAAATTTTACCGCGAAATACAAGAAGATTGATAGGAGATTCGCTGATCCCCCTATTCCTCAACAAAAATATACATTGGTTTCCTTTGTTCCCACCAGGGGCGCAAGACCCGACAATGAAGGAGTATATGGATTTGTCAAGGTTAGAGGGACATATGAGACTGAAAGGGAAGCTGCGGAGAGATCGGCCGACATTATCAAGAACCATGATTCCTATCACAAAATTTACACTGCATATACCGGTAGGCCTTTTCCCCTCACATTGACAGGAAAATTTTCAGGTGAGGTAGAAGAGGTTGAATTACACAAGAAAATTTCAGATGAAATATCAGCCGATGTAAAACAGAAAAGGGAAGCGGAAAAAAAGGAAATTGAGGTAATTCAACAACGGGCCAAAAACCTACAGGAGGCTACTGATAATGAAGCCATTGATGACTTGGAAAATTACACTACTTTACGAAATAAGAAAGCTCAATTGATTTGGCATTACTTGGAAATACAGAAAAAACTTGTAGAAACAAGGGTATTAATGAAAAAGGCATTCAAACAGGTACATGATGAGGATCTAAAAAATCCTGATTTTACCAATCAATTTTATGAGAAATTTGTTGAAGCAAGACAAAAGGTGGGGGTAAAGGATGAAAATTTGGAAGGAAGTTTCATGGCATATCTAGTGGAGGATAGAGTAAAGGAATTGGACTTTGACCCATATGAATTAATACAATAATTTGGGGAAAAATATATAGAAAGGAGATATTTATAATGATTATAAATTCCAATATTTTTTATTTTTATAATAATAAATTATAGAGAATAAAAAATGGCAGACGTACAGGACTTTAAAATAAGTAGAACTTATCCGGTATTTCAATACGAAAATTGGATAGACCAAACCACTGATTTAATTCAGACAATCCCTCAATTCACGAATGTAAAATATTGGGGGGCCAAAGGAAACGGAACCACAGATGATACACAATCCTTTATAAACGCATTGGCCAGTGGATTAGTATGTACTCTTTTGGTTCCTCCCGGAACCTATCTATTGACAGATACAATTTCTATACCAAATGGTAAAGCTATCCAGGGAACATGTAAAAATGGTTCTCAGCTAAATTTTGTAAATAATACAGCAGGATTCATAGCTGTGAAATTAAATATCAATTGTGGCATCTACCATCTAAGATTAATAAATGGAGGTACCAATAGAGTTGATTCTGTAGGGATTGAAGTAGGGCATCAAAATTCATTGATAGAAAATGTACAAATGGGGGTTATAACAGTTCAATGGGGAATAGGTATAAAATATGGTAATGGTGTTCCGGATCCAATAAATGGAAAGGGAAATCATGATGTAGTTTCAAGTAGGATTCATGGTGAAGTTAGTGCAGTAATTTTTGATCCTACAGATGTCCTTACCAGATTCCAATTTGTCAATAATCTTTTTTCTGCAGCCCCCACCACAGGAACAGTCATAAATCTCACCGGTGCAGGTCTCTCTATATTATTTTGCGGTAATATAATCACTAGCCCTACAAGTACAAATACCCTACTAGGTATCAATGTTGCGGTCCCTGCCGCAATTATAGGAAACCTTTTCACATTGATGGCTACCGACATGTCAGGAGCTGCATTAGCCACATCCACTCTAATGAATAATAGTACTACTACCGCATTGGTACAGGTTAATCAAAATATCCTCACATCACTAAATATCACAGGAAATCAGGTTATCAAGAGTAGAATAGGGGGATGGGCCACAGCTACTGGTGTAGCCACAAGAACCACGTTTGATACAGCCACAGTCACATTACCTCAATTGGCTGAACGTGTCAAGGCTTTATTGGATGATATTTTCAGTAGTACTGCAACCTCTTTAACTTCTCATGGATTGATTGGGCCTTGAAAAAAAAAAGAAATTTATTATATTATCATTATAATAAATATAAATAATGACGACCCAAACATTTAAAATAAGTAGGACATATCCTACAAATCAATATCAAAACTGGCTGTCTCAAACAGAGGAATTGATAGATACAATACCCCAATCAGATAATGTATTTTTTTGGGGGGCAAAAGGGAATGGTATCACAAACGATACTGTTGCTATACAAAATGCTATAAACGCCAATTCGGAACTATTTTTCCCACCCGGAACATTTCTCATTACTGATTTTTTAACATTGAAATCAAATTTTTGCATGTTTGGTGAGGCAACTATACAGTCTATAGATACAGTAAATGGGCTTGGAATGATTCGAATGATAAGTTTAACCAATGTTTGTATAGAAGGATTAACATTAAAGAAAAAATCCCTAACTGTAGGAGCAGCATCTATTTACATGAGTAATTGTACCAATTGTCGTGTGGAAAATGTAAAGACAGAAAATCAGGATGCTTTAGCAACTAGAGGTATAAATCTCTTTGGTTGCAGTAAATGTATCATTACAAAATGTTATAGTTCTATTGCCTCAGCATTTTATGACCCATCAGTACTACAACTGGTTTCAGTTGAATATCATGGGATATTTATAGGTAATAGTTGTACAGATGTTCTAGTCTCTGAAAATTTCTGTTTTAATACAGGGGTGGGGATTTCAGTACAAACTTTTAGCACTACTTCGGATATTAATAATATCATTGTTCAGGGGAATATTATAAGGAATTGTGGACACTATGGAATGATGTCCTATAGACTCAACAGTGAAATATATGATGTTGTATTCGCTAATAATTCAGTGACCACTATATGGGGGACGTTTTTCAATACTGCAACGGGATCATATACTCATGGTGCAGGAATTTATCTACAAGGCTGTACTAGAAATACGGTAATAGGAAACACTGTGAAAAATGTATGTATTCTTACTAATAGTGATACATTAGCTCCCGGAGGTATTAGTTCAATACTTTTTACCAGTTCATGTTCTATAGTGGGAAATACAGTATCTGATAGTGCTAGATACGGTATCATTACTGATGGTACTTTGATGAACTGTGTTGGGAATAATGTATCAAATTGTACTTTTTCCTTGATATATCATCGTGAAGGGGATAACATTAATATATCTGAAAATATTCTTAAATATGATACCCCCACAACTGGCCACAGAGGTGTCTATGTAACTTCAACAGTCCCCTGTAATTATATAAATATCACAAGTAATAATATGAGAAATTGTTATTTTGGGGTTTTATTGGAAGACGCCCATTATTTTTCTGTAAAGGGAAATGTGATTTACGAAAATAGCGTACCTATTACAGCCGGTTTTGGTATTGTAACAGATGCCACATGTAATCAAGGAGTAATAGATGGAAATATCATCAAGAAAACAGGTGGCTTTGGTGTAAGGAATTTAGGGGACTTTATCAGCGTATTAAATAATGTTACCAATGGTACAGCTGCAAATCAGGCCATAGTTAATGGTTCTTTGACCAATAATAATTATGGAACAAATATCACCGATACCGCAAACACATCAAATGCTACAGGTGTAGTTACTATAGCCAGTGGCAATAACATTGTCCTCCCTTATTGCATGAACGAAAATTTATGGATCGTCATTACGGGAACAACACAGATTAATACAATAGCCCTGCCATCGTATAAAAGGGCGAATATGACTATAAACATAGTAGGGCCCATAGGATTAGTATTGGCTAATAATACAGCCGGAACGGGTTTGGTATTACTGAATACTTCGGGGGCAAATATAACTATTGCCACAGCAAATATAGAGGTCATTTCCTATAGATGCAATGGAACACAATGGGTTCAATTTTAAATGTATTTTGTAGAATATTAATATGATCATTTTTTTATCCTTTTTTTTTCTTTATAAATTATATAAAGAATTAACAGCCAAACCAAACAGAATACCTATGATATCTTTATATCAATTATTTTATCTGTCAATTCATCTGTAATTTCATTAATTTTTTCATCCCGTTCTTTCTCCCATTGTTTTCTCGTGAGATATGCCAGAGCACATGCATAACTATAGGAATAAGCCTTGTCATATGTAGGTTTATAGGAAAAGGATTTTTTCCTTGAATTTTCTCCTGATCCTATTCTGGCTATCCATCTACAATCCTCGATATCATCCGATATTCCGGCAGCTTTTAATATTCTATCCTTGTTATTTCCTTGGATATATAAATTTGATTGTCTGAGATTTGCTCTTCTATTATCCAATGGATTTCTATTAATATGATCAATGGTAATATCCGTTTTTTCATTATATTGAAACTTTAATAAAATGTGTGCAAATGTACGATCTTTTCCATTAATGTGTGTTCTGATACGAATATATCCATTTTTATCTTTATCTGCCCATAAAGTATGTTGTTGAATAATTTCCAAATCTAAAAAATCAAATATTCCCATTATGATTTTTTCCTTACAAACCATTTCAACTTCTATTCTATCCTCATATTTATAAATTAAATTTTTCATGGGCAGATTATGCCGAATATTATAGGTTTTTAAATGATCAAATGCCGTCTCATATGTTTTATGGGTAGTATTATTGTAAAATTCTTTTCCCCTACCAATTTCACATCTATAAGAGTACCATACTCCATTTTTATTTATATTTTTTCTTTCAGAAATTGTACCAGTATATTTTTTAGCTTCTATGGGGTAAATTATTTCATATTTTTCCTCTTTATGGTTTTCATTTGTTTTGGAGGTGTTTTCAGTTTGAATTTCACTCATTTTCACAGCGTAATTATTTATTGATAAATCTATATTTTATTTATATTCAATTTTATATAAATAAATTTTTTAGGTAAGCTAAACAAGTAGGGTTCCTATGGGGTAATTGTCCCTGTAATCAACCCATGCGAAATCAAGTCGGCAAGTAGTTGTTTGCAAAAATTCGTCAATTGAGCAGCAGTATTGTCTCCGGTGACCAATGTACGGGCAGGGACAGATGCTCCAGTTGTAGAGGTATAACCAGCTACCTGATTTCCAATGACCTTGATACCATCAACATTGTATGCTGCAGTAGTATTGAAATTTACAGTAGCAACATTATCCACCACTGTTGATGATAATAAACCAGCACCGGTAATGGGTGTAGTTACACTGTAATTATTTCCCATTGAAGTGATTGAAGCTGCACCAGTATCAATACCGGTGGATGCTCCTCCGTTTGCTCTTAAAAATGAATCCACCACAATGTTTCTCACACCTGCATTTGTGAAATTTAATACAGTACCGGCTGTGCCACAATTAAGATAGCAATTACTCATTCTTGCTCCAGTGGCAGCTAGTGTATATCTGACAGCTGAAATGACACCGTGAATGTTACTATCATAAATAGTAACACCTGATATAGCAGCATCAAAACTTATCCCAAAAGCAGATTCTGTTTCTGCTAAAGTTTGACCAATATTCACCTGTCTGACAGTAGAATTAAAACCGGTTATCGAAACCAGTGAGGAAGTAGTTAAATTTCCACCAGTATATCTAGTTGATAAATTAGCCAATACAGAATTTGCACTCATTATTATCCCGTCATATTGAGCCGCAGCACCCGTAAAATGTAAAATAGTACCCGCTTTACACATTCCAATGAGTTCTTTAGTCCCAGGTATAGTAATTGTTCCTGCAATTAAATATGTACCCATGGGTACATATATAGGACACTCATTGGCCAAGGCTGTATTAAATGCGGCTGTATCATCTGTTAAATCATTACCTTTTGCACCCCAAAAAAGTACATTATCCTCTTGAGGAATTGTTTCTATTAATTCCTCTGTTTGAGAGATCCAATTTTGATATTGAAACACTGGATAAGTTCTTGCTATTTTAAAAACTTGTGTTGCCATAGTTTTTTAAGTTGTATATTTATTTATAAAAAATATAAAAAAAATTATTTTTCTAAAATGTTGTATTAATTATTCCCTGATTAATCAAGGCAGTTTTTATAGCATTTACCACCGATGCTAATGCCTGTATATTTCCATCTGTAGCGGTAATAGTGGTGGCATTGATTGCCTGAGCAGCATTTTGGCCCACGACAGTAGTATCCCATGTCACTAATCTATTAGCAACTCTTTGAGGGCCAATAAAAACTCTATTTAATGTGCCAAAATCAGTAAATAATGGTGTGGCATCAAAACCTCCCATCTTTTCTCCATAGGTAATAACATTTCTAGTACAATTCGTAGCAAATTTTCCATATGACATTGCAGCTGTAGTATCATCCAGATTAGATATATTAACTTGGTTGTTATTACAAAAATCTCTGATATCTACTATAAAAGTACCTCCAGCAGCTAAATCCACATAATTTCTAACAATAATATTTGAAAAATTATTATTGTTAGAGGGGGTTAATGCTGCAGAATTTCCTGCCTGTATAGCGACAGCAGCATATCCGGGATGGGGTGTAATAGTGGTATAAGTATCATGATTCACTACTATATTCGTAAAAGTATTATCATTTGCCCCAAATATCAATATTCCATTGTAGCATTTTCTAAATGAACAATTTGTGGATACACAATATTGACATCCAGGCTCAACAATTGCTAAATCATTTCCAAAGGTAATACCAGCTTTGACGTTATCTCCATTACAATCAGAAATATTACACATGAAACAGGAATTTTTAAATTGAAAAGCGCCTATACAAGCGGGTTGATTAATTACTGTACAATTTGTCATGGTTGAATATGATAAAGATACAAAAAGAAAGGCATTGGTCGTTATAGCTATATTGGTACTATTAGCATCAAAAAAACAATTTCTAATATGGTTATTTCGATACTGTCTTGTAGTATCAGGAAGATCAGTGTTATTTATAAACATGAAAACAGCGGATCCAATAATATCATAAAATGTGCAATTATCTACTACACAATTTTTTGGTTTATCAATGCTGATAAATAAATTTGCAAGAAATCCATTTCTTGCACCTCCATCAAAATATAGATCCCTAAATTCTACGCCATTGATATTACTCCAGAAAAATAGGGAGCCTGAAGTCGTTTTTTCTACAATGATTTTACTACCGGGTCCGTCTCCATAAATTACAAATGGTTTAGCATTACTTGATAATGTAGAAAAAGAATTTCTCATTACATAATTTCCGGTAGGAAAATATAATGAACCACCATTGGCAGCTACATATGTTATTGCCTCACCAATTACAGCAGTATTATCAGTTATTCCATCACCTTTTGCTCCCCAATAAAGTATGCTATCAACAACCGGTAATGACTCTATTATTTGTTCTGTCTGACTTACCCAATTTTCGTATTGATGTACCGGATAAGTTCTAGATATTTTAAATGTTGCCATTGATTTATTTAATATGAAAATTTTTTTAAAAAAATTTTCATATAAAAAACACAATTTTTAATTGGAAATAAATGGGAAGTGGGTGTTCAGATTTATCAAGAAAAAAGTATATATGTGATGTATCGGCATGTGTAGAATCGGTAAAAGGTATAACAAAAAATTCTGCATCCCCATCTGAGGGGTTGGTACTGAAATTTGTTCCCGGTTCAAATTATGAGGGGAATCCCATATCTTTTGGCTTTATGAAATGGTTTGCAATAAACGTGAAAAATGAGGGAGCAAATGCATTAGAATATGAAATAGAAATTTACAAGCAAATTATAAGGCCCCTAATTGATAATAAAATTTGTACAAATTTTATTAGATACCTTTCCTCTGGAAAATGTGATACGGATACCATTGTAATGTTATTGGAAGGTAAAGCACTATTGAGAAATGGAAAATTAATGGACAGAGAACAAGCAGAAATGGCGACAATGATAATGTATGATTTTTCCTTTTATGAAGAGGATACTAAACAGAGAAATTTGGACAATATAGTCAGAGAATTTGGCAAGAAAAAACAATTTATAAATGCAACATATGGGCCTCAAGATATAGGGGTACTGATCAACGAAGCCATTTCCCCCGAAACAATGACACTAGAAGACTGGTTAAATAATTGGGATTGGGGAGATTTCAATATTTTGGGCGGAATACTATTCCAGATATCCGTGGCTGTATATACCCTTTCGCTTTCAGGTACTGCTCATAATGACCTACACTTGGGAAATATATGGATTAAACCACATTTTGAGAAAATTACCTATATTATTGGGTCAAGGGTATATTTCGTACATACTGGGGTAAAAGTGCTATTATATGATTTTGATAGATCATACTCAAAATCATTGGGTGATAACAAATCATTGGAACCCGAGCTATGTAAAAGGTATTCTCAATGCAATAAATTAATAGGGAGCAAGGATATAGCCAAAGTTATAGGTTGTATATATCACGCATCTAGAGATGATGATTTTAGGGAATTTTTACTAGATTTATTACTAGATGAAAAATATGGAGATAGCAAGGATATTTTGCACGACTCTTTTAGTGATAATATATATCTATTTGATCCCGATACAGGGAAAGCTGTAAATGATCAGGTATTTGAGGAAATGTATAGTATAACCCATATAATGGCTAATATTGCCTTGACCTCGGGAATTGTAAATGAAAAATTAGAGGATTTCAAAGGGAATCAAGAAAAAATATCACAATTGGGCTGTGATATCAATATAATTCAAACATCATTTTTCAACAAGGAGACAGGGATGTTGAAAGCCAATGCAAAACAGTTGATCAAGTTGTTTCTACAAAAAATGTTTTAATTGAAAAGAATAAAAGACCAAAAAAGAAATTAAATACATTTATTTTTCATTAAAACCCTATAAATAAACCCTAAATAAAATGCTCTTGCGAAGTGGAAAAGCAAAGGATGGAAAAGAAAAAAATGAAAAGGACATTAAATCTCCAAGGGCCAGAAAACCACCCACTCCAAGGGGGAAAACACCAAAAGGGGGAAAACGCCCCAGACAAGAATATATAAAGGTACCTAAAAATACAGACGTGGATACTGTATTGGATAGGCTTACCAAGGCAAACTGTATATGCATGAATGACTCTAGAAAAAATATAGAAGATTTTATAAGGAGATTCTGTGAAAATAATGGTGATTCTGTATATTGTTTAGGTGGTAAATCCCCCTATAAAAAAAATCTACAAATGTCTCCTGGAATAGTACAAGACAAGGCCGGTAATGGGGTGGGTATTATTCAACCCACGGGTCAGATAAATTACCTTCCAAAAATCATTCCTGCCCCCTTTATAAAAACTGCAGAGGAACAGGGAGAAATCACCACTGTTAAATCCGCTAAAAAACACGATGTTGAAAAATTAGGGAAATATATAGTGGAAAAAGCATCGGGAATTCATGAAATGGACATTGATGATAATTATCATTATTATGATGCAATGAGTGATTCCGAGGATTTTGGAGATTCTCCACGAAAAAGTGGGAAAAAAGCCAGAAAAGGACCAAGTCCAAAAAGATCCCCCAAGCGTTCTATGCAACGCTCCTCCCAAAAAATGGTACCTCCTCCACCTCCTATACTCCCCGCCCCTAAAAAACAGGTGGAACAATTGGAAAAAAAGATAATGAAAGCAGTAGATATTAAAAGGGAAATTTCCTTGGCCGAACAAATAAGTGGGGTACGCTTGCGTCCAGCCGGTGAAAGACTTGTAGGAAGACCTTTACCTCCTCCACCACAAATTGTGGTGGGGAAAAGGGATATAAAAAACAAACCCCACCAAGACTATTCCCAACTAATCAAAGGGAAACAATTATTGAAACCACCTGAATTGAAAAAATGTGATCAGGGGTATATTTGGTCCCACGCAGAGAGAAAGTGTATTGCTATAAAAAAGAATATGCAGGAATTATTGGCTGAGCAAATGGAAAAGAGAAGAAAGGCAATGAGAGAGGATACTGGTGATTCTGATATAGAAAGCGAGGGTGAGTGGGAGTAAAAATGTGAATTTTATACTAGGTATAAAATATTTAACAAATGAAATAAACAGAAAAGAGAAATAAATAAACAAAAAAAGAACAAAATGCCCCTTACCACACTCACCATTGATTATTCTGTATTTTACAATCAAAAAAATAATTTTGATATTTTATACTCGACAATAGGGAATATAGAACACATGTTAAAATGCTTTGATCCCAAGGATAAATATAGCAAGGGAGTAATATTCTGTATTCCTCATAAAATATTAAATAAATTTGAGTTTTTATCAGTGAAAGCAGAAAAGGGGGATTCACTCATAAAAAGTATAAAATATCTCAATTCAAAAGAATTTGTAGATAAAATATTCGGTTATTCGATCTTTATCACAAATGAAGAGGTTATTGAGGTGGATATAACGTATTACAATAAAATTGCCTTTAATAACCTGATAACAGCATCATCACTTTTATTAAAGGGAAAAAATACACAATCCCCTGCTAAAACACCAGTGAGAATATACTATCATATTGAAATACTAGAGGAATTAAATGAAAGAAAAATAAGGGAATTGGCTAAATTTGGATTCTATGATATATCCGTAAAATCTCCCTTATTTTATGGGAAAATTATACCACAAGATGTTTCAAGTATATACCTAATAAAAAATGAGGATATATCCTACAATACAAAACAAGGAAATTCCAAGATATATCACATTCTATCAGGGAAAATTAACTTGTATAAAACCATGATAGATTCGCCATTTTGTTATATAAATATAAGGATAGGGGACAAGACCAAAAAAATATTGCGAGAAATGGTACATGTGGGAGGCACTAAAATTTCAAATGGAAACCCCACACAGAGGGAATTATCAGGATGTTTCGTAGTTAAAGATTTCGAATCTCAGAAAGGAAGCAAAAAAAACACATTTAAATTTTCATTGGATGATTCCACTACAAAATGTAATAAAGAGGAAGATGCTGAAATCACCCCTTGTAAATATAACTTTCATACACATCCCTATAGGGCCTATATAAATAACAATACAAAATATGCATGGCCATCATGTAGCGATTATAAAGCATTTCTAGTATCATTTTATGAATACGGGACAATTTTTCATATTTTGGCTTCATTAGAAGGGTTGTATATTATATCGGTGAGTAAGGAGTGGATCAATAATGAAAATTTATTATCGGGGGATACTGTAAAATTTATAGAGAGAAAATATGATATGATACAAGAAAGAAATATATATAACCCTGATGAGTATATAGAAATTATAAAGGGATTTGGATATAAAAATAGGGGTCCTATATTCAATGTAGAATATGAAAGGTATTCCGATCCTTGGCGAGGGAAAAAATTAAAAAATACTCATCAAGTATTTTTTCCTAAAAAAGAGGGAAAATGTATTATTTAATTTCTGATTATTTTATAATGATATAAAATAATAAAAAATAATGAAAATATACTTTTTATTGAGAAAATCAAGAAATTATTAAGAATTAGATGGCCAAAATTTTTCCAATAAAATTTCATGGTCCTGAAATCGTATCAATAAATGTCTCGATTCTGGTCCAAATTTTATATTCTCATTGGATCCAGCTTCAATTTCTTTATATGTGGGTAATTTTTTCTTGATAAATGTACCATACAACTCTCTGGTCAAAATTGTATCGTCAATTCCTAATAAATTTACCAATTCTCCCGTATTTTTATTCATTATAGCTTTCTCCCCAAATTTTTCACGAGCCATTCCCGATATCATATTTCTCTTGCAATCTCGTTGTCTAAAAATAATGTTATTCGCGACTTCATATAAGGACTCTTTTTCAAAAGCCATTACCCTCGCATCAAATGACCAGTGTCTATTTCTCATTTCTTTACCTATCAAAGCCTTAAACTTTCCCGATTTATCAATTTCTTTGAGATTTTTCCTAAAAAATATAGAACAGTCGGATGCTAATATAGAAGTGAGTTTATTCACTCTCCCGTTAAAAGGGTGGGTATATCCCAGAATATCACTAGGCGAAAAAATCAATGTGATTTCATCTGAATGTGTATAAGCTGTAGATGGATGCCACATTGATAATAAATCTGTAGCGGTTTTAATCATACAATCCGCAAAGCGATTATCAAATGGTTTAGAAAAGCCACGAGTACGTTTGCTGAAACAATGCCCATCTAATCGTATTATAATGGCTTTATCCTGAGTGATACAGTGTTCAAACTGTTTTTCAAAGCGTTTCATACGTTCGGCTAATGTCTCTTTTTTATCCATGATATTTTCGGATGTTTGTACCCGATTTATATTTTCCATTTTAGATAAAAAAAGAGGTTTAAATGTAAATTATTTAATGAAATAATTTTGCTATAAAGGATAATAAAATGAACGATAAAATGAACGATAAAATGGTGATGATACCTAAATTTATAGAGGAAAAAATAGATTATAATGACATGCTCAGATGGGCTTTATTTAATGAAGATTATCCAACGATAAAGTATATGCATGAAAATAGGCTTTTATTAGGAATTCCAAAAACTTTTTTTACACGTAAATTAGATGATACGATAGCCGAATTTGGGTATGAAAATGAAATGGTGATTTTCCTAAAAAGTTTAGGATATGTAGAGGATCTGAATGAAATAGAAATAATCAGAAATTTGGATGGATATCATAATGTTGGTGGTTGATAAAACTATTTAAAGAAATGAAAAAATACACAGATACAAACAGCAACTTTTTCATTGTCTTACCTATTGTAACACTCACCTAGGTTCGATTCCTGGGCACCTCACCACCGAGGTGGTTGGTACTGTCGAAAATTGTATCTAGATGAGTGCAAGGGCATTCCTACAGCCAAATATGGAACCTATAATCAACATTTATAGGTTCCATATTTGGCTGTAGGAATGCCCTTGCACTTTTAAATTTATATCACATATAAATTTATTGGTTTTTATTCATTATTTATTTTTCCATAGTTTTTCAAGCATGACAATAACTAGGGAAATATTAAAATTTGTCAAGGTATTTTTTACTAGATATTTTTTAGGTCTTGGATTAGTGGCCTTTTTTGTATTACAGGAAAAGAGAATATCCACATTCTCCTTTACCCCTGAATTTTGTACCATTTTCTCATATCCATAAAATGCACCTAGTAGATACCCACCGATACATGCATTTGTATCGGTGTCTCCCCCCTTACTAATTATCCAATCAATTCCCTCCTGAAAACTATTAAATTTTTCCAGTGCTTTATATGCTAAAACCAATCCATATACACACCATCCCTTGTCCTTGCCATTTACAGATAATTCTTCTGTATTCCAATTTCTCCAAATTTCCCAGTTTGTTGTCTTTTCAATTATTTCTATTATTTTACTCTTTTTTTTGGGATTATCAAGGAAAAAACACGCATAAATCCCTTGTAATAATATTGTATTACAAATAACGGAAATTTCATTGGGATTTGTAATTTCACAGTCACTCTTGACAATATCAAGGAAATTGTCTTGACCACCATATATAGCTAAAATACCACATCTCATTAGAGCGCCATTGGATTGGTTATTCTCAGGGGTTTTCATTTTTTCAAACCTGTTTGTATAACCCTTGTACGTTTTTATCCCCTTGAAAAGATATCTCGTATTTCTCCCCATGAATACCGTACCGGAATTTGCCCATGCAAGATATTCCATTACGGCTTTTCTAGAACAATATTCCCCCTTGTTTTCTATAATGGAATTTAGGAGACAAATACTCATTTCCGTATCATCTGTTATTTGCCCTATATCCAGATATGTTTTTTCCCGAGTAAATCTATTCCAGGTATAGGCTTGGTATTCCAATTTCCCAGAATAAATGTTATGTTTTAGGTGCCTAAACTCATGAGGGGCACCCAAGGCATCTCCTAGCGCTCCTCCTATCAATAATCCCTTGAGTTTATCAAATGGGATTTTTTGGGGTGTTTCAATGATATTCTCTGAATCCGACATTTTAATTGATAAATTCAATATATTTTTTCAAAAGTCAATTTTATGTATCAATAAATACAGAGTAAATAAAAAAGGAAAAAATATAAAAAAGGGAAAAATGTCCAACACAAAACAAACCAATGAATGTCCCTGTTTTTACAAGGTAAATAATATATTGCAATTAGGACCAGTGAGACAAAGGAATGCATGCCCATGTTCTCCTCAGGGTTTTGATACCAATGGAAATGTGCGAAAAGGATACTGTAAAAATATACCACTTCCATATGTGAATTACAGTACAAATTTACAACGATCTCCATACGATAATAATCCTTGGAATTATCGTCAATACGCAATTCAGGACATTAACCACCCTTTTGATAGGTTTTCTAATGCAAAATGTTGATTGAATATTTTTCATTAATTTCTTGTCAGTTTCTTTATATTTTTATAAAGAAGATTTATTTGGGTTTTTATAAAAATTTCACATGTTAAAATCACTGGGTTTTTTCAATGAAAATGCCCTTTCCAATGGTCTTGTACAATGAAAAAGGGATTTTGAGGACATTTCAACGTAATAAATATTATCCATTTCAATCATTTTTTCTTTTATTTTTTTAGGCATTACTTTTCTACCACGTTTATCCGTCTTATTTCCTATCAAAATTATATTCCTACCACAACACTTTCTAATTTCCTTGTATATTTTCAAAGCAATTTTATAGGAATTTGTATCGGTCAAATCAAACATTATGATAGACACATGATATGGCTCAAACAATGGGAATTTGTGATTATATTCGGTGATATAAAATTTGCCAATTTTGGGATCAATAAATGTTATACTTGATTCCTCATCATTTGACGGCCCATTTTCTTCCATTAATAATTTGAGAGTTTGTAGCCAAAATGTTTTACCAACTCCTTTGCCTCCTATCAAATCAATGTTCATGATATGTGATGTCATTTTGTAGAATACAGTGCATGATATTTACACTATAAAGTTATATTCAATTTTACTGGGCATTATAGTGTCATTCGGTCATTGTGATTTCACGTCAATAGGATCTGTAGGACTGTCAAAACTACATACAAAATATTTTTCATCAAAATACTTAAAACATTTAAAGCAATTATTTTACCTCTTTAAAAAGAAACTAAAAAGAAACTAAAAAAAAATGAGTGGTTTATTATTTGCTGGAGATGGGGATTTTTTCCTATCTCAAACAGCAAATGGGAACAAGATGCTATGTACAAAGATAAATGGACCAGTCCTAGTTTTATTCTATTCTACTCAATGCAATTACTGTAAAAAATTAATACCTATATTCAAGAAATTGGTAGGGACAATAGGCCAATGCTCATTTGCAATGGTTAATATAGGGAAAGCTAGACAGGTTATAAAGGATAGTACATTTACCAAGAATCCAATAGAATATGTACCATTTATTATTTTCTATGTGAATAACAAGCCTTTTTTCAAGTACAAGGGTCCTCCGGAGGCCAGTGAAATACAGAAATTTACAGTCCAAGTATGTAATAGTCTGAATCAGAAATTTGTACAACCTTCGCAAGGGGTTTCACAAGGGAATCAACCAGCAATCCCTCAACAGGGGGCAGAATCCCTACAATTGGAACAATATCAATATTATGATGAGAATGGAGTATTGAAAGAATATACAACTACAGGGACACCATTATACGGAGATGATGATGATGAAAAATGCTATCTAAATTTTGATGATGCATATGATGATGAATTACAACCAGGACAAAAAGGAGATATTCGAAACTCTTCAAAACATCATAAAAAATGGGGTGATGCATATGTGGATGTCCCATATGAAAATTACAAGGCTGTAAATAGGAAACATGTGAATCCATTTGTTAATCGGGGTAAAGGTAAAGGCCCTCAAACGGCTCAACATTCTCAGATGGCGTCGCAAAGAGGTGGCCCCCCTCTAACTCAGCAACAAATTTTCGCCCAAATGACTCAACAGCAACGAGGACAACAATTAACCCCTCAACAACAACAAATGATTGCTCAACAAATGGCTTCGCAAATGACTCAACAACAGATGGGACAACAACATCCGGTTTCCCATGTACCCCGTCAGGCACCACCCAAAGTATCACAATTGGTCCATCAACAAATGCAACAACAACAGTTATTAAGGGCAAATCAACAGGGGATGCAGCAACAACCGCAAAGAGGGCCCCCTCAACAGCAAATTCCCCAACAACAAATGGGGAATCCCTATGCACAAGCACAAAGGGCATTATATTCCCATCCAACAAATACAATGAATTTAGGCAAGGGGAAAGCATCGGCATCCGGTAGGAGAAATGCTAACAGGAGGTGATATGGGAGATTATAAAAATAAATAAAATTATTTAAAAGAATTTAAATATAAAAATATCTGTAAAAACAATGTATAAATTGAGAGGAAATGAAGAGTTAAATTCTAAAGAGTATTTTCTCTGTGCAAAACAATATTTAATTTGTACCAGACTTTCAAATGTTGTAGAATTTACTATTACTGATGGAAATATTTATCAGTATTTATCAATGATTTATATAAAATCCGAATACCCCCCTGTAAATGTTAAATTGACATTTAATGATCAGATATTTGCTGAATGTAAAAAAGATAATATTTTACTCATAAATAATGAAAAAATATATTCAGAGTTTATCCCAGACACATTTTTTAGGAATGTAAATGATTTTGGGAAAACGATTGGTAATTTGTATAAAATTTTATTGTACAGAGATACACCAAATATCAATAGAAGACCAAAGGATATCAATACCACCAGCTATTTTTTCCCCATAGGCCAACTCAAATTTATGGAAATAAAAATTGTAGTGGAATTTGAAAACTTACCTACAACTATTATTACCCCCTCTTGTCGATTGGAATTTATGAACACTATGCCAATGTATGATATGAGAACAGAAAATAACGAAAAAACAAAGTTTATAAGATTTCATAGTGGTTGTGTAGGGGATTTAGGGGAAAATTTTAGTTTTGATGGTCAAATTGGAGAATGTGAATTGATAGATACAATCACATTTTGTAATACCAAAGACTGACTCTTTTTGATAATGTTTTTCTAGCTTTATTTCCTAATTTGAATAAAATTAATAAATTTTTTAAAGAAAATTTAAAAAATACAAACAAGAATGAATCCATTTTTCGCCAGCCAAGAAGAGGCAGTAAATCATCCTAGAAAAAATACCAATAATCGCTACAAGCATTTTTATCACGATATTTTCCATGCGGGAGATATCAATCAATTTGAGGAAATTTATAAGCGGGAATATACTATTGGGGATCATGTTGAAAATACGGGGGGAATCACAAATGTACCAGAAATACCCGGAGTGTCCCCTCTTTTTCACAATATTAACGGCCAGGATGTTTTCAATACATTTAGCTATATCTATCATAAATTTAAAAAGGGGATTTTTGTATCAATTCAAAAGGGGAAATTGGAAACGTTTTTACCGTTTAGTAATGTAAATTATTCCAATGAATGGAGTGGTAGGATAACCTTTGACCCAAAAATTTTCCAAGGACAAAAATACAATGGAATTGTAAGTAAATGGTACGCTAATAATTACCTATTGAGACATGAGTATCCTATAGCTGAAAATGACACCAGTGTAGCTCAATATAAATATTTACTGGAAAAGGTATGTGAAAAATATTCTGTACCGGACATAGAATTTTTCATTAATAAAAGGGATTTCCCCCTATTAAAAGAAAATCTAACTGAACCATATGATGAAATATGGGATTCGGATAATGTTCCATTAATTTCCCATAATTATTCAAAATATGCCCCTATATTTAGTCCATGCAAAAGGGATGGATTTGCAGATATATTATTCCCTACCCCTGATGATATATCAAGAATAGGGAATTTAGCAGGAGTATATTTTAGGAGGGATTCTAGAAAATTTGTTCCTGTAAAACCCCCCATCATTAATGGGGATGCCAAAAGGAAAAAATGGTCAGAAAAAATAGACTTGGCAGTTTTTAGAGGATCATCCACGGGTAGAGGATGTACAATAGAGGACAATCCAAGGCTAAAATTGGCATCATTACAAGAGGGGAATAAAGGATACATAAACGTTGGTATAACCAAATGGAATTGTAGGGTCAAGAAATTATCTGGAAATTCAATGCTACAAAAAATTGAACCAGATAAATTCCCTTTTAAATTGGTAGAACCACTGGATTATTTTCAGCAGTCAGAATACAAATATATTATACATGTCCAAGGTCATACATGTGCCTATAGATTATCAGTTGAATTATCATTAGGGTGTGTCCTGTTAATTGTACAGGGAAAATATAGATTATGGTACTCTGATCTTTTACAGGAATATATCCATTATGTACCTGTAAAAGAGGATTTATCTAATCTCATCGCTCAAATTGATTGGTGTAGAAAAAATAAGAAAAAATGCCTGGAAATGATTAAAAATTGTAAAAAGTTTTATAATGAATATCTTACCGAAAATGGTATATTAAAATATGTGTTTAATTTATTGGTCGGGGTAAAGCAATTTACAGGTAGTTATATATACCCGAAATCTCCATTGGTATCCCTATACGAAAAACAGTGGAATTCATTGTGTATCCCTTTGAATATACCATTACTCAAATACAATAATTTAATCCCAAATTTAACAAATAAAAATAGGTTAGATATATACATGATATCAAGGCCTGTTTTTGATATTATTTCCAATATCATATCAAGGGATAACAGTACAATCAAAATAAAGGATAGTATAGAAAAAAATACAAATAAAATAAATTACTGTGAAATATTGGAGAGTAAATACAAAACCAAACCATTTGATATCAACGAATTATTTATAGGGAAAAATTGTATAAATAATTTAATAGAGAAAATACCAAATTTTATATACACTATTGGAACACTTGATGAAAAGGGTGAAAAAGGTAAAAAACGAACAATCCAAGAATATATACCAGGAATGACATTTTTTGAATATTTACAAAGAGAAAGCAATTTACAAACAATCATCAAGATTTTAATAGGAATATTATCTGCAATTCAAGTGGCTCAAAATACTTGTTGTTTTGTGCATAATGATTTATACCCATGGAATATCGTCCTGAGCCCAATTTCCCATGATACGATAATTCCTTATAATATTGCGTATAAAACCGTATATAATATTTCATATTCCCAAGGGGAATTTTTACCAGTGATTATTGATTATAATAAAAGCGGGGGAATTTACAAGGGGATAAACTATAATATAATTGATCCCTCACAAAACAATATTTCAAGGGACCCATATAATCTAATCATTTCTACGTTTCATACCCTATTATCCAATCACAAGCTTGAAAAATGGGATTATTCAACAGTGTATAATATTTGTAAAATTGTATGGGGAGGAAAAGGGAATCTCAAACAATATCTAAATGACGCAACAAAATATGAGAAAATGGTATCATTTAAATCAGAAAAAATATCAGAGATTTCCCCTGTGAGAATGATACAACATTTATTAGGATTTATTAAATGGAGAAAAGGAAAGGAGTGGTTTCATATTTCAAACACCTATTCTATTCCCAATAAAATTGGATTGGGGGATATAATGGGAAATAAAGTTAATGACCCAGAAATATATAACCTAAAAAATTCCCTATTCCAAAACTATTTTTATAGGGAGTTTTACAAATTTACAGGGAAAATAGTCAATGTTGATATCTCCGCAATAAAGAATATAATGAAAAACACAGAGAAAAATATGGAAAAAAACACAGAGAAATGGATTAGGGTAAATCTATGGGATACAAATATAATACCCGAATTTCCTACAAAATATTCATATCTTTCAGTAAATTCAACCAAAAATAAAAATGAAAAAATAGGAAAAAACATTAAAAATATCCCACAACTATATACCTTGTTAATAGATGCCCTAAATTATAAAGGACCGTATGAATTATCGAAAAATGACTCTTTGATTCTTGAAAAAATATATAATTCAATTGATTGGGAAAAACAATACATTTTACATAGATATAATTCTATCATAAGATATGTGTAAATAATATAAATTTATAATGTTATAAATTTTAGTTTAATCATCATTTCAAAATTTAGGATTGGCCACCTCGTGCAGCAAGAGGAATACCCCCGCCACCGATTCTAAGCAATAACAACTCATTTTGTGTAGTTTGCAATAGATCACGAATCCTCGCTGATTCATTGGCTTGAATTAAGGCGCGAGTTTGAGCTGCTTGGTCAGCAATCCTTTCCTTTAATTCACAACAACAGGTAGCCAATTGGCGTTCCAGAAATTGCTTGTTATCGGAAGCCTGACGTTCAAGCTCACATTTGGCCTTTAAAAGTTCCAAAAGATTATCCTTGCTTGTCAAAAGAATCTTGTTATTGGTTTCACAGAGATCTTTTCTCACATCGGCAAAACTGGAATTTTGAGAATCCTTGATATTCATTGTGGCTTTCAATTGTTCGAGTTGAGTATCTTTGCAGCATTCTGTGAGATCAGATTTCAAATGACACAATTGCTGTTGGATAAACTGATCTCCCGTATTAACTGCATCTTTTATTGAGCCCTTGGCATCACAGGTTGCTTTTAAACTGTCCAAACCAACCTGGTAAATGTCCTGTTGGAGTCGCCCCTCGGTATTATGCACCTGACCTTTAATGGTATCGGTTGAATTGCAAACCTGAGATGACAAACGTCCTTCCGCCCCACAAATTTTAGAGCCAAGGGAACCTTCGGCGTTGCACACAGCAGCAATGATTTGGCCGTGTTCGGTACCGTCTATACGGCTGTTAGTACAAATTGATGATAAAACAGCGTCAGTAGCCATTTTTTGGATTTGAAAAAGTTTGATATATTTATTTAAATGAAAAATAAAAAAATTTTTTCTAAAAATTTCTAGAATTCCTAAATGACTAAACAAATACCATTTCCTCTTGAGCTTTGACCAAATATAAAACTATTGGAAAAAATAGGAAATCTAATAATCATTTACATTGCTAGAGAAAAAGGACAAGTTGATATTGCTCTTGAATTTCGACCAAATATAAAACCATTGGAAAATTAAAATGTGAGAATGATTGGATATTTATAGATATCTATAAATATCTATAAATATATTTTTTAACTTATTTAAATGAAAACTTAAATAAAAAATGCTTGATAAAATAATCTATAATAACGAGAATTCTATACCTGAAAAATGCAGGATACGATATACTGGATATCTAGTATTTTGTCATACCGAGATTGGTCGAAAAAATAAAAAAATAACTATACCGGATGATCTAGAAAAATGTAGAGAAAAATGGAGTTTATTGTCTGATATAGAAAAATTGAGATTTTGCAAGAGAGCGGAATTCCTCAATGTTTTGAATGAATTTGAGTATTCATGAATAAAATTGAAAAATCTACAAATCATCAGAAAAAAATGCTGAAAAAATATCAAAATGGACAATGGAAAAATGACCGGATATATGGGATTTTGTAAAGAAAATATGGTAAAACTCAATGGATTAAATAATAATGTACTTGGAACCGTAAATCTTTTGAAAGATTGTGGAAAAAAATGGTCGTCCATGACACAAGAGGAAAAATCAGTATATATTGATAGAGCTAATGCGGAAAATCAAATTTTCTCGGATAGAGAAACAGCAAATTCAAGAGGATATTTTGATAGAAATAGAAACCTTGCAAATATTGAAAAAAATAGGAAAAACCCGAAAGAAAAAAAAGAAACCCCAAAGATGAAATTCTCTGATATTTCCGACTATTTAGATGATGATAATAAATGCCTTGTATGTTATAATGCTATTGCAAACGTCCTATACCTACCCTGCAAACACAGGGTTTCATGCAAGGCTTGCTGTGAGACATTACAAGAAACAGATAATAAAAATAAATGTATAAAATGCAGACAGGATATAGATCGATTTTGTCTTTAAAATTTTCTAAATAAAATCAATAAAAATATCTATAAATATCAACATTTTATAAGAATATAAAATGAGTACTGGAAACGTTGAAACCCCAATCGAAATTTATACTGACGGAAGTTGTCTAGGGAATCCCGGTGTTGGTGGCTATGGATTTATAATAATTTATTCCATTAAAAATAATGGAAATAACAAACAGAAAAAATTGATAGGACATGGTGGAAGGGCTGATACCACAAATAATAAAATGGAATTACTGGCGGTGATAAAAGCTTTAAGAACCATACAAAAAAAGGGTTTTTCTGGCAATCCCATTACACTGTATTCTGATAGCCAATATGTGATAAAGGGAATCACTGAATGGATAAAGGGGTGGAAAACAAGAAATTTCAAGGATGTAAAAAATACAGAATTATGGAAAGAATTGGACTCTCTGACAATCAATAAAAAAATAGAGTGGAAATGGGTAAAGGCCCACAATGGAAATTTGTATAATGAAAGGGTAGATAAATTGGCAAGATCTGAAGCAGAAAAATTAAAATCACAAAAATAAACCATTTAAACAAAATCCAAAACCAGAAAAAATGAGACCGCCAAGTTCCTCTTATTCAAGAGTAAGTGTCAGATATGAAAGAGAAGGTCGTGGAACCTGTTATACATTACCCCTAATTTCAAGGGAAAAAAAGAATGCAATTATAAATATTATTCATGAACAGGATATCACAAATAAAACAGGGGAAAAATTACAGGAATTACAAAATTTGATTTCACCCTTGCGCCCATTCATATCAATATTGGAATCCCTATACAATTTATATTGCAAGGGAAAAAATGTATTGAGCGCTATAAATTATCTAAATATAGTAATTACCACGATTATAGTATTGATCCTTAAATACTATGTTTAAAAAGATATACCCTAACTTGTTGGGAAAACCGAACATTCTTTATAAAATTATAAAGATTATTTTTATGACCTTTTCGTATGGGCTTATACAACTGCACTCAAACCAATGGGCTTGTAGGTTTTTAGGTCTTGCGGAATTTTTGGTTCAGTGATTCTATCTGTTTTTCCCCCTACGACCAATGAACCCTTGTCTTGGCCAGAGAGATAGCTCTTTTCCAATTGAGTGGAAATACCTCTCATCAAGTCCTCGGAAACAACAGTGGTATCCGAGACATAATAATACTGTAAAGTAAGGCGAATTGGATACCTATCATCTCTCACAAATGTTTTTCCCTGTGTTCCCTTGTATTTCCCCATGTGTTTTCCTTTACCAATCATTGCGTGATCAAACCCCCTGTTCTTTTCACGAGTGGAATCACTGAGACAACACCTGGCACTTTTCGCACTCATGGCCATTAAGGGCCCACTTGATGAAAATGCACACTCTAAATTGCTGCTACCAAAGGTGGAACCCCACGTACGTTCTCTTTCCTCTACCTTTAATGGGATCTGATAAATGTATAGAACATTACGTGCCTTTTCCTCCTCTGTCATTTCTCCTGAAATTGAAACACCTCTCTTGATTCTATCATCCTCTAATCTACTAGCTTTGAAATTATAGGCCTGACCATTATGATTAAAATATAAATTTTCAGAGCCAGAAACAATTTGACATGATGTACCTTCACTGCTGGCCAAAATTACCAATACGGCAGGTTCATTGGCACTAGATTGATAATTGTATAATTTTACAGAGAATTCTACCTCACCATCTTGTAATGGTAAAATACAGGCCTGAGATGATAATAATAATTTATCATCTCTGGAGAGCCATAGATTATTATTTGTAGATCTTGAGTCGGTGTTATTTTTACAGTCTGTATATTTTGCAATATTTTGAATAAATTCCCTCAATGAAATTGTCTTTTGATCCAAATTCTTTTCATTACCCACAGATACAGAGAATTTATCAGAATCGACATCACAGGTCAAGTCAGCCATATTTGGCCTTCTGATCACAGGCATTCTCTTTCCATCACAATCAAGGGTCATGTCAGTGATATTTGGTCCCCAACAAGATCCCTTGAATCTTGCGGTATCCTCCCATGATACGTTTTGAATGGATAATCCATATGAATTTGCTAAACTCTGTGCCGACGAATTTTGAGTGAGATTTTGCAAGGTATTTGAGAGACTGATATTTGAACCTCTATTAAAAGTGCATGTAGCCATGATATTGTATATATTTGTATATATTTGTTTATATTTTCTTGTCATTTAAATTATTTTTTTAAATGGTTTTTCATCTTTTTTTAACTAATATCATTTTAACCATGTTCCACCGGACCAATGATTGACCAATATAGAATTGTATTTTTTACATGGAAATTCCAAGTATAAATTTTCCCCATATACATTTATAGGGATTTTCCCATTTTTATTCACACATTTGTCTCGTTTAATTGTATCATTTTTAGTCCAGGGATAAAAGGGATAGATATCTCCCGTTTTTAAAATGGTATATCTATTCTTTTCACCCTTTTTATCTAATACCCGCACAAAAAAATATGGTCCGGTAGTTTTATTGGCAAGACCATAAATATCTATATCACCAAATTGATCTATTAAATTCTTTAGTCCCCGATATTCTTTTACACTCATGAAAAAACTATTTGAAAGATAATTGGTAATTTTAGATACTTCATTGCATCCTATGAATTTTGTATCAATTTCCCATAATTTTAGGAATTTTTCGGTATTTACAATTTCAAATGTAGTATCTAGATAACAACCTCCAAATGTATATAATAAAATATACCTTAATAAATCCGCTATTTTTGCCCATACAATTTTATCTTGATTTAAAAATCCTTGTATATCCCCCCAATAGGGTTTTATATATTCAAATTCGGGTGTTCCAGGTTCTATCAGATTGTTTCCCCATAAAATATATTTTATATTATTTTCTTTGGAAAAAGCCTTGATACTATTCGTGAGTATTCTTCTATATTCCGGCATTTCTCCCCCTATCCAGACTTGATGTATTATTTTGGGTATTCCATTTTTAATCTCATTTTTATTTTTGGTTTTTCCCTCTTTTTTGTGATTGTTTTTTTTTTCTATTCTGTGCCTTTTCTTTTTTGGGTTTCCTCTCTTTTTTTTCTTTTTTTTCTTTTTTTTCTTTACCACTCCACAAAGTCTCATCAACAGGATCATTTGTCATGTCATTAATTGAAATATTTTTCAATGCAGCAACCACATTTTTAGCCAATTTTTCCTTTTTATGGATCAATGCTTTTATCATGCTATCTACTGATAATTCCCTACCTGGAGCCCCCTCAGGCTTTATATTAAATAATTGATATACCTCTACATATCTCTCGGAATCGGGTAAATGTGAATGAGATTCATAGCGAATCGCACGACCAATTGCTTGTTCCAAATTTGCTTCATTCCAAGGAGGATCCAATATTACAATGGCATTAGTCCCTTTTAAATCCAGACCGGCCCCACCAGCAGAGGATAAGAGTAAAACCTTGAGATTATCAGCATTATATTCATTTACATATTTTTTCCTATCTGTATCATTTGTTTCTCCCGAAAATATCTCTGCATGTATTCCAATCAATGACAACTCTTTTTGAATATCCTTTACTCCCGACTCTATAAAATTGGAATATACTACTACTTTTTTCCCCTCTTTATTCTTTTCCCTGATTAAATCAACCGTATAATAAATCTTGTTTTTATCATCAATCTTCATCCTGAGCAGCCCCGTCCTCATTCCGGCCATAAATGCCCATGGACTGGATTCATCTTCTTTGGTCGGCATTTTTGCTTCCAATTTCATGTATTCCTTGAGAAATTTATCCGACATGATTATATCAACATTTTTATTAATTCTCTTGGGATAATTTGGATCATTTTCCTCTCTAAAATATACACTGATAGTGTCCTTTAGATATTTTTCCCTTGCAACCTTGCTAGAAAATACTGCTTCCCATTCCTGATCGGATAGTGGCTCTTTTCCCTTGACCATTGCTATCAAGTTATTTAGATCCTGAATATCATTGACAAAAGGGGTTGCTGTTAGAAGTAATACTTTTTTAGCCATTATCGCACATTTTAATACTGCTAGGGCAATATAACCATTGATTTTGGGTTTCAAGGTTTTCTTGTTAAATGATGCTGTTTGGGATATTCCCGTTCTTAATTTATGAGCCTCATCAACAATTAACATGTTATTGCTACAATCAGCATTTATTTCTAGGTTTAATTTTTTCAGTATAGAGACCATTGTGTCGGTAATTTGAATTTTTCCCAATTTTCTAGAGAAAAATTCAAAGGAATAAAATGAATATCTTGAATCATTAGGAGAAATACCATATAGTTCCATACCCTTTTTGAAATTTGCAATTAATCCCGCAGGAGAAATTACAGTGATCCTTGAATTGGGATTTTTATCCAGAAAACATACAGAGGCCGTAACCCCTGTCAATGTCTTTCCTGTACCTATACCATGTATAGCTAAAACCCCTCTGTGAGTATTCAGGTGTTCTACAACAGCTTTCTGATATGGTTTCAAAGGGACATTTGATCTTTCGACACAATTATCCTTTTTTACAGAACCTTTTTTTGGGGTTCCTTTTAAACATATATTTTCCAGGTAATTTACTACCTGAGTATGACCCTCGGATTTTGCATATTCCAGTGCTTTATTGTTTTGGGCACAGGGATTTGCCCCCAAAGACACTAAATATTTCACAACAGCCAATTGTCCATTATTTGCAGACATTATTACAGCATTATTGTCATATGCTGTGATATTTACTCCCATTAACATGAGATATTCGATAACGGGGATATGACCATTTTCACAAGCGAGTATCAGACAATCATTTTCCTGAGCTGTAAAATCGGCACCTTCTGATACCAAATATTTCACAACATTTAAATATCCACCCCCGCATGCCCATATCACTGCATCATCTTTTCTAGCATGAATATCAGCACCTAAAAATACTAGATATTTCACTATATCGAGATGGCCATTTTTACTGGCCATTACCAATGGGAGCCCATCTTGTGTAGAAATATCAGCTCCTAATTCTATGACATCTTTTACCAATTCTAAATCTCCATATTCACATGCTTCAATTAGATCGGTATTAATATCGTATTGTATGGGAGATGTTATGGGGGTTTTCTTGGGAGATTTTATAGGTGTTTTATGCCCTCCAGGAAATGCCTTTTTATATGCAGCACCCCCTATTTTCACACATCTATTACTAATTACAGATCGTATCTGACCATCTTTACATGGTTTTGGTAATACCTTGCTTTTTTTGGTGGGGGGTCTTCTGTTCCTTTTTGTGGATGAAACTTTATCTTTAGATCCTACCGTGGGAAATGCCTTTTTATATGCAGCACCCCCTATTTTCACACATCTATTACTAATGGGGGATCTTACTTGATCCCCCTTGCATGGTTTCAATTCCTTTTTAGGGGGTATTTTCTTTGATCTTTTCAATGTACTTTTTACAGGAGATTTCCTTGTATTTTTAATAGGACTCTTTTTTTCTATTTTTTCCCTTGATAACTCCATTATAAAATTTTCTATATTTTTCTTGTTAAATTTTCTTGAAATTTCCAATGCATTTTTTGGTAGTTTTAATCCTATTGAAATTAGATATTTCAACGTATCAAGATTTCCCTCTTTAATTACTATATCTGCAGAATTATTTATATCTGCACCTTGAGATACAAGATATTTTACCATGTCTAAATTATTTTCCTCATATAATGCACTTTCAAATGCATTATTAATAACATCTTTAGTGTTTTCCCCCTGTGTTTTGAGATAATTTAATAAAAATCCCATCATTTTCATATCTCCTTTGACCGCTGCTATATTTACGCTAGAAAATAAAACATTATTCTCATAATCATAATGGTAGCTATCTTTCCTGAAGAAATCAATCAAAAATTCTACCAATTTTATATTCCCACTTTCTGTAGCATTATTTATACTGCTTTCCACATCCTGTAAATATCCCCCTTTATCTACCATTAGTTTCACTATTTCCATATTTCCATATTTTAATGTCTCCTCGAAAATTTGACTGTCAATATATCTCATTTGATCGATCAAATATTTCACCATTTTCAGGTCATTTTTTTTGAATGGCACAAAAAAGAGGTTTTCATCAATTTCCTCATTAGAATCAACTGTTAATAATTTTTGTATATCATTTCCTTGAGAAACTAAATTTTTTACCTGGTCCAGATCGCCATTTTTAATGGCTTTTTCCAATTTATCCATTTATTTATCATTGAATTTTTTATAATACTTATAAAAAATTAGAAATCCAATAATCACCCCAACAATTTTAGATTAATTATATCAGTATTTATCTTATCAATTGTCTTTTTATTATTTCTCTTCATTTCAATTGATAAATTTCTAATATCATCATATACCTTGCATCCATGCATAAATTTATTGGTAATGTACCATAGTGATAATGCATTACAATTTCCTTGACCAACAGTATTTATATTGGGTATCTGTTCCATGTCATCAATTATTCCCATTTCATTACAATTATATTTTTCCTCTAAAATTTTGACCACTTGGTCAAGTATCTTGATAAATATCCTTAGGCCTTTACCTAATGGGGCTTTCATTCCCTTTTCAAAATCTATAGCACCATTTGGATCAAAGTAATGGACGTGACATTTTCTTTTACCAGAGATGGTATTACCCTTTGAATTTTCCGATACTAAATCAAAGGCCACTACAATTGCATGTTTTTCTCCGGAATCATCGACCCCTAAATTTAATAGAAAAAAATAGGGTGGAGAGCCCGCAATTGATTCCAATTCTTTGACCCATTCATTGGCCTTGTGTAGAATACTTCTTTCCGATACTGTACTAGACCAAATTTGTATAGGTTTTGGTTCCACAATTATAACACCTTTTCTACGTAAAAATGATATATACTTTTGGGCTGTAATTTCTGATATGGGTTCATTCCTGTTCAATTGCTTGGGCATTTTCCAGTTTATTGAGATTATAATATTTCTTTATTTGTGAGTGATTCTTATTATTTCATGTATGATAAATTGATTTTAACAAATTTTATCCATAAAAATGACACACTTGCTGCTTTTAGTAGGATTAACAAATATAAATATTGTTTTATTTGTGATATATTCGAGAAAAATATATAAATCCAGAGGTTCCTCTACAATGCTTGACGTTTATTTGGCTGAAAAAAGATTAGGGGAAATAATGCTTAATTCTCTGGATCATAGGGAACGTATGGCATCATATCCGGTAAGAATACCTGAATATAGGAAAACCGGTCATACTGAAATTGATAATGGAATGGTAAAAGAGGAACAATTGAAAAATGATTTGGAAAAAATGAGAATTTCCAAGGAAAGAGTAGAATTGGAAAAAGAAATGCAAAATATCAACCTAAAAATAGAAAATTATAAAGAGAGGAAATTCTGTATTTTACAGTGAAATTTATAACTATATAAATTTGGATTATTTTATCATTTTACTTTCTGATTCCATGAGGTTTTCTATTACCCGGTGGGGGTAAAGGTTGTACTGGTTTTGATGGGGTAGGGGGTTGTCCTGTTTCTTCTTTATTTCCAGAAACGGATGGGACACTAAGATATTTCTGTATAGTTGCCTCTAGTTTCATTGGATCGGCCCCCAATACATTTTCTATCAGTTTTGCCCCACCAAAAAATTGAAAGCATGGGACATTGGAAACCCCAGGGGAAATTTCCAATTCCACCTTTTCTTTTAGAAATATCACCATTGGATATTTATTGGAAAATTCATAGTATTTTGGTGCAATCATTTTGCATGGCTGGCATGAATCAGAATATACATCAACTACGACCAATTGTCCTGTCTCTATTGTTTTCTTGAGAATTGATATTTTCTCATCTCTGGTGGAAACCTCTATTACATTTCCAACCAATTTTGGTTCCTCTTTTTTCTTGGCAAGTTTCCCAAATGCTGTATAGTTGGCCATTAATTGGGTGATATCTAGATTTTTTAATTTTTTAGATTGATTTTTAATCATTATAACAATACTTAAACTAAAATAAAATTTGTTGAATCCAACAATAAAATGACAGATAATCACGGATTTCGAGTGAATCCCTATATAGCACAGCTGAGAAACGGAAACAATGGAAACAACAGGAATACCGTGAGACCCAATATGAATAGCCCTATAATCAGGAATACTCCTAGGAACCCGCCTCCACGACCGGTACCAATATATTCAAATTCCGAGGATTCCGGTGGAGATTCCGATATTGAAATTGACCTTGAAAATATTATTATAAGGAAAAATGTGAAAAATTCACCCAAAAAAACATTTACGGAAAAAGATTATGAAAATATAAGGAAAATATATGATGAGGAATCCAAAGGGGCAGAATGCTTGATATGTTATGAGGAGACAAAAAATACGGTTCTAGTATTTTGTTGTAAAAAATTCTTTTGCGGAGAATGTTTAGCAAAATGGATATATACAAATGATACATGCCCACATTGTAGAGAAGAGGGTATTGTGATACATTCCCCCGAATTAATAGAGGGAAATTGCGGGACTGTGGGAAATGACCCCGAAAATATTTTATGGACCGATGATGATTATATATAATTTAACTAATAAATAAATGGAAAAAGAATTGTCCGAAAATATATCCCCAAAAAATAGCGAAACTGAATATGATGATATTGATTCTCTTGATGATGCTATTTCCTATTGTTGTAATTTATTGAATGCATCATGTATGGTTTTAACGTATTTGAGTAAGCTAAAATCTGAAAGGGAGGAAAAATATAAAAATAATGTATTATTTAAACCATCAATACCTACCCCTGAATTTTTCTGTTGTATATGTAATGAGGGATGTAATGAAAATCCCTCTACAATAATGGGTTGTGGCCATGAGTATCATGTGGCATGTATAAAACAATGGAATAAAATAAATGATAAATGCCCATTATGCAAAAGGGTTTTACATCCTAAAAAAATGTTTTTAAAAATTGAATAAAAATTGAATAAATTAATATGAAAATAGTATGAAAATAGCTTAATAAAATCGAACAATAAATCAAGAGAAAAAAAGATAAAAAAGAAAGTACAAGAAATGGGGAATAGTTTTTTATTGGATCAAATAGGGGAATCAAGGGAAAATAAAGGAAATGTGAAAAAAGAGGAAATATACAATCTATTCGGAAAATATTCTCTAGTAAGATATAGATGGTATGATATATTTCGTGTTTGGCCAATCCCTACTGAATTTTCATTTGAAATAATTGACAAGTCAAAATTAATGAATCCCCCGTTTAGAAGCTTTGATGATTTTGATCTTGTAATATATGAAAAAGATGAGGGACTATCGGATATAACAGATACTCCCCAACCAATTTCCCTTTCTAGCCATACATTTTTAATACTGGAAAATAATAAAGAATATACATGGGAAAATGATCCATATAAATATATAATATATATCAATGAAAATTGTATCAAGGAATTTTATTTCATGTATCAAGGGGAATTAAAAGGAGGATTCTCATTAAAAGAAAATAAAAGGGGATAAATGATAAAATGTATATAATTTATAATATTATAAATTATCTAAAAAATCCTATTAATTAAACTCTAGCTATTTTTATAGGGAAATTAAAAACGAGTTGAAAATTATAAAGTCTATATTTCGTTGTATTCAAAATAAAATTACCATTTCTATTTATAACCAATATAAAAGAAAATAAATTTCAAGCGGAAATATATATCAAAAAGAATAGACTTTATAATATTATAAAGCCCTTACAATTCTCATTATTTTTCAATATCATTTTGAATTTTTTGAATCGCGTTCCCACGATCCATGAGTGAGAAAATTGACCATTTCAAAAAATGGATTTCAAAATTTTAAAATTTTGGGAGGAAAATTATTTTTTTCAAAAAAATAATTTTGGACCTCTTTTTTTTATTTGATCCCCTATTTTTTTGAGTTAAAGCCAATTACCCATTTTTTCTCTAATCTATAAAAAAATAAAATCGAGTTGAAATTTAAAACGTATATATTTCATAATGACCAAAATAAAGTTTCTCTTTTCATTTATAATGATTATAAAAGAAAATAAAATTAAAGCATGGAATAGGCAATTTAAAAAGAGAAAATATAATCACGATTTTTACTGTCTCGTATAGGTATGATATGCAAAATAAAATTAATTAATTTTTTAAAATTAGATATAAAGAAAAGATACACGTATCCAAAGGTGAAATGATTGGAAAAAATAGAAATGGAAAAACAAGTGAAAGAAAAAAAGGGATTGATGAATCGCTAAATGATGCTGGTGATTTAGATAAACCGGTTGATCCAGATAATGGGAAAAAGGTATCAAGAAATTCCAATAATTCCAATCAATCCGTTTTCCAATATCTCACCAGAGGATCCGAAGGTAATTACACTCATGTTAGTGAAGTATCGCCTAACAAGGGTACATTTCTCCTAAATTATAAAAATGTGGATATCTTTTGGGAGGAATACTATAAACAAATACAATTATCAAAAAAGGTTAATAATTATACACTAGGTATAGCAGAAAAAACTCATCAGTATATGCCCGTCATTGTTGATATAGATTTGAAAATACCAATTACCACCAGTTTAAATGACCCAAATTTACCCAAATCTCTATACAATGAAACACAGGTTGCAAAAATAGTAAAAATATATCAGTTTATTATCAAGGGTTTAATAAAGAATATTCCATCAGAGGATTTGGATTGTTGTTTATTGACAAAAAAACCCTATATAAAACAGTATAAAATGAGTAATTATCTCAAGCATGGTTTTCATTTACATTTTCCCAAAATTTTTCTGGATAAAAATGATCAAAAAATATTTCTAATTTCTCGTGTGAAACATGCATTGGAAACCAATTGTAAAAATCTATTTGCGGATCTAGGTATCGAAAATTCAGCATCTGTAATAGATGAATCAGTATATTCAAATTGCTGGTTACTTTATGGTGGAGTAAAAGAAAAGGGTTTATTCCCCTATTTATTGGATAAAATATATAGGGAAGTACCATCAGAGGATTCACCGGGGAAATTCGATCTCATGGAAATTTCCCCCAAAAAATGCTTTAAAAATTACATTATAAATGATTATAAATTCAAGCCCATTAGTATGGATTTTAGCAAGGGAAAACTAGAACAGTATTATCCTAGAATTTTCTCATTGATCCCTTTTGGAAGAAAAACCAATCAGATATATCTGGATCCCAAATTAAAAAATATTCGCAAGCCCAGAATCGAAAAGAATAGAAAGGAATATGAGGAAATGGAAATAACTGATGCAATGTCCCTTGCCCGTTCTCTGGTGGGGATATTAAAAATTAATAGGGCCGATGACTATTATCAATGGATAAATGTTGGATGGGCATTATACAATATTTCTGATGGCGAAGATTCTGGATTGGAATTGTGGAAAGAATTCTCGTCGAAATGCGAAGAAAAATATTGTCCTGATAGATGTGAGTATGAATGGGATAAAATGGAGAAAAAGGGGATAACAATGGGGTCACTGAAATATTGGGCATTAAAAGATGACCCCAAAAGATATGCGGAAATTATAAAGGAACATGCGGGTACATATATAAGGGAAAAAATAGGGGGAAATGATTTTCAAGGAGACATGGTCAAAGTGTTATATAACATGTATAGTTCCCAGTTTGTTTGTTCATCAATTTCCAATAGAAATGGCTCTTGGTATCATTTCAATGAACATCGATGGGAACAAGTTGATTGTGGAGTGGATTTATGGAAAAAGATTGGGACAGAGCTACTATTTATAGTCAATAAAATTAAGCAGGAAGAATCCAATAAATTAAATACAGTAATAGATGAAGCTCAAAAATTAATGCATCAACGCAGGGTTAAAAATCTGGAGAAATTGGCTGGAAAACTAATCAATGGAAATTTCAAAGAGAGATTAATGAAAGATGCGGCATTCATGTTTTATGATAAAAATTTCTCTGAAAAGCTAGATAGTAATCCCAATATAATACCCTGTAAAAATGGTGTATATGATCTTGATAATAATATTTTCCGTGAGGGGAAACCAGAAGATTATATATCAAAAACATTACCAGGAAACTATATAGAATTTGATCCAACACATCCGAGAGTGGAAGCAATGCTAGATTTTATATCTAAAATATTTCCTGACCCTGTTTTGAGGGAATATTTTATTGATCATCTTTCAGAGGTATTTGTAGGGGATAATAGAAAAAAAATTGTCTATATGTGGGTTGGTTGTGGAGATAACGGAAAAAGTAAGATGCAAACACTGATTGAAAAAATGTTGGGAAAATATGCAATAAAGATACCTACAACAGTTATCACATCTAAAAAGCCAATTTCCGGCTCTTGTTGGCCAGAAATGGCCAGGGCTGGAAATGGGGTGAGATGGGCAGTATTAGAAGAACCAAATGAGGATGAAAAAATCAATGTGGGGATAATGAAGAATTTATCCGGAAATGACTCTTTCTTTGCTCGTGATGCCTTTGAAAAGGGAAGAGATGCAAAAGAAATTATTCCCAGATTTAAATTGATTTTTATAGCCAATAAATTACCAGCGATAAATAGCATGGATAAAGCCACTTGGAACAGAATTCGTGTGATTCCCTTTGAAGCCGTATTCAGTCGCAATGCTCCGGAAAGTGAGGAGGAACAAATTGAAAAAAAATGTTTTCCCATGGATGAGGATATTGATAGGAAATTACCAGACATGATTGAACCATTAATGTGGTACCTATTGAATTATAGGAAAACAAAGAGTAAAATAATCCCCGAGCCGGACAAGGTGATTGCGGCTACAAAGGAATATAAAGAAGAAAATGATCATCTCAGCATGTTTATTGATGACAAGTTTGAAAGAGATGAAAAATCCGAACTCTTGCTTGATGATGCATATAATATATATAAATTATGGTTCAAGGAAAATGTGAGTGGGGTATGTCAAAATAAAAAGAAATTTAGTGATGACATGTGCAAGTTATTGGGTCCTTTGAAATCTCCCATAAAATCATGGAGAGGATGGAATAGGATAAACTGTGAAACGCAGGTAAAAATTGATCCTAAAAATTTGGTTGATTATTCTGATTTAAATGCACCCAAAAATGTTTTTGCACAAATTAATGGAAAACCCAAGGAAGAATATGATAATTCAAATCCATTGGAATAAAATATTAATTTATTCATTATTCATTTATAGAGTTATAAATGAAAGAAAAGAGAAATAAAAAGGAAAGAAAAGAGAAAATACAATGCAAAATATTCCCCCAGAATTACTAACAATTATAATGGAAAAAATTGATCATTTTCAGATATTGGAAATTGTGCGATTTAATACTGAATTTACTCAATTATTAATATATGCAAATATTGGCCTGGATTTATCTGTAAAGGATTTTTATCATTATTATCAGTATTCCGACTCTGATTCCGATAATCCTTGGAATATTGATGATGGTTGGGATCTAAAATTATTGAAACAAGTTAATAGGGTAAATGACAGTGATTTAAAATTATTGGCAGGTATAAAACGCCTTGATATTACTTATTGTAGAAGAGTGACTGATAAAGGGTTAAAACATTTAACCGGCATAAAACACCTGAATATTTCATGGGTTTATATAACCGATAAAACATTGAGATATTTCAGAAGAATTGATAGTATATCACTGAGATGGTGTAAAAAAATAACGGGTAATGGAATAATCAATATGCAACCGAAAAAGGTATATCTTGGTCCCCGAGGATATTATACAAATTTAGAAATTTTCAGAATAAGAAGAGCAGGGATTACCGTTGTTTTTTAACAGTCATTCAATATTCAAAAATGTTCAGAGAAACGCATGGCCCTTTGTCCTCAAAAATAGGGCAATGATAATGGTGATTATTGGCATCCAGAAAATAAATACAATACCAAATATCTGTGCAACTAGACTTAACCTATCCCAATTTTTAACTAGTAATACTATCGCTGCTATAAAAATGACCAATTGAAGGAGTAATACAAACATGAATATTCCTGCTGTCATTCCTAGGAACAATTTCTCATCATTATTAATGACTGGAGCTCGTGGCATTTCTCCTTGTTGCATACCCTGTCCCGGGACAGGGTAATTCCCTCCACAAAAACCCTCTAAAACCGATCCCTTTTGAAAAACCAGGTCAAGTTCTTGTTTGTTTGCGTTATATACCTGAAGATATTTATACAAGGGACAAAAGAGAGACATTTTGGGGATATTTTTAGGGACCCCTTTCCCCGTTTCCAAAGCTAATTTACTAAACATATTTATTGAATGGAAAAATTTGGAAACCTGAAAAAATTTCAAAAAACCTAAAAATGAAAAATTGTTGATTATATCATTTAAAAAATTTAAATATAAAAATTTTCAAAAAAATACCCAAATTAAATGGGTGATCTCATTTCTTTTGATTTATTGGAAAATTTGGTTGATAGTAGGAATAGGGAAAACAATGATGATATTCCCATCAAAATACTAGACAAAAATCCACACTGGAATTGTCAGCACGAAAATACACAACAGGATGTGAATGGGAAAATATGCTTGGATTGTGGGCAGGAAATTTTTAACGAGAAATACTGCGAAAAAGACTATAAATTTTTTGATGATGGGAAAACATTGGGTAGATGTCAGATAAAAAGGGAATATGTACGTTCTATATACAATGATCTGGATGGCAAGGATATCCCCGAAAAAGTGGGAATCATCGCTGATAAATTGTATTCGGAAATTACCAAGGGGGGAATAAGAAAAAAGACCAATAGGACCAGTATCATATTTGGATGCGTATATGAGGCTTATAAACAATATGGAAACCCAGTGGAATTTGATAAATTAATTTCCATTTTTAATATCAATAGAAAATCGGCCAGCAAAGGTATCAAATTTGTTAATTTTCAGATGCCCAAGGAATTGTACTCGGATCATTCATATACAAATATATCGATAAAGACCCTTATAAAAAATATAATGGATCTTTTTGAGAGCAAGGATGTATATGTAAATCAGGTGATAGAAATTTATGAAAAAATAAAGAATAAATCGCGAGTATTAAATGGCTGTTGGTTGCAGTCATTATCTGCGGGACTGGTATATTATTGGATAAAGATCAATGATAAAGCCATTTCATTAAAAGACTATGCAATTAGGGTAAATTTGAGTGAAATTACAATTAAAAAAATGATTACGGAAATTGAAAAGGTATTGAAAAGTTCTTGAAAAGTTCCTGAAAACTCTCATATTTTATAATTTTATAAAATATTGAAAACAATAACAAATTTACTTGACAATTATCCCATGTTTTTCGAGCACTTTTTTCATTTCGTTTGTATATTTTTTTCCCGTGTAATCATACCCTGTACAACCGTTATATACACCGGCCATATTTTTCATATTATGATTCATTAGTAAATTGTCCATTAAATTACAATCATTACTTGCCAATGCATATTCCATTACATAGTCCTTGCTCAATCCCATGAAAATTAAATAGTTTATCATATAGTTTTTATCAGAATGAGTGATTCTAGATAATTTTGGTTCATCATCTGATATTTTTAAATTATATATCACACTTTCCTTTTGTGTATCCCATTCTGTCCTTTTTTCCCTGTATAGTATTTTATGAAAAAATGGGTCATTTCCCTTGAGAATTTTATCATCTATAAAATGATATTTATAACAGAAAACACGATACCAATTCAAGAGATATTCTCTCTTTTGATCTTGACTAAAATTTTCTGGTACATTTTCCAGGACATTTTTTATGTTTTTCCTAGTTGGAATGTCTCCATTCACAGTACCCAATTCCTCTATCAATTTCAGTTTGTTTGATACAGTCTTGTTCCCCTCATACGCACATTTATCAAGGTTATATTCTACTAGAAAATATCTTGCACCAGTATATTCCCCTTGAGATACCATTGGATAATAATCCTCTACATCAAAAAAATTTTGGCACAAATGGAACCCGGAATGACAGGGAATTAATCGATCATTATGAATATATTCCCGCCCCATTTGATATTTTATTTTTCCATATATAGAAGTCATGTCGGACCAGGTCCCTTTATATCCATACCCCACTCTATTAGGGAAAAATCGCTTACCAATAGGGTTTTCATATATTTCATTCAATACTAGGCATCCTATACCAATAGGTATGGAGTAATAATACCCCATTATTATTGCACTTTTTACTCTATGCATTTTATGTTGTTATTTACTGATTTTTCCCCAATTATTTTTTACATAATTATCATTCTATTTTATTCATTTTTATTGGGTATTTCCATTACCTTCATTTTCCAAATCATTTATATTGACATTTGGTCCGTTCATTTTTCTCTTTTTAACATTATTATTTACAGGGGTACTAAATCCTGCAATCCCTCCAACCTTTTTAGACATTATCTTCATTACAATGAAAATACCTGATTGCATCAGGACCATGAAAAATAATCGTAATTCAACAGGGAAATTGCTACCAGTGGGAATATAGCTCTTTTCACCCAACTCTACTAATAGGTCATTATATTTATCTAGACACCCTATTTGATGCCTTGCGAAACCTTCCACGTCAAAATTTAGAAATTTCCCCAGTACAAATTCCGTAATGCTAAAAAATATGACCAGATACTGCCTCCATTGCTCTACACTGGAATCTATCTTGAGATTTCTCTTGACTGACTCGTACGTATTTTCCATTGTTGTTAGGTCAGAATGTACATTGAATTCGGGGATATCGGCAGTTTTATATGCTTTTTTCAACAATTCAAACTTGAATAATATTTCCCGTTTTCTATCATTCAATTCTTTGGTATCTAGCGTAGAAATATTTGGTAGTTCCCTATTGAATAAATGACCTTCTTTTTCCAATTGATTAAGTGTGGGAGCCCCATGTGAATATTGTTGCTTGGAATATTTGTCGTATCCCTTTTCATGATTTCTGTCGTGATCCCTATCATAATCCCTATCCCTACCATGTTCCCTTTCTGATACAGAGTTATCATCCCTAAGCATATTTTTTAACCTCTTTGAAAGAACATCGGGTGAATCGCTATAATTGGAATAATCTGAATATTTATCACTATATTTGTCGGAACCCCTATCGGAACCCCTATCAGAATAACTATCTGAATATTTATCTGGTCCTCTGTCTGAATATTTCCCATTACTTTTTTCACTGTATTTATCAGAATATTTATCAGAATGCCTATCGGTCCCCTTTTCAGAATATTTATCCATGATTTTATCAGAAAATCTGTCTCTATTTCCCTCTCTATCAACTTTATCGAAAAACCTATTTCTCTTTTCTCTGAAATCCTCTGATGTATTTTGGTATTTCCCCTTTTTTGAAAAGTGTCTATTCTGACCCCTATCATCATGTCTATCATTGTCTCTATCTCGATCATATCGGCCTCTATCCCTGAAATCCCTAGAATCAAACGACTCTGAATCAGAAAAATCGGCATCTCCTCCTAAAAAATCGTTTATTTTCCTATCTAGGAAATTTCCTGGATCTCTTTCGATATTTCTACCTATACTAGTATCAATTGGTTTTCTCGCTATATTTTCGTTAAGTGTATCTTCGTTTGCCGTATTAGGGATTATATTGATTCTCTCCGCAGGATATTTTGGTACATATTCTACATTTACCAATTCTGGTTTTATCTTGTCCTTGTTTTCCAGTAATTCTAGATACAATACCCCCATTCTAGGAAAATTGGCTGGTTGATCAATATATTTATTAGTGGTATTAGGTACCGGAATAATGTTATATACGGGTCCCCTACCTTTGGCCATTTATAAAGGATATGAATTTATGGGATTTTAATTATTTTTTGATTTTTTTATCTTGTTTAAGTGAATTTTTTAAAATTGGAATTTTTAAGTGATGGGGTATTTTATAGATTCTGGTATGTTATGAATAAAATAGAATTAAAAAAATACTTGTCCTAAAAATAAACATGGGGGACTTTTGTTATAAAATCACAGGTGATATATCCAATGAGGATATTATCACAAAAAGAATACAAAAATTATATGAAAAACCCTTTGATGGGAATCCCCCTATAATGATAGTGATTTCTGATACCGAAAATATGGCCTGTGTAAAGCTGAATAAACGCGGGAAAAAGGTCATGGAAATTATACACGAAATCCATGCTAAAATTAAAAAGGATATAATAATCAATGATAATGGAAAAAAAATAACTATATCACCCCCTATTAAATTTACATTGAATCAACACCAATGGTGGGCAGAGGGTTCCAATACAAAAAAAGAAAAGGAAAAATGGACAACATTGTCCCATAATGGCCCATATTTACCGAGTATAGAAAAATATACCCCACATAAAGCACCATTGATATACCAGGGTAAAAAATATGTATTAACCCCAGACGAGGAAAAAGCGGTAAATTTATATGCGAAAAGGCTAATCAGTGAAGATAGTCCCACAATAACAATAAAATATACAGAAGATCCCGTTTTCAATAAAAATTACTTTACATCCCTAAAAAAATACTTTACTAAAGAACATGCTTTAATTTTCAAGGATTTTTCCAAGATTGATTTCTCTGAAATTGTAGAGAAATTAAAGCAAATAAAAGAATCTGAAACAAAAGAACAAAAGGAAAAGAAAAAGGCAGAAACACTGAAAAGAAAATATGAATATGGATATGCACAAATTAATGGGATAAAAGAAGCTGTTGGAAATTTTACAGTGGAGCCAATGGGGATTTTCCTCGGAAGAGGTAAAAATCCCAATAGAGGAGAAATCAAAAGAGAAATCGAACCAGAAGATATTACTATAAATATTGGATCGGAAGCCAAAATCCCCAAAGCCCCAAATGGACACTCATGGGGTCATATTTTACATGATAAAAATTTATCTTGGTTAGCCAGTTGGAAAGACACTATTTCAGGGGATCCAAAATATGTATATCTTTCCCAGGAAGGACAACTAAAGGGAAAAAGCGATCTTATAAAATATGAAAAGAGTAGAAAATTACAGAGAAATATTGATCTCGTCAGAAAAGGATACACCCAAGATATAAATGGAACTGATATAGTGAGAAAACAATTGGGAACAGTTCTTTATTTAATTGATAATTTCGGCTTTAGAGTGGGGGGTGCAAAGGATGAGTCAGATGTAGATACAGTAGGGGCCTCAACATTGAGAGTTGAACATGTCCAAGTTCTAGATAAAAATAACGAATATAAAATACTCTTTGATTTCCTGGGAAAAGATTCTATAAGATTTTATAAAGAGATTATTGTACCCAAAAATATAGCAGAAAATATATCACTCTTTATACAGGGAAAAAAAGGTACAGATTTATTATTTGATAGAATAACGGCCTTGGATATCAATGAATACCTGAAAACTTTTGACAAGGATTTTAGTGCCAAAGTGTTCAGAACTAAGCTGGCCAGTATGATCATGTATGAAAATCTGAAAAAGGTCAAGATATTGAAAACAGACAAGGATAGTGATAAAAAGGTGAAACTAGACAAGGTCAATGCACTTGTGGCGGAATCACTCAATCATAAGCGCACTGTCCCTATAAAAACAAAACTAAAGATACAATCCTTGAAAGATGAGCTAAAACAATTAAAAAAAGATTTGAAAGAAGCTAAAAAGGTCGGGAAAGGAGTAAATGTCATACAGAAAAAAATTGAAACTAGAAAAAGACAAATTGAGAGTAAATCCGACACTTTATCGGTGGCCATTAATACAAGTAAAAATAGTTATATTGATCCGCGTATATTAATTTCATGGGGACAAGAGAATGAATTACCAATTTCCAAAATTTATACACCTGTAATGCAACGAAAATTTGCATGGGCATTGAATATAACCGAGGAGGGTTGGGATTATCTCAAAACCCCTATATTACAAGGAATGGAAAAATTAGAGCCAATTTCCCCTGATCAGTTAAAAACAAGGAAAACACCGGTTCCAAGGGAGAAAACTCCAAAAGGAAATAAAACTCCAAAAGTGAAAAAAGTCCCAACAAAACCCCCTAAAACAGTACTACAAAAGAAAACTCCCATAAAATCAAAAGAGAAACAATCAGAAAAAGAAAATATAACAGAAATAGAGGGAAAATCCAAAAATTACCAAGGGGTTATATCATTCTATAAAAATGGTCAAGAAATTAACGGATATTCCTTAAATAATATTCTGAATTTCACCAATAAAGAGTTGGAAGAAAAAGAGGATTATATTCAATACCTTTTTCCCCTTTATAGAACATCTCTTCCCAATGCATTTTCTCTAGATGCAGAAACAGTGAAATTGTTCAAAAATGACGATACCATTAGATATCATGTTTTCAAAGCATATAAACGCATTTTAGATTTCTATGGCTATGATATCATATATTCCAAAGGGGACGGATTAATGATAAAAAGAAATAGAGAATTAACCTCGGGGGAGGGGTTGTTATCAGAACGCAACTATATTCGCATATCAAGGATACTGCGATTCCTAATGCTAATAAATATGAAAATATTGGGATACATGTTTTTATTGGGAATATGTGAGGACTTGACCTATAATAAAGAATTGGTGCAAAAAATCAAGAAACAAGGTTCATTGGACATGTGGATAAAAATTGTGGAGTAAATTCCTTGAAAAGGGTTTCACAAAGGGTTTCACATACAAAAAAACAGAATATTTTATAACATTATAAAATATTATTATCAAACCCAATGTTTCACCAAATGACTATTATTAAAATACATGCCAGTTACTACCCTACATTCATCCATTCCATATAACTCCTCAAAATTTTCGGTATTTTTTGACCAATTGGGTATTTCCGATATAGACCACTTGGGGAATTTCATTATCCTAGGAATATTTTTCCTTTCCAATTTACAGGCTAGAATTTTACAGTCATTTTTCTTATGACATTCTTTTGGGCACTTTTCACATATATACGTACCGCATTCATTACCTGTATATGTTTCACCTACATCTCCATTACAACAATAAACGGTTTCTCCATATCTGAGATCCCTTGCACAATAATTACACTTGAAATTATACAAATTATCAGTATACACATCATACCTTATTCCTATACAACATTTTCCCCTAAATTTCATGATAATATAATATGGCGCACAATTTCCTACAAATATCCTTACGATATCTCCACGCTTTAATTTTTCTATACATTTTGGGTCTAGTAATGTTCCACCCCAATTAGTGACATTTGGGGCCATGGTAAATTTGTGTTTTTCATGCATTTTTTTTATGATGTGATTGTTTAAATGTTTTATACCCAATGTTTTGGTAATTTTTCTATATATTCATCCGATACGAAAAGACCTATATATTCTCCTAACGAATATAGTTTTTCCAATTTCTTTGCATTTTTAGACTTGCGATCAATACAATTTATCGCCCATTTGGGAAACTTGATTATTTCAGGCAAATTACATTTAATTGGTTCATGGTTTTTTGGGCAAGTTTTCCTATTGGTTCTCATTGAATTTTCTCTACAATACCAACATATATGAAAATTACAATCATTGTACAGATCTCCATTACAAGTATAAATTCCCTCACGTGTTCGTATTTTTTTATTACAATTATCACAAGTATAATAATTGGAATCAAAATCCAATTTTCCTATACAACATTTTCCCCTAAATTTTATTATAGAAAAAAGATGATCATATCCATTCATATATACATATACTTTATCCCCTCTCCTCAGATCGTTTAAACATTTTGGATCTAATGATATACCTTCACCTGTAGTTATATTTTTAGGCATACTAAATTGGTATTTAGGATACATTTTATATTTAAGTAATGGGAATATCTCTAAATAAAAATTTTGGGGAAAATGACTACTACAAAAAAGGAAAAGACTCTTAAGAAATATAGTTATTTAGCATCCTTTGATATAGGTACCAAGAATTTGAGTTTTTATATAGAAAAATATGATCCTGAAAAATTGTCAGATATTCCAAAAACACTGAAAAAAAATAGAGTATTACCGAACGGAAAACATACTAAAGAATATGCCAAGAATATAAGGAAATTATATAGGTCAGGAAAATGTATATTTTTCCTCAAAATAAATGTAGGTATCCCCGATAAGAAACATACAGGGAAAATAGACCAAGAGGTTTTTTGTAATACCACAAAAATGCTGGATTCTCACAAGCATTTTTTCGACAAGTGTTCTGCTATAATCATTGAACAGCAAATGAGTTTTGGAAAGAAAATAAATCTTAGAGCAATCAAGATGGCCCAACATATATACTCTCATTTCGTTAATACATTTCTGGGTTTAAAAGTCATTTTCGAATTCTCATCGTTTCACAAGACCCAAGTATTGTGTGATTCCCTTACCAAAGGAGGGAAAAAACTGGGAGATAAACAGAGAAAAAAATGGTCTATTGAGGAGGCTGAAAGATTATTGATTATAAGGAATGATTTTAAAAGCGTCCAAGATCTAAATAAATACACTAAAAAGGATGATATATGTGACTGTATTTTACAAGCCCAAGCATGGAAATACTTGCTATATGTAGAAAAGGCAAATTTATAAATTATTTGGCAAATTTTATAACATTATAAATTATTTGGCAAATTTTATAACATTATAAAATTTTTTATTTTTTCCTTTTCAATATAATCAATATTATTATGACCATCACAATTAATATGATAAATAAAGCCGGTATCCAAGGGTATTTATCAGGAATATAATTTCTGACTAATCTTCTCTCCTCATTAATACGTGTATATGGATCATTGACAATTTTCCCATGAATATCCCTAAAAGGTAAATCTCTATATAAATCTGCTTCTAAATAATTTGCATAAAACCCTACAGGTCCCTGTACTAGGAAATATGCCAAGCGATAATCATCGGTATATCCATAGTAAATAATCTGACTAAATCCAGCCATTATTTTTGGTATCAACCCCTTTAATTTTTGATAGTCAGTTTTTATCTTTACTAAATCAGAAATATTCACATTGCTTAAAACATATACACCAAATGCCTTGATTACTAGATAGAAATTTTCCATTGTTTTGCTACTCATGAATTTTTCCCAAGATTTAATCAGTTCTTGACCATTAGGGTTATTTGGATTAATTTTCAAGGAATTAATGATTTTAAAGATATCCTCTGTCAAAGATAGTAAATCCCCTAGAAATTCAGAAATGTATTTTTCTGTTTTTTCCCCTAAAAATTTAATTAAATCAAGCTTTAATTTTTCAAGGGATTTTTCTGTATTTTCTTTATCACCTCCCCTTAATGCCGTAGCGACATTAAATATATCAGTGAAAATGGTTTTTATGGAGAGGTAAAAATTGTAAATTAATTCCCTATTTTCCTCTTTACTAGTATCCAATTCATTTACCGGTTTGTCAGTGACGAAAGCAGCTATATTATAATCGGGGACAGTATAGTATTGTATAGCTATATTTCTATTCTCTTGGAGGAAATGTAAAACATCATAGCAAAAATCATCGCATAGATAGCTCTTTCTCACGGGGTTAAAAATGTCTTGTCTATTTATACCCTTGATCACGCTCAGAAATATATATTTTGTCCTCTTTAATTGATAATCCCCTTTTATCCAGTCAATTAAAGCATAAAAATCATCCCTGGTGATAGTGCATATATAATCGCTCTTTAACCAATATGTCCTGTCCATTATTGGGATAAATGTGAGTAAAACCTCATTACACCAATCAAGGTCAGAAAAATCCTTGCTATTCTCGTTGATATGGGGCATCAAAATATATAGTCCAAAATCGCTTACCCGTAGATTAAAAACAAATTCTGATATTAATCCATTTTTTTCTATTACCCTGAATCCTATTCCAGTGTGATTAACATTATAGATTAATCCATATGGTTTTAGTTCCCCCGGTTGCGGTTTATACCCTATAGTCCCTTGACCGCCTAGAGGTGTTTCTGTATAATATACTTCTATAGCGGCATTTTTAGAAATTTTAGGAGGTTTTAGATTAGTGATATAATCTTCATTAGTTTTTCCTAATCTATCTACTTTTGGGCATCCTATTGTGCTCATTTATTATTTGAATTTTAATGAAATTTATAACCTTATAAATTTTTTTACTTTTTCTCTAATTATTTACAAATGCTACTCTTCTATAGTCATCATATATTTTCAAACACCAATCTTTCATGTCATAGAAAATATATAGACCATTACCTATTTTCTCTATACCATTTTTTCCATGTGGAAAATTCCCAGCAAATTTGATATCTTGTCCGGTGAGCCTTTTTATAGTTATTTTATCAATAAATTCTTCTATATAAAAATGATCACATGACCAGGTATTTAATGGGATCAGAGGATGATGTGGGTTTAGAGGTTCTTTTTTCTCTTCTTTTTTGATATTTTTAGTTTCCCTATCTTTTACTGCATATTTCCATTTTTCATCCCTTGATAATTCATTCCATCTTTTATTGGCATATACAGTGAATTTTGGCTCATCATTTATTTTTCCCATTGATTTCCGTAATTCATCACAAAATAGCATATATGTAGAAGGGCTCCATGTTTTATGATTAGTTGCCATTATTTTTGAGATTTATTTTTCTTATTATTATTTTATAATCATATAAAATATTCAATTTTATTTTTGTAATAATTTTTAGCCATTTAATCAATGACAATTGTTCTATCTTTTTTATCATGAATTTTCAGGGACCAATCATTAAAATCATAATACAAGGAAATGGATTTTGTGATAACTACATTTGGTGTGCATACAAGTTTATGAGAAACTTTCAATTTACATTCTCCAGTAATATCTTTTACATATATTCCATCCTCTAAATAAAAGATTTCAAAATGATCACATGACCATATAGTTTTTGGATTTGGATAATATTTAGTTTTCCGTTCTTTTTTAAGGGGAATTGTTTCCCTTAAAGTATTTCCCACTTTTTCTCTCAATTCATTATTTGTTGTCATTTTCTCTTGTTTTTTTATATTCAAATATAAAAAATTCGATTTTAATTATTTTCCATCAAATCTACTATAATTTACAGTGATCCAATCAGGATCCAATTTACTGGGAAATACATACGTTGTTTCATAATTTGGAGATGATATAAAAAGATCCCGTTTTTCCCATGGTATAGTGGCGACAGCTCTTATACGGCATTCATTGGGTCCGGAACCAGATACGTGTATGTCTGCTACAAATACTATAGATTCCCCATTTATATATTTCAATACCATTGGTTCCTTACTTTTTACTAATAATTGTATTGCTTCTTTTTTATCAATTTCCGGATAAGAATCCTGTATCCTTTTAGGTATATATTTTTTGCTCATTTTTCTTGTTATTTTATAATGATATAAATATATTAAAATTATTCAATTTTATTCAGAGTCAGAATCTGAACCAGAATCAATAACCCTAGGGAATTTATCATTTATTATATTTTCTATATTATTTTCAGTATATTCCTCTAAATCCTTGATAGTCAAATCATCATGAAAAACCAATAGCTTTGAGGCATAGTGATATTTTTCTGGATATTCGCGCATGTGATCGGATATATCTTCAAGATTTTCATTGGGTAAATCCCTGATTATTTCTAGTAAATTTTCAATCAGTTTATTCTTATTAATTTTCCCTTTATACCAATTTGCATATCTAAATTCATCTATAAATCTAGGTACCGTATATACACACCCCATTTCAAATTTTTTGGCTAGTTTTACAATTTTTTTATCATTTAAAAACACTCTTATATCCTCATTTGGAATTAGCTTTGTATTATCAAATTTTTTTATAAAGTAAATGGTGTGCCAATCATTCCTATTACTAGGATAGGTCTTTCTTGATAAATGTAGGCAATAATATCCATGTTCAACTTTTTCGTATGTATATTCATCATTTTCATCGTTATAATATTTACCATCTTTTACTATTACATTAACCTTTGGAACCTCTGTCCAAAATTTTTTATTATACCAGGTTTCATTGAAACATTCAATATAAAAATCGGGGTAAAAATCAGTACCATCATCCACTATAATTTCCTTTGTTGCGATCTTGATATTGTTCATTTTAATTTTATCTCTTTGTTTTCTATATCTTTCTATATTTTATAAGAATATAAAATATTCATTTTTATTTATTAAATTTATCTGATTTTAAATTGGAAAATATTCAAAATAAATTAGTGTCTAGATCCTCTATTTTTAGGTCTTTTTCCAACAAGATTATTGTGGCATGATGAACAGGTGTTTTTCCATTTTTTATATATTCTAATAAATCATTGATGATCTCATCCTTTTCTATATTTCCCATATATTTTCCATTTTTATAAGTCAAACTATCAATATATGCGGGTACCTCATAAATGTAATCATATCCCAATTCTTCACATAGGGATATACATTGTGGATCTGATAGATAATTTTTAACATTTTTCGAGGTATATTTTTTCCCTTCCATTTTATCTATAAAATATATATCAACATCTATTTTTTCATTGAAATCCTCAGAGTTGATAGGATCATACAAATGATATAAACAATAGCATCCATATTGGATTTCTTGAAAGGTAAATTCAACACCAAAATCATCATAATATTTCCCATCTTTTACAGTAAAATTTTCAATAGTCTCTACCCATAGAGTTGGGTCAGATGGATATCGTTTATACAATTCAATATAAAATTCAATGGGGAAATCGGACCCATCATCCGCCATTATTTTTTTGGTTTCAAAATTTGAAAAGGACATTGTTTGGTATCTTTTTTTTCCTGATTTTCAATATATTCAGTTTTATCCTTTTCAATAAAGACAAATAAAATGAACAATACAAAACCCGAGTCAGCAAAGAAAATAGCATGGGAAAATATGAGGTACATGATATTCTATATTTTGGCCTTTTCAGTGGCATTGGCATTTAACAATGTACTATTGGCCGTTTCCAAGCGTTTTGGAGTTAGAGAGAATATTCCCCTTGAAATTATATTTTTCCTAATACTATTTGGGATTACCATGTATTTGGCTGTGATAACCAGAACACATATTGAACATGTACCTACAGATAAAGAGGAATGATTGGGGTATTCCAAGTATTCAATTTAAAGAGATAAATCTCATGATAAAAATGCATTGTTTCATGAAATGTTTCAATAGTGAAAAATATAATAAATCTGTATCAGATTTCTATAAATCACATTATAAAGGTATCCAAGACAGAATAGACCATCTAACTAGACAGGAAAATAGGCTAAATAATAAAGAAAATATACTATTAATGGATAGTATAAACCTGCGGGATATTCAAAAGGAAAAAAGGAAAACAATCGAGGAACTTGTAATGATAAAATCATGGCTGGAAATGGATAGATTATGTTGGTGTAAATAATGGGGTATTTTATACTGTTATAAAATAAAGGTTTTTGAGCGTTTTCATTTATACTGTTCATCCAAATAATTAAAGCTATTTTCACCGAGTACTGTTTTATTGCCATAAGCCTCTAAAAATTCCCTATACTGTTTTAATGTATCTAAATAATTGTGTCTGAAATATTCATATTGAGCCCGTTCATCTGGTATCCATTTTTTAAAGGAATTTTCCATGTAGTTTATATAACAGTCCTCACAACAAAATTCATCACGATAATTGGATCCGGGACCATAACAATTTCTGCACATTTTTCTCTGTTCTTTTAATCTTTTTTTAATATATTTTATATCCCTATAAAATATTGAAAAATATTCATTTTTATTTGAAACCTTGATTTTATTGAAATTAATTGAAATTAAACAACCATTTCCCTTAAAAATTTATCCATGAAATTTCTCTTGTGTTCTTTAATATCATCTAGACTCAAATTTTTATCTAACATTAGTTTAACACTATAATTTGTAGATATAAATATATCTCCCTTTATTATCCTTTTCATTTCCTTTATAATTTCGTCCTTGTCAATTTCGGCTCTCCATGAATGGTCTTTCTGTGAAAAGTTCAATCTATCTATATATTTAGCTACAGTATATACCCCGGGATACCTCAATTCTTTCCACAATTCTATGCAATTTTTATCAGTGAGGAAAATATCTATATTATTTTTTGGGGAAAATGTCTGTTTCTCATTCCCATCCTTTTCTACTTTCACGAGATATACAGTATTACAAATCCATTCATGTCCAATATTATATTTATAAGTTATATATAGGCAATAGAGATTCCCTGATATTATCCTACATGTATATTGATCATTAACACTATCATAGTAATTTCCATCCTTGGCTATGATATCCGCATCATCAGCAATTTCCCAATATTTTTCACTGTTGGGGTATCTCTCAAATAGTTTGATATAAAAATCCACGTGTAAATCATTACCGTTATATACTATAATTTCCCTTGTTTTACATTCAAAATTAGTGGTCATTTTATTTATTGATGTTTTCCTTTAAATTTTTATATATTTTATAAAGATATAAAATATTCAATTTTAATGAGAATTTCCACCGGTAGTTAGATTTCGCATTTCTCTGGCCAGGATAACAGGATCATCGATATTTGGCAATAATACACGGTTTATCAATTCAGCTGATGATATCCGGATTTTATCGTTATCCGGATAGGGTAGGTCATTTATCCCTGTAAATTTCCGTGCAACCCGTGTGGCTTCCTGTGAATCTGATAATCCAAAGTGAAAATGCCTATCAATTCTCCCCGGTCGAATTAAAGCCTCGGGAATATCATTTTTATGGTTGGTGGTCATTATGACAATCTTGTCATTTAAATCACAATCATACCCATCTAAAATATGCATCAATTCTGAGACTAAATTTGTATCACTATTACAATTTTTCTCTGTATCATTATTTTTATCAATAACCACAGACTTGATCCCGGATGAAATTTGAAAATCAATTTCTTCCAATAAAATAATACATGGATCTCTGATTGAAGAAATTCTATATGTTAAATTTGATATTTTTTTCAGGGATAAAACCCTAACGTGATATTTTAGCTTGTGTGCTAATGCATAAACACAGCTAGATTTTCCAGTCCCCGGAGGCCCATAAAATAAAAAGCCTCTTTTATGAGGAATTCCCTGTTGTTCGTATAATTGCTTTTTTTGTATAAATATATCAATATCATTTTCAATATCATTTTGTAATTTCAAGGGTAAATGTACATTATCAAATGTTTTATGTACTGTTAATTCGCGAAACCCCCACCCATTCATACTCCAGGTATAAATTCCATCTACAAATTTTTCATCTAAACGTATATGCTCTCGTTCCCATTTTTCATCTACTGCTTTTTGAACAAATTCATACAATACACTTACAGAGCAATTAATAGATGAAAGTGTGATACTAGTTGTTTCTGCTTTTTCTTCTTTGCTAATTTGAATTGTTGCTAAGCAAGGAATATCATTATAAATGAATTCAAAATTACCTTGAGGTATGGCGGATATCACTGGACGATAATTTTGATTATATTTTTCTCTTTCAATTTCGTCTTGAATGAATACTAGATGTGATTTTGGAATAATTAGCTCGGAAATAGAATCTTTCTGAATTTTAACCAATTTTTGAGCTACGGCATCCACAGCATCTTCACCCTCAAATTTATCACCTAATTGTTTCCTACCGTGGGAAACTGTTTTTATCACTACTTTGGCCATTGTTTCTACCTTGACAGTATAATATTTTCCATATAGAAATTTCAGTATTGGCCATAACATTGGTATTATAGCCATTAATATCATGGATGTCCCATAATCCACCTTGCTCATTATCATCATCATAATTATAGGCTGTAATGATTGTAAAATATCTTTGAATTCCATTTCTATATTTTTACCTTTTTTTTTATTGAAAATTATTGGGATAATTTTATAATTGTTTCTTTCTTTTGATTTCAATAAAAATTCAGTTTTAAAATTTATAACAATATAAATTATTTTCTCTTTTTTAATCCTTATTCCATTTGATCGGCTCTTGACCCCATTCAAATAATTTCCTATTAATTTCTCCAAATATGAGAGCTTCATCAGAAAATGCTAGATATTCTCCGCACTTTTTATCACATCCCAAAGGTGATGGATGACTACGGCAAATATAATGGGCATTTTTTGATTTCGAATCACCAATAATTTTTTTAACAGCATGGGCATTAGCACCCATTAATAACCAAATTACCTTTTTATTTTTTCTCTGAAAATAACCGTCAATATATGATATAACCTCATTCCTAAAGGAAATCCACAATTTCAAATGAGAATTCGGTTGGCCTTGTTCTACGGAAAGTGTCATGTTTAAAAGCAACACCCCTTGTTTGGCTAGATATTCCAGGTTTCCATCGCGTTTAGGATAAAAGCCTTCCGCTTCCATTTTTTTATAAATGTTTTGTAAAGATGGGTTTATCACTGAATCATTTACATCAAAACATAGACCTGTTGCTGCACAATTTCCCAAACTGTGTTTATCCCTCGGATTTTTAGAAAGGTTATGGTAACAATCTTGACCTACAATAATTAGCCTAATATTCCTTAGCTTTGTAAAATGAAATGCCCTAAAAACATTTGGGAGGATAGGGAATATTTGACGTTCCTCATATTCTTCATTTCCCTGACCATCTGATATTAATATCCTTGTCTCTGGTACAATTTTCCTAATAATTTCCTTGACCTTTTTGCTTGTAAAGAATTTCCTCCAACCAATGGGGATATTTGGATATCCCTTTTCACTATATAGAAAATCATATAAAGTTGTATTGTTCCAATTCATTTTTGTATTATGAAATTCTATATATTTTTAAATTGATTTTATATTGTTATAAAATAATTGTTTAAAATTAGCCATGAGATTCAAACTTGAATGGATATAATATACTGGCAAGATAATAGACAATTTCCGCATGTCGATTTCTACAAGACCATTTTATACAAAAATTATCATCATCAGTGATGTCCGCACCATTTTCCACTAGATATTCAACAACTTTAAGATGACCATATTTACATGCATGTCTAACAGCTTTATTATTTTTTGCTTTGATATCACCACCTTGCTCTTTAAAATATTTTACCATTTCCAAATGACCATGTTCACTGGCAATTATCAAAGCTACACTATTATCTATTTCATTAGGATTATCTAACCCTACAGATTTTAAATATTGATATTTTTTATCATTATTCTCTATTTTTATATCTTTTACAATTACTCTATTCCACAAATATAAATTTTCATTGAAAAATTTTAACGCGGAGGGATAGCATGTTCCGCAATCACATCCAAGCATTACTGATCCGGGCGTTTTTATAATAAAGTTAGTGAGTTCTTTTAATCCTATAAAATCCAGGTATTCATCATAATACATTTTTTTGTTAGGAAAACATAATTTTTTCCTCCATTCTACAAGATGGGATTTTGGTATAGGATACCAGCCAGTTGAATGATCAGTGTATTCGTTATCATTTTCATACATTTTTTAATTTTTAAAAAATGCAAATTTATTTGATTTTATCATGAATAATAACAAGTATAACATGAATAATTTATCAATAAAAATCCTCTATTTTTATTACACTAAATTTTAAATGTGGTAAAAGCCATTTTTCAAAAGGCATTTCACTGTACCATACATCATTTTCAGATTCTCCAAATTTGGGCTTACAATCCGGACACGTTAAAAAACTAAAATTTACATGAAATACACGTACTTTACATACTGACCAATTTTTGCTGTTATTAATACCATTCAGTTTATTGCATTTATCACATATTAACACCGACATTTACACTCAAATTCTCTACGATCAAGGTCGTCCTCATTATGAGCATTACATTTAAAAATTGTATATGCAGAATTTTCGTATAATACACTATTGCAACTCTCTAGTTTTACCATTTTTTTATAATTCTCAGTCAAATAGTCATTATAACATTCTTGGCATAGACAAAAAAAATCACCGCTACAATGTACTGGAGTACCGGGAAAAAGGACCCAAGCCTTTTCATCTGGTAAAATATCTTTATCACATGCATCGCATTCAAAATCGGCCATTCTGTTTTTATATTATTTTTATTTCCTTTAAATATGTTTAGCCAATCCTTCTATAGCCATTGCTAGACTCTTTACATCCTTGTATTTTTTCCTTGTCAATGTCAATACCCCACAATGTACATAATAATAGTCAATTTCTTTGCGAGATTGCCCTATTCTGTTTATTCTCCCTTCCAATTGTTCCCTTACAGCATTATTAGAAAAATATACACTGCTAACAAAGCTATTTAATCTGGTCAGTGTATATCCTTCGCTTTGTCGTATAGTTGTTATCACAATTTTATAGTCTGGGGTTTTTCCCTCTTTGGAGGTTTTTCCCTCTTTGGAGGTATTTCCCTCTTTGGAGGGGTTTTTTATAGAATTTACGGAATCATCCGTCAAAAATATACTAGACCCCTTTTCTATTAAAAATATATCATTTTCTCTCACGTTTTCTCCAATTAATAAATCCCGTAATTCCTCTTGATGTTCTCTATTCTTGGCTACAACCATTACACCCCGTTTTTCCCTTATTAACGTCATTATTTGTTCCACCATTTTCCTAGTACATGCCCTATAACATACCTCTATAGCCTCTCTAAGCTGTTCATTATTGGGATTTTTATTATAACCCCCCAAAGCGGGGGAAACTAATGCAGAATATTCCTTTTGTTCAGTCTCATTAAATAATGCTATTTTTTCATGCCTATTTACCAGAACACCAGTATTTACTCTTTTAGAAACCATATTATTTACGGCTACCCAAAAATTCCTTTCATTCAATTCAAAAGGGACAATCTGTTTTAACCAGGCCAATAATTTATATATTTTATTATCAATGACAGGTGTTCCAGTCATTGCTATAAAGGAATGGGAAATATAGGAAATTTCCAAGGCTGCACTTGTTCGCTGAGTATCAGAAAGGGTTTTATGTACTTCATCGGTTATGACTACCGAATTTACGGCAATTTCATTTAGATTTACCCTTCTTAGGTGATCGTGCTCAATTAGAGAAATACAGTACGGTTTAAATTTATCCCCGTTTTTCCCCCATAAAATTTCGGCACCGGTGGGGGTATTCCTATTCCTTATTGTTTTCAGAGGGATATGCAAATTCACGGGTACATTTAAATTATTCATTTCCTGTATTACACTTTGCATTGCCGACGATGGACAAGTGTATATGACGTATTTGGGTAATTTCCCAATGGAAAATAAGAATTTCAAATATAGCAGGGCAATGATCGTTTTACCCATCCCTAAGCTAACATTAATGAAATGTCCTCTATTCCCTATTAAATAATTGGTTTTCATTTCTTTCAAAGATTCTTTCTGATGTTCCCATAGATTTCTATTTAAATTATCCCTAAAGATATTCTCCACTTTTTCCCACCCATTTGTGTTCCTCTTTTCATTTTTTCTCACAAATGAAATTATATGGTCTTTTACTCGCCAATATAATAATGGGGTATTTACTATAAAGGTAATGGTTTCCCCTTTTTTAGGTGCCAATGCACCAGGAAATAACAGAGAAATTTGTAATAGGAAATAATAGGCCTGTAGATCATATTCATTTACTGATAGATGCAACCCTACACCTTGTCTATTTAAATGATGTAAAGAAATCTCTGTACTATACGAGGAAATATACATGACCACCCTATTTAATATTTTTATATCAGTTTTCATCAATAAATTTCCTAATTCTGAAAATGCATTTTCCATAATCCCTGTGCCGGTATACCCCAAAGCATCAAATGGGGTTTCGGATTCCCCTTGAGAAATACATGTATATACCGGTATTTCTTCCCGTATTTTTCTAAAATCATCCCAAGAATAATCAACCCCATTTTTTCTAATGTGATATTCTTCTGTTTCCTTTAAATCATCCAACCCATTTTTTAACACTAATTTACACCCCCTAAATTTTTCACTGGGTAATGATGCTTTATCCAGAGGTATCCCCTTTCTCAATATATTTTTAGCCTTTATCACTGCATTTTCATATTCTTTTTCCGGTATATTTCCATCTTTTAATTCCCTTGTCGGTCTCCTTGCAACGGCTAATTGATAGGGGTCATCATATCTCAAGGTAATATACAGATTATCAAATTCAATTACCCCCGCTAATCCGGCAATCCAGCCAATTTCTAGGTTTTGTTCTATTGTATAGGTTTTTTCTTTATTTCCCGTCAGTTCCCTTTGTTTCGGTACTCCTTGTTTTACCTCTAATATTCTCCATTGCGCCTTTCTACATTCCTTGACAAATCTATCCTCTTCAAAGTTGGGGAAATTTTTGGAATCCCCAGAACCACTCTTTCTAGGATTCTTTCCCATATTATCAAAGAATATTTTCCAATAGAAATCCTGTAGAGACCCATTAGTAAAATATGCTATTCCCGGATCAAAATAATATGCTATATCGGGCATCCAATGTTGATCCACTCCATGACATATAGGCATGTATGGAGCAAATGTTGTTGCGGTCGTAAATTCTATTTTTTTGCCCATTTCTGCAATATAGGAAATCATGTTCAAATCCGAGTCAAAACTCTTGAGTTTATCAATTAGCCAGGACGCATTTTTAAAAGGAGAATTGTCATATTTCAAGGTAAATGTATATTTCGCATCAGTCTCCCAATAATATTTTTTAGGATTTTCAAGAGCCAATAAAGCAATGGAAAACCATTTTTTTATTATTTTTTCATTGGGTCTGTATTTTTTATTATTTTGAGCCAATAAAGCCGCACCCAATAATAGTACAGAATCATTATCACCGGAATTTCCGGAATCATCGGAATTTCCAGAATCATGAGTAAATGCCGAATCCTCAAAAATAGAAACTGCCAATCTTTTGGCTGCAGATTCAACACCAGATACAAACCTTTGAATATCCGGTACAAAACTACCGGGGGATAATATTAGTTCTGCAAGGGTAATTAACAAGACAATTTTAGAGGAGATCAATATATTATTTTCCCTTTCAGAAACCCTCACCATTGGCGATCTAAATCTAATTAGCTTTTGTAATAGGGATTTATATGATGCTGGTGTAAAACCTATAAATTCCCTTGTAATCATATCATACATCTCATTTGCAAAATCCGGGATTAATATAGATATTATCCTTTTCATAGTTTCCCTATTTATATTTTCATGTAAATCATCAACTATAAAACCTATTTTCATCCCGGAAAATTCAGGGATATCCACCACATATACAATTTTCCCCTCTTTTCCAAAAAATCCATTCATGACCTCTCCTGTATATAAATCAATACATGTTCCTTCAAATTCATATAAAGTGGTATATTCAATTGAGACTTTCCACCAATGCTTTATAAACATTAGTGTTGGATGGACAGCTTTAGACCCAGGTTTTCTAGGAAAGAAATTTTCCATTTCAGATAGGGTATATCTCTTTCCGCTCATCATTTCCTCTATTTTTTCGGGATCTATTAATTTGGAGAAATTAGATGTTCCAGGAGCTATTAATTCTAGCATTGTTTGTCCATTTTTCGAATCCTGAAAATCCTCCCCTATAAATACTCTTTTTCCCGGGTTGCAATACATTTCAAACCATTCCCTTATAAAATCAATTGATTTACCCTGAAATTTTTTATATCCGGAAACCATACTTAAAAATCTAGTATATAATCCTGGAAATTGTTTAATCTCAAATACGCTTTCCATACTAGGTAAAATATCGGCTCCATGAATTTTTATTATTGCACCATTAGAGACATTACTCGTGCCAATTATCAGGTCCCCATCAGTTGCACCGGTAAGAGCAACCGAAAGAGATTTTAAATAGTAATTTGCAGAGGAAAAATCAGTACTATCAATACTGGGAAAATCCCTTATTTTAGTATGCTTAAAAATCCATGTTATTATTCCAGTGGTTTTTTCTGCCACATTTTCATTTATTAGTAATTCCCCCTTGGAAATCCTTATACAGGTATTCAATAGGAATACCTGATTGTACAGGTCCAATTTTTTAAAAGTGTCGATACTGGGATTTTTACAGAAAATGTCCATTTCTAATTTTTGAGATTTTTCAGGGTTTTTTGAGATTTTTCAGGGTTTTTTGAGATTTTTCAGACCTTTTGAATACGGTACTTGATGATTTATAGTGTATTATAAATCAATTTTATTAGTGTATTTCATATGATAATCTTATTGAAAATCATACGTTGAAAAAATCTTTGGGGATATCCGGAATACATTTTTGGGGATTTTGATATAATAATATACTCTTTGCTTTTATAATGACTTTTATGGTACGACCTTTAATAATGATACCGTTTAAATAAAGCATTAATCCGCATAGGTCATCCCGCTTTAAATCCGTGGTTGTTTTCTCGATATATAGCTTTTTATCCAATTTCATCTGTACTTTCGTTTTTTTACCAAATTTTACTGGGAGTTCATTTTCCTCTGTGAATATAATAGATTCTCCCGATTCCTCTAAATCACTTAGCAATCGAGAATAAAATGGTCTTTTAAATAAATTTGTCGTTTTTAGCCTTTCTTTTAAATGTGTTTCCAATTTTGAAAAAATATTGATATTTTTCGGTTGAAAAAATATAGTATTGTAAGGATATCTATTAATACGTGTTATTTTTGAGAAATCTGATATATCGGTAAAAGTTTTTCCTTGATGAAAATATATAAAAAATCCCTGTGCATGAATTTTATACCAATGACTGATGGGAGGTGGTACAAAATCATTGGTGTGATGTACATCTATGTATGGTATAATATCCGCTAGTTTTTTCATTGAAAGTGGTCTAAACATTTCCAAAGTAAATTTCCCATTTTTAATATACCATTTTTCGGTATTGTTTTCAATATTGGTCATTTTTGCATTATTTAGTATTATATTGTTATAATACCTTTTATTCAATTTTAATATTTTACCATCTATTATTTTTTGCGGTCATTTTTCATGTTTCTTTCCCTTTATTCATTTCTTTTTCTGCACTACATGTAGCACATTCTAAACTATTTATCATACTCAAAGACTTGCAATCATTGCAAAAAATCTCATTGCATATCTTGCATGTTTTTACACATTCATCACATATACAATCTTCACATATTTTATTATCACAATTTTTGCATTTTTCCATACATTTATCCTCTTCTCCTTTTTTGGGATAAAAAATCTGTGATTGTTTGCAAGAACTACATTTTATTTTCAAGGCATATTCTTGCAATTTTTTCTTATTATCATCTTCTTTAGCACATTTCCTACAAAAAATATAATCACCTGCAATGTTCTTTTTCATCATTTTTCTCGCGCATTTTCTACAACAAGTAATGTCGGTACAATCTTCACAAGTGAAAAACTCTCCATTTGACCATTTTTCATCATTATACAATAAATGACCTGTTTTATCACATATATCACAGCAATGCACATTTGCATATTTATCAAGATCATATTTCTCAATGAGTTCAGATAGAATACGGGTCCTATCTTGAGCCGATAATTTCCAAATTGAATCTCTTACTTTTTCTAATTCCATTAATGTGGTGATTCATTTTGCATGGTAAAATGAAAATTCAATTTTAACGTATTTCACATTGAGATTATTTTCTCTTATCTCTTTTTTCTCCTCAATGCAAACTTGGGCATATCGGCAGGTAGTTTTTCGGGGAACTTTACACCCTTTTCTGTCCTCACGGGAATGGGGTGCTCGAGTTTTGGTTTTTCTTTTCCGGATCTTTCAGAGTCTTTTCCGGTTCTTTCAGAATCCCTTTTTCCCCTTGACTGTTTCCTTGTATTCCTGGAATCCTCTGACGATTCCGGTGTTTCTGGATATTCACAATCGTCCTCTTCGGAATCCTCAAAATCCCCCTGTTCTGATCCATCAGACAAATCCTCTTCATCAATGTCCTCATCCGATACATAGTCCTCAATCTGCCCATCTCCCAATTTATCAGAGAACTTTTCTATCATGTCATCGTTATCATCATTTCGCCTTAGTTTGATATTGATTTTTTGCATTTTACCATCGAATTTTCTGTGGAACATTACGCTATTAACTTCTAATTTAGTCATTTCTTTTGCCGTCTGTGCAGAAACAAGATTGTCCAATTCAATGTCAAAAATACTAAACTCATCAAGCATGTAAAAATCTACCAAATCAAGCTGTTCTTTCAAGTGTTTTAATGCTTCTTCATTTCCCTCGTACTTGATAAAGTAATACCATGATTCATTCTCTTGGCCATTTGTCTCCATTAAAACTGCGTATTTTCCATTTTGCCTATAATCATTGTTCTTTTCCGTGGGTCTTTCCGTAGGCTTTTCCGTGGGTCTTGTTTTCTCTGTTTTTTCCGTGGGTCTTTCTGTAGGCTTTTCAGTCTTTTTCCCCTCTTTTAAAATCCCTGGATTACCGAGGGTGGTTTTCTCTGTTTGTTTCTCAGATGGTCTCTTTACTTTACACACATCCCCGGTACATTCCAAATCAATGGATTTCACGCCTTTTGTTATATTGGGTATAACCGATTTATCATTGGAGTTTTCTGACATTTCAATTTTTTTAAAAATGTGGATTGGTAGTGCTCTTTTTGTGGAAACATGAATCTTTTAAATAAATATTATACCAATAGAAAATAAAGTGAAACACTGAAAAATGGCAAGCATTTTATTGGAAAAGGGAATGAGAATATATATAATAATATTGGCTGTTATTACAGCTATAGTAATAGTACATTTTATATTGGTACCATATGTATTGAAACCTTTATCTTTTATCAATACAAATGAATCCTTGAAAATATTCTATAAAACAAATGGGAATACAGCTATAATTTTTGTAGAACCTGTGAATAGGTGGATTTTATATAATGATAACAAGATATATACTTTTACCCCCGAAAATACAGGGAGACATTGTGACGATCCCAAATTTTCCCTTGCATACGTGATTGATAGTGAGGGAAACGAAATTGGGTATTCTTGCATACAAAATGTAGATGATATCATTAGGGAAAAATATTCTGTCGAAAAAGATGAATGGTCCATTCTTTTCCACAGATTGGATTTCACGGGGAAAACAGGAACAATCAGTGAGCAAATATTGACCAGTCAAGATATCATAAATATCCTATTGAAAAATAGGATTATTTTTAATTGATTTAAATGAATAAAATACAATAAAAATGACCCTAGAAATAAACAGACCATCAAAAGAAGAATGGCGTGAAAAAATAAAGCCAAGAGTTGCAAAATGGTTCAATTATGCCGGAAATGACCCCAGAGCACCAAGACCCTTTACATTCTATGATATTACACTAATTTATAATACTCTGATAAAATATGATAAAAATATCACAAATGAAGAATTAAAAAATCTTGTTCAAATCAGGAAAAAAGAGTTGGAAGACCAAGGGAAAACACATGATATACCATCCTTTGATCCATACGATGAATATCATAGATTACTAATTGCAACTTGTATAGGGAATCATGATGTATGTTATATGGTAATTGAAAAACCGATAATACAGGGAGATCACTGTGACGATTTCAATATACAGAAAAATATATTGGGAGATGCTATTTTTGATATTAAAATTTATAATGCAACATATGCATATATTTATAGGAATTTTAGTAGAGATGGTGATAGACCATTCAACAAAGCATATGTGACAGACATGGAAAAAATAGAAAAACAGGGAGGGTGTGTATATGAAAAAGAGGTTGATTCACTCTTGCAATTTATAAGAGATTCTGAGGGCAATTTTATATTGAGGGACAACACATATGAAAATCCATTATTTCTCATGTTATTTTTAGACTGTGATATGCGTATATGTACAGATGGAGATAAAATAGAGTGTAAAACAATATACATGAACGTATATGGTAGAGACAATATTTATCGTAATGGACATAGAGGCAGACCGTTTATTAAATTCCCCAGTGAAAATAGGGTATGTGTTTTCGGTGGTGAATATACATATATCTGTTCAGAAAAAGATTTAGAACATCCGGAGGGTATTTTATTCCCAAATTAATCCCTATTATTTACGAGTATTTTATAATATTATAAAATTTTCATTTTGTTCATTATTTATTCATTATTTATTCATCCATAAAATTATAACTTGGAGCTTTTAGCCCATTTCCCTTTTCACCCGAATCTTTGCTCCCCATGTAGAATTTATATAGTAAAAACCCGCCTATAATAAGAATGGCTAAAATTAGTATCAATTTAAAAATGCCGGAATTGTCGGGTTTTCTGTTAGAAAGTCCGTTAGGTGTTCCTTGTTGAGACATCCTACTTTGGGGAGGAGGTCTTTGTTGTGGTAATTGAGGTCCTTGTAAATTCCCTATTGGTTCATGTTTTTTCTCGGGTTCTACAGGTTTCACCGGCAAACTCTTGATTTCCACCTGTACCACCACCACTGTTGGATTATCGGCTTTGATCACCATATAGTAATTGGTATGTACATTTTTATCAAATGAAATTTTCCCTGTAATTGACCCCTCCTCTATATATTTGAATTCAAGCTCTTTTTCCTGATCCAATGTTCCCTGGTCTGCAATGATAAAATAAAAGGGGGAAAGTGTCTCTGATTGGGCTAAAAATTCTGCCTCAAAGTTTATGATATCTCCATTTATATCAATGAGTTTTTTTACAGAGTCAATCTCTAGTTTTCTTTGAAAGGACATTTTTTCCTTTTTTTCTTTTTTTTTTCCTTTTTGTCGTATGGTTCCAATATCTTGCGAGAAATATATATTTTAAAAGGGGATGAGGTTCTTTAAATTAATAAATGGTTTGACAATAAATAACAATAATTATAATAATAAATGAAATTAAATGCATTTTTACCAAACCTATATATTTTTATACTAGTTACAGTAATCACTATAATATTATATACAATATATCTGGTATTACAAGTAGATAGAGTGAATGACCTATCGAGATTTAATCAATTAGAACCATTCCCCACTATAAAAATGAAGGGATTGCCCGATCCAAAATTTAGTACTAGTGATTCCGAGGGTGGTAAAGTGAAAGATTGCAAAACAACCCTCATCCCCTGTACCGATGCATCAAAATGTACTGAAACCTGTGGTGCGGATTATGAGTGTAGATCTGTATCCCCGGGGGAAAATATAATATATAATAATATCAAGGTAGGGGAAGGAAAATGGTGCTTGCCAAAAAATACATTGCAAGGTTGTGGAAAATATACGGGGAGATCTGTATGGTCTGCAAATGAACAAGGACAGGGGTGGAAGTGTGAATGTTTATACCCCTCACTTTTTGACGGTCCATATTGCTTGAATAACAAGGCTTGTCAAGACCCAACTGATAGGGCTAAAAATATAGAAGGGAATAATAATGCATTGGTGGATTCTCAAGGGAATGTATATGATCCTAGTTTGCCTGATTTTTCTCCACCAAATGGTATCTATAATCCTTTTGCGGTAGATTCTCAAGGTAATAGAGTATATAGCTGTAGATGTGGTATTGGCTCTGGCGGAAAGCAATTTGTCAAGTTGGAAAATGATCCCTATTATTGCCATTTAGAACCATGCACTCAATCAAATACCAGTCCATTATGGGATGATTTGAATCAAACGTGTCTCTGTGGGGTAGATTCCCTCAAAAATCCAGATGGAACCTGTGTCATGGAGAGTTGTCCCTTTGGTTCGTGGAATGGGATAACCCAACAGTGTGAGTGTGCGGGAACAGAGGCGGAGATCAGATGTAATAGTGAATTTTCCAAATGGAATGATGCTAAAAATTTGCCAATGTGCTCAGATCCAAAAAATCCATCAGGGATCGAGTGTATTAGTAGGTGTATTCGTCAATTTTGTCAATCAGAAAATGACAATGATTGTGGAGGGAAAAATGGGTATAAACCAAAATATTGTAATGATAGTGGGAAAAAATGCATTGTATGTATATCAGGAAATTGTGTCGATGAAAGTGGCGATTATTGCTGCGAATGCGGAGATGGCGAAACATATGAAAAAGAAAGCGGAATTTGTCTCGGTAGCGGTAGGACCAAAGGAAGGGTGTGTTATGATAAAAGTTGTAATGACCTGAAATTTTTCTGGATCATGGAGGATCTGAAAAAACCGGCCGGACAACGATATAGTGTAGCCCCTATAGTTTATAGTAAAAGTATATGTCCGGATAGTGATTGTGTCTCCACAAAAACATTACCGGGGTGGTGGATTGACCAAAGTGGAAAAATCTACTATCCGGATATGCAAGAAAAATGCAAGGATCGGTGTTTATCGGAAAGAGCCGTATATGATTACGGACAGGTTGAAGCTGAAATAAATTATTTGGATCTAGCAGGGGATAGTGATAAATATTTGGGATCATTATTGGAAAATATCAAAAGCCAATGGGATAGGAATTTTTGGCAAAAATATGTCAATATTGGAGGTGAGGATATAATGGATGCATTTATCAAGAATAATGGTAACATAAATTTTGATAATGATCAGGTGAAACAATTTGTAGCCGATCATTATGATAAAAATAGTAATGTTTGGAAGGGTAATTTTAACATGTACGGGTCGGGCTTGTATTGTTCAGGGAAAAATAATGATCCAAATTCCGGCTATGATTCCGGGCAAAATTGCGTATGAAAAAATAAATAAAATCCCACCAAAAATGGTAAAGATAACATTTTTTCAATAATAAAGATAAATAAAGAAATCTAATAAATGAACAAGAATTATTCGTATCAAAAACAAGCTACATTATGTGGCGGTAGTACATATTATAATCCCAATAATTCCAAGGGGTGTAATATTTATCCTAAATCTATAGCCATGACCGACAATCAGATAATGTACCCTCCAAATTCTACTGTAATTGGGGATAGCCCATGTATATACCCCGGCAAGTCATTTCAGCCGATCCCCCCGTATATACCAATTATCAAGAAACTGCCAGGTATGAAATTGGCTGATAAATTATGAGGGATTCTTTATATATTTTATAAAGAAATTTATTGGGATATTTTAACCTTTTTTCACCTATTTTTTATCATGCTTTCTAAGCTTATTTTTTGGCACACATTCATAGCATAAAAACTGATCCTCATCATACCCTTTCAGTTGTTTTCTAGTGAGATCTGAATAAATGTCGGTATATCTTCCACAAAGATTATAGGCACAAGTCTGACAGTAATATCTGCTACAAATTTCACATGCTACCCCATCCTTGTCTAGCCATAAAACACCATGACAATTATCAGGGTTTCCACAATGAACCAAATCATCAGCGGATGAATCCTCCCACTCATCTCTCATCTCCTGACATTTCTTGTCATTACAGGACCAATCATGGCCATTGGGAGTTTTGTACATTTTATCTTTGCTCATTTTATTATATTTTCTTGATATTTATAAGAATATAAATATTTATTTAATTTTATATTTTTCTCCTTTTTTACTTTTACCTTGCTCTCTAATGATCCAAATTTAACTCATATTTCAATGGGAGAAAATCTATTGGTTCATCGCATAACATGTGGTCATCGTTATATCCGCATTCCCACTCACCTAATGCCACTCTATAACATTTATCCACATCATTTCTCTGATATGCCGCTGTTTGTTCTACATACCGTTTTTCAAGGACCCAATCACTATATGCGTAATTACATATTAAAGACCATCCCTGTCTTTCCAATTGTTTTACAAAGCAATTTAAAAGGCGCAAAAATGATACAGGAGAAGACATTTCTGATTTTCCCCATTTTATTTCTAGTATCATCATGGTATAATCTTCCATTTTTATTCTTTATAGGTTTTATAAAGAAAATTTATTTGATTTTATTTTTATTGTTTTTTCCCTTTTTTTAAAGCTTTACATCAACGGTATTAGCCTCTATGAATATTAGTATATTTTCCAACTTTTTCAAGAAATCATGATTTCTACATTTTTTCATCTTGTTACATTCACAAACAACCTGAAAATATTCTGGGCCGTTGTATATGCGAATATACTCTCTGATTAAATCCCTTATTCTCAGAGCCTCTTTATGAGTTACATTTCCGGATGTGTGAGAATAGCCTATATTTTTTCGCAATCTGATACGGGCCATTTTTAGGGCTTTATCTGTTTGGGAAAGATTTTTATTCATTTTGTGAATATCTACGATTTCGTGTTATTTTTCTACGTTAAAAATATATTCAATTTTATAGTGAGTGGAGTGTGTATAATGTTTGATTCTTTATATTTTATTTTTTACTCATTTTCATCCTTTTTCTTTTCACATTTATTACATTTGAAATCGTTTGCCATTTCCTCCTTTGCACAGTTTCTACAGAAATTAGTATCACAATCTTCACATGTGATCATGGGACCTAATGTTTCCTCATCCCCCGCCACACAATCCTCACAGAACGCATCCATACATTTTGAGCAATAAAAGGGATCATATAAATTCCCTTGTTTTGACTCTTCACATGTCTCACAATAATATACAAAACCATGCAAATTTTCCATTGTATATATCGCATCCAATATTTTTACCCTTTCTTTACATGTCAATTTTTCTAGAGAATTTAAAGTGGTTGTATATAGGTTATTTTCCATTTGATAAAATTCTTTTTTTCCTGATATTTATATTCTTATAAATATTTATTCAATTTTATTCACTACAACATCATGTCAATTTTTCTCTTTATTTTTTATGAAAACATTACCACATCTACATTTCTCATTTTTTACCACACAATCACTACATATCTTGAATATACAGGTTTCACACTTGATTGTTTTCTCTTGAAAATATCTATTACAAAAATTACACCATTTTGCAATATCTCCTTTTTCTTTAGTTTCCTTGGGGTTTCCCTTTTTTATACATTTCTCGCAACGGATATATTCTTTATCAATCTGTTCTATTTTCTCATTTTTATTCACACATTTTTTACAGTATTCTTTACCGCATTTTTTACAATATAGAAATTTCATTGGATAATACTTGCCATGAACACTATTCCCTATTCTATGGCATTTTTTACAACAATATACATTTGCATCATGATCAAGGAAAAATTCATAGAGAATACTATGTGCCACTATTGCTTTTTCTTTTTCAGATAATTTACTGAATAATTTTAAAACCGTAGTATGGTCAATTTTAGGGGTTTTTTCAGCAGAATTAGTCATTATAAAATCAGTATTTTATTTTGGTCATTTAGAGGATATTCAATTTTAGGATTCTTTATAGATTTTTATAACACGGCCAGCAGTGTAAAGAAATTTATTTGTTATTTTTTACTTGGATTTTCAAACATTTCCAGGAATTTCAATTGCATGAATTACATTCATTTTTCAACACATTTACTTTACAATTTTTACAGAAAACAACACTGCAATTTGTGCATGCTTTACATTTCACTTCGTCCGCTACACAATCACTACAAATTTTAGCATCACAAGCTGCACATGTAAATTCAAAGTGATCTCTCTTGACATTTCCCTCTGGATAAAATTTATTTTTCTTGCATGAGCTACAGTCGATAATTATCGGCATTGTTTCCAAAGTTTCCACATTATACTCTAATTTTGCACATTCTTTTTCACAACAATATACAGCCATTTCCTCATTGTATCCAGTCATGATTTCTCTCATCATGTCTGTCCTGTCTCTGACTGATAATTTTTTAAAGGAATTTAATGCTTGGTCCATTTGATGATGATATGGTGAATGATCTCGGTAATTTTAGAATGATATACAGGATATCGATACTTTACCCTTACTGTATATAGAATATTCAATTTTATATGGTTCGTTTCTTTATAGGTTTTTATAAAGAAATTTATTTGTTATTTATAATGTCATTTTTCCATTGTGATTTCACACCAATGAATAGGATTTGTAGAACTATTAAATTTCCACACAAGATAATCAAAATATTTTTCATCAGACCAGTCAAATCTGATGGTTTCCAAGCTTGAAAGTGTAATATTTTCTATATCCGTCCCTGTCAATGTGAATTCATAGGGATTGGTATTGGAATATATAAAATCAATACGTTTTTCATGATTATACATGAAAGACCATTGAATATGGATTTTATCTATATTTTTCTTGACAAAATTCATTACGGTACGTGTATAGTTGGGAAAACAGCCCTCGATATTGTTAGCTATTGGGCGCATTTTTTATTAAGTATTTTATCCTGACCGTACATGGATTATTCAATTTTACCCGCGGTTTAAAGCCTTGGTATCTCTAGCGACCTGTGCCCAATACTGTCTATCCGGTTCCAGACTATCATATATATCAGCACATCTCTCAGAGCACAACCACATTTTACGCTGAGAATCATAGAATTCGGCCTTGTTCCACCTCTCCATTTGTTCGCATATTTCACACCAGTGGTATCTATTTCTTTGGAACCAATAGGAATCTTTACAGGGGGTATCTGAACAGAACCAATGCCCTGATTTCATGCACATGAAACTATCTTTATTAGATCCACAATATTTACATTCGTAAGGCCAACCCATTTTAGCTAAAATATTTTCTTTATAGGTTTTATAAAGAAATTTATTTGATTTTATTTTTTATCATTTTTCATTATATTTTATATTAAATTCACCACCATATTTATACCCGTTTTCAATGCGAAAATACCAATCTTGAGGAATAAAGGCCATAATCCTGCTAAAAATAACCTAAAACCGGTATATGTACAAATAGAGGATTTTCTCAATTGTATCTTTTTGGCATCCGTACGATTGGAAATCATAAAATGTAGCCAACATGCACCAGATAATCCAATACCGAAAGCAAGTCCAATTGTCAGCACATTTCCATATCTGGGAAACATTAGACATAATCCTTCATTCACATACAAACTAGAAATGGCCACTAGTGCAAGGTTAGCATCCATGTTTTTGGTGTTATATTTTCATTTGTAAATCATTATTCAATTTTATAGTCTTATAAAATTTATTGGGTTATTTTTTATTTTCTATTTTTCATTCCTTACAATCAGCGCAAATATATCTACCCTGTTCATTAGCAGATCCATTAATTGGAATGACCGAACATTCTCCACAGAAAAACACTTTGCATTTTCTACATGTTTTCGCATTCTTTTTGGCACATTTCTTGCATATGGATTTAGTACAAGATTCACACACTTTTCTATATATTTTTTCATCAGCACAATCTTTGCAAAAAGTACATTCACAGTCCTTACATGTGATGAATTCCTCTGAATTTTCACCAGGTTCTCCATGTCCCAAATTATCGCATTTCACACAGCAAAATAACTCAATGGTATCTTGAGCGTCATATTGAATCAAGAGCTCTGATAATAAAGTGGTTCTATCTTTTGGGTTTAATTTCATAAATGATTTAAATGTATAGTCCATTTTTAGTATTGTTTAATACTGGTGATTGATACTTATTCAATGTATAGAATATTCAATTTTATAGCTTTATTTTTTATTCTCACAATCTAGGCATATTTTCATATTGGGTATTTTTTCATCTACACATTCAATACAATATGTTTTTTCACATTCAAGACATGATCTGATACTTTCTTGCTCACAGCATTTTTCACATATATCTCTAGAACATGATGAACAGGAGCCAAATGTTGCTAGAATTTCATCTCGACAATTAAATTCACATTTTTCAAGGCAAATATCACATATAATAGTTTTTTCATTACAAGATTCACATATATTAGATCCGTCTATCAATTTTTCACCTTGGCACTCGGTACATACGATTTCCTTACATTTGTCACATTTTACAGCTTTGAGTTTAACACATTTTTCACAGATTAATCCCCAACAATTACCGCATTCTATTTCTGTATCATTTAAATCATTTAAAACATTTATATCATTACAATCTACGCAATGAAATGTTATTATTTTTTTAGTGGAATATTTATCAAACATTTCATTGAATAAACTGACTTTATTATCTATAGAGAGTTTGTCAATGATTTCTAGCGTACTATTCACTGTGGGTGTTTCCGAGTATTTTTCCTTTAAAATCAGTATAGAAATCATATTTTTTCTTTCATGTGGAGATAGCTTGTCAAAATAGGTTAATACATTATTCATTTTTGACAATGTATTCTCCATCCAAATAAAAATGTATATAAATTCAATTTTATATAAACCTATTTTTAAACAAATTTTCATTGGAAATATCCTTGTCATTAAAATTCCTAAATTTCCATCCTTTTGGTGCAAGTATAGTGGTTGGAATATTTAGCTTTATTCCAGCCTTTGCTCCTGATTCATCTGCTCCAGTTTGTCCTCCGCTCTTTATTGATTGAATAGGATAATGATCATTGACACTAGAAATAAAAGAAAAAATTAAATCATCTAATTTACTTTGAATTTCCTGAGAATTTCCCTTGAAATTTTTATATTGATATATTCCATTTCCCGCTATATTTACCGATTTTATATTATTTTTTCTAAATAGAAAAACAGTAGCGGAAATTAGATTTCTATCAAATTCGAAATTTTCAGATATTTGTATAGGGATATACATTTTTCCTTTCTTTTCCACTTGTTTTTTAGTAAATATTTCTCCTCTGGTATTTTTATCTATAAAAAATGCAATTGTAGCATCACAAGAAGCATTCCTAGATGTTCTAGAGGTATATAATGAAGAAGAATCTTCAATGAAATCAATCGGGGTTTCCATTGATTTCCAAACTTTTTGAATCTCTGAAAATTTAATAGAATATTTCTCGCTTATTTTTTCCATAAACTTTTCTACACGATCATTGATTAAATTTGATATCATGATATTGAGGTCCATTTATGGTGTTTTTATATATTATAGTATCTATTATTCAGTTTTACTGAATCAATTTTCTATTTATATTCTTTATAATCTTATAAAGAAAATTTATTGGTATTATTTTTTTAATTTTATGGATTTTACCTCTTTTCTCCCCATTCTCACACTATCCCCAAACTCACCAGAATAAAAACCAGGTTGTTCAAGTTTTGTAATTTTTATTTCATTTTTCTTTTTCATCCTTCTAATATCCCTCTTGTTCTTACAATTTTTACAATGCAATTTATTGGCCATTTCTCTAGTAGCACAGTCCCTACAGAAAATGGCGTCACATTTATCACAAAATGTGGTAGGGGCACCTTCATCCTCATGACAGCATCCCTCACAGAATGATCTACTGCATTTTGAACAGTGTTGGAATTCAAAATCATCATCCACTGTATAGACATCTTTACATTCACTGCAATAATAGGGTAGTTCTAATTCGAGATCTTGTGCCAATTCTCGCATCAATTTTACTTTGGTCTCTTTATTCATTTGTTCTACGACAATTATTGCTTTTTCATACAAGTTATATTCTATTTCATTAGCCATTTGGATATATGTAGATAGGATTTATCAGTGATTTTATATGGGGAATGAATGGGTATTCAATTTTATTTGCATCCTACAGCACTTTTTGAACATCTGATACTGCAATAGACTTGACACACATTTGATCCTTACCACATTTCTTACATAAAACAGCCCCACATTCATGACAAAACATGTTCTGTATTTTTACTTGATTTTACATTCAATACATGATCCTTCGTGCAAGGTCATTTTATCACAATTTTTACAGAAAATAGATTCACATTTATTACAGGAAAAAACGCAACATTTACAAGAGATAATATTCTTGCAAATACTGCATATAAAATCAGATTCTTTTATACATTTTTTACAATAGATATTACCCCTCATATTTTCCAGGTGATCCTGACAATATAAATCCCCACATTCCTTGCATGAACCAAGTACTGTTGGAGGGGAATTTTCTATACAGTCATTACAGAATGTTTTTTCACAAATTTTACATGAATCATATTTCTCCGAATCTCCGTAATTCCTCACATGATTTCCTTGAGAAATTGTATAACAATTTTCACAGTATTCCACGTGTATTCTGGCTATATCGGAATCATCTATTACAATTTTCAGTAATTTTCCCTTGTCTTTATCTGATAAGGATTCTACTATTTTTAAAGCATTTTCTAATTCGGGATTCATTTATATTTTATTTCAATTTTTCTAGAATTTTTATATTTAAATATAAAAATTTATTTTTCCCTGTCTTTTTCGCAATTATCACAGTAATATCGATTAATGTTATTTTTCTTTATACATGTCCCACAAAAATCAGTATTACATTTTTCGCATGTAATTGCACTAGTTTCATCATAAAAAATGATATTACAATTTTCACAATGATGCTCATATTTAATGCATTTCATGCAATAATCCTTATTTGCTCCTAATTTCTCTATACATTTCATACAAAAAAGAGTATAGCACCCACACTGATGAGCTACATGTTTCTGTGATATACAACCATCACAGAAACTGGCCCTGCAATTACCGCATATATTGGATTCATTTGATTCAGCCCGAAAAATATCATTACAATTTACACAGTATTCTATATGAATATGACTCAACCTAATATTTTCCAATACATTTTTCAGTAATTTTACCTTTTCAGATGGTATCAAAGAATTTATTGAGTTTAAAGCTATATTATATAGATCCATTTTTAATATTTTTCTTTATAAAAAAATTTTTGATTTTATTTCCTCTATTGTTTCTCACTTTGATTCCTCATTACATTCCATATTCAAGCAATAATTACTCTGAAAAATTCCATTGCACCTTTTACAATGAAAAATAGATGCACTAAACTCTGTATAAAAATGCTTTGATAATTCCCTTGTAATTTTTCCTATTATCTTTGCTTTGGTATTCACATTTAATTTTTGCATTGATTCAAATGCTGATATACATGTCTCACTAAAATACCCATTAAGGTCATTACATCCTGTAAAATAACAGGAACTTCCATCATATACTTTATTGCAAAATTCACAGTAATAAATGGCTATATCAAATTCCTTGACCATTTTTTCCAATAATTTCCCCTTGTCTTGATAATTTAAATTTTTCAGGGCGTATTCACTGTCATCCATTTTTTTCTTATTCTTTTTTTTCTTTCCCATTCCCTTAAACAGACACAAATACCTTTGCCGATAACGGTGGTACCAGAATACTTCCATCAGCTTCCACCATTATATCGCTTGTGACCAATCTCCCTATTTGAGGTACTGTATTTTTGGGTGTATCAACCGTCGGTTGCATCCCTATATCCCCAATTACCATTTCCATTTTATTCCTTATTCCATATTTATCCCTATCACTATCAGATAAATACCTATCATCTTTATTGGGATTCACGACAATGACCCCAGTCTGAAATTTCTTGACAAATACATCCCCTGACCATTGTCTATTACTCACTGCTTTTCCAAGGGGCAAATTAAATTCTGGCTGTAAATCTGCATATGGCCCTAATGTCATGTCCGTGGCTGTATGGGCGGCCATGATCACACCTCCTTCATCTGGTGAATCTACCAATGGGGTATTCACCATTAACGATGATGCAATTAGGAACAACCTGTATTTAGCCTTGCTCGGATCAGTCAAAAAAGGTATCATATCATATCCGGGATATAACAGCATTAATATTTTCCCACTAGATGATATGTTATCAAATATTCTCATGCATTCTGACCACATTGGTTCTCCATAATTTTCAGGGAAAACTGCCTCTGATAAAGCTCCATCTAATGGTTTGCAAATTTTCAGAATTAATTCGTTAGCTATTTCTGCTTTAAAATAACAAGAGGAATAATCGGGAGAAACAATTGGCAAAGAATTTCCAATCAATTTAAAATTGGGTAATTTCTTCTTTTTCCAATCCTGTAAAATCCCAATTAATTTTATAGCATCCTGTGTCCATGGGTTTTTAGTTAAATCAGATGTATCCTGAAATCCCGGTTGATCCTGGTATTCAGCACTCTCTGCCTCTGCATCGCTCCCCCATCCATTATGGAGGCTCACCCTATAGGGTTGGAGCATATCGAAAAATGCACCATTATATCCATATTTAGTTGCAGTGGTTAGATATTCCTGTATTTTTTGAATATAAATGGGATGAGTAAGTTTCATGTAATACCCAAACCATAATCTCTCTTGTATTCTATTATTGATACCAGTAGTAATTACACCCCAAGAGGGGAAATCCGAACCATACCTATAATCCGGAGTTAGAATGCGCAATACGGGATTATACTGAGATGGACAATAGACATAACCTATCACGTTATTATTTGATAAATTTAGAGCAGTTAGATCACTTCTCTTTTTAGTGATTTTATAATGATAGTAAATGGTATCACCAGAATTGTCTGAAATTGTGATAGTGTCCCTGATAACATCCGGATCATTTCCCGAATAAAATTTCTGTTGGTCATAGCACTCTCCATTTTCACATGAGCATCCCCATCTATTTTTATTCATGAAACTAAAATAAAATTTGACATCATCCTTTACAGTATAAAAATCAGCAGTATATGAATTTATGTATATATCTGGAGTATCCAACGAGGGATCATGGTTCCCCGTAATACTAGCACAAACTACCCCTTGGAATGGGGTCAATGTACTGGGTATTACACAGGCCGGATTTGAATAATATAATTCCTTGCCATTTTGATCTAGAGATCTCACATAATAACATACCTGAGTATCTGTATGTATAGAATCTGTAGATGTAAAAAATGGCTGTCCAGTGTCTGATTTTTCTTCAATCAAAGTAGAGGACGTATATGGGGGATAATACCTATATAATCGGTAGCCAGTGATAATGATATTTTTTCCCTCACCCGGATTACCACACCCCAATGTACATTTTTGAGCTTGATCCGTACAGGACGTTCTATAGTCTTTTCTCCATACAAATTTTATAGTGGTATCATTTAATTTTTTAATGACAAATAGAGAGGGATCTTCGGAATGGAGAAATGCATCCTCCCATGGGTCCATTTCATTACTGCTAATTCCTAATCCTTGCTGATTAGGGGTTCGACTTGTATTTAATGCTAGATATATTAAATTCATGGAATCTTTTCTCGTAAAATCCGAAATTTTAAGCATTTTATCAAAGCTATTTATATTAGCCACACCCGGCTTTGGAAGTACCCCTTCTATAGCATCAAAATATTTACCAATGGCTTTCATTCTTTCAACATTGCCATAGCTAGGTATGAAAAATCTCTTGAGAGGATTAACCACCTTTTCTGGTTTGGGGCCAGGTTTTTTTGATTTAATTATAATAACTATAACTGTAATGATCACAATTATAATAATAATTGCCGTGATTACTATCAATATTTTTGGGGGCATTTATTATATAAAAATATATAAAAATATATAAAAATTTCTCATTTTATAATGAAATTGGCAATTATCAATAAAAATGAATAAAAATCAACAAATTTCATACGGCAAGCATAATTCACCATACATGACTATATCCCTCTTTAATTCTTCAATTGTATCATTACACAATCTAATTGGTTCATATTGATCCAGTAAATATTCTGTATAATTCATGATAGTTTCCTCTTGGTTTCTCGTTACTAATGCGTTTTCATATCTGAGATCACCTTTCCACCTCAACACCCCTCCATCAAGATATAATAAATTGTATATTTTATCCCTGGACCTTCCAAATATTTGTGTGTCAGGGGCAATCCGATATTCTCCAATAAATACCTGTTCAGATACATTGTATCTGGCTGTACCCGAATTAAATCTAAAAAAATACTGTCTAAAATTTTGGCATTTTGTGGGTAAAAATAAAATATCATATTCAATGGTGAATTTATGGTATTCACTTTCCGGTATTTCAGAAAATGGAAAAAAATCAGAATATATTTTAAATAGACAATAGCATGCATCCTTGATAGGGATTATCTGCTTTAAAATTTCATCTGAATTCCACTTGTACAATACCATAGAATTCATGGCGAGTTCCAAAGGAATATTACCCCCGGAATATTTTATATCTAAATTCCTGATCATATATACATGTGAATAATCTGGGTTTTTCATCAGAAAATCGCTAATTGAATTTTCATCTATCATGAATTTACGTAAATGAGGGTCGGTAAATTCTCTTGAAATATGAATAGATTTTATATCTTTGATATTGTCTATATGAATGGGCTTGACATTCATATAAAATTGGTGCTTATATGTATTATTATATTTTGCATCAGATTTTATATCAAATTCCGACCTTGAATCCGCCCCAAGAGAAATTAAAAAATTTACAATATCCAATTTTTCACATATTTTCGCCCATTTTAAACAATAATTTTTATTTTCATGAATGTTATATCCCTTTTCCACCATATATTTTACCCCTGCTAAATTCCCTTGTAAAATCAGACCATTTATACATATTTTACCTAGATTTTTTTTAATCAGATTATCATTCAAATTGTCCAATAGGTCATTTCCCATACAAATTTCAAATAAAATGTCATTCTCAATTTTTTCGCATATAATTTCTACCAATTCTAGCGGAAGAGTGGTTGTGGGCATTTCCTTTTTTTTCTTCTTTTTTCCCCCTTTTTTTTCTTTATATGTTTATAAAGAAATTTATTAATTTTATTTTCACAGGAATTCCCATTTTTTATCATTTTTTTGAAGCCATTTTCACATGTTTCTTTTCCTTGATTTTCGCTTCTCTTTCCAATTTTTCCTTTCTCTGTCTTTCTTTTCTCATTTCTCCCTGTTTTCTGCAATCTACACATTTACCATTTTTTATCCAAGTTGGCCCGCATACTTTGCAGAAAAAAATATGACATTCTTTACATGATTTTACTATTTCATCTCCTGTACAGTCCTCACACAGTAAATTTATACATTTTTTGCATTGGTGATACTCTGTGTTTTTTGGCCTGTTTCTCCTACATGAACTACAGGGGAAACAATTTCCTGAATTTTCATCCAATTCAACACATTCTTTACAATAGGTACTATCAGGATTTTTGACTATTTTCTCCTCTGCACAATCATCACAGTAATCCTCGCAACAATCATCACATGTCCAAAATTTCACTGTCATGGGATGATCCTGAACAGTACTCCCTGTTTTTTTACATGATTTACAGCAATACACTCTACAGTCATCGGATAGGTCATATCTCTCGAGCAATACGGCTAGAATATGGGTCCTATCTTCTGGGGATAATTGCCATAAGAGATCTGCTACGTGATCGTGTTTTAGACTCATTTTAACTTGATAGGGGTGATAAGGAATGATAAGGGGATATATGGATATCGGTGTCTTTACCTACGTTATCGTGTGAGATTCAGTTTTACCTTGCACGTTCCCAAATGCTTTCATAAAACTGAATCTTGTATCAAGATGTAAGTAAAGACACCGATACCAGTATCAACCCATTCATTCTATCCAATCATAATGGCTAACGTTCTCATCATAAAATCAACCTTTCCAGGAGATCAAGAGAGAGTGGCTCATATTCATGATCCCGATTCTTTAACTATTGGGAGCAATATTCTGGATTGGAAACCATTGACAGTCTCTTCATCATCCTTTGTTGTGGAATGTAATATGGATGGCATGAATAACTACATTAAATTACCCTTGAAATTTGACCCCACTCTGATCAAGAAAAATACAAAGAGATTTGATATAGAATCAAATGGTTTCACTTTAACCATGACCGTTGCTAGAAAACCAAATGATAAATACTATCTCTCTAAATTCTCTGTGGATTGTAGAGAATTACAAATGGTTAAAAATTTTAGTGATACAATGACTAAATACCATCATGCTAGTCAAAATCTGGTCATTGATAAAAAACGATTGGCTCAACTGGAAAAGGAAATTGAAGAATTAAAAGAGAAAATCACCCCTAACCAAAAATTATACAACAAAATCACCCCTACTCTAGAAGAAAGTCATCGTAAAAAAGATATATAAAATGATAAACAAAAACAAATAATTAAAAAACCAATAAATCTTTATAAAACCTATAAAGATTCTAAACCCTATAAAAATGAATATATTTTCTATATGTAATACTACACACAGTCATTGATAGTCATTGATACAATTATTTATACAGTCATTGAAAAATGGAATCAATAAACACTCTTGTGAATTCCACAATTTCCTCCTTTATTCGTGAGATAGCTGACAAATACAATATTGACCCAAAAAAGATACAGTCTGTGTATAATGACCTGAATCACCCCAACAGAAAAATATCCCCAGGGAAAATAAGGTTGGGTCTATGCTGTATAAATACAGTGTTGAGAGCCCAGAAACCACCTGTATTTTGTAGCAGAGGATTGATCAAGAGAACATGGACACTTGAAAAAGCCCAACAATTAGCCTTGCAAAATATAGCTGATATAGGGAAAATGGTAGAATGGAATAAAGAGAATGGAATTTCCCTATTGAGATTGAGCAGTGATATATTTCCTAGATTTACAGCACAGGATATTCAGGATCAAAATTTCACTATATCTTTCGCTATCCCCCTATTGAAAAAAATTGGAGAGAAAATAAAGGGACACAGGATAGTAATGCATCCAGGTCAATATAATCAGGTGGGTACTCCTAGAAAAGAGGTGCTGGAAAGTACTGTGATGGATCTATCTCATCATGCCGATATATTGGATGCATTAGGAGTGGGAAAAGAAGGTGTAATCATCATTCATGGAGGGGGTACATTTGGGGATAAAGAGAAAACCATAGAGAGATGGATTTCCCAGTTTCAAACCCTACCAGAAAAAGTCAAGAGGAGATTGGCCTTGGAAAACTGTGAAAGAGGATACTCTGTCAAAGATTGCCTTAAAATATGCGAATCAGTGGGAATACCAATGATCTTTGATTGTCATCACTATTCCTGCTATAATATTATACACGGTAATAACCCCAATGTTTTGGGGGATTTCATCTCCGAACAAGAGTTATTTCACGATCTTTTCCCTAGAATTATAGCGACATGGAAAGGAATCACCCCTATTATGCACATTTCTGAACAGGGAAATGGACGGATAGGGAAACATTCTGATTACATTCAAGAGATCCCCTGGTATCTCTTACAGGCCCCCGAGAAATATGGAATTCATATAGATTTAGAGGTGGAGGCAAAAATGAAAGAACAGGCTATATTTAAATTGTATGAAAAATATGGCAAGGGATTTTTTAGGGTGTAATATATGAATAAAAATATATATGAAATAAAAATATTATTTATAATAGTATAAATAATGAGAAATCATACAATTTAAGGAATTTCAGGGGATCTCAAGGAATCATTGGTGCATTAATAGTTTGATAGCAATTATACCCATATAAATTGATATCGGTAAATTTCAGTTTTTCAAGTTGTTCAATGCTGTCCAATTTTGGTATATCAATTACAGGGAAATCAAATAATTCTCCGGCCCTAGAAATAGCCGTTTCCACAGCATCTATATGGGCAGTATAAATATGGGCATCACCAAGGGTAATATACAATTTACCTGGTATTTTATCTGTAATCGATGCTATAAACTCTAACAATAATGCAGAGCTAGCTATATTAAATGGCAAGCCTAAAAATAGATCGCTTGATCGTATATAACAAAACATGTTTAGTTTATCCTTATCCAAATTATCAGAATATTCAGTAAATTTATGGGATGATTCAGATTTTTTTTCCACATGAAATTGTGCAATCACAGTATGACAGGGATACAACACACATTGGCCTACAGTCATTGGATCATATGAAGTCATTAAAATCCTTCTGGAGTGAGGATCTTTTTTGATTGTCTCTATCACATTTTTAAGCTGATCTACACCGGGATGTAAAGGGATACCATCTCTAGGGTTGTACATGCTACCAAAATTCCTCCAATTATATCCATAATTTGGTCCCATTAATCCCTCTTTATAATCTGTGAATCCCATTTTATCTAGAAACTGTCTATCGGTATTACCTTTCCATATATTTATCCCCTTTTCCTCTAGTATTTTTGTATCGGTTTCACCTCTGATGAAAAATAGTAATTCTTCAAAGATTCCCCTGAAAAACATTTTCTTGTGAGTCATTAACGGAAACCCAAGGGATAAATCAAATTGTAAATTTGCGTTAAAGATAGATATTGTTTCTGCATTTCTAGAGGTGTGTTTCTCCCCTGTAGTTAATACACGATTTAATAAAGTCAGGTATTCGAATTCTTGAATCCCCATTTTTTGTGAGAATTATCCCTTTAAATGTAAATATTTTCACATTTAAATCATTCAAAAATAACCCCTAAAATCAAGAATAGTGATATTTCCTTCAGAATCGATAGCGTCATCATCACGACCTATAAATGTATGATGTTCAAGCCAACATCCTAATTTGTCATGATATATAAATTTATGCAAAAATGAAATGTCATTTTCCAATTTCTCATCCCCATATAAATATGCTTTTAACTTGATATCGGGTCTTGTGCTGAATTCTGTGTCAAAACTGTTATCAATACTACACGAAAAAATTTTTAGCATTTTTGACTCAATGTACCCATTAATATATTTCCCATTACATAAATCCCCATAATAATCAAGTATATTATAATCACCGTTCGAACTATCCCACAAAGCAGGATCAAGAATATTTATCGTAATTATCGACAATTTATGAGGAATTGTAAAAAGTTTTTCTGATCTTGATCCTCCAATGGACCTATAATCCCTAGCAAGCATTTTTCCTACCCTAGATATATTTCCTATGATATCCAGTGACATTTTTTTGCATACTGAAAATGGTAATTTGCTCATTTTTTTCGTAGTATTTCTTTTACTTTTTATAATTTCTTTACTTTCTTTACTTTCTACAATTTCTATATTATTTTTTATATTTAAATAAAGAAAAAATGCAAGACCCATGCAAACCATGCGTAGAAAAATATGGGATAACAGATATAAATTCCCTAAACAATTGTTGTTATCAAAATTGTGCCAATCAAATGGGGACAATGGATATTGATACTATAATAAACAGTGAATGTGGGAGGAAATGCAAGGAATGTATAAATGTCTCTAAAATTGCCAATGGAAAGAGTCTGTGTTATTGGAGGAATATTCAACCACCAATTATCTGGGATTCGAACAGCATTGTTAATCCAGGGAATATGCAAGCCACAATCCCTAATAATGGGATATATATGGAGAATTACCGACCCGGAGGGATATGGGCGGGGAACTATAAAAAAGCACCATTTTATGTAGGGTTTATCCTCGCGGCTATATTTTTGGCATTTGTCTTGATGATTATTATTAATGTGATTTTTGGGAAAAAGAGGTAAATAAATTAAAATCGAATTTTATTGGGATAATTGATTGAATAATTAAAAAATGAAAATAACGGCAATCAGAATAAGAAAAGATAGGTTTTTCATAGAGATTGACAATAATTTATATGGAATTTCAATTGAACCTGAAATTCCCACAAATTTCCATGATTATACACTTTTCCTAATAGATTCCTATACAGGAACAAAATGGAAAACAACTGATAATTTAGACGGAGATTATTTCGCAAGTGAATCATCGATATTAGATAGTACAAAATGTGATTGTAAGCATGCTTGTGATTGCAAGTATTATTTAGTGGAAAATGATTGTGATTTATTAAAATTTATTGGCAGGGAAGTTATTGATATTACAATTGGAAAAGCTATAACTAGTATGTGGTTATCATTTTATTTGAAAAAACTAACCGAAAAAGATGGTAATAGAGTATTATCAATTGAAGCTTATTCCAAAGGAATTAAAAAAGATGTACGATATAATGTGTATTTTAATGACGATATTCACGAAAGTGGTATTCTCCCTAAAAAACCAATATAATTCAATATAAAACCAATATAAACTTAAAAATGAATATCATGGATTGTTTTATAATAATTTATAAAATGAACAAACTCCCTAATGAATTGATAGAAATTGTACTAGGGAAAATATTCCCTAGATATTGTGTATGGATCATGATAAATAGAAATGGAACAATATACAGAGAAATCATCAGAGGGAAAAAATTTCTATACGTGGTTAGAAAAAGAGACAATCCCGCTGCGATAGAATGTATCAGATTTTATAATGAAAATGACAGTAATGATATATTATCAGAATTTATAGGGGAAATATCGGAATATAATGGTGGATGGTTTTTTAAGGGAACAAGATCGATTAGGCTAATTTAAAATAAAACAAAATTTTTAACCTTTTCAACCATTTTAAAGAGAATTTATATCAAAATATAAAATGAATAATCTACCCAATGAATTGATAGAATTGATATTATCGTATGCATCCCTTTTAACCCGTCTATGGATTATACTAGAAAGAAAGAATGGTATATATCGCAGGATTATAGAGGGGAGAACATTTCTATATCATTATATAACAGAATCTAGTATAAAAAATGGAAAATACGATCCTAATTTCATTACAAATTTACTGACCATTAAAATACCAAAAATATCACCATTAGAATGCTATTTAGATGAAAAATGTATTCTATTACCTAGACGTGATAAAGATAGGGAAAAATATAACAGAAAATGGAGGTATGTATTACCAGAGGAAAAAAAGGAATATTCACAAAAAGCAAAAGCCATTAATAGAAAAAGTAGAGATAAAATATACAATAATGTAGATATAATGTTTTGGTTCTATTGCAAACAGTTGGTCACTTGAAAAGAATGAATAAAATCAATTATTCTCCTTTTTTCATCATATTTTATAATCATTATAAAATGAACACTTTACCTAATGAATTGATAGAAATTATATCACGGTATTTTTCTCTTGAAAAATTCGTGTGGATTCTATTAAATAAAACTGATACTAGATTTGCCAAATTAATGAGAAATTTTAGAGAAGTAAAAAATGGTATAATTGATTATGATTTCTGTAGGGAAATTCCATCCAATATTTTTTGGCAAGAAAATTATCATTGTAGATTATCAAGCTATATAACAATTGAACGGGCGCAACTACATTACAATAATGACTGGAAAAATCTGAGTATGAGAAAAAGGGAATTTTATATAGAAAAAGCTAAAAAAATAAATACAGAAAGAGAAACCATATTTTACAAGCAATTGAGTACTGTAGAATTTTTGTCGTATAAAACCCCAACAGAACCAGTTAAACAAAAAACATTTAGAAATAAACCTAAATCCGCTTACCAAATTTTTTGTCAAGAAAATCGTGAAAGGATCAAGACAGAAAATGAGGGTATTGATTCCATTGGAATATTAAAAAAATTAGGCACTGAATGGAGAAAAAATAAAAAAAGATAAAATAAGAGATAAAAATACAAAGAAAAATAAAATCAATTATTCCCCTTTTTTCATTATATTTTATAATCATTATAAAATGGAAACTCTACCCAATGAATTAAAAGAAATCGTATCACGGTATTTTTCTGTTCAAATTCGTGGATGGTTTATCATGGAAAAAAGAAATACAGTATTTTATAAAATTATAGAGACTAGACCGTATCTCTATTCAGTTCATTATTGGCATTTAAAGGTAGATGCAAAAATGAAAGAACAAGTTGTATTTAAATTATATGAAAAATATGGTAGAGATTTCAGATATGATCACAATTTAAATGGACACTTTACCCAATGAATTAAAAGAACTTTTATTATCATATTTCTCTGGTAAAACTAGGGTATGGATAATGTTAAAATGCAAAAAAAGTATATCGGAAATATATAGAGAAATTATCAAGAATAAAAGGTATTTGTATTTTATCAGGGAAAAATCATCAAACACCATGTGTATAAAAAATCCATTTCTAAAAATAGAATTAAAAAAGGATTCGGCCTATATTGTATTTGTAAGGGAAAATCGGTTTAGATATATTTCTCAAGGTTATTCTATTACAGAGGCATTAAAATTTATCGCGGGGGAATGGAGAGGGTTGGATATAAATGAAAAGAAAAAATATGAAATAAAAGCAGGGGAAAACAATCGGAAAAAAGAAAGGGAATTTTATAAAAAGATAAAATAATATTGATTTTTCTTTAATTTAAAGGTATTTTATATAATAATATAAAATCACTCTATAAAATGAACCAATTACCATACGAATTGATAGATGTGATAATATCATATATACCTATTGTAAATCGCATGTTAATTATATTTGCTACAAAAGAAAAAGATCCAGAGGACAAAAAAGAAAAAGATCCCCGGATTTTTAGGGATAATCCATATGAAAATTTAATGGAAAAAACCAGGAAAAATCGTGTAATTTTTTACATACTAGATCAATTCATAAAATTAGCACCGTTGATAGCCTATCTAAAATACAAGGATTACATGAATTGTACGGATGTATGCGGTATGAAAAAATATTACAAGGAATGGAAAAACATGGACGAATCCAGACGAGAATATTATATAAAATTCTTGAGTGAAAATCCGTTCCTTACAATTCCTGAAATTGAACGACAAATATATGCTCGGGAAAAGAGTATATATTCTACTATCGTAAGCTATATTGTTTGTGATATAATGCCAATTGATGAAAAAAGGTACAATTCTGATAAAGAAAAATGGGAATATTATTCACCTTTATATAGATTTGTGGGAAAATGGAGCTGATTAAAAAATACTTAAAAAAGAACAATAGTCAATAAATGGAAGGTTATCGTACGGCTCTACCCCTAGTTGCACTCCCATATAACGAGGTAAGAATAAAAGGGAATTTTGATTGTGGAGATAGTGAAATTCATGGAAAAAGAAGAAATAGAGATCCGGATAGAGAAAGAGGTATAACAAATACTAGTTCGAGAATACAACGAAATGAAACATGTCCATTATGCAATTCAGGGAAAAAATATAAAAAATGTTGTTTAATTTTTAATAGGAAAATAAAGAATTTTTAAATGAAAAATATTTAAAGAATTTTAAATATTGGAAATCAAAAGAATTACCAATAAAATGGATCCATATATTGATACAGAGAATTCAGATGAAATTATATCACAGTTAAAGTCATGTAAATCATTGGAAGAAATAAAGGATTTAATAACTAGAACCTTTCCCAATTGGATGAGACATTTTTATAGCACTTATTCACAAGATTACCCCTCTTTGATTTTTGGCTATGTCTCGGTATGTAAAAATTTAAATACAACACCCAAAGGTATAGTGTTGGTGGATTTTATCCCGGCGGAACAAGAAATTGGAAAATATACACTCCTTACCAAATTTCTAGATACAATGACTGTAAATGGGTTTTGTGTGAGGAAATTATCAGAGTTTTTCCCATGTAATGTATGTTCCGCTTTGATTCCTAGTAAATCTATATATACAAAATTGGCATTTACTAAACCTGAATGTGTCCCTGAAAAATGGAGTAATAGGTGTCGCAAATGTACGAGTTAATAAAAATAAAGGGATATATGAAAGAGACATTATAAATATTTAGGGAAAGGAAAAAAGAAAGAAAAGAGAAAAGAAAAGAGAAATATAATGGATACAGACATAAAAGGAGCATGCATTGAAAATTTAAAGCAAGAGATACGAAACATGAACAATCGTATTGAAACCTTGGAAAAAAGACTATCAGAAGAAATATGGAAAAATAGAATTTTGAACGATGACGTAGCAAATTTAAATACTGTATGGGATTTGATAGGAAAAGTAATAAAATTAACCTAAAATTGAATATTTTATATATTAAATATATAAAATAACCGAAAAATTAAAATGACAAAACAAATCCCCATTAACGTACCCTTTCAAACAAGAAGAAAGCCTGGTAGGCCAAAAAGAATATTAGAAAATGTAAATACCGCCCCCGCTTTAAAATTACCTAGAAAAATTGGCAAGGAAAAAATAACTGAAAATATAAAAGAAATAATCACAGGTCATTTCGTTAATGAAAAAAGGAATGAAATGAATACCGAAAAGAATAATGAAAAAAGAGCACCCGAACCAACAACCAATACCCTAAATACTCTACCTTTTAAAGCTAGATATAAAGCCAGAAATACTATACCAATTTCAGAGCTGTTAAATTCATCTACATTTAATGATGTTCCGGATGATATAATTTCCGAAGGGGAAACTGATACAGAAAAAATGGAAAAAGAGAGAAATATTCTAAATGCTCAAAAACAGCATGTAAAAGAGCAAACTGACAATTTAAACTATATCAGTATAAAAATGGGAGACCTTAATAAAGAAAATTGCTACCTGAAAAAATTGGAGATTCTCAATGGGTTGATACCTAGAGCTAAAAATATAGCCCATATCGAAACCAGATTGCTAAAAACAATTCCCATATTGGAAAATATACTAAAATATATACAATTTATTAATGGTAGGGATATTACTGCTATATCTGGTGATATCAAACAAAAAATTGAAAAATTAAAAGCAGAGCAATTTGCAATAGAGGATGCTAGACAAAAAGCATATCAGAAAAGTGTAGAAACAATCTTGGAAAAATTAAATGTTAATTTGGAGGGAATTTAAAAAGGGAAATAATGATGAATTTTTATATGATTATAAAAATTAGGATTTACCTAAAGAATTAACGATCGGCAACAGTGTAAAAGGTTTTATGCATTCTGAAACCACTTGCTTTTGGTTTAATCTGCTCAACGGTCGTTGACGGGCTGATTCCCTGAATGGGGTTTTTTGATGCTACAATATCACCATTTTCATCAGCAACCACATAATTGGCCTGTTGTTTCATTATTTTTTGTAGATATGTCTTGTGAATGCGAAAGCATCCTGCATTTTTATTCATTTTGTATGGATTATTTTATGGGAAATTATTTTACTTAAATGATTTTATCAAATGAATGAGACCTTTATTTAAAAAGAAAAATATAAAAAACGGAAATAATGAATATAATGCAAGATATCAAACAGGCTACACTAGATGCTATAAAAGGGGCAAAATACCATAATATAATGGTAAAACAATTTAATACAAAAAATGAGGGAAAAACAATAAAATTTTCCGAGTCAAATTTAAGAGACGAATATAACTCGTATATTCAATATGTTAATCAGGGGAAATTATATGAACCTGAAAAGGAAAAGGATAAAGCCGGTAAATGGGAAAAATATAGTGGATGTCCCTGTACAGAGGAAATGGCGGAAATAATAGGCATGTGTCCCGAACGTACTGGACATATACTAAAAATATGCAAGGAATTCTGTAAAAACCCATTTTCCCTTGGGTGGCTATTGGCTCATGGATTTTGGTTTCATGCGGATTTGGGGGAAAAATATCCCGGAGAATGGGCCGAAATTGTCAAGGACGTTATTGACATAGAGGATTTTGCTAAAAATACGGGATTAGTAAGATTGTCTAAATTCACTGGACAAGATCTGGTTATTATCTATACTAGAATATTACAGGGAGTAATATGGAAAATAACTGATATACATGGTAATAGGATTCATGGGGATTATTCATGGAATATGACGTTATTCAGGAAAAAAATGGGTGAGTATATAGATAATGATCCTAGGATAAGGAACTCGGCAATTGTAGAGGAAAAGGAGGAAATTGACCCTCGTAGGGTAAAGTAGGGTTTTATTGAGATTATTGGAAAAAGGAAATTTATATTGAATATAAATTTATCTATTTTTATTTGGATAAATGTGGGTTATTCATTATTTTTCATTATTTTTATCTGTTATCATTTATCCAATGGGGAACAAGTACAACTATAAGTCTATATTCTCCGCACCAGTGTCTCTTGTAAAATTCTTTACTTTTTTTACTGGGTACTAAATGATATTCATTTTCCCTATAATATGATAACTCGTAATTGGCGTTTTTTATCTTGTTTTCAATTGCTTTTGCAAGTTCTGGGTTATTTTCTTCCATTACAAATTTTAGGTAAATGGTAATGCTTAAATATTAATGAAAAATTAAAATGTAGCATATAGCCAATCTTTGGGATAATTTTTACTGAGAATTAATTTGGGATTTTCTATATCAATTTGTGCTATTAAACTGGATAGATGTTCTGTATCGTTAATATCTAGGTAATGGATCCTAATAAGGGACATATCATTTTCCTGACAATAGAGATTTTTATAATTGTCATTGCGAATCCTACATAAAAATCCTTCTTCTCCTCCATAATAAGCAATTTCATCAAAATGTTGTCTCCCATCAAATTCTATACAGGTATTGGATTTTGGTAAGTGGAAATCTGAACGTAAATTTGGACATTCATTATAGGATATCCTATATTGTGTGGTAAATTCTATGTTATTTTCAGTTAGATACTTTTTTATAAATTTTTCACCCTTGGTCTCATTGCATTCGGGACAACCTCTTGGATCTGTTTTTGATGTTCTTTTACAAATTTGCATTTTATATTTATGTCCTTTTTTACAAATCCACTTTGCCATTCTTCCACTCCCCACGGATACCTGAAAAATGTTCTTTTCATTATCAGAATCCCAAAAATTGATAAATTCAGGCCTTAGAACACCCAATGAATTGCTGCCATCTTCACATATTTTTTTATTAGAACAGTGTGGGCAACCACTACCTTTTGTCCGGCTTTTCACTGTTGCAGGATAAATATGTTTATTTTTACATATCCAATTAATCATTTTCTCGCTTCCTACAGTTAGATCAAAAGCCGTCAATTCATTTTCTTCTGACCATTGATTTATAAATTCAGGTCTTAAAACGCCAAGACTATTACTTTTATCATCAGCTATTTTTTTATTATTACATACTGGACATCCATCACCCCTTCCTGTCCTGCTGTTAATTATGGAAGGAAATTCATGCCCATTTTCGCATATCCAAATAGCCGTTTTCCCACTGCTGACAGTTACATCGAAAATTGAAAACTCATTTTTATTGGACCATTGATTTATGAATTCAGGCCTTAAAACACCTAGACTGTTGCTTTTATCATCAGCTATTTTTTTACCAGCACATATTGAACAACCATGACCTGATGTTCTGTCGGAAATCATGGACGAATAACTATGTCCTTTTTCGCATATCCATTTAGCCATTCTTCCACTTCCCACAGTTACATCAAAGATTGACATTTCATTTTCATCAGACCATTGATCAATGAATTCTGGTCTTAAAACACCAAGACTATTGCTTTTATCATCAGCTACCTTTCTATTGGAACATACCGAGCATCCATAACCCTTCTTCATCCGGCCTTTTATTTCAGACGGCCATTTATGTCCTTTATCACATATCCATTTTGCCTTGACCCCACTCCCATTTGTATATTTAGAAAAAGGATAATTATTACAGGGGGAATATTCCTTTTCCAATTTTTCTCTTCTGGTTTCCCCTATTTCAATTCCCAATGTTTCTCTAGCCGCTTCCCTTATTATTTTTCTGTCTATATTTAATGTTCTATATTTATTACATATTTTATCCATGAAAAGTCTAAGATTTTTCTCCACCATATTTGCCATTGCTTTTCCCAATTGTTTTGATGTAGAATTTTCCATTTTTATTTATATTTTTCCTGTATTTTAATAATAAAATATAGAATATCAATTTTAAGAAATTCATTTCCAATAAATTTTAGAATAAATAAACGGAAATAATCAAGAAACATGAGTAATACAATTTATATAGAGATTGACAGCACATGGCGTGATAGAAATCAGTATCCGATGGCGTCGAGTTTTACCGTACCGATCAGTCAGTATGGTAATCTCGATCGTTTTTCTGCAAAAGACCCTGTCAGTAATATGGCTCCTCTTTTAATTTTTGACGGCAATTTTGACGCGACGGGAGGGGCCACTTTGACGGGGGTAGTTGATGCCTTTACGGCCATAGGAGCGACTACTGCATCTCAAGAGATCGTGATAGCGGTTCCCGCCGGTGAGATGGTTCAAACAGAAAATTACTATGTTGGGTCTGTGTTTGAGAACGGAACGACGGCGGAAAGGAGAAGAGTGAGGACTTTTGAATATCTAAATACCTCCGGTGGTCTGGATCGAGGTCTTTTCACCTTTTACTCTCCATTTGGTGCCGTATTGGCAGGGGATGGAATGGTAGGTATAAATCCGAGCGATAATTCTGGCCCAAATGCTCATATATTTATTCCATTTGATGATATATTTAATCAGAATATCTATGTCAATCTAGTGTTGATAGATGAGACATTAGGGGAATCCCTACGTATTACATCTTATGATTCTTTAACAGCCATTGCAACGTTGGACGGTGTTTATGGAGGTGGTTGGGCCAACACAAATGCCTACAGTATTCGTGCTGTCGCACCCTATGAGACCGGAATTTTAATTGGGAGTACAATCAACTCTTTTACCTTGCCTTTGACTTTTTCCACCGTAGATGATTTCTACACAGGTAGTTTTATACGGATCACCACAGGACCAGCAGCAGGGAATATGAGGAGAATAGTAAATTACAGCGACGCTACAGTACCTTCAACTGTCGGTACCGTTTTTCCGAATTTTTCAGCAGTTCCCGGTTTGGCAGGGTTTGAAATACTACAATTTACAAGGGACAATTATAACCCATTATCATTCATTGGAAGTCTTGCATCCTCTCAAGAAAATGTAGCCTATGAAATTGAGCTATTAAATCTCATTTTACCAAACAAGGACCTAAATGTGGATCTAGGTAATAGAATTGTATTCCATCCATATGTCATTTGCGAATTTAGTAATGTGAGTAGCAACCCAAAAAATGTAATTTATAGCAATAATCCCAATACAGTGTCGGCAATGTTTAGAGTACCAGTGACTGATATTCCAAGCCCATTGGTGAGTAGTTATATAAAATTGGATGGGGATGGGATGGTTCAGACTGTAAAATTCAAACCCAATGATACATTGATATTTAGGGTGAAAATGTTGAATGGTCAATTATTTAGCACTGTTGAACAGGAATTTTTCTCTCCATTGCCACCTAACCCTGCAATACAAATTTCAGCATGTTTTGGGATTAGGAGGATTACGCCGTGAAAAGAGAAAAAAAGGGGAAACAATTTATAATATTATAAATTGATAGGATTTTAAAGCTAAAAACAATGGACCCCTCAACATACTAAACCGATTGAGGGGTCCATTGTTTTTAGCTTTAAATTTGCAAGGGAAAATAATAAATCAAAGAGAAAATAACCTATAACCCCCGACACCCCACCCCTCAACTATTTTTAATTTTCAAAAATTTCAAAAATTGAAAAAGTTTCATCATCCTTACTTTTTGAAATTTTCATTTTTTATGGTCTTGAAAATAGTTGAGGGGTGAGGGGTTGAGGGGACTATTATAAAATATTGAAATTCAAAGCAAAACATTTTGAATATCATTATTTTGTATTGAATTTACTGAAATATTATTGTGTTTTCATTTTTTTTTCAAACTGAAAATTAAAGAGAAAAAAAGGATGCTCCGTTCCGTATAAATTTTATTTGTCTATTATATATTTATACGGAACGGAGCATCCTTTTTTTCTCTTTAATTTTCAGTTTAATGATTTTATATTTTTATACAACTATCTCTACAGATTTTTCCATATTTTTTCTACCCAATTGTTCAAATTGTACGTTTGATTCATTACACAAATTTATCAATTTTTCTATAAAAAAATCCCTTTTATCTTTATCAGGAAAATTGATAAATTTAAATGTTACTTCGGTTTTCTCTTTCATTTTGTGATATCTTTCTCTTTGATATTTTCTACGAGATTCCTTGAATTTTTCCGTTTTTGCATATTCTTTTTGATATTCTTTATTTTTTTCCCTTAGTTCCGGATGTTCATCCAAATATTTTTTTTGATAATTTTTTTGATATTCCTTTGATTTCATATATTTTTTATATGCATCTTCGGGGGTTATTTCTTTGCTTTTTTTTGTCTCTTGATTTTCCATTTATTTCATTATGATTTTTTTAAATATTTTGCCGAGAATTTTATTTTATCGAAAATTTAATGATAGAAAAAAAATTTTTTTATAGAAATTTTTTTTCTATAATAAATGAATCAAAAAAATAATGTAAAAATAAAAGAGTATTATGGCCATGCATTTTTTAATAAGAAAATACCTGCTATAGAAAATGGGGAAAAACAAGGTCATAATTTTTTCATTTCTAGGGAGGTCATTGGAAAAGACGGTAATGTATATAATTTCTCTTCTTTTCCCGATATTTTTAGCTTTTTAGAATGGCAGAAAAATATACCTGATAAAAATAGGAATTTTCACGAATTATTCATGAATGAAATTAAAGAGATATATGATATAGACGGAAATTTTGAGGATTTTCCAGAATTTAGGGATTATACTATTACATTCAGGGGCAAAGAGATAAAAGATTATCCTAGAATGAAAAGGGTGTTAATAAGGGCTTTTTTAGAATCATTGGAAAAATTCAGGTTTGAATGGGGATATGACATTGATGACGACGGCGACCCAATGAGAAAGAAACAAACCCCATTAATAAAGGATAGCTGTGTAGAGGATAAAATTAGCTTGCATTTAATTTTCCCCGACAGGTATTTTTCAAAACCAGATGACCATAAAGAATATGTGAAACAATTTATAGAGTGGGGAAAGAAAAATACATTTGGGATATTTTCTCAGATCTTTTCACGGATAAAAATTGACTTGAATATCTATAGATCTCAGGGATCATTGAGAGTTTTACACTCTAAAAAATTACCGGAAAAAAACAAGCCAGATAACAAGATTAATAGCAAGGAATATATAGATGAATCAATTACCTATATTGACCAAATAGATTACAAGATACAAAATATCGATTATTATGGGGGATACATAAATCACAAATTTCCAAATATTTCTTTACAGAAAATCCTAGGTGAGAAAATAGTAAAAAAATATGAAAATAATGGTCCCTGTATTAACACGACAAATTTAACAGAAAAAGACTACAGAGAACGAGCAACTCATTTAATGGGTATTATTTCAGTGAAATATGCAGATGATTATAGACGTTGGAATAAAGTAAAATTTTGCCTACAAAATATTTTCAATGGAGAACAAGAAGGATATCAATTATTTGATAGATTTTCAGCAAGGGTACATAAATATGATGATAATGCCGTAGATTATCATTACAATGGATCATATGAACAAATAAATTTGATAATAGCATTGCGTTGGTTGGAAAAAAGATGTAGAAAAAGTAATATAAAACTTTATAGAGAATATAGGGAAAAATATTACCCCGGTAAAAAAAGTGATAAAAATATTGGAAATGTTATTGAAAAATGTATAGACGAAATCACACCGGAAAAGAATAATGAAAAGAATAATGAAAAAGATTGTTTTGATAGAATTGAATCAAGTATAAAAAATAGAGAAAATGTGATTGCCGATTATTCCTATAATAGTGATAGAATGAAAAAAATCACCCTGAAAAAACTAAAGAAAAAAGGAGTGATAGCTATAAGAGGAAATACTGGAGTCGGTAAAACAAAATCCATTGACTCTATCATCGCTAATAAATCATTACATGTTTGTATAGTAAATTTTAGAAAGGCAATAAACAGTAATTATAAGGTGAGATACCCAGACTATGAATTATACGATGAAATAGAGAATCAAAATGGGTATATCAACATGAATGAACATTCCAGAGTAATTACCACCATACACTCATTTTTCAAGATTAGAGGGAAAATTGATGTGTTAATTCTAGATGAATCTGAATCTACATTAAAATCTCTAGTATTACATGTTGAGAAAAAATCAGCCGTTTATAACACATTAAAGGGATATATCGAATCAACTCTAAATTGGCAGGGTGTTAATATCATTTGTATGGATGCAAATTTATCATGTAGAACAGTGGATTTTATAAAGGGATTTAACAGGAAAATATTTGTCATTGAAAATACATTTAAAAAACATACAGATAGAACTGCACATTTCTATGAAAACAAGGACGATTTCATGAATACAATAGAAACCTATGTTTCAGAGGGTAAAAATATAATCATTGCCTGTGGAATGAAAAAAGAACCATTAGCAATGGTTAATAGTCTAATATCAGCTGGTGTCATTGATGAATCGGACGTATTGAAAATTACAGCAGAAAATAGTTCAAAATATCCTGATTGTAAAATATGGAAAAATTATAGATTGATCATGTACAGCCCCACAATAGTGGCAGGGATATCGTTCGAAATTCCCCATTTTGATGCTGTATTTTGTTATTATAAACATTCACAGTGTGATGACGAGGATATTATTCAAGCAGTCAATAGATGTAGGATAATAAAGGAAAATGTATATCATGTATTTATAGAGGGAAATGATCGCGATGATTATAGCAAACCTCTCATACAAGAAGAAATGGAGAAAAAAGTTGATTCTATCGATAGAATTATAAATAATAAAGATGAATGGAAATACCCTAAAAATATGATACATCCTCCTACAGGGAAAATAATGAAAAATAATTATTATCATTTATATATCAATGTAATGGTATCTTTTAACCGTAATAGGGCATACATGGAAAGATTAGCAAAAATGAGGTTCATTAACCAGGGGGTGAAAATAGTTGAAATAAAGCATGTATCTGATAGCTCATTAAATGAATTTTACAAGGATAGAAGAGACCTGATAAAAGAGGAAAAATTTATACTAAACGAAAAGGAAATTCAGGCCGTACTTGATGCAGAACCTATACATTTTATTAAAAGGGAAGAATTGAGAAGGAAACGAAACAGGACTATCGATGAAGAATATCAGTTAAAAAGATATCGCATAAAACATATATACAATATCAGTGATAATGATATAACAAGGGAATTTATCAAAAAATATGGGAATAAAACAGAAGCTTTCAAGAGATTGAGAAAACTGGTTTATCTAGAGAAAAAAATTGGATCTAATACTATTTCAAATATAGAATTTTATCAGGAATTTATAGGTAAAAAAATATCAGAAAAATCAATACAGAAAAATACCGATTCAACTATAGACAGATTACATGTAAGTTTTACACTGGAAAAAGAATATGAAATTTTACAGTTTTTAAAATTGTTAGGGTTTAGTAAAATTTTTAAAAAGGAACTAATACAGAAAAATTCACTTGATTATTTGTCTATGGTCGAATATATCAAAACAAGATATAAAAAAATAAACATGTTATATAATAGCAAGATCAATTGGAATAAAATAGAGGAAAAACAAAATAAAATTCATACTATAAATTCCTTTATAAATAGACAATTAAATGAATTATATGGAATCACATTAGAAAGAAATGATAGACATGATGAAGTTTATTTTTTAAAAGGGATAGGGGAATTATGGGATTTCAACGAAAAAGAATATAGTTTGAAACCTGTATTGGATTTGATTGATAATAAAGAGAAAAATCAATCCTTATAAATTATCATTTTCTCCCTTTGCCTGACACGCTATAACTATATTAAATAAAGCGTGTCAGGCAAAGGGAGAAAATGATAATTTAGTATGTTCAATATTACACTATAATTTTCAGATGAGTTATGGGTATTTGAAGACTATAAAATAAGGCTAATTCATAACTAAAAAAGTATCATCGGCCTTAAATAGTGCTATGGAATTGGATTTTTCTCTTGGATATTAAATTTTCATATATAAGAGAAAAATTAATTTAATATCCAAGAGAAAAATCCAATTCCATAGCACTATTTAAGGCCGATGATACTTTTTTAGCTCAATTTCAGGCACCAATTGATATGAAATAATTTTTATTATTTAAGTTAATACAATTAAAGAAAACCCTCAAATAACAAATGGACAAGAAATACGTAAAAGATGGAGATTATTACTACTACGATACTGGTTTTTATAAATGGGAGGGGAATTCAAAAATCCCGATTATACTGGGTATGAATGAGGAGGAATATAATTCTGCAGATTATTGGCTTAAAAAATTGCCAGAGGTATTCATTTCTGGTTATGGACCTACAAAATTCCGGGATTTAACAGAGTATTTTTCTAGCTTAAAATACTGTCCCTTTAAATTTACGTTTGATTCCCTATATAATTATACACACGTTTCCAGCACCGATTTCTCATTTGATCCCAATGGACCAAGATATGTAAAAAATACTGACCGAGAAACAGTGCAAGAACAATATTACCCGATATGTGCATGTCTATGTAGGGATTTAGGGGATGAGGTTTTTTGCGTTGAAACAGATACCAAAGATGATGACTCCATTATGAATGAAATTGACAGAGAAATTAATATAAAAACCGGTATTAATTTCATACCTGGTGAATTCAATAAAAACAAGGGCTTTTTCATTAAAAAAGCTAAAAAATTTAGCATGTTTGATGGATTAATTGATATAGAAATTAACTGTGCTACTTTTGCTAATCTAGTGATAGGGAATTTATCTTGTAAAGATCCAAAATATACTCATAATTTTTATTATGACGAGTACATACAAAAAAATATGAAAAAAAATGAGGAAAAGAAAACCCCCAATGAAAATCAATCTAAACAGTACAAAAAGTATAAGTACCCCAAAGTTTTCTACAGTGATATGCAGTATTTTGTCAAGAAAATCCCCTTGAAAATTGAAAATGGGAAATTAATGGATTTTGATAAGACAAATCCATTTATTTTATCCAGACTCTTTGGAACGGATATTTTCATAGAAACTGACGGAACCAGTGTAAAATATACTCAAATTGGGATAACATCTCAAACCCGATTATCAGTATATTCTCAACTGAAAATGGATAGGGAAACTATACACATCAGATCATTAGGCTTGTTTGTGCATGTATGTCCCTTGGATATTAATTCGGTGATTCTAACTAATGGAAATGGGTATTTAATGGATAGGTTTTTTTTGTATGGTTTCCTTTACAATAACCCCAATAACTATACCATTTCCTACCCCGAACGCTATATTTTCCTAATTGCAAGCCATATAAATGATATTAGAAGAATAGAGACCATGTCAAGGGCTCTAAAGTCTATTGCGGTAAATAAACCCGATTACATATATGTTTCCTATTCTGTTGAACCCCAATTTGATAAGGGTATAGAGTATATTGAAAAATTATGGGAAAATTCAGTTGGTGATATCCCATATTTATTTCTTTATCAAAACACTAAAAAATATCAATTTGAGCATTATGAGATATTAAAGGAATACGTACTGGATAATGATATAGTATCTTTTTCTGATGACGATGATTTAACGGATCCAAATAAGATAAAAATTTTAAAAGAGAATTTTAGCGGAAAACCCAATAATCCTGATATACATGGATTTATGCACAAAATGATGGAATTTGGTGGTCCTGAACCATTTGATGAGAAAATCCCTGATGTGATTGATAACTTGAGAGATGCCGATGGATATATAAGAACCAATAAATATACATGTATCAGTCTCAAGGGTTGGCTATTTAGGGATTGGTTTCTTGACAATGGGTACTATGTTAATGACTGTGATAATAGTAGGGATAGACCATTTAGTCAATTGGTGGAAAAACATGGAAATTTCACTGATATACTATTCACATTTTCCCTTGAAAGAGAACACTTGATAAAAATCCCCAATGTACTATACTATCAACGCTTTAAATTAAATGGGATATCAATGTTGGCTCAAAAGTGATACTGAAATGAGATTTTATATTCAATATAAAATCAAATAAAAAAAGAAAAATAGAGAAAATATAAAATGAATAGCCTCCCCAATGAATTGATCAATATTGTCTTGGAATTTCTGGATTATGAAAAGATAATCTTGATAAGCTATATTAATGAAAATTATCGCTACTTGATACGTTCAAGTAAATACCATAAAAAAATAAAATTTATAATAAATGAAGAAAATATAGAGGAGATATTGGATGTTTTAGAAGAATGGGTGCATGTGTTTAAATTTAGTATTTCTATCCATGATGATTTTAAAAAGGAATTTGATTTGAAATCATTAGGGAAAAGAGCCCATTTATTATATAGTATTCATACACTAGATTTATCACATACAAATGTATCGGATGTCTCCGCTTTAGGTAGCGTTCATACCTTGAATTTATCATGTACCAAAGTGGTAGATGTTTCTGCTTTAGGTAGCGTTCATACCTTGAGTTTATCATGTACTATAGTCAAAGATGTTTCTGCTTTAGGTAATGTACATACTCTATATTTAATTTACACCAAAGTGGTAGATGTTTCTGCTTTAGGTAATGTTCATACTCTATGGCTATCGGATACAAAGGTTTCTGATGTTTCCGCTTTAGGTAATGTTCATACCTTGAATTTATCTGATACCCAAGTCGTAGATGTTTCCGCTTTAGGTAATGTTCATACCTTGAATTTGAGAAACACGGATGTTCCCGATGTGTCCGCTTTAAGTAATGTTCATACTTTATATTTATCATATACAGAGGTTTCTGACGTTTCTATTTTAGGTAGTGTTCATACCCTAGATTTAAGTGGTACCAGAGTTGTAGATGTTTCTGCTTTAGGTGATGTTCATACTCTAGATTTAAGGGAAACTCAAGTCATGGATTTTTCTCCTTTGAAAAATGTCGTTAATTTATACAAATAAAATCAATACATTTATAATATTATAAATTGTTTCTTTATTCCAACGTTTCCTCTATTTCCGACTTGCATCTATATAAAATCCCTACCAATTCCACAAAATATTCATTCATTATATTTTCATCTATAGAACCCATATAAACCCAATATAATTTATACTATTATAAATTAAAAATAATTTATGGTCATAGTTTGCAAAAATTATGCCACAAATTAGAGACATTTTTTAGAGCCGAAATATCTGTTACTTGAGAACCGCACAAATATAGAGTATGAACATTTTTCAGGGCAGAAACCTCAGAGACTTGGGTATATCTCAAATTTAAAGTATTAACATTACCCAACATGGAAACATCTGAAACCCGAGTATGTTCTAAATTTAAAGTATGAACATTACCCAACGCAGAAACATCTGTCACTTGAGTCATACTCAAGTATAGAGTATGAACATTACCCAACGCAGAAACATCTGTCACTTGAGTCATACTCAAGTATAGAGTATGAACATTTTTCAGAGCTGAAACATCTGTTACCCTAGTATTCACTAAATATAGAGAATGAACATTGCCCAAAGCTGAAACATCTGATATTTGACTATGACTCAAATTCAAACTATGAACATGGCCCAATAAATATATTTTTCTCCCATATTTTCTCTCTAGTATTTTCAGGTCAACAAATGTGTTATTGAAACGTTTAACTATATAAACATCAATTTCAAACACTTGCATCCATTCAGCGAGGAAATCTAATATCCTCTCTATATTTTCCTCTTTGATTTGCAATTCTATTTTTTTAGAATATTTACTGTTGTGAATTAGGTCATGATATATATCATTAAATTTGCTTGTTTTTATAATCTTTTCATAATCCAAAAATTCAAGGATCATATTTATCAATTCAAGGGGTAAATTTTCCATTTCTAAATCTTTGTATAAAATGATGATAAATTAATGGAATTTTTTCAGTTTTATAAAATCTTATTGATTTGTGAGAATTCCGGTTAATTTATAACAATTATAAATTCTTTCCTTTTATTCCAATGTTTCTTCAATCTCCGATTTGCATCTATATAAAATCCCCACTAATTCTACAAAGTATTCATTCATTATATTTTCATCTATAGAACTCATATTAATTTTCCCTGAATGAAATACATGAAATGTAATGGACTTTTCCTTTACCTTTTTATGCGGAAATAATCTACCATAATCACTGTAGCTTAGTGTGGTATGTTTCCATTGAATGGTTTCCCTTTTGGGAGGGTCCTCCAAACTCAACTTATCAAGGTCGCTAATACCCGGTTCCTCTATTTTTTTTATAGCCCTTTTCCCCGTCCGTTTCACCATTTTACATACCACCAATTTGTCCTCGTAATTTACCACTGGTAGGTTCAATCTGACCGCAGCATATCCGGACCCAAACCATAGAGACCTATATCTGGTATGCTTTTTGATATATTGATCTAGGGAATTTCTATTGATCATGAATCCAATGCTAAAATTCATATTACATAGATTGGGTATAAAATAAATGGTCAGACGTTCTTTTTTTGTAGGGTTTTTTACTGAATGACCTTCTCTATGGCCTTTCCCTAACTTGACAGAGTCCCTAACGGAGTCCCTAACGGAGTCCCTCACATTGATAATTGACTCGTCAAAATTCTGTATATTTTCCATGAAATATTTTATAGTCTCTTGAGCCTGAGAAATGTTCTTTGCCCCAGTCATTTGAATTGAGCCATTGACAAAGACTTTGAAATTGACCAATTTTTCCCTATTGAGGAAAATAATCATTGTCTCGGAATTCCCAAAGACCTTTTTCTTGCGTTTTTTCAGGTTGGGGTCCCCTTCTGCATTTATATATACTTTTTCAACAAAACTACCGGGGATTATATCCATGTTCAAATCCTCTTGGAAATCCACCTTTTTCTTTCTCCCCCTAACCTTGCTTTTTATAATGTATTTTACCCTGGGTACAGTTTTTAATTTTTCCAGATTAAATGTGCAATTTACAGAGATGATAAATGATCGTGTCGATAGCTTTAATTCTGGTAATTTCATAGTGTCATTATTTTCTATTTCATTTTTTTTATCGGTGTTATCAACGTTTTCCTTTTCACTGGGATCTATTTTCCCTATATTGTTTGATTCGTTTAAATCATTTGAATCCGCCATTTATATTATTTCTTTTATTCTTTTAAGGGGGTATTTTTAATTGATTTTATATTTTATCACTATATATAATAATATAAAATCAATTAATACCAGAAAAGGGGAGAAAAAAAGAAATACGACAAATGGAAACCCTTCCCAATGAACTAGTGAATATGATCCTGGAATTTTTAGATTATGAAAAAATAATGGAAATAAGCAACTTCAATACAGTATATAACAGTCTAATCCATAACAGTAAATACCCTATAAAAATAAAATTGGTAATAAATGAGAGTAATATAGAGGAAATACTGGATATTTTAGAGGAATGGGTGCATGTGTTTAAATTTAGTATTTCTATAGAGTATGAATTTATTAGCAAATTTTTTGACCTGAAAATATTAGAAAAAACATATGGGAAAAAAATATATTTATTATGTAGAGTTCATACCTTGATTTTAAATCACACCCAAGTTTCCGATGTCTCTTCTTTGGGTCAAGTTCATACCCTATATTTGAAATATACCCAGGTCTCTGATGTTTCTGCTTTAGGTGGTGTTCATAAATTAGATTTATCTGATACTCAAGTTTCAGATGTTTCCGCTTTGGGGAGAGTTCATATCCTAAAATTATCAGATACCCAAGTCATAGATGTTTCTGCTTTAGGTGGTGTTCATACATTGGATTTATCTTGGACTAAAGTCTCCGATGTATCCATGTTGGGTCAAGTTCATACCCTGGATTTGTGGGGTGCTCAGGTCTCAGATGTCTCCGCTTTAGGTAATGTGCATACCTTGGATTTATCATTTACCAGAGTATCAGATATTTCCATGTTGGGCAATGTTCATACCCTATATTTAAGGGATGCCCCGGTATCTGATGTTTCCGCTTTGAAAAATGTTAATTTGTATAGATAACTCTATATAAACCCAACACCAATTTATCATGAATTTATAATGTTATAAATTGACCTTTTTTTAATTTCTTTTCAATTTTTATTCAATTTTTAGCTTTTCCAGCTTTAATTCCTTTTCTATTTCTTTTTCCCCTTTAATTTCCTTGACTTCCTTTTTAATAGTCTTTTTCACAAGAGGAACTCCCTTGTCCAGCTTGTTATATCTATCAGCCAAAACCACCAATACATCTGCCCATCTCCATAAAGCCTCCCTGTCCTCATCATCAAATAGTGTAGATCTCCATAATTTTTTAAAATTGGCAAAAGTCTCTTTTTTAACAATGGTAAATAGGTCCTTTTTATTCATGAAAAATTGGTCATTTCTCTTTTTAATTTCCTCTCTATGGGGTAGGATATTTGTTATAAAATTATTCATGATAACCTTTGGGTCAATTTGGTCCTTGATAAATATCCTCAGAACTACCAGGTCCCCTTTTATCGACATTACATTTAACCCAGGAATATCGGCGACCAATTGATCGGAAAGATCATCTAAACAGGCTATTAAATTTGTTTTGAAATCCGAGAGAAATTTGTCCATTTGTTCTTTTCTTCTTTTTATTCCTCTTCCTTTTATTCTCTTTTTTTAATACAATAAAATCTATAAATTTATTTTTCCCAATATTCTTTAATATTGTTTAAACATTTTTACAAGGTGGGATAAAAATAAAAAATGCCCTACACAAAATCATACGAGGAATTTGATATTGAAGATTTACCCGAGCAATTGAAAATATTGAGCCAAATAGAGTATCCTAAAAAAGGATATATCCTGGTATTTAGAGGATGTCAAAGATGGCCGGGGAATGGGGATAATTTTGAGAATTTAAAGGGGGATAGATTTACAATAAAAAATTCCAGAAAAATTGGTATATATAATATATGTGATAAAGAGGGACAAGAATTGGAAATTAACGGTGAATATTATTTTACTGGGAGTGATATTGAAAAAATAATTGAAAAATGGTCAAGGAAATTCTCTGTGATTGGGGGATAACTGAATATAATTGAATATAATTGAATGTAATTGTTGAATTTTATAAAATTATAAAATTTAGTTAATATTTCCCCTACCAGGTCATATATATGTCATTTCAAAAATTTTCACCCTTCCAAAATCATAAAATAATTGTCTTACTTCAGCCTTGGACAAGTTTGTTTTTCCAGTAAAATCAATATACCAGGTTTTTTCATTATCATAACCTATTTGCAAGGCCATAACTTGGATATATTTTTTCAGTATATTTTTTATCTGTGTTTCATTATATTTTCCAAATTTTCCATAAAATACTGTTAAACATGCGAAATTTTTTGATTTATTGGATTTATCATATTTTATTGGGGTTAGTTTTTTTTGGAATTTCTCCTTCCTCGGGGACGACCAGCTCTACGCCTCTTGGGGGATGCTGATCTCCTCCTCATTGATCGCCTTGATTTGCGACCTCTTGGGCGACCAACACGTCTGCGTCTAGATCCACTCTTTTTAGGGGATCTCCTTCGTCTAGGGCGACCTACGCGTCTCCTCTTTGATCCACTCTTTTTAGGGGATCTCCTTCGTCTGGGACGACCTACGCGTCTCCTCTTTGATCCACTCTTTTTTGGTGATCTTCGTCGTCTGGGTCTTCCTACGCGTCTTCGCTTTGATCCACTCTTTTTTGGCGATCTCCTTCGTCTGGGACGACCTACGCGTCTTCGCTTTGATCCACTCTTTTTTGGTGATCTCCTTCGTCTGGGACGACCTACTCTCCTTCGCTTGGAGGATTTACGAGGGGATGATCTTCGGCTCTTTCTACCTCGTGGGCGGCCTACTCTACGCCTCTTGGGTGAGGCGGATCTCCTTAGTCTGGGACGACCTACTCTCCTTCGCTTGGAGGATTTACGGGGAGACATTCTCCTGGATTTACGTCCTCGGGGACGACCAACACGACGCCTCTTGGGGGATGCGGATTTCCTTCTATTGGCTCGTCTTCGCTTTGATCCCTTCTTTGGGGATCTTCGGGATTTCCTTGATCGTCTAGGGCGACCAACACGTCTTCGCTTTGATCCCTTCTTTGGGGAACCCCTACTTTTTCTAGAGACAATTCTTGACTCATTTACAGAGTGCCTTTTGCCCCCTTTTGTATAATAATATGTGCCATCCTTTCGTTTATGGACTTTTAAAAATTTACCACTAATTTCAACATACATTTTTATTTATACAAAATATAAAAAAAATTGTAAAAATTAAAACATTTAAAAAAATGATTTTTTTGAAAATTTTACCCATTTCAAATAACCCAGAATTTTTGAAAAATTGGATACCTATAATAGGTGAATACCAAGTAAATAACATAATATTATAATAATAGAATAGAATAAATGGAATACGCAGAGAATATAAATGGGTATTCGCCACACAAGGAAACAGTATATAAATTGATTGAAAATTACTATGATAACCCTAAAATGGTAAAAGTAGAGGATATTCCTGATAAGAATTCCATCAATGGGGGTAATAATGGGAAATCAATCTATGCCTGTAAAATCTTTTCATTGCTATCCGTTGATAATAGGTATATTATAGCCATTACCCCCAAAGATGACCTCCCCATTGGGTTTATGAAGTATCTCAAGGATATAGAATGGGAATGTTTTCAAACACGTAGTATTAGGGATTATCCCCATAAATTTAAAAACTCGCATAAATACTCTTTGAATGTGGCTAAAAAAACAGGGGATTATCTTGCACCATTTCATGTAAGATCTAGGACCAAAGATGCATGTGAATATGTTTCCAATGATTTACCCCTATTAATCACATTATTAAATTCAGGTAAAAGTATCTATACCTTTGGGAATGAAGGGACATTGATATCTGCACTGGAAACATTCAATACAATTCTGACATTTATCAATATTTAAGAGTTTGTAAATTATTCAAAAATATTAAAAACAGTATTTCTAATCAGTAAAGAAAGGGAAAATAACCTAAAATGTCAATCAAAGAGGATATGCGAGAATTAGAAGGGATCAACTCTGAAATTAAAAATTTAAATGCCCAATTGAAAGAGTTGAGAATAAGCAAGAAAAATGCCGAAGAGAGAATAATAGCATTTTTAACCGAAAAAGACTTACCGGGATTCAAGGACCCAAAAAAGAATATTTCAGTGGTCCTATTGGAAAAGGAAATTCGCTCAAGAAAAAAGGAAAATGAAAAGAAACAGGATTTAATAGACATTTTAGAGGAATTTAGAAGCAAAAAAATAAGGGCTGATGATATGGTCAAGGATATTCAAGAGGCATTAAAAGGACCTAGGTCAAGTAAAACAGTGATTAAAATAGAGAGGATCAAGAGGGAATGAAAATTTATTTTATAATATTATAAAATAGTGTTTTTAGTCAGATTGACAGTGATCGAATGAATCCTACACAAAACTTTGGTACATTTATTGCATCATTTACTATTGACCTTTCTCCAAATTGTATCAAGTCTTATCTTGATCTTTTTAGCATTTTCATATTCGCTGTCCAATTCAGCTACATATTTGTCATATTTAACCTTTGTGAATTGGGCAGGAGTTCCATGACATTTTTTACATTTTTCAGTATCAACTATATTTTCATTGCAACTACACATATTTATACTACAATAGATATATGGCCTTCCACAAAAGGGACAATAATCTGCATTTTCTACTGTACTGGTTTTATTGC